>Ga0315336_1000369_pt1 | contig 136210 bp, 132 predicted proteins | sample ASW5metaG_FD_204512 | JGI IMG/M metagenome (GOLD analysis project Ga0315336, IMG submission 204512) | Ammonia-oxidizing marine archaeal communities from Monterey Bay, California, United States - ASW #5 | ecosystem: Environmental > Aquatic > Marine > Intertidal zone | place: USA: California... | reverse complement strand
CGGTGGCCCCGGCGTCGACGCCGGCGCGGATCACATCGGCAATCGCGGCGGCGATGGTCTCGACATCGGCGATCGCCGTGGTCGCGAACGGTCCCATGTCGGTCTCGACCCCAGCCTCGTTCAGCGCGGCCAACACCGCCTGAACATGAGGACCTGGCTCATTCTCCTTGAAGGGTTCGACCAATATCTCGAGCTGCGCTGATGCCATGAGCGGCAGCGTAGTTGACGATTTGTAAGACCTCGCCGCCCACGGGGCCGACTAGCTGATGTCGCAGGTGCTGTAGAACTGTGCCTCCGGCGTGAGCCCCCGGGGGTCGAGACTCAGCTCCGCGGCCATGTGGATGTGATAGCGGTCGGACAGCATCAACTCGCCGCTGGCGTCGACGAGGTCGTGGGAATGGCCGTTCTGAAGATCGAGGTCACCGGCCGGCGCAGTCCCATCCAGTTCTGTCATTCCGAAGAGGACGGTGCCGTCGCACATCACGCCATAGAGCTCGATCTCCGCCTCGCCAACCACATCGGTGGTGACGACGCCTTCGTCGAGGAGCACTCGGAGCGGACCGACTGAGGTGCCGTGGTAGTGGTAGCCGCCCTGCTGCTGCGGGTGTCCGCTGAGCCCATCGAAGGTGAGAACCTCGTCTTCGATGTCGTCGCCGGGTCCAGCAAGCGGATTGAAGTAGGCTACTCCGTCCAAGGCGATGCCGGCCGTTCCCAGCGGGTAGTCGGTGTCGTCGCCGAGTCCGGCGTTGACGGTGCGGGCATCGATGATCGTGCCCTGCTCCTGTGGGTCGAGAGGGATGCGCACCGTGATGGTCTCGCCGGCAATTCGGTTCGGGTTCTGGCGCCGTCCGTCTGATGTGTCGAAGGCCTCATAGCGAGGATCGTCGGCGTCGTAGTACGCCGACAGATGGGGCGGCTCGTTGATGCTCGTGATGACGATGTCTTCGCCGTCGAGGACAATGTCCTGGCACCGGAAGAACGTTGCGTAGAACACGGGAACGCCGTCGCCGATGGTTGTCTCGCACCCGATCAGAACCGTGTTGTCGTCGGGCACTGTCTGGTCGGGCACGGTCTCGTCGTTGTCGGCCGCAGCGGGTTCGGTGGTGGTCGAGTCGTCGCCGCAAGCGGCGATGATGAACACGAGGAGCGCCAGGCCAAGGGCGATGCCCTGGCGTGTGGCGCGCCGGGCTCGAGGGGAAGTGGTGGGCAAGAGAATGCTCCTTGAGTTGCTGTGTGGCTACGCCGAGTGGCGGAGTAGCACGGTGTTGTCGATTTCGAGGTCGTCGCCCCAGATGAGAGCGGACGCTGCGTCCCAGTCGATCTTGTCGTAGCCGTCCTTCGGGCCGACATCGGCTTCGCTCCACGTGGTCGCAGCGGCCCACGCCGTGTCGTCGAAGGAAGCCGTCGTCCAGTCCGAAGGCGCTGATGTGATCTCGAATTCGCACGTGGCGTCGGGGTCGGCGTCTCGCTCGCACTCCGTGTTGAGTGGGGCGCGGTGAATCACGAGGGCGTTCCAGTCGCTCGAGGTGGCCGCGACCAGCTCCCCGCTTTCGTTGTCGGTGAACTGCGCGATCAGGCCGCCGTCACCCATCTGTTGGTTCGCTGCGCCGATGTATTCGATGCCGGAATCGGTCTCTTTGAAGTCCTTCGCCTCGATGGCGATCGTGAGGGGATAGGTCGCGTCGAAGACGAACGTCTCGGCGTTGAACGAGCGCTCGGTCGTGATCGGCACCGAGTCCTCGCCGATCAGCACGCCATTCACCCAGAGGGCAAACCAGTTGTCGGCCCAGACCTCCGCGGTGAACGACACCGGGCCGCTCGCGGCGACCTCCTCCTCCGGAGAGGCCTTGTCAGTCACAGCCGGGGCCGCGCTCGTTGCCGTGAGAGTGGTTGTCGTTGTGGTCGCCGTCGTCGCCTCAGGATCCGAAGAGCAAGCCGCGATCAGGAGGCCAACGGCGAGAGCAATGATGAGCGGGCGAGAAGTCGAAGTGAACATCTCGGCCACTCTGGCGACGTGAGTTGAGTGTCAGGTAAGAGCGGGCCTGCGGTCTCGTTGCTCAGTCTGCTGTCTTGGGCTGTTCGGCGGACGTTCGGTAGTCGTCGTAGGGCTCGTCGCGTTCGGTCAGGGTCGATGTCAGGCCCTTGCTCTGGACGCTGCCGATGAACTGCTTCATCGACTCCTGGTGGATACCCAGGGCGCAGAGCTCGGTTCCCTGCCGAATTCCGGTGCGCAGGCCCATCACTTCCATCTGCCGGTGCACAGCTCGCTTGTTGAGTTGCACCACGTCGGATGGCGTCTGGGCGATACGCGCCGCGATCTTGAGCACCTCGTCGGTGAGTTCGTCGGCGGGAAAGGCCTGATTCGCCCAGCCGTACTCGACGGCCTCGACACCGCTCACCGAGTCGCCGGTCATCATCATCTCCATTGCCTTGCGCATGCCCATGAACCAGGCGTGGAAATGCATGTCGGGAACACCGAAGCGGGTGGCCGGGTAGCCCATCTGCGCATCCTCGGCCATGTAGACGAGGTCGCAACAGGTGGCGAGCTCCGAGCCGCCGGCCAGGCAGTAGCCGTGGACCTGAGCGATCACCGGCTTCGCCAGATCCCAGATGCTCATCCAGCCCTCGGTGACGTGGCGCGGCCACTGTCCCTCGCCGCTGGCAGTGAAGAACGGCAGTTCGTAGCCCTCGTTGCCGCCGGCCAGGTCGTAGCCGGCCGAAAAGGACGGCCCGTCGCCTCGGACGATCGAGACCTTGATGTCGGGATCACCGTCAGCGTCTCGCAACGCCCCGAGGATCGCGCCGCGGAGCGGGTGAATCAGAGAGTTGCGTTTGTTGGCTCGGTTGAACGTGATCCGGCGCACGCCGGGAATGGGATCGTCGAGAATGACCCATTCGTGGTCGTCGGCAGTGTCGCTCGCCACCGAGGGATTGGATGTTTGTTCACCGTATTCAGACATGCCCGGACCCTAGAAGGGTCACCGAAGGCAGGTGCAATCGACCTTGTCCTCGAGGGCCTGCCACTTGAAGGCACGAACCTCGGACGCCACGCCGCAGCCGGTGCAGCGCAGCACCCACTCCTTGCCTGACCCCTCGAGGCGCACCGGGTGTTCGCCGGTGGAGAGGCGGGGCTTCTCCTTGACGATCTTGGGTTGGCTGACCGTGGGAAGTTCGGGAGCGCGGATTTCGAGGTAAGGAGCCGAGTCGGCCCACTCGGTGATTTCGTCGGCGGAGAGTTCTGGTGCGGTGAAATAGCCGACGGTCTCCGGCACGATCACCTCGGACGGCCCGTTGTAGTCGAGGAACTCGCTGAGTTTGACGGTCTGCTCCGGGCCGAAGATGTGGGAGGACTCGGAGATGTTCTCGATCTCGTCGAGGAAGCCGTCGCCGCCGTCGGAGTAGCGGGGATCCTCGAGCGTGTCGGCCGAGAAGATGATGACGAATCGTGCGCCGCTGCCCTCAGGCTTGCGCCGGAGGATGCGACCCATGCGCTGGATCATCTGGCGGCGGGTGCGGCTCGCGCTCACGACGATGCCGAGATTGGCGTTGGGCACGTCGACGCCTTCATCGAGCACCCGAGGCGCGGCGACCGCGTCGAGTGTGCCGTCACGGAGATCGTCGAGAATCTGGCTTCGATCGCTGCGGCCTGTGCCGCCGGTGATGATTTCGATGTCGACGTGGGGATCGAGGCGAACGATCGCGTGGTTCGCCGCTCGCACCGTTTCGGTGAAGATGAGCGACCCTCTCGCCGTCTTGATCACATCGGCAAAGGTGCCGAGCGATTCGTATTTGGCCGAGCTCGTCGCGACGATCTCGCGGCGAGCAGAGAACGCTTCGAGGTAGTCGTTGGCCGCCTTGCCGTCGGGGCCGCCATCGTTTTCCGCCAAGTGGTGCACGGCGGCGAGAAAGTCGCCGAACGGCGTGTGGGGAACACCGGGGATGCCTTTCAAGAGTCGACGAGCGGCGACGATCGCGCCTTCAGTGGCGTCGTACTCGTCGCGCTCCTCGGCGGTGAGTGGGACAGCAACGAAGGCCACGCGGGGTTGGGCGCAGACGCCGTCGCCGATCGCCGCGCCGAAGTCGTAGCGATAACAGATGCCGCCGAAGTAGGGCAGCAGGATCGATTCGACTGCGTCGTCGGAGCGTTCGAGCGTGGCGGTGAGACCCAGCCGCTCCTGGTACTCGGGCAGCAGCGACTTGCGAAGGACAGCGCCACCGAAGCCATGGCACTCGTCGGCGACGAGCAGTCCGCCCTGATCCGTGGTCGGTAGCGGCACTCGGCTCGCTGCGCTGTGGCGAGTGGTGACCAGAACTTCACAATCGGCGGGTCGGTCGCGATAGCCGTCGCCGAGACGGCCGATGGAGCGGTCGGGCAACGACTCGACGAGCCGTTCGTTCCATTGTTCCATCAGCACCCGCGACGGCACGATCACGAGAACGAAAAGCCCGCGATCGAGGGCGTCGGTGATCGCCGTGATCGCCACATCGGTCTTGCCGGATCCGGTGACCGCCTCGATCACGCCCTTGCGGCCGCACCGGTGCCAGGCAGTCAGGGCATCATGCTGCCAGCGGTAGAGGTCGCGCATCGTGGCAGGCTACGCCGCGTCGGGGCGTGCCCCGCCCCGACGTTTCACGACGTAGACGAATGTTTCCCCGAGAAACCGGCGCGTGGGCTGTGAGAACTGTCGAAGGGTTCGTCCGATCGGTCCGGCATCGACCGCAGTTTGGCCGCGGCGCTTACCAGTCTCGAATCCGACGTTGCGCCAGTGGCTCCCGCGGATCGTGCGCTTCAAACGTTGTAGGAGTGGCGCCGCCGGCTGACCCTGATCCTCCACCGTTGCTGCCTCGGCGAGCACCAACCCTCGTCGTTCGGCGAGCTCGGCTATCCCGCTCGGGAAGAGGTAGCTGACGTGGTCGACGTTTTCCCAGACGATGCCGAGCTGCCCGGCCCGTACACGCTGGGGCGAGTAGGGATTCGGCGTCGTGAGGATCAACTCGCCGCCCTCGGAGAGCCCTTCAGCGGCGACGCGAAACACCATGTCGAGGTCGGAGACGTGCTCGATCAGTTCGCCCGCGATGATCACATCGAACGGACCTCGTGCTCCGAGTGGGCCGAGCCCGTTCGAAAGGTCCTGCACCACCGCATCGAATCCCGCCGCCTGCACCGCCTCGATGCCTTCCTCGAGAATGTCGACGCCCACACACGTTGCCGCGGCGCGTGCGAGATGGCCGTGGAGCCATTCGTCGCTGTCGAGCCGTGCTTCGTCGTGAGCGACGCAACCGATGTCGAGCACGTTCTTCTCGCGGCAGCGATCGACGAGGTACGCCACCCGGTCGGCAATCGGAGAACGCCAAGCAGCATCGAGGGTTCGGGCCCGGTGGGCGACCGTCCGCGGGTCGTTGGGGTCGGCCGATAGGTCGCTCCAGCTCGCGATGCTGTCGGGGAGTCCGTGCTCGGCTGCGTCGAATGCCGACTGTCGATTGTGGCGAACCATTTTCAAGCCTCCTCTGAGTGGGCCAGCGAGATGATCTGGTCGAGCAGGAGGGTCTCCTGGTCGCTGCGCCTGTCTCGCCACCGATCGTTGGTGTTCTCGAGTCGTCGTGACGCGGCGAGGCGCCCGAGGTCGCCGCGAGTCTCAAGCCCGGCGAAGTCGAGAATCGAAGTGAGCTGGGCGACCGGATCGTTCACCAAGTCGTGATAGTCGACGCCGAGGACCCCGTGGTCGCCGTCGACAGCGGCGTCGATGAGGGCGACGATCCTGTTGCGATTGTGGGCGGCGAATCCGAGCACGGTCTCCCCGGAAGACTTCCAGTGGTCGAGGGCGTGGTCAGGCCACTCCGCCGCCCACCAATCTCTGTAGTCCCATGTGCCGAATCGCCCCGACTCGATCTCGACCGCGTAGCTGTTGGCGACGGCATGTGGGTCGCGCCGGATGTGGACGAACTTTGCGTCGGGGAAGATGCTGCGCATGAGATCGATCCGCGGGAAGTCGGTGTATTTCGACAGCAAGACCTGCCGGTTCTGTCGGCGGAGAAGGTCGTCGACCACCATGCGAGTCCGGTCGGTTGCGGCTGCGTCGATCGACGTGGCGGCAGGGTCGACCGCCCGCCCGTCGCCCCACTCGGGGCGAAACGAGGGGATGAGGTCTTCCCAGAACTCCCACGGCTCGATCGCCGAAGGGAGGCGCCGGCGAGCCATCCGGCCGAGTGGTCCGAGCCGCGCGGTGGCGCCAAGCAGCTGGGCGCGCCGGTTGTAGAGCACGTTGCCGATGACCGGAGTGTCGTAGACCCGAGTTCGCCCGTGGAGCGATTCCCCGACATCGCGCCGGGTGCCGCTGGTGCTCACGTAGCCGAACGATCGCGTACCGGCGAGGAGATCGAGCAGCAAGGTCGTGCCCGACCGCGGGCACCCGATGACGAAGATTGGGCCCTCGGTCACGTCAACCACTCCGGCAGATCGAGAGGGTCGAGCTGTTTGCCTGATCGGCCGGTCCAGCCGTGGCGAAGAGCAAGGATGTTGAGGCGCAGGTTCTTCCACGATCGGCGGGGATGCAACGGGAGGTTGATCACTGGCTTCACCACACCGGCGATCACCGACATCGCCGCGGCCGAGCCGGTCCTGCGGTTGCGGCGAAGCACGATGACGAGATTGCGGAGGCTGTAGTAGCGGCGCCAACTCGGCGTGTCGACGGATCGCGACGCCGTGCGATTCTCGACCATGTGGGTCCACCCGTGGCTGCGAGCCAAGCCGCTCGACCACAGCGTCGTGCCGGACCTCGCCAGCGCGAGGCCGAGGTCGAGGTCGTCGAAGCCGAAGAACAGTTCGGGGTCGGGTCCGCCCGCGTCGCGCAGTGCGCCGATTCGATAGTGCGGGCAGGCCCCGCCCGGTAGGTAGGCGACGGCTTCGGCGCTGGTGCCCGTCGCAGCCCGGAGCCTGCCGGTGCGTTGCAGAGTCGATCCCCACAGGCCGACACCGCCGAGATCGGGCCGGCCGGTAGCGAGCGCCGCGGTGGCGGTCGCGAGCGCTTCGAGGGTGGTGTCTTTCGGTGGCGGGTCGTCGTCGTCGAGCAGTACGAGCCAATCGGTGTCGTCGGTTGTGGCCACGACATCGAGGATTCCGGCGGCGATGCCACCCGCCGGTCCGGGGTTGTCGTCGAGCCCCAGGTAGCGGGTCTCCGGCGATGCCGACGTGTCGGCCTCCACCAGCGCCCGAATCTCCGGATCGTTGTCGTTGTCGACAACGAGCAGCGAGGTGAGTGGTCGAGTCTGCGCAGCCAGAACGCGTAGATGCTGCTGAAGAGCATCGGGGCGGCGAAATGTGATCAAGACCCCGTGGGTGCGCATCGCATCAGCCATGACTCGCCAACGCTAGCTGCCGCGACTGAGCCGAGAGGCCACCGATGAGCCCGCTGTTCAGAAGAAGAGTCGGCGGGTCTTCACCGCACCCAACACAACACCCCAACGAACCGCCAGCGTGAAGACCCAGGCGTGGCGGCCGGCTCGCGTGACGAGTGTCGGAGACCGCACGACGAGCCAGGCCCACGACTTCAGCCCGTCGAATCGCCCAGGCCCGGTGAGGCCGAACGACGCCGCGTTCTGAGCGATCCAAGGCCGCCCGCGGCCGTAGTAGATCCCCTGGCGCCAGGTGGCCCGAAGCCCGGAACGGAACCGGTAGGCGACGCGGGCATCGGGGACGAGGGTCGGCGAGTAGCCGGCGCCTGCCGCTCGCACGGAGAACTCGATGTCTTCGAGCCCGTCGAAGGCTTCGTCGTAGCCGTCGAGTTCTTCCCAGAGAGCTCGATGCATCGCCGCGTTGTTGCCGCGAGCGAACGGAACCTGACCAAACAGTGGCAACCGCTCGCTCGCTCCCATCGGGCGAGTCTTCGCCAGCCACGGTTCGTTGAGCTGCTCGCCGTCGAGCGTGCCGGTGACCAACGGTTGATTCTCGAGGGCCTTGCCGATGGCGGCGGTCCAGCCGGGGAATACGACATCGTCACCGTCGCAGAAGGCGACGGAACGAGCGTCGGTCTCGCGGACGCCGCTGTTGCGGGCGTAAGCAATACCGCCCTTCTCGGTCGCCTCGACGACCCGAACCGGGACCGCGTCAGATCCGTAGCTGCGAGCGACCTCCGCCGTGCGGTCGGTCGATCGATTGTCGACCACGATGACTTCCCAGTTGCCGTCCCATTCCTGGGCGACGAGCGCTTCGAGCTGGGCCGGGAGCGTGGCCTCCTCGTTGTGGCACGGGATGATGACGGAGAGATCGAGGGTCATGTCAGCGCTCCTCGTGGACGCTGCGGTCGACCGAATAGCCGAACCGAACGAAGTCGGGCCGATAGATCGACGCCAGGAGATCGAGCTGTGACCTCGTGAGCCGAGGCGGCCGAGAGGGCGATGCGTTGACCTGAGGGAGGGACGGCGCCTCCGCCCCGATGAGACCGAGGAGCCGGGAAAGGTCATCACCGAATGTCTCCATGCGGCCGAGCAGGTCGAGTCGGCCTTCGGGCACGAGCGCGCTCTGGAGCCGGAGATGGGGATCGCAGGTGGCGGCGTCCTGGCCGGCGAACCAGTCGATGAAGTTGCCGAGATCCTTCATCGCTTCGTGTTCGGAGGCCTCGAAGTCGAAGTGGTTCAGCTTCAGCACAGTGCTCTGCCAGCCCGAGAGGAACCGATCGATCGGATTCCGGACGAAGGCCGCACGTATGTAGCCGGGGGTGACAGCCCGTGGGGCATTGACTCCGAACGGCTCCTCGAGGTCGAGGGACACGTCGGCTTGTCTGAGGCTCTCGAAGATCGACCGGGTCCCCACCTTGGCGACGCGGAACCAGACCAGCCGATGCGAGTGACTGACGGTGATGTTGTAGCGAGAAGCAGGTGTCGACAGCGGAAAATGCTCGGCCGCCCGAATGACCTTCTGGAGACCCGCGCTCGGCCGGGTGAGGCGTCGGCGGTCGTCGTTCGCAGTACGGAGAAGTGGGCGCGTGAGGGTCGAGATCATGACAATTGCTCCGATCGCCGCATCGACCGTTCGCCCTGCAACTCTCCGACGAGTTGGCCGAGCACCCACACCCAGCGTGCCCGTGTGGGACGGCGCACCGCGGCTACGGGGGCCTTGCGGGTCAGCCAGAGGACACGACGCAGACGGCGCCCGTCCTTGGCTGCGACGTGGCCCGCCTCGGCGAGGCGTCGGCGGATGCGCACGCGGTGACGCCCGTAGAACGCGCCCTGGTCGTAGGTCTCGCGGAGAGTGTGCCGAAGGCGATAGTGGATCGTGGCGCCGGTTCGGTAGGCGAGGTCGTGGCCGCTCTCCCACATGCGAATGGCGATGTCGAGATCGCACCCGGCGGTGTAGGTCTCGTCGAATCCGCCGATCGCTCGCAGGGCTTCACGTTGGAACCCCATGTTGCAGCCGTGGGCGTAGGGAACCTTGTCGTAGAGAAGCGATTCACCGGTGACGGAGCTCCCGCGGACATCCGCGATCCACGCCGGATTGAGGTCGTACATGTCGATGGGTCCGGTCGCGTAGGCCGAACTCCGCAGCGCATCGGCCATCTCGGAGAGCCATGTGGATGCGACCCGGTCGTCGGCATCGCAATACACGACGAGGTCGGCACGAGCCGCGGCGAGTCCGATGTTGCGAGCGAAGGGCTCGCCGGCCCGATCGCTGGCGTCGATCACGCGAAGTTCGACGTCGTGGCGGGCGGCCCACTCAGTGGCGACGTCGGCTGACCCGTCGGTAGAGCGATTGTCGACGACCAGAATCTCCGTCGCGGGCGCGGCTTGCTGCGCACTGCGAATCGAGTCGAGCTGTTCGACCAGCGTGTCGGCCGCGTTGTGCACCGGGATGATCACCGAGAGGGCAGGAGCGGTCACACCAGCGCTCCCGTCCATCGGGCCCGAAACGATGCTCGTTCGTCGTCGTCGTAGAAGTGCCGAGCGAGCCGGGTGTCGTAGACGCGGCCGATCAGCTCCACGGGGAGGGGGCTGGCCTCCAAGAAGCCTCGATACGCAGATGACGGGTCGGCGCCGGTTCCCTCATTGCGGCGGGTCACCGGTAGCGGGGCTTCGAGCCCCAGAAAGTCAGCCACAGCGGTGCCACCGACTCGAGAGAGATCTTCTGCTCGAAGCACGATGGCCCGCGTGGAGTCGTGGCAGTAGGTCTGGTAGCCGGCGCGTGAATCGAAGTCGTCGGCATAGACGTCGATGCCCGTGCTGGGCTTCAGTTCCTGCTCGAACCAATCGGAGCCGATGAACTCGGTTTCGAGAATTCTCGAGATGGCCTCTGCATGGCCGGTGGTGTCGTCATCGACGACCCACGGCGCGAGACCGACCTCGCGCTGGCGCTGCAATCCGTAGAAGTGATCGGAGACAGCGAGCGCGACGGGGTCGCGCACGCCGCACACCACATCCCATCGAGATCCCGGCTGAAGAGCGCGGCTGATTTCTTCGCAGGCCCACAAGAAGCGCGGACGGGGCATCACGCCGAGTCGATCGGCCTTGGCGATTCGTTTCGCGATGCCGGCGCGGCTGAGGGCGTGAGCTTTCAGGACCGGTCGACCGCACGCAGTCTTCATGGCAGCAGTGAGCGACGTCGTGCCGGTCTTGCCCATCGACAGCACGAGAATCGGATCGTGTCCGAGAACTCGACGTGTCTCGGCATGTGTCATCGAGCGGTCGAGGGCTGAGCTGGCTCGTCTGGCCCGCTGGCCGAGCGCGCGTGCGGCGGCCATGTCACCCGCCTCGCGAGACGTCAGCGGCGTGGTAGTTCTCGGTCGGTCCCAAGTAGTCGATTCGTCCGCCATCGAGACTGAGGACCTGGTCGCAGACATCGAGCACGGCCAGGCGGTGAGTGACCACCACGATCGTGGTCTCACCCCGAAGGCTGGACAGAGAGTCGAGAACGTGACGTTCCGAAGCAGTGTCGAGCGCGCTGGTCGGCTCGTCGAGCACGAGAAGACTCGGCTTGCCGGCGAGCGCTCTGGCGATGCAGAGCCGCTGGCGTTGGCCTCCCGAGAGAGCACCGCCGCGTTCGCCCACTGATGCGTCGTAGCCGCCCATCGCGAGGATTTCGTCGTGGATCGCGGCGTGTCGGCATGCCGCTTCGATGGCCTCATCGGTGATGTGGTCCCGGAGGAAGCGAACGTTGTCGGCCACGCTGCCGGTGAGGAGTTGGCTGTGCTGAGGAACGAGGGCGACCTGCGTCGCCCACCACGCGGGGTCGGCGACATCGATGGCCACGCCGTCGAGCGACAGCGCGCCCCCCGACTCGCGTAGCCCGAGGATCAGTTGCGTGAGCGTGGATTTCCCGCTGCCCGACGGACCGACGACGCCCACGATCGTGCCGGGTTCGAAGGCGAACGAAAGGTCGTGGAGTGTGGGCTCATCGTCGTACGTGAAGCTCAGGGTGTCGGCGGCGAGTCCGGACCTGACATCGGCGCGCAGCGAACCCGCGGCCGGGGCGGCGGCGCGGTAGCGGTCCACCTCTTCAGCGAGAGCGGTGGCGTACACGTCGGCCTGGGTGTATTGCGCTCGGGCAACCTGAAACGACTGGCCGTAGCCGAGGCAACGCAGAAGGAGGACGAGGACCGCGCCGACGGTGCCAATGTCATCGACTCCGGTGCTGATGCCAACGGCGAGGAGCGTGATGACGCCGCCGTAGGCGACGAGTTGGTAGGCGGGACCGATTGCGAGCTGAGCGAACTGCGACCACCCGAGGGCGTGGGCGGCCTCGCTGGCATCAGCCCGCACCCGTTCGGCCACCGGACCCTGCACGCCGTGGACTTCGACTTCGAGGGCGAGCGACTCGGTCTCGTTGACCCGCGTGCCGAAGGCGACCTGAGCGGCGGCCGCTCGGGTCGACACCGTCTGCACCTTCTTACGCAGCGGGCTCATGGCCGCGCCGAGAGCGGCCACGAGGAGCACCGCCACGAGGGTGATGTAGGGCTGGATGGCCAAAGCCACGGCAACGAGAGCGAGGAGACTGACTGACGCGGTGAGTCCGCGGGCCGTTGCGGCGACGCTGTTCACCGCGGTGCGGGCGTAGTTGCTGAGCAGCTGCTGGACGCGGCCCGGGGCCAGCCCGTGCTTCACCTCCCACGCCGTGGCGAGGTAGGCATCGGTGAACTCGGAGCGCAGCCGGACAGTGGCTCGAGCCATGCTCGCGCTCGAGAGGGCGGCGCTGCCCATGTTGGCGGCGAATCGCACCAGGATGAAGCCGGTCGCCGCGGTGAGACCGAGCGTCATGGTGATGTTGTTGTCACCCTGAATCGTGATGGCTTTCTCGCCGTTGGCCAGCGCGACACCGGCGCGAGCGATGATGACGAGGAATCCGGCCTCGCTCATCGTGCCGAGAAGCGTGAGCGCGACGATGCCGAGCAATGCTCGTTTCTCGCCCTTGAGAAGTGCGCGGCTCCCCATCTGGCTCTCTCCCTGCTCTCGGCCGACACTGTTCAATTCGGCAGATTCATGCGGGGAATGAGGCGCGAGGGGGCCATTTGGCCCATTTCTTCTGGGCGACCGAGCGGCCGGTCAGGCTTGGGCGATCACCCCGGCCTGTTCCAGGCGATCGATTGTCGCCTCATCGCGGCCGATCGACCGAAGAATCTCTCGGGTACTGGTACCGACATCCTCGACGTGTCGGAGCATGGTCGTCGGTGTTCCATGGAAGTCGACTGGAGGACGCACCTGGCGCACGAGTCCGAGGTCGGGGTGCTCCCACTCGACGATCAGTTTGTTGTGGATGACCTGCGGGTCGTCGAGGACCGCGGCGCGCTCGTGGATCGGCCCGGCCGGCACGCTTTCACGGTCCAGGCGTTCGATGATCTCCGCCGTGCTGAGTTCGGCGATCTCGGCGACGATCGTGGCGCCGACGTGGGCCAGGGCCTCGGGATCGACGCCGAGGCCGATGTGGTTGTAGCGATCGTCGGTCAGCATGTCGTGCCGTTCGAGAGCCCGCCACATGCCACAGATCTGGTCGGTCGACGCGAGGTAGTAGATGATCTGGCCGTCGGCGGTGTCGGTCAGGCGGTAGCCGTCGCTCGCTCGCCGCCGTGGTTGTGGATCATCGGGCAAGGTGAAATCGCTCATTCCGTCGGGCCAGAACCACGCGAGCACGGCATCGAGCATGGCGATCTCGATGTGTTGCCCACCCGCTCCCCGCTCTCGGGCGAAGAGCGCGGCCGAAATCGCCTGTGCGGCGGTGAACGCGGTCGTCTTGTCGGCGACGAGGGTGCGAATGAGATCGGGGAACGGCAGATCGGCGCTCGACTGCCCGTGGACCATGCCGGTGATGCCCTGGATGACGGGATCAAGGCACGCCCGATCGGCGTACGGGCCGGTCGGTCCGAATCCGGTCACCGACACGTAGATGATGTCGGGAGCGACAGCCCGCACCGCCGCTTCGCTCAACCCGAGTCGGTCACTCACTCCAGGCCGGAAGTTCTCGATGAAGACGTCGGCCGTGCGAGCGAGGTCGAGCACCAGCTCTTGGCCCTCTTTCTGCTTGGTGTCGACCGCGACCGAGTGCTTCCCGCGGTTGTCGTTCGCGAACAATGGCGGGAAGCCTTTCCGGAGCCCGAGCCGCAGGAACTCGCCCTCGAGCGGTTCGATCTTGATGACCTCAGCTCCCTGTTCGGCGAGCATCTGAGTGGCCAACGGCCCGGCTACGACTTGCGAGATGTCGAGGATCGTGATGCCGCTCATGGGCCCGCTGCGCTGGTCGTTCATCTGGGCAAGATAGATCGACACGGGCCGATGGTGCAGCAGGTAGCGTGCGCGCGTGACCTCGTATGACGACTTTGCCCGTAGCGCCGGGGGAGCGGTCCTCATGGACGGCAACAAGCTCCGCGACGAGATCGTGGCCGATATCCGGGCGCAGATCGACGAGCTCGGCAACCCTGGTGTCTGCCTCGCGACGGTGCTGGTCGGCAGCGACAAGCCGAGTCAGATCTACGTGCGCAACAAGCACCGTAAGGCGGAGGAAGCGGGCATGGTTTCGCGCCATGTGGAGCTACCGGAGGACGCCACCCAGGACGATGTCGAGGCCGCCGTTCGCGGGCTCGCCGACGACCCGGAGGTTCACGGCATTCTCGTGCAGCTCCCACTGCCGCCCGGCCTCGATGCTGAGGCCGTGCTCGATCTCGTGCCGCCTGAGAAGGACGTCGATGGCCTTACCGAGCGATCGATGGGACGCCTCGTGCGAGGACGTGTCGGCCACGTCCCGTGCACGCCGCTGGGCGTCATGCGATTACTCGACCGCTACGGCGTCGCGACATCGGGCAAACAGGCAGTGGTAATCGGGCGCTCCACGCTCGTCGGACTCCCGCAGGTACTTCTTCTCGGTCGCAAGGGCTGCGACGCCACCGCGACACTCGCCCACAGCCGCACCACCGACCTCGGCGCCGTCTGCCGCACAGCCGACATCATCGTGGCGGCCGCCGGTATGGCCCGTTTGGTCACGGCCGACTTCGTCAAGCCGGGCGCAGCGGTGCTCGACGTCGGGATCTCCCGCACCGAAGAGGGGATCGTCGGCGACGTCGATTTCGACAGTGTGCAGGAAGTCGCGGGTGCCATCACCCCGATGCCTGGAGGCACCGGACCGATGACCATCGGTTGCCTGATGGAGAACACCCTCGCCGCGGCGCGAATGCTCGGTGCGATTCCGGCCTGAGCCTTGGTGATCAGCTCGGCGGGAGGTGCGCGGTGGCGCCGCTGCCCAGCACTCGCAAGAAAACGCCCGAGCGGGGCTTCGGCGCAAAATACGACGACTTCGGCGGCATGAGTTCGCCCGCCGCGGCCACTGCCATCAGGTCTTGGACGTCGGTGGGGTACACGACGAAACCGAGCATGCCGTCGGCGTCGCAGCGAGCGACGAGCTCGCCGACGCCTGAGGGTCCGGGCACATAGTCGACGCCGCTGCCGGGGGCGAGCTCGTCGATACCGAGGACGTGGCCGATCACGTCGCGTCGGAGCCGTTCGACATCGAGCGAAGCGAGCGCCGAAGGACGTTCTTGGGGGTCGAGCACGAGCTTCGACCATTCGCCATGGTGGTAGACGCCAATCTCGCCGCGTGCGGTGGGCGCGGCGGCCGCCGCGTCGGCGACGACGTGGACTTCGCCGACGGTCGCGAGCGAGGCCCGGAGATCTTCCACGGTGCGTAGATCGACGTCGGTGGCGCGGCGATGGAAGGCCTCGACTCGTAGCTCGTCGGCCGGGAACAGCACGGCGAGCGTCCGGTCGAAGGGAGGCTCGCCCGGATGAGCATCGTGGCCGGCGAGGGCGGCCGCGGAGCGATGGTGCCCGTCGGTCACGTAGACGCGGGCAGCAGCGAGAAGCTCGGCCACTCGCGCGCTCTCACCCTCATCGAGAGTCCAGATCAGGTGCTGCACTTCCTCGACCACGTGATCGACGTCGGGAGTGCGGATCGTTGCGGCTACCAGAAGGCTGCGAAGATCGGGGTCGGGCTCGTGGGTGAGCGCAATCGGCGATGAGGTGGCGCCCACGACCTCGAGGTGGCGGCCGAGCAATGTCGCGCGCTCGGGTCGAACGTTTTCGTGGGTGAGGACTCGGCCGTCGCGCAATCCGTCGATGTCGAGTGCGCCGACGATGCCGGTCTGAGTGTGGGCTCCGTAGACGAGGCGATAGGCGTAGAAGGCAGCGTGATCCGATGCCTCGAAACCGCCGGCGTCGAGAATCCGAGTGAGCGTGTCGGCGCCGAGGCGCAGAAGGTCGTCTTCGTCGGAGAGATCGCCGGGAGCGAGATCCTCGGCTGACCGTGTCACGCCGAAGTAGCTGAACGGATTGGCTTCGACAGTGGCCCGCCGCTCGGTCGGGGTCTTGGCGTCGTACGCGCCAGCGATCACCCGGCTCGCCCAGTCGGGATGAATCAGCCATCCCGCGAAGGGGGCGAAAAGCGACTGCGTCATGCGAGCTGCACTGAGACGTTGATCACGTGCTCGTGCGACTTGATCTGTTCGAGGATTTCCGCGTCGGGAACGCGTGCGACATCGATCGTTGCGACCGCGGCTTTTGCTCCTGCGAAGACCTTGTTGGACATCGTCGACACGTTGAGGTCCGATCCTCGCAGAATTGCGAGCACGGCGGCCAAGACACCGACCCGATCCTGGTGGCGAATCGAGAGAGTGGCGGCGCGCTCCGGCACCGTTTCCATGTTGACGCAGTTGGTCACCTCGCCAGTTCGGTAGGCATCGATCGCATCGATGGTTCCTTGGGCGACTGCATCTTGGGCCTGCTCGGTCGAGGCCCCCACGTGGTGGGTGGCGACCACCGAAGGATGCCGCCCCAGCGGCGAGGAGAACTCGCCGGTGCCGCTGCCCGGCTCGTCGGCGAACACGTCGAGCCCGGCCTTCATGCCACGACCATTCATGGCGGCGATGAGGGCGGCTTCGTCGACGACATCGCCACGCGAGGTGTTGATGAGAATGGTCTCGTCGCGCATCTTGGCGAGGAAAGCAGCATCGACCATGCCTTTGGTGTCGGGACCTCCCGGCACGTGCAACGAGACGATGTCGGCCTCGGCGAGTAGATCGTCGGTAGATGCAACGAAGCGCACACCGGCCTGCTCGGCGCGCTCGACCGCGGCGGCCGAGCGGCTGGATTTGTCGACGGCGATCACGTCGAGACCGAAAGCGGTCGCTCTCTCGGCCACGGCGATGCCGATGTCACCGAGACCGATGATGGCCAGGGTGCGGCCGAAGAGTCCCTCGGCCTTCGAGTAGGCCTTCTTGTTCCACTTTCCGTCGCGGAGGTCGGCTGTGGCGGAGGCGATGTGGCGGTCGACGGAGATGAGCAGCCCTATGGCGAGCTCAGCCACGGCGAGGGCGTTCTTGCCGGGCACGTTGCAGACGAAGATGCCGAGCTCCGCGGCTTTGGCGGTGTCGATCGTATTGGTGCCGGCGCCGGCGCGAACGATGAGCGCGAGCTCATCGGCGTTGGCCAGCGCCTCTGCGGTGACCTTGGTCGAACGAACGACGAGCACCTCGATACCGGCGAGCTCATCACCGAGGGCGTCGGCGGTGAGGTCACCATTGACCCACACCTCGTCTCCAGCGGCCTCGAGGCGAGCCACAGCCGGGGCCGGCAGGGAGTCGGCGAGAAGTATTCTCATGGGGTGGCGTGTCCTCGCCGTCGTGGGATGGTCGTCTGTCGCGGAGCGGAGCGCCGAGCGTACTGCAGGGGGAGGGGTCCGAAAAGAGTGGGGCAACGGTCGAATGTGCACGATTGGTTGGCTGGGTTCGTGGTGCCTGACGCGCCCCGGGGAGCCGACGCGTTGGTGCTGGCCCGGGCGCTCGTCGATGCCCTCGACTCCCCACAGAGGCATGCGCCCGCGGTACACATCGTGGGTACGGCCGGAAAGGGCGCAGCCGCTCTGTGGCTGACTTCTCGGCTCGTGGCGGCCGACTTCGCGGTCGCCACCCATATGTCGCCGCACGTGCACGACATTCGCGAACGGTTTCTCGTCGACGGTGAGCTGCCGCCGTGGTCGGAGGTGGAATCGGCGGTCGAGGAGGTCGATGCGGCCGTTGCCGCGGTCGAGGCGCGCCATGAGCGGCGGCCGACGTTCTTCGCGGTCACTGCGGCGCTCAGCTGGGTGCTCGGGCGTCGACACGATGTCGACGTTTTCGTGACCGAAGCGGGGATCGGCGGACGGGTCGATGCCACTGCTGTGCTCGACCGACCCGACACACTGACGGTCGTCACCCACGTGGGTCTCGACCATACCGACGCACTCGGATCCACGGTGGAAGCGATCGCGGCCGAGAAGGCAGCGGTGTTCGAGGGCCGACGCGTGGCGGTGCTGGGTCCGCAGTCGTCCGTCGCCGCAACCGGAGCCGTTCGCCGAGTCGCGCTGGCCCAGTCGGTGGAACTGATCGAGGTCGACCCGGTCGACGGCGACTGGCGGGCGCAAGCCGATGCGACGGTCGAGGCCGCTTCGGAGGTGTTGGCGTCGCTTCTCGGCCGTGAGATTTCGTCCGTGGAGGTCGGGGAAACTCCCGGACGCATGGAGGAGTGCACGGTCGCCGAACGAATCGTGGTCCTCGACGGTGCGCACAACGAGATCAAGCTTCGGGCGCTGGTCGAGAGCATGCAGGGGCGAAGTGTCTCGACGGTGATTGCGGCACTCGGATCGGGCAAGGACCTCGAGCGCGCTGCTGCGCTGCTGCGTGCGTTTGCTGCTCCGGTCGTCGCGATGGAATTCGGAGGTGAGGTCGGTCCTCGCAGCTGGCCGGCGGTCGAGCTGGCGCGTGCCTTGACCGATGCCGGCGCTGAATCCGTGGTGGCGTCGAGCGTGACCGACGCTGTCAGCCGAGCCCTCTCGTCGAGCTCGGAAGGGGACACGATCCTGGTCACCGGTTCGTTCCTGATCCTGAGCGACGTCCTCGGCGCTTTCGGCGACGCGGCGCGCAGCTAGTCAAGGACTGAACGCTGCCAGTCCCGCGTCGCTTCGACCTGGTTGAACGTGAACACGTGGAGTCCGGTGATCGAGAGGCGCTCGAAGTCGCGGGCGAGTGGGTCGATCAAGTTGCTCGGGTTGTAGCCGGCCGAGGCAAAAAGGCGTATGAGGCCGGTGCGGTTCTTCTTGAGGTAACGCAAGGAGGCGCCAACGCCGAGCCGCATGCCCATGTTGAGCAGCTTCGCCCGGTCGACGACGCCGGGGACTCCGAGGTGGACCGGCAATTCGAGACCGTCGGCGCGCTCGGTCTCGAGCCACGCTCGAATCGTGTCGGTGGAAAAGCACATCTGAGTCGACGTATGGCCTTTGATTCCGGCCTCGGCGAAGAGTTCTTGTTTCTCGAGCAGGGCGCCTCGCAGCGCATCGGCCGGAATGAATGCGTGGCCGTCGGGATAACTCCCGACACCCACCGCCGTGACATCGCCCGCTGTGACATCGATGAAGTCGCGCAGAAAGCCCATCGCGTCGTCGTAGGTGCCAGGAACTTCGGCGTCGCCGCCAATGCAGAAGATCTCAGCGATTCCGAGATGCTTCAGCCGGGCCGCCAGCGCTTTGGTGTGATCGCGGTCCTGCACCATGCGCGCGGCGATGTGAGGAACGGGCCGGTGACCGGCATCGAGGAGTTCGGCACAGATGTCGAGCGTTTGCTCGAGCGTCTTCACGGGCGAGGCCGTCACCGAGATACGAGCGTTGGCCGGTAGGTGGGTGATCTGGGCGGGGAGACTCTTCAGAGGAATGAGCTCATAGGTCATGTCTTCCAGAGCGGCGCGAGTGCCTGGGCTCTGGAATCCTCGGCTGCTCCGCTTGCGAGAAAAGGCGATTGCGCTCACTGGAGTTCCTACGAGAGGTTGACGACGTTGCCGTCGGCGTCGATGTCGATGGCGTGGGCAGCTGGGGTCTTGCCGAGTCCCGGCATGGTGCGCATGTCGCCACAGATCGGATAGACGAAGCCGGCGCCGACTGAGGCTCTGACCTCGCGGACCGGAAGCGTCCAGCCGGTCGGCGCTCCCTTCAGGCTGGCGTCGTGGCTGAGCGACAGGTGGCTCTTCGCGATGCAGACGGGCAGATTGTCGAAGCCGGCGTCGGTGTAGGTCTGTAGCTGCTTGTTCGCCTGCGCTGAGTACTCGACGTCATCGGCGCCGTAGACCTTGGTGGCGACCGCGTGGATCTTGTCCTTGAGACTTGCGTCGTCGGGGTACAGCACCGCGAACTGCGACGGTTCCTCGGCCGCTTCCTTGATCGCGCTGGCGAGTTCGGTCGCGCCCTTACCGCCGTCGGAGAAGTGCGTCGAGACGGCGGCCCGAGCGCCGTACTCTGCGGCGATCTCATGGATCGCGTTGATGTCAGCCTGATGGTCGCCCGGAAAGACATTGATCGCGACGACCGGCGTGCAGCCGTGGATCTGCATGTTCTCCAACTGCTTACGCAGGTTGGCGCCGCCCATGTGGACCTCGTCGGGGTTCTCCGCGAGAAGCGCGTCGGGGAGGGGTTTGCCGGCGACGATCTTGTGGTTGCCGGAGTGAGCTTTGAGGCCGCGGACGGTCGCGACGAGAACGGCGGCATCGGGCTCGATGCCCGAGTAGCGGCACTTGATGTTGAAGAACCGCTCTGCACCCATGTCGGCGCCGAACCCGGCCTCCGTCAGGAGAAATTCGCTGGTGTGGATGCCGATTTGGTCGGCGACGATGCTCGAGTTGCCCGTGGCGATGTTGCCGAACGGTCCGGTGTGCACGAGGGCCGGTGTGTTCTCCAGCGTCTGCATGAGGTTCGGCTTGATCGCTTCCTTGAGGATGACGGCCATCGACCCGGCGGCGCCGACCTCTTCGGCTGTGATCGGGGTGCCCGCCTTTGAATAGCCGAGCACGATGCGGCCGAGGCGAGAACGTAGGTCTTGGAGGCTGGTACACAGCGCCAAGGCGGCCATGACTTCAGAGGCGGCCGTGATATCGAAACCGGTCTCGCGGGGGATGCCGTCGAGGCGGCCGCCGAGGCCGATCACGGTGTTGCGCAACGACCGGTCGTTCACGTCGAGCACCCGGCGCCAGGTGATGTTGTGGGGATCGAAGCCGAGGTCGTTGCCGTGGTAGAGGTGGGCGTCGAGCAGGGCCGAGCACATGTTGTGCGCCGCAGTGACCGCGTGCATGTCGCCGGTGAGATGGAGGTTGAAGAGTTCCATCGGGACGACCTGGCTGTATCCGCCTCCGGCGGCGCCGCCCTTGATGCCGAACGTGGGGCCCATCGACGGCTGGCGGATGGCGATCGTGGCCGAGCTGCCGATGTGCTGAAACGCTTGGCCGAGGCCGACGGTCGTCGTGGTCTTGCCCTCGCCGAGTGGTGTTGGAGTGATTGCCGAGACCACGACGTATTTGGCCCGGGGCCGATCGTTCATCTTCTCGATGGCATCGAGGCTGATCTTGGCGGCGCCGACCCCGTAGGGCTCGAGGCACTCCCCTGGGATGCCGGCTTGGGCGGCAACTTCGGCCAGTGGCTTCAGCTTCGCCTGGTTGGCGATCTCCAGATCGGACGGAAAGCTCATGAGTCCCCTTCGGCTGCGCAGCGAGAGGAATGTAGCAGATTCTGTTCCGTATTGTGGGAACGTTCCGCAATGCGGAACAAAACGTTGGAAGGTGAGCCCTGCGCCGACCGGCAGTCGACCACGGGCGTGTGCTACGGATCAGACGGCGAGCGGCGACTCGAGTCGCTCCGTGACCGCATTGCGGATCTCGGTGTCGAACGCGCGCACGTGGGCCTCGACAAGCGCGGAGACCCGGTCGCCGTCGCCGCTTTCGAGGGCGTCGAGGATGTCGGCGTGTTCGGCTACGGCGTGGCCCATGTCGGCGACCTCGGAAAGGTAGAGGTGCCAGAGACGGTCGGACTGTGCGTAGAGAGTGTCGAGGGTGTCGACGAGGAAACGGTTGCCGGCCGCCTCCCACATGATCTCGTGGCACCGGCGGTCGATGGCCATCAGGCCCTCGTTGTTCTTCGCCTTCTTCGTTGTCCTCAACTCTGCGGACATCTCGGCCCACTGTTCGGCCGTGCCACGGGCCGCAGCCAGACGAGCCGCGTAGGGCTCGAGAACGGTTCGGGTCTCGAACAACATCGAGAGTTCGGAGACGTCGATGCCGGCAACGAACATGCCACGGCGGGGGATCACCGTGACGAAGTGCTCGCGGGCGAGACGTTGGAGCGCCTCGCGGATCGGGGTGCGACCGATACCGAGACGTTCGCGAAGATCGTCCTCACGCAAGACGTCGCCGGGCGCGAGATCGAGGCGAACGATCATCGATCGGATTTCGTCGTAGGCGGTTTCGCCGAGCGTGGGTTCTGTCACTGGTCTCCGTGCCGACCGAAGGTCGGCGTGGCATCGGTTGCCGACCGGGGGTCGACGTTCTAGGCTCTCATGATACACGAGTGATATATCACCCGCACCTTCGGAGCATTCTGTGAGCGAGTTCCCCACCAAAGCCAACGTCGTCGTGATCGGGGCCGGCATCGTCGGCAACTGTCTCGTCGGTCATCTGGCCCGGCTCGGCTGGACCGACCTCGTTCTGGTCGAGAAGGGGCCGCTGCCCAATCCCGGCGGGTCCACTGGCCACGCGTCCAACTTCATCTTCCCGGTGGATCACAACAAAGAGATGGCGCTACTCGGCGAGCAATCCGCCAACCAGTACCGCGACATGAACCTCTCGGTCGACTCCGGTGGCATCGAGGTCGCCCGTACTCAGGAGCGCATGGACGAGCTCGATCGCCGCATGACCTCGGCCAAGGCGTGGGGCATCGAGGCGCACCTCCTCACTCCGGCACAGGTGAAGGAGCATGTGCCCTTCATCAACGAAGACGTCATTCTCGGCGGCTTCTACTGCCCGACCGTCTCGGTCGTCGATTCACTCGAGACCGGCACGACGATGCGCAAGGAAGCGATCGAGAAGGCGGGATGTCAAGTCTTCGCCAACACCGAAGTGCTCGACCTCGTGACCACTGATGAGCCAAGCGTCAACGGTCGTCGCGAGATCAAGGCCGTGGTGACCGACAAGGGCACAATCGAAGCCGACCACGTCGTCATTGCCTGTGGTGTGTGGTCGAATCGCATCGCCTACATGGCTGATACCTACATCCCGTTGGTGCCGGCCGTGCACCAGATGGCCGATGTCGGGCCGATGGACATCCTCGCCGAGACCAACAACGAGATTGGTTACCCGATCGTTCGCGACATGGACACCTTCTGCTACGAGCGGCAGTCGGCCGGCTCCATGGAGGTCGGCTCCTACGGCCACCGTCCGATCCTTCACCACCCCGACGAGATTCCGTCCAACGAAGAGGCCGCGCTCTCGCCCACCGAAATGCCGTTCACGCCCGACGACTTCGATCAGCAGATGGAAGAAGCCATCGAGTTGATGGACATGCTCGGCGATGCCGAGATCAAGTACGCCATCAACGGCCTCTTGTCGCTCACGCCCGACTCCATGCCCTGCCTCGGCGAGTGCCCCGATGTCGGAGGCCTCTGGTCGGCCGCCGCGGTCTGGGTGAAGGAGGGTCCCGGCATGGCGCAAGTCGTCGCCGAGTGGATGACCTACGGCTATCCGCGGGTGATCGATGCCCACGGTGCCGACATCGCCCGGTTCTACGACGAAGAGAAGAGCGACGAACACATCTGGGCTCGCGGCGACGAGCAGTTCAACAAGACCTACGGCATCGTGCACCCCGCCGAGCAGTGGGAGCAGCGTCGCTTCCTCGTCGACTCGCCCTATCGCAGCCGTCAGGAGGCACTCGATGCGGAGTTCTTCCAGGCTCGGGTGTGGGAACGGCCGCAGTGGTACAACTCCAACGCTGACCTCGTCGAGCGCTACGACCTCGCCGAACGTGAGGTCGAATGGGACAACCGTTGGTGGAGTCCGATCACCATCGGTGAACACCTCAATCTCCGCGAGAACTGCGGCGTCGTCGACCTCTCGGCGTTCCAGGTCTACGAACTGTCGGGCCCTGGTGCGGTCGCGTTCGCCGACTACCTCGCGGTCAACAAGATCGATGTGCCCGTGGGACGCTCCGTCTACACGCCCTGGCTCAACCAGGACGGTGGCTTCCATTCCGACTTGACGATGATGCGAACCGGAGACGAGACGGTGCAGATCGTCACCGGCGTGTTCGACGGTGGCCGCGACGACTTCTGGGTCCGCAAGCACATGCCGACCGACGGCTCCGTCACCTTCCGCAACCGCACGCGTGAGGTGTCGACGCTCGGACTCTGGGGGCCCAACGCGCCGGCGGTGCTCGGTCAGCTCACCGACCACGACCTGAGCCAGGAGGGGTCGCCGTACGGCTCCTATCTCGACGTCACCGTTGCCGGGGTGGACTGCAAGCTCTTCCGAATCTCCTACGTCGGCGACACCGGCTGGGAGATCTACATTCCGTGGGATCAGGCCACGACCGTGTGGGACGCGGTGATGGAAGCCGGCGCCGCCCACGGCATCCGCGCCACCGGCGGCGGGGTCTACGGCTCCTCTGGTCGCATCGAAAAGGGCTACCGCCTGATGGGGGCCGAGCTGGAGAGCGAGTACAACCCGGTCGAGGCCGGGCTCGCTCGTCCGAAGGTGAAGGCGGCCGACTTCATCGGCAAGGAGGCCTACCTTGCGGCCCGCGAGGCCGGCGCCGAAGTGCAGTGCGTCACCCTCACGGTGGAGGACAACACCGATGCGCAGGGTCGTCGTCGTTGGATGATGGGTGGCAACGAGCCGATTCTCGACATGAACGGCGACCGCATCGTCGACTCACACGGGCGCGTCTCCCGGGTGACCTCGGCCGGCTACGGCCCGTCGATCGGCAAGCACCTCCTGATGGGCTATGTCCCCAACGATCTGGCCGAACCCGGCACCGACCTGCAGGTCATGTACATGAACGAGCTCTTCCCCGCGAAGGTGGTCGGCCCTGGCTCCGCCTACGACCCCGACGACACCCGGCTCAAGTCATGAAGATTCTGGTTTGTGTGAAACGGGTGCCCGCCCCTGGGGCAAAGATCAATGTCACGGACGACGGAATGGATGTCGACGCCGCTCATCTCGGGTTCACCACGAGCCCCCACGAGGAGTGTGGCGTCGAAGGTGCCATTCAGCTGAAGGAAGAGCACGGCGGGGAAGTCACCGTGCTCACCCTCGGTGGGGGAGAGGCAGAGGAGCAGCTTCGTTATGCCGCGTCGGTCGGCGCCGATCATGGCGTGCTGGTGCAGACCGATGGTGCCGCGTGGGACCCTCAGCGCACGGCGGCCGCCATCGCCGAGACTGTGGAGTCACTGGAGACCGACGGCGAGTTCGACCTCATCATCTTCGGCAACGAGTCGGCCGACGCCGGCGGATTCCAGGTGGGGATTCGTGTCGCCCACGCCCTTGGCCGACCCATCGTGCAGGGCATCAAGGGCATAGAGGTGAGCGGCGACACGATCATCGCCCGACGCGAGATCGATGGCGGCTTCGAGGTCTACGAACTGCCCCGACCCTGCCTCCTGGGGGTGAAGGAGGGACTCAACCTTCCTCGCTACCCGACGATGAAGGGACGCTTGGCCTCGAAGAAGATCGAGATCCGCACCGTGGAGGGTGCTGCCTCCCCCGGAGGACAAACCCGGGTTCGGCTCCACCGACCCGAGGAACAACTCTCGGAAACCGTGATCCTCGGTGAGGGACCGGAAGCCGCGTCAGCCGTCGTCGACGTGCTCGAAGAGCTGGGGGTTCTCTGATGCTCCTGGTCGTTCTCGAACACGATCGCGGCCAGCTCGTCGAGGCTGCCCGGGAGGCGCTCACCTTCGGCCGAACGTTGGCCGAGAAGATGGGCACCGAATTGGAAGCCGCCCTGATCGGAACCGACGACGCTGCGTTGGCCGAAGCCGCCGGCGAGTACGGCGCCAAAACCGTCCACACCTGCACCCACGACGTGTTGTCTGACTATGGGCCCGACGCATACGGCGCCGTCGTTGCCCAAATGGTCGAAGCCCTCTCGCCCGACGCGGTGCTCGCCTGCGGGTCGGACCGTGGTAGCGAGGTGATTGCCCAGGCCGCGGCACGTCTCGACATGCCGTTTGTGGCCAACTGCACCGATGTCACGCCGGGCGACCCGTGGACCATCACCCGCGTGCAGTGGGGCGGCTCGCTTCTCGAAGACACGCGACTGGAAACCGACGTGGCCCTCCTCACCTGTGGCCTGCACACGGTCGCGGCCGAAGCCGGCGACGGCGAGGAGCCCGAGGTCGAAGACTTCGAGGCAACCCTCGACAACTCCCACGCCATCACGATCGTGCGCGACCGAGTCGTGCAGGAGGCAGGCGTGACCTTGCCGACCGCGCCCGTCGTCGTCGGAGGTGGCCGAGGGGTCGGATCCGAGGGTGGCTTCGAGGCGCTGGAAGAACTGGCGGCCCTGCTGGGTGGGCGGGTCGGCTGTTCTCGCGCCGTAACCAACCTCGGTTGGCGCCCCCACTCCGACCAGGTCGGCCAAACGGGCACCCGCATCGCGCCTGAGATCTACATCGCGTCGGGAATCTCCGGAGCCATTCAGCACTGGGTCGGGGCCATGGCTTCGAAGCACATACTCGCCATCAACACCGATCGCGAAGCCAACATGGTCGTCAAGGCCGACTGGGCTGTCATCGCCGACCTTCACGAAGTGATCCCGGCGATCGCGGCCGAGATCGAGCGCCGACGAAGCTGAAGCTCAGAAGCTCTGGATGGCGTGGTGATTGGTCATGGCGCTGCCCTTCGGCCCGAGAAGAGCCTGCGCACGAAGGTTGCGCTTGTGGAACAACTCGACGAGATACTCGTCGTGGGCTCCCTTGTCGCGGAGAACGAACGCCTCGAGTTCGGCATCGCCGTCCTGCCAGCTGGAAGGGCGTCGGCCGAGCAGCCACGAGAGGTCGTCGAGATTTTGACGTTCGATGTCGTCGGCGATCTCGTCGCTTCGTTGGAGATGGCGTGACAAACGGAACGCCTTGCGGAGTTCGTAGGCCTGAAACTCATCGTCGATCGACAGGCTCCGCAGGATCTGCGAGAGCTGCTCCTGCGCGGGGCGCGCTCGGGTGACCTTCTCGACGGGAAGATCGACCTCGGGGAGGTCGACCCCGAGGATCTCGGCGAGGGCCTCCGTGGCGAAGAGGTCGGTCTCCCGGCACCACTGAAGGTTCGTCATCAGGTCGCTCTCGTCCGAAGGCGCCTGTAGTTCGGACGAGAACGCGAGGCGGTTCGAAAGGGTGAAGGCGAAGTGGTGACGCTGCACCGCTTCGATGTCGACCTCTGTGCCCGAGGCCTCCTCGTACCACCGGTAGAGCTCGCTGAAGTCACCAAAGCCACCGATGGTGTCGCGCATACGGAAAGCGGCAAGATCCATCATCGGGTCGCCGATATGGCCCAACTCGAGGTCGAGCAGGGCGACGAGGTGGCCGTCGTGGTGATGAAATTGTCCACTGTCCCAGGTGATCGGTGCCTCCCGGCCGCGGGACTCGGGCGGGTTCCGTTTCAACCAGCCGAGACCGAACTCGAGCAGTGGATCCGGGAACTTCTTGGCCCGGCGGTAGCGCTCCTCGTAGCGAGCCAGCCCGACGAGTCCCGACTCGGCCGGCGATGACGCGCGCACGATGCCGCCGTCGGCAAATGGCTCGATAGGCAGTGCGTGGAGCTGGGCGAGCGCGGTCATGTATTCGCGCATGACGGTCTCGCGCTGACCGACCGGCGCATCGAGCAGGTAGGGCTCACCATCCACGGCGGCCATGACGTAGGCCGGAATCTCGTCGATCCAGCCGTGAACGGCCGGCACGGCGAGACCGTGTTGGTGGCAGATCTGCTGAAACCGCATTTCATGGTCGAGCGGGAAGATCAGTTCCATGTCGGTGCGATCGCCGCGCACGACGACGTCGCCGAGGCCGTCCACCGAGGCGAACCAGACCGGGCGCCACCGGGCCTGACGGCGTAGCGATGTGACCGAACCCAGCTCACCCTCGAGCCAGCGTCGCACTATGGCGTCATGATCGGTCACAGTGAGGCCAACTGGGGTCCCATGAGGTCGATCATGTTGTCGCAGTAGAACGCTTGACGGATTGCTTCGCTGCGGTCACCTAGGCTTCGTTCGAACCGGCCGTACGGGTCGCGGCCACCTTCGACATGGGGGTAGTCGCTCGAGAAGAGACACACGTCGGGTCCGAGGTTGTCGGTGATCCACCCCACGTCCTCAGTCGGGTAAGGCGTCGCTCGGATCTGTCGCTGCACGTATTCGGTGGGCCGTAGCGAGAGGGATTGGAGACGCTCCTCGTGGCGGCCGAAGGCATCGAATGCCGACTCCATGCGCTTGCAGAAGCTCGGCAACCAGACCGCGCCCTGCTCGATCACGCCGAGGCGAAGGTCGGGGAATCGTTCGAACACGCCGTCGAAGATCATGGCCGCGAGCGTCTGCATGGGTGGGTGGGCGATGCCCATGTAGTCGACCGACCGGAAGTTCTCCTCGCCGCCGTGGAAGTCGGGCGGGATTGGCAGACCGTTGTCGAAGTAGGCGGGCGACAGCAGTTCGCCGGTGCCGCCCACGTGGAAGACGACCGGCACGCGCGCCTCCTCGGCCTGAGCCCACACTCGGTCGAGTTCGCGGTGAGATGGCGAATGAGCCGGCGGACAGTCGGAGCCCACCAGCAAGGCACCAGTGCCGGCTGCGATCGACTCTGTGGCCATGGTCGCGGCGAGATCGAAGTCGACCAGCGGGATGTAGGAGGTGGCGAAGAGACGCTCATCGACCGAGCAGAAGTCGAGCATTCCGCGGTTGTGGGCTCGGGAGACCCCGGCCGTCAACTCGAGGTCGTCGACTCGCTCCCATGCGAAAAGGCGGCTGTTGTGAAAGGTGTTGAAGAGCAGCTGCGAGCGCACGCCGATGAAGTCGAGTACCCGGGGACGGTCCTCGGCGATGAATGCGCCGGTGGCCGCGAAGTTCTTGCGCAACATGACCTGTGAGGCCTCATCCGTCAGGAACTCGTCGCTGCGATGGCGTTCAGTGAGACGAGCGAATGTGGCGTCGAGAGCATCGTCGTCGGATGAGGACTCGTCGCCGGTCTGCTTGAGTTCATTGGCGTAGCCCGGGATCCCGATGCGGTCGCGCACACTGGGATCGGCGTAGTCGCGCAACCAAGTGGGGGTCTCCATGATGTGGGCGTCGGCGTCGTGGACGATTCGCCCCTCGATGTAGCTCATGGATCAACCTTCGCGCGTCGCACGGCGGTCAGTCAGACGCGAGATGGTCGGCGACGCTGCGGGCGGTGTCGATCAAGAGGAGCCCGATGTCGTGTGATCGGTCGGGATCAGGGAAGCGATACGCCGGTCCGTGGATGTGGACCGCGGCCTCGACCGACCCGTCGGCCTCGAAGATCGGCGCAGCCACCGAATTGATGCCCTCGGCGAACTCTTCGTAGACCCAGGCGTAGCCGAGGCTGCGGACCTGCTCGAGGCGGGCTCGTATCTCGTCGGGGTCGATCATGGTCCACGAGGTGGTCTTCACGAGATCAGAGCGCAGGAACGCGTCGAGCTTGCGCTCGGACCAGTAGGCCATCACGGCGAGGCCCGACGGCACGGAATGGATGGGGCAGGACTCGCCAGTCCAGTCGCGCACCTGGACGTCGCTCTCGACCTCCGCGTGATCGAGGTAGTACATGTCGCGCCCGTCGCGCACCGAGACGCCGGCGGTCTCGGCAATGCGTTCGGTCAGTTCGAGCAGGTGGGGTCGGGCCGTGGCGACGAGGTTGCGGCCCGGCTGAGTCGCGCCGGCAATGTCGAGGAGGCCCTCGCCGAGGCGATAGTCGCCACCCACTTCGTCCTGGGTGACCGCGCCCTCGCTCTCGAGGGCATTGAGCAAACGGGCGACCGTGGACTTGGGAAGGTCGACCTTTTCCGCGAGCTCAGTGACTCCGGCCGCGCCGACGGCAAGCGCTCGCAGCAGGGTGAACGCTCGCTCGATCGACTGCACGGACATGGCTCACACCGTAGAGCTTGAACACAGCTGTTCCACATTGTGGAACAGCCATGTGTGGAACAACCATGTGTGGAACAGCCATGTGTGGAACAGCCATGTGTGGAACAGGCTCAGCGGGCGGCGGCGATGGTGTCGACCAATTCATCGACGATTGCATCAATGCCCACGCGACTGGTCTCGCCGGTGGCCCGCGGTGTGAACTCCACCTCGGCCTCCGCGAGCGCCTTCGGCCCGATGGTCACCCGGTAGGGGATACCGATGAGTTCGGCATCGGCGAACTTCACGCCGGCGCGGGCATCGCGATCGTCGAGTATCACGTCGATGCCCCGCGACTTCAGCTCGGTGTAGAGCCGCTCGCCGGCCGCGACCGAGGCGTCGTCCTTCATGCTCACGACCGTGACTACGGCTTCGTACGGAGCGATCGAGACCGGCCAGATGAGCCCGTTGTCGTCGTGGTGCGTCTCGGCGACCGCAGCCATGTTGCGGCCGATGCCAATGCCATAGCTACCCATGAACAGATTGATCTGGTTGCCGTCGGGATCGAGCACATGCGCGCCGAGCACATCGGAGTACTTGGTCCCGAGCTGGAAGATGTGGCCGGCTTCGATGCAGCGGACCACTTCGAGAGCAGTACCGCAGTTGGCGCAGCTCTCGCCGGCTCTTACCTCGCGTAGATCGGCGAACGACTCGACGTTGATGTCGCGCTCGACGTCGACGCCGGTCCAATGCCAGTCGTCTTCGTTGGCGCCGGTGGTGAGGCCGGCCCGTCCGGCCAGCACGGCGTCGGCGATGATCCGGATGTCGGAGACCTGGACAGCACCGAGCGAGCCGGGGCTCGCTCCGAGATGCTCGACCGTCTCTTCGGGCGTCGCCGGACGAATGTCGATTGCTCCGGTGTGGTCCTGGAGCTTCTGCAGGTTGAGCTGGTGATCGCCGCGCAGGAGGGCGAGGGTGATGTCGCCGTCGAGAACCATGACCATGGTCTTGATCTGCTGATCAGCGGGCGCGCCGCCCTCGGCTTCGGCCAGCGCCTTGATGGTGCGCACCCCCGGAGTGGGGAACCGGGCGAGCTCAGGAATGTCGCGATCGACGATCGCATCGAGCGCGGCGGTGGCTCGCTCGACGTTGGCGGCGTAGCCGCATGAAGGGCACCGCACGACGTCGTCCTCGCCCGCGGGGGAGGGCACCATGAACTCGGTCGACCCGGATCCGCCCATCGCGCCGGAGGACGCCTCGACCGGCATGGCCGGGAGGCGAAGCCGATCGAAAATGTTGAGGTAGGCATCGTGGTGGAGTTTGTAGTTGGCCTCGAGACCGTTTTGGTCGAGGTCGAAGGAATACGCGTCCTTCATCGCGAATTCGCGCACTCGGAGCAGCCCGCTCTTGGGGCGAGGCTCATCGCGGAACTTCCACTGGATCTGATACCAGATCTGCGGGAGTGACTTGTAGGAGGTGATCTCGAGCGCGAGGTCGGTGAAGATCTCCTCGTGGGTCATGCCGAGCGCATTCTCGGCCCCCTTCCGATCGGTGAGGCGAAACATCTCGTCGCCCATCACGTCCCACCGGCCCGTCTTTTTCCAGATCGACGCAGGATGCATCGCCGGAAGGAGGAACTCTTGGCCGCCGATCGCGTTGATCTCCTCGCGGACGATGTCGGCCACTTTCTCGTGGACCTTCAGCCCCATCGGCAGCAGCGAGTAGTGCCCCGCGTGGAGTTGTCGGATGAAGCCGCCCCGCACGAGGAGCTTGTGGCTCGCAGCCTCGGCATCGGCGGGCGCATCGCGCAACGTGGGAGTGAAGAGTTTCGACCAGCGCATGAGCATGCACGGTACAAGCTGGCCCGACTGGCCCCGTGCGATTAGAGGCGTAGTTCGCGCAGACGCGCGGCCGAAGCCGCCATTGCCTGGCCGATCGATTCGAGCTGGTCACTCGGCCAACAATCGATCAGGTGGTGCTTGATGATCTCCGCATGGCCGGGCGCGGCTGCAGCGAGTGCGTCGGCGCCGGCGAGTTCGAGGTGCGCGACAACACCACGACCGTCGCCGACAGCCTTCTCACGACGTATCCATCCTCGGTCCTCGAGCCGAACCAGCGTGTGGGTGAGCTTCGACTTCGAGGAGATGCACAGGTCGGCCAGCTCAGTGAGGCGCATCTCGTCGCCGGCTCCGTCGAGGCGGACGAGCACTTCGTAGTCGCTGATGTTCATGCCGTGTCGCTCGGACAGGTGCTTCGCGATGGCTTCCTCGATGAGTCGGGCGGAGTCGAAGAAGCGGGTGAACGCAAGCAACTCCTCGGGGCTGAGGTGCGCGCCCGTCCCTCGGAGTGTTCTGGTGGGCGCGGCCGACGTGGTCACTCCGGGATCACTCCGTCCCAAACGATCGAGGCGCCTTCGTGGCCGGTGCGGATCATCCACACAGTGGCGAGCAGGCCGAGGACAGAGGTGGTCGCCACGACAATGTGGTGGAGGCGAGCGTCATCGCTGAATCGGGCAAGACGCTGCACGGCGAGGACGCCGATGGTGCCCGCAAGGAAGGCAATGGTGAGCCACACCGTGGTCTCGCCCAGCTCCTTGTGGTCTGCGGCCAGGTCGCCGATTCGGTCCCGCAGCGCATCGTTGAGCTTGTCGCCCGACCGAGCGGCGAGCACTGCGCTGATCGCGGTCACTGCGGTGACCGCGACGAGCGATGGCATCGCCGGCCGGCGCCACTGCGGTCGGACGAGCAGCACGAACATGGCGATGGCGGCGATGGGCAGCAGGACGATCGGCAAGTGGACGAAAAGCGGGTGAGCGGGCAGGTCGAAGATGGTCTCCATGGCGACGACGCCCGGCCTAACTCACCGACACGCTGAAGGTCTGGCCGGCCGCCGCGTGGCTGTTGGGCCCGACTTGGATGTTGCAGAAGAGCACGTAGTCGCCCGCAGGTAGGTCGAAGTCGATCGTCGCGTTCTCGCCCGCCGCGATCGTGTCGGTCTTGCCGAGGAAGTCGTCGCCGAGCGCAGCTTCGTCGATTGCGCCATTGTCGAGTTGGGGAAGGTCGTCGTAGCTGACCCCGACGGCGATCCCGAACTCGTGAGGGAAGTTGCCCTCATTTGTGGCAGTGAAGGACACCGTCCCTGCCGCGAACTCGGTGTCGGTGGCAAGACTGAACTCCGCGAGAGTCACCGCCGCGGTGATGGGCTCTTCCGGTGCGCCGGTGGTCGCCGGGTCCAGAGTTGTTTCCGGAGGCGCGGTGGTCTCGGGTGCCGCGGTGGTTTCGGGCGGCGCTTCAGTCGTCGGCGCCGCGGTGGTCGGGGCGGCCGTCGTTTCCGGGGGATCGGATGTGGTGCTGTCGTCGCTGCAGGCTGCGGCAAGGAGGAGGACGGCGAACACGGTGAACAGCAGGCGACGCATTACGGATATCTCCGAGGGGTAGTTGAAAGCGGTACTAAACGATGTTCGCGCAGTTGGCCGGCCAATGCACGCACCCCCGGGAGATCTATCATCGGGCTCATGTCCGACGGAGAGGTGACCCTTGATGTCGCCAGGGGTGCGGCCGGCCCGCCGCAGTCTGCACGCGAGGCGAATCGGAGGTGGCGGTGGGCAATCGCAGCAGGCCTCGTCGTCGTCGCCGTCGTGGTCGCCACGACCTCGCCGGATGGAGATCGGCGCCAGGAGATAGGCGTCCCGAGAAACGGCCAGGAGCTGGAGATTCAGCTCGACGATCGATGGGTGGATGAAGGGGTCATCGCCGGCGCGTGGGCCGTCGACCCCTACGACCTTCTGGGTGAGGCGCTGTACGCGTCTGACCTCGAGCATCGTCCCGTCGAGGTCTTTCTCGACATCGGCGGCCACGACGCGCTGATCGTCTACGGCCTCTATCCGAACTGCGCCTGGGCCCCCGACATCCTCGCCGAGGCCCGGCTCGGCGTGCTCAGCATCGAGATTCGGAGTCACGGAGGCTGCCAGGCCGACTTGATGCGGGCGACGCGTGCCGTGGCCGTCGAGTTCGGCGACGGGCGAGCATTCGATGAGGTCGTCGCAACCCACCGCGATCCGGCGTGATTGCTCGCTCGATCAGTCGCGTCGGCGTTCCATAATGCGGTACGGTTCCGGCATGCAGAACAGCACGCGAGGGGCGGTGTCTCGGCGGCGCCGGAAGGGCAAGACCTACGCGGCTCCTCTCGACCGCCTCACCGTGCCCATGGTGCGAGACGATGGCGTCCTTCGTGAGGCGACTTGGGACGAGGCTTTGCGTCGCGCCGCCGACGGATTCCGCACGATCCGAGATGAGCACGGCCCCGCAGCATTCGGCATGTTCAGCTGCTCGAAATCGACCAACGAAATGAACTACGCGGCGCAGAAGTTCATCCGCACCGCCATGGGGTCGAACAACATCGATTCCTGCAATCGAACTTGACACGCTCCCTCCGTCGTCGGTCTGGCGACAGTGTTCGGAGCGGGCGGGGGCACTTGTTCGTACGAAGAAATCGAAGAGGTCGACGTCGTCTTCCTCTGGGGATCCAATGCTCGCGAGGCGCATCCGATCTTCTTTCATCACCTCCTGAAGGGTCTCGAGAACGGCGCTCGCATGTTTGCCGTCGACCCTCGCCGAACCAGCTCGGCCAAGTTCGCCGATGTCTGGCTCGGCATCGACGTGGGAAGCGACATCGCGCTCGCCAACGCGGTCGGTCGCGAGATCATCGCCGCCGACCTCCACAACAAGGACTTCATTGCTCACTCGTCGACCGGATTCGAGGATTACCGCGCTCACGTCGAGCCATACACGCTCGATGAGGCGGAGCGCCTCACGGGTGTGCCCGCCCACGCGATCCAGGAGATGGCTCACGCCTACGCCACGGCCGAAAAGGCCCAGATTCTCTGGACGCTAGGAATTACGGAGCACCACAATGCGGTCGAGAACGTTCTCTCGCTGTGCAACCTCGCGCTCCTCACCGGCCACGTCGGCAAGTGGGGGTCAGGGCTCGTTCCGCTGAGGGGTCAGAACAACGTGCAGGGCGGTGGCGACATGGGTGCCCTGCCCGACAAGTTCCCCGGGTTCCAGAACGTCGGAGACCCCGAGGCCCAAACGAAGTTCGAGACGGCCTACGGGATGAAGCTCCCTCACGAGCCGGGCCTTCACCTCACGCTGATGTTCGAGGCGATGGAGGCCGGGTCGATCAAGGGCGTCTACGTCGTCGGTGAGAATCCGGCCGACAGCGAAGCCGATGTCGAACACGCACGCGCCCTCCTGAGCGGTCTCGACATCCTCGTCGTGCAGGACATCTTCATGACTCGCACCGCCGAGATGGCCGATGTGGTGCTGCCCGCCTCGGTCGGTTGGGCGGAGTGCGATGGGACCGTCACCTCATCGGAGCGTCGGGTGCAGCGAGTGCGGGCTGCCGTTTCGCCGCCAGGCGAGTGTCGACACGATCACGAGATCCTCGGTGAGCTGGCGACGCGGCTCGGGGTGGACTGGGGAACGCCCACTCCGGAGGATCTCTGGGACGAACTGCGCTCGCTGTCGCCGCTCCACGCCGGCATGAGCTACCAACGACTGGAGGACGAGGGCGGTCTCCAGTGGCCCTGCCCCGACCTCGACCACCCCGGTTCGCCGTTTCTCCACGGCTGGCTCCACGAGGAAGCACTCGGAGGGCGCGGACCGGCGCCGTTCAGCGTGACCGACTTCGAGGGTCCGAAAGAGCAACTCACCGACGAATTCCCGCTGCGCCTCACCACCGGCCGCGCCCTCGACAGCTACAACACCGGCGTGCAGTCCAATGCGTTTCCGTCGCCGATTCGCTACGGCGACGAGATCGACGTCAACCCGGCCGATGCCGAGCGTCTCGGCATCATCGATGGTGAAACGGTGGTGGTGTCGTCGCCTCGTGGGTCCGTCGAGATGGATGTTCGTGTGCAGGTCGACCTCCCCATCGGCCTCACTTTCACGACCTTCCACTTTCCCGAACTCGTCGACATCAACACCCTCACCAACGATGAGTGGGACCCTCGGTCCGGCACGGCCGAGTTCAAGGCGGCGTCCATTCGCATCGAGAAGCGCTCGGCCGATGGCTGACCTCTTCATCGGTCCGGACCTCGCCGACGATCTCGAGGTAGCGGCTGTCGAGGCCGCGATCGGTTCCGATCCGGCCGTCGTGCATGAAACCGAGCGGCTCGTGCTCAGCGGGCGGGCCCGCCGCCATGACCGGCGACACCTGCTGCTGCCCGCCCTCCACGCCTTGCAGAACGCCAAGGGATGGATCTCCCCGGGTGGCCTCAACCATGTGAGTGACCTCCTGCAGGTTCCCCCGGCCGAGGCCTACGGCGTCGCGACCTTCTACGAGATGTTTCGGGTCGATGAGCCCGACCACACCGGCGCCGTCACCCACGTCTGTATCGATGCTGCGTGCCAGATCGCGGCCAGCGACGAACTGGTCGCCGCGATCGAGGATGGCGGAGGTCACGTGCATCGGTCGCCGTGCCTCGGTCAGTGCGAGAGGGCACCGGCTCAGTTCGTGCAGAGCGTCGGTGCCGCGGACTTCGTCCCCGCCGACGATGTGCTCCCGGATCGGCGGATTCCGCAGCAAGGCGACGCTGCACTGCAGCTTCTGAAGAACGTCGGCGTGATCGATCCAGAATCTCTCGATGCGTATCGTGCCGCCGGTGGCTATCTCGCCTTGACCCGCGCAATCGAGATCGGCGCCGAAGCCGTTTTGGAAGCGGTCGCTGATTCGGGCCTCTCGGGTCGCGGTGGCGCCGCGTTTCCCACGGGCGTGAAGTGGAAGGCTGTTGCGGCCGAGCGGGGTCGGCCGAAGCATGTGGTCGCGAACTGTGACGAGAGCGAGCCCGGCACCTTCAAAGACCGCGTTGTCATGGAGAATGACCCCTTCGCGGTGATCGAGGCGCTCACCCTCGCGGCATTCGCGACAGGAGCCGAGAACGGGTGGATCTACATTCGCGGCGAGTACCCGCTCGCGACCCGACGTCTGCAGAACGCCATCGATCAGACCCGCGCGGCCGGTCTGCTGGGTGCGGATGTCGCGGCGGGCGGTTTCGCGTTCGACATCGAGATTCGGCGGGGTGCCGGTGCCTACATCTGTGGCGAAGAAACGGCGCTGTTCGCGTCGCTCGAAGGGTTTCGCGGAGAACCGCGAAGCAAGCCTCCGTTTCCGACCACCCATGGGCTCTTCCAGGAGCCGACGGCGATCAACAATCCCGAGACACTGCTCAACACCCTCGGGATCGTGCTGCATGGCGCCGACGCGTATCGTCGGCTCGGGACCACCGGCTCGCCCGGCACGAAGCTGCTCTGCCTGTCGGGCCGGGTAGCCAATCCGGGTGCCTACGAGATCGAGTTCGGGACGACGCTGGGCGCCGTGATCGCCCTCGCTGGTGGGCTGACGGGGTCAGGCAGACTGCGGGCCGTGCTGATGGGCGGCGCCGCGGGATCGTTCGTCGGCCCCGACGCACTCGACATGCCGCTGACGCTGGAGGACACCCGCGAGCGCGGCACCACCCTCGGGTCGGGTGTCGTGATGGCGTTTACCGACGAGATCGAAATGGCCGACGTCTGCACTCGTATCGCCGAGTTCTTCCGCAACGAGAGTTGCGGGCAGTGCGTGCCCTGTCGGGTCGGCACGGTTCGTCAACACGAGACGATGGTCGAATTGCGGCGAACCGGGTCGCTCAGCGATGAGCGGCGGGCGTTGGTCGACGACATTGCTCAGGTGATGGTCGACGCGTCGATCTGCGGGCTCGGCCACACTGCTGCCTCGGCCATCAACTCGGCGCTGGCGCTCGGCCTGATCGAGGCCGAGCGATGACCGCGAACGAGGTGAGCGTCGACCTCACGATCAACGGCGAGTCGGTCACCGTGCCGGCAGGCCTGTCGATCCACAAGGCATGCGAGTCGGCGGGAATTGAGACCCCGACCCTCTGTTGGGCGGAGAACCTCACGCCCGTCAACGTGTGTCGCGTGTGTGTCGTGGAAGTGGAAGGGTCTCGTGCCCTCGTGCCCTCCTGCGCTCGGTCGGTCGAGGAGGGGATGGTCGTCGAGACCGACTCCGATCGGGTTCGCCACAGCCGCAAGATGGTGCTCGAGTTTCTCGGATCGGGTGTCGATCTCAGCCAAACCGCGGAGCTCGCACAGTGGATCGATCACTACGGGGCCGACCTCCGTCGCTACGACCAGCCGGAGCTGCCCGCTCAACGGATCTATGAAGAGCCGAAGATCCAAGACGACCTCTACATCCGTGACTACGACAAGTGTGTGCTCTGCTACAAGTGCGTGGAAGCGTGTGGCGACGATGCCCAACACACGTTCGCCATCGCGGTGAGCGGGCGAGGCTTCGATGCCCGGATCTCCACCGAGTTCGACGTGACGCTTCCCGAATCCGCCTGTGTGTACTGCGGCAATTGCATCGGCGTCTGTCCCACCGGCGCAATCCAGTTCAAGACCGAGTTCGACATGCGCGAAGCGGGGGAGTGGCGGCCCGAGGAGCAGGAGGTCACCACCACGGTGTGTTCGTTCTGTGGCGTCGGCTGCAACCTCGAACTCCACACACAGGACGACACGATCGTGAAGGTCACCTCACCGGCCGATCACTCGGTGACCCACGGTCACCTCTGCATCAAGGGACGTTTCGGCTGGCAATACGTCCAGCCACCGTCGCGCCGCTGACTCGGTGGCTCTACCCTGAGTCGCGATGCTGGACTTCTCTCTTCCACCGGAACTCGAGGCACTTCGGGCGCGCGTTCGCAAGGTGGCCCTCGAGGGCGTCGAGGCCTTCGGCGCCCACACCGACTCGTGGATCAACGGCTACTCCGAGGAATTCTCGAAGGTCCTCGCCGACAACGGTTGGATCGGGATGACCTGGCCCACCGAGATGGGCGGCGGCGGCCGTCCCAACATCGAGCGGATCATCATGGGCGAGGAGATGATCAAGGTCGGCGCGCCGATCGCAGCCAGTTGGTTCGCCGATCGCCAGATGGGTCCCGGCCTGATCGCCTACGGCACGGCTGACCAGCAGGCCGAGTTCCTGCCGGGAATGCTCAGCGGCGAGACCACGTGGTGCATAGGAATGAGCGAACCAGACTCGGGGTCGGATCTCGCCAGCCTCACGACCTCTGCAGTTCGCGACGGCAACGAGTGGGTGATCAACGGACAGAAGATCTGGACGTCCTTCGCCACGGTTGCCGACTACTGCTATCTGATCGGGCGCACCTCCAACGAAGGGCCACCCCATCGTGGTGTCAGCGAGATCATCGTGCCCATGGACCTGGCCGGCATCGAGGTGCGATCGATCAAGGACATGACCACGAACTCGCACTTCTGCGAGGTCTACTTCACCGACGTGCGAGTGCCGATCGAGAACCTGGTCGGGGTCGAGGGCGACGCGTTCAAGCAGACGATGTCGCAACTCGAGCACGAGCGTGGGGGCATTGATCGCCTCGTCAGCAACAAGCCGCTCTATGACCTTGCCGTTGCGGCGGCCGACACCAGCGACCCCCGCGTCCGTCAGGAGATCGCCCAGCTCGAGATCGGCTACCGCCTCGGACGCATCCTGGTCTACCGCGAGGCGCTCAAGCAGGCGCCCGCCGGCTTCAGCGCCGCGACCAAATGCTTCTGCACCGAACACGAGCAACGCGTTGCCGACTTCGCAACCCGTCAGCTCGGGATGGCCGCCACTGCCGACGACGAGCTGGCCCGGGCGATCAACTACGCCCCCGCTTACACGATCATGGGCGGCACCTCCAACGTCATGCGCAACATCCTCGGTGAACGCCTTCTCGGCCTGCCCCGAGAGCCCCGGCCCTAGGCATCCGTTGTGGTCTGGGCCCTGGGGATCTACTTCTCGATCGCGATCGGAATCGGCGACTTCTTCGGCGCGTACCTCGCGCGGCGGGCCCATTCGTTCACCGTCGTGGTCACCTTTCTCGGCATCGGTGGGCTCAGCGCGGTCCCACTGCTGTTCGTGATCGACAGCGACCTCGTCGCACGCGACGCAGGCTTCGGCATCGCGGGCGGTCTCACCGTGGGGTTCGCCTTGGTGCTGCTCTACCACGGGATGGCCGTTTCGTCGGCGGCGGTTGTCTCGCCCATCACTGCGGTGATCACCGCGCTGATACCCGTGGGGTGGGATGTCTCGACCGGGGGCGAACTCGCCGCACTCGTAGTGGTCGGCATCGTGGTGGCGCTGGTCGGACTCGGTGTCACGACGTTCTCCCCCGAGCTCGGAAACCGGGCCGTGGCCGGCGTCGGCTGGGGGCTCGCCTCCGGCACGTGCTTCGGTGTTTCCCTCACCCTCATCGGCCAGGCAGAAATCGAGAGCGGAATGTGGGCAACCGTGTTTCAGCGCGGCACGGCGTTTGCCCTCCTTGCGGTCATCGCCGCGGTGCGAGGAATTCCTCGATTCGTTCCCCGCCACCTCCTTCGCCAGGGTCTCATCGGAGGAGTTCTCACCGGCACCGGCGTGGGTGCCTTCGTGGCCGGTGCGCAACGAGGATCACTCAGCGAAATCACGGTCACGGCCTCGATGTTCCCCGCGGTGACGGTCGTGCTGGCCGCGCTCTTCGAGCAACATCCGCTGCGCTGGTGGCAACTCATCGGACTCGCCACGGTCGTGAGTGGCGTTGTTCTCATCGGTGTCGGCTGACTGTGGCGGTTCATCGAGTGGCGCGCGAGGCAGAATGGCCCACGTGTCCCTCGCCCGACCACGCCTGACCGTTCGTCTCGACGCGCTGGCCGACAACTACCAGCAGGTCGCGCGGGTTGCCCGAACGGCGAGCGTCGGCGCGGCAGTGAAGGGCGACGCCTATGGGCTCGGCCTCGAGCCGGTCGTACGGTGCCTCTGGGCCGAGGGCTGCCGTGAATTCTTCGTCGCGAATGTCGATGAGGGGATCGCCGTTCGTTCGCTCTTGGCCGACGCCGCGGTCAACGTGTTCAACGGGGCGATGCCCGGCACCGAGGAAGCGCTGCTCGAACATCGACTCGTGCCCCTCGTCATCAGCTCGACGCAGCTCGACCTCTGGGCCGAGATGGCATCGAAGCGCAATACTCGGCTGCCGGTCGGCATCCATGTCGATACGGGGATGCACCGAACCGGGATGAGCACCCCCGAGGTCGATGCTCTGATTCAGGATCCCGCGCTGCTTGATCGATTCGATGTGCGTCACGTCTTCAGTCATCTCGCGTCGGCCGACGATCCCGAGAGTTCGCAGCCGGAGGAGCAACTGACTCGATTCCGGGAGATCCGCCGTCGACTACCGGGCGGCATCGCCTCACTTGCGAATTCGGCCGGGACGTTCCGTAGCGCCGACTTTCACTTCGATCTGGTTCGCCCCGGGATCGCTCTCTTCGGCGGTTCGCCGGTGTCCGGTGCTCCCAGTCCGATGCGGCCGACCGCCGTGCTGGAGGCACCCGTGTTGCAGCTGCGAGATGTGGTCGCCGGCGATCGCGTCGGCTACGGCGCGACCTACACCGCGGACCGAGCCGAACGCCACGCGACGGTTCCCGTCGGTTACGCCGACGGCTATCACCGTTCCGCGTCCGGCCAGGGATCGGCATGGGTGGGTGGAGCGATGGCCCCGGTCGTCGGGCGGGTGTCGATGGATCTCATCATCGTGGATGTGACCGGGCTCGCCGTCGAAGTCGGTGATCCGGTCGAGCTGTTGGGCGAGCACTGTCTGGTCGACGATGTCGCGGCACGTGCCGGCACGATCTCGTATGAGATCCTCACCTCGCTCGGCCGGCGCTTCGAGCGGGTCTACGTGGACTGAGTCAGCGAGCGCCGCGCCCGGGGCTCTCGGATCCAAAACGCGCCTCGTCGGCGTCGAAGTCGAGTGCGACGTTGGCCGGCTCATCGGACCTCAGCAGTGATTCGGGTACCTCCCACATCACCTCAAACTCCAGGCCGTCCGGGTCCTGGGCATAGACCGAACGACTGACGCCGTGGTTGTTCTCGCCGACGTACGCGTTCATGGCCTTCAGCCGATCGCGGGCGCCCCGAAGCTCAGCAAGTGTCGCCACCTCCCAGCTGAGGTGGTACATGCCGATCTGGCGGGCTTCGGGCCGCGCTACTGATGCGGCTCGGAAGAGTCCGAGGTCGTGGTCGGTCGCGCTCGCCGGCGAGGTCATGAAGACGCCGTCTCCGATGTCGTTCTTTACGACGAGTCCGAGGGCTTCGGCATAGAACCGTGCTGATGCGTGCGGGTCGGTCACCCAGAGGACGGCGTGACGGAGCCCGATGGTTGGGGGAGTTGTGGCCATGCGCGGTACAACAACCCACACTGCCGCTGTGTTCCAGGGGAGGGCAGCGGCGTCAGCCGGCGGGTGAGATCAACTCATCGAACGTGCGCGAGAGGTCCGGTCCGAAACCCCCTCGAATGTCGAAGAGCTCGGTCTCGATGTGTGGAGCGCCCAGCGTTCGTGCCGCTGACGACGCCGCGGCGACGAGCGACGCCGGGCCACACACCGCCACGTGGGTGCCACGAAGGCTGGTGGTGAGTTCGGCGAGCCGCTCGGCGCTGAATCGTCGGCCGGTGGAACTCTCGAACACCTCGAGGGTGATGCGGCCTTCCGCTGCGGCGTGTTCCAGGAGAGGTAGCGCGGTGGCATCGCGGCGGTCTCGCACGCAGTAGAGCAGGAGCGGTGGCTCCGCGGCCGCTGATGTGTCGGCGGCCGAGAGCGAAGAGAGGAAGGGGGTGATGCCGACTCCACCGGCGATCCACAGTGTGGGTCCGGGGGTGGCTGGGCGAGGACGAAAGTGGCCGTAGGGACCCTCGATGACCGCCTCCGCGCCGCGGAGGGCGGCCTCCTGACGGTCGGCGTCCTGGATGGCGCCCGTCCAGTCGCCGAGGTCGCGAATGAAGAAGCGGATCTCCGGTTCGTCGGGACCGGACGCGATGGTGAACACGTGCGGTTCTCGAAGCCCGGGCACCCGGAGCTTGAGCACCGAGAACTGGCCGGCCTCATGGCGAAGCGGTCGGTTCACTGGCGCCAGACGGATCTCGCTGGTCGAGCCTTGGCGATCGATGCCGGTCACCCGGTAGCGGACTCCGGGCCGGAGCATGTCTCGCCCGATGACTCGCAGCAGGTAGGCAACCAACCCGAGCACCATGATCGTGCCGAACCACCAGCCCCACGGCGAGTTGTTGGCGTAGGTCTTCTCGGCGGTGAAGAAGTGCCAGGAAGCAAAGGCGAACGGCACGCCGAGGAACTTGTGCGTCCACCGCCAGTATCGGTAGGGAATCCATCGCAGGAGACTGATCCCCACCAGGACGTACAAGAGGATCTCGCCGACGCCCGCGAGATCCTCCGCGCTGTCGGCAAGTGAGCGCGCCGCACCGCGAACGCCGCCTTCCACCTCCGGCTCGGCCTGCGTGTGGAGAAACATCGCGACCACGGCGAGTGAACCGGCCCAGCGATGCACCCGATACATCCGATCGAGGCCGCCGAACACCCTCTCCAGCGATCTCGGCCTCAGCGCGAGTACGAAGCTCCAGGCCATGAGCACGATCGACGCCGACCCGACCCAGAGTCCGTACTGCACAGATCCACCGTCGTCGTCGACCGCCCCCGCGAACGCGAACCAGCCCACGAGGACCGATGCCGCTACGACGAGCGACCCGAGCCACGAGGCACGAAAGCGGGGCAGCGACGCCGGGCGCCGGTGCAGGTACCAGTCGCTTCGGCGGCCGATCGCCCGGCGTGCGATCTCGGGCAGGTTCGGGCGCGGAGTGCGAGTCATCGGTCGGACCCTACGGACCGAGTCTGAAACGACGCTGAAGACACGAGATCCCTCGGGTTCCTGGACGGTGCTTGCCTCGATGATTCAGGCGGCGGCCGATTGCCGTGTGTCGACGACGACGGGGTAGATCGCCGCGGCTACGAGCCCGAGTGCCGCAATCCCGGCCCAATGGCTCAACGAGTGGTAGCTGCTCAGCTCGACGACGACCCCCGAAGCGAGACCCGCCACCGCTCCCGCACTGGTCATCGTGAAATCCGCCGCCCCCTGGACGGCGGCACGCTCACTCGCGTTGAATGCGCCAGTGAGCAGTGAACTGCCGGAGATCATTGCGAACGACCACCCCAATCCGATCAGGAACAAGCCGACGAAGACACCGAGGCGATCCTCGGCATCGGTGTGGGAGGCCATTTCGCCACCGACGAACAGGGTGATGCCGGCCGTGCCGACGATGACGCTGTTGGGGAGGCGATCGACGAGCCAGCCGACGATCGGGGCGAAGAGATACATCCCCACGATGTGGAGCGAGATCACCAGGCCGATGATCTGCTGCTCGTGAGCGCCGTCGTCCATGTGGAGGGGGGTGACGGTCATGACCGCGACCATCACCGCCTGGCCGACGGCCATTGCCCCGACCGCGATCACGGCCAGCCGATTGCCGGCGATTCGGCCGAACGACTGCCGCAGCGTGGGTCGGTCCGGAGCGCTCACGCCGTCGCCTCCCGTGGCGACCAGGAGTGGATCCGGACGGAGAAAGAGCTCCACCACGGTGGCCGCGAGGACGAACACCAGGAACGCCATCAGGTACGGGCCGGAGAGGGGTTCCAGTCCGAGCCACTCAGCGGGAGGTTCGGTGGCCCCGAGGGCGACGGTGGGCCCGAGGATCGACCCGATCGACGCGGCCCACACGAGAATCCCGATGGAACGGGCGCGGCGATCCTCGGGGGCGAGGTCGGCGGCGGCGTAGCGCGCGGCGAGATTGGTGCCGTTTCCCGCGCCGATGCAGAGGGTGCCGACAGCGAGCAACGGGTAGGTCGACGTCTCGACTGCGAGCACGGCGAGGACTGCGCCGGCGGCCGCGATCGTCCACCCGATCCGCAAGCCGGGGCGTCGGCCTTTCCGAGCCATGAATCGCGAGAGCGGCACGGCGACGAGGGCGCCGCCGATGCTGATCATCGTCGCGGCAAAGGTGGCGAGACTCTCGTTCTCGACGATCTCCTTCGATGCCAGTGTGGTGGCGGCGAACGCACCGGCCATTCCCATTCCCGCTGGCCCCACGGAGCCGATCAGGGTGAAGAGCGTGCGGCGCTGGAGTCGGCGCTGGTCGTTCGGGGGGATCACGGCGCCAATCATGGCGCGGTCAGTGCCGAGACCGTGCCAGATTGTCGGGAATGACCAACGCCGCCGTGCAGCCGCGCGCCGCTCACCTCGGCCTCGGAGCTGCCGCCCTCGCCGTGGTGTGCTGGTCGTCCGGCAACGTGATGGTGTCGAAGGTCCCGCTTCCGGGTCTGCAGATCGCGTTCTGGCGAATCCTGCTCGGTGCTGTCGTCTACACCGCGGCAGTGCATCTCGCCGGCCGTCGAATCAGTTGGGAGTACCTCCGCCGTTCGGCCCCCACCGGAGCAGCGATCGGTCTCGAGATCGCTGTGTTCTTCGTGGCGATCAAGGCGACCACAGTGGCCAGCGCCACGGTGATCGGCTCGCTTGTGCCCTTGCTGCTCATGGGTGTGGCCGCTCGGCGATTCGGTGAACAGATCAACGGATTTCTCGTGGGCATCTCCGTCGTCGCGTTTGGGGGAGTGGTCCTCGTGATGTCCGGGGCTTCGTCGTCGTCTTCGTGGAGCCTCCGCGGCGATCTTCTCGCCGTCGTCGCACTGGTGCTGTTTGCGGCCTATTTCGCGCTGGCCAAGGCCGCTCGCGAACACGTGCCGACCCTCGAGTTCCAAGCCTGCATCTGGATCGTCGGCAGCGTCGTGCTGTTTCCGGTTGCAGTGGTGGACGCGCGGGGGATCGACTTTCCTTCGACCTCGAACTGGATCTGGCTGGCCGCCCTGCTCGCGGTGCCGGGTACCGGACACCTGCTCATGAACTGGGCTCACGCGAGCGTGCGACTCTCCGTGAGTTCGATGCTCACGCTCGCCACGCCTGTGCTCACGACCGCGGGTGGTGTCCTGTTTCTCGACCAATCGGTGCGAGCGGTTCAGGTGATCGGCATCGGGATCGTCCTCACCGCCCTCTCGCTCGTGATTCGGCGCGAGGCCCAATTGCTGGGAACCGCAGCCGACGACTGAGCGTCTGACCTGCATGTATCGATTTCTCGCTCTTGCCGTGTCCGTTGTTCTCATCGCGTCCGCTTGTGGTGACGAGAGCGCGTCGGTCGCCACCGACGACGGCGACACCGACACTCGCCCGTCGCTCGCCGGCGACTGGATTCTGCAAGCCCTCACCGTTGGTGGAACTGCAGTGACGCTCCCCGAAGGTGAGCTCGAAATCTCGATCGAGCTCGGACAGATGTCAGGCAACCTCGGTTGCAATTCCTTCTTCGGCGAGATCGACGCGGCCGACGAGGGCACCCTCGTCGTCGCCGGACTCGGCCAGACCGAGATGGCATGCGAAGACCGCAGCCGTATGGATTTCGAGGTCACCTACGGTCAGGCGCTCGGTTCAGCCACGAACTGGACAGTCGACCCGACGGGTCTCACGCTCTCGGGCCCAGCGGCGGAGATTCGGTACCGACAGGCACCGCCTCCGGTCCACCAGTCCCTCGAGGCGACGGAGTGGCACTTCGACACGATCTACTCGGGCGAGGGTCCCGACGGCGCGGCGACCAACCGCGGCGACATGAGCGGCGTCACTCTTGTGATCGAGGACGGCCTCGCGTCGATCAGCAACAGCGCCCACAGCGACAACTGCACCGGAACAGTGGATGCCACCTATACGGGCGATCGCGAGGGGTCGTTCTCGGCTGCGAATCCGTCAGATCTCGACGATCCGCCCGGCTGCGACATCGTCGAGATCGCCAGGGGCGGACTGCTCGAGTCGACCGCCTTCATGATCGATGAGAACCGTCTCACCTTCATCGGCGATGCCGGGGAGACAGTCGGATTTTCGACCCGGCCCTAGGTTGAGACGCGAAAGAGGCGGAGCCCGTAGGCCCCGCCCCGATCGGCACTTCAGTTGCTGACGGCTAGATCAGGCAGCAGCGAGAGCTGCGGCGATCCAAGCGTCGGCCTTGTCACGGTTGGTTGCGATCCACTCGTCGGCGTGTCGGTTCACGTCGGCCGTTGTGTTCTCGCCACCGTCGTAGAGGACGTTCTGCAGAGCAACGTCGACCACGGACAGCTGAACCTGTTCAAAGAGCGCAGCTGCGGACGGGTTTGCAGCAAGGAACTCGTTGTTGGCCGTCACCTGGATATCGGCAGCAGCCCAGCCCAAGTAGCAGGCGTCGGGGTTCGAGCACTCGCCCTCCGGAAGTCCGGCGGGCGGGGTCGTCGAGAAGTTCCAGTCGGGGGTGATCGAACCGTCGAGCACCGAGGACTGCTCCACGGCCAGCCAGATGGCGTTGTCACCGGGGACCAGCTGGGTCAGGTAACCCGACGGGCTCCAGGTGTAGGCGATGAAGGCCTTGCCGTCGGCCGCGCGGCCCACTGCTTCAGCAATCATGGCGTCGTAGCCGGCCTTGGTCTGCTCGATGTTTTCCCAACCAGCGAATTCGATCATCTCGTTGGCGATGTCGTCGCAGGTCCAGGACTCGGGGCAACCGAGAATTTGGACCTTGCCGTCACCGGGAACCGAGTCGTCAGCGTCGTAGATCGCGATCAGGTCGGGATCGTCGTTGATCTGATCGAGGGTGAGGATGCCGTGCTCGGCAACGATGTCGGGATTGGTGAGGAAGCCTTCGAGGCCGGAGGCCATCAGCTCTTCACCGATCACCGTGATGTGCTCGCCCACGAGGCTGCCGTCGGTCATTTCACCGTCGTGCCAGGAGAGGTGGCCGGGGTTCCAGGAGTTGGCCCAGAAGTCAGCGTCGCCCTGGGCGAGCGCGATGTAGAACTGACCGGGGTCGAGTTCGAGGTCTGCGGGTTCGGAGACGTCGTAGCCGAGCTCACCGAGCAACGCCGAGTAGATGGCGGCCTGCATGTAGCCGGTCGTCCACGAAGCGCGGGCGACGGTAACGGAGACGCCGTCGCCGGGCAGGGCACCGTCGCCGCCGGCGTTGGTGTCGTCGCTGTCGTCACCGCAGGCGCTGGCGAGCAGCGCGACGATGGCAAGAAGCGCGAACCAATACTTCTTTTTGCTTGTCATGGTTGTATCCCTCCGGGGATTCGATGTGCATTTCGGAAGAGACTTCCGACATGCAGTCGTCCAGAGTAGTCACTGAGCGGCCGGTATGGGTACCCGGCGTGAAATATGCCCTACGCGGGGGCGAGCACCGCGTCGGTCGCTTCGGGCTCGTCGGCCGCGTCGAGGTCGGCCTGGTCGCTCGCGAAGACCTTCGAGCGGCGGAAGAGGACCATGGTGGACCGAGCGAGCGCGATGAACACCGTGCCGGTGATGATCGCGAGCAGGACGCCTGGGCCGGCCGTGAATCCGGCGTCGCTGGCTCGCATCACCGAGATCGTCCACGCGAGTGCGACCGCGATGATGCCGGAGCCCGCCGACGCCATCAGCACGTGGTAGCGCCAACGCTTCTGCTCCTCGAGGCCGAACACGCCGGCCGCGCCGAGCGAGGCGACGAGTCCTCCGAGACTGAGAAGAACGATGACCGGCGCCAGGCCTGGCCCGCTGGAGGAGAATCCGTCCTCTAGCGTGGGTTCGGTCTTCTTCGCCCGGTTGACGATGTTCTGGATCTGCTGCGCGGCGATCCCCGCTCGGATCTCTCCATCGTCGGCTTGGCGGCGAACCTCATCGATCTCCGCCTGGAGTTCAGCTGTGATGACGCTGTCGGTCCGGGCATCGAGGCTCCAAGTGGCGTAGCCCCCGAGCCCGGCCCAGAGGACGCAGAACCCGGCCATGACGATCGTGGCCACCGAGATCTTCGCTCTCAGTGGCGTCGAGGCGGTGTAGTTGGCACCGAACAGCCAGATGACGGCGCCGACGAGCGCGATGAGAGCGCCGGCGATTCCGATGGAGCCACCGCTGCCGAGGCTGTGTTCTTCGAGCTGGACCGGCGGCTCGTTCAGCATCACGAAAGCCGCGGTCGTCGCCAGTGCGATCACCGCCGCGAAGGTCGATCCGTCGGGGCCGAGGAAACGGCCCGTTGTGCCCGGTCGGGTGAACGAGACGGCGACGGACGCCAGGATGACGCCGGCAGAGATCAGGGCGATCAGCCCGAACCAGCTTCCGCCAGTGGCGCTGAGGCCATTCGCCGTGTCGGTCAGACTTGCATCGATGCGACGACCCCAGGCGGAGATCCGGCCCGGGCCTTCCGACCAGGTCAGCAACGTGGAGAGCACGATGATCGCGGCGCCAGCCGCGGTGATCACGGCCCCCAGCTGTTCGCGGGACCCCAGCGGAGTGAACTTGCCCGCGTTCTGCGTCTCGGTCTCGGTGTCCTCTTCGGTCTGGCTCGAAGCCAGAAGGACCTCGGGATTGCGACGAGCGGACCACGCTTGGACGATCCGCGACGCCAGGTTCTTGCCGTCGGTCTGTTGCGGCTGGGTGATCCGGTCGAGCACGACCGCCACGATGAACAAGGCGAGACCTGCACTTGCCGCCTTGGGGACGCTCAACTGCGTCACTGCCTGGAACACGAGCTTGCCGAGTCCGCCGGCGCCCATCAGCGCGGCGATGCCGAGCATGGAAACCGAGAGCAGAAGTGTCTGGTTGAGCCCGGTCATGATTGCTTGACGAGCGAGCGGAAGCTGCACGTCGAAGAGCACACGCCACTCCGGGGCGCCGTAGGCGCGACTGGCCTCGACCACGTCCTCGGGCACCTGTCTGATGCCGAGGTTCGTCAGTCGAATCAGAGGTGGAATGGCGAACACCATCGTGACGATGGTCGCCGGTTCATTGCCGAGTGAGAAGAAGAAGATGACGGGGAGCATGTAGACGAACGAATGCACGACCTGCATGGCATCGAGCATCGGTCTCACGACCTCCCATACGGAATCGACCCGCCCGCAGAGAATCCCCAATGGGATGCCGATCAACGCACACATGACCACCGCGACGATGACCAGGCCCAACGTGAGGGCGGTTTCCTCCCAGTACTGGGGGCCGAGGAGGCCACAGACAAACAACGAGCCGGACGCAAAGAGTCCGATCTTCACGTTGCGCACGAGCGTCCCGATCGCGAAGAACAGAATGCAGACGCTCAGCCACCCCATCTCGGTGATCTTCCAGAAGTACTCGCCTTTGTTGCCATCGACGAAGTTGCGGAACATGAACGAGAACGGGTACTCGATGATGCCCAACAGATCGAAGCCGATGACGTCTTCCATGTCCTGATCGACCCAGTCGACGATGGCGTCGATCCAGCTACCGAACGGGACTTCGTATTGATCGAGGAATTCGTCCTCGCGCCACGGCGCGGGAGCATCCTCCTGCATTCCAATGAGCCCGCTCACATGAACACCTCTCGCTCGAAGTTGTCAATCAAGGACTCGACTCGGCCCATCTCTTCCATGATGTGACGTGGATCGAGGTTGCCGATGAGGACGCCATTGTCGTCGACGACGGCGATCGGGATGCCCTTGCCGGCGGCGGCGTAGACCTCGTTGAGGGTCTGGTTCTGACCGCAGACCGCGAAGTCGTCGCGCAGCGCATCGGTCAGCGTGCCACCCATGCCGCTCACCCGGATGCCGTCACCCGTGGTGAGTACCTGTGTGGGTTTACCGTCGGTGTCACAGCAGAACGCTCCGGCCCGGTCGCCCAGTGCGCTCATGGCTGAAGAGAGGGCATCGCCGCTCGAGATCGGGCTCGGGGTCACCATGATCTCGCGCACTTCGATGACTCGGCCCTGGTCGACGTCCTGCACGAACTCGGCGACGTAGCCGGTTGCCGGCTGAGTGAGAATTTCCTCCGGTGTGCCGATCTGGACGACCTCGCCGTCCTTCATGATGCAGACCCGGTCACCAATGCGCAGTGCCTCGTTGAGATCGTGGGTGATGAAGAGAATCGTCTTGTGGAGCTGATTCTGGATGTCCATCATCTCGTCCTGCATCTGACGCCTGATGAGAGGGTCGAGGGCAGAGAACGCTTCGTCCATGAGGAGGATGGGTGGATCGGCGGCGAGGGCGCGTGCCAGGCCGACTCGCTGCTGCATGCCGCCGGAGAGCTGGCTCGGCGCGTAGCTCGCATAGGAGTCGAGACCGGTGAGGGCCAGCGCTTTCAACGACGCCGCGTCTCGCTTGGATTTCGACACCCCTTGGACCTTGAGCCCGTAGCCGACGTTGTCGATGACGGATCGGTGCGGGAAGAGGGCGAAGTGCTGAAACACCATGCCGGTCATCGTGCGCCGGAACGATTGGAGAGCTTTGCCGTCGAGCTTCTGGACGTCGGTGCCATCCACGACAACCTGTCCGTGGGTGGTGTCGAGCAGCTTGTTGACCGTGCGAATGGCGGTGGACTTTCCCGACCCGGACAAGCCCATGACCACGAAGATCTCGCCCTGTTTCACACTGAAGTTCACGTTGTTGAGACCGACGACGTGGCCGGTTCGGTCGTGCACTTCGTTCTTCTTCAGTCCAGCCCGAACCAGGTCGAAGGCGCGACCCCGCGGCTGCGGGCCGAAGATCTTGTAGACCTCCTCGACCCTGATGATCTCGTCACCAGATGACATGTAGTCCCCCTCCCCGCTCGGTGGCGGGGTCCCTATTCGCATCGCACCATAGGTGACGGGCCCGCGTCGCGTGAAAGGAAGGACCTAGAGTCGCCCGATGACGAAGCAGCAAGAGCGCTATGACTACGTCGTGGTCGGTGGGGGATCGGCCGGTTGCGCGGTGGCGAATCGCTTGTCGGCGGACCCCGGCAACTCGGTGTTGGTGCTCGAGGCGGGCCGGCGCGACTGGAAGTTCGACGTCTACGTCCACATGCCCGCCGCGTTGTCGTTCGCGATCGGCAATCGGTTCTACGACTGGAAGTACGAGAGCGAACCCGAGCCCCACATGAACGGGCGACGGATCTACCACGCCAGGGGCAAGGTGCTGGGTGGATCGTCGAGCATCAACGGGATGATCTTTCAGCGGGGCAACCCGCTCGACTACGAGCGTTGGGGCGCCGATCCGGGAATGGACACCTGGGACTTCGCCCACTGCCTGCCCTACTTCAAGCGCATGGAGGACTGCCTCGACCCCGACGACGGACCTGAGTATCGGGGGGACGACGGTCCGCTCGTGCTCGAACGCGGGCCGGCCACGAATCCGCTGTTCGATGCTTTCCTGGAGGCCACGGAGCAAGCCGGCCATCCGCGCACTTCCGATGTCAACGGGTTCCGACAGGAGGGCTTCAACGCCTTCGACCGCAACGTGCATCGCGGTCGACGCCTGAGCGCGGCCCGTGCCTACCTGCACCCGGTGCTCGGCCGCCCCAACCTCCACTTGGTCACCAAGGCAACCGTGGATCGGGTCCGCTTCGACGGCACGCGTGCGACGGGCGTCGAGTATCGCCATCGTGGGAGCGATCGCTTCGTCGAGGCGGGCGAGGTGATCCTCTGCGGCGGCGCGATCAACACGCCGCAACTCATGCAGCTTTCAGGGGTCGGCCCAGCCGCGCTTCTCGAGCAGCACGACATTCCCGTCGTCGCCGATGTCGCCGGCGTAGGCCAGAACATGCAGGACCATCTCGAGGTTTACGTGCAGTACGCCTGCACGCAGCCGGTGTCGCTGCAGCCCAACCTCGCGTTCTACAAGCGTCCGTGGATCGGACTCCAGTGGTTGTTTCGCAGGGGGCCGGGAGCATCGAACCACTTTGAGGCGGGCGGCTTCATTCGGAGTAATGACGATGTCGACTACCCGAATCTCATGTTCCACTTCTTGCCCATCGCGATTCGTTACGACGGCTCGACCCCCGAGGGCGGCCACGGGTATCAGGTCCACGTCGGCCCGATGTATGCCGACACCCGCGGCTCAGTCGAGATCAAGAGCCGTGACCCCCGCGAGAAGCCGGCTCTTCGGTTCAACTACCTGTCCACCGAGAACGACAAGCGCGAGTGGGTCGAGGCGGTGCGTCACGCCCGCCGCCTACTCACTCAGCCGGCGATGGACCCCTTCAACGGCGGGGAGGTGTCGCCGGGACCATCCGTGGAGACCGATGAGCAGATCCTCGAGTGGGTTCGCAACGACGCCGAGACGGCGCTGCACCCGTCGTGCACCGCGAAGCTCGGTGTCGGTGACGATGCGGTGCTCGATCCGGCCTCGATGACCGTCTACGGCGTCGAAGGTCTTCGGGTTGTCGATGCTTCGGCGATGCCCTATGTCACGAACGGCAACATCTACGCACCCGTGATGATGTTGGCCGAGAAGGCCTCTGATCTGATCCTGGGCAACGAGCCGCTCCCCGCCGAGCCGGTCGACTTTCATCGGCATCGCGTCGACGGACCGCCGACGTGACCGAGCCCGAATTTCTGCGGTTCGACACGCTGAGCCTTCACGCCGGCCAGCAGCCTGATCCGGCCACCGGCGCGCGGGCTGTGCCGATCCACATGACCACGTCCTATGTGTTCGACGACACCGATCACGCGGCCAGCCTCTTCAACCTCGAAGTGCCCGGCCACCTCTACAGCCGGTTGACGAATCCGACGGTCGCCGTGCTCGAGGAGCGCCTCGCCGCGCTGGAAGGCGGAGTAGGTGCCGTCTGCACGGCCAGCGGCATGGCCGCGTTTCACCTGGCCGTCGTGACGCTGATGGGTCAGGGCGGCCACATCGTGGCAAGCCGCAACATCTATGGCGGCACCCACCAGATGCTGAACGTCACGTTGCCGCGCTTCGGCATCACGACCACATTCGTCGATCCGCGTGATCCGCAGGCCTTCGCCGAGGCGATCCGAGACGACACGCGGCTCGTGTTCGCCGAGACGCTCGGCAACCCGGGCCTCGAAGTGCTCGACATAGCGGCCGTCGCCGAGGTCGCCCACGCCGCCGGTCTGCCGCTGATGGTCGACGCCACGTTCTCCACGCCCTACCTGATCCGCCCGATCGAATATGGCGCCGACATCGTCATGCACTCGGTAACGAAGTTCCTCGGCGGTCATGGCGTGGCTCTGGGCGGTGTCGTCATCGACGGCGGGCGATTCGATTGGGAGGCGTCGGGTCGGTTCTCGACGATGACCGAGCCCTACGCGGGATATCACGGCATCTCTTTCGCCGATGAGTTCGGCCCCGCCGCCTTCATCTCGCGAGCACGAGCCGAGGGTCTCCGCGATTTCGGTGCGGCGATGAGTCCGGCCAACGCGTTCCAACTGCTCCAGGGAGTCGAGACGCTTCCGCTTCGTATGCAGCGCCATGTCGCCAATGCGGAAACCGTCACGCAGATGCTGCTTGGCCACGAGGCCGTCGCATGGGTGAAGCACCCTTCGGCCGCCACCCACCCGGATCATGCTCTCGCCCGGCGTCTCTATCCGAATGGCGCCGGCGCGATCCTCAGCTTTGGCGTGAAGGGTGGCCGTGAGGCGGGAAGGAAATTCATCGAGGGGGTTTTGTTGGCCTCCCACCTGGCCAATGTCGGCGATGCGAAGACCCTCGTGTTGCACCCCGCGTCGACCACCCATCAGCAGCTCTCCAGCGAGGACCTCGAGGCCGCCGGCGTCAGCGAAGACCTCATCCGCGTATCGGTCGGCATCGAGGACCCGCTCGACATCATCGACGACCTGTCCCGCGCGCTGAAAGCGTCGCAGAGGTAGATCATGGAGATCGATCACGCCGGCGCGACGGTCCGGATCGCCGACGGCGGCAAGGCATGGAACCCCGTCGAGCCGTTGGTACTGCTCGTCCACGGAGCGGGAATGGATCGGACGGTGTGGCAGATGCAGACCAGATACCTCGCCCATCACGGCTTCCGCGCTGCCGCCGTCGATCTGCCGGGTCACGGCCGCAGCGGCGGTCCTCCACTGCGATCGGTCGCCGAGATGGCGGATTGGACGGCAGGTCTGATCGCTGAGCTCGGCGACGGCCCGGCCCACGTCGTCGGCCACTCGATGGGGTCCTTTGTGGCGATCGAGTTGGCCGCTCGCGTTCCCGAACGCGTCGCATCTCTGGTCCTGCTCGGAACCGCGGCCTCGATGCCAGTGCATCCGGATCTGCTTTCTGCGTCAGCCGGCGACGTCTCGCACGCAAGTCGGCTCATGGCCAGCTGGGGTCACAGCCGACGCGGTCATGTTGGCCGCCACGCCACGCCTGGCCAGTGGCTTCTCGGCGGCTCCACCGCCCTGGTCTCCACGTCGCCCGCCGGCGCGTTGGCGGCCGACATGACGGCGTGCAACTCCTACGAAGATTCGCTGGTGAGTGCGGCCACGGTGCGGTGTCCGGTCACGATGGTGCTCGGCGCGGCCGACAAGATGACGCCCGTGAGAGCGGCGGGAGAACTGCGAGCCGCGTTCGGCTCAGCGGTGGATGTCGTCGTGCTCGACGGCGTCGGCCACATGATGATGGCCGAGGCTCCCGACCCGATCCGCGAGGAGATCTTGGCGGGGCTCGACCGTGGCCGGAATCCACCCGCGTAGCGAGTTGATTGCCCACACGGCGTCGGCGCGAGAGAGGTCCTCGATCGTCAAGGTCGCTTCCCGCACCCGCCGGTTCGCCAGCAATTCACCGCGGAGCGTGCCCGGAAGGAGGCCGCTCGTTGCGGCCGGGGTGAGTGCCTCGCCGTCGATCTCGAGGACGAGGTTGGCGACCGATGTCTCGGTGATCTCGCCTCGCTCGTTCCACAGGATCACATCGTCAGCAGGGGCGACCCGGGCCACTGCGTCGTCGTAACGGTCGCGACGGGTGGTCTTGTGGCGGAGAAATTCATCGTCGCTGTGAACCGGCTCGGTATCGAGGGCGAGCGACCAGGGTGCGATTCGGGGCGCCGGGGGATCGAGCACCTGCACCTCGAGGGCGCCATCGGCCGCGAGTAGGACGCGTAGGCGACGAGGCGTGTCGGCCCGGATCGCGCCCAACCGACGTTTGACTTCTTCAATGTCGCAGTCGAAGCCGAAGTGGGTGGCCGACTCGGCGAGACGGGCGAGATGGCGGTCGAGGAGTATCGGTCCCGCGCCCGGATCCCAGCCCAGTGTTTCGAGGAGCCGGAACGGACGTGTGGCCCGATGCAAGACACGGGCCTTGTCGTGGGCCTCGTGCCATTCATCGGTGGGGTCGCTGTCCCAGACGATGCCGCCGCCCACGCCATACGTCGCCTGGCCGGCGAGGCGATCGACCCACGCGGTGCGAATCGCGATGTTGAATTCGGCGTCACCTCCGGGCTCGATCAGGCCGACGGCGCCCGTGTAGATCCCGCGTGGCGCTGATTCGAGGTCGGCGATGATGCGCGACGTGGCGACCTTCGGCGCCCCGGTGATCGAGGCACCCGGAAATGTCGCGGCGAAGAGGTCTCGCAGCGACGCGTCGGTCTCGGCTACGACGGTCGATGTGAGCTGGTGGACGGTCGGATAGCTCTCGACGGTATGGAGGGCCGTCGTCTCGACCGTGCCGATGCGGGCGATGCGGCCGAGGTCGTTGCGAGCCATGTCGACGATCATCGTGTTCTCCGCGCGGTCCTTCTCGCTCGCCAACAGTTGCTCGGCGAGGTCGCGATCGACGACCGGGTCCGGGTGTCGGGGACGGGTCCCCTTCATCGGTCGGGTCTCGACTCGGCGGCCGACACGACGGATGAAGAGCTCGGGTGAAGCCGAGCAGACCGCGGCATCCCCGAGGTCGATGAACGCCAGGTGGTCGGCTCGCTGCGCACGACACAGCGCGGCGAAGAGACCTTCGGGGTCGCCGGCGAAGGTCGCTCGGAGACGCATCGTGTAGTTCGTCTGGTAGGTGTCGCCGGCGGCGATCCGCTCACGGATGGAGGCGACCGATTGCTCGAATGCGTCCTGGGTGTCGGTGGGAACCCAGTCGCCGGCTTCAAACGTCTGTCCGGCCGGCCCCCGCGATGGACGCGCCTCACGGAAGGCCGCGAGCGCCACGAGCGGAACACCTTCGTCGCGATGCGATTCGATCGCGGCGTCAAACGCGGGACCGGCGTCGTAGCTGACGAAACCGACGACCCACATGCCTTCGCCAGCCGCCGACTCGGCCGCCTCGAGCGCGGGTCCGACCTCGTCGAGATGCTCTGCGCCGAAGTGGGCAATCGGGTCGCTGAACGAGACCCATCGTCGGCCCTGTGTCGTCGCGTGACGGACGAGGGCTCGCTGCACACGAAGGTTTCGGGGAGAGGACATTCGCCCAGAAGTATGCCAAGTTCGACAGCTCCGCTGCTGGCGGAGCGGTACGCTTTTCTGGTGAGGAGCGGCTTGTGCCCTTGACCCGATACGCCCGTATCGAAGAGTCGCCGTACCTGCGCCGCGCCCTGCAGTCGGCCGACGCCGAGCGAGCTGCGCTCGGCGTCTACAACCACATGTACCACCTGCTGCACTACGGCGACCCCGTCGCCGAGTATTGGTCGCTCATCGACGGGGTCACGTTGTGGGATGTCGCCTACCAGCGCCAGGTAGAGGTGATCGGTCCTGACGCGATGGCCTTCATGCAGTCGGTCGTCACCCGAGACCTGTCGAGTCACGAGGTCGGCCAGTGCAAATACGCGTTCATGACGAACGTCGCCGGAGGGATCATCTGTGATCCGGTTGTGGTCCGGCTCGACGAGGACCGCTTTTGGCTGAGCGCAGCCGATGCCGACATCCACCTCTGGTGTCAGGGCCTTGCTCACAGCGGCGGATTCGACGTGACCGTGGGAATCCCCGACGTCGCCCCGGTGCAGATCCAGGGACCGCAGGCCGCCGCCGTCATGGATGATCTCTTCGGCGACGAATTGCCCGATCTCGGCTACTACCGGGTGATTCGGCGCCAGCTTGATGGTCTCGAACTCGTGATCTCCCGGACTGGCTGGGGCGGCACCGACGGGTTCGAGGTCTACGTCATGGATGCCCGCGCGGCTGACAACGCTCGAGCCGAACAGTGGTGGGACATGGTCCTGCGGGCGGGGGAGCGCCATGAGATCGTTGCCGCCGCTCCCAACCACGTCCGCCGCATCGAGGCGGGAATGTTGTCGCTCGGCTGCGACATCGACGACACCACGACACCACTGGAAGTCGGCGATGGCTTCGGCTGGATGGTGGATCTCGATCAGCCCGACGACTTCATCGGCAAGGCGGCGCTGCGGTCGCTTCGTGAGTCGGGGCCCCGGTCTCGACTCGTGGGTGTCGACCTCGACGGGCCGGATCTCGGCACGTTCACCGATGGCGACATGCCCCGCGTGCTGCCCGCGCTTCGCGACGATGAGCCGGTGGCCACGCTCACCTCGGCGTGTCGTTCGCCGCGTCTGCGCCGCAACATCGGCTTTCTCAGGGTCGCCGTGGGTGATGACGACCTGGGCACCAAGTTCTCGATTCCTCATCCTGTCCACGGGTGTCTCACCGCCACAGTTGTGCAGAAGCCGCACCTCAAGTGAGCGCCGACGAGGAGCAGATCGAGGGCGGGCCCTATCTCGACGACAACCCGGCGGTAGCGGCCCGCGGGTTGTTGCTCGGCGTCGCGTTGCTGATGGCCGGAAATGGTCTGCAGGGTTCGCTCCTCGGCGTGAGGAGCGAGGCCGAGGGGTTCTCGTTGACGGCGACGGGCATCGTGATGGCCTGTTACTTCGCCGGTTTCCTCGTCGGTAGCCGGTCGGCCGAACGTCTCCTGGGCCAGGTCGGCCACATTCGGGTTTTTGCCGCCCTGGCATCATCGGCTTCGGCCGCAGTGCTGATGCACGCGCTCTTCATCTCGCCGTTCACATGGGGCCTGATGCGCTTCGTCACGGGCATGTGTATGGCAGGGCTCTACGTCGTGGCCGAGTCGTGGCTCAACGACATGGCCACCAACGCCACGCGGGGCCGGTTGCTCTCGGCCTACATGGTCGCCACGATGGGCGGGCTCACCGCCGGACAGTTCCTCCTGGAGGTGGCCGATCCGGACGGCTTCGAACTGTTCGTGCTGTCGTCGATCCTGGTCTCGGCGTCGTTGCTGCCGGTGACCCTCTCCGCATCCAGCACGCCGCCGGCGAGCGTTCCCGAACCGCTGTCGTTTCGTGAGCTCGCTCGCAATGTGCCCACCGGAGTTCTCAGTTCATTCTGGGTCGGCACCTCGACGGGGGTGCTGATCGGTCTCGGCGCGGTGTACGCGATTGCCGCGGGCGTTCCCGACAGTCGCATCTCCATCTTTCTCGCCGCGCCCCTCGTGGGATCGTTCCTTCTGCAGTTTCCGATCGGCTGGATCTCTGATCGGATCTCACGACGCACTGTCATGCTGTGGGTCGCGGCGAGCGCCTCAGGGCTCGCGGCAATCCTGGCGGTGGTCTCCGCCGGCAGTTGGCTCGCGATCGCGTTGATGTTTCTACTCGGCGGCACCGTCTTCCCGCTGTACTCCCTCACGATCGCGTTTACCGCCGACTGGTTGCCGCAGAGTCAACTCACGGCGGCGTCGGCGGCACTTGTGCGGGTCAATGGCGTGGGCGCGGTCTTCGGCCCGCTGGCGGCCGCACCGCTGATGGCGTTCGCCAGCCCGTCGATGTTCTTCTGGACAATGGTGGTGACCCACGGGCTCATCGTCGCCTACATCTCGTGGCGCGTGCTCTTCCGTGATGCCCTGCCCGTCGAGCGCCAACGCGCGTTCGTCGCCTACCCGGCTCGGGCGTCGGCCGTGGCGGCAAACCTGATCGGACGGCGGCGCCGATCGAAGTACGCCGAGTCCGGCGATTGACGCCCGCCCGCGCCGTCGGTCAGTAGCTCGCGTCAGGCATCGAGCCCTTGCGCCGGGCGATGAAGTCGAGAAGTTCTTCGTCGATCGCCTCGTCGAGCGGGGGAGCCTCGTAGGACGCCAACATGTCCTTCCACTTGGTGTTGGCGCGCTGCGCCGCGTTCAGGCTGCCGTCGGCCTGCCACTGTTCGAAGCTGTTGTTGTCGGCGATCGATGATCGGTAGAACGCGGTCTCGAAATTGGCGAGCGTGTGAGCGTTGCCGAGGAAGTGATCGCCATGCGGATTCGTGCGGAACGCGTCGATCGCCTGAGCGTTCTCCGACATGTCGATACCGCGTGCGTAGACGCCCATCATGCCGAGCTGATCATCGTCCATGACGAGCTTCTCGAAGCCAAGAGTGAGTCCACCTTCCTGCCAACCAGCCGCGTGCAGCACGAAGTTCACGCCGGCACTGACGGTGGGTTGAATCGTCGACGCCGACTCGTACGCGGCTTGTGCATCCGGAAACTTCGAGGCGGTCAATTGGCCTCCCGAACGGAAGGGCACGCCGACGCGGCGGGCTAGCGCCGACATCACGTTGATGGCCTGTCCTGCCTCTGGCGTACCGAAGGTGGGAGCACCGGTCGCCATCGACATCGATGAGGCGAATGTTCCGAAGATCACCGGCGCACCGGGACGAACGAGTTGGTAGTAGGCCATGCCCGAGAGAGCTTCGGCCAGAGCTTGGGCGGCCAGCGCGGCGACGGTCACCGGCGACATGGCGCCGGCAAGGATGAACGGCGAGATGATGGCGGCCTGATTGGCTTTGGCGTATTCGGTCGCGGCGCCGAGCATGGTGGCATCCCAGCGCAAGGGCGACGAGGCGTTGATCAGCGAGGTCATCACCGTTCGATCATCGAGATCGCCGCCGAACGCGATCCGACTGAGTTCGATGGAGTCGGCCGCTCGCTCTGCTGCGGTGACCGATCCCATGTAGGGCTTGTCGCTGTACTTGATGTGGGAATACACCATGTCGAGGTGGCGCTTGTTGACCGGCGCATCGGTGGGCTCGCACACGGTGCCGCCGGAGTGGTGCAGGTGCGGCAGCATGTAGGTGAGCCGCACCGCGTTCTCGAAATCGGCCAGTGTGGCGTAGCGGCGGCCCTCGTCGAGGTCGAAGACGAAGGGCGAACCGTAGTTCGGCGCGAAGACCGTGGCGTTCTCGCCGATCTTCACATTTCGAGCGGGGTTTCGGGCGTGCTGAATGAAGCTCCTGGGTGCGTTGTCCTGCACGATCTTGCGGCACATCCCGCGAGGAAAGCGGACCAGCTCGCCCTCGATGTCAGCACCCGCTTCGCGCCACAGATCAAGGGCGGCCGGCGATTCCTGAAAGGCGATGCCGATCTCGGAGAGAATGATCTCGGCGTTCTCCTCGATCTGCGCCAACCCCTCCTCGTCGAGCATCTCGAGCGGCGGTATCCGCCGTTCGAGATAGGCGACGCTGTCGGCGATGGTCGCCGTTCGGGCGGCCTGGCGACCCGCCCGTCCGCCGCTGCGGCGGGCGCGGCGGCCCTCGGTCTCGCTCATCTCAGGTGTCCTGGTTCTGTGTTCGACGGCGCCGACGAGGACGGCCGTCTCCTGTGGGCGGAGGTCGCGGGGGAAGTTCGACCATGGATTCGAGGTGGGGGCTCGGCGCGGTGTCGTGGGGAAACGCCATGGCGGCGACGAAGAGTTCTTGGAAACGGGGCTCGGTTGCCGTTTCGATCTTCTCGATCTGCTCGACGGCGGCGGCGATCTCACGGCGTTGGTCGGCGCTGACCAGCATTCGCACCGCCCCGGCGCCGGATGAGTTGCCGACGGCGCGCACGGCGTCGACGGGGCAGTCGGGGACGAGTCCGAGCACGAGCGCGTAGAGCGGGTCGATATGGGCGCCGAAGGCGCCGGCGAGGCGCACATCGTGCACCTCGATGATTCCCGCGTGCTCCATGAGCAGGTCGATTCCTGCTCGCAAGGCCGAGCCCGCGAGCTGAATCTGGCGCACGTCGTTCTGCGTGATCGCGAGCTCGGGGTCGTCGCCCTCGCCGGGCCTGATCACGTAGCGGAACGTGCGGTCCTCCGGTTGCACTCGACCGGTCGTGGCAGCCAGTGAACCCTGGACCACTCCGTTGTGATCACACACGCCGGCGAGGTACATCTCGCCGATGATCTCGATGATCGCGGAGCCACAGAGTCCGGCGATGTCGAGCTTTTCTGTCGCTTCGGCAAACCCGGTCTCGTCGTTCCAGAGATCGGAGCCGATCACCTTGTAGCGAGGCTCGAAGGTGGTGCGGTCGATTCGGATGCGCTCGATCGCGCCGGCGGTGGCCCGCATGCCACAGCTGATCTGGGCGCCTTCGAAGGCCGGCCCGGTGGGGGACGAGGCGGCGTAGGTCGCTGTGGTCGTGCCCAGCACGATCTCGGCGTTGGTGCCGACATCGACCATGAGCTGAGGCTTCTCGGCCCGATGGGTTCCTTCGTTGAGCGCGGCGGCCGCGGCATCGGCTCCGACATGGCCCGCGATGCAGGGGCCGACATGGGCCCGTGCGTAGGGGAGAGCGAGACCGAGTTCGTCGGCGCGCATGTCGACTGGAGCGCCGACGGTGAGCGTGAACGGCGCGGCTCCGAGAGGGGTGGGATCGATGCCGAGCAGCAGATGATGCATGACCGGGTTGCCCACGAGCACCACATCGTGGATGCGTCGACGAAGGTCGACAGCTTCCTCGCCCAGGTCGTCGGCCAACTCGTCGATCATGCCGTCGAGCGCACCCCGCACCGCGCTCGTGAGCTCGCGCTCGCCACCCGGATTCATCATCACGTAGGACACTCGGCTCATCAGATCCTCGCCGAAGCGGATCTGCGGGTTCATCGAACCGCCGTCGGCGATCACCTCGCCGGTGGCGAGGTCGACGAGATACCCGGCGATCGTGGTGGATCCCACGTCGATCGCCAGCCCGAGGACCGTCTCGTCGAATCCGGGCCGTACGTGCATGATCGTGGTGTCGGCGTGGATGATCGCGGTGATCGCTCGCTTGCCCTCGCGGATCGCAAGTTGCAGGTCGGGGAGCGCTCGGGCATCGACCGTCGCGTCAGTGATACCCCACTCGGCCTGCAGCGCGGTCGAGAGCAGCTCGGCATCGGTGCGCTCGTCGCCCAATTCGAGGATCGGTAGTTCGACGTAGCGGGCCGTGATCAACGGGTCGAGCGTGAGCCCGGTCAGATCGATCTTCTTGCGCACCACCGGACGGTGGACCTGGCTCTCGGCCGGCACGTCGACGACGACATCGCCCAGGACGAGCGCCTGGCAACCGAGACGGTTGCCCTCGGTGATGGGGCGCCGGCCCTTGTAGCCGGTTTCGCTGCTGGTCCAACTGCTGAGGTCGTCGGCGTTGGAAGAGATGCTCCACTTCGCGAAGTCACCGAACGACGGCGTGACTTGGCAGCGCCCGCAGAGGCCTCGCCCTCCGCAGGTCGAATCGATGTCGACCGCCACCGAGCGGGCGGCATCGAGCACCGTGGTGCCGACCGGTACGCGGGCCTGTACCCCAGAGGGGGTGAAGACCACGGAGGCGTCGTCGACTGCCATAGGTGATCGGGCTAGCTCGCCCCGCCGCGACGGCGACCGCCGCGACGACGGGCACCACCGGCGCCCCCGCCGGCGTTCGGGTCCCGGTATTCGCGGATCCAGGCCGCGCAGTCCTTGTCGTGGCCGGCCAGAACGTCGGCCGCCATGATCGCGGTCTTCACTTCGGCGTGCATCGGGCTCATGATCGCCGATGTCATCCCTGCGCCGATCGCCATCGAGAGGTAGGTGCCGGTGATGGCGTGGCGGTTGGGCAGCCCGAAGCTCACATTGGACGCACCGCAGGTGGTGTTGACACCGAGTTCTTCGCGGAGTCGACGCACCAGCGCGAAGACCTGCTGGCCGGCGGTGCCCATCGCCCCGATGGGCATGACCAACGGGTCGACGACGACGTCTTCTTTCGGAATGCCGTAGTCGGCCGCGGCGGACACGATCTTCTTGGCGACTTCGAAGCGAACGTCGGGATCTTCGCTGATGCCAGTCTCGTCGTTGGAGATGGCAACGACCGCGGCGCCGTGTTTGGCAACGAGCGGAAGCACCCGTTCCATGACCTCTGTCTCGCCGGTGACGGAGTTGATCAGAGGCTTGCCCTCATAGACGGCGATGCCCGCTTCGAGCGCTTCGATGATCGAGGAGTCGATCGACAAGGGCACATCGGTGACGGACTGCACGAGCTGGATCGCTTTGGCCAGTAGCGCGGGCTCGTCGACGAGTGGGATGCCGGCGTTGACGTCGAGCATCTGGGCGCCCGCCTCGACCTGGGCGATGGCATCGGCCTCGACGCGACTGAAGTCGTCGTTCTTCATCTCCTCGGCGAGCAACTTGCGGCCCGTGGGGTTGATTCGTTCGCCGATCATGACGAACGGGCGATCGAAGCCGATGACGACTTCCTTGGTTGCGGAACTGATGACAGTTTCGGTCACTGGTCTTGCCCTCCATCGGGCTCGAGTCCGCCGGAGGCCACAAGGGCCTCGAGACGATCTCGTGGGTAGTCGGAGTGGATCGCGTCGGCGGTTGCCTGTGCGAGTTCAGAAGTATCGCCGTTGGCGGCGCCGGCGACGCGGCGCCACTGCTCGACGTAGCTCTGCGTGTCGGTGAGACCGGCCACATGAGCGGCCCGATCGATCGCGTGTTGGAACCGGGGCTCGAGCAGCACTTTGTGGCTCTCGCCCTCGGCATCGGTGAGGGTGATCTGTGCCGGAATGTCGCGCCAGTAGATGGTGACCAGCCCCGGCCCGCCGCCCCGTCGTCCGCGTCGAGTCATCGGGACACTTCCAGAATTTCTGATTCGAGCTCGCCGTAGCCGGTGTCGACGCGTTCGAACGACAGGTTCAGTCGTCGCGCCGCGGCCATCGCCTTCTCGTCGAGCATGGGATCGTTGGTCTGCGCGAGGTAGATCATCTTGGTGTAATTGCCGAAGTACATCTCTTCGAGCTCCGGATGTTCGGCGATGCCGAGACCACCGATGATGAGTCGCTCGAAGTGCTTCACGAGGTAATCGGTGAGATAGAAGGCGGTCGGATCGTCGTCGTGCATCTCGAGAAACGTCTCGCCGCCCGCGAAGAACTGGTAGCAGTGCGCCCCCGGCATCATCTCGACGCGAGTGGTCTCGGAGGACATCTCGCCGCAGAGATCAACGAGATGGCCGCCCGTTCCGCAGTCGGCGTAGCCGATGAGTACGCGATCGAATTCGTCGCCGTGTCGTTCGAGTCGTTGGCGCACTGCGGGAGCGATCAGGTCGGGGGTCATGTGGAGAGAAGCGGGTATGCACTCGAGGGTGACGTTGTCGAGCGTGTGAAGCCGGGCGACGTCGCGGATCTCGCGGGCGAGTGCGCCGCACGCGAGAATCAGCACGCGCGGCAGTGTGTTCATGCGGCTCGGCGAGCAGCGACCAGTGACGAGGCGGTCTCGGAAGCGACGGCGGCGTCGCGGCAATAGGCATCGGCGCCGATGGCATCGGCGAACTCTTCGTTGAGCGGGGCCCCACCACAGATGATGATGTAGTCCTCGCGCATGCCCTTTTCGATGAGCGTGTCGATGATGACCTTCATGTAGGGCATGGTCGTGGTGAGCAAGGCTGAGAAGCCGAGAATGTCGGGCTTGTGTTCTTCTATCGCGGCGAGGAACTCGTCGACGTCGGTGTTGATACCGAGGTCGAACACTTCGAAACCGGCGCCCTCGAGCATCATGCCGACCAGGTTCTTGCCGATGTCGTGGATGTCGCCCTTGACGGTGCCGATCACGACGGTGCCGATCGGTTCGGCGCCAGTCTCGGCGAGGAGCGGCCGAAGAATGGCCATGCCGGCCTTCATCGCGTTGGCCGCGAGCAGCACTTCGGGAACGAAGAGAATGCCGTCGCGGAAGTCGATGCCGACGATGCGCATGCCCTCGACGAGCGCTTCGTTGAGAACCTTGTCGGGGCCCCAGCCGCGGCCGAGCAGAATGGTGGTGCCCTCGTGGATCTCGTCGGCGAGTCCGTCGTAGAGATCGTCGTGCATCTGCGCGGTGAGATCGTCGTCGCTGAGAGCGTTGAGATCGATCTCTTCTTCTTCGGGTTGATCAGTCACAGGGCTCCCTGTTCCGCATTGTGGAACCGTACCGTATCATGAAACACCCCCCGGTCTCACCGGAAAAGCATCTCACGAAAGACATCTCACGAAAGACTAGGACCCAGGGTGCCGCGTTTGCGCATGGCTAACCACCGGTCGTTCGGCCCAATCCGGCTCTAGTCTTGCGGCCATGCCTGGACAGACGCCGCCTGCCGACGACGCGACCGACGATCGGCCGCAGCATCGCTACGACGCTCTGCTGGCCGACGAGATCGAGACCCGCTGGCAGTCCTCCTGGCGCGAGCACGGCACCTATCACGCGGCAAACCCGACCGGTCCTCTCGCCGACGAGACCGAGTTGGCCGAAAAGCCCAAATTGTTCATCATGGACATGTTTCCGTACCCCTCGGGCACTGGTCTCCACGTCGGTCATCCGCTCGGGTTCATCGCCACCGACGTCTATGCCCGGTTCAAGCGCATGACCGGCTTCAACGTGCTGCACACCATGGGCTTCGACGCGTTCGGCCTGCCCGCCGAAGAGCACGCCCGCCAGACCGGCGAGCACCCACGCGTCAACACCGAGAACAACATCGCCAACATGACCCGCCAGCTCGACCGACTCGGTCTGGGACACGACGAGCGCCGATCAGTCGCCACCACCGACCCCGGCTTCTACCGCTGGACCCAGTGGATTTTTCTCCAGCTCTTCAACGCATGGTTCGACGAGGACCGAAAGGTCGGACGGCCGATCGAGGAGTTGATCGCAGAGTTCGACGCCGGCAATCGCACACCCAAGGGAGGCGAGGACTGGAACGCAGCCGACGAGTCCGCTCGTCGAGCCATCGTCCAGCAGTACCGCCTCGCTTACGTCGACGACGCACCTGTCAATTGGTGCCCCGGTCTGGGCACGGTGCTCGCCAACGAAGAGGTCACTGCCGACGGCCGCTCCGAGCGAGGCAACTATCCCGTCTTCCGCCGCCCGCTGCGGCAATGGATGATGCGCATCACGTCCTACGCCGATCGGTTGCTCGACGACCTCGACCTGCTGGATTGGTCCGACTCGATCAAGACAATGCAGCGCAACTGGATCGGTCGCAGCGAGGGCGCCTACGTCGACTTCGGTCCGATCCGGGTGTTCACGACGCGGCCCGACACGGTCTACGGCACCACCAGCATGGTCCTCGCGCCGGAACATCCGCTGGTCGACGAACTCGTCGCCGACGAGTGGCCCGAGGGCACGAACCCGATGTGGACCGACGGCCACGCCACCCCGCGTGACGCCGTGGCTGCATATCGCGCCCGAGTCGAGCAGATGACGGATCTCGATCGTCAGGAGAACAAGGAGAAGACCGGTGTCTTCCTCGGTTCGACCTGCCCCGTGCCCGTCGATGGTCGCCCCGTGCCAATCTTCATCGCCGACTACGCCCTGATGGGCTACGGCACCGGCGCGGTGATGGGCGTCGCCGGCCAGGATCAGCGCGACTGGGAGTTCGCCGAGAAGTTCGGCATCGACATCATCCGCACGGTCCAACCGCCGGATGACTTCGAGGGCGAGGCCTACGTCGGCGACGGGCCCGCCATCAACTCCGGCTTCCTCGACGGGATGACGATCGTCGAGGCCAAACAGACGATCATCGACTGGCTGGAAGCCAACGACAAGGGTGAAGGCACCGTCACCTACAAGTTGCGCGATTGGCTGTTCAGCCGACAGCGCTACTGGGGCGAGCCGTTCCCGATCGTCTATGGCGACGACGACCTGCCCCAGGCCGTTCCTGAAGACGAACTCCCGGTGTTGTTGCCCGATCTCATGGACTGGGCGCCGCGTGAACTCGACGAAGACTCCGAACCCGAGCCGCCGCTCGGTCGCGTCGACCAGTGGAAAGAGGTCGTGCTCGACCTCGGCGAAGGTGAGCGCACCTATCGGCGCGAACTCAACACGATGCCGCAATGGGCCGGATCGTGCTGGTACTACCTGCGCTACCTCGACCCCACCAACGAGAACGCGATGGTCGATGACTCGGTCGAGAAGTACTGGATGGCCGATGTCGACGACGCCGGCGTGGGCGGCGTCGACCTCTACGTGGGCGGCGTCGAGCACGCCGTACTCCACCTTCTCTACTCCCGCTTCTGGCACAAGGTGCTCTACGACCTCGGCCACGTCTCAGGACCGGAGCCATTCAAGCGGCTCATCAATCAGGGCTACATCCAGGCCGCCGCGTTTCAGGACGAGCGCGGCATCTATGTGCAAGCCGAAGAGGTCGAGGGCGACCCTCAGAGCGGCTTCACCCACAACGGCCAGCCGGTCAGCCGCAACTTCGGCAAGATGGGCAAGTCGCTGAAGAATTCGGTCACGCCTGACGACATGTATGCCGCGTACGGCGCCGACACATTGCGGCTCTACGAGATGTCGATGGGCCCCATCGATCAGGATCGTCCCTGGGAAACCCGATCGGTGGTCGGCTCGCAACGGCTGCTCCAACGGGTGTGGCGCAACCTCGTCGACGAACAGACCGGCGATCTCGCGATCGTCGATGAGCCGGCCGACGACGCGCTGCGGCGTCTTCTGCACAAGACCATCGACGGCGTTCGGTTCGACATGGACAACCTTCGATTCAACACCGCGATCGCCAAGGTGACCGAGCTCAACAACGAGTTGACGAAACGATCTTCGGCCACGCCGCGAGAGGTCGCCGACGCGATCGTGCGCATGTTGTCGCCGCTGGTTCCGCATGTGGCCGAAGAACTCTGGACGAGGATGGGCGGCGAGGGAAGCGTGGTCCGCGCCGAGTTCCCACAGGCCGATGCCGCACTGCTGGTCGACGACACCGTCGAGGTGCCGGTGCAGGTCAACGGCAAGGTGCGAGGCAAGGTCGTGCTGGCCGTCGATGCCGACGAAGCGGCAGCGATCGCCGCGGCACTCGCCGACGCCAACGTGGCCGCCCACGTCGACGACAAGCCACTCCGCAAGGCCATCTACGTGCCTGGCCGAATGGTCAACCTCGTCGTCTGATCATCACCGCTCCGCCGCGACCCGGGGTTTGGATACGCCTCGTGGCGGTCGCAGGGCGAAGGCGGCGGCGAACAAGGCGGGTAACAGCGCCCACACGATCGCGGTGGAGCGGTAGCCGCCCGTTCCCAGCTCGGTGACCGAGAACAGAAACGGCCCCGACGCCGACGCCATCACGCCGACGAAGGTGAGCGAGCCCTGGATCGACCCTAGGTGGCGCGTGCCGAACCAACGGGGCGCCAAGACGCCGGTGAGGCTTCGCGATGCGCCTGCGGTGAGTCCGAGGAGTACCGCGTAGCCGATGACCGCGGCGGTCGACGCCGCGATTCCGGCCACGACGAGGGTCGCCGTCAGAAGCACCATCTGGATGGCCGGCGCGAAGGTCGCGCCGAATCGATCGAGGGCAACGCCCATCGCCGGCGAGCCGATGGTGGAGCCGATCATCTGGGGCAGGAAGAGCGCCGCAGCCTCGCCGGTGCTGAATCCGGACTCTCCGAGCAGCGAGATCTGATGAAAGTTGAGCGCGGTGCCGAGGCTGGACATCGCCGCGGCAGCGCCCGCGAGCACCCAGAACTCGTACCGCCGGATCGCGGTCGAGCGATCGAGGCCCCACACCTCTCCGGCGTCGTCGTCGCCGTCGGCGGGAGCGATTCCGTCGACGAACTGCCCGACGTCGCTGGGACGGTCGATCATGCCGAACCACGCGATCGGCAGCGTGATCGTGGCGACCACTCCCGCGGCGACCAGCCATGCGCCTCGCCAACCGATCTCGCCGATCACGAAGTCGAGGGCGAAGGGCACCAGGGCCATGAGGGCGGCGCTGATTGTCACCGCGATGCTGATCGCTGTGCCTCGTCGCTGCTCGAACCACAGTGAGATCGAAACGGTCGACACCAGCGAGAGCGCGCCCTGGCCCAGCATCCGAATGAAGATGAAGCCCGCGGTCAGGCTGACGATGCCCTGCACCCCCGACATCGCCGTGAGCGCGATGGAGAAGCCGAGAGCAATGGTGAACATCGCCCGACGGATTCCGAAGCGATCGACCCATCGGCCGATTGTGGGCAGGGCGAGCGAACCGCAGAGGGTGCCCACCAGATAGCCGGCGGTGACCCAGCTCTTCTCGAGGTCGAGATCCGCGGCAAAGTGATCGATGAACACCGACACGCCGATGGTTTGACCGGGACCGGTGAGACCGAGGGTGATCGTCGCGAGAGCGACGATTCGCCAACCGGAGAACCGCCCATCGATCTTGGGCGACGACGGCATCGGGGCAGTGTACGGTCCGTCGATGATCTCCCCCGACCTGATCGACGCCGTCGTATTCGACATGGGCGGCGTGTTCGTCGTGCCCGCACCTCAACCCGTCGCCGCGATCGTGAACCGGGCCGGAGTCGCGCTGGAACTCGACGATGGCGCCGCACGCCTCGCCCACTATTCCGGGGTCGCGGCGATCACCTCTTCGCTCGCGACAGCACAACTGTCCGAGTCGGATCCGGGTTTGTGGGAGGCCTACGATCGTGCCTTCTTCGCATCGACCGGATTGTCGGGCGACTCTCTCGACACCGCGGTCGTTGCCCGCCATGCCGAGCGGGTCAGCGGCGACAGCGCAGAGATCTGGAAGCACGTGCTTCCCGAGAACCGGGATGCGTTCCATGACATTTCCGAGCTCCGGCCGGTGGCGGTGGTGACCAACAACAACGGCACCGCAATCGAGCAATGTCGTGATCTCGGTCTGTGCCAGATCGACCCGGGGGCACTGCCGTCCGTTGCCGCGATCGTCGACTCAGGCGTGCTCGGGATTGCGAAGCCCGACCCTCGGATCTTCGCTCCAGCCTTGGATGCTCTCGGAACAGCTGCCAGTCGAACGCTCTACGTCGGCGACACCGTCCACGCTGATGTCCGCGGCGCCGAGTCGGCGGGAATGCCGGTCGTCCAACTCGATCCGTTCGGCTACCACTCCGATCACGGCCATTGGCGCCTGCCTGATCTCGTCGCGTTGGCGGGGCATCTCTCGTGACCGTCTCGATACCCGCAGCCGCGGCTCGTCGTATCGCGCTGGGTGCGCAGGGATTTCGTGATCCTCGGCCGACAGGTCAGGTCGATCGACGCCATCTGCGGCGGGTGATGGGAAGGCTGCAGCTACTGCAGCTCGATTCGGTACCGGTCGTGACGCGGACGCAGTACATGCCCGCATTCTCGCGACTCGGCCCCTACGACCCAGCCCTTCTCGAACGCATTGCCTACAAGGACGACGAGTGGTTCGAAGCTTGGGCCCACGAAGCGTCGCTTCTTCCAATGGGCGACGAGCCCCTGTTCCGGTGGTCGAAGGAGAGAGCACGGCAAGGTGGAACCTGGGGTCATCTGGCCAAGTTCGCCGCGAGCGACCCGGCCTACATCGCGGAAGTGCTCGCGCAAGTGAAGGAGCGGCCACTCGCTCCCGGGGAGTTGGTCGAGCCGCGTCGTCAGGAGGGGGAGTGGTGGGGCGATCGTTCCCACGGAGCTGTCGCCCTCGACTGGCTGTTCCGCATCGGTGAGGTGGGGATTCGCCGCAAGCCGGGCTTCGTGAAGGAATTCGACTCGCTCGACCGGATCGTGCCCGAGTCGATTCGTGCGCAGCCGACCCCGACCGAGGAGGACGCCCACCGTGAACTCCTCATGCGGGCAGCCGCGAGTCACGGAATCGCAGCCGCTCCCGATCTGGTCGACTATCACCGGCTGCCGAAGGTTCCCGCCAAGGCCCGCGTCGCCGAACTCGTCGAGGATGGTCGTCTCATCGAAGCGGAGGTCGAGGGGTGGAATCGTCCGGCGCTGCTGCACCCCGATGCGGCCCGCCCGAGGTCGATCGATGCGTGCACGCTCGTCTCGCCGTTCGATCCGGTCGTCTGGTTCAGAGAGCGCGCCTCACGCCTCTTCGGCTTCGATTACAAGATCGAGATCTATGTGCCGGCGCCAAAACGCGTCTACGGCTACTACGTGCTCCCGTTCCTCGTGGGTGACGAGCTCGTTGGGCGAGTCGACCTGAAGACGGATCGGACGGAGCGCGTGCTCCGGGTGAAGGCCGCCTACGCGGAAGAAGGTCGCGACCCGGGCGCCGTCGCCGAACGCCTCCGCGGGGCCCTCGACGATCTTGCTCGTTTCGTGGACACCGACGGCTGGGTCGTCGATGGACGAAAGGGCGATGTCACTCGCCTTCTTCGGTAACCGGCTCCTCGGCGACCGACGGTTCTTCGTCGGGGTCAGGCTCGGTTCCCAGGTCGTCGGGTAGCGGTACCCATGCTCCGTACGGGACTCGTTGCCGAAGCGCTTCGTCGCCTTCGAACTCCGGAAGCCGTAGTCGTTGGATGCGGTCGAGTGATGCCTTCACCGAGTTCACGTAGGCCCCAGAGTGGTTGTAGCCGAAGATGGCGACCGACCAGGTGTCCCAGTAGCGCAGTGAGCCGTAGTTGCAGAGATACGCGGCCGCGGTGAGCGCAGCGTCGTCGATGTCCTGCGGGTCGCGCTCGCCGTCGCCATCGGCATCGAGGCGCCAACGGTCCCAGGTCTCGGGGATGAATTGCAACGGACCGACGGCGCGATCGAAGTGCGGATCACCGTCATATTCTCCGTCATCGGTGTCGGTGAGACGAGCAGTCCGATGGCCGAAGTTGTCGACGGTCTGACCGTTGAGGGCAATGCCGATGATGGGGTCGGCCGGGCGACCATCGATGCCGAGACGACCGTTGCCGTATTCGCCGTGCAGGCCTTCGACCGATGCGACCGCGCCGATGGTGCGCCAGGACACATGGCAGCGAGGCTTGAGAATGGCCATGGTGTCTTCGGCATGCAGGTAGGCGTTGAGCGCTTTCGGCGTCAGCCCCGCCTGCCCGGGAATCGAGGCGAGGGTGAACGCCGCGGCTGCGTCGGGAAGCATCGCCCGTGACGAGGCGTCGAGCGCGCGGCGCTTGGCGTTGAGGTCGGCAACCTCGACGACGAGTTCGGCGTGACGAGACTCGAGATCGATCCGTTCGGCCACCGCTGACTCGTAGGCCTCGATCGCGTCGGTGAGCGCGGTCTCCGCGGCCTGCCGCAGTGAGAACATCTCGTCGAGCGTGGTGTTGGTCAGCTCGAACTCGCGCTGGGCGATGGTCAGAGCCTCGCCGTCGAGGCCGAGAATGGCCGAGGTCGATGGATTCTCGCCGGCGAACACGTCGATCGCGACCGACTGCGTCAGCGCGTGGATGCCTTGGAAGTACGCGTCAGCTTGGTTTCTCGCGATCTCGCGCTGCCGCTCGGCGTGGCGCGCCTCATCCAGTTGAGCCGCGGTCTCGCGAAGTTCGGAGACCTTCTCATCGCGGGCAACGGTCGTTGCGCCGAGTTCGAGGGTCGTGCGGAGCAACGCCCCGACCTGTGCCTCAGTGCCGTCGCGATACTTGACCGTCATGTGGCGCACCGCCGGATGGAGGTCGATCGTCGAACGCCACGCGGCGTCCAGACCGACCTCGGCCAGCACCCGTTCGATTGCGACACCGTCGACGGCGAGCACCTCGGCTTCCGGGAACTTCACGGACGTCTGCGTCTGCGCGTCGACGATCGTCGTCGAGACGACGACAAAGAGCCCCAGAATCACGGAGAGAACCCGGTTGGAGAGACGCACGGTGCCTTTCCATCGGCACACGTACCCCGCCCCAAAAGCCCTCTTGCTACGTTTCTGCCAAGGGGCTGTGCGGTTGAGCGGAGGCGAGCCATGAGCATTCAGGTGTCACTCGACGAGATACCGACGGTCGCCCTCGACTACGGCGGGGCGCCCTACGTCCTCGTCTCACTCGCCGATGGACCGCCCCGCATCACACATTCGCTCGTTCGGTTCGAGTCAGGGGACCTTCTGGTGACACTCGGACGGCGCAGTGCATCCGCAGTCGCCGACAATCCGCTGGTCTCGGTGTTGTGGCCGGCCGCGGGCGCTCAGCCGATGAGCTTGATCGTCGATGGTGTCGCCGTCAGCGAAGGTGGGCAGGCGGAGTTCCGGATCAAGCCGACGAGCGCGGTTCGTCACCGTCCGGCATCGGGATAGCTCGGCGTCGGCCGCGGGCGGGTGGTCGGATAGTCGGCGGCGGCGGGATCCAGCGGCGGGGCGACGGTCGATGTCGTGCTCGTCGACGTGGTCGTCGCGGCCGTGGTGGATGGAGTCTCGGCGGCGACGACCGCGCCGCTGGTTGTTGACGCGCTCGTGGTGGTCGGGATCGGATCGTCGGTGCCACCCGAGCATCCGGTGACCACGACCAGGAGACACGCGGCGATGGTTGTGGCTCTACGCAGCATCGCCAGCCGCCAAGTCGACAACGACGGCGAGGTGATCCGACGGCCAGACGCCTTCGTGCGGTCGAGCGCCGGCCAGGCGAGCGCGCAGCGGATTGCCCTGTGGCTTGTCGCGCGGCCACGCGACCAACACATAGTCGAGCCTTCGACGGGGCCAGGTGCTTCGAGCGAGGTGCGGGTTGCGCTCGTCCCAGGTGTAGCCCGGACCTCGGCCGACCGCGGCCCACGCGTCGGTGAACACGAGCCCTTCGGTTGCGGCAGGGGCCGCGCCGGTCAACATCCGGATCTCATCGCTCTGCGGCGTCGCATTGAGATCACCACAGAGGATCGGTGGGAACCTCACGGCACTGGTGGCCCGATCGGCGGCGATCGTCTCGCTGACCGCCGAGAGTTGCCGGCTCCGCACGTCGGCGTGGTCGAAGCGGTAGTCGAGGTGCGTGGAGTACGCGTCGATCAACCCCGCCGGGCTCTCCACGCGGGCCCGAACAAGTGATCGGTATCCCGGTTGACCATTCGGGAGGGGAAGCGCGGTCACCGCGCCATCGGCGATCGGCCAGCGACTGAGTACTGCGTTGCCGAGCTGTGCGTCCTCGCCGGCGCGCACGCCAGAGAGATGGTGATATCCGAGCGCCTCGGCGAGCTTCGCCGCTTGGTCGACGCCATCGGCTGACCAGACCTCCTGGAGGCAGACGATGTCCGCGTCGAAACCCCTGAGCGTCGCCTCGATCCCGGCCGCCCTCGCCTTCCATGGACCGAACCTCCACCACAGATTCCACGTGGCTACTCGGATCTCCGCGGTGACCACGTCTACTCGCTCGGGTGCGGCGACATGAGGGCGATCGGCAGCGAGATTCCCAGATCCTTGGTGCGCAGTGTGGCGATTTCACGCCCACGTTGCACTGCCGGCTTCACGGCACCGAGGGTCTCGCCGAGAAGGTCCGCCGCCCCTCTGAGGTCAGCACAGGTCAGAGCCAGGCCCCACAGCAGGGCGGGCCCGGCGCCGTGTGCTTCGTCCTCGCCGGCGAGTTCGAGGATGACGTCACCCAACCAGAAGAAGGCTTGCCGTTTGATGCTTCCTCCCGCCTCGAAGGTCCGCGTGCGGCGATGCTCCAGGCCGGCCGCGAGTAGCGCCTCGGTGGTGCGGTCCATGTCGGGGCTCATTGCGACGAGATGATCGAAGTCGACAACGCCGTTGGAATGGTTGCCGGACTCGACGGCAACGAGTTCGTCGTCGCCGAACGGGAGACCGTCGACACTGTGGTCGAGACCGTCGACTGTCGCGCTCAGAATCCCGCGAGTGCCATCGGCGCCGACCAGGGCGATCGAGGTGTTGGCGATGCGCGTCGAGCTGTTGTTCACCAGGAAACCGGCGTCGGCCCAGCTCGCTGGGTCATCGCCGACAACGAGCGTACGGAGCTGGAACGGGCGCGTGGTCACGGCCGAGATGGTGGCACGCGGCGAGGGGCGCCGGCACCACGGCTCGCTAGGGTCGCTCTTCGTGAGTAGCGACATCACTCGGTTCACCGAGTTGTTCGACATGGCCGAGCACGGACCCGATGTATGGGTTGGCGGAAGCGGCCGATATCCCTGGGGTCGCGTCTACGGCGGACAAGTCGCCGCGCAAGGACTGTGGGCGGCGGCGCAGACCGTGCCCGAGGGCTACCTGCCACACTCGCTCCACGCGTACTTCATCCGCGGTGGCGACTTCGATCAACCGATTCGTTTCGAAGTCGATCGCATTCGCGACGGCCGCTCCTTCGTCACCCGACGTGTCGTGGCCCGGCAGTCGAGCGGAGCGATCCTGAATCTGTCGGCCTCCTTCCAACTCCACGAAGACGCCGCCGACGTGACCTCGGTAGGGATGCCGGAGGGCGTCACTCGGCCCGACGACCTCGACGCATCCGACTGGTCACCGCTCCTCGAACGGAGGCCCATTCCCCACGCCGAGAATCTCGCCCGGGCGTGGGTTCGCGTACCCGACATCGGCGACGACCCGCTCATGCACATCCTCGGTCATGCCTTCGCGAGCGACGATCTCGCCACGGACGCGGCCGAGATCGTGCACCCCGTCGGACGCCCTCGCTTCGATATGGGCACCGACTACGAGCACCCCTACATGGGGGCGAGCCTCGACCACACGGTCTGGTTCCACCGGCCCGCCCGAGCCGACGAGTGGTGCCTCCACGACATGCGGTCGTCGGGGGTCTACGGCTCGCGGGGGATCAGCTTCGGAGAGATCTGGACAGTCGACGGCCTCCACGTGGCCTCGATAGCCCAGGAAGTCCTGTTACGCGAGATCGACTCTCGCCCCGACCGGTCGAACCGTTAGGTTCCCTCGAATGTCGTTCAGCTTCCGACGCCCCTGCGCCCGCACCGTGCTTCTCGATCGCCAAGGCAGGATCTTTCTCATCCGCGCCGAAGACCCGGTCGACCCGTACAAGCCGGAATGGTGGGAGATCCCTGGTGGGGGAATGGGGCGCGGCGAAGAGTCCGGCCACGCCGCCATGCGAGAACTCCACGAAGAGACCGGCATCCCCGATGTCGAAATGGGGCCCTGCGTCTGGACCCAACAGACCGAATACACCTTCGCCGGCTACCACTTCGAGGCCGACGACTTCATCCACGTCGCCTGGTGCGACGGCGGCGAGTACAACCCGAAAGGGCTCGAAGCGCTGGAAGCCGCCGCTTTCCAAGGCGCCGAATGGTGGACGCTCGACGACCTGCTCGCCAACGAAGAACCGACCATCCCTTTCAGGCTCCGCGAGTTTCTCCCCGCTCTGGTTGCCGGCGAAATCCCCGAACAGCCCATCGACATCACGCCGTCGCCCGAACACGGTGGACGCCGCAGCTGATCGCCGCGTTGATCTTCTAGCGCCTCCGGCCGCGTTGGTCTTCTAGCGCCTCCGGCCGCGTTGATCTCCTAGCGCCTCCGGCCGCGTAACCCCAGCCACGCGAGATCCGACACCCGCGCCGCCAACGCAGCCACGTCGCCGACCGCCCCGGCATCGATCCAATGGCGTCCGGTCGACTCGGCCATACCGAGAATTCCGTAGGCAAGCAGGAGGCGTTCGGCCTCGCTCAGGTCGTCGATCTCGATGAGCGCGGCGATGAAGCTGGCGAGCAGGCTCTCGACGTCGGCGACCGCCCGGGCGAAGTCGATGTCGGAGCGAACTCCCTCACCGAACAGCAGGCGGAAATCTTCAGGATGTGCGGCCAGGAATCGGAAGTACGCGGCGAACCCGTCGATCACCTTTGCCTCGCCGGTGGGTGCCGCGGCAACGGCCTCCCCGACCGCTGAGGTGAGCCGGTCGCCCACATCGCGCAGGAGTTCGAGGAAGAGGTCTCGCTTCGACGAGAAGTGCTGATACAGCACCGGCTTGGTGATTCCCGCCTCAGCCGCGACCGTTTCCATTGTTGCTGTCTGAAACCCCTCGGTGGCAAAAACCGAACGAGCAGCATGGAGAAGCTGCACTCGGCGTTCGGCGGCGGGGAGGCGGACAGTCACGGCGGCACCATAGCCAGAAACCCTCGGATCAGCCGATGTCGCGCCCGTGCTCCAGATCGTCTCTCACGGCGGCCTTGACGGCGTAACCCGCGAGAATCGCCGGAGCGAGCACGACCGAGCCGGCGATCACCCCGAAGGTGACAATCGCCGAGACCGTGCTGTTGAAGTCGGTCGCGAGCCCGATCATGAAGACGACGATGGCCACGCCGTAGAGCAGGTAGCCGATTCGCTGACCGATGGTCGCAATCCGTTGGGCCTTCGCTCGTTGAACGAGAATCGGGTCCTGCTCGGCGGTCACGTTGATCACCCTAGGCCCGTGGTCAGCCAGCCGGGCTCGGCGAGGAGCGCGGCGATCTCGTCGCGCATGGCGTCGAGTGAAAGGTGCGCGACGGCAACTCGCCGGTTGCGCTCGAGCAGCTCGTGGTCAGGGTCCGCGAGTGCTCGACGGAGTGGCTCGGCATCGTCGGATGGATACCACTCGAGGCCGAGCGCTCGCAGCTCGTCGGCGACGGGGTAGGGGCCGACGGCACAAGGCACGCGGTGAATAGCCGCCTCGACCGGCGGATTACCGAAGCCCTCCCAGAGGCTCGGATACAGAACCGCGTCGGCGGATCCGTAGAGGTCCGCTGCTGACTCTCCACTGGTACCGCGCACGACTCGACAGCGGGCGCCGGCCAGGATCCCCGCGAGCTCGTCGTCGTAGCCGTCCTCGGCTCGGCCCCACAACCAGTAGGTGCCTCCGAGCTGTTCGGCGAGGCGCACTGCCGCAGGAACGTCCTTTCGGGGAATGGCCCGAACCGGATGGGCGAGGAGGAGCTCGTCGTCGGCGACGTCGAGGCGGCGACGGACACCGGAGCGGTCGGCGCCGCCCGTCGACACCGGAAAGCCGTTGTAGATACATGTTGCGTCGTAGCCCCGCGAGCGCATCTCGGTGCGCGTGAGCTGGTTGATCGTGACGTGGCGCCACGCCGCATCGCGGGGTGGGAGCTCGGTCACATGCTCCCAGTGGGAGCGTTGCCAGGGTGGGTCGTGGTGGTGGAGAATCGCCGGTCGACCAGCAAGCACGTCGGCGAGAACTCTTGCCGCGGGAAGGTTGAGCGGGATCGTGCAGAGGTTCTCGACGACGACCAGCTCGACGTCGCCGAGGGCGCGTCGGAGCTCCGCCGCCGTCGGCGGATCCGTGGCCTCGATGGCGAGTCCCGGTACGGTCCGATCGACCGGCCCGTCGCCGGCCACGGTGTGGACGTCGTAGCCCAGCTGCTCGAACGCCCGTTGCCAGTTGCGGGCCACAACCGACACGCCGTCGGCCATTCCGAGTCGGAACGAGACGAACGCAGCGCTGGCCATGAACCACACGATGCCGGGAGATCCGGCCAAGGAAAACTCGAAGCTGCGACAAGAGGTGCGAGCGGCGCTCGAAGCAGCGTGGGTGCCGAGCGAGGGCTACACCGCGCCGAACACCGATGTCTACCCCTGGATGTGGCTCTGGGACAGTTGCTTCCACGCCCTCGTGTGGGCCGAACTCGGTCAGATCGACCGCGCCTTCGCTGAGCTCGACGTCGCGATGACACCGGATCGTTCGGGATTTGTTCCCCACATGAGCTACGCGCTCGATCCCGAACGCCCCGTCGAGCTGTGGGGGCGTCGCGGGGCCTCATCGATCACCCAGCCGCCGATGTTCGGTCATGCGCTCGCCCGGCTTCCAAAGCCATGGCCGAACTCGTTGGCCACGGCCGACGAGACAGCCACGCGCGCCATCCGTTTCCTGCTCGACCATCGATCCCGCACCGAGGGGCTGATCGAGGTCGTTCACCCCTGGGAGACCGGATGCGACGATTCTCCTCGCTGGGATGATCTCTGCCCCGGTGACGGGTTCGACATCGATCGATGGCGTGCTCACAAGGTCCACCTTCTCGAATCGGTGCACCGCGGACCCTCGGGCGAGCCCCTGCACAATCCTGACTTCGCGGTCGGGTCGGTTGGATTCAACGCGCTCGTGGCGTTCAACGCGCTCGAGATCCAGTCGCTCACCGGCGATGACCGTCTCACCGAGTCGATCGACGACCTGATCGCGGCAATCGACGCGAGGTTCGATCCGGAGCACCGCACCTGGGTCGACGCCGGACCGACGGCGCAGGGTTCGGGGGCGGCCCGAACGGCCGATGGATTACTACCGCTTCTCGTCACGAGAGACGAGGCCGCGCGTCGGATGGTGGTGGAGGAACTTCTCGACGAGGACGCGTATGCCTCAGCGTTCGGCCCACGTGGCGTCCATGCCCGTGAGCCGACCTACGCGGCAGCCACCTACTGGCGAGGTCCCGTCTGGCCCCAGCTGGCCTACCTCCTGTGGGTGGCACTCGAGCGTGGCGGACACCGAGACGCGGCCGAAGTGGTGCGCACGACCACGGTTGCGGGTGCGATCGAGTCAGGCTTGGCGGAGTATTGGAACGGCGACACCGGCCAGGGACTCGGTGCCATTCCGCAGTCGTGGACCGGGTTGGCCCTGTTGATGGCGAACGGCTGATGGCGAATGATCAGGCGGGGGGAGTCGGCACCGACTGACCGAGTTCGGCCTCGTCATCATCGAGCTGGATCAGATGCGGCGTGCGCAGGTCGATCTCGTCGCGAAGGTCGATGGTCACGACGCCGGTATCCGACGTGAGGTCGATCTCTTCGTGCCAGCCGAGCGCTTCGAGAGCGGGAATCGCGCTGGGGTGAAGACGGCGTCGACGTCGTTGCAACATCAGATTGGTCACCAGGTCGGTGAGCCCGACCATCATGATCAGGTCGCCGACCGACACGACTTGCTTCGTCCATCGCACCGGGAACGTGTCGCCGAGAAAGGCGAGGAACGTCTCGTCGTCGGCCAACTCTCGTGCGCCTGTGAGACTGGTGCGAGGCAACTCCTCGGCGGTCACCATTTCGGCTTCGACGAGGGCTTCTGGCCGTACCGGCATGGCTCCGTTGACCGCGACCGGGAGCAGGTTTGCGGCGATGCCGATCGCGATGATCCACATGCCGATGAGGTGTCCGTTGACCATCGCAAACGCCAGACCGCCGATGAGTCCGACCAGGGCGATCAGGCCTGCTGGTCCGAAGTCAGCCAGGTCGATGAACAGACTGCAGCCGATCGTGACGGCGAGAAACTCGGGATGGCGGATGCGAGTGCGGGCGATCGAAGTGAGCCGACCCCGGCGAAGAAAGCCGAACAACAGGCCGGCGCCCACCGCGAGAAGCAGCGGGGCAACGAGAGTCGGGGCGATGTCCACCCGCGAAAATTACCAGTCGGAGTTGCGCGAAGTGCCGACCATCGGGTCGCCGTCGTCGCGCTCGACGTAGCAGTGGATGCCTCGATAGCGGCTGGCGTCACCCTCGAAGTTCTCTCGATTGGGGATGATCACGCCGATGTCGAGGGCGGAAGTTTCGTATTCCGACCCCACCCAGGGCATGAAGTCTCGGTAGCACGACTCGATCGCGAAGTTCCGAACGACCGTGTCGCCGGGGTAGGTCGTGGGGTGATCGGCCGGATAGTTGAGTTGGGCGTAGACCTCGAAATGGTGCGGATCCTCACACGAGAGCTTGGTGGTGATCGTCACCGGTTGACCGTCGCGACGATCCTCGAGTTGGTCGAAACAATCGCGGACCCGCAGGTTGAATTGATTGATGGGTTCGCCCGGAATCTTCGTCGGATCGAGCGGCCCCGGTTCCGTCGTTGTCGTGGCGACGGTGGTCTCGGTGGCGGCTCCGGCATCGCTTGCTTCGGTGCTGGTCGTCGTGATCGAGTCGGTGCCGGTCGCTCCGCCGTCGTCGCTGCAGGCTCCCGCGAGGAGACTGGCGACGGCCAAGGCGGCAGCGAATCGGAGCTTCACCGCATGGAGGCTAGGGGTTCAGCCGGCCGGGAGGGCCCGGTCGATCATCTCGAAGGAGAACCAGAGACACAAGGCCACGGGGACGAGAGCAGTCACTCTCACCGCGACCCGACGCAGGCGTTCATCGAAGAGGTGGCGGCCGAGCATCCCACCGATCATCCAGAGGCCCACCGCAGCAAGCATCCACAGGACCGCGCCGGGGATCGCTTCGCGCTCACCGTTCAGTCCCTCGTCGAGGTCGGAGGCCGGGGCCTGAGCCGCGGGCGAACCGTCGAACGTCTCTCCCGGCAGGACAGGCGCATCCGGGTTGTCGCTCGCGAATGCGGCAATCAGCTCCGGGTCGAACGTTGGAGCCACGAGGGGTGCATCGACGAGTTCGGCGGCGACGATGATGCGCTGTCTGCTCGAGAGCTTCGGGTGACATGCGGTGAGGGTCAGCCGATTGTCGTCGAAGTCACCGAGCACCCAAGTGGCGCTGGGGCGGACGATGACGTGGCCCTCGCCCTCGGCGTGGACCGTCTCGAGCTGATCTCCGAAAGCCGACTGTGGATCCATCACGCGGTAGGTGAAGGTTCCCAGCACCCCGGTCACGCGAATTTCGTCACCGGGAGAGAGCTCATCGACCCGGTTGAACGGAGCCCCGTAGGTTGTGCGGTGCCCGGCAAACGACGTATTGCCCTCCGTGCCCACGGCGGCGGTGCCCGGGTAGTGGCCGGGACCCTTCCGTAGATCGGCGACCTGCACACCGTTGACCACGATCTTGTCGACATCGATCGCGGGGATCTCGATACGGGCGACGGCATCGCCATCGTTTGGAAAGAAGTGACGCAGGACATCGGAAGTGAGCCCGCCCGGAAGAGTGGGTGTCGGCAGGGGGAGTTGGTCCACTTCGTCGGACTGGTCGCCGGCATCGACGATCGACTCGTTCGGTGCTGTGCCTTCCCGCGAGGTGGCGTCGAGTGTCGCCAACTGGGTCTGAGCGTCGGTGAGCGAGGCCGCGAAGTCGCCCCTCAGGTCGTCCTGGGCGCGGGCCTCTTGGATATTTGTTCCCCACAACTGGAAGACGACGAACAGCAGAACGACGACTCCCGCGGTGATCAGACCGCGACCGACCGCACCGACGACCCGCGCGCTCGTCGGAACCTCGGTCATGTGAGAAACCCGGTCATACGCGGAACCTATCGGCGCGCCAAGGGGCGAGCTGAGGGCCGTCGCGGATACCGTTTTCGACGTGTCCATCATTCGGCTGCACGCCGCGGTCGCCCTGATCGGCCGATTCCCTGCGCTTGCCGGCGTCGATCTCGAGGTCGGCGAGGGCGAAGTCGTTCTCCTTCAGGGCCCCAACGGTGCTGGCAAGTCCACCTTGTTGCGCCTCTGCGCCGGACTCATGACGCTCGAATCCGGTGAAGGCCAAGTTCTCGGCCACGACCTGACCGACGAGCGGCCGGCGATCCGCCGCTCGGTCGGGCTGCTCGGTCATGACACCGCGCTCTACGACGACCTCTCGGTGCGCGAGAACCTCGATTTCTGGGCGAGAGCATCCCGAGTCGACCCGGAAGCCGTGGGGCCGGCGATGGAGCGAATGGGCATCGTCGATCGACTCGAATCGGTCCATGTCGGGCTTCTCTCGGCCGGTCAGCGGCGCCGCGTTGCCCTCGCCGCGGTGGTCGTGCGGCGCCCCCGACTCTGGCTCCTCGACGAACCGCACGCCGGCCTCGACCCGGGCGGCCGCGACCTCGTCGATCGGCTCGTCGGCGATGCATCCGCCGCGGGCGCAACCGTGCTGCTCTCGTCGCACGAGGTGGACCGCACGCTCGATCTCGCGACGCGCCGGATCACTGTCGCGGGTGGAACCATCACCGGGGATGCCGTCGATGTTGGGTGACATTCGTCTCGTCGCGGCCAAAGATCTGCGGATCGAATGGCGCTCGCGCGTCACCGTTTCGCAGGTGTTGCCCTTCGCGCTACTGGTCCTCGTCCTCTTCGGTTTCGCCCTCGACGCGAATCGTCCGGTGCTCGATGCGGCGACGAGCGGGCTCTATTGGATCACGGTCCTTTTTGTCGGCTTGATGTCAGTGCAGCGGTCCACGGCCATCGAGACGACCGACGGCGCCCGCCGTGCTCTCCTGCTCGCCGGCATCGAACCCGCCGCCGTTTTCCTCGGAAAGGCCCTGGCAGTCGCCGTGCAGTTGCTCTTCGTCGAGTTGGTGCTCATCGGTGGCGTCATCGTCCTTTTCGATGCATCGGTCGAGTCGGTCCCGTTGCTCCTGTGCACCTGCCTGGTCGCGACCGTTGGCATCTCGGCGGCCGGTACGCTCCTCGGCGCGCTGGTTGCTGGTGTGCGGGCGCGAGAGACGGTGCTGCCGATCCTCTTGCTTCCGATTCTTGCGCCGGTGTTGATCGGAGCCACTCGGGCGTTTGACGACGCCCTCGGCACCGTGGCCGTCGACGGCTGGGCTTGGCTCGGTCTCCTCGCCGGGTTCGGCGCGATCAACATCGTGCTGGGAGCATTGGCCTACGGAGTTCTGCTCGAGGAGACCTGAGATGCCTGACGAGATTCACCACACCGGGAGTCGCACCACGCGTCTTCTCGGCGCGGCGGTCGTCGTCGGACTCGTCGTGCTCGTCGTGCTCGGCTGGTTCGTGGCGCCCGAAGACGATGAGCAGCAGGACGCGGTGCGCATGATCTTCGTCCACGTGCCGTCGGCGTTGTTCACCTACGTCGCGTTCACGGTCACTGCGATCGGCTCGGTGATGTGGCTGCTGCGTCGCTCGATCTGGTGGGACACAGTGGCGGCCGCGGCGGCAGAGATCGGCGTGTTGTTCTGTGCCCTCACCCTCTTCACCGGCTCGGTCTGGGGTCGGCCCACGTGGAACACCTACTGGGACTGGGGCGACGTGCGGCTCGTCACCACGCTGGTGCTGCTGCTCATGATGGTCGGCTACCTGTCGGTCCGGTCCCTCGGCGGCGCCGAGAGCGCCACCGCTACTCGCGCGGCCATTGTCGGTGTGCTGGCCGCGGCAATCATTCCCATCGTCAACCGTTCGGTCGAATGGTGGGAGAACAACACTCTCCATCAGAAGTCATCGCTCACCGACGGCAATCTCGAGGACATGACCCTCTTCACGATCGTGCTCGGCCTGGTCGTGTGGGGGCTCTTCTTCGTGTGGTCGGTCATTCATCGATTCCGAATCGCCTGGCTCGAACGTGAGCTGCGACTCACTGATCTCGACCAAGCCCTTCGAGATCGTCGTGCCGAAGGAGAAGACACATGACCCACGTCGGCTACCTGCTCGTCGGGTGGGGCGTTACTTTCGCGGTCGGCGCGGCCTACGCCGTCAACCTGCTGCGCCGCGGCCGCCGGCTCACGGCCCGAGTGCCCGCCGACCGGCGACGCTGGATGACCGCGGACGACACATGAACGAAACGCTTGCTCCGCAAAGTCCTCGCGAGGGCCGCAGTCGTCAACGCCGCTGGGTCCCGGCTGCGATCGGACTGGCGGTCGTCGTCGCCGTCGTGGCGTTGGTGTGGAACCTGCTCACGGGCGCGCTGTTCTTCTACAACGCCGACGAAGCCATCGAACAGCGGGCCTCGCTGGGCGACGATCGGTTCACCCTGCAGGGCACCCCGGTCGGCTGCACCATCACTCCTGGCAGCCAAGGCGAGGAGGTCGTCACCGCGTTCACGGTCTCGTTCGGTGGCGAACTGGTCGACGTGGTTCACCGCGGCGAACCGGCGGAGCTCTTCGAGGGCGGGACACCGGTCGTGCTCGACGGCAACTGGGTCGAGGCGTCGCCCGACGTCGACGGATTCGAACCTCTGGCCGACGACGGCTGGCACTATGCGTCCGACCGGATGCGAGTGAAGCACGACAACGACTACATCAACGACGACGACTACGACGAGCGCGTTGCTGAGTCCGACGTCGAAGGAGAAGCCGCGGCCGGGGTCTGCTCGGCATGAGCAGCGCACTCTTCGGTGCGCTCATCATCGCGGTCGGTGCCGCCGCCTCGCTCACCGGCATCGTGGTCGTCGTCCTCGGCCTCGTCGGCCACCGACCGAATTGGTGGCGAGAGTCTCGCGGCCTGGTTTGGATCATGTTCGCGATGGCCCTGCTGGCGATCGTCTGGATGGAACGGGCGCTGATCAACCGCGACTTCACCATCGAGTTCGTGGCCCACAACGGCTCGCATCAGACTTCGGCGATCTTCAACGTGGCCACGCTGTGGTCGGCGCTCGAGGGATCGATTCTGCTGTGGAGCTTCATTCTCACCGGCTATGTCGCCGCCGTCGTCGTGAAGTTCCGCGACAAGCGCGACGACCCGATGATGGCGTGGGTCCTCCTTACGCTTTTTGTCGTCTGTGCCTTCTTCTTCCTGTTGATGGTCGGGCCTGCGAATCCGTTCCGATCCTTTGATCCGCCGCCCGGTTTCGACGGGCCAGGACCCAACCCGCTCCTGCAGGCCCACATTCTGATGGCGTTCCATCCGCCGATTCTCTATCTCGGCTACGTCGGTTTCACCGTCCCGTTCGCGTTCGCGATCGGCGCGCTGGTCACCGGCCGGGTGGGGGAGGGGTGGCTGCTCGCAACCCGCCGCTGGACCGTCATTGCATGGGGTCTGCTCACCCTCGGAATCGTGCTGGGGGCATGGTGGAGTTACGAGACGCTCGGTTGGGGCGGCTACTGGGCGTGGGACGCGGTCGAGAACGCGTCGATCCTCCCTTGGCTCACGGGCACGGCGTTCATCCATTCGGTGATGGTGCAGGAGCGCCGAGGGATGCTGCGCGTCTGGAATCTCTCGCTCGTGATCGCAACGTTCTCGTTGACGATTCTCGGCACCTTCATCACTCGTTCCGGTGTGATCGAATCGGTTCACGCGTTCTCCGAGTCGGGAATCGGGCCCGCGTTGCTCGGGTTCTTCGCGGCGATCGTGATCGTTTCTCTCGGTCTCATCGCTTGGCGAGGTGACCAACTGCGTTCGCCCGGCCGGATCGACTCCCCGCTGTCGCGTGAAGGTGCGTTCCTTGCGAACAACGTCGTGTTCGCTGCGTTCGCCTTCGTGGTGCTGCTCGGTACGGTCTTCCCGCTGATCGTCGAGGCGGCCAACGACGATCGCATCTCGGTGGGCAACCCCTACTTCGATCGTATGACGATGCCCATCGGCTTCGTGCTGCTCTTCCTCATGGCCGTCGCTCCGGTGCTTCCGTGGCGCAAAGCCTCGTCGGGCGTTCTCGCCGATCGCCTGATCTGGCCGGCCTGGATCGGTGCGGGTGCGATGGTCGTCTCGCTGCTGGTCGGTGCTCGCGGCTGGGCGCCCACGCTGGCGTTCGGCCTCGGCGGATTCGCGGGGGGTGCCGCCCTGCGCCAAGTCGTTCTCGCGACGCGTCGCCAAGGGCTGCGCGGCCTCGTCGGCCGCACCAACGGCGGGATGATCGTGCACTTCGGCGTCGTCCTGATCGCCGTCGCTTTCGCGGCCAGCAACGCCTACGTCCGTCAGGACACGTTCTTGCTGGAGGAAGGCCAGACGGCGTCGTTCTCCGGTCACGAGTTCACCTATGAGGGTGTGGATTTTCGCGAGTACCCGAATCGTGTCGAGCGCAGGGTCGCCATCCGTATCGACGACACCCAGGTGTACGAACCGGGCACCGCGTTCTATCCGTTCGTCGGCCGTAGCTTCGGCATTGCCTCGGTTCGTTCGACGGCTCTACAGGACATCGCCCTGCGGGTGGAGAGCTTTCCGGTCGACGACGATGGTCTGGCGACTGGTGAGGTGGTGATCCGGGTCACGGTCCAACCCCTCATTGCCTGGCTGTGGGTCGGCGGTGGGATCATGGCCCTCGGCACGCTGCTCGCGGTTGTGCCCGGAAACCGCCGCAACCCGATCATGCCGGTTGGCGCGCCGTTGCCGGAAACCGCGACGCCTGATGGCAGAGTCGAGGAGCTGGTGTGAGCGGCGACGGGACCCCGGAGTCGACCCCCCTCCGCGCCGCCTGGATCGTGGTTCCGGTTGCGGTGGTGATGGTGCTCTTCATCGCCCTGCTGGCCACACGCGACACGGGTGACGCCGGTTTCGCTTCGTTCAGTCTCGAAGGTCAAGTGGCACCGGCGATCGTCGGCACCACGATCGATGACCAGCCGTTCGATCTCGACGACTTCCGCGGCCGATTCGTCGTCCTCAACTTCTTCCAGACCACCTGTATCCCCTGCGTCCAGGAACATCCCGAGCTCGTGTCGTTCCAAAACGACTACGCGCCGTCGGGATTCGCGACCGTGGTCTCCGTGGCCTTCGATGATCGTCCTTCCAACCTCCGCGACTTCTTCGATCGTTTCGGGGGCGACTGGCCGGTGCTGGCGTCCGACACTGGTTCGATCATCGTCGACTACGGCGTGCCCCTCGTCCCGGAGAGCATCGTGATCGCTCCGAACGGCGAAGTGATCAAGAAGCTGCGGGGAGGGATCGGCCAGAACGATCTCGAGTTCGTGATCGCAGAATGGCAGGAGGCGAACGCGTGACCAAGCGCCTGGCCTCGTGGCTGCTGGTCGGCATGATCGCGGTGTCAGCATTGGCATTCGCGACCATCGACGAGGGCGAGCCCCGCACCGCGGCCGATCGGGCCTATGCCCTTTCGAAGACAATTGGATGCCCCGCCTGCAACGGGCAGTCGATCGCGGAATCGGCCGCGGTGATTGCACGCGAGCTGCGCATCGAGATCGCCGTCTGGATCGATGAAGGCAAAGACGACGCTTTCATTCGAGCCCGGCTTCGGGAACGATTCGGCGACGACATCGACTACACCCCTTCGGGCGACGGCTTCACCAGCCTCGTGTGGATCCTTCCCGTCGTGTTCGGCGCCGGCGGGGTCGCCGGGCTCGTTGTCGTGTTCCGCCGCTGGAAGCGCGAGGGCGATCTCAGCGCGTCCGAAGCCGACAGCGATCTCGTTGCCGCAACCCGCGCCTCTCGGGCTGATGACTGATCTCGCCGAGACCCGACGCGAGGAACTCGACTTCGTCCTGGCGTCGCTGGACGATCTCGAAGCCGAGTTCGCGGCCGGCGACCTCGATGAGAGCGACTACGAGGCGCTCAAAGCCGACTACACAACGCGAGCAGCCCGACTGATTCGGGCCGTCGAACAGGCGGCCCCGCCCGCCGAAGTCGCGAAACGGGCGTGGGGCCGGATCGCGGCATGGACGGCCCTGATCGTGGTCGTCGCCAGCCTCGCCGGCGTTTTGCTTGCGGATTTCACCGGCAGTCGGGGCACCGGTTTGGCGACGGGCGACATCCGCGAGAGCACTCGGCAGCGCAACCTCGAGGCCAGCCAGCTGCTTGGCTCCGAGCCTGACCGTGCCCTCGAAATCTACGACGGCGTGTTGGAGGAGGACCCGTCCAACGCTGAAGCTCTCGCGTATCGCGGATGGCTCACGCGGCTTCGCGGCGAGCCTGAGGAAGCGCAGCGCTTCGTGGAGGACGCGGTCCTTTCCGATCCTGACTATCCCGATGCCCGCGTGTTCGCCGCTGCGATCGCGCTCGAACTCGGCGATCCGCGCACAGCTGCCGCACACCTGGCGGCCCTCGACCGCCTCGACGCGCCCCCGTTCATCGACCAGCTCGTGAGTGGCCAGGGTCTCCGCATCGGCATCGTCGAGGCCCTTCTCCTGACCGGCGAACCCGACTCCTACACGGTCTCCGGCCTGGTCATCGCCGATGTGAACCTCGCGGCCGAGTCGGTGCTTTCGACTGAGCCCGACCGAGGCATAGCGCTCTATCGCGAGGTGTTGCAGCAGCACCCCGGTGACGTCGAGGTCCTGTCGTACGCGGGCTTTTACAAGGCGTTGGTCGCTCTCGAGGTCGGCCTCGAAGCGCAGGAGATCATGGAACTCGGCTACGACGATCTCACCCGCGCGCTCGAGCTCGAACCGGCGGACGCGCAGTCGCTCGTCTTTCGGGCCTTCGTCGGCTACTACGTGGATTCGCTCGAACAGTCGCGCGTCGACCTCGCCAATTACGACGAGCTCGACGCACAGCGTGACGATCTGGACAACTTCATTTTCCAGTTCTCGCTTCGCCAGGCGCTGGGGTGACACTCGGGCGAACACCCTCCGTGCAATTCGCTGAAGTTACCGAAGCGTAGGAAACGGTGTTCATGATGTGCCAAGCGCGACAAGATTCGCGATACTGATCGGATGGCCCGCCTCCGAAAGCTTGATTTGGGTCGCCTCTCCATCCTGGTGGTAATCCTCATCGGGACCGCGGCGATCGTGACCAAAGACCAATGGGACTGGATCTTCACCAGTGACGAAGCCGAGGAGCAGGGTGTCTCGGCCGAGACCATCGTCGACGTCGACGACGCGACCGAGCGTCTCTACCGCGTTGGACCCAACAACGGTTCCGCGGTCAGCTATGCCGTCGAGGAACGGCTGGCGGGCAATGGCAACATCGCTGTCGGCGTCTCACACGTGGTGGCCGGCGACATCGTCGTGAACACCGAAGATCCCTCGCTCACCCGTATCGGGGAGGTCGTGGTCAACGTCGAAATGTTCGACTCCGACTCGAACCTGCGCGACAAGCGCTTGCGTCACGACTTCCTCGAGTCGAACCACTGGCCCTTTGCCCGCTTCGAGACCACCTTGATCGACGGCCTCGACTCGGACTTCGTCGAGGGAGCCACCTACGAAGTGGCGCTCACGGGAAATCTCACGGTGAAGGAGACGACCAGTGAAGAGACCTTCACCGGCACCGTCACCGTCTCCGCTGATCAACTCACCGCGAGCGTTTCCGCTGTTGTGCTCAGCTCGACCTACGACGTGGGTCCGATCAACATCGCCCGTCTCGCCCATACCGAAGACGAGGTCACGCTCACGTTCGACCTCGTCGCCGATCGCGTGAACCTCGGCACTGAGTCCGACGCTGATCTCGACACCGATGTTCCCGAGTTCGCGATCGCCGGTGGTGCTTTTGCCGCTGAGGTCCAGCCGATCCTCGAGCAGAACTGCGTGTCGTGTCACACCTCGGGCGGTCCCGGCTGGGACACGCTCGCGTTCGACACCGCAGCTGACGCGGCGGAGATCGCCGACGACATCGCCCTCGTCACCGAGATCCGTTTCATGCCGCCGTGGCTGCCCGGAGGCGACAGCCCGGAGTTCGAGCATTCCTGGGAACTCTCCGACGACGAGATCAGCACCATCGCCACGTGGGCGGCCGATGGTGGCGGACTCGATGTCGCCCCCGACACGCCGCTGGTCGCGCGGAGCCAGGCCATCATCCCGATCGAGGAAGACCAGGTCATCGATCAGCGTGATGGCCCCTACGTCGGTCTCTCCGACGATGATGGCAACCCGATCCTCAAGGACGACTACCGCTGCCAGGTCCACGAGGTCGACGACCCCGAGGGCGACGGCACCTGGATAAAGGGCTACGAGTTCCGGCCCGATCAGACCACTGTTGTTCATCACTCGATCATCTATCTGGCCCCCGTGGGCGCGCTCGATGAGATCGCCAGAAAGTCAGCGGAAGACGATCGCCCCGGTTGGACCTGCTTCGGCACGTCGAACCTGCGTTCCGACGGTGTGCGCAACATGGGTGGCTGGGCGCCGGGTCAGAGCCCGGTCATCTATCCCGACGGATACGGGCTCTACATCCCGCCGGACCACTTCATCATCAACCAGATCCACTACCACTTCGACCACGATCCGCCAGCTGACAACTCGCTGATCATCCTCGACGAAACCTCGCCTGAGGAAGAAGTGGGCATCACCTCCATCGCCGGGTCGACCTATCTGACTCCGGCCGAGGTGCCGTGCACGCCGGAGGAGCAGGCCATCGCCGATGAGCGCGAGGCGACCATCGAGGGCTACCGCAACCTGTGCGTGCGGGCGAACGTGATCGAAGAGATTCGCGAGAAGTACGACAACTTTGCGACGTTCATTCCCAACGCGCTGATCCTCGGATGTGGCGGCACGGTCGACGACTACGACGATCTCGAAGGGTCGATCGGTCACAGTTCCTGCGACATGCGGGCTCGCAACCCGGGCACGATCTACACCGTGCTCGGCCACATGCACGAGTTCGGCGACTCCTACCGGATGACGCTCAACCCCGATACGCCCGAGGAGAAGGTGTTGCTCGACATCCCGAACTGGGACTTCGAGTGGCAGCTCAACTACGACCTCGTTGAGGACATCCGGATCGATCGTTCCGACACGATCCGGTTCGAATGTTGGTGGGACCGCACTCGGTTGTTCTTGCCTGAGCCTCGCTACATCACCTGGAACGAAGGCACCGTCGACGAGATGTGCTTCTCGTCGGTCTCGGTTCTCCCCGACAAGGGCACCGAGGGCGAAATCATTCCCATCGGCGAGTAGTCGTCGCCGTTGGTCAGGCGGCGGTGAGTCGTTCGTAGCCGCCGCGGAAGAACTCGATTGCTTCGGCGACCGGGTCTTTCGCGGCGCGCAGATCGGCATAGCTCATCGACGCGCCGTTGAAATCGGTTTCGTTCCAGTACGGGTCGTCGCGGTCGACATCGCCCCACGCCCCGACATAGAGGTACGGCTCGTCGTGGCCGCCGTCGCCCGGCGACGTGCCGTAGGTCGCCCTTGAACCGGCATCGGCATCGCCCATGGCGAGAGCGGGGTCGAAGTGGCCCGGCCAGAGCTGTGTACGTTCCACATCGACGGCCCCGTCAGTGAGCCGAAGCTCCTCCAGCACCGACCACCCGAACCCGAACCAGGCAGCGAGGAACTCGCCGGCTTCGGCCGTCGCGCCGAGGTCTTCGTCGAGGTCGCCGAGCGCCGGGGAGTCGTGCTCGCCGGCATCGGTTCCGGGCTCGATGCCGAGGAAGTCGGCAGCCGCTCGCAAGGTCGTGATCGCGATGGCGGCGGCGCGGTCGTCCTGCTGGTGGACAAGCTGCCCATGCTCGACGCGCACCTGCTCGTCGTCGCCGAAGAACGGCGTGCCGAATCCGCCTCGGGTGTAGCGCAGACCGAATTTTGTGTTGGCGAGCCGGCGGGCTTCGGCAACGAGACCGTAGGCGAGACGGTGGTAGCCATCTCGCGAGCGGGGGAACCCCTCGGGCACGTCCGGCAGGGGTGGTCGGTTGGCGAGCCAGCGCTCGGCGGCCCACTCGGCCAACTCGGGTCGTTCGGCCACGATGTCGTCCCATGTCCGGTCCCCGCCGCTCGTCGGGGTGACCACGATCTCGCTGCCGGCATCGCCGGCCGAAGCCGGGTCGTCGGCGAAGAACGCGGGATCGAGATCGGCCGGCCGGCCCGGCTCGAGAGTTCGAGCGACGTAGCCCTCTCCGAGCTTCTCGTTCGCCTCGGCGGTGGGGTGGTGGGCGGTCGTCATGTCCTGTGGCTCCTGATGGGCATGGGGCGGAAAGTCCTCCGGCGAACATTCGTGTCCCCGACTGTCGCAACACCAACACTTTCGCACCTGCTGCTCGTGTTTCCGGGAAGTGGTCTCGGACACCTCGGGTTCCAACATCGTGCCACTCGCTCGCCTCGCCGCCGCTCTTCTTGCCCTCGGACTCGTGGCCGCGGCCTGCGCCGATGACACATCAACGGTCGATGCAACGAACACGACCACCACTGGATCCGGTGATTCGTCGACGCCCCCCGAAGCCGGTTCGTGTGATGCGGATGCGGCCTTTGCCGCAGGCATCGTCGCACCGGCCTGCGATGCACTCGACCCCTCGGTCGATGCTTCTGAGTTCGAGGTGCCACAGCTCTCGTCGACCGGTCGAGAAGACGTGGCCTCCGCCCTCGACGACGCGGGCCAAGACGGCTTCCCGGCTCCACTGATCGACCTGTCTCGGATCCGCTCGGGGGGCCCGCCTCCGGACGGCATCCCGTCGATCGACAACCCGATCTTCCAGAACGCCGCGGCGGTCGACTGGCTCTCGCCCGCAGAGGCGGTACTGGCAGTCGAGGTGGAGGGCGAAGCCCGCGCCTATCCAATCCAGATCCTTACCTGGCACGAGCTCGTGAACGACACGATCGCCGACACCCCAGTGACGATCTCCTACTGCCCGCTGTGCAACTCGGCGCTGGCCTATGACCGTCGACTCGGTGATCGCGTCCTCGATTTCGGCACATCTGGTCGGCTGTTCAACTCCTCGATGGTCATGTACGACCGCCAGACCGAGAGCCTCTGGACGCACTTCGACGGTGTGGCGGTCGCCGGAGAGTTGACCGGTGCCGAGCTCGACACCTTCGCGATCTCCACTGTCTCGTGGGAGGACTTCCGCACCGCGAATCCCGATGCGCTCGTACTCACCCGCAACACAGGATTCCGGCGTGACTACTGGCGCAACCCCTATCAGGGCTACGACGACAGTTCGACTCGCCCTTTCCTCTTCGACGGAGAGTTCGATGATCGCCTGGAACCGAAGGCCCGAGTGGTGGTGGTCAGAGATGGCGACGAGCCCGCAGTGGCAATCGAGCTCGGCGATCTGCTTGCCGCGGGAGTGATCGAGTTCGAGGCCCACGGGCGCTCACTCGTGGCGGTGCTCGACCCCGGCACTGCGAGCCCTCTCCATCGCAACGAGCTCGCGGCCGGCTACGACCAAGGCGCAGTCAACGTGTTCGAAAACGAACGAGATGGCGATCGGCTGTCGCTCACCCGGGTCGACGGTGGCTTTCTCGACGCAACGACCGGCATCACCTTCGACGTGCTCGGCAACGAGCTCGGCGGCGATGGGCGCCTCGCCGCGGTCGAACACCTCGACACCTTCTGGTTCGCAATCGTCGCGTTCGATTCCGGCGTAGAGCTCATCTAGCCGGCTGCTCGGCTGCCGAGGTGCGGAGAGAAACGACAGCGGAGGGGGAAATCGGTCCGGGCTAGGGTCGACGCCATGGACTCCGGGGTCGACAGCGCGCGGCGCAGCGCGTCGCACGGCGCGGCTATCGGGTTCGCTCTGTTCGTCACTTTCCTGTGGAGCACGTCATGGATAGTGATTCGCTGGGGACTCGACGACGAGGGACTTCCCCCGCTGACCTTCGCAGCCCTGCGCTACAGCTTGGCCGCCGTGGTCCTGCTCGGATGGATCGCAAGCCAGAGCGACTACCGGGAGTCACTGCGTCGCCTTGATCGCTCGGCCCTGACCGGAATCGTCGGCCTCGGGATGATCATGTACGCCATCACCCAAGGCGCACAGTTCGTCGCCATCGACAGCCAGCCCGCAGCCACATCGTCGCTGGTGCTCTCGGGCACCCCACTAGTGGTGGCGTTTCTCGGCGCGCGGGCTCTGAAGGAGCGACCGACGTTTCGACAACTCGTCGGCGCCGTACTCGTGATCACGGGCGCGGCCGTCTATTTCTCCGGCTCGCTCAGCGCCACCGCAGTCGGCCTGGTGGCGGCGTTCGTGGGACTCGTGGCGAACAGCTTTGGCGCGGTGCTCGGGCGCGGGGTCAATCGGTCGGCGAGTGTGCCGGTCGTTGTCGTGACGGGTCTCTCCATGGCGGTCGGTGCCGCGACGCTCCTGCTGGTTGCCGGACTCATCGACGGCCTGCCCGCGGTCTCCGCCCGGGCATGGGTCATGATCGCGTGGCTGGCGGTGGTCAACACCGCCTTGGCGTTCACTCTCTGGAACCTGTCGCTTCGTCGGCTCACGGCCCTGGAGTCGGCGGCGATCAACAACACGATGCTGCTGCAGATCGGCTTGCTCGCATGGTGGTTGCTCGATGAGTACCCCGGCCCGCTCGGCTTTGCCGGAATCGGTCTCGCATCCATCGGAATTCTCCTCGCCCAGACCTCGCGGTCTCAACTGCACCGCGGCTGACACGAGGAGAGCGAAAGGGACGGCGTGGGGATCGGCGGGAACATGTGGGCGGGCCACGGGGTTGACCAGTCATGGCGATCGCAACCACGACCTCATCGGAACTCGTGACATGGCTCGCCGGCTGCCTCGGACGGGGCGATCTGGCTCCGTTGTCCTGCGAGGATCTCGAAGAACTGGCCGGCCACCTCACCGAAGAGCGCTATGCCGGCGGCACCGCGATCTACGAACGCGATGCGCTGCCCGAGCGTGTCCACATTCTCCGTTCGGGGATGGTCGAGCTCACACGGGACCTGGGTGGGCGCAGCGCAGTGGTGCAGTTGCTGCGGCCCGGTTCGGTGTTCGGTGATGTTCCACTCTTCCTTCGCACCGGAGAACCCACGGAAGCCCGCGCGGTCGAGGACTCGACTGTCCTCAGCATCGATTCGGTCACCCTCTTCGGGCTGCTCGGTCGCCGACCGATGCTGGCTCGCCGTTGGCTTGTATCGGTGGCGGGCCGCATGGCCGAGATGCAGGACCGGGTGAGCGATCTTCTGGCCGGTGGTCTCGACCGGCAAGTCGCCTCCTGGCTTCTCAGAGAAGCGACCGGCGACGGCGTCGCAGTGAGCCAGCTCACGCTGGCGCGGCTGCTCGGCGCGCGACGGACCTCTGTCAATCAGGCGCTTCGTCGACTCGAGGCCGATGGGTTCATCTCTACGGGCTATCGGCGGATCACGGTCGTGAACCCCGATGGGCTCGCCGCAATGCTCTCTCGCCGCTGAGGGTCAGGGCGCCGCGGTGTAGCGACCCTGCGTGATGTCGCGGCCTCGCGTCTGCAGCTCCCACACACTGCCCTTCTCGCAGCCTCGGGGTCCGAGCACCGACATGCCCTCTCGTAGCAACCGATTCAGCACCTCAGGGATGAGGTCACCGTGGCTGCACAGCACCAACTCCCCTTCGAGTAACGCTTGTTGTCGCAACAACTCGAGAAGATCGTTGGGCCGCGCTCCCTCGGTCAGTTCGCGGCGCACCTCGACCGTCAGACCGTGGGCCGCGGCTGTGGCGGTGACGGTGTCGACGCAGCGGGTCGCTTGCGACGACCAGACACCTCTCACCTCGCGGTCGGCGAAGTGGGCGGTGATTGCTTCGGCTTGGCTCGCGCCACGGTCGTCGAGGGGACGTTCGAGGTCATCGAAGTCCCAACCGCTTCGATCGAGGGCAGAGGCGTGGCGGACGAGATGAAGAGTCACCGGAGCGGGAGTGTAGGGCGGCTGTGTGGAGCAGACCAGGGTCGGGCAGACTCCGTCCTCATGGGATTCTTCGATCGAAACCGCAAGGCGTTGGAGCAGGCGGGCATCGACCCGGCGCGCCTTCCACCCGGCCAGTACCACACCGACCGTTTTCCCGTGCTCCATGTCGGCTCGCCCATGATCTATGCCGATGATCTCTCCGATTGGGATCTCCGCATCTTCGGACTCGTCGAGGAGGAGATCACGCTCGACTTCGCCGCTCTGACCGCGCTCGAGGTTGTCGATGTGGTCACTGATATTCACTGCGTCACGAAGTGGTCCAAGTTCGACACCGCGTGGACGGGTGTGCGCCTGCGTGACCTCTACGCCATGGCCGGCGTTGCGCCCGCGGCCACCCACGTCGTCATGCACGGCGAACACGGCTACTCCGCGAACCTGCCGCTCGAGCACACGATGGGCGACAACATTCTCGTCACATGGGCCTACGACGGCCTGCCGCTCGAGGTCGAGCACGGATTTCCGGTACGCACGCTCGTTCCCCACCTCTACTTTTGGAAGTCGGTCAAGTGGCTGCGGGGAATCGAGTTGGTCGACCAGGACCAACCCGGTTTCTGGGAGCAGAACGGCTATCACATGCTCGGCGAGCCGTTCGCTGAGCAGCGGTTTTGGGGTGATTGAGCGGTTCACGCACGACTGATTGGGCCTTTTGGCCCATGCGGCGATCCCTTTTCAGCCACTAGCAATGAGTGTTGTTGGAGGAGGAGTGCGATGGGTGTGGGACCCGAAGCTTCAGGGCGCCAGGCAGTGGTCATCGGATCGAATGTCGATGTCCTCGAACCGATCGTCGAGTCGGCCGGCTATGAAGTCGTGGGCGCGTCCAGCACCGCCGTCAACGGCGAGATGCTCCTCAAGCACTGTGTCATGAGAGGTCGGGCGCCCGACGTGGTCGTTGTGGAGAACGACCTCGTGGGCCCGAGCGGGTGGGATTCGATTCCCCACCTGCGTGCCACGAGCCCCACAACCCAGGTTCTCCTGGTGGTCAACGAGGATTGGACTCCCCGTGACTTGGGGTCATGTGGTGCCTTCGCCGTCGTGACAAGGAGCCGGCTCGACGAGCTGGTGACCGAGCTCGACGGTGTCGATCAATGGATCGCCGATCAGGCCGTGTCGACGATTCGGGACGATCGTCGCACCGGCCGTGATCGGCGGCTCCATCAAGACTGGAACAAGGTGGGTTGGGAACGACGGCTAGAGCAGCGCCGAGCCGCCTGACAGACTCTCTGGGTGCCGCCTGAGTCTGAGCCGGAGTTCGAGCCGTACCGCGAGCGGCGAGGTCTGTTCACCGGCGCAGCCGCCGACTACCGGCTCGGACGTCCCGGCTACCCCGATGCGGTCTACGAGCTGCTTCGCGAGCGGGGTCTCGGTGCCGGGTCGTCCGTGCTCGAGATCGGTCCGGGCGCGGGCCAAGCCACGGCGGTGTTGCTCGAGGCCGGAGCTTCGGTGACCGCGGTCGAGTTGGGCGCGGAGTTTGCCGCCGAGTTGCGGTCGAGTTTGCCGGGTCCCGACCTGACGGTGATCGTCGGGCCGTTCGAAGATGTCGACATCGTCGGCGGACCCTTCGACTTCGTTGTTTCCGCGACGGCGTTCCATTGGGTCCCGACAGAGGCAGGCTTGGCGAAGGCCGCGGCCTTCCTGCGCCCTGGCGGTTGCCTGGCGCTGTGGTGGACCTTCTTCGGTGACCTCTCGCGAGATGACCCGTTCCACGAAGCGATCCAGCCACTGCTCGCAGCAGCGGCACCAGAGCTCCTGCTCAGTCCCGGCTCGTCGGAGGCGGCGGGATCGCTGCCCTACGCTCTCGACGCCGACGCTCGACGGGGTGAGATCGCCCGCTCAGGGCACTTCGGTCCGGTACATCACGAAACGATCTCGTGGACCGGGCGTCACTCGCCCACCGAGATCAGAGCGATGTTCGGGTCGTTCTCGAACTGGTTGGCGATCGATGCCGCCCGTCGGGAGCCGCTTCTCGATCAACTCGAGGAGCTGGCCGTCGAGGCATTCGACGGTGTGGTCGAGCGGCCGTACCAAACGGGTGTCTATCTGGCGACCCGAGCCGCGACCTGACGGGTTGGGGGGCGAGCGGTCAGAGGGTGACGTGGGTGACACAGATGTCGTCGCCCTGTGGTTTCGACGACGACGTGTCGGTGCCGGCAGGGCCGTGAAGGAATCCGAGCATGCCCTGGACGATCCCGCGGTCGACCGCGCAGATGACCGGATGCTCGACCACCGCATCGCCAAAGGGGCAGTTCTGCGCCACGATCTGGTATTCGTCGCCGTCGGACTCGGCTCGCGCCGCGAATCCATGGGCGGAGAGCGCATCGGCTACAGCGTGGAGAGCGCCCTGGTACGAACGGTGGGTTTCGGATGGGTCGATGGCGGCGGCCATCGCTTTCCCGTATTCGATCCCGACCTCCTCGGCCATCTCCTCGGCATCCTCGGGCGACAGCATCGCTAGCGCTCGGCCGAGCAGCGAGACGAGTATGTCGTCGTGTCGAATCGACACCTCGAGGCGCACCTCGGGACTGGTCGCCCGGTAACGCTTCGAGGGCCGGCCGACGCCGCCGGACGGCTTGGCGAGGTCGATCTCGACGTAGCCACCCGCGGCGAGCTTGTCGAGGTGGTGGCGAGCGACATTGGCGTGGAGCTCAAAACGTTTGGCCGTGTCGCTCGCGGTGACGCCCTCATCGCTCTCGTGGGCGAAGAGGTAGATCTCGCGTCGCGTCGGATCGCCGAACGCGCTGGTGATCGCGGTGACCGCCGAGGCGAACTCCGTTGGGCTCAGCTCACCGAGCCCCGACTGCGGGGAAGCATCATCCACGCCGGTATTCTACCGGCATGACTGTCACTGAGGCCGAGGTGATCGAGGCGCTGCGCCCGGTACAGGACCCTGAGCTCCATCGCAGCATTGTCGATCTCGGGATGGTTCGGTCCACGACGATCGACGGTGGCCACATCGAAGTCGGCATCGATCTCACGATCGCGGGCTGTCCGCTGCGGGCCGAGATCCAGAACAGCGTCACTGACGCGGTCACCGCCCTCGATGGTGTCAACGTCGTCACGATCGAGTTCGGCGTCATGTCCGACGAGCAGCGCGCCGGTGTCCGCGAGATGCTCCACGGTGACCCCGCGGCCTCGGCCGGCTCGCAGCAGGCCCATGGCCATGCCGAGGGTCGTGCCATTCCGTTCGCTCAGCCCGGCAATCGCACCCGAACGCTCCTCATTGCCTCCGGCAAGGGCGGCGTCGGCAAGTCGTCCGTCACCGCCAACCTCGGTATCGCTCTCGCCCAGCGGGGTCACAAGGTGGCCGTGGTCGACGCCGATGTCTGGGGTTTCTCGATTCCGCGCATGCTCGGCGTCGAACAGGCCCCCACAGTGATCGACGACATGATCATTCCGCCAGAAACCCACGGAGTGCGCTGCATCTCGATGGGCTTCTTCGCTCGTGAGGATCAACCCGTCATCTGGCGCGGGCCGATGCTCCACAAGGCGCTCGAGCAGTTTCTCACCGACGTCTACTGGGACGAGCCCGACTACCTGATCGTCGACCTGCCCCCCGGCACCGGCGATATCTCCCTGTCGTTGGCTCAGTTCCTCCCGACGGCTGAGGCCTACGTCGTGACGACTCCCAACCCGGCCGCTCAACGAGTGGCGCAGCGGTCGGCCTTCATGTTCGATCAGGTCAACATCAAGGTGAAGGGCGTGATCGAGAACATGTCATGGTTCACCGGCGACGACGACAAGCGCTACTACCTGTTCGGTGCCGGCGGCGGGGCCGATCTCGCCGAGAAACTCGAGGTCGACATGATCGGTCAGGTGCCGATGACCATCGCGCTGCGCGAAGGATCCGACCAGGGACAGCCGATCATGGCCGTCGACCCCACCAGTGAAGCATCGGTCGTGTTCGCTCAGATGGCAGAGTGGGTCGAATCCCAGAAGCCCTCCAAACGCACACACCCCGAACTCAAGATCAACTGAAAGAGACATTCCCGTGGACGTCCGTATCGGTGTCACCGACCATCCCCGCGAAATCGGCGTGAAGCTGCCCGACGACGCTGACCGCGCCGCCGTCAAGGCCGACATCGAGGCGGCCCTGAGCGGCGCCTCCAACACGCTGTGGCTGACCGACGACAAGGGCGGCGAGATCGGCATCGCTTCGGCCAAAGTCGCGTTCGTCGAGATCGGCCCAGAGGGCGGCAGCCCCATCGGCTTCGGCTGACCGGGTCCGGCGACACGAGGCAGGTGCATCGTGGCCGGTCTCGCTGAGGTTGCTCAAAGGAGAACAACGCTCGACCGCGACGCGGTCGAACACTGCCAACGTCTCGTCCGAGCGTGGTCGCTCCTCAGCGACCTCTCGTTCTCCGATCTCCTTCTCTATGCGCCGACCACGCCGTCGGGCGACACCTTCATCGTTCTCGGCCATACGCGGTCGGTTACGGGGCTGACGGTGCACGACGCCGATCCCGTGGGCGGAGAAGTGAGCGCCGCAGTGCGACCGCTGCTGCAGCGCTGCATGCTCGAGGGACGACGGGCCGAGGGCCTCGTGCCCCGGGCGGGCATTCCCAACTCGCCGACTGGCGACGACCCCCTCGTGGAGGAAAACGTCGGCGGTATCGGCAATCGGATCACGGTCGACTACATCCCGGTCAACATCGCTGAAGAGACAGTCGCGGTGCTCGCTCGTGAGTCAGACCCCGGCCTGCTTCGCCACCCGAATCCCGTCGAGCGGCGCTATCGCGAGGTGTGGGAGCGCTTCGCGGCGATGGTGGCGGCGGGCGAGTTTCCGCTCGAGCGATCGGAGCGAGTGGGAGAGTTCCGCGAACCGCGCGTCGGCGATGGCGTGGTCATTCTCGACCGCGAGCAGCGAGTCGAATATGCGTCGCCCAACGCCACCTCGGCGCTGCACCGGCTCGGCGTGCTCACCAACGTGGTCGGCCGCACGCTCGGCGAACTCGGGCCCGATGACCGCGCCGTGCGCCGCGCCTACACGTCTCGGTATTCGACTGTCGAGGAGCTCGAGAGAGCCGACACCGTCTCCGTCATCGCTCGCTGTCACCCGCTGGTGGATCACGGTCGGGTGAGTGGGGCCGTCCTTCTCCTTCGCGACATCTCCGAGTTACGCAGCCGAGACAAGCTCTTGGTGTCGAAGGACGCGACGATTCGAGAGATTCACCATCGGGTGAAAAACAATCTGCAGACCATCCAGTCGCTGCTGCGTCTTCAGTCGCGCCGGCTCGAATCCGACGAGGCGAAATCGGCCGTCGAACAGTCGGCGCGCCGCATCGGCGCGATTGCGATTGTTCACGAGACCCTCTCTGTCGAGACGGCCGACGTCGTCGATTTCGACGCGGTCGTACGTCGCTTGATCGGCATGGTCGAGGAGGGCCTCGGCTCGGTCGAACGACCCGTGAGTATTTCCATCGATGGGAGCCTCGGCGAATTGGGCGGCGATGTGGCCATGCCGCTCGCGGTGGTACTCACCGAGCTCGTTCAGAACGCGATCGATCACTCCGGCGGTGCGGTTCAGGTTCACTTCGGTTCGACCGCAAAGCATCTGAAAATGCGCATCGAGGACACCGGTGAAGGTGTCCCCGATGGCTTTGCTCTCGATCGTGATGCCCGCCTCGGCCTCACGATCGTTCGCACATTTGTGGTCCACGACCTTGGTGGATCGATCAGTCTCGGCCGTGCGAACCCGGTGCCTCCTTATGGCACCGCGGTCGACGTGCGAGTGCCGAGGCCGGGGCCAGGGCTGCCGCTCGGCTAGGAGCAGACGGCTGAAGACCCGGAGTCACCCGCCGTTCGTCGACGTCACGAAGGCGGTCGCGGTAGTGGGGCACACGCTCTGCACGATCACACCGACGAACTCGAACATGGCCTCCTCGGTGTTGTGCCAGTCGGCGGCCGCGGCGGCGACTTCGTCGGCGAAGCCAGCCCAGTCGCCGTCGTGCTCGTCCATCGAGTCGCACCACTCGGATCCGTCGACGTCGGGGGCGTGGTAGCTGAACGTGGCGATCGCGTCCGGGTCGCTGGTGGTCAGTGCGGACTGGTGCGCTTGTCGTGCGTCATCGACGGCGTCGGACGCATCGGGGACTGCGGCCCCGACGCTGGCCGAGTTCACGGCAACGAGGGCGGCGACCGCAGCGACGGCGGCGATGGCGGCGCCGACGAGGTGCAGTCGGCGTGGGCGGCGATCTTCGGATGAGGCGGGCGGGCGAGCTGACATGATTCCTCCACGTCGGTGCGTACGTGGTTCATGATCTCGATCTCAGCGGACTCGGTCTGTGACCCAGATTCCGCTAGGTAAGTGACCCTTGTCACTCACCTCGCCCCAGCGCGCCAGGCGCGCCGTTGGGTGTTCAGCGTCCGGCCGTGGCGCGTATGCGCCGGCGAATCACGCGCCGTTCCTCTTCGGAGGTGCCACCCCAGACACCGGTGTCCTGGTTGGTGGTGAGTGCGAACTCCAGACACGCGTCGCGACTGAGGCAAGTGATGCACACCTGCTTGGCCGATGCGATCTGGTCGATGGCGTTGCCGGTAGTTCCGATCGGGAAGAAGAGTGCCGGGTCGGTATCTCGACAGGCTGCTTTGTCCTGCCACTCGGCTGCGGTCTCAAAAGCGTCGGCGGTAAGTGCCACGGGTCCCCCAAGTCATGTGTGGTCCGGGTGAGATTCCCGGCCTCAGTGGCCCCAGTCCCTTGGGGCCGTCCTGATAATAGGAACCGGTTCTCCTTCCCCGCAAGGGTTTTTTGAAACCGGTTCTCATTTTCTTTGCGCGGTCCCTTTTCTGGCCGGCTCGCGCCCGTTCGACGTCGGGGCCTGAAAGACTCACGCGGTGACCAAAGTGATGGCCCATCGCGGCGCGAGCAAGGCAGCACCCGAGAACACCGTCGAGGCGTTTCGTCTGGCGAGTGAGCTTGGTGCCGATTGGGTCGAGCTCGACGCCCGTCTGTCCGCTGATGGCGTTGTGGTGGTGCACCACGATGCTCACCTCTCCGACGGGCGGATGCTGGCCGAGCTGACGCTCGACGACATGCCCGACAACGTGCCGTCGCTGGCCGAGGCCCTCGAGGCATGCGAAGGCATGGGCGTCAATATCGAGATCAAGAACTTGCCCGACGATCCCGACTACGACGCCGACCACGCCGTCGTCGATGCCGTCGCCGGTCTTGCCCAGGCCTATCTCGGCCCGGAGCGCACCCTCATCTCATCCTTCAACATGGACAGTGTCGACCGCATGCTGCGCGTCGACCCCTCCTTGCCCTGTGCTTGGTTGTTCTTCCAGATCACCGACCCCGCCGCGGCGATCGAACGAGCTGTCGCTCATCGGATGGCAGCCATTCATCCCTACGACACGCTCGTGGATTCCTCGATGGTCCGCCGGGCCCATGAGGCCGGACTGCTCGTCAACGTCTGGACAGTCGACGATCCGGACCGGATGCGCGAACTCATCGACATCGGCGTCGACGGCATCTGCACCAACGTGCCGGCCGTCGCCCGTGAGGCCGTCGACGGCTGATCTCCGAGCTGGGGCGGAGAGAGGTTCAGTCGGGGAGGGGCACCACGAGCGCAAGGTGCTCGGGAGTCCAGGTGAACCGCAGGCGTTTGCTGGCCCCGAGGTGGTCGCCGTCGACCTGGTATTGAGCAGGCGGGTCGCTTTCGACGATGAGTGAACGCACGTCGGTGCGGATGTCGAGATCGCGCTTCTTCGAGACATCGCCGGCGCCGATCGCGGCGGCGGCGACGGGGCCGAGGCTGCGGAGTCGGATCTGTTCGAGCGTGACTACGGCGAGCGGATCGTCGAGTGTGAGGTCGGGGACGAGATCGAACGGTCGATTGCCGAGGAAGGTGTAGGGGTTGGCGTTCATCACAATCGTGAAGAACCCCTTCGCGAGTTCGTTCCCGTGGGCGTCGATCACTCGAAGCGGTGGGGTCTTTCGGTCGACGCGCCGGATCCAGGTGTCGACGGCCGAGTAGACGAAGAGGGGGTGGCCCGCCCAACGCTTCCACGGGCCCCGCCGTTCGACCTGCTCGACAACGGCAGCGTCGAAGCCGATGCCGCAGTGGAAGAGGAAGTAGCGGCCTTCCACCGCTCCGAGACCGATCTTTCTGATCGATCCGGCGTCGATTGCTTCGAGCAGCACCCCGGCGGCGTCGACCGAGTCGTCGGGTAGGCCGAGGATGCGGGCGAAGACGTTGGTCGAGCCGCCCGGCAAGGTCGCCAACGCGGTTTCCGAGCCGGCCAGGCCGTTGGCCGCCTCGTTGAGCGTGCCGTCGCCGCCGAGCACCACCACGAGGTCGTAGTGGTCACGCGCCGCGCTCTGAGCGAGGCGCGTGGCATGGCCACGACGGCTCGTCTCGGCGAGGGTGACATCGTGATCGGCGGAGAGAGCCTTGTGAATCACGACGCGGCGACGAGCGGTGACCGACGAAGCAACCGAATTCACGATGAAGAGGATGCGCAAGAAGGTCAAAACTATCGGGAACTATCTCGTCCGCCGGAATAGGCATTCTTCGAGGGCGCTGGCAGACTCGTGAACCTATGAAGGTTGTCGTCTGTGTAAAGCAGATCCCGGACCCGGCTGATCCTGGTGCGCTAGATCCCGAGAGCAACACGCTCAAGCGGGATGCAAAGCTCATTCTCGACGAGTCGGACAGTTACGGGGTCGAAATGGCCCTCCAGCTCGTCGATACCGCAGGTGAAGGTTCTGTTCACCTCGTATCGATGGCTCCGAACAACGAGGTCGGCGGTCTCCGCACGGCGCTCGCGATGGGCGCCGAAAGCGCGACCCTGGTGAGCGACGAGGCCCTCAAGGGCACCGACGCCCTCGGCACCGCCAAGGTGCTCGCCGCCGCGATCCAGCGCTCAGAGCCCGATCTGGTCCTCGCCGCGACCGAGTCGTCCGATGGCTACACCGGCACCGTCCCCGAGATGGTGGCCGAGCTGCTGAGTCTTCCGTCGGTCACGTTCGCCAAGTCGATTGCGATCGATGGTGGCAACGCCAAGGTGCAGCGTCAGACCGAAGCGGGCTACGACGATGTCGAGTGCCCGCTCCCGGCTCTGGTGTCCGTCACTGCAGGAGTGGTCGAGCCCCGCTATCCCTCGTTCAAGGGGATCATGGCGGCGAAATCCAAGCCGGTCGACGAAGTCACCGTTGGTGACCTCGGTATCGACGCCGGTTCTGTTGGTTGGGCCGGAGGCGGCCAGGAGATCGTGTCGGTTGTCGACGCTCCTGCCCGTGAAGCCGGCGAAGTGATCGAGGACGAAGGCGACGCGCACGAGCGCATCGTGTCGTTCCTCGAAGAGCTCAAGGTTCTCTGAAAGGGCTGACATGGGACTCGACAAGATCTGGGTTTTCGGTGAGGCCAACGGCGACGCAGTCGCCACCATCACCCTCGAAATGCTGGCCAAGGCCCGCGAAATTGCCGACACCGTCGAGGTGTTCATGGCCGGCGACGGCGATGACTACGCGGAGGAGCTCGGCGATCACGGTGCCGAGACCGTCCACGCAACCGGCGATCTCGATGGCGTCATGCAAGGCGTTGCGGTTGCCTCGGCGGTTGCCGCGGCGATCGAAGGCGGCGTCGATGCCCCCAACGCCTTCATGCTCGGCACCACCCAGGACGGCCGCGACGTCGCGGCCCGTCTCTCGGTGAAGCTCGACGCTCCGGTGATCACCAACGTCGTCGACCTCGAAGTCGACGGCGACGATGTGCTCGGCAACGAGCCGGTCTTCGGTGGCACGGTCGACGTGAAGACGAAGAACACCTCCGGCAAGCCGGGCATCTTCCTCGTGCGGCCGAAGTCGTTCGCGGCAGAGTCGTCTGGTGGAGCTGAGGCCGACGTCGAGGATCTCGACGTGCCCGACCTCGGCGCGGCCGGCGCAGCTCGAGTCACCGACACGTTCGCCGAAGAGTCCGACGGACCGAAGCTCGACGAGGCGGCCATCGTGGTCTCCGGCGGTCGTGGCCTCGGCGAGAAGGATGCCTACGCCCTCATCGAGGATCTCGCGAAGGCCGTCGGCGGCGCGGCCGGTGCCAGCCGTGCGATCGTCGATGCCGGATGGGTGCCCTACTCGTACCAAGTCGGGCAGACCGGCAAGGTCGTGAAGCCGACCGTCTACATCGCCGCCGGCATCTCCGGGGCGACGCAGCACTTGGTTGGTATGAAGGGCTCGAAGAACATCATCGCGATCAACAAGGATCCCGAAGCACCGATCTTCGCCGTTGCCGACCTCGGCATCGTCGGCGATGTGCACAAGGTCCTGCCGAAGCTGATCGAGGCGCTCAACAGCTAATCGCTGATCTCTCGATCAAGAATTGGAGAAGGCCCCGGGGTTCGCCTCGGGGCCTTTCTCGTTCTCTGTTCTCGTTCTCTGTCGACCCGCGTAATCGTACGGATGAAGGGCCGAAAACGAGAAATCGCCTCGACCGGTTGACCGGTGAGGCGATGTGATGAAGTGAACCATAGCACAGATGATTTTTCCATGCAGGGTAAACGGGGGGTATTTCGGACAAATTTTCGGAATTGCCGTAGGTCGCACGGCTGTTTCGTCTGCGGACACGGCCGAAAGGGCAGTTATCCACAGATCAGTCCACAGCTGTTGAACACTTTGTGTGTTCGGAACGTGTCGAATGCCACAACCCGTGGTCGTGGCGTCGGTCAGAGACTCAAACGAGGGGCCACGGGTAGCGATGACCGCCCGAATCGTCGCTGGGAAAGCGCCCCGCCGTGGCAAGCGCTGTGGTGCGGGCGAGGAGCGCGTCGCGTTCGAACGGGTCGAGCAGTTCACCCACCTCATCGGGCAAGCCGCGCTCGAGGAAGCGCCACAGGTCTTCCTGTATCGCATCGGGAAGCGGTTCGTTCTCGAAGTCCCAGAGCACGGTGCGCAGCTTGAACTGCTGGTGAAAGGCCACGCCATGGTCGATGGCCCAAATGCGACCGTCGTTGCCGAGGAGGCAATGCCCTGACTTGCGATCGGTGTTGTTGATCACAACGTCGAGCGCGCAGATCTCTCGGAACTGGTCGTCGTGATCGTCGCTCTGCTCGTGGATCGTGAAATAGTGCTCTTCGAATGCGGCCGGCATGAAGAGTTGGAGCGACCCGACATCGAGCGGCGCGTCCTCCCGGATGATGGTCGGCGGGACGATGTCCCAGCCGAGGTCGTCAGCCACGAGGAACGCCGCAACCTCGCGCTGGAAGAGGCCGGCCGGGAAGTCCCAGAGTGGACGTTCGCCGCGGTGGGGCTTGTAGATCGCCTGGGCGGTGAGGCCGTCGTGGTCGATGTCCATGAGAAACGTCGCGTTGGACGAGTAGGGCATCCGTCCGACGGTCTCGAGTGTGCCGTGCTGCAACAGGTCGAGCGCCCGAGCCTTGGGAATCGGCTCGCGTTCTCGAAACGGGCTTGCCCCCTCACTCAATTGAGGCACGGACACCATTCGCGATTGCGTGGTTCGAGCGGGCGGCCGCAGTAGGTGCAGGGCGGGCGGCCCGATGCCACGAGATCACGAGCGCGTTCGATGAGCCCGAACACCTGCGGTCGAGAGAGCGAGAAGCGGGCCTGGGCCACCTCTTCTTCCTCGTCGTCGGTTTCGGGGATCGCTTCGGCCATCACGATGAGTCGGTCGATGTCTTGCGCGTAGGCAATACCCAGGGACCCGACGGTGAAGGCCGAGATGACCGGCTCTCGCAGGCCGAGATCTTCCGGCTGAGCTCCGAGGTGGCCCTCGGCCTCGGGCAGATCATCGAGGACCTGGTCGAGATAGTCAGCGAGCGCAGCCACCTGCTGCTTCTCGACCTTGAGCGACACGAGCTGGCCCTCGGCTCGGGCTTGGAGGAAGAACTCGCGCTCTCCCTTCGGACCGAGCGTGCCGACGGTCAGAAAGTCGAGCTCGCGAAAATCGAACGAATCGGTCACGACGGTGCCAATGCGGTGAGGTCGTCTCCGGTGGAATTCACGGTGAGGACCACCGGGCCCTCGGTTGTGTAGAGAATTGCGGTGATGGAGCACGGAGACACGACGATCCTCTGGAAGAGATCGAGGTGCGTCCCGGTGGCAGCGGCCACGACTGCCTTGATCACGTCGGCGTGTGAGACCGTGACGATCGTGTCGCCGGGATGCGCAGCGACGAGGTCGTGGACGGCATCGACGGCGCGGCTCTGCATCTCGGCGAACGACTCGCCGCCGGGAAATCGAAAGCCGCTCGGGTAGCGCTGCACGGTGCGCCACTCCGGGAGCTTGCGGAGCTTGCTGAGCTTCTCTCCGGTCCAGTCGCCGAAGTCACATTCGATCAGGCCCTTGGCCTGGCGGACGCGGAGCTTGCGAGCCTTTGCGATCGGCGCGGCTGTCTCGCGGGTGCGTTCCATGGGCGACGCATAGACGGCGGCGACCGAACCGAGTTTCGCGATGCGATCGGCGGCGGCCTGCGCTTGAGCGATGCCCTTGTCGGCGAGGTGGAGGTTGGGAGCCCGGCCAGGAAGCGATGCGCCCGTGGTCGGTGTTTGGCCATGGCGCACCAAGAGCACCAGGGTCGGCTTCGGTGGATCGTTTCGTCGTGCCATCGCCTGGCCAACGTACCCTGCACGCCGTGGGAAACCCTGATCAGCCTCGCCGGCTGCTGGCTCGTCTGGAGAAGGACGTCGTCGCGTGTCGAGCGTGCCCCCGGCTGGTGGAGTGGCGAGAGGAAATCGGTCGGGAGAAACGAGCGGCGTACCGCGACGACGACTACTGGGCGAAGGCGGTGCCCGGTTTCGGAGACCCCGATGCGCATCTACTGGTCGTGGGTCTTGCCCCCGCCGCTCACGGAGCAAATCGTACGGGCCGGATGTTCACCGGCGACCGCTCCGGCGATTGGCTCTATCGCGGGCTGTACCGCGCCGGCTACGCATCGCAGCCCGAGTCGACGGGACCGGACGATGGTCTCGAGCTGAGCGGCGCCTGGATCACGTCGCCGGTCAAGTGCGCGCCGCCGGCCAACAAGCCGACGATCGGCGAACGCGATCAGTGTCGTCCCTTCTTCGCTCGTGAACTCGAGGCCCTCGCCAACGTCAAGGTGATCGTGGCGCTCGGAGGGTTTGGCTACCAGGTCGCATGTCAGGAACTCGGCGTGAAGCCGCGGCCGAAGTTCGGACACGGCGTCGAGGTGCCGCTCGACGGCGACCGCACGCTGCTCTGCAGCTTCCACGTGAGCCAGCAGAACACGTTTACCGGCCGTTTGACCGAGCCGATGCTCGATTCGATCTTCAGTCGAGCCCGGGCCTTGGGGGCCGGTTGAACCAGTTCCGCCTGCGAAAACCAGGACTCACGGCCTGGTTTCGCGTCGCGAATCTGGGCCGTGCGCACCCAATCCGGGCCTGATGGGTCGATCGACTCTTGGCCTCCGGGCTTCGAGCGTCGACAGTCTTCACATGGCCCAGCAGCACCTTCTTGATCTCACCGACGAGACCGCCCTTCTCTCGACGACCCGTGAGTGCGAGTCTGGTGACTACGACCCCAGCGGTATCCGCGCTCTGCTATCGGCCCTGCAGTTGAAGCCTGTGAGCGGCCCCATGGTCGACACCCCGAAAGGCGACGTGTTCGACCTCGCGGTCTACCGGGCGACCGGCGACCGCCGGCTTGCCACCATCTTCGGCACCGCTGCCTAAGTCAGGGCCGATATCCTCGGTCCCGCATGGCTACTCGAAAGAACTTCCGTTCCGCGTCGCTCGCGGGCCTGATCACCCTCGTTCTCGTCCTTGCGGGTTGCAGCGCCAGTAGCGACCCCGACAATTGGGTCGACGCCGACGCCACTGGCAAGATCGAGGAGAACTTCCTCCGCGCCTGCGAGGCCGCCGACGACGGCAAGACCTCCGACGCGAACGCCTTGGCCGACTACTGCGGCTGCTCCTACGACGACATCCGAGTGGAATACACGGACGACTTCGAAGGCTTCAAGACGGTCAACAGTGGCCTCGGCAGCGACCCCGAATCCATTCCGCCCAACGTGCGGACGATCTTCGACAACTGCGCATCGGCGCACCTGGGTTCCTGACCCTTCGGATCGGCCTCGTCGCATTGGCGTTGATCGCCGCGGCCTGCGGCGATTCCAGGGTCGACCCGACGGCCACCACAACGTCGCCTTCGACGACGACGCTGGTCGAGGATCCATGGATCGAGATCGAGGCGAACTTCATGGCGGCTTGTCGGGCGGCCACCGAGGATGACGATGCCGCGGCGCTCGCCGACTTCTGCCGCTGCGGCTTCGCCGAGGTAGTGGAGTTCTACGGCACGGTCGTACTGTTCAGCGAAGCCGAAGACGCAATCGCGGCGGATCCTGACGCGACCGATCCGGTTCTCGAGGGCGCGTTCGACGGATGCGCGGATCTCCATCTCAACTGAGCGATACCGTCGCGGTGATGTCGATCGACCTGGCCTTCGTCCGCTCCCAGTTCCCGGCGTTTGCCGACGCTGAGTCTGCTCGCTGGGCGCATCTGGAAAACGCGGGCGGCAGTTATGCGGCGGGGCAAGTGGTCGATCTCCTCACGTCGTTGTTTTCGACCGCCAAGGTCCAGCCGTCGTGGGATTTCGGACCGTCACAAAGGGCCACTGCGGCGATGGACCGCTCTCGCTTGGCGATGGCGGCCTTGCTCAACGCGGGTCCCGACGAGATCCACTTCGGTCCCTCGACGAGCCAGAACACCTATGTCCTCGCCCAGGCAATGCGGCCGATGTGGCAGGACGGCGATGAGATCGTGGTCACCGAGCAGGACCACGAGGCCAACTCGGGCGTGTGGCGACGGCTCGCCGAGACGGGCCTCGTCGTTCGCGACTGGAAGGTCGACCCGGTCACGGGTCTCCTCGACCCTGGCGACCTGGACGAGCTCGTCAACGAGCGGACTCGACTCGTCGCCATGACTCACGCGTCGAATGTGGCAGCCACGATGAACCCCGTGGCCGAGGTTGCCCGCAGGGTCCACGCGGTCGGCGGCCTCGTGCTGGTCGACGGTGTGTCGTACGCGCCGCACGGGGCGGTCGACGTTGCCGCCCTCGACTGCGACGTCTATCTCTACAGCGCCTACAAGACCTTCGGCCCCCACGTCGGCATGATGTTTGTCAGAGGCTCCCTGCTCCCGCAGCTCTCGCATCAGGGACATTTCTTCAATGAGTCACACCTCGATACCCGGGTCACGCCGGCCGGTCCCGACCACGCCGTGATCGGAGCGACGGCGGGTATCGCCGACTACTACGACGCGCTCCACGCCCACCACTTCAGCGAGGAAGCCTCGCCGCTCGAACGCGTTCGTTCAGTGAGCGGTCTCTTTGCCGAGCACGAGGCAGGCTTGATGGCGCCCCTGCTCGACCTGCTCAATCGGCGTGACGGAGTGCGTGTTGTCGGGTCTCCGCTCGCCGATTCGTCGGTGCGGGCACCGACGGTGGCCTTCGCCAGCGAACGCTGTTCTTCGGCGTCGATCTACGACGCACTCATCGCAGCCGAGGTGTCGTGCGGCCACGGCCACTTCTACGCCCACCGGCTTGTGACCGCGCTCGGTCTCGACCCCGACGACGGGGTCGTGCGTCTCTCCATGGTCCACTACAACACGTCCGAGGAGGTTGCCCGCTCACTCGCTGTGCTCGACCCCCTGCTGTAGCTGGCCGTGTCTGGCGCGAGCATTGGCGTCGGCCGGGACGTTCGGCCCTGTGATTCGCCCCGCCTCCGTGTTCCGCTTGAGGAAACGAGAGGGCGCTATGAGAGACCGGGAAAAACAGGGGTTGACTGGGGTGAGTGTCGCAAAGGCGACGAGTGGTGGTTTGACGCGACGCAGTCTGCTTGCCGCAGTGCCTGCCGTCGGGCTCGCGTCCGCCTGTGCGGCCGATGATCCGCTCGTGGGCGACCAGGTCGTGGGGTCAGTCGGCGGGGATGCGCCGGCTCAAGCCGTGTCGGTGGTGTCGGCCGGCGATTCGATCATCCCCGAGATGACTCCTCGTGCTTCTCTGCCCATGGCCGACGCCGACGAGGTGAATGCCACGTATGCGCCGGCGGTGCCGCCGCCGATCGCCCGAACCGACAGTCGCGTGATCGACGTTTCCCTCGAGGTGCTCGAGGGGCCGTGCGCGCTCGATCCGGCCAACGGTGTGGCGACGCTGATGTGGGGCTATCGCATCGCGGGCGACAGTGAGGTCACATGCGGTTCTCCGGGCCCGACAATCCGCGGGCGGGTCGGCGACATCATGCGCGTAACGATGACCAATCTGACGGGCAACGAGCATCCGCACAACATCGATTTCCACGCCGTAACCGGTCAGGGTGGTGGCGCCGCCGCGTTGACTGCCGGTCCGGGCGAATCGGTCACCATCGAAGCCCGGCTGCTCTATCCCGGAGCATTCATGTACCACTGCGCTTTCGGCGATGTGCCTGAACACATCGTTCACGGCATGTATGGCATGGCGATCGTGGACCCGGAAACACCCATGCCGGCCGTCGACCATGAATGGTCGATCAGTCAATCGGAGTGGTACGTCGGCGACGCGGACGATGCCGGCGTCGCGACCTACGACCCCGAGTCGCTCCGCCTCGAACATCCGCGCTACGTCACCTTCAACGGCAGTGTGGGAGCGCTCGACGGTGAGGGAACACTCCAGATGGCTGTCGGCGAGCGGGCGCGGATCTACTTCGTGAACCAGGGCCTCAACCTGGTGTCCAACTTCCACCCCATCGGCTCACACTGGGACGTCGTCTACCCGGAGGCGGCGACGCATCCGGCCAACGTGCCGATCCGTGGATCGCAGTCGACGCTCGTGGTTGCCGGCGGGGGAACCGTTGTCGAGGTGGTCGGGCAAGTACCGAGCACGATCCTCTTGGTCGACCATGCGCTGGTCCGGACGTTCTACAAGGGTGCGCTCGCCAAGATAGAGGTGACCGGAGCCGAGGACCCCGAGATCTTCTCGGTCGGCGAGTCCGACGTCGGTACCGCTCCGGTTGCCCCGGACCCCGGCGGAGTCGCCGGAGCGGTCGCGCCGGTGGCCACTGACAGCGTCGTCATCCCGTCCGGCGCCTGGGACCCGGCCAACGCAGCCACGGCCTACTCGCCGCGGGCGGTTGTCGTCGCGGCGGGGACCACGGTCGAGTGGCTCAATGAGGACACCGTCGTCCACACGGTCACGTCGGGTTCGAGCGACGGAACCGTCGGTCAACCCGATGGCGTCTTCGACAGTGGCAACATTGCCCGCAACGAACGCTTCTCGGTCACGTTCGCTGAACCCGGAGAGTTCGAGTACTACTGCGCGCCACACCCGTGGATGCGCGGGCGAGTCGTGGTCGAAGCGGTCTGATCTCGCCCAGCAGGCAGACCGGGCTGGTCAGGGGCGGTCGCCGAACATCGGGCGTTCGGTGCGGGTGCGCTTGAGCTCCCAGAAGCCGTCGATGTTCATCATGGCGACGAGCGCGTCCCACATGGCGAGCGAGTCTTCGGTGTTGGGCACGGCGGTGATGATCGGGCCGAAGTAGGCCTTCTTGACGCCGTCTCGATCGTGGAAGGCGATGATCGGCGTGCCGATGTCGTCGCCGGCGAGCGCGATACCGGCGTCGTGGCGGGTCTGGATCTCGAGGTCGAACTCGTCCGAGTCGTACGCCCCGGCGTGGGTGACAGGGAGGCCGGCGGCCTCGAGAGCGTCGGCGATTTCGAACTCGAAGGCCTGGTCGTGGTGGATGCGGCGCCCGTACTCCCAGTAGAGCGGGAAGACGGCAGCGTCGCCCTCGGTGGCGCGCACCGATTCCATGACGCGCAACATCCGGTAGGTGCGGTCGACCGGCGCAAAGAAGGGTGAGTCTTCCTCGGGCTTGTTCTTCAGCTTCAGGCTGATCGGCTGCCAGGTGATGTTGAGATCACGGGCTGGTGCCACTTCGTCGACGACCCAACGGGCCGTCACCCAACACCACGGTCAAATCGGGTCAACCCAGAATTCGAGATCCATGCGCGCACCCTAGCCTCGCCTCTCGCGCACCTCTCCGACTCGGAGACGAATTGATCGATGTGAAACGCTTCCGGCATGGCATCACTCGAGATCCCGATCGATCGAGGGACTTCAGGTGTGCGAGCGAGCGATCGCTACTCCCTGCCGCTGGTGAGGGCCGTGGTCAAACGGCCCCGCCTCACGGAGGCCGTCTTCGGGAGAACACGCTGGGGCAATATCTTCGCCGAGGGCATGGCTGAGGATCCTTTTGCCGCCTACGCGCCGATCGTTGCCGATGGTCCTGTGGTGTGGAGTCCCTGGTATCAGCAGTTCTTCGTGACCGGCTACGACGAGGCCCGCGAAGTTCTCTCGTCGGGCGCGATGGAGGTCACAACGCAACGCGAGGTGGTCCTCGCGTGTGCCCCTCATTCGAAGATGAGCGACACATCGAAGGCCCTCTTTCGGAAGTTCCTCCTTTTTGTCGACCCGCCGGATCACACTCGTCTTCGGGCTCTGGTCAGCCGGGCGTTCACCCCAAAGCAGATGCAGCGAATGGAGGGCGACGTTCGGCGGCTCGCCAACCAGCTACTCGATGACGTTGCTGACCACCCGACCCCCGATCTGTTCGAAGCGTTCAACGCACCGCTCCCGATTCATGCAATCTCGGTGCTGTTGGGCATCCCGGAAGATCACTGGCCTTTCACCGTCGAGGTTTCGCAGGCTCTCTTCGAATACCTCAACCCGTTCCCCGACTTCGACGTCGAACACGTCGACAAGATGCTGTGTGAAGGCGTCGCCTACCTCGACTCTCTGGCAGAGGAGCGGCGACTCGATCCCCGCGATGACCTACTGAGTGCGCTGGTCCACGCCGAGACCGACGATGGCCGCCTCGACCGCTTCGAGGTGGTGGCGATGGCGATGTTCGTGATGTTCGCAGGTCACGAGACGACGAGCGGCGCCCTCGGACTGTCGATGGTGGCGATGGCCCGCAACCCCGAGCAGCGCCGCCTGCTGATGGCCGAGCCGAGTCTCTGGCCGAATGCGATCGAAGAATTTCTTCGCTACGACCCGCCGCTTCATGTGGACCCGCGGGCCGCGAAGGAGGACGTGACCATCGGGGGAGTCGAGATCAAGGCCGGGCGGCGCTTGGCCGTTCTGCTTGCCGCGGCCAACCGAGACCCGCGTCGTCACACTGACCCAGACGAACTGCGACTCGACCGAGAAGACCCGAGACCTGTCTCGTTCGGCCATGGAATTCATCACTGTATCGGCGCTGCCCTCGCGCGCATGCAGATGCAAACCGGGCTCCAGGTCTTTCTCGAACGGTTCGGCGAATACGAGATCGACGAAGCGGCAATCGAGTGGAAGGCCCACCCGGTCCTGCGCGGTCCGATCGTGTTGCCGGTAACCCGCGCCCTCTAGTCCTTCGGCGTGATTCCGACCCGCGCCGCCGGCGCGGCCCAATCCGGCCAACGCTCGCGGCTCTTCTGCGCCAGCTTGTGCATCAGGGCGATGGCCCCGGGGTCATCGTCGCCCGGTCGGGTTTCGATCACGCCGTCCTTGACCATCGCGTCGATGATTGCTCGACCGAGTTCGGTGCGCACGATCGTGAGCGTCCAGTCGGTGGCATCGCCGATGCCGCCGGTGGAGATGTCGGCGTGCTCGGCCGCGAAATCGGGACAGTGATGGCATCCCTCGCGGGTCCAGGCGTGACACTCCTTGAGGTTGATCTCGTGGTAGCCGCCGTCCTTGGTCCAGATCTGGAAGACGCCCTTGATGTTCATCTTGGCGATGTCCTCCTTCTTGAGGCCGTACTTGACCTCGAAGAGTTCATCGAAGAGCGAGTCGTCGAACGACTTGGAGCAGAGCAGGCCGATGTTGAGCTTGATCGGCTTGGACACCTTGCCGATCTTGCGATGCCACATCACCGGAGCGACTGATGTCTGGCAGCTCATACCGACCAGGGCCAGGCGCTCGAGGCCCTTCTCTTTCGCCTCGTCGAACGCCATGGTGTTGGCCGAGTAGGTATAGCGACTTCCGGCCCCCCGCAGCACCTCCTCGCGGTCGGTGGCGACCATCGGGAACGCCTTCCAGCCGGGGTCGCCGTTCGGCAGATTCTCGACCCCGGAGGTGAGGGCGCCGTCGACGATGTTGTTCTCGAGACACCAGATGAGAATGGCGGAGACGAGGCCGCCGTCCTGGCCGATGTCGTAGACGAAGTCGTCGCTGGCTCGCGTGAGGAGAATGTCGGAGTAGACGCCGGCCATCTCTTCTGGTTCGCGCTCGCGGCCGAAGAGGTGCAGGTCAGCCTCGGGTTCCCAGGCCCGAAAGCGGGGGCACGCTCGGGTGCAGGAGGTGCAGCCTTTCTGACCGTGTCCGCAATCGTCGAGGCCCAGCTCTTCTTCCAGGTGGAAGGGCGTGTAGGCGCCAGGTTCGTGTTCGTAACCAATCACGTCGTGAGGACAAGAGATGACGCAGCCCGCGCAACCCGTGCAGAGCCCGCTCGTGATCACTTCGTCGAAGAGCTCTTTCCACTGGTATGTCCAGCGCTCCTTCTTTGCTGCGGGCGCAGGGGTGTCAGTGACGGCCATGCGCCGAACCTAGCCTCGTCGTCGCCTCAGACGCGACTGTCGGCCACTGGCTCCCCGAGGTGGAGCTCGAAATCGAGGGGCGCGTTCCACTCGGGAATCGTGTTCGTCTCCGGGTCGTAGCGCCGCAGCCACTCGATCATCCACGACGGATCGGCCTGCTGGGAGGGGTGGTGATTCGGCAGAAGGGTGATCGCCATTGTCGGCATGACCTCGAAGGCGAAACCGATGCCCCATTTCCAGAGGCGAAACCACGCGACGGGACTGAGGATGCGGCGCCATGCCGTGAGTTGCACGACGGTGCCCAGGAATATGAACCAGACGAGCATGGCGAAGCAGGTGGCCATGGCGAGCAGGTAGCGAACTCGACTCCCTCCGGTGGCGGCCCACACATCGTGTGCGACCGACTTGTGTTCGACCTCCTCGGCGAGGTGCCAGAGGATGAGCGTGGACGGAACTTCGTCGGCACCACGGAAGAGTTCGTGTCGGTGCGAGTCCATCCACCGCGCCGCGGCGAACGCGGTTGCCTCGAATCCGGCGGCGTAGGCGATGCCGAATCGGCGACCTGCTCGCTTCTGAAGGAAGCGGTAGGAGGAGGCGAGCCACCGCTCGACCCGGCTGAGGGCGGGGTGCTGATCGGTGAGGATCTGATTGAAACGCCGATGCTGGCGAGCGTGCTCTCCTTCCTGGGCAAGGTAGTCGCGCACGCGTTCGGCGAGTTCGGGGTCGTCGATGTCGGCTGCCGCGGTGCGCACCGCTTGCATCACGTAGGGCTCGCCGCTGGGCATGCCAAGGCTGAGCGCATTGACCGCGGCGGCGAATTCCGGCTTGATCGGTTGCCAGGCCGCGCGGGTGTCGTCGGGCCACTCGAGATGGATGCGACGGTGGGGGAGCGCGGACGGCATTGGGTCCCATCGGCCGGGCGTGACCGATCTGTAGGCCATTCGGCCCATACCATCTCGGCTGTCGGGAGACGGATGCGATCGAGGCGCAGCGTTGATATGCAGAACTGGCGCACCCTCACCGAAGGGACCATCACCGACACGGACGGCGTGGTCGTTCCCTGCGAGCAGTAAAGGGGCCCGGTGAGCAGGAGGAGCGCCCTCGGCAGGACTCGAACCTGCGCTCACGCCTCCGGAGGGCGATGCTCTATCCACTGAGCTACGAGGGCTCGCCCCGTTGCCGGGGACGAACCGCCACACTACCGATGATCAGCCGATCGCGTCGTCGACTTCGGTGAACTTCTCGACCGCGTCGGCACCGAATCCGCCGGACGCCGCATCGTCGTTTTCGGCGGCATCGGTGCCGCCATCGGGTACGTCCTCGCCGCTGACCCATGCTTCGCAGAAGGTCACATCGGGGAGCACGCGGCTGCCCAGTCGGCCGAGCGCGTCGCCTGGTTCTTCAGGGAACGGGAAGGCCGGCAAGAAGTCGTCGGCCCCGATTCGAGCTTCGAGGCACTCCCATTCGAGGGTGCTGAGTGCGTGGGTGTCGAGGTGGCCGAGATTCGACGCGCCGAGGATGACCGCGCCGCCGGCATCACAGCCGGCGATGATTCCGACGATCTGGTCGTCGACCTCCGGGGGCACGGGCTCTTCGTCGGCGATGACGCGGTCACCGAAGCGATCGGTGTATTCGTCTCGCCACGCCTCGACGTAGGCATTGGTCAGGCATTCGGCTTCGACCGCGTGGGTGCCGGGAACAGCCAGCGCGCCGGGGATGTCGGCTTTGAGGAACGCCCGCAGGCTGGGTCCACAGTCGATGAGCGCATCGGCGAGGGTCGCAGCGAGCGTGCTGCGCGCACCCGAGCCCGTCTGGGCGGTGAGGTTGATGCCTTCGAGGTCCTCCAAGGCGAAGTCCTCAGAGTCGAGCGTGGTGTCGATCATGCAGCCGGAGGCGGTGCGTCCGAGTCCGTCGTCGAGGCCGGACTCGATGATCTCGGTGCGAAGAATCGCCTGGTCGACATCCCACGTGGGGCTGTCGTCGCCCACGGCGCGGTCAGCTGCCGTAGGTCCGGGGTCGCCCCCTGAACACGACGAAGCGAGGAGCGCAAGGAGAGCGAGAAGGAGGATTGGAAGAAACGAGCCGCGAGAACGCATGTTGGTCTCATCGGCCGAAGAAACGTCACTCTGAGGACTCCGGGCAGGCGGTAGGATCGGCGCTTCCCGACCCGGCTCGAGGCTTGCCCAATGGACGTCCGCGAAAACCTCCGTTCCGCGCTGGCGGAAGCGCTCACTGCGGCCGGTGTCGAGCCGGTGCCCCCGGAGATCTCGTTGGAGCGACCCGCCGATCCCGAGCACGGCGATTGGTCGTCCAACATCGCGCTGGCCACGGCCAAGGCGGCGGGACGCAACCCCCGCGAACTCGGCCAGCAACTGGTCGACCATCTTCAGGCCTCGCCGCCTCGTCATGTCACCGGAGTCGAGATCGCCGGCCCCGGTTTCGTCAACTTTCGGCTGGGCGACACCTGGCTGCACGAGGTGCTCGTCGATGTGGTCGATGAGGGCGACGGCTTCGCTCGCCCGGATCTCGGCCACGGGCTTCACGTCAATGTCGAGTTCGTGTCGGCCAACCCCAACAAGCCGCTCCACGCGGGCCATGGCCGGGGAGCGTGCTACGGCGACTCGATCGCTCGACTCCGCGAACGCTGTGGCTACCGCGTGACGCGGGAGTACTACATCAATGATCGTGGCGTGCAGATGGCGAAATACGCCGAATCGCTCGCCGCTCGCAAGCGGGGCGAAGAGCCCCCCGAAGACGGCTACCAGGGCGACTACCTGATCGAGTGGGCCGCCGAGATGCCGGACGACGCCGACCCGCTCGAGTGGGGCTACGAGCGCTCCCTCGCCAGCCATCGCGCCACGCTCGACTCGCTCAACATCCACCACGATGTGTGGTTCAGCGAGCGTTCGATGGTCGAGTCGGGTGCGATCGAGGAAAGCCTCGACGACCTCCGGTCGCACAATGCGGTCTACGAAGCGGATGGAGCCACCTGGCTTCGCAGCACCGATCAGGGTGACGACAAGGATCGCGTGCTCATCAAGACCGATGGCGATCTCACCTACCTGACTCCTGACATTGCCTATCACCGAGACAAGTTCCGGCGATCCGACCGGCTCTTCAACGTCTGGGGCGCCGATCACCACGGCTACGTGCCGCGAATGAAGGCGGCGATGTCGCTGCTCGGCCACGACGCGAGCGAGCTACACATCGCCATCACGCAGATGGTCGATCTCCAGCGCAGCGGAGTCGAGGTTGCCATGTCGGGCCGTACCGGCGACTTCGTCGCGCTCGACGACGTCATCGGCGAAGTAGGCCCCGATGCGGCTCGGTTCACCTACCTCACGCAGTCGGTCGACTCTCGCCAGACCTTCGACCTCGACGAGGTGGCCACGCAAGGCATGGAGAACCCGGTGTTCTACGTGCAATACGCCCACGCTCGGATCTGCTCCATCATGGCCAAGGTGGCCGAAGCCGGTGTCGAGCGTGTGGCTCTGGCCGACACCGATCTGTCGCTACTCGTGCACGAACGCGAACTCGACATCCTTCGGTCACTCCAGCGGCTCCCCGACATGGTCGAGATCGCCTGCGTCGACGACGCACCGCACCGCATTGCCGGTTGGTCCCGTGAGCAGGCTGCCGCCCTCCACGGCTTCTACCACGACTGCTACGTCATGGGCGACGGCGTGAGCGCGGAGCTCACCCAGGCTCGGCTGGCGCTCGTTGCCGCATCCCAGACGGGCCTGCGAATTGCGCTCGATCTCCTCGGAGTCGGCGCGCCGGAATCGATGTAGAGGTGCAGCCGTTCCCGTTTCGTCTCCTGCCCGACTCGGCCGAGGTCGTCGCCGGTCGACTCCAGGTCGGCGGTTGCGACCTGCTCGACCTCGCCGCCGAGTTCGGCACTCCGCTGTTTGTCTACGACGAACAGCAACTGCGCGACCGGTGTCGAGAAGCCGTCTCGGTGTTCGGCGACGGGGTGGCCTATGCGACGAAGGCTTTCCTTTGTGGTGCCATGGCTCGTCTCGCGCACGAAGAAGGCATGCACCTCGACGTCGCGACCGGTGGCGAACTCCACGTCGCGCTGACGGCTGGCGTTCCGGCCGATCGCCTGGTGCTCCATGGCAACAACAAGTCCACCGGTGAGCTGCGTATGGCCATCGCGGCTGGGGTCGGTCGGATCGTTGTCGATTCGTTCGACGAACTCGACCGACTCGACCGACTCGTCGGCGAGACCGGCGTTGCCCCGAAGGTACTGCTGCGCCTCACCCCCGGCGTGAAGGCCGAGACCCACGACTACATCGCGACCGGCCACGACGACTCGAAGTTCGGTTTCACCGTCTCTTCGGGCGCGGCCAGCACAGCCATCGAGCGGGCCCGCAACTCCGACTCGGTCGAGTTGATGGGCGTACACGCGCACATCGGCAGTCAGGTGTTCGTGGTGTCGTCATTTGCGAAGGCCGCGGCCGTGATCGCCGACGTCGCCGGACCCTACGAACTCGCGGAGATGTCGGTGGGCGGCGGGCTGGGCGTTCCCTATGTGGCCGACGAGCGGGCGCCGACCATCACCGAATGGGGCACGGCCGTTCTCGACGCCTGTCGTGATGCCGGAGTCACGGCCCGGGTGTCGGCCGAGCCCGGTCGTTCGATCGCGGCGGCGGCTGCGGTGACGCTCTACGAAGTCGGAACGATCAAGCGGTTGCCCGGCATCCGCACGTATGTGTCAGTCGACGGCGGCATGAGCGACAACCCGCGACCGGTGCTCTACGGCTCGGGTTATGAGGCGTTCCTCCCTCGAGCTGTCCAAGCCGATCGCTCGGACACGGTCACGATCGTCGGCAAGCACTGTGAGTCGGGTGATGTGCTGGTCCGCGATGCTGCGGTTCCGGCCGATCTCGCCGTGGGGGACATCCTGGGAACCGCGGTGACCGGCGCCTACGGTCATTCGATGGGCTCGAACTACAACAAGGTGATGCGCCCGCCGGTGGTATTCGCGTCGCACGGCGACGCCCGCCTGGTTGTGCGGCGCGAGACCCTCGACGACTTGACCCGACTCGACGTCTGAAGGGTGAGCGGGCGCCGATGACCTCGCTCCGCCGAGCCGATGTGTTGTGGCGGGCCACCCTGGATGGGGTGTTGATCCGTCCTGTTGGCGGACCGGAAGTCGTGAAACTGGCGGGGACCGGTCTTGCACTGTGGGCGGCCCTCGACGAACCGTCATCGTTCGAGTCCGTGTGCGCGGCGCTGGCCGCCATCCACGACGCCGACCTCGACGTGATCGCCAGCGACCTGCGCCCCGTGATCGACGACTTGACGGCACGTGAGGTCCTCGAGTGGATCGATGGCTGAGGGCCCCGACCCGGTCGACCGGTGGCTGCAGTCGCTCGCCGCGTTCGACCTTCCGGGAGCCCAACCGGTTGCGCCGATGCCGGGCAACCTCAATGAAGTCCTCTCCCGCGCCTCCGAACACCGACTGATCGGCGTCCTCGCGGCTGCCGTGGCGTCAGACGCGGTTCCCCTCGATCCCGACGAGCGGGCGCAACTGACGCTGGCCCACGAAGGCGCCATGGGCGAGGTGCTCCTGCTGGAGGAAGTGCTGCTCGGAGCCGTCGACGTGCTCACTTCCGCGGGCATCGACCACCGGGTCCTGAAAGGCTCGGCGTTGGCCCACATGGTGCATGCGGATCCGTCGGATCGCTGCTTCGGCGACAACGATGTGCTCGTACGGAGCGAGGATGTCGACGCGGCAGTCGAGGTCCTGCTGAGCGAAGGCGCCGTCCGCCCGATTCCCGCACTCTCGCCCTCCTTTGACCGACGGTTCGCGAAGTCCGTGTCGCTGGGCTGGAGGGGCGCAACCGAGCTCGACCTCCACCGCACGCTCGCGCCCGGCCCCTACGGCCATCTCGTTGTGCTCGAAGATCTCTTCGACAACCCGGTCGAACTCATCCTCGCGGGCCGATCGGTCCTCACGCTTCCTGCCGATCTGCACCTGCTCCATGGAGCGATTCATGTAGCGCTGGGAGATGTCGAGGCGCGGCTTGGCAATGTGCGCGACCTCGCCCTGCTGGCGCGACGAGCCTCGGTCGATGCGCAAGCAGTGCTCGACGCGGCCGACCGCTGGCGCTGCACGGCGCCACTCGCGGTGGGACTACGAACCGCCGGCCGCCTCGTTCATGTGCGCACCGAGCTCGAGCAGTGGGCAGATGATTATCGGATCTCGGAACTCGACAGTCGAAGGCTCGATGCCTACCGCGAGCGGGCGGGTCGATTTCGCCGTCAGTCTCGGGCGTCGTTGGCAGTGCTGAGCTGGCGTGACCGATTGGCCTTCATGCGGGCCCTCGCGCGGCCCAGCGCCGCCAACCGCGGCGCTCGTGGGCGGCGGGCGCCCGCGTAGCCACGCCGACGGGCTCGAGCCCAGCGATCGCCACCGAGGGAATGTCGATGGTGGGGGACGAGTCGATCGCGGTCGTGCAACCAGTGGGTGAGGGCAACTCGTAGCGGTGGCGCTGCAGGATCTCTCCTGCGCGCTTGGCCGATGAAGCCTCGCGGAGGACCAGCGAAAGGTCGGCGGCGAGGGCGGGGGGACACCCGAGGGTGATCAGGGAGCGACAACTCCATCGCACGTTGGCGTCGATCGAATGGCCGGTCGCGCATTCGACCGCGAGCATCGCGATCGCGACGATGTCGTCGCGCTCTTCGCGCTCGGTGTCCGCGGTCGTAGGGGCGCCGATCAGCCGGAGATCGTCCGACCGAGTGAAGACGATGTTGGCGGGATTGATCGCGCCATGGACGATGCCGCGGTTGTGGACTCGCGCGACGGCTCCGGCGACGTGGATGGCCACGCCGCGCGTCTGCGCCTCCGACAACGGGCCCCGCTCGGCGACGACATCGGCCACCGAAGCAGCTCCTCGATGGGTGACCAGGTCAGCGGATCGGTCGGCACGCACACGCGAGTATGACATGGAAAGCTATGAAAGATAGTGAAACGTTGTCCTGGCTCTACGCTCTGCAACTCTGCCCGGCGCGACCGTTGGTGCGGATACGCTCGGCGCCCGTGGACACGAAAACCGTGAAGTTGGGGCTCCTGGGGTGCGGCACAGTCGGTAGCGCCCTGGCGCGATTGCTCGACGATCAGCGCGAGACCATCGTCGCTCGCACCGGCATTCGCCTCGAGATCAGCCGAATCGCCGTGCGCGACACAAAAAAGAGCCGCAACACCGATGTGCCCGACGATGCGTTCACGACCGACACCCTTGGTGTCGTCGAGGACCCCGAAATCGATGTGATCGTCGAGTTGATGGGCGGCGTCGATCTGGCCCGCGACTTTGTCGGTCGAGCGCTTGCCCTGGGGAAGCCGGTCGTGACCGGCAACAAGGCGCTCTTGGCGGCTCACGGCGCCGAGCTCTACGCCGCAGCCGACGCGGCGGGCGTCGACCTCCTCTTCGAGGCCGCCGTCGCCGGCGGCATCCCGCTGATGCGACCCCTGCGCGAGTCCTTGGTCGGCGAACCGGTCAGCCGGGTGATGGGCATCATCAACGGCACCACGAACTACATCCTCACCCGTATGAGCGAGGAGGGCGCCTCCTACGAAGAGGCGCTCGCCGAGGCCCAGGCTCTCGGATATGCGGAGGAGGATCCCACCGCTGATGTCGAGGGATACGACGCCGGAGCCAAAGCAGCGATCATCGCGACGATCGTCTACGGGGCGATTGTCTCGCACGACGATGTGCACCACGAAGGAATCTCGGCGATCACCGGCGACGACATCGCCGTGGCGGCGAGGCTCGGCTACGCGGTGAAGGCAATCGCGGTTGTCGAAGGCTCGACATCCGACGAAGACGCGGGCATCGCCGTGCGTGTCCACCCTGCGCTCGTGCCCCTCGATCATCCGCTGGCGTCCGTGCGCGACAGCTTCAACGCGGTGTTCATCGAGGGCGATGCAGTCGGCGAGCTGATGCTCTACGGGCGAGGAGCGGGCGGTGCCCCCACCGCCAGCGCCGTGCTCGGCGACGTGATCGATGCCGCCGTCAACCGCAGCCGAGCCACCAGCGCTCGCATCGGGGCACTGACCCCGGCCAAGATTCGCCCCGTCGCCGAATCGTCGTCGGCGTATTACCTCCGCGTTGCCGTGATCGATCAGCCGGGAGTGCTGGCCCAGGTCGCCGATGTCTTCGGTCGACACGGCGTGTCCATCCAGTCGATGGAGCAGCAAGGCATGGGCGACCAAGCCGTGTTGATGTTCATCACCCATGTGTCGCTCGAGGCCGAAGTGCAGGCCACCCTCGATGAGCTCCGCGGTCTCGAGATCGTCAACGACATCCACTCGGTGATCCGCGTGGTCGGCCGCGAGGGCTGACGGTGCTCGAGTACCAGAGCTCCCGCGGTCGAGCACCGGCTCTCGGGTTCTCCGACGTGCTACTCACCGGCCTCGCTCCCGACGGAGGTCTCTATCTCCCCACGGAATGGCCGACGCTTCCCGACGTCGCGCCCGACGACTATGCATCGCTCGCGGCTGCGGTGATGGGCCCCTTCGTCGCCGGAGAGATCCCCGCCGACGATTTCTCGTCGATGGTCGAGGCGGCCTACGCCTCGTTCGATCACCCTGATGTCGTCCCGCTCGTCGAGCTTGGCGACGATCACCACCTGCTCCAGCTCTTCCACGGCCCCACGCTTGCGTTCAAGGATGTGGCGCTGCAGCTCGTCGGTCGCCTGTTCGACTTCGAGCTCCGGCGCCGTGGCGAGCGGGTGATGATCGTCGGAGCGACCTCGGGCGACACGGGTTCCGCGGCGATGGAGGCGGTTCGCGACAGCGACCTGGTCGACATCGTCGTGCTCTTTCCCCACGGTCGTACCAGCGACGTACAGCGTCGCCAGATGACCACCCTCGGCGCGGCGAATGTCCACGCGGTGGCCGTCGAGGGCAACTTCGACGACTGCCAGGATCTGGTCAAGGCGATGTTCGCCGACGAATCCTTTCGCTCCCGCAACCGACTGTCGGCGGTCAACTCGATCAACTGGGCTCGAGTGATGGCCCAGATCGTTTACTACGTGTGGGCGTCCCAACAGCTCGGTCGTCGTGCCACGCCGACCACGTTCAGTGTGCCCACCGGCAACTTCGGCAATGTCTTCGCCGGACACGTCGCCTCGGCCATGGGACTGCCCATCGAACGTCTGATCGTGGCCAGCAATCGCAACGACATTCTGACCCGTTTGATCGATACCGGTGAGATGGTCGCCGACGAAGTCATCCCCACGCTGTCGCCGAGTATGGACATCCAGATCTCGTCCAATCTCGAACGCCTGCTTGTCGAGTTGCTCGACGGCAACGGGCCGGCCACCGCCGAGCTTCTTCAAGGGTTTCGCGCCAATGGTCGGGCGTCGCTCACGCCCGGGCAGCTCGCCCGCCTCCGTGACGAGTTCGCGGGTGCTCGCCTCGACGACGACGAGACGCTCGCCGTGATCGCGGATGTGTATCGAGAGTTCGGCCTACTGATCGACCCGCACACGGCCGTGGCCGTCGGCGCGACCAAGCGGTTGCGCCGCCCGGGCGAAACCGTGGTGACCCTCTCCACCGCGCATCCGGCCAAGTTTCCCGACGCTGTCGAGGCCGCCACCGGGATCCGGCCGGAGTTGCCACCGCACCTTGCCGGCCTGTTCGAGCGAGACGAGGACTTCGTCGTGCTGCCGAACGATCTCGCCGTCGTCGAGGACTTCGTCGACGGTGTTCGTCGCTGACGCGATGGTTGTCACCGGACAGTGTTCTCCCTAACCTGATTCCCGTCGCCGAGATTGTGGGGGCGCGGCCAGTCCGGGTTTCTTACCCTGGCCCCTTCCCGTGGTGCGACATCCAGAACACCCTCCCTACTCGAGGAGCCTGTCCGTGGAAACCGCGGAAATGCGCCGGTCCACCCTGCAACGCAAGGACCGCGAAGAACTCACACTGATCGCCACGACGCTCGGCAAGAAGCCGGCCTCTCGCGCGAGGAAGGGCGAGATCATCGATCTCATCCTCGATCTCGCGGCCGGCGGCGACGGCAGCAGCGTCGGAGCCAACGACGAAGCCGAGCCGGCGTCGAATGGTGCCGACGAGCCCGAGTCGTCCGAGGCCGACGCGAGCGCGAAGCAAAGCGACGATGCCGACGAGACCGACAGCACCGACGATTCGGGCGACAACGGCGCCGAAGTCGATGTCGCCAGCGATGTTTCCTCGTCCGAGAGTGCCGGCGACGGCAATCGTGATGCCGAGACGGGCAATCGCAAACGCCGTCGTCGGGGGCGTGACCGAGAGAACAACAAGGATTCCAACGAGCAGTGGGACGGCGAGCCGATCCCGGTGGCCGGGCACCTCGAACTCCGCAACGAGGGCTACGGCTTTCTCCGCGTGGAGGGCGCACTTCCGTCCAAGGACGATGCCTACGTTCCGGTGAAAATGGTTCGTCAGTTCGGGCTCCGCAAGGGCGATCACCTCGCGGGCACCTCGCGACCGGCCACGCGCAACGAGAAGAACCCGGCGATGATCGAGATCCAGTCGGTCAACAGTGCCGACCCCGAGTCGATTCCGGATCGAGTCGAGTTCGATGCGCTTCCCGTCGTCTACCCGAGCGATCCGATCGTCTTTGCCGGCGCTCAGGAACCGGCCGACCCGACCGCGCGTGTCATCGACACGCTCACCCCGTTCGGCAAGGGCCAACGAGCGCTGCTCGCAGGTCCGGCCCGCAGCGGCAAGACCACCGTTCTTCAGCATCTCATTCGCTCGATCGAGACCAACCACGAGGATCTCGAACTTCTGGTTCTCATTCTCGACGAACGTCCCGAGGACGTGACCGAGATGACCCGCTGGGTCGAGAAGGGCGACGTGATCGCCGCGGCGTTCGATCGTCCGGCCGAAGAACAGGTCACGATCGCCGAGATGGTGATCGAGCGGGCCAAGAGGCTCGTCGAGTCCGGCCGCGATGTCGTTGTGGTCGTCGATGGCGCCACTCGCCTTGCCCGGGCCTATGCCCAGGAGGCCGCGGGCAGCCGTGGCGGCGTGGTCGTCGACGCAACCACGATTCATCCCGCCAAGCGCTTCCTTGGTGCCGGGCGGAAGCTCGAAGGCGGCGGTTCACTCACGATGATCGCGACGATCGCGGTCGACACCGACTCGGCCACTGATGCCGCGATCTACGAGGAGCTTGCCCCGACGGCAAACCTCGAGATCCGCCTCGACCGCGCCGCGGCCGCTCGTCGAGTGTTCCCCGCGGTCGACATCGCCGCCTCGGCGACGGTGCACGAAGAGAGCTTGCGTGAAGGCAAGGAGCTCGACGATGTTCGTGCTCTCCGGCGTGAACTGGCCTCTGTGGCCGACGACCCATCCACTGAAGCATCGGCCGACCTTCAGGCCCTGCTCGAGAAGATCGCTGCGGAGTAGGTTGCCGCTTCGGCATTCCCCCTCCAGACTGGATTCGCTATGAAGTCTGACATCCATCCCGAGTACCGCTACGTCGTGTTCCACGATGTCTCAGCCGGTACGTCCTTCCTCACTCGCTCGACGATGTCGACCTCCGAGACCACCACGTGGGAAGACGGCAACGAGTACCCCCTTGCCAAGGTGGAGATCTCGAGCGAGAGTCATCCGTTCTTCACCGGTCAGATGAAAATCGTCGACACCGCTGGTCGCGTCGAGCGCTTCGAGAAGCGCTACGGCCGTCGCAAGGCTGCCGCAGGCGAGCCCGAGGGTGCTGCTGCCGCAGGCGAGCCCGAGGCCGTTGCTGTCGCTGACGAGCCCGAGGCCGTTGCTGTCGCTGCCGAGCCTGAGGTCGCTGCCGAAGCACCTGAGGCCGAGGCCGAGGTCGCTCCCGAAGCTTCCGACGACTGAGTCGTCATGGCGCTCGACGCGAATCGTCGGGCGTTGCTCGAACAGTCGCGGGCCGAGGCGCTTCTGCGCAACTCTTTCGGTCTCGATCCCGCGTCGCTGGAGCTGAGCGCCGCGCCGTTTGGCGTCTGCGCTCGCCCATCGGACTCATCGGGGAACCGCGCCTGGATCGTTTCGATGAGCGACGACCTCGCTGCCCTCGGTGGTGTGCTGGTGTGGCTCGATCGAGAGCGGCCGGCCGAAGTCGACCTGGTCTTCGATCACCATGCGGGAATCCACGCGCGACGCGTCGCGCTCCTCGCGCCTGAGTGCCGCGTGTGGCAGGTCGAGGGCGATTCGGTGACCCTGGCTGTCGCTGATGCGATTTCGCCTCCGCTCCCTCGGCCGCTCGATGCCGCGCATCTCGAGGCTCCGCTGGTCGAGCTGGGCCTGGAAGTGGTCTGTGAAGACGGGATTCTCCGGGGTGAGATCGCTGGTCTCGAGGTGGCTCGTATTCTTCACGGCGCCGATGGCCCGGTTCTCGAGGCGGGCGTAGGACGGTTCGATCGCGAGGCGGGTGTGCTCCTGCACGCTGGTCGCTCTCCGGTCGAGGCCGTCGCCGACGCGGCCGCGCAGGTCAGGCCGCATCGCACGAGCGGAGCGGTGTCGCACGCGGTCAACCGGTTGGCTCGCGAACGTTGGCTTCGTCATCTCGTGCTTCACGATTCCGCTGCCTTCGACCTCGATCTCCCGTCGCTCGTCGAACCCATCCCGCCCCGTGCAAACCTGCTCGAGGTGGTTCCCGCCGCCCTTCTGGGTACCGACGGTGATCGTTCGGTCCTTCTGGTCTGCTCAGTGGGAGTCGATCTCGGACTGGTGCCGGCGATCGCCGATCTGTTGGCCGTTCACCGTCCCGATCTCGTGCGCATCGTCGTGCCTGAGCGTGATCGGCTCCCGCATCTCGAGCGGTTGGTGAGTCGATTGCCGCTGCCCGCCGACATCCGCACCATCGCCACACCCTGGGTCGACTGACGTTCCGCGGCGTCGGTTACGCTCGGATCGACATGACTCACCCCCCTGCGTCCTGCCCTGCCTGTCGGTCCACGGCGACCGAACTTCTGATGAGCATTCCGGCTATGCCCGTGCATGTCGGCCTGCTGTGGTCCACGCGCGAGGCGGCCCAGTCGTGCGACAAGGCCGAGATGGCCCTGTCGCTCTGTTCACACTGTGGCTATGTGTGGAATGCCTCGTTCGACATCGGGCTGATGGCCTACGAGCAGGACTACGACAACGCGCTCCATCACTCGCCCAAGTTCTCGACCTGGGAAGCTGATCTCGCCAAGGGGCTCGTCCAACGCCACGGTCTGCGCGGTCGGCGGCTCGCCGAGATCGGCCCGGGCGACGGTCGGTTTCTCGCGAGCCTCTGCATCGAGGGCGGCAATACCGGGATCGGATTCGAGCCGGGCCACAACCCCGATCGTGTGAGTGAACTCGTCGCGCAGGCCGATGTCGAGATCCACGACGAGTACGCCGACGCCGACAGTCTGCGCGGCTACGACGTCGATTTCGTCTCGTCGCGTCACGTGCTCGAACACATCCCCGAACCCATGATGCTGATCGACACGGTCCGCGGCGGAATTGTTGAAGGCGGGGGCGTCTACCTCGAGGTCCCCAACTTTTCCTGGGCCCTCGATCGCGGTGCGTTCGAGGACCTCATGTATGAGCACTGCGGCTACTACACGCCGGAGACTCTCGCTCACCTGATGACGCGAGCAGGTTTCTCCCAAGTCCGCGCCGAGCCGACATTCGACGGTCTGTTTGCTGCAGCCGAGGCGACCGTCGCCGGCGGCGAGTCGACCAACGAAGCCATCAACCCTCGTGTGGTCGAGCGCATTCGAGGTGATGTCCACGCGCTGTCCGATCGCATCGACGCGGTCGGGGCCGACTTTGCGGCGCGGCGCAACGAAGGACAACGGCTTGCGGCCTGGGGTGGTGGCGCTCGCGCCGTCGGGCTGATGAATCTGGTGCCCGCAGCCGACGCGGTCGAGTGGGTCGTCGACATCAATCCCCGGAAACAGGGCACGTTCGTCACTGGGACGGGTCATTCGATTGTTGCGCCCGAGGTGCTCAAGGATGTGCGCCCCGATGCCGTGCTCGTGGTGAACCCCGTCTACACGGATGAGATCGCGACGATGCTCTCTGAGCTCGGCGTCGACGCCGATCTGATCAGCATCTGAACGGTTGACGGAGCGGGCCGCGGTTCAAGATTCTGCGGAGCGGTCCGATGAAAGTGACATCGAGATTCTGCCGATTCCGCGAAATCCACAGGTGGGATCCGATTCGAAGTGTTACATCTTTGCTACGCTTTGACACGTTCCGAAAACGTTCGACTTCAAACCGCAACATTCTCGCCGCAACATAATCAATGGGAGTTCCCATGAGATTCCGGTCATTTCTTCTCGCCACCATCACCGTCTCGATGCTCTTGGTCACGCCAGCCAACGCGGTCGCGGGATTCACCGACGTGCGATCCGGCGACTACTTCGCCGCGCCAGTTCAGTGGATGGTCGACAACGACATCACCCAGGGCACCTCGCCCACCACGTTCTCGCCCGACGACCGCGTCTCTCGCGGTGTGGCCGCCGTGCTGATCCACCGCATGAAGGGGTCACCTGACCCCAAGCAGTCCCACTCGTTCCGCGACATCACCTCGTGGTGGCAGAACGATGCCATCGCGTGGATGGCGAAGAAGGGGATCACCACCGGCACTTCACCCACCACGTTCTCCCCCGATCTGTCGATCACGCGCGGTGATTTCGCGGTGATGCTCTGGCGACTGATTGGTGAACCCACCGTCAACGCGGCGCACCCGTTCACCGACGTCACGAAGAGCTATCAGGAAGCGGCGATCAGGTGGATGGCGAAGAAGGAGTACACGACCGGCACGAGCCCCACGAAGTTCTCACCCGATGCCACCATCACCAGGGCCGAGGTCGCGACGTTCCTGTATCGCTACTCGGGGTCCCCGGCGGTCGTCATTTCCCCTGACACCGACTGCAGCGGTCCTATCGGCACGTCGCACTTCCCCTCGGTGGCCGGTCGTCAGGTGATCGACGCCAGCGGATTCACCGGCACGGTCGTGCTCGACGAGCCCAACACCGTCTACGACTTCAAGAACGTGTCGGCCAATCGTGACATCACGATCGCCGCAAGCAACGTCGAGGCTCGCAACATCCGCGGCACCGGCGCTCGACGCGTGGGTCAGCGTGACGGCGACGACTATGTCGACTCCGGCTTCCGCAACTTCGAATTCACCTACATCGCCACCGAAAACGGCGACGGCGGCAAGATCATTCGGCCGTACTTCGTGGGCGGAAACGACAAGAACCCCGTCGATCGAGTGGGCTCCGGTTCTCCCGTCCACATCTACGCCTATGAGGGCGACGTGATCTCGCCGACTCTCGACGACATGGTCGTACGGGGTTGGAAGGCCGACCCCAACGCGAGCGACCCCCACAACGATGGCGTGCACTTCACCGGCATTTCGGGTGGTCGCGTCTTCGACCCGACGATTCGCAACAGCGACATGCTCAGCGGATCGGCCTTTGCGGTCCTCGCCCGTCACACCTACGGACGGTTCACCATCGAGGGATCGAGCTTCGAATCCCGCTTTGGTGCGTTCTTCGCGGTGATGGGTGATGCTCGCGACGTGAGCCCCACGGTCGAACTCTTGTGGCGCAGCAACGAGCTGCCCAACAGTTCCGACGCGGTGTTCCGGAGCGGCTACCGACTCGTCGCCGGAAGCTGTGGATTGGACAACGTTTCCGTCGAGTAGCGTTCAGCACTCGTGCAGCTCGCGGTCGTCGTCGTCACCTACAACAGCAGTGAGGATCTGCCGGCACTCCTCGAGAGCATCCCTCGGCAGACATCGCGCCATGAGCTCAAACTGATCGTTGTCGACAACGATTCGAGCGACGATTCGCTCGCCGTTGTGCGAGCGCACAGGCCCGACGCCGAGATCGTTTCGCTCAACGCGAACCTGGGGTACTCGGCCGGAGTGAATGCGGGATGGGCTCGGGCTGATGATGCCGACGCCTTGCTCCTCCTCAACCCGGATCTGGTCGTGGCCGAGGATGCGGTCGACGCTTGGGTCAGCGCCCTCGAGTCGGATGGCTCGCCGCGGCCCGGCATTGTCGTGCCTCGCATCGTCGATGGTGACGGCACACGACAGCCGTCGCTTCGACGGGCGCCGACGGCGCTGAGCGCGTGGGCCGAAGCAGTCCTGGGTGGAACAACTGCTGGGCGAATCGGCTTGGGCGAACTGATCGTCGACCCCGCCGCGTATGACGAACAGCACGAATGCGCATGGGCGACCGGAGCGGCGATGCTGATCTCTCGCGAATGCCTTGCGGCAGTCGGCCCCTGGGACGAGCGCTTCTTTCTCTACGCGGAGGAAACCGACTTCTGTCTTCGCGCCGGCGATGCCGGCTTCGTGACCCGACTCGAGCCGAGCGCAGAGGTACTGCATAGGGGTGGCGACATGGCGGTCTCTCCGCCGCTCTACGCGCTGATGACCTGGAATCGGGTGCGGCTCCAGCGCAAGCGTTCTCGCCCACTTCGAAGTCGGGGCGTCATGTTGGGCGCCGGTGCCTTTGAAGCGATTCGGTGGGTGGCCGGGTCGCGGCGCGATGTTCGCCGAGCAGCGTTGCTGGTGCTGTTTCGGCCCGGCCGACGGAGCCACGTGCTTCCACCACCCACCGATCTCGACTGGAACGGCAAGAACTGAGACAGATCTCGGTCGGGTCAGCGCGTCGACGGGATGGCGAAGAGATCCGACAAGGACTCTTCCGGGGCTGTCGCGCGGGGCGAGCGCACCACGACCTCGTACCAGACCTGCAGCACCAGGAGGCCGTAGACGAGCCGCCAGTTGGCGCGGCACGACTCGGGGGTCGCGACGAGCGCAGCGACCCAGTCTCGGGGAAGGTAGCGCTCGGCGAGCCCGTCGGGCGACGACAGGATGTGGGGCAGCAGCTCGGCTAACCCTTGATCCATCCAGAGCAGGACGGCATTGGGGAAGCCGAGTTTGGGTCGATCGAGAATCCGGTCGGGGAGCTGGCCGCGGGCCAGAGCCCGGAGCGGTGCCTTGCGTTCGTTTCCCGAACCGAGCTTGGCCGAGGCGTCCATCCTCATTGCCATTTCGACCACGCGGTGATCGAGGAAGGGAACGCGACCTTCGATCGACGCGCCCATGGTGGATCGATCGAGGACCGGGAGGAGTTGGTCGGGGAGATAGGTCTCGGTGTCGGCCAGGAGCTGTTGATTCAGCGGGTGCGCCGCCGCCGCTCGCGTGTAGGCAGCACGAAGCGCCTCGGCCGGATCTCTCGGCGAGTCGAGGTGAGCGGTAAGCGCAACGCCGGAATCGCGGTCGAGGCTGCTGAGCGCCCGGAGGTGCCACGGCAGCCGGTCGTCTCGGTAGGCGCGAAGCGGTTCGACCTCGTCGGCGCGGAGGATGCGGTTGAGCAGCGGCGTCAGCGCCGGTGATCGCAGAAGCCCGCCAGGGAGTCGGGACAGTGCTCGCTTCTTGGGCGTGAGCGCATGGTGGCCGTAGCCGGCAAACAGCTCGTCGGCCCCTGTGCCGCTCAGAAGGACCTTCACCATGGAGGCCGCGGCGTCGGCGACCTTGGTCGCCGAGTAGTACGCAGGGTCGGCCACCGGTTCGTCGCACATCCAGAACGTGGCGGGCGCCTCGGCGAGGAACGAACTGGTCGACGCGGAAAGCGTCTCGTGCTGCAGCCCGAAGTGGTCGGCGACCTCGGTCGCGCAGTCGAGTTCGTCGCGGGGTGTGCCCTCGAAGTGGACGGTGAACAGATTCAGGTCGCTGCGTTGGGCCCTCGCCGCATACATCGTGATGAGGCTCGAGTCGAGGCCGCCCGAGAGACTGATCCCCACTGGAACGTCGGCCATGAGACGGAGACCGACCGCATCGGCAAGCAGATCGTCGAGCGCGTCGAGATCAGGAGGTGTGGTGTCGGCCGCGGCGGTGACGGGCACCTGGTAGTAGCGACGCCGATCCGGGTCGTGGCCGGCTCGGATCTCCATCATCTCGCCGGGGAGCAGTCGTTCGATGCCGTGCAGCAACGTCTCGCGACCGGCGGTGCAGAAGTTGCCGAGGAACATCATCAGCTGTGATTCGTTGAGGTCGGGTTCGACGATTCCCGAGGCGACGATTGTCTTGAGTTCAGACCCGAACGCAACCTTCGTGCCGGATCGAGCGACGAACAGCGGCTTGATGCCGATTCGGTCGCGGTAGAGCAGCGTGCGCTGGCGGGTGTGGTCGATGAGACAGATCGCGAACATGCCGTTCAGGTGGTGAACAAAGTCGGGCCCGTACTCTTCGTAGAGGTGAGGGATGATCTCCGCGTCGCCGTGAGTTCGAAAGCGATGCCCTGCTCGTTCGAGCTGTGCCCGTAGGTCTCGGTGATTGAAGATCTCGCCGTTGAGCAGCACTTCGACGGTGCCGTCTTCGTTGGATACCGGCTGGTCGCCCGTGGTCAAGTCGACGATCGCCAACCGCTTGAACCCGACTCGACAGCCGGGGGCGTCGATCAGCCCGTCCGAGTCGGGGCCGCGGTGTTCGATAGTCGCCACCATGCGCTCGACCATCGATTCGATTCCGGTGGGTCGGGAACCGCCCCACCAGGTGACACCTGCGAAACCGCACATCCGCTATCGAACCCGTCCCACGAATCGAGAAGCGAACTCTCGCGGATCGAGCCTCGCGCTCGACCCGAGATGCCGAGTGCACCCTCGAAGATCCCGTGCGCTCCAAGCCAGCCGAGCAAGACGCCAGTGAGCGACCGCCTCCGCCGACCGGAAGAAATCGATCGTGTCGGTGGAGAGGTCGAGGTCTCGTTGGAGGAGATCTCGGTACATGCGAATCGAGGAGGTCCAGTAGCGCGTGCTCTTTTCGCTGAACTGCGCAGTGAGCCGAGTGCTTGGATCGTCGGCAGTCATGACTGCGCCGATTCCGGCGACCGCACAGGCGGGTCGACCCAAACTCATCGCGTAGAAGAGGTGAGTGTCGGCCCGGGGCGGAACTCGAGGCAGTAGGCCACCGGAGCCGAGGAACGCGGCCCGGTTGAACATGCTCGACTGCAGCATCATCGGTTGAATTCTGAGAAGAGCCCAAGCGGTCGCATCGTCAGCCAGTTGGTGGGCTGTTTCGATCGAGAACTCGGCGTCGTCCCACACTCGAGTGGCGTCGCCGCCGTCGTAGGGCGCGAGCTGAGTGTCCGAGAAGTAGAAGTCGGCCCGACCTTCGGTGGCTTCGAGGGCGGCGTGCATTCGGCCGAGGTGGTCGCCGGTCCAGCAGTCGTCGGAGTCGAGGAAGGCGATCCATTCGGAGGTCGCCGCCGCGACTCCCGTGTTGCGGGCCACGGCGTCGCCGGCGTTCTCCTGGTGGACGTAGCGAACCTTGGGGTGATAGTCGACGAGTCGGTCGGCGGTGTCGTCGCTCGAGCCGTCGTCGACCACGATCACCTCGTCAGGCGGGTGGTCCTGACCAAGCGTGCTGTCGATTGCTCGCTCGACGAGCCCGGCCCGATTGAACGTGGGAATCACCGCGCTGATACGGCGCTCGGAGCGGGTCGAACGGTCGTCCATCTCGAGTGCCTGCCTTCCTGCGTTACGTGGCTTGGGGGCGCCGCGCCGACCGATCAGTCGACAGGCATCTCGACTGTAGACCTCGCGCTCCGGGGCAAAACAACAAATAGGCCAAAAGACTCAATGTCTCGCCTGGGCCTCCCGATACCCCGCAGAGGCAATCCACCGACAAGAGGCACCCCGCTCATGAAGAATCGAATTGTTACGACCATCGTCGTGTTGTTGGCCATGCTCGCGACCTCCTGCGAGGCGGCTCTCGAGGCAGCCAACG
>Ga0315336_1000367_pt1 | contig 136477 bp, 131 predicted proteins | sample ASW5metaG_FD_204512 | JGI IMG/M metagenome (GOLD analysis project Ga0315336, IMG submission 204512) | Ammonia-oxidizing marine archaeal communities from Monterey Bay, California, United States - ASW #5 | ecosystem: Environmental > Aquatic > Marine > Intertidal zone | place: USA: California... | reverse complement strand
CGCGGAATGTCGGCTCTCGGCTTTTTGTCTCATCTTCGCTCCTTAACAGCTACGATGAACCAAAAACCCTCTCTTATGCAATTCCCTTATCTAGGCCCATAGGCGCTGACGGGGAACAGCTAACATCGACGATGAAAATGTTACAAGATATGCAGGCGAGATCAATCGGCTGGAATTACAAAGATGGTCGGCCGTTTGGCGGTGAAGAGAATGACGCCAGCGAAGAAATACCAACTCTTCGCATTCGAGTAATGACAGAGGAAGAAGAAGCAGAAATCCGGGAACAGGGCGAAAAAGAACTTGAAGGCATCATGAACTAGGGCAATCGCCTGGCAATAAGATTGGCGGGCGTTCAATTCTTCGTCTTTTAGGATCGGCTCATTAATCCTTCAATAGAGCTAATACTCAAAGCCCCCTAAAAATTCCCAATTTTTTCTCGGGCAACCCCGGTAGCGTTTAAGGCACCCCCCTATTTTTTTGTTTCTCGCAGGATTTTTTGTGTCTGACAAACATTTTGTATCTATTGGCCAGCAAGGCAACTTGACGGGCGCTGGACATGGTGTTTGTTGTTTAATCGTCCAATTTCTATAGTTTCTTGGCATAAACTTCTGCAATGTGTGGCAAAGCGGACGTGATTTCAGATCACCAAGAACGTCCGCTTTTGACCCAAAGCAGACCTTATTCCAAAAGTAATGTTGACGTTACTATTGCCACGATCACTGCTCTGCATACTTGTAATAACCTAGTCTCGATCTAACGATTATCAGTTTAGCCCTGGCATTTTTGAAGCCGTAATCAGTTTACATATTTTGCGCTCGTAAATCGCTCATCAAGCGCGCGTTTTCTATTGCAATGGCGCTTTGATCGGCAAACACCCGTGCCAGTTCAAGGCTCTTGTCGTCAAATGGACGCACTTGTTGGCGATAGATCGTGAAGGCACCGATCAGGCGGCCTCCTGCTAGCATAGGAATTGCTGTAAAAGAGCGCGCACCTCCCAATTCGGCCGTGGCTTTCCGCAACGGATCACCCTGCCGATAGATCTTCTCGGCTCGAACGTCAGCAATGTTTATTACTTCCCGGTTAGCGATCATACGGCCAAGGCCGGTTTGCGTGCCAATTTCAAACTCACCCTGTTCAATGAGCCATTCCCGGAACAGTTCTGGTATTTTCCGAAAATGTGTGGCCTTTGATACGTTGCGTGGCTTGCACTCAAAAAGAATACCGAATTCTGCGTCACATAGATCGAGTGTATAGCCGATAACGGAGGCGATGACGTCATTGATTTCTCCGCCGGATCGGCTGATTATTCTCAACGCTTCGCTTAGCGCCCGTTCTCGGCCAATTGCTTCATCGAGGCTAAGTGCCAGTTCAGATATCAACGCTGCTTGGTCGTCCTGATTGTTGTATGTCGGTTTCGCGCCGTTGAGCAATTTATGCAGATCAAGTTTGGAGGATATCCTGAGTTTTCGGTAAATTGCAGCTAGATGCGTACGAACCGTGGAAGGGGCAATGTAGAGCTGCTTGGCAATCTTGTGGTAGGTGTCCCCATTTGCGTAAGCGCGTGCGATTTCCAACTCTCGCGGACTTAAATGATCTTCAATCAATGTATGTCCCCATTCATACGACGCCATAAATTCAAATAATATCCGTCTGCCACTTGGGTTGAGAATACATCAAATGCAGTAGGTCGGATACGTCAGACAGCTTAGCGAAAATACTGCATGTGCATGATATCCAACTGCCTATTCGGCGTATAGGCTAAATCTTATAATTACCAATGCAAAAACGTTGAACCATTCCCAAAGGAAAGCAAACGATGACAATTTTAGAGACAGCCTGCAATTTCTTCGACGCCTGTGAAACAGGTAAGGGTGGGAATGTTTGCAATGCATGGTGCCATGATGATGCGACCTTCACATGTCAATCGGATGCACTGGCGGATGTGGACACACTGGCGGGTTATGCCGATTGGATGCAAGGGTTACTTGGCCCCATTGCCGATGGCCATTATGAATTAAAGTCTTTTGCCTGTGACGAAGCGCGCGGAACCGTTACTGCGGTGGCCGTATTCCACGGTACCCATACCGGCGAAGGTGGACCCGTACCCGCTACCGGGAAGAGCGTCGCCGCCGATTATGTTTATATGATGGATTTTGATGGCGAAAAGATCCGCCATATGACGAAAATCTGGAATGATGGACACTCGCTTCGTGCGCTTGGTTGGGCCTAGGAATGTAATATGAACAACAGATGGATGATTCTCGCTGTGTTGTTCGTTGCACGCATCGGCTTGGGGTTTCAATTTCAGACAATGGGTTCTGTCTCTGGTGAGCTGGCCACGGAACTGGACCTGAATTATACCCAGATCGGCACCTTGATCGGCCTCTTCATGGTGCCGGGTGTGTTTTTGTCTATTCCCGCAGGCATCGCAGGGCGATTTGTCTCTGATCGCTTTATTGTCGGTTTAGGCTTGGTAACCCTCGGAGCAGGGGGTGCCCTGGCGTCTATTGCAGAAAGTTTCGAGATGTTGACCGCTGCGCGTTTGATCTGCGGTGCCGGTTTCGTCTTTTCAACCATCTTCCTAACCAAGATCGTTGCAGATTATTTCTCAGGTAAAGAGTTGGCGACGGCCATGGGGGTTTTTGTGATGTCTTGGCCATGTGGCATTGCACTGGGACAGGTCGGTCATGGCTGGCTGGCTGCTAACATGGATTGGCGAATGGCATTTGTTGTTGCCTCTATATATTGCGTTATAGGTGCTTTGTTGGTCGTAATTTTCTGCCGGACGGCACCCGATGCGGCTGTGCAAACAGGTGGTTTTCGATTTACGTTGAGCCGTAATGAAACCTTCTTGATCATCGTCGCTTCATTTGTTTGGGCTTTGTTCAATGCAGGTTACGTTGTCTATTTGAGCTTTGCCCCAAGCGTTCTGATTTCCGCAGGGTATGATAGTGTTTCTGCGCTCAGTGTTATCAGCTTAGCTAGTTGGCTTATGGTGATTTCCGGTGTTGTTTGTGGGATGATTGCAGATCGAAGCGGTAAAGCAGATCTGGTACTTTATATCTGTATGGCTGCGGCGATCACTGGGATACTAATATTGTTCATTACGCCGTTGGCTATTCCGTCAAGTGTGTTGTTTGGGCTGATGGGAATTGCGCCTGCGGGAGTGATTATGGCGCTGACAGGACAGGCCATGAAACCTGAAAATCGTGCCGTTGGTATGGGGATCTTTTTTACCACTTATTTCCTCGTTCAATCTCCCGCACCTGCCATCGCTGGCTGGCTCTACGATCTGACTTTGAACGAATTTTGGCCTATGCTTTTTGCTATTGTTCTCTTCTTCTTCACGGCAGTCGCCAACATCGTCTTCAGGATGGTGCAGAAGCGGTTCCCAATTTGATGCAATGTCCGTTCATGGCACAAAGCAGACTCAAAAAGAGCGGTGGTTTAATGTCCGCTAATGACCCAAAGCAGACGTCTCTGGCGTCTATCGACCGATGATCACGGGTCATAAAGTTATCCTGCTAACGACGAAACTGCTTGATCGAGGTCGGCTTTCAATTGAATCGTCATTACTTCATCTTTGTAGAATTCGGTTTCGATAAATTGTGTGGAACTGAATTTTGGATCAATCGTAAAAAGGGCATTTACAGCCCGCCGCGTTTTTTCTGTGTCGTTGAGGTAAACTGCCGCAGCAACCCTGTAAGCTGCCGCTCGTCTTGTGAGCTTAGAAAACTCGTTGACTACTTGGAAGCACTTTACGAAGTCTCGAAGGACATAAAATGCGATTGCCTCCAGTTCCCGGCAATATTCGGGAAGGAAAGGGTCTAGAATTTTGGCGCGCTGTTGATACTCTAGCGCCGTCTTTCCGTCACCTAAGAAGTTGTAAACTTCTCCCATCCTACCCACAAGAAATGCATGATTGGGGTTTATTTCCAAAGCACGCTTGAAATGGAATAAGGCCACATCGAAATCCTTACTGTACAGCGCCAAAGAACCTGCTATCCGATGCGATTCAGCATCAGTTTCGTCCAGTTCCACGGCAAGCTGCCCCATCTCCAATAATTCGTTCCAGACTTCTTCACCTGTCCATTCCGCGACTGTTGCCAAAGCACAGGCGCGCCAAGCATAGGCCCGACCGTACTGAGGGTCTCGCTTGATAGCCTCATCGAACCAGTGAAGTGCTTCTTTGGCATTCTCCTCCGTAACTCCGCCGATTCGATGATATTCCAACCCGCGCAAAACGCATTCATAGGCTTGGAGATCTTTTGGACGTTTGCGTTTTGCACTGGTCTCCACCTGTCTTTGAATCTGCCCGGCGACGGACGAAACGATCTTAGCAATGAGCTCATCTTGTACATCGAATAAATCCTCGTACTCGCAATCAGCCTTTTCAGACCAAACCTGGTCTCCAGAGTCGATGTCCACCAAGTAACTATTTATGCGCACCCGACTACCAAGCTTTCTAATTGCTCCTTCAAGACAGTATTGGACGCCGAGTAAATTAGCTACATTGCAGGCGTCGACGTCTTTTCCTTTCAAGCCAAAACTCGCATTGCGCGAAATCGTAAAAACATCTGGAAAGCGCGACAGTTCGGTAATTAGGTCGTCTGTAAAGCCATCAGCGAAGTATTCCTGTTCCGGATCATTGCTGGCATTTTTGAAAGGAATTACAACGATTGAATTTGGTTGGCTACTTAGCTTGTCAATTTCGGGCAGTTGCTCTTCTTCGAGATAAGCTGTCCCGAGACTATGTGTACCGAGCTCTCCCAATACGCTGTAAACCGTAATCGGGTCCGAAATGTTCTTTAGTTGTTTCTCGCCTTGATGCTCGAATTTAAGCTGCGCGATGCGCTTAACATACTCAAACGTCGTTCCGCTGACAAAGACTGATCCAGGGTCACACACTGTTTCGATGCGACTGGCGATATTGACACCATCGCCAAGTAGATCATCTCCATGCACCGTGACATCTGCCAGATGAATACCTACTCGCAAATCGAGGCCGACGTCTTGGGCAATTTCAGGCGAGGCTAAATCCTGCTGTAATTCATACGCAGCGCGAACAGCAGAAACCGGACTAGAAAACTCCATAAAAAAACCGTCTCCGGCCCGTTTGAATACTCGGCCACTGTAAAGAGCCATTTTTTGGTCAATCAACTCTTCCAATGCGGAAACACGACGGATCGTGCCTCCTTCATCCGATCCCATTCTCGCCGAGTATCCGACTACATCTGCAGCCACAATCGTAGAAAGGCGTCGTTCCATTCTTGTTATCTCCTGTTGCTTGAACCCTAATGCAAAAAACAGGCCACCGTCCAGCTAATATAAGCAATTCAAAATCTTGGAGTCACCCAAAATGGTGAGGCAGGATTCAGTTGATTTATGGAAGGAGCGTTTTCTAGCATGATATCGGAAAATCGGACGTCCGCTTTTGGCACATAGCAGAACAAATGCTTTGAACCAAGATGTGTCTCTTATTGGAAGAACAGCGGACATAGTGGTGGCATGGCCTCAATACAGGCCAACCACATTTTTCTTGTTACCAGGTCCCAATAGACCTTGCCCAAGCGAGACACTTCCATAGTTGCTGAATAGTGTCTCATATACATATCCATTGTAATTTGAGACACTATTACCACATAGTCTTATATCTATTGAGACATCATGGGAATTAAGTTTATGAAAATTGGTTATGCACGTACATCGACACTAGAACAGGTTGCTGGATTTGAATCTCAGATAGAAGAACTAGAGGAACAGGGCTGTGAGAAGATATTTAGGGAACAAGTATCCTCTGTAGCACAAAGGAAGCAATTAGCTCTCGCGCTGGACTATATGCGTGAGGGAGATACTTTGGTCGTTACCAAGTTGGACCGATTGGCGAGATCCATGCGGCATTTAGGGGAAATTGTTGAAACGGTTAAAGGTACGGATGCTCATCTCCAAATACTCAATCTTGGAATAGACACCAGCAATGCAACAGGAGAGCTTGTATTGAATCTTCTGGGGGCTGTCAGCCAGTTTGAGAGGCAAATCATGCTGGAGAGGCAGAGAGAGGGCATAGCGAAAGCTAAGAGCAAAGGTAAGTACAAAGGCCGGAAGCCAACTGCTAGAGCGAAGGCTGATGATGTGTTTGAACTGATTGGAAGCGGTAAGACCCCTACCGAAATTGCCAAAGAGTTAAAAATAGGTAGGGCATCCGTCTATCGTATACTAAGCGATAGCACCATATCGCGGTCGGGTTCAGATAGTTTCGTGGCACCGTAAAAAACAATATGGCCTGTTGATTCAATGCGAGGGATTCTTGTAGTTTTTTACTTTGTTGGGACTCGGATTTTAACATCCACAAACCTAAATCGATACCTTACCCGTGATATCATGGGTATTTGGCCTCAGGCTAAACGAATATTGCTTACCTTGCGTTGTAACATCTTCAGAAACCATCAAATATTTTGATTTGATATGACTGCAGGTTTAATTTTTTTATATATGTGAAATTTGTTTAGATTGATATTAAGGTAAAAATTAATTGATGCTACATGTAGTAGAAGGAATAATTTATCTATACTAATTAGTATTGTCAAAGAACATCATGGTTTTAGGGAAACAGGATATCAAATGCACGTTTTCTGGTTAAACGTTAAAGTAGGTATTTGGAGAAATTAGGTTCGGTGCCAAGTTTTGTTAGTTTATATAGTGGCTGTGGTGGGCTGGATCTTGGCTTTTTACAGGCTGGGTTTTTGTGTCAACATGCCTTTGAAATTGACAAATTAGCAGTTGAAGTTCATTCGGCGAATTTAGATTCTCCTGTTACAAAGTGTGATTTATCAAATAGAGAAGATAGTATTTTACAAGAGGTCTCTAAGGCAGATATTTTGATTGCGGGGCCCCCATGTCAAGGGTTCTCGACAGCGGGTAAAAATAATCCAAACGATCTACGAAATAAACACTTAAACAATGTTGCAAAGATCGCCGCCCAAGCGAAGCCAAAAGTTGTACTTATAGAGAATGTGAAGGGATTGTTGAGTAGTGCAAATAGAGACAATTTCAATGAAGTTAAATCTACTTTACGAGGCGCCGGATATTCTGTGTCCTGGGATTTGCATAATGTCGCTGACTACGGAGTCGCACAAAACAGAAAGAGAGTGTTAATCCTAGCTGTTCGATCTTCAACGCCTATTGAATTGAAACCGAAATGCCAGCCTAAAAAGACTCTTAGGGATGCTATCAGTGATTTAGGTCCCGCAGACTTAGGAGGCTATGAATCTATTTCTGGCGATACAAAAGAATATAAGATTGTTAGGAGAATTAAACCGGGGCAAAAACTCTCTAATGTAAGGAGTGGTGACAACTACATTCATACATGGAGAATCCCAGAGGTTTACGGAAGCGTCACTGAAAGTGAGGTGGTCTTTCTAGAGACAATAATAAAACTTAGACGACAACAAAGGCGTCGGTCCTTTGGAGACGCTGATCCCGTAAGCAAAAAAAATATTGAGAAAATTTTTGGATTGCAGGCCGAAAAGCTTGCAAAAAATTTGCTAGAAAAAGAGTACTTAAGGGATTTTGGCAATTTTATTGATATTGCCAACACATTTAATGGAAAGTTTCGACGGTTAGTTTGGGATGAGGCAGCCCCCACAGTAGATACAAGATTTGGGCAATTAAGGCATTTTCTACACCCGCAAGAACATCGCGGATTTTCTGTTAGAGAAGCCGCCCGTATTCAGGGCTTTCCAGATGATTTTACATTTTCAGGATCTGATTCTGCAAAGTTTCGAATGATTGGTAATGCAGTTCCACCGCGTTTTGCCAAAGCAATTGCTGAGTTTATTGAAAAAGCTGTAATAGAAATATGACTCGAGAAGAATTTAGAGAAATATTGGTTGATTGGTGCCGATCTGATGTCGATTCTCAGAACGTCTATTCTGAAACTAAGGCAATGATTGAGTTTTTTGAGAAAGTTTTGTTTGAGGAGTATGTGCCGGTCAGGGCTGGAGATCATGGAGCATTTGGGTTGCGATTAGCTCGCTGGATTGGCTCGGCTGAAATAGAGAACGATAGACGAAATCTATTTTTATTGTTGAGGTATCTCTTTTTTCTTGGCCCTGAAGACATGAAATCTGCCCATTTAACTGCATACAGTAAAAATGTTTTAAGTTGGTTGATTGAGATTGGGAGTATTCCCCTTTTTTCACCGACTGCGATGAATGATTTGCGACAACTAGTTGCTGATACCGCATTCACAGAAATTACAGACAGCTTCGATGTGTCGACATTTGTCCGTATCAATAATATTCATGGCGAAAGGATCCGTTTCAATTGGGCGCAACATATAGACAATTGGGATGGAAATTATTTTAGAGAGACGGTATTACAAAATGGTAGAAAGCGGTATTTAGCGCTTTTTGAAGATTTTGTTGGATCTGGTTCTCAAGTAGAAGACGCCATACGTGTTGCTTGTGAAATTGATCAAAATCTGCATGTCCTTTTTTGTCCAATAATTATTTGTCCAAGAGGGGCGGTAATGGCAAAAGGTTTAGCCAATCATTACGCAAACTTAACATACAGCCCTGTTTTGGAATTAACAGATGAGCATTTTATTTCCCGAAGGAGACAACCCAATGAAAATGCTGACTTTCAAGAAATAAGAGAAACTCTTATCAATGTGCATACGAAAGTAGCAGGTAGCCACGGGTCCTGGGCTCAGTGGCGGGGGCCCTTTGGCTACAGAGATACAGGTGCATTAATCGTGAAGTTTGATAATTGCCCAGACAATAGTGTGCCAGCCTTACACCATAGATCAGATTTGGGATGGAATCCTCTTTTTTACAGAGCTTCTAGGGAGCCGTTGACATGAAAATCTCAAAAAATCCTTTTGTTGATTTATATGTGACAGAACACGTATCAGCTGAAAAATTTGTGAGGATATTCAGCCCGATTCTAGTGGAAGATAGTCAGACGCACATGCTTTTTCAACCAGGAAATGTGATTTTGACAGGTTTGCAGGGATCAGGGAAAACCGCGCTTTTGAATTTACTTAAACCGGAAGTATTTGTAGCCTATTTCAAAAGTGATGTGGAATGGCCGTTGCCATCCCATTGCGCCAAATTTATTTCAGCTGGAATCAACTTAGCGCGCAGTAGCGCTATTGATTTTGGTCAGCGGCAAGTAAAACAAGGTGACTATGATCAAGAGAAAATTATTGCACTATATTTTGCCGATTTCATTAACTATTGGATAGTTGATGATCTATTAAATACGATTGATATTTTTAGGACTGAAGATGAAGCTAGCGCTTATCTAGGGTTACGAATTGAATCCGATTTGCTAGATATGTTTGCGGCTGAACTTTCCAAAAATAAGTGTTGGTTGGGCGGGCTGGAATCCGTTAACTCATACAGTGCGTTAAAAGAAAAAATTGCAGCCCGGATAGCATCTTATCGTGACTTTCTTAATTTTAATTCCGAGTTACCTACCGATATACAAGTATCAAAAACCAGCCCCGGTGAACCTATCAGTATCGTCGCAGAGTTACTAAGAAATCACCATATTATTCCTGAAGAACTTCCAATTTTCATCAAAATTGACCAATTCGAAAATTTGATGGGTTTGGAAAAAGAAGAAGATGGATCTTTTTCAGGATTATTCCGAAGCACCATCATGAAATTTATTGGCACTAGAGACGAAAGGGTTTCATACAGGATCGGCGCTCGACCCTACTCATATTATCCTGATTTTTCTATGTATGGTACTGATACTTCCGTTGAAGAAAAGCGTGATTTTCAAAGACTCGATATTGGGAATCTTTTGTCGAGAAAAGAAGCAAGGCTAAGCTTGTTTCCGAAATTCTGTAATGACATATTCGCTCGCAGACTAAATGAGGCGGGCATAAAATTAAATACCGAGAAAAGGAGTGCTACTTCACAAGTTTTCGGTAAAAGAGCTTCACCTAGTGATAAAGCTAAAGACTATGTAAAAAATAACTTTCAAGCAATTTTCAAATTACCCACAGATTGGCCAAATGAGAGCAAAATTTTTTTAATTGATCTTGCAGAACGCGACCCGCTTTCCGCGAAACTTGGTGAAGCTTGGATCATGCAACGCATAGCTAAGAAACAGCCTAGATTTTCGTTTGCGGAAATTGCTGAGCGTCCTTGGGATCAGGCTAATAGGACATGGTGGAAAAAAGAGCGAATACAGCAAGCCCTTTTACAGATATCCGCCCGTAGGCAGCAACGTATGAAGTGGTACGGCGCTGACGATGTCATTGCTTTGTCAGGTAGGAATGTACTGGTATTCCTGACAATCAATCAATTCATTTGGTCCGAGTATTTAAGAACCGGTAAAACCTTGGATCAAATTGGTACTGAAAGTATGCCAAATTCGATACAAGATATGGGCATTCAAGAAGCAAGTGCGTTTTGGTTTCGAAAAATTAAAGCGGATCCCAACGGTGGAGATGACCGACACCGGTTTATTAATGTGCTAGGTTCTTTCTTGAGGACAAAATTGAGGGAAGACAGTCGTATGTCTTATCCTGGAGCAAATGGTTTTTCTTTGTCTGAAAAAGACCTTGGAGAAAATCTCTTCGTTACAGGCTTCCTAGATCGTTGCGAGGCTTACGGCGTATTAGAAACTGTAAAGCATACCCCTAAAAGTAAATCTAGAGGGCAAAGTAGAAAATGGTATTTGTTCTCAATTCTTTCTCCTTATTTTCAGATTCCAAACCCGCACACTAAAGAGCCATTTTATGCTAATGTAGATGATGTGCAGCACTGGTTAGCCGAGGCAAAGGTAATTTCAACTAGTGACAATACTTTTCCACAAACAAAACGAAAGAGGACCTTAAAAAACATTGATCAGAAAGACCTGTTTGATGAAAGGAAGTAGTTGTGATTAGGGACGATGCGACTTTTCGCCCGTGGGGAAGCTTATCAGCAGTTTTTTCTAACGCTCCGAGGGACAATTGGAGCTGTATTGGGGCCATTTCTACAGAAGAAAGATCGACCGCTTTGTTCGAGAAATTTTGCGAAGATTACCAGTTTGAAAGGACTATGTTCTTTAAACTTGTGCCTTCGCATTCATGGCATGTAAACCAAGCAACTGAGCTTACGAATAGAAATTGCGATAAGATTATCGACCTTGGGTTGGAAGAAGAGGACATATTGCCCCATAATCTTGACGCACCGTTTGGTGATTATTCTGTTGGTATTGATAGATTTCTAGAAGAGTTGGAATTTGATAACCTTATCGTCGATATTACTGCAATGCCAAAACGATTGTTCTTTTATATAATTAAGAAAATACTGTTACCGGAAACAAGAATATCAAATATTGTAGTGACTTATACTGAACCTAGAGATTACGGGGTTGGAGCTTTGGCGGAAAATCCAAGAGCTTGGGCCGCCTTACCGTCGTTTCTTGGGCCAAGAAGGGTTCCCGCTGAAAATAAAATTGTAATTGGTATCGGCTATGAACCGCTAGGGCTCCCTGAATTGGTTTCGACAGGTGAATTTGAAGGTAGTCAAATTTCTCTGCTATTTCCATTTCCATCGCAGCCAGATCGTGTCGCAAAAAACTGGAAATTTGCTAGAGATTTGTTCCCAAATATAGATACTGACGTGGTTAGTATAAGTCGTGTAGACGGAACAAATGTTCCAGAAATTTTCGACGCAATTGGTCGTGTGGGTGATTATGGAGATATTCAGTTAATGTTGGCCCCATTTGGTCCCAAGCCAGTATCCCTTGCCATGGCATTATATGCTTCAAAGTATTCAAATGGTGATTTGTCGACTAGTGTATTTTATACGCAACCTACTGTCTACAATCCTAATTATTCGTTAGGAGTTAAAGAAATAGACGGTGTCCCGGTAATAAATAGTTATTGCATACGAATGAATGGTGTTAATAATTATTGAATTATAAACACATTTATAAAAACTAATATTTAATTATTTATATTTATTTAGATTTTCATAATAATTATTAATTTTTATTATATTTTCGTCTAAATGGAATAGCGTATCCATACCATTATCGATTCCAAGCCTACGGACACTTACATGAAGTATCGCTTTTTCATTTTCTGGCCCTTTAACATGAACAGTTTCTGATATTTCTTTCGCATCTTCAATTAAAAAACTGCATTTGCCGCCCTTATTTTGCTCAACATAATTGGACAAAAATGTAAACGCGTATTGAAGATGAGTATCGGTTCGCAGCGCACTTTTATACGCTTCGGTTGAAGCACTATCATCCAATATCAGTCGGCACCTTGAAACTACGACATAGGGAAGTTTTTCTCCATGATCTACGAAAATCCATTCGACAATATTGGCTTGATTAATAACCCCCCAATCGACGGACCAGTCAGTATGAAATTCTAATTTTTCAATTCTCGATTGTGTGTGGCTAGAAACACGCCGGAGAGATCTGTCCAATAAATCAAAAGCGTTGTCTTTGTCGGACCTAAAGTCGACATACAATTTTTCTTTAAGGAATAAAGGTATTTCACAATCACCGATTACACAAGGAATGAGGAGAATTCTCTTCTCTTCCATTTCTCGAACTAGCCCCGAATTTAATTCCCGTTTACACCACTCTGAACTTATTGAGCTTTTTGACAATATAACCAATATTGCATCAGCCTCCCCGATAGCCTCTTGAATTTTTGATACGAGTGAGTCGCCAGCATTCAATTCCCAAGTATCTATCCAAACATTATGCCGGGCATCTACAAGATTTCTTGCCAGAGCTGTTGCGAAACTTTTGTCTTCATGGGAGTAGCTAATAAATATGGGCATTATTCAATCAATTCACGGTGTGAAAACAATGTTTTAAACTCGAAATGATACGGTGCACTACAATAGGGGAGCAGACAATTATTTCAATCAAAGTATGATAGTTCTTTTCAAAACGCTTGAGAGATTTGCGCATAATAAATAGAGGATCGAATGGAATAGCAATTTAAGCATTGAAGAAATGTCAGATTGTTACACTCTGTAAATTATTACACTGAATAAATGGGGCCAATTTAGTAAAAAAAGCTCATGTTTCCGACGACTTTTTGCTTGTCGCGTGATTGCTATTTGATTGCTAGCCGAAAATTTTCCAGAAGTAAAATCATCTAAGTCATTGAAAAGATTGGCGCACCCGACACGATTCGAACGTGTGACCTCTGCCTTCGGAGGGCAGCGCTCTATCCAGCTGAGCTACGGGTGCTGAGATAGGGCTCTTGCTATAACCCAACTCATGGGCAAGTGCAACGGTTTCCGCCGTTTATTCTTCACACAGATTGTAGCGGGCGGCTCATCAATGGCGTTGCAGAATTTTTACCTTGGTTTTTCTGATCGCTGTATCTTGATTAGCGGCCACAGTTTGAGCCAGATCCTTGGAAAAATCCTCTTTCGCAGTTTTCTTCAGGGCGGTCTCGGACTCTATACGGGTGCGCTTTCGGTCCGTTTGCTGTTTCAACCTGAGAAGGTCGGTTTGCAGGGGCATAGGGCTCTCCTTTCAATTACCTGATGCAATCATCAGATAATATAGGAGTGCGATGCGCGGTGGCAAGTACCCAATGTCACCGCGTATCGCCAGAGAATTCCTAGAGCGTTACCTTATTTCCGTTTTTGATCACCATGCGATGGTTCGCAGAATTGGCAGCCATCAGGACGTCTTCTGTCGGGTTGCCATTGACAATAATCATGTCGGCCTTGAAGCTGGCTTTGATCTGGCCCCGGTCGTCAAGCTCCATTAGGGAATGAGCAACCGATGTGCTGCTGGTGAGGGCGTCAATCGCCGTCATACCGCAATCGACCATATAGGCCATTTCCATGCCGTTTTCCCCATGCATGTTGAAGGGCGTGCCGGCATCTGTTCCCATAGCTATTTTACCGCCCGCCTCATAAAACATCTTGAAACTTTCGCGATGTTTCTCGAAAACGCGGCGCGATTTTTCGACAACGTAATCGGCGATCCCTTTGTCAGCGTTATTGAGGATATTCTGTACAGCCGCCAAGGTTGGCACAAGATAGGTGCCCCGCTCGAGCATGGCGTCCAGACATTGCTGGTCCATAAATATACCATGCTCGATGGAGGTGATACCGGCGAGGACAGCATTCATGATGCCTTCGGCTCCCTGGGCGTGACTGGCCGATGTTTTGTGGAAACGCCGCGCTTCTCCGACCCCGACCCGCATTTCATCGGCGCTGTAATGTGCGTCTTCCGGATTGACGCCCGGGGTCATAACGCCGCCGGTTGCCATGATTTTAATCAGGTCACTGCCGGCATGGATTTGCTCGCGTACTGCCTTTACGACCTCATCGCAGCCATCGGCAATCCGACCGCTTCTGTTTCCATGACCACCAGTCATGCAGATCATTTTTCCAGAGGCCATAATATTTGGTCCCAGGAACCGACCGCTATTGCAGGCGTCGCGGACCGGGAATTCAAGATACTCGCGACCACCGCAATCGCGGACAGCGGTTATCCCTGCGGCGAGCGAGATTTGCGCGTTCTCGAGGACACGGAGGGTAATCTCGCCGGGATTTACACCTTCGATGCTGCCGCGCGGATCGGCTTCGCCTTTATAAACGAGATGGACATGGCAATCGGCAATGCCGGGCATCAGAGTGCCGCCCGTGGTATCCACGGTGTTTCCCTGAAAATCGGCAAAGGCTTCAGCTGGCGCCACCTGTCGGATTGTGTCGCCGTCAACGAGGACAGAGTGGTTTTTCAGGAGCGTACCTGTTCCGTCAAAGACATCGCCGCCGCTATATAAAGTCGCTACCATTTTCCGTCCCTTTTATTGTTTGGTTCCCATCAATATGCCACGAACCTGAGCAAAGACACCAACAAAAAAGCCAGACCTTTGTCATGGTCTGGCTTTTCCACGTCCTTTTAGCTTACTTGTTGGGCTGAGGTGTCATTCTTAAATACGGTTTAAGTTCCTTCCAGCCTTTGGGAAACAATTCCTTCATCTGATCCGGGTCGGTGATCGCCGGCACGATGACACAATCATCGCCGTCCTTCCAGTTCACGGGTGTGGCGACCTTGTGATATTCCGTGAGTTGCAAGCTATCAACAACCCGCAAGATTTCGTCAAAGTTACGACCCGTACTGGCCGGATAGGTCAGTGTGAGCCGGAGTTTCTTGTTGGGATCAATAATAAAAACGGAGCGAACGGTCAGGGTGTCATCGGCGTTGGGATGAATCATGCCATATAAATCAGAAACGGTGCGGTCAGCATCGGCTAGAATTGGGTAATTTACGGCGCTTCCCTGTGTTTCCTGGATATCCGCCAACCAGCCCTGATGGCTATCGACACTGTCGACACTGAGGGCGATGGGTTTCATGTTGCGCTTATCGAATTCCGGCTTGAGCCGGGCGACCTCTGCCAGTTCCGTTGTACAGACGGGCGTGAAATCCTTCGGGTGGGAAAACAATATGGCCCATCCGTCACCGATCCAGTTGTGAAAGCTGATGTCGCCTTCCGTAGATTTCTGGGTAAAATCCGGTACTACGTCTCCGAGCTGAATAGTCATGGGGTCCTCTTATGTTCAATTGACTTGAGACAAAGAGGATATTCCTGCAGGCGCCCGAATGCAAACAACAAACGGGTAAGTTGTGATCACAATTACTTTGACGAGGTCATTTGCAGGAAGGCGTCTTCCAGGTCCGGCTCTTCCGTTGTCAGATCGACAATTGTCAGGCCGCCGTCAGTAACGGCTTTCAAGATTTCAGACATCTCGGTTTCGCTGGGCCGGTAGGAAATACTGAGACGCCGGCCGTGGCTGAGATGGGCATCGAACTTGGCCAGATAGGCAGGGACTTCCTCGATATCATGACTGAGAACCAGACAGACATTTTTCATGTCCAGTTTTCCCAGCAGCGTTTCCGTCGGCTCGCAAGCGACGACTTCGCCATGATTGATGATGGCAATGGTATCGCAAAGTTCTTCAGCCTCTTCCAGATAATGAGTAGTCAGGATAACCGTGGTACCGTTGTCATTGAGGTCCTTGATATATTCCCAGAGTTGCTGGCGGAGTTCGATATCCACACCGGCTGTCGGCTCGTCGAGGATGAGGACTTGCGGGCGATGGACCATGGCCTTGGCCACCAGCAACCGGCGGCGCATGCCGCCTGACAAGGTCCGGGCATAGACATCCGCCTTGTCATCCAGCCCCATGGCGGTGAGGATTTCGTCGGTGCGGCGGCGTGATTTCGGCACGCCATACAATCCGGCCTGAAATTCCATGACTTCGCGCGGTGTAAAGAACGCATCCAGATTGAGTTCCTGCGGGACGACACCAATGGCACTTCGGGCGTCGCGCATATTGGCTTCGGTATCGAAGCCACAGATGCTGACGGTACCGCTGGTTTTATTGACAAGGCCGGCGATGATATTGATCAGGGTCGATTTCCCGGCGCCATTGGGGCCGAGCAAGCCGAAGAACGACCCGCGCGGGACGACAAGGTTGATACCCTTGAGGGCTTCCTTGTCCGGTGTTGGTCCCTTGATTTTGTAGGTCTTCCTGAGGTCCCGGACTTCCAGGGCCGCGGGCGTGAGAGGATTTTCTTGCATTCTTTTATTGTTCTTTACGGTAGTCACATTTTTAGGGGTGCGCGCCTGAATAGTCAGGGCGATTCATAATCATCATTGGGCGGATAAGCAAGGGTCCAAAAAAATCCGGAATCATGAGATCCAGTATGTAAGCGCCAGTGGAATTACCAGAATTGTCAGGAGAGTCGACACCATAATGAAAGCGGCTACGTCCGTCGCATGGGCTGGTTGGTATTTTTCGACCCACAAATACGTGGCGACGGAAGACGGCATCAGGCACATGAGGATGAAGGCGTTCTTTGTGACGCCCTCAAAATCAAATAACAGGGTAACGCCATAGGCGACCACAACAGACATAGCTACATGAAACACCGCCAGCAAACAGCCTTTCAAAACGCCCCCGACATTCAGCGTTGCCAGGGTGTAGCCGAGAGTGAGCAGCATCAAGGGAATGGATAATCCGCCGAGGATAGTTGTTCCCTTGGCAATGGGAACCGGAAGCGGTGTCTTGGTGGCCATCAGGACAAGCGACAATATAACCGCGTAAACAACGGGCTGCTTCAACAGATCCGAAAAGCTCAGCTTGCCTGAAGGCAACCAGATTCCGATGCTGAAAATGCAGACGATGACGACGATCAGAATCGCCAAAGCAACGGCCAGACCTTGGTCGCCAAAAGCAAGGAAGCTTACCGGCAATCCCACGTTCCCCACATTGTTCAACATCATCGGCGATAAGAAAGCACGCGGCGGTAAGCCGATGACTTTCAAGAAAACAAAGGCAATCGCGCCAAAACAGGCAATCATCACGGCGGCGGCCAGCATCACATTGACAAACGCCCCGAAGGCCACATGCTGGGCGGCCAGATGGGATAGAATAAGGGTCGGGTAACCGATATTGGAGACGACACTGCCGACCATCTTGGTGTCGAAATAAACCTTGAATTTGGCCAGGCCGAAACCCGCCAGTACGCAAATCATGATCGGGACAAGTACATTGCTGAGATGATAGACGAGCGCTTCGATGGTAAAATCCGGGTTACGTTGATCCTGATAGGCAGTAATCCTAGCAGCCGATTTTCGCAAGAACAAATTAAACCTGCCTTAAGGGCCGTTTCTCGGTTGCTTCCTCGCCTGCAATCGATATCATCCGGGATAGATTATTGTTGCCCGTAACCCGTAGAAGAGGTTACGGCAAGGACGCTATTCGGGAACATAGAAGTGAGGCATATCAATGCAAGCCGTTGAAACAATCGAAGTTGAAAATTCCAAAATCGCCTGTGATGGTGAAAAAGGGGCGCTGGGCCATCCGCGGGTCTATTTGAATATGGGGGACAAGGGACGGGTTGAATGCCCGTATTGTGGCAAAAATTATGTATTGAAAGCTGGTGCAAAAGCTTCAGGCGGACACTGAACAGGCGGATTGGAAGCAAATCAGAATGAGTGAACCGGATGTCACGGGCGACCCCGATCAAAAACATCGCATCTATCTGGTCGACGGATCAGGGTATATTTTTCGCGCCTATTTTGCGATGATCAGAGGGCGCGGGCCCATAACCCGTTCCGACGGCACGCCAACCGGTGCCGTGCTCGGTTTTTCCAATATGCTGTTCAAGCTTATACAAGATACGCAACGGGATGGACGGGTCAGCCATCTCGCGGTGATTTTCGATACCAGCCGGAAAACCTTTCGGTCCGAGATTTTTGAAGACTATAAGGCCAACCGTGATGCGCCGCCCGACGACCTGATCCCGCAATTTCCTCTGGTTCGCGACGCAACGCGAGCCTTTAACGTGCCCTCCATCGAAAAACAGGGGTTCGAAGCCGACGATATTATCGCCACATATGCCAATCAGGCCACAGCTGCCGGCATGGAAACCGTAATCGTTTCATCGGATAAAGATTTGATGCAATTGGTCGGTGGTGACGTCACCATGCTGGATCCCATGAAAAACAAGATGATCGGCGTTGAGGAGGTCCATGAAAAGTTCGGTGTCGGACCGGAAAAGGTTATTGATATTCAGTCTCTGGCCGGTGACAGCGTTGATAACGTGCCCGGTGTGCCGGGTATTGGCGTGAAAACCGCCGCCCTGCTGATCAATGAATTTGGCGATCTCGATACCTTACTGGAACGGGCCGCTGAAATTCCGCAAAAAGGCCGCCGTGAAAAATTGCTGGAACATGCCGATATGGCCCGGCTCAGCCGTCAGCTGGTGACATTGAAGCAAGATGTGGAGCTGGACATCGGCGTCATGGATCTGACAGTACAAATGCCCAACGCCGCAGATTTGATAGCGTTTCTCAATGCAAATGAATTCAAGCAACTGACCGGCCGGGTAAAAGAATTTTTTGGCGCGGATTTCAGAAAAGATGCAGCCGAGCTTCCGGACATGCCGGCGCCCACTCTTGCTGCTGGCGATGTGGAAACAGTCGCGGCGGTTGTTGAGACAAATTACACAACAGTTCTGGATATGGCAGACCTGCAGGAATGGATTGACGAGGCTTATCGGATCGGCTCTGTCGCGGTGGACACGGAAACCACCGGCTTGAATGCCATGCAGGCCTCTCTGGTCGGCGTCTCCATGAGCATTCATCCGGGCAAAGCCTGCTACATTCCCGTTGGTCACGTCTCACCGAAAGCGCAAGGTGGTTTTGATTTTGACGGTGCTGAAGAGCAAACGGAAGATACAGGCCTCAATCAATTGCCGAAGGCCGATGTGATTGCCGCTCTGAAACCGCTGCTGGAAGATCCGGCCGTGCTCAAAATCGGCCAGAATATCAAATATGATCAGGTCATTCTTGGTCAGGAAGGCATCGAGGTCGGGCCGGTGGACGACACCATGTTGCTCTCCTATTGTCAGGAAGCGGGCCAGCATGGTCATGGGATGGATGAGCTGTCCCGCCTGCATTTCGGGATCTCGCCGATCCCCTTCAAGGAAGTGGCGGGGACGGGTAAATCGCAAATTACTTTCGCCGAGGTTCCCATCGACAAGGCGACGGAATATGCCGCCGAAGATGCCGATATAACCTTGCGCCTGCATCAAGTGCTAAAGCCGCAGCTGGCGAAAACCAAAACAGCCACCTTGTATGAGACCATCGAACGTCCGTTGGTGCCGGTCATTGCCAGAATGGAGCGCGAAGGGGTCAAGGTTGACGCGCCGTTCCTGAGCAAGCTGTCCGAAGATTTCGGCGCCCGGATGGTTGCCTATGTGGCGGAGATCCACGAACTGGCCGGTGAAGAATTCAATGTCGGTTCCCCCAAGCAGCTTGGTGAGATCCTGTTTGATAAAATGGGACTGTCCGGTGGCAAGAAAGGCAAGACAGGCGCTTATACGACAGATGTCAATGTCCTTGAAAGTCTGGCTGCGGATGGTGTGGAACTGGCGCGCAAGGTTCTCGACTGGCGGCAACTGGCAAAACTTAAAAGTACCTATACTGATGCGTTGCAGGCGCAGGTCAATGCCAAGACCGGCCGTGTTCATACGTCCTTTTCCCTGGCGGCCGCCTCCACCGGGCGGCTGGCGTCGTCCGATCCGAATGTTCAGAATATTCCCATTCGAACCGAAGAGGGGCGCAAATTACGCAAGGCCTTTATCGCTGAGCCGGGTCATAAGCTGATCAGCGCCGATTATTCGCAGATTGAATTGCGGCTGTTGGCCCATATCGCCGATATCACGTCCCTGAAAGAAGCTTTTGCCGAGGGTCTGGATATTCACGCCAAGACGGCGTCGCAGGTTTTTGGAGTGCCACTGGAGGGCATGGATCCGATGATGCGGCGATCCGCCAAGGCGATCAATTTCGGTATTATCTATGGGATCAGTGCCTTTGGACTGGCCCGCCAACTGGATGTCCCGCGCGGGCAGGCGCAAGGATATATAGAGTCCTATTTCACGCAATATCCGGGCATCCGCAATTATATGGATGAAACCAAAGCCTTCTGCCATGAAACCGGATATGTGGAAACCATATTTGGGCGTCGCGTTCATTTACCCGGCATCAATGACAAGAACGGCGCTCGTCGCGGCTTTTCCGAGCGGGCGGCCATCAACGCGCCGATCCAGGGGTCGGCAGCAGATATTATCAAGCGGGCGATGATCCGCCTTCCCGGTGCGCTGGCCGAGGCCGGACTCTCGGGACGGATGTTGCTGCAGGTCCATGACGAGCTGATTTTTGAAGTCCCGGACGCCGAGACGACTGAAACAGCCGCGCTGGTGAAGACGGTTATGGAAAAGGCAGCGTTGCCGGCGATCGATATATCGGTGCCGCTGGTTGTCGATGCCGGTATCGGCGATAACTGGGGAGAGGCACATTAACGTCGCCTCTAGTCCTCCATGACGGAAACCACGCTTATAGCTCTGACGACCTTCTTTGCGACTATCGGCCCCTTGGATGTGGCCGCTATGTTCGCCGCACTGACCCAGAAGAATACAGCGCGGGAGCGCCGGGCAATGGCCCTGAAGGTAAGCCTGATTGGCGGCGGTATCCTGCTGCTGCTCATTGCCATAGACATGGTTTTCGCCCGGGATTCCGGAAGCACCTCGACCACGGATCAGGAACAGAAGGAAGCAGAAGCAAAGCAGGATGTCTCGGTCTTTCCGCTGGCGACCCCGTTAATCGCCGGGCCGGGAGCGATTGGCGCCGCCATCCTTCTCGTCAGCAAAGCACAAGGCGACACGGTTGAAATTTCCCTGGTAATCGGCGCCTTGCTGGCTATTGTCCTGATGACCTTTTTATTGATGCTTCTGGCGACACAGGTCCAGAAACTGCTGGGGGTGACGGGGCTGCATGTGATTTCGCGGGTTGTCGGCGTGTTGCTCGCCGGGCTTGCCGTTCAGTTTATATTCGACGGGATACAGAATAGCGGCTTGCTCAATTGATTCTGATCGTTAACCATACCGGGTTAAATGTTAACCATACAAGAATAAATATTAACGATAACAACGATGTATGTCAGAAGGGCCGGGCATATTCCATATCCCTTATTTTCTGCGGCATTCTCGCATAATTTGCATAAAAATTTAGATAAATGTGATAATATCTGTTGACGGATTCGCTGAATATGGTCAAATTGCGTCCAAGCGATGTTATATAGAAAATGAATTTTAAGTCTGCCGGACATTAAACGGTGTGTTTTTGGGTTTGAGTTTTTTAATCAGGCCTTGAATAAATTGAGGAATTTATAATGAAAACTATTTTGAACGCCGTTGCAGGCGCTATCGCAGTTTCTTTCTTGTTTGTTGCCACTGCGCAATCTGCTGTCATCACAGTTGACTGGAACACGGACGTTCCTGCTGCCGATACTTTCGTTCCGGGAGCGAACTTCACGACAGGCACGGTTTATCAAGGGGCCACGGGTTCGGTCGGTGGCGTGCGCAGATCTCCTTGGGATACCATTGCTGGCATGGAAGACACGGGGACTTACACATCGGTCTCTGGCGACGCTTCTGCCACATATACGCTGGGTGAAGGCATTAACGAATTCTCCTTCATGTGGGGTTCAGTTGACGATTACAATATGATCGAATTCTGGAATGACGGCGAATGGCTCGGTATTCTGGGCGGCGACGATTCACAGCTAGATGGGGCGCCGAAACGGGTTGAATGGATCAACGCGACGATCACGCTTGATATGTTGTTTGACGAAGTTCGCTTTATCTCAGGCAACAACGCCTTTGAATATGCAAATGTCGGGCTTACCACTGTACCGCTGCCAGCCGCTCTGCCGCTTTATGGCGCCGGGCTTGCTGTTCTCGGCTTTATGGGATGGCGCCGCCGCAAGGCCGCCGCGACTGCATAGTCGTCTAGCTTAAAAAATTTTCAGTCTTAAACGGCGGCTTTAATCAGGCCGCCGTTTTTCTTTGGCTAATCGCCTTGTCTGACGATAGGCTGTCCGAATAATGAACACGGATAACGGGGCCTTGAATTGATATGGATAAAGCGACGGAAAAACTGGCGGCGGCCGAGGCGTTTAGTGAGGCGGAGAAAGAGGCCGTCTACAAGGCCATAAATACCCGCCGCGATGTCCGCGATCAATTTTTGCCGACACCCCTGCCCGATGACGTTATTGAAAAGCTTCTGCAAGCCGCCCATCATGCGCCGTCTGTCGGGTTTATGCAGCCGTGGAATTTTATCCTGATCCGCGAAGCCGAGCAGAAACAGAAAATCTGGGAGGCGTTTGATCGGGCCAACAAGGAAGCCGCCGAAATGTTTGATGCGGATCGCCAGAGCCTGTATCAGAAACTGAAACTGGAAGGCATTCTGAAATCACCGCTGAATATCTGTATCACCTGCGACCGGTCCCGCGGCGGCGAGGTCATCCTGGGGCGCACCCATAATCCACAAATGGATTTGTATAGCACCGTCTGCGCCGTCCAGAATTTATGGCTGGCCGCCCGTGCCGAAGGTATCGGCATGGGCTGGGTCAGTATTTATCATGATGCGGAATTAAAGGACCTGCTGGGGATCCCCGAAGAGATCGAGATTATTGCCTATTTATGTCTGGGCTATGTGGACAGCCTGTATGAAGAACCGGAGCTGCAAGTGAAAGGCTGGCGCCAACGGCTGGAACTGTCAGATCTCATATCCGAGGGCCGCTGGTCTGCCGTATCCCCGCGGGACGAGCCAACACATGAATGAAATTGATGGGTTCGGCTGAACCCATTCGAATTTTTCATGTATCCGGGCGAGGCGGTCCGGGCCGCTACAGCATGGACTGGATAACCCGGTCCGGTGGCGTATGGCCATCGATAAATGTCTTGATATTGATCAGCACCTTTTCGCCCATATCAATCCGACCTTCAATGGTTGCCGATCCCATATGGGGCAGCAGGATCACGTTGTCGAGTTCAAGCAGTCGTGGATTGACCGCCGGCTCATGCTCAAACACATCAAGACCGGCGCCGGCAATTTTTCCGGCCCGCAACATCCGTGTCAGGGCGTTTTCATCGACCACCTCGCCGCGTGAAGTATTGACGATATAACAAGTTGGCTGCAACAGCGCCAGGCGGCGCGAATTGAGCAAATGGAACGTCGCCGGAGTGTGCGGGCAGTTGATGGAAACAATATCCATGCGGGCCAGCATCTGGTCGAGGCTTTCCCAATAAGTGGCTTCCAGCTCGTCTTCAATAAAATCCGGCAGCCGGTTACGGTTATGATAATGGATGGACAGGCCAAAGGCTTTCGCGCGGCGGGCAACGGCCTGGCCGATGCGACCCATGCCGACAACCCCGAGACGCTTTCCCCAGATCCGATGGCCGAGCATGCTGGTTGGCGACCAGCCTTTCCATTCCCCGGCGCGCATGCGGCGTTCGCCTTCGGTCAGGCGCCGCGGCACCGCCATGATCAGGGCCATGGTCATATCGGCGGTATCTTCGGTCAGGACGCCAGGCGTATTGGTCACCGTAATATTGCGCTGGCGGGCGGTCGCCAGATCGATATGATCGACCCCGGTGCCAAAGCTGGCGATGAGTTTCAGATCCGGATTGCACTGACTGATAACGCCCAGATCAATTTTATCGGTCACCGTCGGCACCAGCACATCGGCTTCTTTTACCGCCTCGATCAGTTCGGCCTGGGTCATCGGCACATCGTCATGGTTCAGCTTCGTATCGAAAAGCTCCATCATGCGCGTTTCAATGGCATCGGGAAGTTTTCTCGTGACGACAACTAGCGGTTTTTTCTGCGACATCCGGTGACTCTTTCGTTCCTAGTCCGTAAGTTGAATTGGACTGCTAGGCTTTTTCTAGCAGATCGCGCTGCCGGTTACAATTGTGACCTTAGGTAAGTTGCATTGGTTTTTTGAGTTCTTGACCGAAAGGGTGCAGACGCGGCATAACCATAGTCGATTTCGTTCTCATTCGAAGGTGTTTCTCCCGTGAAGTTTTGCGCCCTATTGCTCACTCTCCTCAGCTTTTGTTTTCTGACGGCGATCGCCCATGCCGGCCCGACGGGGACGGAAACCGGCCTGCCCCTGCCGCGTTTTGTCTCGCTGTCATCAAATAAGGTCAATGTCCGCGCCGGACCGGGAACCCGCTATCCCATTACCTGGGTTTTCGTTCGCCGTGGCTGGCCGGTGGAGGTTATCGCCGAGTATGAACTGTGGCGCCGCATTCGTGATGTGGACGGGTCGACGGGCTGGATCCATAAAGGCCTGCTGAGCAGTCGCCGCACCCTGATCATCACCGAAGAACCCCGGGCCGTCTATGAAGAGCCGGACGAGAACAGCGTAGTCGTGATGCTGGCCGAACCCGGTGTTCTCGGAAAATTGCAGGAATGCGATGGCCGCTGGTGCGCACTGGAAATTGCCGGCCTGACCGGCTGGCTGCCGGCCAACCAGTTTTACGGAGTGCTGGAGAACGAAAAGGTCCGTTGACCGATGGTTTCCGGCGGCCGGATAATATATATAACGGCGGAGGCCGCCTATTTACTGGGCTCAGCGCGGGTGCGCCGTTGATCCGGGTCATAAAAACCGCCACCCAGATGATCATGCCCCCAGCCCATGATCTGCCATAAAACCGGCTCGAGGGATTTTCCGCTGTCACTCAGGTAATATTTATATCTTATGGGCCGATCCTGATAGGCGTCCCGCCGCACCAGTCCCCACTTCATAAGACGCTTCAGTCTTAGCGACAGCAAATTGGACGGCATATGCTCTTCGCTGTTCTGCAATTCCTGAAAGGTATGTTTGCCATGCCAGAGCAGATCACGGACGATCAGCAGGGTCCATTTATCGCCGAATATTTCCAGGGTCCGGGCGATGGAACAACGGGAGCGAAAGTCATGGCCGGGCAACGTCATAGGAGATCTCCAGGGGCGGGGTGACCCAGTATAGGATAGTCACTTTAAAAATGGAAGCTTGATTCAACTAGTCACTTCCATTATTAAAGTTACTGACGCTTCCCGCCCTTCATAGCAGAAAGACCCTGTGGATGACCCTGATCGGAAACACCCCCCTGTATAAACTGACCCGATTGACCGACGCCGACAGCGCCGATATCTATGTGAAATGGGAGGGTGCAAATCCAACCGGCAGTATGAAAGATCGTATGGCCCAGTCGATGATCGACGGGGCGGAGGCACGCGGCCTGCTCAAGCCTGGCGGCCGGGTTGTGGAATATACCGGCGGCAGTACGGGAAGCTCGCTGGCCATGGTCTGCGCCACCCGCGGCTATGCGGCGCATTTCGTCTCGTCCGACGGATTTTCCGATGAAAAGCTGCAGACCATGCGGGCCTTTGGCGCAAACGTCGAAATCGTACCGGCCAAAGACGGTCTCCTGACCGCGGAGGTGATTGATCGCATGATCGCCCGGGCCAAAGAATTATCCGGGGATCCCGATACCTTCTGGCCGGACCAGGTCAATAATCCCGATAACAAGCTTGGCTATCACCCGATGGCCCGCGAAATTATCACGGCGATGGACGGGAAAATCGATGAGTTCGTCATGGCCGTTGGCGGCGGCGGCTGTATTTCCGGCAACGCTGAGATTCTTAAACCACAGGATCCCGAGACGCGGATTGTCGGGGTCGAACCCTATAACGTGCGCAACATCTCGGGCGGCGACACCCGCGGCACCCACCGGCTGGAGGGGATCGGCCTGTCGTTCGTGCCGACCATCCTGCGCCGCGATCTGATCGATGAGGTCGTACCGGTAAAAGACGAGGACGCCGTTGAGACCGCCCGCCTGTTGGCCCGCTGTGAGGGCATCCTCGGCGGCATCACCTCCGGCGCCAACGTCCACGCCGCCCGCCACCGCGCCAAACAACTGGGACCCGGCAAAAATATCGTCACGGTCATTGTTGATACGGGTTTGCGGTATTTGAAGGGTGATCTGTTCGGGTAGGGTTTGTTAAATCGCCCCAAGTCTCATGTCCGGGACGCGCCGGATGCAGACAAAGGTAAAAGCCGCAACACATACTTTATTTATAGTGAATTGTATTTCACGGTATTAAAGGAGGGGTAACAGAAGTGAGGTTCCGGGGTGTAATTCAGGGATATTCGATACAATGTCCTGTTTGCCTAATCCAATCTGGCTCACGAATTCATAGTTGATGAAATCGAGCATTTATATATGCTAATTATCAATATCCGTATGACAAACATGGCAAAAAGCTGCAAGTAAGATAGATTTCGAGATACACTGAATGAAAAATCCGCTGTTGATAGTTGCTTTATTGATTACCGCTATCATTGCAGTATGGGGAATTGTCGATACGCCGGGACTAGCGGATTTTGCCAGGAGAACTGTTGCCATCCAGTTTACCAGCCGCGCCTGGTTTATCATGCTGACGGTCAGTTTCCTGCTGATAATTAGCATTTGGCTGGCTTTTTCAAAATATGGCGCTCTGAAACTTGGTCGTGATAATGATGAACCGGAATTTTCAACAATCTCCTGGTTGGCAATGCTTTTTTCTGCCGGTATGGGTGTTGGCCTTCTTTATTGGGGAACTGCAGAACCCCTAACGCATTTTCTGTCAATTTCTGAACATAGCGAGTCCAAAATTGCCGCCGAGACAGCCTTGTTTATAACTAATTTTCACTGGGGCTTCCATGCATGGGCGATTTATGCGGTAACCGGCATGGTCATTGCCTATTTTTCTTTCAGACTAGAATATCCCAGCCTGATTAGTTCGCCTATTGTAAGTGTTTTCGGGCAAGGAAGACTGCCACGGATTGTCGGATGGCTCGCGGACCTGATGGCGATAGTTGCCATTGCGATTGGACTGGGCGGGTCTGTTGCCATGGGTGTTTTTCAGGTCAAGGAAGGCGTTGAAGTTCTCTTTGGCCTTCAGGATACAGGTTTCGGACTAACAATGGGGGTATTTGGCGTATTATGCCTGTCTTACATTTTGCCGCTAACCGTTGATTTAAGTAAAGGAATGGCTCTGCTGTCAAATGCAGCAATGCTAGTTGCAGGCGCATTGGTGATATATTTGTTATTAATGGGCCCAACCCATTTTTTAATGGGTGGCATTGTCCAGGGCCTGGGCGAATATCTCGGCTCTTTTCTGGTTCATGGTTTTCGTACCTTTACCTTTATGGATGATGAAGTCGCCAACTGGTTCCAGTCATGGACATTGACATATATGGTCTGGTGGTTGGCATGGGCGCCATTTGTCGGCGTTTTTATTGCACGAATTTCCAAAGGCCGGACCATTCGTGAATTCCTGATATGCGTAATTACAATACCATCGGCCTTCTCAATATTATGGTTCGGTGTCTTTGGTGGAATAGGATTTTTTGGCCTGCAGGAGCCTGATTTACCAATACTGAGTGTTGTTCGCGATAACATTTCAGGTGTTACATTTTATGTGCTTGATCAATTTCCACTGTCCTCTGTAACAACAGCGGCAGTGGTTGTCGCTGCATTCCTGTTCCTTGTAACGAGTGTTGTCAGTGCCGCTTTCGTATTAGGTATGTTTTCTACCGGCGGCGATTTGAATCCACCTACAGGAATTAAATTGTGTTGGGGGTTTATTCTGGGGGCTTTAGGTTTGGTAATGATTTTGTCGGGCAGCATAGATGCCGTGAAATCCATTATTGCCCTAGGGGCATTGCCGTTTGTGTTTATAGTATTGTTGCTGGTGGTTTGTTTTCTGAAAGCGTTGAAGAAGGAACGGATCTGAAATATGAACAATATTCTGGACACCATCATGAATATCCAGGTCTTCGTTTTTATCGGATTGCTGATATGGCTGTATTTTAAACCGGATAAAAAAGATCATCGCGAAGACCCTGAAGGAAAATAGCCGTTGGTTTACTTGATTTGGTTACAGCCTTGAATCTTCCGAATAGGGTCAACCTGAGAAGTTTTAGTGGTTTGAAATCATTTTCTTGTCGCCACATTTTCCAGACATTAATGCCCGCTAGGCTCGATTTCAGCCAAAGTACGGAAGTAAGTGACCGATCCTGATTTAGTCTCATTTGCGCCGGTCACCGACGAAGACGCCAATGAGACCGCCCGCCGCCGCGCCAAACAACTGGGGCCCGGCAAAAACATCGTCACGGTGATTATCGATACGGGTTTTCCGCTTGTTGATCTGGTATGTGTTTGTTATCCGGAATGTGCCAGAAGCGAACATACTGAATATTGTGTTTTTAATCGCCAAACCGAACATTCATGGGATTGGTCGTTGATAAAAGTTTTTGGTTGGCGATCCTGCCGTCGATGTCTTCTGAATAAATATCTTTAAGCCTGTCGAGAAAATACATGGTCATAGGCGCCTTGTTTTTTACACTAATTGATCCTTGCCCGGTGAAGTCGAAATAAGGTTTCATTTGATGATAAACACGATCTGACACATTTATCCGGCCAGCTTCACTATGAGTTTCCAAGCGGGCAGCCGCATTCACCGCATCTCCCCAGATGTCATAGGTAAATCGTTTTTGACCCACAAGGCCCGCAATAACAGGGCCGCTGTTAATACCGATACGAAACTCAAAAAAAGGTAACCTTAACTTCTGCCTTTCGGCCTTTTTCTTGTCTGCAACAAATTGCATTGCTAAAGCTGCAAGACAGGCATTCTGGCAATGGAGGCGGTTTAATTCAGGCACGCCGGAAACAGCCATATATGCGTCGCCGATGGTTTTTAACTTCTCGATGCCGAACTGTTCCATCAGTTTATCGAACTCGGAAAAATACGAGTTAAGCATGCCAATGAGCATGGCAGGGTCTGCCTTTTCAGCAAATTTTGTAAACCCCACAATATCGGCGAAAAGAATAGTCGCATCATTAAAAAACCGCGGCGCGACTTTATCATTGTCGAGTAATTCTTGCGCGATGGTTTGGGGCAATATGGTCGTCAGCAAATTGTCAGCTCGTGCTTTTTCCTTGGCAAGTGTTGAATGGGCGCTATCCAACTCATTCATTGCTTGATCAAGCTCTATTATTCTGCGGCGATACTCTAGTTGCGCCATTGTTTGATGAGCTAAACGTCGAAGAGACTCTTGTTGTTCGAAGTTCAATTCACGGGGTTTTATGTCCATCACACAGATTGTTCCTATGGCAAACCCATCCGGTGTGACAAGCGGCATAGCGCAGTAAAAGGCGAAATGGGGGGGTTCGAGAACAAATGAAAAGTCTTTAAAATACGCATCTTCTGCCAGGTTCGGGACAAGAACTAAATCGGATCCGCAAACCGTTACGGAGCAAAAGGCAATCTCACGTGGGCATCCTTCAAATTCCTCTGGCAAACCGTATTTTGATTTGAACCAAAATTGGTCGTCTTCAATGAAACTTACATAGGCAACAGGGCAGTCACATATCTGTGCGGCAAGGTTGCCAATTTCATCAAAGGCTGTTTCAGATGGGGAGTGCATGATTTTGTAGGATCGAACAGCTTCATTGCGCTCGATTTCATTTTCGGGAGTTGGATACGTCAAATTTGTGCCTCCGCAATGGGATTAACCAGGGTCATCTCGATTCCTGCTTTTCCTGTGATCTCTGATGCCAGAGCCACAGAGAGAAACTGTCTAAAATGTGCGGCGGCCATTACTCACCCACCAATGAATATACATCAATAGTAGGTGCGGGCTTTCATCACGTCTAGTTCTCAAACTGTACTGGCTTGATACAGTTTGAGAACGGGCGTCCCGACCTCGTTCCGGCTATGTCGCTTTCAGGCGGTAATCGGTCTAATTCACGGTCGTTTGTGTTTAAAATAGGAGATAGGGTTTTTACAAAAGGAGGTCGATGCCTCCGTGCGGGCTGTCGCCCACACGCCAAGAAAATGGGAAGAACACATGAAAACACGCGGTCATTGCCTGTGTAAGAAGACGAAATGGGAATATGCAGGTGAGGTAACCTGGGCCTGTTACTGTCATTGCGATGACTGTCGCCGCAATTGCGCTGCCCCGATGGTCGCCTGGCTTGGCGTGCCGATCAAAAACTTCAAATGGTTGGGAGAGGCGCCGATATCGTTTGAAAGCTCAAAAGGAGTCATTCGGCATTTTTGCGAGGATTGCGGGTCGCCTATGGGATTTGAGGCAGATCACTATGCAGGCGGAATGCATCTCTATGCGGCCTCCATGGAAAATCCACAGGATTTCAAGCCTGAATTCCACGTAAACTATGAGAGCAAGCTCCCCTGGCTTCAAATGACCGATGATCTTCCGAAATACAACGGCACACTGCTTCATGCCCCGGAAGACCTGAGCGACTACATGTCCTAGCTTTTGGGGTTTTGAGGCTGCGCCAAGGCCACTCTTGCAAGGGCATTACGGGCAATCAGGATATGAAATGGGAGAATGGTCTTTAGATAGAGCTGTCCGCCTATATTGTGAGGGTGAACCCATGTGGCCAGAGAAACCCGACCCTCCTGCGCGAACACAGAGACGCGGAAATCGAGATGCTTGTCATTAAATCCGGCAATGAGTTCAGTTGCTGTTTCGATCTCCACCGGAAAAGGGCCAACTTTGTCAGCGGCCTCCGGCCCATCGGTGGACAGGCCGAAAGGGGCGGTCATTGCTCGGCGTATCTGCAACAGGAAACGCGCCCATCCTGGAAAATCTGTGATGATCTCAGCCGCAGCGCGCGACGACATATTGGAGGGTACTGAAAAACAGTCGAGGAAGTCTGTTGTCGACACCCGGTCGTGCAGGGCGCTATGTGCGGGTAGCTCCGAGGCGATTACTTCGGGTCTATTTTGCAACAAAAGGCATCTCCTCAATCCTAATCGATCAGGTCTTCAGCGAGGGCAGCGCGGACATTGCCGATCAGCGGGGTAATATGGCTATAGTCTTCATGCTCAATGCCCAGCTGGACATCGACGGCGCTATCCTTGAAAGCCTGTCGTTGGCCCGGTGTCATGGGGAAATGCAGGAAATGGATGGCGGAGGTTTTGCCATCTTCGGTTGTCCGGTCGACTTCCTGTTCCGGCACGGCGTAAATCTTTTCACCGGCAATGGAGAGATAGACCTTGTCTTCGATATGGCCCAATTTCCGCAGCATGAAATCCCGGCGGACGGGATCATCGATCTCGATCATGAAGGTTGCCACCAGCTCGGATCCATTGGGAATAAGCGGGTTATAGGCTTCCAGCTCATCCTTCAGCTGCTCGGCACCGCCTTTTTCGATATAAAGCATTTCCTGAATTTGCGACCACATGGTCTCATAATTTTCGAAATAGAAGGTGGCGTAGGGACCAATGGCGACCCGGCGGTTCTTCTTGATGGGGATAAGCTTTTGCTTGTGCTCTTTACGGATCTTGGCATATTCGCTGACGGGCAGAATATCCTGATCAGTAATTTGACGGTTTGCGATGGCAGTCATTGTCAGAGGTCCTCATTCAGGCCATAGGCTTTGGCCAGCAATTCGATGGGGTGGGCGGCATGCTTGGATTTGACAGCCTCAGCGTCCAGGTTACCGATGCCTTGCATCAAATGTTCCGCCGCCAGCGGGCATTCGGAGGCGATATAGCCAGCCTTTGAGTTCAGTGCTGTCTTGGCCGCCGGTTTGCCAACTTTTAGCGCGGTTTCATAATTACCCTTCATGATCCCCCAGGAGCCGCCATGGCCGGAGCAGCGCTCGACAATAGCGACCCGGGTTTTCGGGATCAGACGCAGCATCTCGGCGCCCTTGGCGCCCATATTCTGGGCCCGGGCATGGCAAGCCAGATGCATGGCGATATTGTCACCAAGCGGCTCCATTCCGTCAACCATGCCCTCTTTCTTGGCGAGATCCATTACATATTCGGACACATCAAATGTCGCCTCTGACAAGATCTTGAGATCCGGGTTGTCGGGATCGAGTAACGGCCATTCAAATTTCAACATCAGCGCGCAGGAGGAGACAAGGGCAATGACATCATAACCCTTTACAATCCAGCTGTTCAGCTCTTTGGATACAGATTTAGCATTCTTGACAACCCCTTCAAGATCGCCCTGTTCCATCAACGGCATGCCGCAGCAACCGGGATAGACAACTTCCGTCTCCACGCCGTTGCGGGCCAGGACTTTGCGAGTCGCCTCACCAATGCTGGGATTATTATAATTGCCAAAACAGGTGGCGTAGATCACTGCTTTCCGGCCATAGCCGGGCGCCTCTGTATTAACGACTAGCGGATCTTCGTGAGCCCGCTTGAGCAGGGACTTGGATTGATATTCGGGCAGGGCCGCGTTGCGATCAATGCCTAGCGTTTTCTCCATGATACCGCGGGTCAGGGTATTTGATGTTTTTGTCGCCCAGTTTGCCAACGGCGCGATAGGTGCCGCCAGCTTGCCGTTGCGGTCGGTTTGCGACAATTGCTTAGGCACGAATTTATCCAGACCTTTGCGTTTTTCCACGGCCCGGTAACGCAACATCAGATGGGGAAAGTCCAGATTGAATTCATGGGGCGGCACGTACGGACATTTCGTCATAAAGCACATGTCACAGAGAGTACATCCATCGGCAACCGGCTTGAAATCTTCCGAGGCAACCGCATCAAGTTCTTCGGTTGGCGATTCATCGATTAAATCAAAGAGGGTTGGAAAGGAATCGCATAGATTAAAGCAGCGGCGGCATCCGTGACAAATATCGAAGACACGTCGCAGCTCGTCATCCAGTTTTTGTTCGTCATAAAAATCCGGATTGGTCCAGTCAATTATGTGGCGGGTTGGCGCGCCCAGGCTGCCTTCACTCATGATAATCTCCGGAAAGGAATGCGAAGTTTTAAAAGAGGGTAGCGACGGCGTGCCGTTCGCTACCCTGAATTATTGACGCGCCGCTGCGGTCAAATTAATCGTCGATCGTGTCGAGCGCTTTTTGGAAGCGGCCGGCGTGACTTTTTTCAGCTTTCGCCAGGGTTTCAAACCAGTCAGCAATTTCGTCGTGACCTTCTTCGCGTGCGGTTTTCGCCATGCCTGGATACATATCCGTATATTCATGGGTTTCACCGGCGATAGATGCGGCCAGGTTCAATTCCGTGCCACCAATGGGCAGGCCGGTTGCCGGATCGCCGGTTTCTTCCAGATATTCCAAATGACCGTGTGCATGGCCTGTTTCACCTTCTGCAGTCGAGCGGAAGACAGTGGCAACATCGTTATATCCTTCGACATCCGCTTTCTGAGCGAAATAGAGATAACGACGGTTTGCCTGTGATTCACCTGCAAAGGCATCTTTCAAGTTTTGTTCAGTTTTGCTTCCCGCTAGAGACATAAAGCCCTCCTGGAATGAGTAGTGGTTGTGCCTGTTCCTGTGAGATCAGGCTTACCTTTAGAATATATGGTGCACACAGGGAGGAGTCAATACTTTAGAATGTTTCTAAAGAAGAAAAATAGATGTCGAAAAGAAGAAATGTTTAGCTGCGACGATCCGTGACGCGGACAATAACATCGACGCTGCAGATCTCGGTTCCTTCAGGCAGGTCCGGGATAGTATCAACACTTAATTCATTGCGCGGGATATCTTCCAGCTCACCGGTGTTTTCATGAAAAAAATGGTGGTGCGGGCTTACATTTGTATCGAAATAAGAACGGCTGGAATCTACGACGACTTCACGTAGTAAGCCGGCGGAGGTAAATTGATGAAGATTATTATAGATGGTTGCCAAGGAGACAGTGACACCAGCACCCATGGCTTCATTGTGCAGCCGCTCGGCGGTCACATGACGATTACCCTCGGCGAATAACAGCTCCGCCAGTGCCAGCCGCTGTCTAGTCGGGCGCAGGTTTGCCATTTTTATCTTATCGCGTAAATCTTCAGAATTCAGCTGCATAGCATCACTACTTTGTTCAATTGCGTTGCCCGAAGTACGGGCCAGACCTTATTATATAGTGCTTTTTATAATAATTCAAATCTGCAATTAAAGTTACTCAGTAAGAACTACTTCCCGGTGGCGATCCGATCAACCAGCTGCTTGACCGTTGGTACAAATCCGTCTGCATAAAACGGGTCCGTCGCAAAGCGGTAGGCACCGTGACCGGCAAACATCAAGTTGTTATCGATGTTGGAATGGGAATGGATGACATCTTGCAGGGTTTTCTGAATACAAAAACTCCGCGGATCGGCTTTGCGGCCCGTATTGCCCTTCTCGCCCTCTGCCCAGTTTGAGAACTTGCAGTGGGACAAACAGCCCATACAGTCGATCTGGTCTTTGCGGATTTCCTTCATTTTATCCGGTTCAACAAAAATCAGGGTTGATTCCGGTGTTTTCAGGCTTTCCGTAAAGCCTTCCGCGATCCAGCCTTCTGCATGTTCTTTATCGGCGGCGGTCAGATAAACTTCGCGTTTACGGGCGCCAATCCCGAAGGCGGTATTATGTTCGCCGACCGGTTCATTGGAAAATGCAACCTGGCGTTCCGAGCGGCCTTTCAGCTCGTCCAGGAAGTCATTGCGGACAGCCGAACACCAGAAGCCGGTCGGGCTGAACTTGTTCAAAAACACGTCGCCCTTTTTCAACGATCCCAGTTTCTTTTTCCAGGCATCCGATATGGGGCTCTCCTGCGTCAGGAGCGGGCGTGTGCCAAACTGGAAAGTGATCGGGCCAATCTCCGGGTTGTCGAGCCAATGTGCCCAATCCTCAAGATGCCAAACACCTCCGGCCATGACAATCGGCACGTTATTGAGGCCAATTTCGTTCATCAATGCGCGCAAGCTGGCGACCCGCGGATAGGGATCTTCGGGGATCAGCGGGTCTTCTGAATTGGTGAGGCCATTGTGACCACCGGCGAGCCAGGGATCTTCATAGACCACCCCGCCGAGCCAGTCAGAGAATTTGTGATACGCCCGTTTCCACAGCGCCCTGAAGGCCCGTGCCGAGGAAATGATCGGGTAGTAGTGAATTTGGTAATCTGCGGCAATCTGGGCAATGCGATAGGGCATGCCGGCGCCACAAGTAATGCCGTGGATCAGGCCCTTGGTATTTTCAAGCACACCATGGAGGATGCGTTCGGCGCCCCCCATTTCCCACAGAACATTCATATGGATACGGCCTTCGCCGCCGGAAAGTTCATGGGCGATCTGAGCCTGGGCAATGCCGCCTTTAATCCCATAGGCGACTAGTTCTTCATGGCGATCCCTGCGTGTCCGGCCATGATAGAGTTGCTCTATCATATTTCCATTTTCATCGAAACTGTCTGCATTGACGCCGGAAAAGGTGGCAACACCTCCCGCCGCCGCCCAAGCACCTGAACTTTGGCCAGAAGACACCGCTATGCCTTTGCCGCCTTCAACCAATGGCAGGACTTCCTTACCGGAAATCATAATTGAATTCAGTGCTTTCACCAGACAATTCCTATGACTACATACTTCCCCACTTAACACTTAGAGCACTCGGGCTCCGGCATCAAGGTTCATCTAAAGGCAAGGGCGGAATGAATTACTCGGTCCGTTCCGCCCTTGCTGTATATTTAGCTATATAGAGCAGAGAATTTAGTCTTCTGCTGCCGCTTTGGCGTCTTCCGCTTCAACCGCCTTAATAGACAGACGGACTTTGCCGCGACCATCAATTTCAAGCACTTTAACACGAACTTCGTCACCTTCATTGACAATATCCGTCACTTTCGCCACCCGTTGCGGCGCCAGTTCAGAAATATGAACCAGCCCATCGCGGTTACCGAAGAAGTTAACGAATGCACCAAAATCGACAACTTTCACGACTTTACCTGTGTAGATAACGCCAACTTCGGGATCATCGACAATAGATTTGATCCAGTTGATGGCGGCATCGGCACTCTCAGTTGTCGTGGCGGCAACTTTCACGGTGCCATCATCATCGATGTCGATTTTCGCGCCCGTGACCTCACAGATCTCACGGATAACTTTACCGCCAGTTCCAATGATATCGCGGATTTTGTCTTTCTTGACTTGCAGCTGCGTAATCCGCGGAGCGCCATCACGGACACCATCACGGGCAGATTCAAGGGCCTTGCCCATTTCATCAAGAATATGGTTGCGACCTTCTGTTGCTTGCGCCAGAGCGATACGCATGATTTCTTCGGTGATACCGGAAATCTTGATATCCATCTGCAAGGACGTAATGCCTTCGCTTGTACCGGCAACTTTGAAGTCCATGTCACCCAGATGATCTTCATCCCCCAGGATATCGGAAAGAACCGCGAACTCGCCGCTTTCTTCCAGAATTAGACCCATGGCGATACCGGCAACCGGCCGTTTCAGCGGAACACCCGCATCCATCAACGCCAGCGATGTGCCACAAACTGTGGCCATGGAAGAAGAACCGTTTGATTCCGTTACTTCAGAGACAACACGTAGAGTGTATGGGAAGACGTCCTTGGACGGCAGTAAAGGATGAACCGCGCGCCAAGCGAGCTTGCCATGGCCGACTTCCCGGCGACCGGTGAAACCCATGCGTCCAACTTCACCGACCGAGTAAGGAGGGAAGTTGTAATGGAGCATGAAGTTTTCGCGATATTCGCCTGCCAGCGCATCCATGATCTGCTCGTCCTGACCGGTTCCCAAAGTGGCAACGACCAACGCTTGCGTTTCACCGCGTGTGAACAATGCGGAGCCATGGCTTCGGGGCAGCGGGCCAACTTCAGAAACAATCGGGCGCACTGTTTTCGTGTCACGACCGTCGATGCGGGTCCCAGTCGAGATGATGTTGCCACGCACGATGTTTTTCTCGATCTTTTTGAGAATGCCACCGGCGGCTTCCATTTCGTCTTCTTCAAGTCCTTCAAGTGCCGCCTTCTTGGCATCTGAAACCTTGTCCGTCCGTGTCTGCTTGACCTGCTCTTTGTAGGCTTCTTTCAGTCCAGCTTCAGCAGCGGATGTCAGTTTTGTTACAAGGGCCGCATCGTCTTCAGGTGGTGAGAAATCCCATGGCTCTTTTGCACAATCTTCTGCGAGATCAATAATTGCGTCGATCACGGTTTGCATTTCACGGTGACCGTACATCACGGCGCCGAGCATCTGCTCTTCGCTCAGTTCACTGGCTTCAGATTCAATCATCAAAACGGCTTCTGAAGTCCCGGCGATGACCAGATCCAGATCGGTGTTTTCCATCTGCTCTGATGTTGGGTTCAACACATAGTCACCCTCAACATAGGCAACGCGCGCGGCGCCAACAGGGCCGAGGAACGGGATACCGGAAATGGTCAGAGCCGCAGATGCGCCAACAAGAGCAATAACATCCGGGTCATTTTCCATGTCATGAGCAACAACCGTACAGATAACCTGTGTTTCGTTTTTAAAACCGCTGACGAACGACGGGCGGAGCGGCCGATCGATAAGACGAGATGTCAGTGTTTCCTTTTCACTTGGGCGTGCTTCACGTTTGAAAAAGCCACCGGGGATTTTTCCCGCAGCATATGCTTTTTCCTGGTAGTTAACCGTGAGCGGGAAAAAATCCATGCCCGGTTTTAAGGATCTTGCGGCAACAGCCGTACAGAGAACCTGTGTTCCCCCATAAGTAATCATGACGGCGCCGTCAGCCTGGCGGGCAATCTTACCTGTTTCCAATACGAGCGGACGTCCGCCCCACATCACTTCCTTGCGATGTACTTCAAACATATTCTTTCCTTCCAACGCGGCAACAGCCCCTGCTGTCCCGCTATAATCCGACACCCTATGCATCGGCCTAATTAGTCTTAATTTCTTGTGGCAGTTAAAACAGACTGCCTTAAACGCAACAAACGCCGATGTGCAACAGGACATTGTCCCGTACAATCACCGGCGTTTGAAGTATTGATGGTCTTACACAAAGACCTGAAAATCTCATATTTATTTACGAATACCGAGACGTTTAATAGTCGTCTGGTACCGTTCTTCTTCGACCTTCTTGAGGTAGTCTAGCAAACGCCGGCGACCGCTCACCATTTTCAAAAGACCGCGACGTGAATGCACATCACCTTTATGTTCTTTGAAATGGTCCGTCAGATTTACAATCCGTTCGGTCAAAATTGCAATCTGTACTTCCGGAGAACCAGTGTCTCCTTCTTTGGTCGCAAATTCCTTGATCAGCTCTGCTTTTCTTTCTGCAGTGATCGACATCGGTAACTCCTAAATTCAAATGTTAAAAACCCGTATTGGGAACAATCTTTCATCTTCAACTTTGGCAATGCCAATTGGATTATTCCCATCCATTGCACAGACAATCCCGTCTGCTAAATTTGGGGTCGCCACGTCATTGCCGTGCCGAAAGCGAACTGCTTGCGTTTCCGTTATGGCCACCGCCGGGATGTCGTCCAGCGCGGTCGTAATAGGAAGCAGAGCCTCAAATTCTGCGGGACACTGCCACAGCTTCTCTAACTTATCCAGCGAAATCGCATCATTTTCCAAAAAAGGTCCAACTCGTGTCCTCCTAAGCTCAGTCAGGTGGGCGACGGTCCCCATTTCGAGGGCTAAATCACGGGCAAGCGATCGAATATAAGTCCCTTTTCCGCAACTGACGTCGAAAATCGCGTGATCAGAATCAACGAGCCGAACCAATGTCAGATTATAAATCTCCACATCGCGCTCCGGAATCTCGACATCGACACCTTCTCGGGCAAGTTTATAAGCCCGTTTTCCATCAATCTTGATCGCAGAATAAGCTGGCGGGCGTTGACGGATCGTTCCATGAAAGCGAATAAGGGTTTCGGCAATAAGCTGCAGAGTAGGGCGAACATCGGACTGGTCGGTAATATGGCCTTCGATATCGTCTGTGTTTGTTGCCTGCCCCCAACGCGCCGTAAATCGATAGTCTTTAACGTCACTGACGATATAGCCAACGGTTTTCGTCGCTTCCCCTAAAGCGATTGGTAGAATTCCTGTCGCAAAGGGATCCAGGGTGCCCGCATGGCCGGCCTTTTGTGCATTGGTAATCCGCTTTACCGCGCCGACTACCTGGGCCGAGCTCATTCCTACGGGCTTGTCAATATTAAGCCAGCCGTGAATGGGGACGCCGCGTTTTTTTCTCGCCATGGCCGATTAGTCGTTGTCGTCGGATTGCTGTGACTTTCGGATCAAACTGTCAATATGACTGGCATACTCAAATGACTCGTCTTTCTTGAAAGACAACCTGGGTGTAAATTTCATGGTGAGATGGCGCGCCATCTCACCTTGAATGACCGATGACGTCCGATTGAGGCCTTCAATCAAGGCTTTTTCATTCACACCGCCAAGAGAAGCGACATAGACCGTTGCATTTCGCATATCTGGGCTTGGATTCACTTCCGTCACTGTCACCGAAGAGCCGGCAACATCGACGTCATGAATAGAATCTTTCGCCAAAATAGATGAAATGATGTGGCGAAGTTCTTCGCCAACACGTAATTGCCGTTTACTGGCTGTTCTGCCAGCCCGCTTTGCTGTCGCCATGATTGTCCTCGCGATTTCTATAACGTTGGGGTATGGCTCGCTTAAAGCTGGCGAGCTACTTCCTCAATCTCAAAGCATTCGATGAAATCACCAACTTGCAAATCGTGATAGTTTTCAAAAGCCATACCACATTCCATACCGGACTTGACTTCTTTCACTTCATCCTTGAACCGTTTGAGGGTTGCCAGAGTGCCTTCATGGATCACGACATTATCGCGAAGCAGGCGAACTTTGGCACCGCGCTTTACGGTGCCTTCCGTCACAATACAACCGCCAATTTTACCAAGTTTCGAGATATTGAAGACTTCTTTGATCTCCGCATAACCGAGGAAATTCTCGTTCAAGGTTGGCGCCAGCATACCAGAGAGCAATGCTTTCATATCATCTATGACATTATAGATAACCGAGTAATACTGAATATCGATACCTTCTTGCGCGGCTTCGTCCCTCGCCTGTTTATTTGCGCGCGTATTGAACGCGATGACGATGGCACGGGATGCGGTGGCAAGCGCAATATCAGATTCCGTGATGCCGCCGACACCTGAGTACAGGATTTTTACAGCGACTTCATCAGTACCCAATTTCTCAAGAGAAGTGCTAATGGCTTCGGCAGACCCCTGGACATCCGCTTTAATAACAACCGGCAATTCGTCGACGGTACCTTCTTTAATGGCACTGAACATTTGCTCAATGGTGCCACGTGCAGTTGCCGTTACTTTTTTGGTCTTATCAAGGCGTTGACGATATTCAGCAATTTCCTTCGCTTTGCCTTCACTCTCGGTTACCGCAAAATCATCACCGGCGATGGGTGCGCCCTGGATACCCAGGACTTCAACGGGGACTGAAGGTCCGGCTTCTTTGACCTGTTGACCACGATAATCCAGCAAGGCCCTTACCTTACCCATGGCGGTCCCCATGACAAAATGATCACCCACCTGCAGCGTACCTCTACTGACAAGAACAGTGGCGACCATGCCGCGGCCTGTTTCGAGTTTGGCTTCAACAACCGTTCCTTGCGCGGAGCGATCCGGATTGGCTTTGAGTTCAAGCAATTCCGCTTGCAGCATGATGGCTTCTTGAAGCTTGTCGAGCCCGGTTCCTTTGGTCGCGGAAACTTCCACATCCAAAACGTCACCGCCCATATCTTCAACAAAAATTTCATGCTGCAGCAGTTCTTGCCGAACCTTGCTCGGATCCGCGGCAGGTTTATCACATTTATTGATAGCAACAATTACCGGAACCCCAGCAGCCTTTGCATGCTTGATGGCTTCAATAGTTTGCGGCATGACGCTATCATCGGCAGCAACCACAAGAATTACGATATCCGTAACCTGTGCGCCGCGCATCCGCATGGCGGTAAAAGCTTCATGGCCAGGCGTATCAAGGAAAGTGATTTCGTTGCCATTGGCCAACGTCACCTGATAGGCGCCGATATGCTGTGTAATGCCGCCAGCTTCTCCGGCAACCACATCAGATTTGCGCAACGCATCCAACAAGGATGTTTTACCATGGTCGACGTGACCCATAACGGCGACAACAGGGGCCCGAGGAACGAGATTCTCCGTGACATCTTCGTCTTCACCACCAAGGCCGATTTCCACATCTGATTCGGCGATACGTTTTGCCGTATGTCCGAGCTCTTCGACAACAAGTTCGGCGGTATCTGCATCAATTGTCTGGCTTGCCGTGGCCATAATGCCCAGTTTCATGAGAGATTTAATGACATCCACCGAGCGTTCGGTCATCCGGTTGGCGAGCTCTTGCACGGAAATAACTTCCGGAATTGTCACTTCGCGGAAAACCTTCTGCGCGGGTTCTGAGGAATGCTGCTGCTGTTTTTTGCGCGCACGACGAATGGACGCCAATGACCTTTGCTTCGGTCCGCGGTCATTGAGCGCGTCGCCAATGGTAAGTCTTCCGGCGCGACGGCGCGGTTCGTCGGTTTTACGCGCTGGTGTTGCACGATCATCGGCGCCGCCCGAACGCGATGTTTTTACCTGTTTCTTACGGCCTGAGGGCGCACTATCCGCGGCGGGTTGATTGTCTCCGGGAGACGCTCCGGGAGACGACCTTGTTGTTCGTCTAGGTGCGGGACTCGTTTCGCTCGCGGAATCGTCAGGTTTTGGTGCTGATTTGGTTTTTTCCCGATGCACGGCAACTTGTGCGTTCTTGGCAGCGTTTTCCTCTTCGGTTAATCTCAGAGCCTCAGCCTCTTCTGCAAGCCGACGTTCTTCAGGCGAGCGCCGACTCGCGGCTTTTTTAGCTGCAGCCGCCGCCACTTTTTCTACTTCTGCCTTTTCAGCTTCCTGGCGCTTTTCTTCTTCCGCCCGGCTCGCATCTTCAACAATCTTGCGCTCCGCATCCTTTATATTTTGCTCACGGGCGCCAGCCAGTGCCGCTGCGCGGGCCGCTTTTTCATCCGTCGTCAGCAGCGGAGCTTGTTTACCTTCGCTGCTTTTTTTCGAGGATGATGCGGGCGCTGCTTTCGCGGAAGGTTTAGCAACGCTAAGTGTTTTCTTGGCTGTTGCTGTTGCTGTTGCCGACGGCGGAGCTGTTGTCGCGGCGGTTGGTTTTTGAGAACCTAGAGCACCAGCCGCACCGCGTTTTTTGCGCACCTCTACCTGCACGGTCTTTGTTCGACCATGGGTAAAGCTTTGACGGACTTGACTATTCCCGCCAGCTGTCTTTTTCGCTTCCAACGGTTTGTTTAGGCTAAGCGACTTGCGCCCATCCTTGTCGTTTGTCTCAGTCATTCTTACTCCGACATTTCGGTTCTTTAATTTACATCGTTATGGTCCCTGAACCTGGAAAGCTGGGAAACCGCAACCGTAATCTTTTTCGTCAATCCACTTGAGCCAACGCTCGCATGAACAATATTTTCCTTACCGAGCGCTTGGCTTAAATCATCGTTATTAAACGTGTCAACCACCGGCAACGTACCTGCTATTCTTTTCAACTTCTGCTTTCCATCATCAGCGCCGTCCGACGCTGCAATCAGGATAGATACCTTCTTTGACTTTAGGGCCTTTTCGACTTTAGCAAACCCTACTGTAACCAATCCACTTTTTCGCCCTAATCCCAGCAAAGCCAGGCAACGTTGCGAAAGAGCTTCGTCAATTTTTAGCACCATATTCTCTGGCACCGTAATGGCCTGTTTCGCGGATTTTGCAAACAGTCCTTTTTTTAACGCCAATTCGATCGATTGCTGGCTACAACTAATCCAAATGCCGCGACCTGGCAAATTCATTTGAACATCGAATACCAATATTCCATCGGGCGATACAGCGAACCGAAGCAAATCCTCTTTTTCCCGTATTTGTCCAGTGGCTATACACCGCCGTTGAGGATCACTCAAGTATACTTCTCCATTTGACAGTTCAGCTTGCCGGGACTTCTGCCTCGCTTCCCTCAATTTCACCGTCAGTTTCCGCATCGGCTTCATCATCTTCAAACCAATGCGCGCGCGCCGCCATAATGATTTCATTCGCATTTTCGAGCTTAAGATCGAATTCGCGCAATATGCCGTCTTCGGTGTTTGTCAGCTCGTCACCCGCCAAATCCGCGAGATCATCTAGTTCCTTGACGCCGGCTTCGCCTAAAGCGACGATCATCGCCGGCGTGAAGGCCCCGAGATTTACGATATCATCACTGATACCAAGTTCCAGGCGCTTCGCTTCCAATTCAGCATTTGTTGCGTCAACAAATTCTTGCGCCCGGCGACTGAGTTCCGTTGCGATTTCCTCATCGAAACCTTCGATTTCTGCGATTTCTGCAACATCCACATACATCACATCTTCAATGGATGTGAAACCTTCCGCAGCCAATAGCTGGGCAATCGTTTCATCAACATCAAGGGCATTCATGAATATTTGCGTGCGATCGGTGAATTCTGCCTGACGACGGCTGCTTTCTTCATCTTCGGTCAAAATATCGATATCCCAACCTGACAATTGAGAGGCTAGGCGAACATTCTGGCCTCTGCGGCCAATGGCCAAGGACAATTGATCGTCCGGAACAACAACTTCAATCCGGTTGGCATCTTCGTCAAGAACAACCTTTGCCACTTCAGCAGGTGCCAAAGCATTCACGATAAAGCTGGCCTGATCCGGCGACCATTGAATAATATCAATTTTTTCGCCTTGAAGTTCGTTGACCACCGCTTGAACTCGAGAGCCCCGCATCCCAACACAAGCGCCGACAGGGTCAATGCTCGAATCAGACGAAAGAACGGCAATTTTAGCCCGGCTTCCTGGATCACGTGCGACAGCTTTAACTTCAATAATGCCATCATAAATTTCCGGCACTTCCTGACCAAAGAGTTTTGACATGAATTGCGGATGGCTGCGAGACAAGAAAATCTGCGGTCCCCTTGGTTCGGGCCGTACATCATAAATATAGGCGCGAATACGGTCCCCTTGACGGAAGCTTTCGCGAGGAAGCATTTCATCCCGGCGGACCACTGCATCGGCTTTGCCCAAATCAACGGTAACGTTGCCATATTCGACACGCTTGACGATACCATTTACAACTTCTCCGACACGGTCCTTATATTCTTCGTACTGACGTTCACGTTCTGCTTCGCGAACTTTTTGTACAATAACCTGCTTTGCAGTTTGCGCAGCAATCCGACCGAAATCGATAGGGGGTAAGGGTTCAATCAAAAAATCACCGACGGCGGCGCCTTCGAGCTGAAATTGTGCGTCCGCTGGAGTAATCTGAGTGGCGTCATTCTCGACTTCTTCAACAACTTCACGCACGCGTGCCAGGCGAATTTCACCTGTCCCACGATCTATGTTGGCACGAATATCATTTTCATGACCATATTTTGCGCGAGCTGCCTTCTGGACAGCTTCTTCCATCGCTTCTAATACGATATCGCGATCAATCACTTTTTCCCTGGCAACAGCGTCTGCTACTTGCAGCAACTCCAAGCGGTTTAAACTCGCAGCGTTTTCCATGACTACTTTTCCGTCCAAAAAACTTATCTAAGACTTAGACGCCGCAGTGCTTGCGGCAATCAATTCATCGGTTAAAATCAACTTTGCTTTTCTAATCTCAGAGAACGGCAGTTCAAATCGGGTGCCATCATCGCCATCTACCAAGATTGTTTCGTCTTTGAGGCCAAGTAACTTGCCTCGGTATCGTCGTTTACCGTCAACGGCCTGATCAAGTTCCACCTTAGCCTCAAAACCAGCCCACCGCTCAAAATCCTTCAGCCGCGTCAAGGGTCTATCAATTCCCGGCGACGAAACTTCCAGATCATAAGCGCCGGAAATAGGATCCTCCACATCCAGCAGCGCTGACACCATTCGGCTGACTTCCGTGCAACCTTCAATTGTCATCGTGCCATCGGGCCGCTCTGCCATGACCTGCAGTATTTTCTTTTCGTTACCGGTCATCGTAATGCGCACGAGCTCATATCCCAAATCTTTGAGCGAGGGCGTGATCATTTCAGCTATTTGATTTATCGGGTCCAGAGCCTAATTCTCATTCTTGACTAAAGCATAAAAAAACAGCGGACCAGAGGTCCACTGTTCCAGAGCTCATCCTAACGGTGAACGAACAGTATGTATTTCCCATATAATAGCCTAGAAGCAGCCAATGCCAAGCTTTTTCTTCGGTGCAGCTATTGCCAGGGCTGGTCGTTACGGAGAAATCTGTAATAGACTGGCTTAAGTCCTTTTTGGATCGCCTTTTGTTCATACCGCGTAGGTGGCCAGTCTGTGCCGCGAACCCGCCAATCTTCAGGGGTTTCAGCGATCCAGTCAAAGCTGTTGGACCGAAGCATATGCCAGAGAATCCAGGCACCGTAGTCAACATGATCTGTTGCAATTCTAAGTTCAGCGCCTGCCCGTAAAACACGAGCCAACGCCTTAATGTTAGCTGTCGAGACGAATCGCCGTTTATTATGATTGCTTTTGGGCCAAGGATCGGCAAACAAAATAAAGCACCGATCAAGGGCATTTTCAGGCAATTTTTCGATAAGGGGTTCGGCCGCATCAGGATGAACACGGACATTTGTTGACTGATCTGATTTTAGCTTTCCAAGTAAGGTCGCAACGCCGTTAATAAAGGGCTCACACCCCAGAATCCCCGTATCCGGGTTCGCATGGGCTTGCCAGGCCAGATGTTCGCCGCTGCCAAATCCAACTTCCAACCAGTATTTATCTAGCCCTGGCCCGAATAGCGCGGGCAGATCAAGTGCCTTTTCGAACAGGGGCACTGAAAGTTTCGGGAGGTCCTGCTCAACAAGCGCTTGCTGGCCCTTACGGAGTGGTTTTCCACGGCGACGTCCATACAGGATCCGTTTGTCCCGATTTGGCGGCATTTTCGAAAAACCGCCTAGCGCAATGCGGTTCGCAAACTATCAGCAAGGTCAGTTTTTTCCCAGGAAAAACCGCCATCTGCATCAGGTGCGGGACCAAAATGACCGTAAGCGGCTGTCCGAGCATAAATCGGCTTATTGAGACCGAGATGTTCGCGAATACCCCGCGGGCTCAAATCCATTGCTTCCATCAGTGTTTTTGCGAGCTTGTCTTCATCAACGCGGCCGGTTCCATAAAGATCAACGTAAAGTGACAGAGGTTTGGAAACTCCAATCGCGTAGGAAACCTGAAGGCAGCATTTGTCAGCGAGGCCCGCAGCGACGACATTCTTTGCTAAATATCTCGACGCATAAGCGGCGGAGCGATCAACTTTCGTCGGATCTTTCCCCGAAAAAGCACCGCCGCCATGGGGCGCTGCGCCGCCATAGGTATCGACAATAATCTTTCGGCCCGTCAGTCCAGCATCCCCATCTGGCCCACCTATAACAAAATTCCCGGTTGGATTAACATAAAACTCTTTTTCCGGACACATCCACCCTTCGGGCAATATTTCCGTGACGTATTTCCGAACAATTTCCCGTACAGCGTCCGTATCAAGATTTTCGTCATGTTGCGTTGAAACAACGACGGAAGCAGCTCGAACGGGTTTGCCATTTTCATATTCGAGAGTTACCTGGCTCTTAGAATCAGGTCCCAAACCTTTTTCTGCGCCACTATGGCGAACGTCCGCTAGCCGTTTCAATATTGCGTGAGAATAAAATATGGGTGCAGGCATCAGAACATCGGTTTCGTTGACGGCATAGCCAAACATGATCCCCTGATCTCCGGCGCCTTCGTCTTTATTGCCTGCGGCGTCGACACCTTGTGCGATATCCGCGGATTGCTCATGAAGGAAAACATCGACTGCTGCATTCCTCCAATGAAATCCGTCCTGCTCATAGCCAATGTCCTTGACAGCAGCGCGCGCTGTTTCTTCAATCATTGCTTTGGTGATGGCCGCTGGCCCACGAACTTCTCCGGCAAGGACAATCCGGTTCGTTGTTGTCAGGGTCTCACAGGCGACCCGGGCAAACGGGTCGTGCGACAGATACAAATCTACGATACTGTCAGAAATTCGATCGCAAACTTTATCTGGATGTCCTTCAGATACAGACTCACTTGTAAAAAGATAATTTTGACTCGGCACCCGAATATCCTCTCTATCTAAGAATGTTGTGTACGCAATGTCATAGCAGTACGCGACACAATTTCTCCAAATTGGTTACCATTTGGTTTAGCCGCACTCTACTCAAATTCGGTATCGGGTCAAGGATTTGTAAAATTGTATTGGTGAAAGCTCTATTGATTTGCTTCTTGCCCCTGATGGGCAACAGATTTAATTACTTCAAAAATCCGCTTTCGGACTTCAAGATCTGTTATTTTATAATATGCACGGACCAGCTCCAATGTTTCTCTTTTAGCCATATATTGATGCTCAAACGCTTTTTCAGGATCGGCGAGACCGCCGCCTGATGCGATTGACTCCTTAGGCATTTCGTCGAAGAAAAAGGAGAGTGGTACATCCAGTATTTCGCTGAGTTCATACAATCGGCTCGCGCCGATCCGGTTCGTTCCGCGCTCGTATTTTTGAATCTGTTGAAATGTAAGGCCAAGATTTCGCCCGAGCTTTTGTTGGCTTAAGCCTAGAAGAGTTCGGCGCAAGCGTACGCGACTTCCGACATGTGCATCTACCGGATGATTTGGCATAAAAATTTCCCCCAATACTCAATTCTATATTCCAAATTCAAAACATAACGCTGTCCAGGAACAAGCATGCCTTCAATTTACGTGGACAGTATTGGTATAAAAAATGTACTAGTCAAGGAATCTCGTGTTTTTTTGATGAGATTGAAACCGTCCATAAAATACTCCAATAACAAGCAAAATAAGGGTCATCATAGTCGGAACAACTTCGCCTACATTGCCATAAAATGTAATAGTTTCTGTAGGTATTGGTATATAACCGTCTATGATACCGGCTTCGTTCAAGCCCAGTTTTTGGACAATATTCCCATACGGATCAATTATCGCTGAAATTCCAGTGTTGGCGGCACGAATAACTGGTTTTCCTTGCTCGACTGCCCGGGTTTTCGTAATTGCAAGATGCTGATAGGGACCGGAGGTATTTCCAAACCAGCCATCATTTGTCGCATTTAGGATCCATGAAAAACGTGATTCCGGCACAACCTCCCATGGAAAAGCAATTTCAAAACAGATAAGGACCCTTGCTGGCGGTAAGCCGGACAACGATATGGTTTTGGGAGCGTCTGCGTCTGGAAAGGCAAAATCCGACATCTGATCCAAAACGGGAATTAAATTCGTCAGGCCAGTTGCTTTTAGCCAACTGCGTAACGGTAAATATTCGCCATAGGGCACAAGATGCTGCTTGTCATAAATTTGTTTTATCTTTCCATCGTCTTCGAGAACTTGGACGCTATTCCAATATTGTTTTGTTTCAGGATCGTGCCGTGGCGCTCCTGTCACAATTGCACCCCCCCGTGGGACATATTCCATTAGTTGAGCTTTGAGCTGTTCAGATGTCGTCAGGAAATACGGGACTGCGGTCTCGGGCCAGATCAGGTAGTCAGGATGAAAACCGTTTTCAGTTTGACTTAATGCGATTGTTTTTAACAAGTGGTTCCTGCGAAGATGCGGTTTCCATTTATCGGCCTGGCGAATATTTGGCTGAACGATGCGAATTCTTTTTTCAGAATAGACTTCTGTCTGTTGCGCGTTCAGTCGCCACAGCCCGGCCACAAAGATGAGAATGAAAACCATACCGCCACTAATAATGGCTTTTGTGGCAGTGGATTTTGTTGTTTCCCTATCGCCAAGCAATGCAGGTAAGGAACTTACCAATACAGTCAGAAGCGTCAGACCGTAGATTCCGATATAGGCGGTTGATTGGAGGACGGGCAGGACGGATGTCCAGCTATAGCCCACCAGGTTCCAGGGAAACCCTGTAAAAATAGTGCCGCGAACATATTCAGATAAAATCCAGAAACTTGTGAAAACGAAAACGCGCCCAACAGATTTTACTTTTGTCATATGGGTGGCGAGTGTTGCCAGGCCGGAGATTATTGCCATAAAAGCGGGTAACGCCAACACTGGCAACGGCATCAGCGCGGCGTGAGCATCGGCATCGATGGTGAAGGCAACACCAATCCAGTACAGACCCGCAATAAACTGTCCCCAAGCAAACCACCAGCCAACGAAGAAAGCTTGCTTTCGATTTTTGACGCTGCTGAGTAACAGTATGAGTCCGGTAAAGCTTACGGGTAAAAGAAAAATGAGATGTACCGGTGGCAAAGCCGCGGCAACGATTAACCCCAACAGAAAAGTAAGAAGTGCTTTTTTTAAGAAAGTAAGACCCTGGATCCACTCATTGAGGGACTTCATTCGGTCGAGCTCATCAATTTGGGGCGACGCCGGATACGAACTTTCTTTACTTTCCGAGGATCCGCATCCAGTATTTCAAAATCAAGGCCGCTTGAATGAGAAATAATTTCTCCGCGGGTGGGGATTTGGCCTGCTAGTTGAAAGACAAGGCCACCGACACTGTCGACTTCCTCATCTTCGTCTTCAGGTAATAAATCTACTTCCAGCAAAGATTCCAGTTCTTCGATCGACGCGCGCGCATCCGCCTCCAACATTCCATTGCTGGCGACAGTAATAAGCGGTCCTTCCTGGGCATCATGTTCGTCTTCAATATCGCCAACGATCTCTTCGACCAGGTCTTCAATAGTTACCAAACCATCTATACCGCCATATTCATCAACAACTGCCGCCATATGGATGTGATTTGCGCGCATTTTTAACAACAAATCAGGGACAGACATGGATGGCGGAACGAATAATATTTCGCGGCGGAAATTTTGCCAGTTATCGGCACTCGGATCATTCCAGAAATTTATCAGGTCCTTAATATGAAACATCCCGACAACGTTATCCAGACTCTCCTCAAAAACCGGAAGGCGGGAATGGCTGGTGTCCTTGAAACGCTCAACAACTTCTCTAAGTGGCAGCGCTGCATCAACTGCCTCGATATCTGCCCTTGGGATCATGACATCACTGATACTGAGCTCGCTAAAACTCAGAATGTTGGTCAGCATTATTTTTTCGGAGGCGTTTATTGATTGCTCGGGATCGTCATGTTCCTCGATTAATTCTTCTAACGTAGATCTTACACTTCGCCCAGATTGCTGTCCCAAGCCCAAGAGGCGTTTGAGAACATTTAGCATGCCATTGCTTGCAACGTCCGTTTCAGTTCCAACGCGATTTTCGGGAGAATTCGGCGGAGAGTCGTGATCACTCATTTTGGTTTACGATATTCCTCTTTTGTTGTCGGATGATATATATGGATTATCAATATCGAATTCACTCAAAATACTAATTTCAAGTGCTTCCATAATATCAGCCTCATTTTGTTCTATATGATCGTAGCCGACAAGATGTAAAAGTCCATGAACTAAAAGATGTATTACATGATTTTCGAATTTTTTGTTTTGACTACGCGCTTCCTGGCCAACAGTTTCTAGAGCAAATACGATATCCCCAAGTATAAGAGGCTCGTCCGTAATAGAAGCCTCTTTTAGAGTGGCAGCATTTAAGTTCGTGTCCGGGAAAGACAGGACATTTGTCGGATTGTCTTTTTGTCGATAGTCGTTGTTAAGACGTTTGATATTGTCATCATTTGTAAAAACAAGACTAACTTCAACGACGGCGCCTGTCACATCGGCTCGTTTTTCGAATTCATGTTTCCGACAGTAGATATCGAGGGCTTTGCCAATCACATTGTGAGTAACTGCATCAAGGCCTGTCATCAGATTAGACCATTCGTCACTTTCGATATTGGTCGCAACATCAAGGGTAAATGGTAACCTCATTTGTTTAGTATCGGACAAAATATTTAGTCCCAAAATTGTCACAGATGAGGGAACCCTCAAAATGTGTTCTTAGCTATTGCGCGGCTTTAGCTTCAATTGCTTTTCCCGGTCACGCTCACCGTAAGCCCGCACAATGCGGGTCACCAAGGGGTGTCGTACAACATCAGATTCGCCAAAATGGATAAAATCGACGCCTTTGACCCCTTTAAGAATATCAACGGCTTCGTGAAGACCTGATTTCATTCCGAGTGGGAGATCAATTTGACTTAGGTCGCCGGTCACAGCCATTCGGGAGTTTTCGCCCATCCGTGTCAGCAGCATTTTCATTTGAACCGGCGTTGTATTTTGCGCTTCATCCAGAATGATGGCGGCATTTGCGAGCGTCCGTCCTCTCATAAAGGCCAGTGCCGCAACTTCAATTTCGCCGTTCTCCAGCCGTTTAACAACTTCTTCTGCGGGCAACATATCGTAAAGGGCGTCATAGAGAGGGCGCAGGTAAGGGTCAATTTTGTCCCGCATGTCGCCGGGTAAAAAGCCCAGTTTTTCCCCGGCTTCAACAGCGGGTCTCGCCAAAATAAGGCGATCCACCTTGTTTTCGATCAGCATCGCGACGGCATTGGCAACGGCAAGGTAGGTTTTACCTGTTCCCGCAGGTCCCAGACCGAAAACCAGTTCATAAGTCTGCAGGGATTTTACATAGATGCCCTGATTGTTGGAACGCGGGGTGATACGGCGACGTTTTGTCACGATCATCGCGCTGCTTTCAGAAACGGAAGACCGGCTGCCATCATTGGCTGGCGCATCATTAGCCATGCGAATGGCACCATCTACGTCACCCTCTGTGACGTCCATTCCTATTTCCAGGCGGCGATAAAGATCCAGAAGCACATTCTTGGCGGCGGCTTGCGCAGATTTGGGACCGGATATGGCCATTTTATTTCCGCGAGAGGTAACTGAAACTTCGAGCGCCTGTTCAATGCGGGCAAGATAACGATCATGCTCTCCTACGAGTTGCGCAAGGAGATGATTGTCATCAAATTCTAATATTGTTGTGTCTGATTGGGCCGCGGTGGTGTTAGTACTCGATTGATTTTTTGGCACGTTTGTTCCTAAGCCGCATCTGCGACATTACCAGGTTTAAGTTCGCCGCGCAGAGAGTTTGCATTTCCCTCTTGGACAATGACAGTGGCAACCCGCCCGATCCGATGAGCAGGAGATGGTACGAAAACGGATTGCATATAGGGGCTGCGACCGACCAGTTGTCCGTCGCGTTTCCCTTCGCGTTCCAGAAGGACCTGAATTTCCCGCCCGACAAAGGACTGGTTATAGGCAAGCTGCTGCTCGTTCAACAGCTGCTGGAGTTTGGCAAGCCGCTCCGATTTCATGTCTTCCGGTATCATTTGGCCGTCCAGCCCGGCTGCAGGAGTTCCCGGCCGCGGGCTATATTTGAAACTGTAGGCTTGCGCATATTCGACATCTCGAACCAGCTGCAAGGTGTCTTCGAAATCCTTGTCACTCTCCCCGGGAAAGCCGACAATGAAATCACCAGACAGGGCCAGATCTGGTCTATAGTCCCTCAGTTTATCAATGATTTCCCGGTATTCCTGTGCAGTATGCCGGCGGTTCATTGCGTCAAGAATCCGGTCGGATCCAGCTTGAACAGGCAAATGTAAATACGGCATAAGGACATCGACATCGCGGTGCGCCCGCAGCAGATCCTCACTCATTTCCAGCGGATGGGAGGTTGTGTAGCGCAGCCGCTCGAGACCGTTTAATTCAGCGAGCTCATAGATAAGGTCTGCGAGTGTGGCGGAGGCTCCAGAATTCAGGGTTCCGTGATAAGCATTCACATTCTGGCCGAGGAGCGTTATTTCTTTTGTGCCGCCGGCAATCATGCGTTTTGCTTCGGCAACGATATCCGCAACCGGGCGCGAGAATTCCGCACCGCGCGTATAAGGGACAACGCAGAAGGCGCAAAATTTGTCACAGCCTTCCTGAACGGTCAAAAACGCGCTGAGATTTGTATCGATTGCGTCGTCCGGCAAATGGTCAAATTTTGGATCAACAGGAAAATCTGTTTCCAGAATATGTCCGGCACCGCGGGATGCCTGCGCCACCATTTGCGGTAACAGATGGTAGGACTGCGGTCCGAAAACCATATTCACATAAGGCGCGCGTTTCATAATTTCCGCGCCTTCGGCTTGCGCAACGCAACCGGCGACGGCAATAACCATATCGCCCGCGTCCTGCTCCAGCTTTCTGGACCGCATATTGCGCAAACGCCCAAGCTCGGAGAAGGTTTTTTCCGAGGCTTTTTCCCGAATGTGGCAGGTATTCAGGATCGCCATATCGGCCCCTTCGGGTTTCTCTGTCAGAGAATAGCCAAGGGGAGCCATGATATCCGCCATCCGGGCGGAATCATAAACATTCATCTGGCAGCCATACGTAGAAATATAGAGTTTTTTGGTCACTTTTCCTCACCGACCTAACGGATTATATCGAACATGATCCTTATACAAAAAAGAAGTCAATATCATGAATAATTTATCAGTAATATGCAAAAAATAGAAGAAATAGCTGCATTATCCAGCATTCACTGTATTTCTGCCCAAAATGTAGGGGGCGTCACGGTTATTCGTCTTCCGCTCGGCCTGTCAAAACCCGACTAAGGCTCATTGCAATGGTCAATTGGCAGTCACTGGCTAGGGTTTTTCGAGAATCGTAGTCGTCAATAGTCACCGGTTTATGAAACCGAAGTTCCGCCGTCACTTTTCCGGTCCGAAGGAAGGCCCATACATGGGAGAGCAGTTCTTCGTCACCCACCCAGGCAACGACGCTCATATTGCCCCGTGTGAGTGACATATTTCGCAGGCGGCTATAGGCGATTGTCACCGGTTGCACGAGCAAATGCCGACCATCGATTTCCCGTTCTGCCAACGCCAGATATGAGCTTTTGAACGGTTGCAGAATGATACCGTTGGAGGAGGTGCCTTCGGGAAATAGAATAAGATTATCGCCATTTTCCAGATGCCTCTGCATTTCACCTTTATGGCCCATGATAGAGGGGCGGGTGCGCTCAATAAAGATGGTTTCCTGAAGCTTTGAGATAGCGCCGACCAAGGGATAGTTTTCGACATCGGTCTTGGCGACGAAATTACCGGGTATTATTTTTCCGATAATTGGAATATCGAGCCAGGATATATGATTGAGGACAAACAGGGTCGGCCGCTGTTGGCTGATTTCACCGGAAACGACGACGTCAACCTGCAGTAAGCGACACAGCCCTGAATGATAAATTTGCGGTATTTTGTATCGATGCTTGTTAAAAGCGAAGAGAACGAGCACCTGGAAAGGGGCGAGCAGACCCGTCCAGAGAAATATAGCAATAATAATACATATGGATTTAAGTATGGTCATGGGCCAATCAAGACAAGACTGAAAACACTCAGTCGGTTTTCTTGCTAAGAGAAGTTTGCTGCATATTCACGACAGATTCTTCCGGGGAAACGGATTCTTCAGATTTCTGCGACAATGGCTTGCCGTATAATTCGAGGCGATGATCAATAAGCTCAAACCCCAGCTCTGCTGCGATCAATTTTTGGAGTTCTTCAATCTTGTTGCTGGTAAACTCAATCACCTGGCCGGTTTGAACATTAATCAGATGGTCATGGTGCTGATCCGAAACTTCTTCGTAGCGGGCGCGACCATCTCCGAAGTCATGCCGTTCCAGAATACCATTTTCTTCAAACATACGAACCGTCCGGTAGACAGTAGAAATACTAATAGTCTCATCAATGTCCACGGCGCGCTTATACACCAGCTCAACGTCTGGGTGATCCTGAGATTCTGACAATACGCGGGCAATAACACGGCGCTGCCCAGTCATCCTCAGGCCCTTTTCGACACATATTTCCTCAAGACGAGATGGCATAAAGTCCCCTGACTGAAAAATTCAAAGCGGTCAGTGTGACACCAACCGCCGCTGATTTTATACAAATTTTCTTTTTGAGCCAGCGAAAGTCGTAACTAGTTACGACTTGCCCTTTTTCTTCGTGTGCCAAGACCAATTTTTTTGGCAAGTTCACGGCGCTGTATGGCGTAATTCGGGGCAACCATGGGATAATCGGCTGGTAGTCCCCAGCGTTGCCTGTAGTCTTCGGGAGTCATGTCATAAGATGTTTTCAAGTGGCGTTTCAGCATTTTCAATTTTTTACCATCTTCGAGGCAGACAATATAGTCGGGATGGATAGATTTGCGAATGGACACTGCTGGCTGTGGCTTGTCAGTTTCCGGATCCGCTTCGCCGATGGTTGCCAATGTTGAATAAATATCCTTTATGAGCCTTGGAATTTCATTGGAATCGATAGAATTACGCGATAAATGTGATGTCACAATATCCGTGGTCAGTGCAAGAAGTTCCAGTTTATCTATATCTTCAGACATGTGTCGCTGATCTCCGTTAAAATACTGTCAGTCTTATAAGGTATCGGAAATAATAGTGCAATAAAGGATCAGTAACAAAGACATTATTCTCGAGAATTATGGTGTTCGTACTTTGTTTAGTAAAATTATTTCTATTTCTATTTTAGTATTTTCTTTTCGAAGTACTAATAAGTCATATTAATTGGAAGGGCTTATTAATTTCATTGGAGTTTTCGGGGCTCTGCAGGAGTGATCCGCTGTTTCATTACAATCGCATCTTCTTTCTTGCCAAATTCCCTATAGTAATTTTTCCGCCGACCTGTTTCTTCAAATCCCTGAGAAATATAGAGGCAGTGGGCTGCATGATTGCGACTGCCGACTTCAAGCCAGAGAGTTTCAACTTGCCTTGCCGCCAAATAGGACCTGCCCCGGTCAAGCAGGGCGGCGGCGATATTCTGCTGCCGAAACGCCGGAAGAACACCCAGAGTTAAAATTTCGGCTGCTGTTCCGATATATCGATACAAAATAAAGGCGACCGGTTCATCCTTTCGGCAGGCTAAAACAAGCACGGTACCTGGAATGCTCATGGCCGAGGTGAAAGACGCTTCGTCCCAGGGTTTTGAAAAGCATTGTTGATGCAGGACCGCGGCAAGGCCAGCAAAACTGGCAGATTCACTAAACTCGAATTTCAGTCCCTGAAGTGTCATGAACGCTGTGACGGCTCCTGCGAGATAGCCGGATCTTTCCCGCCTGGCAGCTTTGCGTCCGGCGCGCGCAGATAAAGCGGCGCGGGCGGGCCGTCAGACAATTTCGGAATCGGTCGGGCGGCCGCCAGTTTCCCGACAAGGCAGGCATCCGGGTCAGGATCGAGGTCCGAAATCAGGAAACGGTTGGCATCAAAATCAGGATGCGCCGCCAATAACGGTCCTCCGGACCCGATGATCAAAGCGGTGTCCATTGTTAAAAAACTGTCCGCATCGACGAGGGGTAGGGCGACAGGGTCTGTTTCCGGCGCCACAAGGTCGGTTGTTTGCACGGCCGTAAAAACCTGGGCATAGATTTCGCGGCGGCGGGCATCGGCGGTCGCAATAATCGGCCGGCTTTGTGATGCACTGGCGGGTACGCTGGCGGCCAGGGCTTCCAGCGTGGTAATGCCGCGGCAAGGTTTTGCAGCCGCTAGGGCAATGCCGCGCGCCGCCGCCAGTCCAATTCGCAATCCGGTAAAGGTCCCCGGGCCGACGGTGACGGCGATTAAATCCAGGTCGGAATATCGCATACCGCAGGTTTTCATCAGGTCCTGAATAAGCGGCATCAGGGTTTCCGCATGGCCACGCGCGCGTTTCTCGTGTACATGAGCTTGCACGTTGCCATCATCCAACACCGCGACAGAACAGGCATTTAGCGCCGTATCGAGAGCCAGTATTTTCATGTTGTTGTATTCCGACAAATGGCCATGTAGGGTCTAATTCGAGTGGAGTGTTACGCTCAATCCAGCTGAAATTCAAGTAAACAAGCACTGAGACGATTACCGCCATGACATTGATTGAAATTACTTCTGAAAAATTTGATGTGGATTTGGATATCCGATATGCCTCCCGCCATAATTTTACCGGCGCACCTGTTTATAAAAGACCAGCTTGTTTTTTGAACGAAGAAGCTGCTGAGAAATTGGAAAGATCCATCAAATTGGCGGCAGCTATGGGATATCGCTTCCGTCTATATGACGGGTTTCGTCCGACTGAAGCCGTTCAGGCTCTGTGGAATCATACGCCTGACCCCCTCTATCTTTCCCATCCAAGTAATGGGTCGCCGCATTCGCGGGGCGCCGCCATTGACCTGACCTTGCTGGATAGGGCGGGACAAGAGCTGGAAATGGGGACGGAATTTGATGCGATGACAGATCTGTCGCATCACGGGGTTCTTGATGTTTCAGCACAGGCGCAGAAGAACAGGGCAATTCTACTGGGGATTATGACTGCCGCAGATTGGGATTTTTACCGGAACGAGTGGTGGCATTACCAATTGTTTAGACCTCGGCGGTACCCTACTTTATCGGATGCTGCGTCCGGCGCCGAAATGATGTAAAACAGTTGAATTGATGAAGACGAGAAACAGGTATGCATATTCTTTCAAAATTTGTGAAAAAAGCGCTCTGGGCCTATTGCCTGATAATGAGCTGTCTGGTTTTGCCGACGGTCGCCCAGTCGGCCGATTGGGCCAGTGTGATTATGTATCATCGGTTTGGCGAAGCGCAGCACCCGGCAACCAATATCACGGTCGAACAGTTCAAAGAGCATATAGTGGAACTCAAAACTGGGGGCTATACTGTGTTGCCGCTCAACGAGATCGTTGATCGGCTGGAAAAAGGGGAGGCGCTTCCCGATAGAACCGTCGCCCTGACGATCGATGATGCTTATCGCTCGGTTTTTGACGTTGCCTGGCCTTTATTACAGGAAGCAAATCTGCCCTTCACCGTTTTTGTTGCGACCGCAGGTGTTGATCAGGCCTTTCCTGATTACATGACTTGGGATCAAATTCGGACATTGCGCGATAACGGTGTCCATATCGGACATCATGGCCATTCCCATGCCCATTATCCGTTGCTTTCCATCGCCGATGTCGAAAAGGATATTGATACAGCCAGTGCGCGATTCGAGGCGGAACTTGGGTTTATTCCGGCGATTTTCGCTTATCCTTATGGGGAATATGGCGACGAGATAAAAGCCGTTATCCGCAAGACAGGCTTTATGGCCGCCTTCGGACAGCAATCGGGCGTCGCGTACTCCGGCCATGACCGTTTCGAATTGCCCCGCTTTGCCATGAGCGAAAACTATGGGGGGATCGGTCGTTTTCGTCTGGCGGCAAATGCCTTGCCGCTTCGGGTCAAAGACGTGACACCGTCGGATAATATACTGACCCGTAACCCGCCTAATTTTGGATTTACCATCACGGAAGATTATGGCAACCTTAAACCTCTTTCCTGCTTTGCCTCCAGTCAGACCGGCGGCGCGGTACCCATCGAAAAAATTGGTGAGTCACGCATTGAAGTGCGGCTCTCAACCGCGTTTAAAAGAGGGCGCGGGCGCATAAACTGTACGTTACCAGGGCCGGATAGACGATGGCGCTGGTTTGGATCATTATTTTATATTCCAGCGGCAATCGGTCGCTGATCAAAGGACACCCCATGGACCAGAATAAACTCAAGAAGAAACTGAAAGCTGGTGAAAAGGCAGCGGCCTGCTGGCTGTTTTCGAATTCAAGCGATGCGGCAGAGATCATTGGCGGAACAGGATTTGACGCCGTAATGATCGACCATGAGCATGGCTCTGGGAGTTTGACCACTGCGGTAGACCAGCATCGGGCCGTCCGCTCGGTCAGTGACATGACGGTTTTAATGCGGGTCCCGTGGAATGATACGGTCTTGATAAAACGGGCGCTGGATATGGGCGTCGACGGGATCATGGTGCCGTCGGTCAATACGGCAGCAGAGGCGCAAGCCGCGGTTCACGCCTGCCGTTATCCGCCCACAGGTATTCGCAGCGCCGGATTTGGCGCGGCGCGAGCCGGTGGATATGGGCGAACCGCCTCCCAGTATCGACAGAACCTCGATTCCGAGCTGATGATAATTTGCCAGATCGAGACCAAGGAAGCGGTTGGCAATATCGAGGAAATAGCTGCTGTCGACGGTGTCGATATGCTGTTTATCGGTCCCAATGATCTGTCGGCAAGCATCAATAAACTTGCCGAGTTTGATGATCCGGAAGTCAAGGCGCAGTTTGAAGAGGCTCGCGATAAAATTATTGCAAGTCCGGCGTTTCTCGGCTGCATTTCAAAAGGCACCGAGGAAACCAATCAACTGTTCGCCGACGGCTTTGATTTCCTCCTTTGCGCTGGAGATGTCGGGCTCCTCGCCAGCGCGGCAAACGATCTTCTCGCGTCCTTGAAAAAGTAGCGTTCGCCGCTTCTCGTGCAAGACGTATCTTAACTGATGTCGGCGCCCATATCGGCGGCCGCTTCGACAATTTGCCGCCAGGTTTCGTCATCGACATCGATCCCGTTTTCAGTGCGATGGTGGCGATGCCGGCGCTCGGGATCCCCAGGAAGAATGACCTCGTCATAACCGGCACGCGGCGGCGATTGCCGGACATAATCGCACATTTCCTTCATTTCATGGGCGATATAATTGGAGTCTGTCAAGCGGCTCGGGTCGATCACGATGGACAGCATGTTATTGATAATGCGCGTGTCGCGGACATTTTCCGGCTGCAACGTCCCGCCGCCGCCAATGGCACCGGACAGCAGTTCGCACATCAGGGCAAGTCCATAACCCTTATGTTCGCCGATTGGCAGAAGCGCGCCCACTTCCTCTTCAAACATGACGCCCGGATCCGTGGAGGGGTTTCCGTCTTTATCCAGCAACAGATCTTCCGCCACCTGTTCTCCGCGGTTATTGGCAACACGCATTTTACCCAGGGCGACTTTGCTGGTGGCGAAATCCAGAATAATCCGCGGTTCGTTCTCGGTATCGGGCAGGGAAATACAAATGGGATTGGTGCCGAAACGAGCGTCGGCGCCGGGATGCGGGGCGACAAGCGGCAAATGCCCGGTGACATTGACAAAATGCAGGGAGACAAGACCGGCATCCGCACATTGTTCCCCGTAGGTGCCGACCCGGCCAATATGATGGGCGTTGCGAAGGGCGACGATGGCAGCACCTGTTTCACGTGAAACATTTATAGCCTCTATCATCGCGTCACGTGCAACAACTTGCCCATAGCCCGCCTTCCCGTCGAACACCAGAATGGACCCATCATGGCGCACTTTCTCGGCATGTTGATTGGGGATAAGGTATCCGGACTGGATATTGCGCATATAATTAGGAATCATACCGACGCCGTGACTGTCATGGCCGGATAGATTGGCGAGAACCAGGTGATCGGCGACAATCGCCGCTTCTTCGGCATTGCTGCCGGCTGTCTTCAGTATTTTCCGGACGGTTTCGTTCAGGCCTTGATGATCTTTTAGCATGTATCGGAATCCATATGTTTTTTGCGGGTAATTTAAATCGCTGTCAGGCCGCCATCAATAACCAGTTCTGATCCAGTCATATGGCGGGCTTCGTCGGAGGCCAGAAACAGGATGCTATTGGCGATATCAATTGGCTCACTGGGGGTACCCATCGGGATACGGGTTTCAATATTGTCCCAGCCGGTATCCAGATCGCCGTCATACATGGTCATCAGCTCGTCCCCCATGGCAGTGCGCACCGGATCCGGATGCACGGAATTGCAGCGGATCGGGTATTTTCGCATCGTGCAATGGATTGCAACAGACTTGGTCATTTGGCAGACGGCAGCTTTTGAGGCGCCATAGGCGATAAGATGGGGGGTGCCGATAATCGCGGCGACCGAGGACAGGTTGACGATGGCGCCGCCGGTTTTCTTCATATGGCGGACGGCATTCTGGCAGCCGAGGAAGACCCCTTCCACATTGACGGTTTGAATAGCCCGCCATTGTTCCAAATCGGTATCTTCGATGGTCTGGCGACTTCCTGTTGCCAATATACCGGCGTTATTGACCAGTATATCCAGCCGGCCATGGGCGGCCATAATATCGCTGAAGACTTGATCCCATTGATCCGCGTTGCTGACGTCCAACGGCATGAAATGCGCCTGGGCCCCAAGGTCTGCCGCGGCGGCGGCGCCGGTATCGGCATTGAGATCGGCGAGGATTACTGTCGCACCTTCGTCAATGAACAGTCGCGCGGCGGCCAGGCCAATGCCTTGTGCGGCGCCCGTGATGAGTGCGATTTTATTTTTAACGCGGTCCATGAAGTCTCCCTTTTCTTATTATCAGCAGGATATCCGGCTTTCAGCTGTCAAACCGCTGCTGTGTTGAACAACAGTTTTCCATATCTCTGCTGAGAATGCGAGGAGAATAGCATCTGCAGCCGCGTCAATAGTCGCGTACCCGGGAAGCGGACCGGCGGATTAAAATTGATAGAAGGATATTGGGGCTCTTCTAGAAGCGGTTGCCGGCCAGGCGCTCGCGGACGAGCTGGGCATTTTCAAGCTGGTCAAAGCGGTTCGCCTGAATGAGATGTTGCAAGGCGTCGACATAATCCTGACCGCGTTCGGAATAGGTCATCAGGGTTTCCGTAAGCTTGTAGCCATTTAACGGATTATCCGGCTCACCTGATCGACGGGCACGCTCGGCGCGAAACCTGTCATAGGACGGATGCACATTGAGGTTTTGGCTGTAAGACGCAATGGAGTCGGACAAGGTGTCAAAGGCCCGAACCTCATATGTCTCCCCGTCCGCCCGTTGTTCCGGAACGATACCCTTGCCTTTTCCCCAAACCCGCTGGCCGAAAAGAGCGTTGCCCTCTCTGGCAAAACGCGAGGTGCCCCAACCAGATTCTTCAACCGCCTGGGCTAGCGCCAGAGATACGGGAATGGCATCCACTTTTACCAGCAAGGTATCAAGTTGGTTTGGATCTTCGCGATAGTGCGCGGCAAGATTATGGAGCCAGTTTTCATCGGCGGCTGACAGCTGTTGGCCGGATTGTTGGGCGGAAACGAGGGACATGAGACGGTCCCGCTGGGACAGCGTCTTCTCGTTGTTATTGAGGATTAACGGTAGAACGACGGAAATGAAAACCTGCTTCCGCTTTTCGACATCCTGAATATCCAGAATGTCGACGGGGATCTGATCGACAAATAGCCGCGGTACAGCCTGCCCGTAGCGAATATTACCCAAGTCGAAATCAGCGTTGGACCATTCTGCTTCCAAGGAACCAATATCAATTTGAACCGGTTGTTCAACGAAAGGCAGGTTTCCGGGTTTCCGGACTGGCAGGGGAATGCTCTTGGCGGCCAGCATTTTTGTCTGACCATAGGAGGCATTGCGGATATCATGAGTGCTGTCCGTTAATTCCGGAAGCACGTAGGCAACCGCCAGCATAAGCCCGACCAGGGTCATCAACTTATTGGATTTGAAACCAGCTTTGATTAATTGCATTCCACAAATTGCACCATACTATTGTCCTAAAATCGTGATATTTCCTAAAATAGCACAATAAATAGTATGTTCAACCTTCGTTACTAACAACATATAGTGTTTTACGCGCTTTATACATCCCTCAACCGGGAGCCGGACTATGTCCCAACAATTTTATGATATCAAGGCCGGATTTTTTAGTAGAAATTTACCCAAATCTTTCAAATAGATAGGGGGATATCAAACATTTTCCCACAATTTTAGGCTAAATATTTTACGCAAAAATACGAATCGTTCGGCGACAAACAAGCTGATTTGCAGCAAAAAACTGCCTGAAAAGTTACGTAACAGCGTCCAGTTGCCGTGTCGTCAGGTTACCCGGAACGACGGTAATCGGGATAGCAAAAGTACCGGACATTTCGCCGACAAGGCTTTTGACCAAAGGGCCCGGACCGCCGGTATCGGGGGAGGCGGCAAGGACCAGAATTCGAACATCGGGATCCTCTTCAATTAAGGATAGCACCTGTTCCTTCGTGAAGCCGTCTCTGATCACAAATTCCGGAATAATGGTGGTTTCTTTCTGGATTTCTTCGGCAAGAGACTGAAGCCGGTCTTCTGCAGCCTCGCGCGCTTCCTCGCGCATGGCCTGTTCCACCCCCATCCAATGCTGGAACTCAGGCGGTTCGATAACATATAATAGCATGACGCCACCGCCAACATGCCACGCCCGCCGACAGGCAAACCTGATGGCAGAGGTGCATTCAGGAGTATCGTCGACGACAACAAGAAACTTGTTTCGCATTGTCGCTGTCTGGCTTTCGTCCGTCATAAAGGCTCCGTCAGTCATTATCTCGTCGAGATTATCCTGCCACTATCACTATGGTTATTTCAAGAGAATGTTACTGATTTCCTGTAGCTGAGCCCGTGCGCGCAAGACATAAAACCCCTGCGCGGCAAGATGATTGGGAAGAAACTGGGAATCCGGGGCTGCATTCACCACAACAATCGGATTGAGTTCGACGACCGATTTCAGGCTGCTCAGCATTTGCGACCAGGCGTTGGCCAGTTCTCTTTCCTTGATCAGCGTTTCGTAATCCTGGGCAAGCGACTTCAAGATCAGGTAATAGCCGTAACTTTGGCCCTTGATGTCATAGAACAGATCATCCGCCTTGAAATCGATGAAGCTTCCGGCATTCTCATCGATATGTTGATCAATGGCGGCAGTCGATGATCCGATATCCAGGGCAATGCGGTCCAGTGTTGCCAACAAATTGTCTGCCCGCTTCTCAAAAACCGCATTTCCTTCGGCCAGTCGCTTGTTGTACTTGATTAAGGATTTACGTGCTTTTTCGTACTGTTCTTCCGAGGCGGCTGTTGGCAGCCAGGAAACAGACGGATCCCACGCCCATTTTGTGCCGGAATATTGCAACAGGCCGGCGGCTTCCTGAAGATCCGGGTCCGTCTTGCTGGAGCCGCGGGTCCGGCCGATTTGATCGGTTAGCTCGAAACTGAAGCGGGCAAGGGCGGAAATAACGCCCTGTTGGTAGTTGGGCATATTATCGAGCGCCGCCGACGGCATGAAAAATGGATCATTCGCCGTCCAGCGGTTAACGTTGATCTCCCGATCAATCAGTCCCGCCATCATGTCGACGGCCTTGCTGCCACCGGCGACAACATTCTCCCCACTTGGGGTGAAATTGACGTCGTCCTCAATGTTGTTGATCATGAACATGCCGACGGGATAATAGGCGACGACGATGAAAAGGAGGATGAGGACAATTGGTTTCCAACTGCGCTTTGCTGCCGCCCCAACCCGATTGGTGCCGATCCTTTTCTTCTCAGGACCGCTACTGCCTATCTCACTCATTCATTTTGCCCCATGAAATACCGCGTTTACCTGCTGTACCGCCCTTGAATGTAAGTAGTTCTGTATAGAGTTACAAGTTACAGATACCCGACCTGTTCACGGTGCAATAAATCCAACTACTTCTTTTACTTCTTTCATTACCGGTTCGGTCAACTTGTGTGCCCGTTCTGCGCCGTCCTTCAAAATGGCGTCCACATGAGCTGGATCGGCCATCAGCCGCTTCATCTCTTCGCCAACGGGACCGAATTTCTCTACGGCGAGTTCCGTGAGGATTGGCTTGAAGGTAGAAAATTGTGACCCCGCGAATTCTGCCAGGACTTCTTTCTTGCTGCTTTCCGCCAAGGCGGCATAAATACCGACGAGATTGGCCGCTTCGGGTCGGTTTTCCAGCCCTTCTTCGCTATCAGGGAGCGGATCAGCATCCGTCCGCGCCTTGCGCAGCTTCTTGGCAATGGTGTCGCGGTCATCGGTAAAGGTAATACGGGAATAATCGCTGGGATCCGATTTAGACATCTTCTTGGATCCATCCCGCAATGACATGACGCGGGTTGCTTCACCAAAAATCAGCGGCTCGACAATTGGAAAGAAGTCGACGCCGTAGTCGTTATTGAATTTCTGGGCAATATCCCGCGTTAGTTCAAGATGCTGTTTCTGATCCTCGCCGACCGGCACGTGCGTGGCTTTATAGGCAAGGATATCCGCCGCCATCAGAGACGGGTATGCATAAAGACCCAAGGAGGCATTTTCACGGTTTTTACCGGCTTTCTCCTTGAATTGCGTCATCCGGTTCAACCATCCGAGGCGGGCAATACAATTGAAAATCCAGGCGAGTTCCGCATGGGCGGGGACGTTGCTTTGCGCGAATATAATGGAGGATTTGGGATCTACACCGGCGGCAAGGTAGGCGGCCGCGACTTCCCGGGTATTACTACGAAGATCTGCCGGATCCTGCCAGACGGTGATGGCATGCATATCAACGGCGCAATAAATGCATTCATAGTTTTCCTGAAGGCCGACAAAATTCCGGATCGCCCCGAGATAATTGCCAAGATGCAGGTTTCCAGTTGGCTGAACGCCAGAGAAAATTCGCGACATGTAAAAGCTCCTCACGCTTTGGACACGAGCCTCTTTTGGGCGGGCCTGTTGATCAGACCATCGAGGCTGGAGATCGGGGATGACCCCAAAAATGAAACGCGGTTATTGCAGGAGGGAGACACGGCGTCAACCGCTTATCGATCGGCGCGCCGCTTCAGCATGTTTTTTAAATCAGATAGACGGGCGGCGCCGGTCAGCACAGCCACAACCGCGTACAGGCCCGCCCCGCCGGCAATAAGACTTGCCAGCGCGATTATCCGAGAGACCAGGTCGCTTGAGAAGTGAGGGTGTAATATATCGGCCGCGTACCAAAGTCCCGCACCCATGATCACTGAGGCGAAGATCATGCCCAGAGATCTGCGGACCAATCTCTTGTCGCTATGATAATGGCCGCGGCGGACAAGCAGGAGGAGCAGAATGATCGCATTAAGCCAGGAGGAGAGCGATGTTGCAATGGCAATTCCCACATGGGAAAACGTTTGTATCAGGAGCAGGCTCAAGACGACATTGGTTGCCATGGCGAGGACGCCGACAACGACGGGCGTCGTCGTATCCTCCCGGGCGAAAAAGGCAGGCGCCAGGATCTTGACCAGCACATAGGCGGGCAGTCCTGAGGAAAAGGCGAATAGCGCCGCCGCGGTTGCCTCGCTCGCAGCAACCGTGAATTCTCCATGTTGAAACAGTACCGAAGTTATCTCTGAGGGAATAACCATCAGCGCCGCGGCAGCGGGCAGGGTCAATAACAGGGAAAGCTCGATTGCCCGATTGAGGCTGCCAATCGCCGTTTCCTCCTCGCCGGCCCGTATCTGGCGGGACAGTAGGGGCAATAAAGCGGTCCCGACAGCGATGCCGATAACCCCGAGGGGAAGCTGATAGACACGATCCGCATAATATAAATAGGAGATGGAGCCCGTCGCCAGAAAAGAGGCAATGATCGTGCCGACCAGGATATTTATTTGCATGACACCGGCGCCGAGGGCACCGGGCAGCATAAGCTTCAACAGGCGTTTCACATCCTTATTGAGACGCGGGCGGCCAACCTTGATTTTAATATCCTGTCGGGCACAGGCGATCACCAGGAAGATGACCTGGGCGACGCCGGCTGCGGCAACACCCCAGGACAGGAGCGTTCCGGTTTCGCGGTCGCTGTGATCCATGGCAGCAAGAAGGCAGCCTATCAGAATAATATTGAGCAATATGGGTGCCGCCGCCATCGCGGCGAATTTGTAAAAAGCGGTCAGAACACCGCCCAGCAACGCAACAATGGCCATGGCGGTTAAATAGGGGAACGTGATGCGGGTGAACTCGACGGCAAGATTGAATTTGTTGCCATCCACGGCAAAGCCCGGTGCCAGAAACTGCATCATAAACGGCATGAAAATCATGAACAGCGCGGAAAAAACCAGAAGAAATCCGACGAGGATGCTGAGGCTATAACCAGCGAATTCCAAAGCTACGGATTTTCCTTCGGCTTCCAGTTTGCGGGCAAACATTGGCACGAAAGCTGCTGAAAAAGCGCCTTCCGCGACCAGTCGGCGAAACATGTTTGGAATGCGAAAAGCAACGAAGAAAGCATCCGCGACCGGTCCGGCGCCCAACACTGTCGCCATCAGGATATCCCGCAAAAAGCCCAGAACACGACTGACCATCGTATAGCCGCCGACGGTGGCGACAGACTTAAGCAAACTCATACAATACCCCTCATTAAATCACCCGTTGGCGGATTTAATCACCCCGTTGCCACTGCTTTCTTTTTTGATTTCGCACCCTTTGTACTGGAAGCGGTTTTATCTGTTAAGGCCAGCACCAGCTTTTTCTCAATGTTAGTGAGCTTTACTTTGTTGGTGATTTTATGACCAAAACTGTCTTTTACATAAAATACATCGACGGCACGCTCGCCATAAGTGGCAATATGGGCGGAAGAAATGGTCAGGGATAACGTGAATAAAGTACGCGAGAGGTCCGCCAGAAGACCAGGCCTGTCCCGGCCCATCAGTTCGATAACCGTATGGGTATTGGACGCCTTGTTGTCGAGAAGAACCGAGGGTTGGACCTTGAACACTTGTGTTCTGCTGGGCAAGCTGGAATTACGACGGTCAATGATCTCCACATGGGGCTTTCTGTCCCCTTGCAAGGTCGCTTCGATGGCGGCACGGAGTTTCTTCATCCGTTCTCCCGCGTCGAAAACCTTGCCGTCGGAATCCTGAATAAAGAAGGTATCAAGCGCCATTCCGTCTGTCGTCGTATGTATCTTGGCATCAACGATATTTGCCCCGGTAATTGACATGGCGCCGGTAATGCGGGCGAATAATCCGGGATGATCGGCGGTATAGATAGTGACCTCAGTGATGGACCTGAAGGGATCGCTTTTCGCATCTACGGTAAAAAGTTTCCCCTTTTTGTCGGCCAGCCGCATGAGCTTCGCATGGGCAATTTGATCCTCGTTATTCGTCGCCATCCAGTAGGAGGGGTAAAAGCGGTTGATCTGCTTTTCGATATCGGCTTTTTTCCAGCCCTTCAAGGCCGCGGTCAGGTTTTCTTGCAGATGTTTCGCCCGTTCTTCGCGGCCTTCGGAAATATGTCCGCCGGTTAGCGCCGTTTCGCTTGCATAATAGAGCTCGCGCAATAGCTGACCTTTCCAGCCGTTCCATACTTTCGGCCCAACGGCCCGGATATCGACGACGGTCAGAATGAGCAGCAGTCTGAGGCGTTCCGGGCTTTGCACAATCTTGGCAAAATCCTCAACTGTTTTCGGGTCGGAAATATCCCGTTTGAACGCAAAATTGCTAAACGCCAGATGGTAGCGGACAAGCCAGGACACCGTTTCTGTTTCGGACGCAGATAATCCGAGTCTGGGGCATAATTTTTCAGCGACTTCCGCCCCAAGTATGGAGTGATCGCCGCCTCTTCCTTTTGCGATGTCGTGGATAAGAACGGCGCAATACAGGACGTTTCTGGAGAGAACTTTCGGTAATATCTTATGGGACAGCGGATGATCTTCTATCAATAATCCGGATTCGATCTGAGACAATATGCCGATGGCGCGGATTGTATGTTCGTCGACCGTATAGACATGATACATATCATGCTGCATCTGCGCGACCACGCGCCCGAAATCGGGAATAAAGCGACCGAAGACTCCCGCTTCATTCAGCCGTCGCAACGTTGTTTCCGGATCATTGCGACTTGTCAGCATCTCCAGGAAGAGGCGATTGGCCGCATTATCGGCGCGTAATTTGCGATTGATCAATTTCAGGTCCTGGCGAATGAGCCGCAAGGCGTTCGGATGAACGTCCAGTTGCTTTTCCTGCGCCAAATGAAACAGATCCAGCATCTTTACCGGCGCTTCTTTGAAATCATCGTCACTGGCGACATTGAGGCGGCCGCTCTCGACAAGATATCCTTTCAGCTTTCTGCGTCTCAAGCCGAAACGGGCAATGGCAAACCGGCTTTTTTTCTGTTGCTCGGCTTCCAGGTTTGCGCAAAAAATACGCGTCAGGTCACCGACATCTTTTGCCACAAGAAAATAATGCTTCATAAAGCGTTCCACGCCAAGGGTTCCAGCGTGGTCCTTATAGCTCATACGCCGGGCGAGCTCCGGCTGCATGTCAAAGGTTATGCGCTCTTCGGGGCGCTTCGCCAGATAGTGCAGATGACAGCGGACAGTTCGCAGGAAATTGGAGGCCTTGGTAAATCGGCGGCGTTCTTTCTCCGTGAATACGCCGAGTTCCACGAGCCGTGAAATCTCCGTTGTTCCGTGGAGGAATTTGGCGATCCAGAACAAGGTCTGAAGATCCCGTAAGCCGCCTTTCCCTTCCTTGATGTTAGGTTCGACGACGTAACGGGAGTTCCCAAACCGTTCGTGCCGCTCCCCTCTTTCGAGCAATTTAGCCTCAATAAACTCTTTGCTGTTCCCGGCGACGATCTCCTTCATGTATTTTTGCCGCATTTCGAGGAAGAGTTCCTGATCTCCCCATAAGTGCCGCGCTTCCAAAAGAGCGGTTTGTATGGTGACATCTTTTTTTGCCAGGCGAATACATTCGTCCACATTACGTGTTGAATGCCCTACTTTCAGGCCCAGATCCCACAGCATATAGAGCGTAAATTCTATAACCTGCTCGCACCAGGATGTTTGTTTGTAGGGAAATAGAAATAATAAATCGACATCTGAATAGGGCGCTAACTCACCTCGCCCATAACCACCTACCGCGACGATGGAGAGGGTCTCTTCCGGCGTTGGATTGCTCAACCGATAGACATTTTTAGAGGCGACATCATATATGGTTCGAATTATCTGATCGACCAGAAATGAATTGGCGTACATTGCCGGCCGGCCTTTATTTGTCTCCAGAAATCGGCGCTCGAGTTCCTTATTACCGAGGTCCAATACCGATTTCAGTTTTTCCAGGAGTTCGCGCCTGAATTCGAAACTTGTCGGTGAATATTCCGCCGCAATATCGTCGATTTCCGTTATCAACAGTTTGCGGTTTATTATCTCTTTTCGATTTGGAATCTTTTCCATATGGATCCGGTTTGTGGTTCGCCTTGAATTTGATAAGGGTGCAACTTAAACTGCTTTAAACACTAAGCTAGCTTTTATTTGGAAAAAAACACGGGGAATTTTCTTAATATACGCATTCTCAGTGTAATCGCCTGTTTGAAAGATCGTTCGTAATGAAGCATTTTGACATCGAGGATTTGTCTGTCGCCGCGACTTTTAAAGCGTTTCCTCAGCCTGTTCGATCGAAATTACTCAGTATCCGTCAGATGATTTTGGAGGTGGCGGCTCGCACAGCAGGCGTCGGCAATATTGAAGAAACGTTGAAATGGGGCGTTCCGAGTTATCTGACGAGCAAAAGCAAGAGCGGCACAACAATACGCCTCGCACCATCGAGCAATGGTGAGGAGTATGGCCTCTACGTCCATTGTCAGACTTCTCTCGTGCAGGATTTCAAGAAATCTCATCCAAAGGCATTTCGCTACAGTGGATCACGCGCTTTATTGTTTGCCATGGCCGATGAGTTTGATAAAGAGATCCTGGAAAAATTTATTGTTGCCGCCCTTACGTATCATCAACGCAAAAAATCGTCTAAAAAGCTCTCCTGAATGGAATTTTCAGCCCTGATAAACGGTGCTATTCTTGGCGCCGCTTTAATAATTGCCATTGGCGCTCAAAATTTATTTGTTTTGCGCCAGGGAATGGCGCGTGATCAGGTTTTTATAGTTTGCCTGCTGTCTTCTTTGATAGATGGATTTTTAATACTGGTCGGTGCCTTAGGACTGGGATCAACAATAGCCGCCTTTCCCTGGCTGGTTCCCTGGGCAACCTGGGGCGGAACCATTTTTCTTGTTGGCTTTGGATTAATGTCAGCTTGGCGCGCAATCTGGCCGAAGCCATTAATTGCGCAGACGGACCAAAATATCGTTTCCTCACGAAAAAAGGCGATCATGTTGACGCTAGCCTTTGGGCTTCTAAATCCTCACGTCTATCTGGATACCGTAATCTTGCTGGGGTCCATTGCCGCCGGGTATGAATTTGCAGCCAGGGTCTATTTTGTCGTTGGTGCAATCGCCGCGTCCTTCGTCTGGTTTTTTAGTGTTGGCTATAGCGCGAGGATGTTGACACCGATTATGAAGAACCCGGCTGCGAGCCGGGTTCTTGATACGATCGTTGCTGTGATGATGTTTGCTGTCGCTGTCAATTTGGTCCTAGGACAAGCGGCGGCAATGTAGAACGTTTTAGGTGATGGTTTGTCCGCCATCGATTGTGAGCGTTTGGCCGGTCAGGAACGTTCCCGCATTTGATGCCATAAATACGGCCGCGCCGGCAATTTCATCCGGCTGTCCAATTCGCTGTAACGGCGCCCGCGACGTCGCCTGTTTCAGGATTTCCGGGTTTTCCCATAAAGCCCGGGCAAAGTTTGTTTGGATCAGGCCTGGCGCGATTGCATTGACGCGAATGTTGTCCGGCCCATGCTCTACCGCCAGATTTCGGACAAGCTGCATATCAGCTGCTTTCGAAATACAATAGGCACCGAGAACAGCAGAACCTCTAATTCCGCCGATAGAGGAGACGATGATGATGGCGCCGTCCTTACGTGCCTTCATTTCCGGCAGCACCATATTACACAGCCAGTGATTGGATTTTATGTTGCTGGACATAATTTTATCAAAAGCGTCATCCGGACAATCGGCCGAGGGCCCAAAATATGGATTAAGAGCCGCATTACAAACCAGCGTATGAATGTCTCCGAATTTGGCTTTTGTTTCGTCGACCAGGTTTTGTAAGGACTCTTTTGAGTTGATATTGCAAGGAATTGAAACTGCTTCACCAGTGGAACCCTCAGGAATTCCGGCATTAATCTCTGCAGCTACTTCTTCGCAAACATCGGCTTTCCGGCTTGAAATCGTTACTTTGGCGCCCGCCATCGCCATCCGGTGGGCGATGGCCTTGCCAATACCCTTGCTGGATCCTGTTATAACGGCGGTTTTTCCAGATAAATCAAACATTCGGCTTCTCCATTCTTGTTATTTTTCTGTTATTTGTCTGAATTTGACGTCAGATTAGAGCTCGGACAGATCCTTGTCACTCTTTAGATTATTTGTCCGGGCATAATTCTTTTAGTTCATATAGAAGATCCAGTGCATCGCGGGGTGACAAGTCGTCGACGCTGATTAGGTCCAGCTTTTCCAAAAGGGGGGAGACAATTTCGGCAACATTGGGCGTGGAGACTTCTTCAATGACAGTTGCGAAAAGAGGAAGATCGTTAGCGAGTCGCGTTGCGGCAGACGTTTGATCTTTCTTTTCAAGAGCTTCCAGAACATTTTCGGCGCGTTTAATGACAGCCTTTGGCAGGCCTGCAAGTTTCGCAACCTGGATTCCATAAGATCTGTCGGCTGATCCTTCACCGACCTCATGCAGAAAAATAACCTCTCCCTTCCATTCCCGGACCCGCATGCTGTGGTTGGAGAGGGCCGGAAGCTTTGATCCGAGGGCCGTTAGCTCATGATAATGCGTGGCAAATAAGGCGCGGCATGTATTTACATCGTGGAGATTTTCGACTGTAGCCCAGGCGATAGACAAGCCATCAAATGTTGCTGTCCCCCGGCCAATTTCGTCTAAAATCACCAAAGCGCGAGACCCGGCTTGATTCAGGATTGCGGCGGTTTCAACCATTTCCACCATAAATGTGGATCTACCCCGCGCCAGATCATCTGCGGCGCCGACCCGGCTGAAAAGTCGATCTACAATTCCGATATGTGCCGACGTCGCCGGCACATATGCGCCCATTTGAGCCATGACCGCGATGAGTGCATTTTGGCGTAGGTAAGTACTTTTACCTGCCATATTAGGACCGGTCAGAAGCCAAAGACGTTGGTCTTCATTCAAATTGCAATCATTGGCGACGAAGGAAGTTTCGGCCGCGGCACGTAATGCAGCTTCAACTACCGGATGGCGCCCACCCTTAATGTCAAAGGTGACACTCGCGTCGACGATGGGCCGGCAATAATCGTTTTCCTTGGCAAGCTGTGCATGACTGGCCGCTACATCAACCGTTGCCATGGCCTCGGCAGCAGCGAGGATAATGGCGCCGCAATCTGTTACTGATTTGGCAAGTTCGTCATAGAGCGATAATTCCAGAGCAAGGGCACGATCCGCAGCACGCGAAATCTTGTCTTCCAGTTCGCCGAGCTCCACAGTCGAATAGCGAACGGCGTTTGCCATTGTTTGTCTGTGGATAAAACTTTCCTCCATATTATCAACGAATCGCGGCGTGATTTCGATGAAATAACCGAGGACATTATTATGTTTGATCTTTAAAGAGGGTACTTTTACCTGGGAGGCGTATCGTGCCTGCAAATTGGCAATATGCCGACGGCTTTCATCTCGCAATGCCTTGAATTCATCTAGATCAGCCCTGTAACCTTTCCCGATAAAACCGCCATCACGTGTAAGCAGTGGCAAGTCCGGTGAAAGTGCCCGGGCTAAAAGATCTACAAGCTCCGCGTGATACCCCAACTGCTCTCCTGCTTGAACAATACCCTCCGGCGGTTCCTCTAATCCATTTCCGGTCATGGCTTGCCGCAGGTTTGTTGTTTCGGCGAGCCCATCTCGAATGACGGCAAGATCTCGGGGGCCGCCGCGTCCAAGGGACAATCGCGATAGCGCACGCTCGGTATCCGGGCAGCGTCGCAGGATGTCTCGTAGCCTCTCCCGTCGTGTATCGCCCTGTTCAAAATAAGTCACCATATCAAGCCGCCGAAGGATCAGCTCGGGTGATGTCAACGGGCTGGCAATATCTCCTGCCAATTTCCGTCCGCCAGCTCCCGTTATGGTTCGGTCAATTACAGATAGCAGACTTCCCTGCCGATCGCCGGTCATGGTGCGGGTCATTTCCAAATTGCGCCGGGTCGCGGCATCGATGGACATAACATCGCCGCTGAGCTGTTGTGTTGGCGGCTTGATAAGCGGGAACTTTCCTTTCTGCGTCAGTTCCACATAATCTACCAAAGCCCCGCAGGCAGCGAGTTCCGCGCGGCTAAATGTCCCGAACGCATCGAGCGTTTTGACGCTGAAAAGCGTTTGCAGTCGGCGTTCGCCACTTTGGCTATCGAACCGGACGGACGGTAGCGGTGTCAGGTTTTTCTGCCAGTCTTGGCCAAGCTCACTGAAGATAGGTTCATCTAGCCAACGATCCGACATCAGTATTTCGCCAGGATCCAATCGTGATATCTGGGCGCCTATATCGTCCATGGAAACGGTGGTCGCAGAAAACTCGCCGGTAGATATATCGAGCCAGGCAATAGCATAGTCTTTCCCCACGCGGGCGAGGGCAACAAGAAAATTATGAGCGCGCGAATCCAGCAAAGATTCTTCAGTAATTGTCCCTGGTGTTACAAGTCGCACAACTTCGCGGGCAACAACCGATTTATATCCGCGCTTTTTCGCTTCGGCGGGGCTTTCTGTTTGTTCTGCCACTGCGACGCGATGCCCATTGCGGATCAATTTTTGTAAATAACCATCCGCAGCATGGACAGGCACTCCACACATGGGGATATCTTCTCCCGCATGTTTTCCACGTTTAGTCAGGGCTATATTCAACGACGCGGAGGCGACCTCAGCGTCGTTGAAAAACAGCTCGTAAAAATCGCCCATGCGATAAAAAAGCAAGCTATCGGGGTGATCCTCTTTGATGGCGAGATACTGTTCCATCATCGGGGTCACTGATTTATTCGGTTGCGACTTGGTTTTGACTAAGGTAGGCATGGAGGAAAACTAACATAGCAGGCTGTTTTGCCAACAGCTTTGTATAATTTTTTTCTGGCCGTAATTGAGTATAAAAAAGACAAGGGCACAGTTCGATGAGTGATAAGCGGGATTCCGGACAGTATGATGAGGCATTGCGTTACCATGCGCAGGGTAAACCCGGGAAAATGGAAATTATTGCGACAAAAGCAATGACGACGCAGCATGATTTGTCGTTGGCGTATTCGCCTGGTGTGGCCGCTCCTTGTCTTGCCATCGCCGAAGATCCCGAAACAGTCTACGACTATACGACCAAGGGTAACCGTGTCGCTGTCATTTCAAATGGCACTGCGGTTTTAGGACTTGGTAATCTCGGCGCGCTGGGATCGAAACCCGTAATGGAAGGAAAAGCTGTTCTTTTCAAGCGATTTGCAGATCTGGACTGCTTCGATTTGGAACTGGATACCGAAGATGTCGATGAGTTCGTGAACAGTGTTCGTTTGATGGGTCCAAGTTTTGGCGGCATTAACCTCGAAGATATCAAGGCGCCGGAATGTTTTATCATTGAGCAACGTCTCCGCGAATTAATGGATATTCCCGTCTTTCACGATGATCAACATGGAACGGCAATTATCTGCGCTGCGGGGCTTATCAATGCGCTTGATCTGACTGGCCGGAGCATAAAGAATGTAAAAGTGGTCGTAAATGGTGCCGGAGCGGCCGCAATTGCCTGTCTCGAGCTTATCAAGGCCATGGGCCTTCCCCATAACAACGCCATATTGTGCGACACGAAGGGCGTGATTTTTCAAGGCCGTGAAGAAGGCATGAATCAATGGAAATCCGCTCATGCTGTCGAGACGGAAGCTCGAACCTTAGAAGAAGCGATGGCAGGTTCTGATGTATTTTTGGGGTTGTCCGTGAAGGACGCCGTGACCAAGGACATGGTAAAATCCATGGCGGAGAAGCCGATTGTTTTCGCCATGGCGAACCCCGATCCAGAAATCAGACCGGAAGAAATAGCGGAAGTTCGTAACGACGCTATTGTTGCAACCGGCCGGTCGGATTTTCCAAACCAGGTGAACAACGTTTTGGGCTTTCCGTACATATTTCGAGGTGCTCTTGATGTTCGGGCGACAACAATTAATGAGGCCATGAAAATTGCAGCGGCTGAAGCACTGGCCGAACTGGCTCGTGAAGACGTGCCTGACGAAGTAGCGGCGGCCTATAAGGGCCAACGCCCCGTTTATGGACCGGAATATATCATCCCCGTGCCATTTGATCCGCGGCTGATCAGCCATGTTCCCATGGCAGTCGCCAAGGCGGCAATGGAAACAGGTGTCGCCCGTCGTCCGATTATTGACGAGCATGCTTATCGTAATGAATTGCGAGCTCGTTTGGATCCGACGGCGGGTTCGCTTCAATTGATCATGGATGAGGTTCGCGCCGCGCCGCGCCGTGTCGTCTTTGCTGAAGGCGAGGAAGAAAAGGTCATTCGGGCTGCCGTCGAGTTCCAGAAGGCGGGATACGGTATTCCTATCCTGATTGGACGCAAAGACGAAATTCATAAAATAATGGGCGATATTGGTGTCGAAGGCGCCGATAGGTTGGAGATATATAACGCGAGCGAAATGGATGATCGGGAAAAATATCACGATTTTCTATTTGAAAGGCTGCAGCGACAAGGATATCTGTTCCGAGATTGTGTCCGGCTGGTAAACAGAGACCGGAATATTTTCGCCTCTTGCATGGTTGCCATGGGAGACGCAGATGCTGTTGTAACGGGTGTAACCCGCCGTTTTTCTGTTGCGTTTAAGGAAATCCAGAAAGTAATTGATCCAAAAGAAGGCCAGCGAGTAGCCGGTGTTTCTGTTATCGTTGGTCGTGATCGCACTGTCTTCATGGCAGATACGACTGTTACAAATCTACCCACGGCGGAGGAACTTGTTCAAATATCCAAAGAAGCTGTGGAAGTTGCACGTCGCCTCGGGCATGAGCCGCGCGTCGCGCTTTTGTCCTATTCCAATTTTGGCAATCCGCAACATGTTACCTCTGACCGTATCCGCGAAGCGGTATGTCTGTTGGATAAGGAAGAGCTCGATTTTGAATATGATGGAGATATGTCTGCGGACGTAGCGCTTAATCCGGAACTAATGGCCATGTATCCTTTTTGCCGCCTTTCCGGGCCGGCAAATGTTCTGGTTATGCCGGGACTTCATTCCGCAAATATTGCCTCTAAACTTATGTCATCATTAGGTGAAAGTACGGTTATCGGACCGTTATTAGTTGGATTGTCGAAGCCCGTTCAAATCGTTCCAATCGGCGCCACTGTTTCTGATTTGGTTAATATGGCAGCATTGGCTGCCCATGAGGCGGGGCAGTAATCGGTTTGTAGAATTGGATCAGTAGCTAGTCAAACAAGCGCTGTCGCATTTTCCGGTCGGCCAGAATGAAAGCAATTGCGCTCATGGCGATAATATAGGCCGTGTGTAGTGCGAGCATTTGATTATCTACCGGTAGACCGGCGATAAGGGGTCTGATTGACGCAATGAGATGTGTCATGGGAAAAAACCATGCAAATAACTGAACTATTTCCGGAAACCGATTGATATCAAAAAACACGCCGCAAAAGACGAACATCGGCGTGATCCAGAACGTAAAGAAGTAACTGAAAAAGTCATATCCTTTTGCATAGGCAGTTGCCAGAAGGCCGACGCTGGCAAAGCATATTGACGCTATAAAAACGAAGGGCAAGGCGATCAAAGCGCCTGAAATCGACGGCACACCGCCCCAAATCAGTCCAACGATCAAAACGCTTAAAGCTGAAAATAGAGCTTTGATTGCGGCCCATAAAACTTCCCCCATGAGAAGTTCAGTCAAGGTCACGGGCGTCGACAGGATCGCATCCCAAATACCCATATTGAAATATCGTGTAAAGGATCCGATTGTGGTCTCGAAGCTTGCCGCAAACGCTGCTGAATATGCAATCATCCCGGCAACAACGAACGTCAGGTAACTCATGCCGTCCATCGTGTCGATAAACTGCCCAAGGCCAAAACCGAACGCGAAGAGGAATAACAGTGGGTTTGCTACATTGGACACCAAAGTTGGAACAACAAATTTCAGAAAAATAAGATACTGGCGGACCGTAAAGGCGAGAACATATTTTGGGTTTGGAAAGATCATCTTAATCAGTTATCCCGAAGAATTCGGCCTGTTAGGCGAAGAAAAACATCTTCCAGATTTGCTGGGCGATGCAGGTAAGATGCCTCTTCCGGCAGGTCATCAATGAATTCAGATGTATTATGTACGAAATAGAGTATTGAATCGCCGATGTCCTCACAATCCCATTTTTCTGACGCCGACGACACGTGATGAGGTTTTTGAACCTCGAAGACATGGCCCTTTACATGGCGGTCAATCAGCTCCTGAGGCGTCCCCTGATCGAGAATATTCCCTTCGTCAATAATGACAATTTGATCACATAAACGTTGGGCTTCATCCATATAATGAGTGGTCAGCAATAAAGTACGACCCTGTTTTTTCAAATCCGTAAGCTGTTTCCATATTAGTACCCGGGCTTGCGGGTCAAGGCCTGTTGTAGGCTCATCCAAAATCACCAGCTCGGGATCACCAATTAACGCTCTGGCAACGATCAACCGTCTTTTCATGCCACCAGAAAGGGCGACAACCGGCGCGTTGCGCTTGTCGCTGAGTTGCATAAACTCCAGCAATTTTGGTACGCGTTCGGCAATGACGTTTTTCGGCAGGGCAAAATATCGGCCAAACGCCTCTAAGTTTTCCGTGACGCTGATGTCTGGATCGAGATTGGTCTCCTGGGGAACCAGACCGATTTTTGCTTTTGTCATTCTGGACATCTTGTCGACGGGCGTTCCAAAAACTTCCAGCGAGCCGCCACTTAAGCGCGATAATCCCATAATCATGCGCATTGTTGTAGATTTCCCGGCGCCATTTGGGCCAAGCAACCCAAAGCACTGCGCTTCGTCGACGGAAAAATCGATTCCTTTGACGACTTCAGCGTCTCCATATTTCTTTTTCAAGCCACGCGCGGCGATGACTGGTTTTTGGTTCATGATGAAAGTCCGGCAACTTTGGACGACGCAGGAGAGAAAGGTGTGGTCGTTTATTCTATAGATTGGTGCGGATCTGACAATCCCTTTTAGCCTTTGTTTTCCAATCTCTCGCGAAGTTCGGTCTTCAGTACTTTGCCATAATTATTTTTTGGGAGCTCTTTTACAAAGAAATATTCCTTAGGGCGCTTGAAGCGGGCGATATGCTCGATGCAATGGCCATCAAGTTCACGGGGCTCAATTTGCATTGAATTTGTACTAACGACGAACGCAACGACTTCTTCGCCCCAATCGCTATGTGGCCGACCGACAACGGATACTTCCTCTACGAACGGGTAGGTCAGCAGCGCTTCTTCTATTTCCCGAGGATATATGTTTGTTCCGCCGGATATGATCATGTCCTTGGAACGGTCTTTAAGGGTCAGGAACCCATCGGTGTCGAAACAGCCCATGTCGCCGGTATGAAGCCATCCGCCACGTAATGTCGCTTCCGTCGCTTCCTGGTTTTTCCAATATCCAAGCATTACGACATCGCCGCGCACGACAATTTCACCGATCTCACCCGTCGGGAGCGGGTCGTCATCCTCATCAAAGATCTGCACTTCGACATCTGTTCTTTCAGTTCCGACGGAAGCCAGGATTTCGCTTCTTCTGGGATGCGCGGCATTTTCGATGAGTGAGCGGGACAATCCGGTTATTGTCATCGGAGCTTCGCCTTGCCCGTATATCTGCGCAAACTTTGGACCAATTGCCTCAATGGCGCGCCGGATATCTGCTTCATACATCGGGCCACCGCCATAGACGATGAGTTTTAGATTGCTGGTATCGGCAGTGGCGAATGCTGGACTGGCGATCAGGCGATGGACCATGGTTGGCGCAAAGAAAAAGCAGGAATTGGGATAATGTGCGATCAATTCCAGCGTTTCGGCCGGATCGAAGCCGCCACTTATGGGCGTGACCTGTATTCCGGCCTTAGCGATCAGTGGGAGGCCGTACAGGCCTGAACCATGAGTCTGCGGCGCAGCGTGAATGACTGCATCACCGGGATTTAAGGACGTGATATCCGCAAAATAGCTTAAAGTCGCAACGAGAAGATTGCGATGGCTGATCATTGCGCCTTTCGGTTTTCCCGTGGTACCCGATGTATAGAAAAGCCAGGCAAGGTCATCGGGTTTGACGGATTGAAGTGGCAAGGCAGGGCCGAGTTTCAGGTCTTGATAGTCCTCGCCAAAAATAGAGAGAATCCTTTCCAGGTCCGGAAGCTCGTCGATAAGGGGCGCTAGCTGATCGCCAAGTTCGGCTGTTGCAAAACACACCCGGCTATCGGAATTTTCCAGAATATAGCGAAATTCATTAACATGGAGCTTGGCGTTGACGGGAACGGCGACGAGACCGGCACGCCAAACCGCGAACAAGGCAATCCAGTATTCCGGATGGTTTTTCATGATCAGGGCAACGCGGTCACCTGCCTGCAATCCCATTTCGCCCCGTAAAGCACCGGCCAAGGCCGCGGATTGCTCCTCAAATTGCTGATAGGTGGCGGTAATGTCCTTCCCATACGCAAGCGCCGGCAAATCCGGATAAGTTCGGGCAGTTCGTTGCAACAGGTTCGCGATATTCATGTTTACTCCACGGGCATTTGGGATGCCTCTTGTTTCTCAGGTAACGGTTGCGTGCGGGACAACCACCAAAGTAAAATCAATCCTGGAATCGCAGCAACTGTCGTTACCAGAAAAAAATCAAACCAGCCAACTTGATCCGCTAGCCACCCGGCAGGCGCGACCAGCACAGTACGTGCTACCGCGGTCAGTGAGGTGAGCAGGGCATACTGGGTTGCAGTATAGGATATATTACAAAGACTGGACAGATATGCAACGAAGACCGCCGTCCCCATCCCGCCCGCTATATTTTCTACGCCGATGGTTACGGCGAGAAAGGCGAGATCATGTCCAATGCTGGCTTGCGCCGCGAAGAGTAAATTGGAAAACATTTGCAGCAGACCACATATCCAGAGTGATTTGTACATTGTTGTTGCCGCGAGTAGCCATCCGCCAAAAAACAGTCCGATGAAAGTAGCGACCGTGCCAAAAGTCTTAACGATCTCTGCAATTTCTGTTAGCGAGAAACCGGTTTGAATATAGAACGGGTTCGTCATTGCGCCCGCCAGGCTATCGCCGAACTTGTAAAGGATAGTGAAAAGGATGATGATCAACCAGTGGGGCTTGCGCATGAAATCCAGAAAAGGCGCGGTCACCGACTGCTCAAGCCATTGGCGGTAATCTTGACGTTTTTCAAACTGCTCTGGCTGTTGCTTTTCGGTTTTGATAGCTGGTTCACGCGTCAGCAACGCCGTGACCGTGCCAATAAGAATGAAGCAGGCCATGACCAAATAGCTAATGCTCCATCCAAAGTAAGCGGCGATGTAAAAACTGCTGAAACCCGTCAGCCACATGGCAACTCGGTACCCATAAACATAGGTTGCCGCGCCTGCTGCCATATTTTTATCATCGCATATCTCGATCCGAAAGGCATCGACAATAATATCGTAAGAGGCCGAAGCGAACGCAACGAGGAGGGCGGCGACGGCCACCTGCAGAAGGTCGGCCCGAGGATCGCTGAAGGCCAGAAAAAGCGTCGTCCCGATAAGGCAGCCTTGCAAAAACACAAGCCAGCTTCGACGACGCCCCAATAACCTGTCCAGAACCGGAATTCGCAAATTGTCAATAAGCGGTGCCCACAGGAATTTTAAGGTATAGGGTAATCCGACCAGTGCGAACAAACCGATGGACGTGAGATCAACATTTTCCTGTGTCAGCCAGGCTTGTAGAATGCTGCCGGATAACAAAAGCGGCACACCTGATGAAAACCCGAGAAATGTAATGGCAAGGATGCGCGTATCGCGATAAATTGAAAGGGCCGACAGCCAGTTGGTCATGATGTCCCTTTACGACTTTCTATTTTTTCAAGATCTCGGCCGCCGGTGTGAAGTCGCGGTTTTGAACCTGCGCAGCTTCTTCCAGCGTCAGGATGCCATCAACACAGTTCAGCCCGCGTGCGAGCCAGGGATCACGGCGGCAAGCCTCCAGAACACCGTGTTTCGCAATGGATTTGATATGCGGCAACAAGGCGCTGGCGTAGCCGGCGGAGGATGAAATGGGAACGGCACCCGGTATGTTATCGACACAGAAATGGCGAATGCCTTCTTCAACATAAACCGGTTCCTGCCAACTGGTCGGCCGACTTGTCTCTATGGCGCCGCCTTCATCGCAGGAAATATCGACAATAACAGCTGTTGGCTTGAGCCGCGCCAGATCCTTGCGATGAATCAGATGATCATTGCGATGTTTCGGCCACATGACGCAATTGAAAATCATATCCGCAGCACCGAGATAGTCATGAAGATTGGCAATATCATCGGCGCAAAAATGCGCATTGTGCCAATCGAGACTGGCCTGTTTGCGCGCACCGGCATTAATGTCCAAACCGACCACTTCAACACCGAGGGAAAGAAGCGTTCGGAGGGCTCCGCGGCCCACATGCCCAAGACCCAGAACAAGTGCCTTGGAAACAGGCGCACCAAAATGAGACATGAAATGACGACCGGTTCCGCCATGGGGCGCCAGCGATAACCGCACGCCTTCGAAGGCGCCAACCTCACCGGCAAGCGGGCAATTGGGGGAGCCAAACTGGTGTGTGTCTTCGGCAGCAATGGCCGTCAATCCGACTTCCAGAAGCTGGTCAAGCTGCGGGCGATCATTGGCTGAGTGGATGTTGGTGAGAAGAATATGCTGTTTTCGCAAGAGGCCAAATTCCGCCGGCAAAATTTCTTTTACCTTAACAATAAGGTCTGCCGTCTCGAAAATCTCAGCTGCGGTTTGAAGGATGATCGCGCCGGCAACTGAATAGTCCGGATCCGAGATTCCCGACAGCTGTCCAGCACCCGCTTGAACAAAAAGTTCCTGTCCGTCGCCGGTTAAATTCTCTACCTGCGCTGGTAATAAGGCAACACGACCTTCCTGAGGTTTGATTTCTTTCGGAACGCCAATCTTCATCTCGATATCCACCCTGAAAACTGTAAGGAGCTCTGCATATGCGGCTCCGGCGGCCCGGTCAAGTGCCTTGCAGATCAGCTGCTATTGTTTTCCTTGGCTTTTTGGAGTTCGGCTGTAGTTCGGACCAGTCTTTCAGCCAAAACCCGCATCATTTCAACCGCCATTTCCGGAAACTCCGTTACCATCCGGAAGAACACGTCTTTGGTAATTTTCAAGGTCGTGAGCTCCGACGCCGCCTGAATGGTGGCAGTCCGCGGAATATCAATCAAAATGGCAATTTCACCGACCACGTCATTTTTGCTCAGCGTAGCAACTGTCAACGGCCCGGAGGGCGTATCGACAATGACATCCGCACTTCCGGCCATAATAAAATACGCTGCATCCCCGTTATCACCTTGTTTGCAGACCAGATCGCCTGGCTGGAATGTCAGCCGTTCTGAGGTGAAGGCGAGCAATTTAATTTTTGACGGCTCAATTTTTGCAAATAAAGGGATTTGCCGCAGAATTTCAACTTCTTCTTTAAGGCTCATCGAAGATCTCCTTTTATATTATGCATTCGACAGCATTTCATCAGATCCAATGCCGTCTGGAAATAATTTTTCTGGCGATCCCATTTCCTGGATCTTGCCACTTTTCAATACCAATACTAGATCAAAATTCTTTGTTTTATCCGCATGATCCAATGACCAAACCAATCCGCGTCCCTTAAACTCTTGCAATATGTTTTTCATAAGGCGTTCTTCTGTCGACGCATCAAAAGAGGAGGTTGCCTGATTGAGGATCAACATATCCGGATGCTTGATGATTGCCCGGGCCAGACACAGTTTCTGCCGTTGCACGGCACTAAGGCGCGCACCGGCGGTGCCAACGCTGAAATTCAGCCCAACAGCGCTAATGGTCCGCTTCAAATCCATTTCTTCGACGACGGTGGCCAGTATTGCCCCAATTTTTTCAGCGGCCTGAGCATATCCATAGGATATTTTGCCAAATAGAATATTATCCTGAAGATTGGTCGCGGCGCTATAGGTATCCGCATTGAAGAAGGCGACACTTCCTTTCAGATCGTCGGGCAGGTTTTCGGCAAACTGATGTCGTGCTTTTACGATTTTTTCCTGAATATCCTCTGTCAATACACCAAGGCGATGGCGAGCTGTAATTACTTTAAAGGGAAGCGACATAAATCTCAGTCGGTCTTCTTCGCGCAGCTGATCAAGATGATCCCAGTCGATGCGGCTGTTCATGGCTTGATATTCCGGTAGATCATCGGAAGAAATAAAGCCGTACAGCTGGAAGAATTCATGATCCGGCGGCAAACCGGCAAACAGTTCGACCATCAGGGAGGCAACCTGATAGCCCATACGCAGGAAGGTTTCGGTCAGGTCCGCTTCTTCAATTATTTTCTGAACATAGGGATTTTCCGCCATACGATCCAAATCGAATGCCGCCCCGACCGGTGTGCCGAAAAGAAGGTTTTCGGCTAAGGTCGCGTTGGTATTGTAACTATCTTGCTCAAAGGCTTCGATCATATTCTTGAGACTTGGATCCCCTTCGATTTTTTCGAAAAAACGCCGTCGTGCCGCTAGAACAAGGTCGGCAGCGTCGGGAAATTCCAACGGGTCAATGGCACTGCGCAATCCCAATTGATAGACATCTTCGCTGAGATCCACCATGGCCAGCACGTCCAGGGCACGGGCATCGAGACTATGTGAGTCCGCGACGCAAGCGAGATCATAGTCCAGCCAGTTGGCGTTCATGTCATCAACGGAGTTGCCGGTGAGCTTCGCTTCTGAGATATATAAATCACGTCGCGCTTTGCCTTCGCCTTCATAAGCGCTCTCGTGGAGCGGCCGATGTTTCAAGCCGAAGAATAGATTGTCGCCCAAAGTCGAATTAAAAACATATCCATGTTGTCCGACATAAGCAAATCGTCGCCCAACGATGGCTTCAGGGGCTTGCGTTAAATCGATGCTACCGGCGGTCAAATTACCACGATCGGGATCAATTATCCTAGCCAGGACCCGCGTGAGGGCTTCACGTCCGGATCCCGCAGGACCAACGATGGCAACGCGTTCTTTGAGGCCAAATCGAACATTCAGGCCCTCCAGAAGGGTTGAGCCGGTGTCATCCGCTAGGACGAGATTACTGCCAACCATTTCGCCATCGAGCGTCGGAAGAACCTCCGGCTCTTCCAGTTGATTGCTTTCATCGCGCATACCGGCGGGGTCAAATTGTTCAACAACCTGTTCATATTTTATCCGGGCATCTTCGCGCCGTTGGTAGTAGGCCAACAGTGCTTTCCAAGGGGCCGCCATTTCTTTGTGTGCACCAATAGCCGCAACCAGAACACCGATTTCCAGGGTGCCGTTGATAACCATGGTGCCGCCAATCCCGTAAAAGAAGAAGGGGCCAAGCTGCTGAATGAAATTGTTGAGAAATTTGACAATAAATTTCAGGATGTATATGCGGTAGCGGACTGTATAGATGCTGTCGAGTTGGTTTGAGAAACGGGCTCTTAGAAAGCCGGAACCATCGTGAGAATGAACTTCTTCCGCTCCGTTCACCGTTTCGCCGATTTGATCTGAAAGAGCGCGGACAAGTTTGACGCGCTGTTTTCCCAGCAAATTTACTTTTTTCTGCAGTTTGGGAATGATATAGGCTTGCAGAGGATAAAGCGCAATTGCCGCAACGGCCATTATCCAGTTCTGGATGATCAGGAAGCTGATAATAACCAGTAGATATCCACCCTGAAAAATAGGTACAGCAAAGGCTTCACCGATAAATCCACCCAGTGGCTCGACTTCCGCCGTAATCATCGGAATGATTTCGCCCGGGCTTTTCTTTTTAAATGTCGGCATCGGGAATCGCAGGATACGGCTATAAAGCTGGAATCTGAGCCGGCGCAGCATGCGCTCTCCAGAAATTCCCTGATATACATTTATGACGTATTTGAAGCCCTGATTAATTATCACAAGCAACAGAAAAACTCCAACCATCATATACAGATAGGCAAGCTGATCGACTTCGAAGCCGAAATACTCAACCGGATAAGATATGTCTTTGGCGGAAATGGCCTCATCAATAATAATTGCGGGGATCTGTAAATAAACATAAAGAAACGGGAAGGACAAAATGGCCATTATCGTAAGTACGACTTGCTGCTTCTTGCTGTGACGCAGAATATACTTATAAATACTATGTTCCATAAATGACTGCCTGCCTACCTACGCCAATTATCACTTCAGAAATGTGATAAACAATTCGCCTAGTTTTTCACAGTTTTAACCAATGCTGCAAGAACGAAATTTGAAGTCTAACGGGATCGCGATCCAAGAAAGGAAGTCGATCAATTATGCCGCACTCGGATTGTTTGTTGATATTCCACGTGCGAGCCCTTAACAAAGGCTGTTCGGAATAGTAAAAAATTTGGGAAATTAAAGTCTGTGCAGGATCAGAACGTATCGGTAGTTGCCGTTGTTTTAAAAGGCTATCCACGTCTTTCGGAAACCTTTATCGCACAGGAGCTGCTCGCTTTACAGAATCTCGGCGTAAATTTGCAGCTCATTTCGTTGCGCCACCCGACGGATACTAAGACCCACCCCATTCACGATGAAATTACGGCACAGGTTAATTATCTGCCCGAATATTTATATCAGGAACCGCTGCGGATTTTTCGAGCCTGGCGGGTTGTGCGACAAAATTCCGGATATATGTTGGCCAAAAAAACCTGGTTGCGAGATTTAAGACGCGACTGGACGCCAAACAGAATACGCAGGTTTGGACAGGCGGTGGTCCTGGCCGCAGAACTCCAGGAGAACGTCTCACAGATTTATGCGCATTTTCTTCATACACCAGCATCTGTTGCCAGATATGCTGCTATGATACAGGAGCTGCCCTGGAGCTGTTCCGCCCATGCGAAAGATATCTGGACTTCACCGGAGTGGGAACTGAGGGAAAAACTGAATGATTTGCAGTGGTTGGTAACCTGTACGTCGGTGAATACCAAATATCTGTCGGGCCTCGCCAGTGAGGCCGCGAAAGTTGAATTGATGTATCATGGGCTCGATTTATCCCGGTTTCCAGAGTTTGATAAACGGGATTTCACCAGAAAGGGTGAGAAATCTGCCGACCCTGTCAAACTGGTGTCGGTGGGACGTGCGGTCGTAAAAAAGGGGTATGATGATCTGCTGACCGCCTTGGCGGCGCTTCCACCGGATTTAAATTGGACTTTTTCACATATTGGCGGCGGACCCTTGCTGCCACGGCTCAAAGCCCAGGCGGATGATTTGGGGATTGCCGATAGGATTGAATGGCGCGGTGCCTTGGCGCAAAAAGATGTGCTGCTGGCGTTACAGGCCTCTGATATTTTCGTGCTGGCGAGCCGAATTGCCGAAGATGGTGATCGCGATGGCTTGCCCAATGTGCTGATGGAAGCGCAAAGTCAGCGGTTACCTGTTATAGCGACGGATGTATCGGCAATTTCAGAACTTATTATTGATACCGAAACGGGCTTGTTGGTGCCGGAGAGGGCGCCTGCGGTATTAACAGCCGCCATTCTTCAACTCTGTCGTGACCCAGAGTTGCGCGAAAAATTTGCGGTGGCCGGTGACGTGAGACTGAGGGCCCAGTTTGATGCGGGAAAATGGATCGGAAAGCTGGCCGAAAAACTGGGAGAAGCGCGGTGAAACTTGCTTTTTATGCGCCCATGAAGCCGCCGGATCATCCGACACCTTCGGGCGATCGCCGGATGAGCAGATTGCTTTGGAAAGCGTTGGAAAATGCCGGCTTTGATCTTGAACTTGCCTCCAGCTTGCGCAGTCTGGATACCTCGGGTGATGCGCTGGCCCAAGCTGATAATAAACGTCAGGGTCACGCCGAGGCTGAAAGATTGATCGAGATGTGGCGTGCAGATCCTTCGCAAATACCCAAGGGCTGGTTTACCTACCACGTCTATCACAAGTCGCCCGACTGGATCGGACCGTATGTCTGTGAAAAATTGAACATTCCGTATTTTATTGCCGAGGCCAGCCACGCGCCGAAACAGGCAAACGGGCCGTGGAAGCCGGGTTATGACGCGGCGGCCAAGGCAATTTCACAGGCAGCCTGTGTGTTCCACATGACGACGTTGGATGGTGCTTGCCTCAAACCGCTCATCGCCGATAACAATCGACTAGTGTTCCTGCCGCCCTTTCTGGACACGGACACCTTTCTGGATGCGGCAGAAGAAAATGTAACCGCGGAAGATCTTGTCGTGCAGGCTGGCGGTCAACGGGGCAGAAAGAATTTGCTGGCGGTTGCCATGATGCGAAGCGGCGACAAGTTCGTTTCCTACGAGCAATTATGTTCAGTGCTGCCACTACTTGAGACGGAGGACTGGCAGCTCCTGATCGTTGGCGACGGCGAGCGCCGCGAGGCTATAGAAACGCTGCTGTCGCCTTTCGCGGATAGAATTGTTTATTTGGGCAAACAGCCGGCGGCGATGTTGCCAGCGTTTTACAAATTTGCCGACGTCTATGTTTGGCCGGCCCATGGTGAAGCCTATGGCATGGCATTTCTAGAAGCGCAAGTATGCGGGCTGCCGATTGTTGCCGGCAAAATCAGAGGGGTTCCGGATGTGGTCAAAGAAGGACAAACTGGCCTGCTGACGGAAGAAGGGGATTTTGGGGCGTTTGCCAAGGCAGTAGATTTCCTACTGGCTTCTTTTTCCGTTCGCCAGAAAATGTCATTGGCTGCACAGCAATTTGTGCGATCGGAACGTGGCCTTGAAAAGGCAGCCGAAACGCTGAAGCATTATATTAGGCAGGGGCTAGTATGAAGCGGATCTTGTTTATTCGGCATGGCAAGACACAGTGGAACCTGGAGAAAAGACTTCAAGGTCGACGGGATATTCCGTTGTGCGAAGAAGGGGTCGAGCTGCTACAAAAATGCGTAGTTCCAGATGAATTCAAAACCTATTCGTGGTCGGTCAGCCCGCTTCGCCGCGCCCAGGAAACGGCGCAATTGCTTGGTGCTAGACCGACGCCGCCAGAACCGGCCTTGATCGAAATGGACTGGGGTAAATGGGAAGGTCAGACCATCAAGGAACTTCGGCAACTCTATGGGCCGGATATGGCTGAAATAGAAGCGCGCGGGTGCCATATGACGCCGCCGAACGGAGAATCACCCGCCATGGTCGTCGCCCGGCTCAAGCCCTGGTTGGAGAACCTTGTAGGCGACACGATTGCGATCACCCATAAAGGCGTGATCCGCGCCGTCCAGTCGCTTGCCTACAATTGGGATATGACCGACAAATCACCGGTTGAGTTTAACTGGGCTGCAGGGCATCTTTTCATCCTAGATGAGACGGGTATTATCCGCCCCGAGCAAATTAATATTAATCTGGAAAGCGAATGACTGATATGTCCCCCCCGAAGAAAATACTATTTTATGTCCAGCATCTCCTGGGGATAGGTCATCTGCGCCGGGCCGCCACTCTCACGCGTAATCTAGTACGGGCGGGTTTTGACGTCACGGTGGTATCCGGTGGCCACAAGATCGATATCGATATGGGCGGCGCCCGGCTTGTGCAGCTGCCTGCGACCCGGGCAACGGACTTGTTTTTCAAAGTGCTGGTAGATGAGGACGGTGAACAGATCGATGATGACTGGCGGCAAAAGCGGGCCGATATACTGCTCGATCTCTGGCGCGAAGTTAAGCCTGATATCCTGATGTTCGAGCTCTTTCCTTTCGGTCGCCGCCAAATGAGATTTGAGCTGCTGCCGCTTTTAGAAGCCGCGAAAACTGCCGACCGTCCGCCGCTGATAATCTCTTCGGTCAGAGACATCCTCGTGGCGCAGAACAAGCCCGGCCGTAATGATGAAATGCTGTCTTTGGTCGAAACCTATTTCAATTATGTTCTGGTTCATGGAGATCCGGAGCTGATATCCTTGGATAAAACGTTTCCCCATACAAGCCGCATTCAGGACCGGTTGTTTTATACGGGCTATGTGGTGGATCGGACGGGCGTTAAAGGCCCAGCCGGCGCCCCCGGGGACGGCGAAGTCATTGTCTCCAGCGGTGGCGGTGCCGTGGGGACTGATTTATTGAAGACAGCCATTAAGGCGCGCGCCTTAACATCGGTCAGAAATCTGACGTGGCGCATGATGGTCGGCGCGACGGTAGAGGACAGCATTTTTGAAGAACTTTCATCATTGGCACCCGAAGGCGTTATTGTCGAGCGGGCGCGAAAGGACTTCACGACATTATTGATGAATTGTGCCCTTTCCGTCAGTCAGGGCGGCTATAATACGGTCATGGAGGTTCTCTACGCGAAATGTCGGGCGGTCATTGTCCCGTATGCGGGCGGTCTAGAGACTGAGCAAACACTGCGCGCTCGGTTACTTGCACAGAAAGGCGTGCTGCAGATTGCTGACGAAAATGGACTTACGGCTGAAATTCTTGCCGCCAAAATTGAAGACGCGCTTTCCGGACCACCCGCAACAGCGCACATCGATACAGATGGCGCGGCAAAATCTGTCGACCTAATCAAGAACTGGGTCGAGGCCGCGTCGTGACTAGTTGGGAAGCGCTCACTGCTGAACTTGATTTATGGCGGACAGAGAACCGTATGGTGACGTTTTGGTGGCGGGATGACGATCTCATAGCACCTTCCCCGGCCCTCGACCGCCTGCTTAGTCTTCGTGATCATTTCGATATTCCGCTGACACTGGCCGTTATTCCAGAAACTGTTGATTCGTCGCTGGTAGATCATGTTATGGATTGTTTTATCTTGCAGCATGGATTTCATCACCATAACTATGCGGATCCAAAAGAAAAAAAATCAGAATTTTCTAGTAACCGGCCCCTAACGGAAATGGAGGCTGATCTTAAAAATGGCCAAAACATACTGCACCAGCTTTTTGGTGACCAGTTTTTGTCGTTCTTTGTGCCGCCTTGGAATAGAATTGATGACGAGGTGCTTCTACAGTTGCCTAAATTGGGGTATATTGGCCTTTCGAGATATAAACAACGGTCCAGGGCGGTGCCTGTCGCCGGTATGGTGGAAGTAAACACCCATGTTGATCCGATAGATTGGCGTGGAAAACGCAGCTCCCTTGAAACGGCCCAGATTTTGACCATGGTTCTGGAACATTTGATAGCCCGAAGGACCGGTCGCGCAGATCTGCGAGAACCGACCGGTTTGCTGACCCATCATCTGGTACATGATGAAGAAATATGGGCGCAAATTTTTCAGCTAATGTCATTTTTATGCAATCATCCAAGTGTCAGATGGGTTCCGTTACCGGCGGCAATTGCTCTGATTGATGAAATATCGGAAGATATTATTCTGCCTAAAGTGGAAACGGAGCCTGCCGATGAAAATAGCTGACCGATGAAAGTTTTCGCCTATTCCTTTCAAGACTTACTTGGAAGTTATTTCCGGGCGTTATTCGGACTTGTTTTAACGTCAGTTCCGCTCTTGTTGTTAAACCCTTCTTCTGTCATTGTTTATTTGTTGGCATTTCTGGCTGTATTGTTTTTTTGCTATGGAGCGCGGACAATAATCCGACAATTGACCCGGCTAGAGGTCAGTCAAAAAGGAATAAACATGATCGGCCCGTTTAACCGGGCTATCAAATGGGAGGAGTTGGGAGGCTTCAAACTTAGCTATTACTCGACACGTCGTGATCGGGAAGCGGGTTGGATGCATCTCAAATTGAAAGGCAAGGGTTTGAGATTGGGTATTGATTCAACAATTTCTGAATTTGATGAGCTGGTGAAGTTGGCCTATTCAGCCGCTTCTCTGAACGGGATCGTTTTTGATGCGTCGACGATCCGTAATTTGCGGGCACTACGAATATCCGGGTCTCCAGAATACCCATCCTACGTGAAGGGGACCATCAGGTAATGGCAAATGTTCTCCTCGTCAGAGATTTAAAAATAGAATTCCGGGTTGCTGAAGGTGTTATTAAGGCTGTCGAAGGCGTAAGTTTTCGAGTGCCGGAGGGAAAAACAGTCGCGCTGGTCGGCGAGTCTGGTTCCGGCAAGTCTGTTATCAGCCAGGCCATCATGTCCATTCTGCCCAAGCCCGCGCATATTACGGCTGGTGAAATTCTGTTTTTCGATCCTGAAAAACCGGGCGTTTTTTATGATATTGCAAAATTAAAGCCCAATAGCAAGGCAATGCAGAATATCCGCGGCGGACGAATTTCCATCATTTTCCAGGAGCCAATGACGTCCCTGTCGCCGCTGCACACCATTGGTAATCAGATATCCGAAGCCTTGCATCTTCATCATAAGAAAACCAAGGAAGAAGGCGAGCAGATTACGATTGATATGTTGCGACTGGTCGGGTTTCCTGATCCTGAAGGAGCATTGCACACCTATCCTTTTGAGCTGTCAGGCGGGTTACGGCAACGGGCAATGATTGCGATGGCAATGATTTGTAAGCCAGCACTCTTGATTGCGGATGAACCAACCACGGCGCTGGATGTAACCATTCAGGCGCAGATATTGGATTTGATGCAGGGTCTGCAGAAACAACTAGGCATGGCCATCTTGATGATTACCCATGATCTCGGTGTTGTTGCCAGCATGGCGGACGAAATTGTCGTCATGTATCACGGCAAGATCATGGAGCAAGGGACGCTCGACGACATCTTTGCCGCGCCAGAGCATCCGTATCTCAAAGCTCTTATGCGGGCCATCCCCAGATTTAACATGAAACCCGGAGAACGTTTGACCCCTATTCGTGAAATCAAACGTGATAAAAACAGCCGCTTTCTTGAGCAAGCCAATCCCCGCGAGTTTATCAAGGGAGATAAGACCCCGATTTTGGACGTTCGGAATTTATCCAAGACCTTTACGACGCGAAAATCCACGTTACTCGGATCCAAACCCGGCGGGGAAGTTCTGGCGGTAGATAATGTCAGCTTTTTTATTCGACCCGGAGAATGTCTTGGTCTTGTTGGTGAGTCTGGTTGCGGCAAAACAACATTGTCCAAACTGATTTTGCGGGCTTTGTCAGCGAGTGAGGGATCGGTGATTTATAATGACCGCGGTCGTGATGTTGATGTTCTGGCTTTGAAAGGTGAAGAACTGTTTGATTACAGAAATAAGGTTCAGTTTATCTTTCAGGATCCGTTTTCGTCTTTAAATCCGCGCATGACGGTATTCGATATCATTTCGGAACCGCTGGTCATCCATAATGTGGGGACCGTTACCGAACGCGAAGAAACAGTTAAAGAACTGATGACTCTTGTGGGATTGGACATTCGCTTTTTACGGCGCTATCCGCATTCTTTTTCAGGTGGACAACGGCAACGCATCGGTATCGCCCGGGCCTTGGCCCTGAAACCTGATTTGCTCATATGTGATGAGCCGGTGTCGGCGCTGGATGTCTCTATTCAGGCACAAATTCTGAATTTGTTGAAAGATCTCCAGAAAGAGCTGGGGCTGACATATCTATTCATCTCACATAATCTGGCGGTGGTTGATTATATTGCCGATCGGATTGCCGTGATGTGCAAAGGCCGACTGGTTGAGACGGCGCCGAAGGATGTGTTGTTTAAAAATCCGGTGCATCCATATACCAAACGGCTTCTGGCCGCGGTCCCGGAACCGGATCCGAACAGGAGACTGGATTTCTCCCATCTGGTTGAAGAAAAAGCATCTAACCCGGAATTGTGGCCGTACCCCTTTACCGTGGATACGACTAGCAGTCCGATCATGATGGATATTGGTCAAGGACATTATGTTCGCGTAAGTGAAGATACAGAGGCGAAGGAGTTGAGGCTTTGATATCAAGATTTTTAAAGCAAGGGATGAATTTAGTAGCAAGTGCTCTTGTACTATTGGTCTGGAGTCAGGGACACGCAGCAGAAGTTCCTTTTTTAGAGCCTATGGTGACGAAAGGCGAATTGGCGCCCGTTGCCAAAAGATTACCCAAAAATCCACGGGTTGTTGAACTTGGCGAAGGCCAGGAATTGGGCAAATATGGTGGCCGTCTGCATACGTTGATTGCGAATCCATCGGACGTCAAACTGATGTTTGTCTATGGCTATGCGCGTCTCGTCGGATATTCACCGGATTTGCAGTTGCATGCCGATATTCTGGAATCCTTTGACGTGAAGGAAGGACGGAAATTTACCCTGAAACTTCGGCAAGGACATAAATGGTCTGATGGTGCGCCCTTTACATCAGAAGATTTTAGATATTGGTGGGAAGATGTTGCGGGAAACTTGAAGCTGTTCCCCGTAGGACCGCCAGCAGAGCTTTTGGTCAACGGAAAATTCCCGATTGTCGAGTTTCCGGATCCGGAAACTGTTATTTATACATGGGATGCACCAAATCCAGACTTTTTGCCGCTTCTGGCAGGAGCAGCGCCGTTGTTGATTTACAGCCCTGCCCATTATTTGAAAAGATTTCATGAGAAATATATAGATGTTTCGAAGCTGAGTAAAATTCAAAAGATCAAAATGAAGTCCTGGGCATCGGAACATAATCGCAGGGACAACCTGTATAAGTTTGATAATCCCGACCTGCCGACATTGCAGCCATGGCGCAACACAACAGCTTCGCCGGCAACGCGGTTCGTTGGCAAAAGGAATCCCTATTTTCACCGGATTGATACACAAGGTCGTCAGTTGCCCTATATTGACGAGCTTATTTTTAATGTATCGGAAGGCAAGCTAATATCTGCCAAATCTGCGTCAGGAGATACGGATTTACAGGCCCGCGGCATTCAGCTTCAGGATGCAACTTTTCTGAAGGAGAACGAAGAGCGGTCAAATTACAAGACGTTGCTTTGGCCGACTGTTCGCGGCTCTCATTTTGTGCTTTTTCCAAACCTCAATACGGAAGATGAGATGTGGCGAGGTTACATGCGTGACGTGAGGTTTCGGCGAGCGTTGTCTCTGGCCATTGACCGCGAAGAAATCAATGATACGCTTTTCTTCGGCCTGGCAGTCGAAGGGAACAATGCCGTTCAGGAACAAAGTGACTTCTATACGGAGGAATTACGCACCAAATGGGCGGAGTATGATCCGGATACAGCAAATGAATTGCTCGACGAGATGGGGCTGACGGATCGTGATGAGGATGGTCATCGACTTCTTCCAAATGGTGAAAGATTTGTCATCGTCATTGAAACCTCCGGAGAAACGACGGAGCAGTCGGATATTCTTGAGCTGATAAATGAGGCCTGGCAAGAAGTAGGTATTTCGATATTTACCAAACCGTCGCAGCGTGCGGTGTTTCGCAATCGGGTTTTCTCTGGTGAAACCGTCATGTCAGTCTGGGCCGGATTTGAAAATGGTATTCCTGATGCGACGTCAAGCCCGGCGAGACGAGCGCCGACCGATCAGATCAGCTATCAATGGCCGAAATGGGGTCAGTATCACGAAACGAAGGGTAAATCCGGTGAGCCAGTCGATATAGCCGAAGCCATCCTTTTGTATGATCTCTATGACAAATGGCTCAAATCAACGGATATAGAAGAGAAAGCTGCGATTTGGCGAGAAATGCTCGATATTCATGCGGAGCAACAATTCACCATTGGTACTGTCGGCGCCATTTTGCAGCCAATAATCGTCAAGAAAACGCTTAAAAATGTTCCAGAGGAAGCAATTTTTAACTGGAATCCAGGCGCTCAGTTCGGGATCTATCATCCGGATCTGTTTTGGTTCGATAAATAAATTAGGTGCAGGCGGGATTGAATAGCGGCAATTTTGATAAGAAAATAAATAACTTTACGCCGATTGCCGACGATTTGTTGACGCTGGCGTCGTTTTAAGTGAAAAATGCAAATGGGGAGCGGGGTTGAACCGACATAAAGTCGGAACCTCATAGAGCGGGGCTGAATGTTTACTTACTTTGTACACAGAGTACTGGTTATGATACCGACGTTGTTGGTAATCAGTATTCTGACGTTTATTATCATTCAGTTACCACCGGGCGATTATTTGTCCAATCAGCTTGAAGAACTAAAATCACAGGGTGAATCGGCTTCCGCCATCGCGAAAATAGCCTTTTACCGGGAACAATATTCACTCGATAAGCCGCTCATAGAACAATATGCCATCTGGATGGGACTCTGGCCCGGACCGGATGGTTTTTCAGGCATGATACAGGGTGATTGGGGTCAATCATTCGCTTATGACCTACCGGTGCGGGAAGTGATCGGTGACCGACTTGGTTTATCCTTCCTGATCAATTTCTCGACGATCGCCTTCATTTATATTGTCGCATTTCCCATCGGGGTCTATTCGGCGACGCGGCAATATTCAATCGGCGACTACGGGTTTACGCTTGTCGGCTATTTGGGGCTGGCAACGCCCAACTTTTTGCTGGCCATGGTGCTTCTGTATTACGCAAATGTATATTTTGGCATTTCGATTGGCGGGCTCATGGACGATAAATATATCGATCAACCCTGGTCAATTGATAAAGCCCTATCAGTCATGGATCATATGTTGATTCCGGTTGTCGTCATTGGAACAAGTGGGACGGCGTCCATGATCAGGCGCCTGCGAGCAAATTTATTAGATGAGTTGCAGAAACAGTATGTGACAACCGCAAGAGCCAAGGGTGTGCCGAGACTAAAAGCACTGATAAAATATCCGATCCGCATGTCTCTCAATCCGTTTATTGCCGATATCGGTAATCTTTTACCGGATGTTATCTCAGGATCCGTGATTGTTAGTATGGTTCTGAGCTTACCAACGGTCGGTCCTTTATTGCTTGAAGCTTTGCAGAACCAGGATCAGTATATGGCTGGATCACTCTTGATGTTCCTGGCGCTTTTGACGGTTATTGGCATGTTTGTTTCGGATGTGCTTCTTGCGGTTCTCGATCCGCGTATTCGACTGTCAGGGGGGGCGACGAAATGACGGATACAACAGGTTCAAACAAAGAACAACCGTTAGAGCACTGGCATTCGGACGAACCGTTTGATCCGTATTCGGTCGAAGCCTTGTCGCCGGAGCAGGAACGCTTTTACATGGCGTCCCAATGGCAGATGATGTGGTGGAAATTTCGCCGACATCGTGTCGCGGTCGTTAGCGGCATTATCTTGCTGTTATTCTATTTTTCGATTTTGATTTCTGAATTTCTGGCGCCGTATGGCTTGCATGCCAGAAATACAAAATTCATTTTTGCACCACCGCAAGCTATTCATCTGTTCCATGAAGGAGAACTAGTTGGGCCGTTTACTTACGGCTACAAGCAGAAGCTCAACAGGCAAACTTTAAAAAGAGAATATCAGATAAATTATAAGCATGTGTATCCACTACGCTTTTTCTGCTCCGGGGATGAGTACGAATTCTGGGGATTGTTTAAAGCATCGTCGCATTTGGTTTGTGCGGCAGATAAAAAACGGGCGACTTTCTTCTGGTTGGGGACGGACCGGCTTGGCAGGGATATTCTGTCGCGAATTATTTACGGTACGCGGATTTCTCTGACCATTGGTTTAATTGGAATTATTATAAGCTTTACGCTGGGTATTATCCTTGGGGGCATATCGGGATATTATGGCGGCTGGATTGATAACGTTATTCAGCGAACCATTGAACTTTTGAAATCTATTCCGCAACTGCCACTTTGGCTTGCTCTATCGGCGGCATTACCGGTCACCTGGTCGCCCATACTGGTGTTTTTCGGGCTAACAGTCATTCTTGGTTTGCTTGATTGGCCAGGCTTGGCGCGTGCTGTACGATCGAAATTTTTATCACTTCGAGAAGAGGATTTCTGTACAGCGGCGCAGCTTATGGGTGCCCCGCCGCAACGGATTATCGGGCGCCACTTGCTGCCGTCTTTCGCCAGTCATTTGATTGCCAGTGCCAGCCTCGCGGTGCCAAGTATGATTCTGGGCGAAACGGCACTGTCCTTCCTTGGTCTTGGATTGCGGCCGCCGATTACTTCATGGGGTGTGTTGTTGAATGAAACGACCAATATCAATGCAGTGGCAACAACGCCCTGGCTTATTTATCCCGTGGTACCGGTGATTTTGATTGTCTTGGCGTTCAATTTCTTGGGCGACGGATTGCGTGACGCCGCGGATCCCTACAAGTAAGTTCACCGGAAAATTCAAGCGGACAAAATTACAAGGTCGACAGTTCCGCTAACGCCATCTACGGACCGATTTTTGCGCGTTTCTAAATTCGCACGCGGTGAATATCCTTGTAATTGAGCAGTATCGACGGCGCCGCGTGTGGTGACCGCGTTAGCCTTTTCGTCTTTTGCATGTTTATCCAGTTTGGCCGCGAGATTTACTGGCTCACCAATGACCGTATACTCCAGTCTGCTGTCATCGCCTACGGCACCGAAAACGATAGGGCCAACGGCAGAGGTAAAGCGAACTGTCATGGCCAACTTATCTTCTGCCTCGCGATCTCGAGACCAATGCTGAGCTTCGTCCACAAGATCTTCCATCGCTCGGAGGCAATCTGCAGCGTAGCGATCTGTAGATACCGCTGCACCGAAAGTAGCTAGAATACCGTCTCCCAGAAATTTATCGATCGTTCCCCCATGCCGTTGAATAACAGGTACCATCCGAGATTGGTACTCCGCCAAGAGGGAGATGACTTCGTTGGCAGGCCTTTCCATGGACAGCTTCGTGAAACCCTGTAAATCACAATGCAGAATTGCCGCGGTCCGCGCTTCCCCTGTTCCCGCTTCGATCCAGCTTTCTGAATGAGTTATCTGATCGGCGATTTCAGGAGAGAAGAATCTGGATAAATCTTCGGCCGCCGTGGCCTGCGCGACCGAATTTATCAAAAGTTTTCGAGCTCTGACAATTACGAGAGCCAGGATCAAAGTGACAACGACAATACTGATGATTTTGTCGAATTCCGCCCCCAGCAGTATTTTGTGAGACATTGTATAGACGACGTAATCTCGGGTGACATCAGACATACCGTCATCGAAGAAAACAGCATACCCGAGTAATATTGTCCACCCAAGGGCTGCCGAGGCACCCGCCAATAACACATAGCCTGCCTCAAAACGCAATGCGCGAAGGGCAATGAAAATGAAGACGTACAAAAGCGTTGGAGATTTCAGGTAGAAAGAAGCGGGTTGCTCGTACTGGACATGAAAGCTCCAGATGAGAAACATCAACAAAACCATATCTGCAATAACAGAAAGGGACAGAAATACGGGCCCAACACGACCGGCATATGCGAGTCCGAGTCGGAACAGACTGAATATACCATAGGCCGCAAGAGCATAGGGGACAGGCGCAAACATGGCATCTGAAGAAAAGGTTTTTGGAGATAGGCCGTAGAGTGTTGAAAAGGTAAAGACGATAAATATCTGCACCCAGGCAATTAAAATTTCTGACTGGGTTTGTTGACGTTCAATCGCATCTTTCACCCGTCCAGGGAGCTGTCCTTGGATTTCATCTCCCAGGATTGTTTTTTTTACTTGTTGCCACATCTTCGGAATATGCGCCTTATTCGCCTAATTTGAACACACAAGAAGTCATTTATACGTGATCTAGCTCTTCCGGAGCCATAAACTCGTTTCAACAGCCCCTGCCATTATCGGTAGCATCGCTATTGAGGATGCGTCGAACGCAGCCTTCATGCGACTTGTAACATAGGCGCTTGAGAAAATGACGTCATAACCGCCCCCCAGAAAAAACGGAGCAATTGCCTGTTGTTCGTTATACCCGCGCCAGTCCCAGTGTTTTGGATAATCGTCGGGAAGAAAGATATCGTGAATATGGACGAGAACACCTGACGGCAAGCTGGGCAGGATTTCGAGAAAGAGGAGATCAACATCTGAGCCGGGCATGGAAATATGACTGGAATCGATAAAAAGAATATCTCCCTTACGCAATTTGGCGAACAAGGCAATCGGGGCTTGCTGTACTGTATTGCGAACGACGTCGATTGGTAATGTTTCAATCGTTGCGCGCGGTGCTGGGTCAATGGAGGTGAATTTAGTCGAAAGAGAACCGTCTTGAATAGCTCCCATCATAAAGCGGGTCGAATGCCCGGATCCTACTTCGATGATGCGTGAGGGTTGGTGGTTACGAACCAATCCATAAGCAACTGCGGCGTCCAGTCTCGGAAACCAGTCTTGCTCCCAGCGTGGGGCGGGCGGCGGCTGTTGGCCGAATGAGGAAAATATCGAACTGTACTGGTCGAGGGAGTGCAGAATGTTTAGAAATTCTGGCTCTTTTTGCTTCATAAAGGCATCAATTTGGCGGTACGGACCGCGATTGCCGGCACCGGGCAAAGTATCTGCATATCGATAGGGAATAAAGAAACCTTGCTTGTGATATCCCAAGACGGTGTTTAGTCCCATTCGAAGACGGCGCATACTCATAACTGTTTAAACCTTAATCGACCCGAATTTCATTTCTCGTGGCACAATCTATGTCAACCTTATATGGTCATGCCAACGCCCTAATAAAAAGAAAGCAGGACCGCGGACCATGAGCACATCTTTTCATATCAACGTTGAAAATACCACTCTAACAGTGCGATTGGATAATCCTGACCAGCATAACATTTTATCGCCGGCGACAATGAAGGATTTACGTTTGGCGTTGAAGAAGCAAAGAGAAAATACGGAGCTGCGGGTCGCTATCCTCACGGGAACAGGGAAAAGTTTTTGTGCGGGCGCTGATTTGGGGGAGCTAGGGCGTTACAATTTTGACGAAAATCCCTTGGAGATGTTGACTGATATGGTGGAGACACTTCCGTTTCCGACTATTTGTGCGTTGAATGGCGGAGTTTATGGTGGTGGCGCGGATTTGGCCCTGTCCTGTGATTTTAGAATTGGTGTGACCGGGATGAACAGTTTTATCCCGCCCGCTCGAATTGGCATCCACTATCCGCCAACAGGGCTGGCACGCGCCGTTGCGCGGCTTGGGCTTGGCCCGGCCAAGCGGTTCTTCCTAGCCTGCGAAAAAATGTCGGCGGAGGAATTGAAGGTTATTGGATTTCTTGATTATCTCGTTGATCCGTCAGAATTGGGCACGCGTACAGCTCAGCTAGTTGCTTCAATATCCGCACTTGCTCCGTTGAGTTTGAAAGGAATGAAAGAGACGTTAAACGATATTGCTCGCGGGGAACTCGACATGGTGAAAGCCCGTGCCGCACAAAAAGTGTGTTTGGAATCAGATGATTTCATAGAGGGACGGCTGGCTTTGGCAGAAAAGCGGCCCGCAAATTTTACGGGTACTTGATGCGATTATTTTCAGGTCCGGCAGGACTTTTGCCGGATGGCAACATTGCCCATCCGGCGTCCAGAAACCGCAGTGCCTAGAGAATAAATTTTGAGAGATCCATGTTTGTCGTCAATTCGCCCAGATGCTTGTGTACGTATGCCGCGTCAATATCTACTGTTACGCCGCCTTTGTCAGATGCTGTGAAACTGATTTCCTCCAAGACACGCTCAAGTACCGTATGTAGTCTACGGGCACCGATATTCTCCACTGCAGCATTCACGTCGGCGGAAATTGTTGCAATTTCCTCGATAGCATCGTCCATGAAATTGAGAACAACTTCTTCGGTTTCCAAAAGCGCAACATACTGTTTAATCAGGCTGGCTTCTGGCTCTGTTAAAATGCGCTTGAAATCTTCTTTCGTCAGCGCCCGCAATTCAACGCGGATCGGGAGCCTCCCCTGAAGTTCTGGGAGAAGATCAGAGGGCTTGGCAATATGGAATGCGCCGGAGGCAATAAAAAGGATATGATCCGTACGAATTGTACCATATTTAGTGCTGACAATTGTTCCTTCAATAAGCGGTAATAGATCGCGTTGCACACCTTCACGACTGACATCCGCGCCTTGCCGATCACTACGTGCACAGATTTTGTCGATCTCATCGAGAAAAACAATTCCATTATTCTCAACCAGCGAAATGGCTTCGCGAACGACACCTTCCTCGTCAAGCAGCTTATCGCTTTCCTCATCGATCAGAAGTTTATAGCTATCTTTTACTGAAAGCTTACGGGACTTCGTTCGAGGGCCGCCCAGTTTGCCAAGCATATCATTGATATTGAGCATGCCCATTTGTGCGCCTGGCATTCCAGGAATATCAAATGTGGGCATCCCGGAACTTCCACTATCAAGAAGTTCAAGCTCTATTTCCTTGTCATCGAGTTCACCCTCTCTCAGCATTTTGCGGAATTTTTGGCGGGTATCTGAAGAGGATTTTTCTCCAACTAAAGCGTCAAGGACACGTTCTTCTGCAGCAAGTTCTGCCTTGGCAACAACCTGTTCGCGCTGGTCTTCACGGACCATGTTAAGGGCAATCTCGATGAGGTCACGGACGATTTGTTCCACATCCCTACCGACATAGCCGACTTCCGTAAATTTTGTGGCCTCCACTTTCAAAAAGGGTGCGTGGGCCAGCTTTGCCAAGCGGCGAGAAATTTCCGTTTTACCAACGCCCGTGGGGCCGATCATCAATATATTCTTTGGAAGCACTTCCTCACGCATGTCTTCGGGAAGTTGCTGACGGCGCCAGCGATTGCGCAAGGCTATGGAAACGGACCGTTTTGCGTCAGCCTGTCCAATAATATGGCGATCTAGTTCATAAACTATTTCACGTGGCGATAAGTCAGACATCGTTTTGGATACTTTCAACAATTATATTTTCGTTCGTATAGACACAGATTTCTGCGGCAATTTTCAGGGATTTTCTCGCAATATCTTCTGCTTCCATGTCGTCACGGTCAACCAGTGCTCTGGCCGCAGCCAACGCAAAGTTGCCTCCGGACCCAATAGCAATAATACCGTCCTCCGGCTCCAGAACATCTCCGTTGCCGGTCAGAATTAAAGATGTCGTGGCATCTGCAACAGCCATCATTGCTTCTAGCCGACGTAGATATTTATCTGTGCGCCAATCTTTAGCGAGCTCTACGCAGGCTCGGGTCAAATTTCCAGGATGTTGTTCCAGCTTTCCTTCCAGGCGCTCAAACAAAGTAAACGCATCTGCTGTTGCGCCGGCAAAACCGACAATGACGTCCTGCGCAGCACCAATGCGACGCACTTTACGGGCGTTCCCTTTGATGACAGTTTGGCCGAGAGAAACCTGGCCATCTCCCGCGACAACGACAGTCCCATTTTTACGAACTGATAGAATTGTTGTTCCGCGCCAGCTCGGTGGATTTTCAGACATGATTAATTCTTTTGTTAAGTTCATTTACTCGTCCAAGACGATGTAACCATTTTAGCGCGAGGGTCAAGATGCAAAGGCGACAACCGACGATAAACATCGGCTTTTCCGCTGATAAGAGGTTCACATTTGTTGTCGGCACACGTCTTTATCTCGGTATAAAACATAATTTGGAGGAAAAGTTTCGATGGGAGAACCGGATAACCGAACCGACCTAGAGGGGGATAGTGCCTCTAATCTTCGGGCGATTTTCGAAATACTTAGTTATATTCTAGTTGATGCACAGCATGACAACCACAAAGAACTTGCGGAGCGAATAGAATTTGCACTGAATTGCGCCGAAAAATTGATTAAAAGGGAATCTCATAGCCTAAATTCAGAGGGTAATTTTGCCGACCGTGCTAAAAACACAGAGTCCTTCAATGTGAGCGAGAAGGCGGAGACACTCATTTGAATTGAAAACGTTGACTACAAAACCTCTCTATTGCTTGGAATTCTTTCCTGATACTGCTATATCGTCGCCAAAGGTTCGGGATATTTGATGGCCTAGAAGGATATGTCATGCGTGAAGGTAGTGTAAAACGGGCAACAAAGGAAACCGAAATCGAGGTTTGGTTGGATCTCGATGGTACGGGAACCTATGATGTTCAGACTGGTATCGGCTTTCTTGACCATATGTTGGAGCAGTTATCGCGCCATAGTCTGATGGATCTTAAGGTCAGCGCAACTGGCGACCTTCATATTGATTACCATCATACAACGGAAGATTCCGGTATCGCGATTGGTGAAGCTTTTTCGCAGGCGATTGGGGATTTAAAGGGAATTCGGAGATACGCCTCTGCACTAATTCCTATGGACGAAACCTTGACAAGGGTTGCGCTTGACGTATCAAACCGTCCGTACCTCATCTGGAACGTCAAGTTTAGCCGAGATAAACTGGGCGAAATGGATACAGAGCTATTTAAAGAATGGTTCCAAGCCTTTTCGCAGGCGGCTGGTATTACTTTGCATGTCGAAAACCTCTATGGTGAAAATAATCATCATATTATCGAGAGTTGTTTCAAAGCCTTGGCGCGGTCCTTGCGCGATGCCGTCGAAATTGATGTACGTCGATCTGACGCTGTACCGTCTACAAAGGGTGTGTTGGGCGGAAGCCTGTAAATTATATCGTCGCGATTTTACGCATTCTGGGCTGAGATGGATCATCTGATTCGCCGCCAAAACAGGAGCATAATCGCGATCTAATTGCGGAATTTAGTTTTATTATGGAAACAGTAATAATTGATTACGGTTCGGGCAATTTGCGATCCGCAGCGAAAGCATTTGAGCGATCCGTCCGTGAAGCGGGCCTGGCCATGGACATCGTGGTGACAAGTGACCCTGACCGAGTTCGTAATGCCGACCGAATTGTTCTTCCTGGGGTTGGCGCTTTTAAAGCCTGCAAATTAGGCTTGAACGCGGTAACGGGTATGCAGGAGGCACTTGTTGACGCGGTTATTGAAAAAGGTCGCCCATTTTTTGGAATTTGCGTCGGTATGCAGTTGATGGCGACACGGGGCATTGAATATGGTGTAACTGAAGGGTTTGACTGGATTGCCGGTGATGTTGTCAAGCTTTCGCCGATGGATCCTTCGTTAAAAATTCCACATATGGGTTGGAATGAGCTTTCTCTTCAATCGCCTCATCCGCTCTTTGATGGGATTGAAAATGGCCAGCACGCTTACTTTGTGCATAGTTATCATATGGCGACGGCGGACCCAGAGCATATCCTCGCGACTGTCGATTATGGTGGTGAGGTAACAGCAATTATTGGACGTGACAATATGATTGGAACGCAGTTTCACCCGGAGAAAAGCCAGGAAACGGGACTTGCAATGATTGGAAATTTTCTGAAATGGAAACCCTAAATGTCTGAGAATAGCAGAAATATCAGCCAGCCAGTTATTGAGGCGATCAATGAATTTGAGCAGTCAGATCTTGATGATCTATGTGGTGCGGCAGACCAGGCTATTATCGATGGAAACGGATTTGGTTGGTTAACCCCGCCACGACGCGCTGTTCAGGAAGCCTTTTGGAAAGGGGTTCTTATTGTCCCCGTTCGGGAGCTATATTGCGCCCGTTTTGAAGGTCGAATTGTTGGATCGGGTCAATTGGTGAAGCCATTTTCTAATAATGAAGCCGGTGGGCACATAGCTCAAGTTGCGACATTTTTTATAGCGCCTTATGCGCGCGGGCACGGTTTGGCCATTGGACTCTTGGCGGTTATCGAGCAAAGTGCCCGTGCACAAGATTTTAAAATTCTGGAGGTTGATGTCCGTGAGACCCAATCCGCGGCAATATCCTTGTTGGAAAATAATGGATATGAACGCTGGGCGGTCAAAAAAGATTATGCGTGGAACGGCGTAAAATATGTAGATGGCTATTACTACAAAAAAGATCTCGGGACGGTTGAACCATCATGAACATTTATCCTGCCATTGATCTAAAAGATGGAAATTGTGTGCGTTTATTACGCGGCGAAATGGACGCGGCAACCATTTTCAATAATGATCCCGCTGATCAGGCGCGTAGTTTCAAAGATGCGGGTTTCACGCAATTGCATTTGGTCGACTTAAACGGGGCCTTTGAAGGAAAGCCTGTCAATGCGTCAGCCGTTGATAGTATTTTAGCTGCAACCGATGTGCCAGTTCAGCTGGGTGGCGGTATTCGCGATCTGGCAACGATTGAAATGTGGCTGCAAAAAGGACTCCAGCGCGTGATTTTGGGTACGGTTGCGCTTCGCGACCCGGCGATGGTTGTTGACGCATGTAAAACCTTTCCCGGCCATATTGCGGTTGGTATTGATGCGCGAGGCGGCCGCGTTGCTGTTGAAGGTTGGGCAGAGACGAGTGAAACCACCGCTCTTGACCTCGCCAGGAAGTTTGAAGATGTTGGCGTCGATGCAATTATTTATACTGATATTGATCGAGACGGCGCCTTGCAAGGCGTAAACCTGGAGGCGACACGTGATTTAGCTGCTGCGATAAATATTCCTGTTATTGCATCTGGAGGGGTCGCTTCAATTGCTGATATCGAAAATCTTTTAACCGTATCCGATAGCGGCATTGAAGGTGTTATTATTGGTCGGGCGCTTTATGACGGCCGGATCGATCCACTTGAAGCAATGGCACTAGTACGGGGTGAACATGCTTAAATCTCGGATTATTCCTTGTCTGGACGTCAAAGATGGCCGGGTGGTAAAGGGCGTTAATTTTGTCGATCTGGTTGATGCAGGCGATCCTGTTGAACAAGCTCGTATTTATGATGCCCAGGGTGCCGATGAGCTGTGTTTTCTTGACATTACGGCAACGTCCGACAATCGCGATACAATTTATGATGTGGTAAATCGTACGGCAGAACAGTGTTTTATGCCCCTTACCGTCGGTGGTGGTGTCAGGCAAGTGGAAGATGTCCGTAAATTGTTATTGGCGGGTGCCGACAAGGTATCAATCAACAGTGCAGCGGTGACCCGTCCGGAATTGGTGCGTGAAGCGGCCATGCAGTTTGGTAATCAATGTATCGTTGTCGCCATCGATGCCAAACAAACGAAACCTGGAAAATTTGAGATATTTACGCATGGTGGTCGACAGAAAACAGGGATTGACGCTGTAGAATGGGCGCAGCGCATGGCTGAATATGGGGCAGGTGAAATCCTTTTGACTTCAATGGACAGGGATGGCACCCGATCGGGCTTTAATATTCCTCTGACAAAGGCAATCGCTGATGCCGTTTCGATTCCTGTTATTGCCTCAGGCGGCGTGGGGACACTAGATCATTTGGCTGAAGGCATTCGCGAAGGGCATGCGACGGCTGTTTTGGCTGCGTCGATTTTTCATTTTGGCGAATTTACTATTGGTGAAGCAAAGCATGCAATGCAAGATGCCGGCATTGCGGTCCGACTTTAGGAGACAAAGATGTCAAATGATGCCCATATGCTGGATAGACTCTATGCGACTGTTTTAGGCCGGAAAGGGGCTGATCCAAATAGCTCCTATACGGCGAAGCTGTATAGTAAAGGGTCACAGAAAATAGCGCAGAAGGTCGGAGAAGAAGCTGTTGAGTTATCGATTGCGGCGGCATTGAAAGACAGGGATGAAACTATTTTGGAAAGTGCAGACTTACTCTATCATTTGACTGTTCTCTGGGCGGATGCCGGGGTTGATCCTGCGGAAATTTATGCCAAACTCGCGGATCGGGAAGGCTTATCGGGTTTGGCTGAAAAAGCGGCGCGCTCGACGAAATGAAAGACTCAAATTATGGCTTATGACAACGACAATATCTTTGCAAAAATATTGCGCGGTGAAATTCCAAACGCAACTGTGTTTGAAGATGAAAGCGTTCTAGCTTTCAATGATATTGCCCCGAAGACACCCATACATGTTCTGGTAATTCCTAAACGCCCCTATATTGATATGGATGATTTTTCGGTAAATGGGACAGCTGAGGAAATTGGAAATTTCTTTAAAAAAGTTGGTGATATCGCGCGAAACCTTGGTCTTGATGAGAACGGATACAGGGTCGTATCCAACAACGGGCCAAACGCCGGTCAACTCGTTCCACATTTTCATGTGCATATTATGGGCGGTCAGAAGATCAAAGAAGGGAGCATGGCACGCGGTATGTAGCGTCTAGCCATCGTGAGCATAAACACCCTAGGCCATTTTTTGAGCGTCTTCTACGATGTAGATTTTAATGGCTTCTTCGCGACCACGAACCATTACTTCTTCAGATCGCACGGAGGTAAAATCTCGAGCGGATCGTTTTGCGAGCTCGTTCGAAAAAATAAGCTGGCTTGAAAATTCTTTGTTCATGGTTTCAAGACGACTTGCAGTATTGACGGCATCCCCAATTGCCGTAATGGATGTTGCATTGCCATAACCCATCTTGCCAACAATAACTTGACCCAAATGTAATCCAATCCCAATCCGGAGGGGATTCGGTAAGTCGGACTTGAGATTTCTGTTCATAATTTCAAGTTCTGCTGCCATGGCAGCTGCGGCATCCAGTGCTTTTTGGCTCGCAATTTCAGGGCTGTCATCTAACCCGAATAAAGCCATTACACCATCGCCAATAAATTTATCAAGGTGGCCGCCACTTGCTTCAATCGCTTCTCCCATATGGCGAAAATACTGGTTGATGACGAACACTACGTCATAAGGGAGTTTTTGTTCTGAAAATTTAGTAAAGGCCCGCAAGTCGGCAAAAAGAATCGCAATTTCTTTTTCTTGTCCATGCAGATAGCCCGGCTGACTGAACCCTTGCTGTGGTGTGGATTTAGCAGGGAGCAAGGGGACTACAGAGATATCCGTGACGGGTTTTACCTGACAGGCAAGGCGTGTTCCCTCAACGGCGCCCACGCGCTGGAGGACGGCAGCTTCCCTCTCACTAGGAGGTTCCAGGTCTTCTGTCCCATCGACGACTCTGACGCGGCAAGTAGAACAACGACCTCGTCCACCGCAAACAGACGCGTGCGGAATGTTCCCAAGGTTGCTCGCTTCCAGGATAGTTAATCCAGGAGGCGCAGAAACAGTTTTGCCATCCGGATAGGAAACCGTAATCAGTTTCTTTCGTTTAAAATGAACAACCCAGAATAATCGGCTTGCCCCCAGCAGCACGAGGCCGACGATCATCAGGCGTAATCCCTGGTCACGGGTCTCGTATGCCCAGCCGACAAGGCCTTCTGGCAAGTCTAGTTCCGCAAAAAAAGCCTCTCGCCAGGCGGCGTCCGAAAACAAGTCTTCAACTTCGTTAGCCCCATTTATAAACCCGGTTAATGCCAATATCGGTAAAGCCAGAGAGATACTATATAAAATGGGGAAAGCCGAGCTGTACCAGGGTTTCAAGCGTAACCAGAAGTGAACACCAAGGCAGCCATGCACCCAGGCGAAAATCAAAGCGGCACTTTGCAAAAGGGCTTGTAACGGCGTGGCAACCCAAAGGCTGAAAAGCACGAAGGCATAACTGTCTTCAATGCCGAAAATCTCATGGGCAATCCGAGTGCCGATAATATGCAAAAGGATCAGAGGTGGTATGGCGAAGCCCATGACAATTTGAATGATTTCGCGGACAGGTAGCCGTCGATACGAATGAATCGACAGCATTTTAACAAAGACCAGTATCATGTGAGTAGCAATGGCGGCGATCAGCAGGATGGTTCCGGGAAGGCTACGCCAGACGTCGAGAAACACAATCCTCCCAATTTCCATGGCATTAAGCGAAATAAGGCCTAACGAATGATTGAGTAAATGCCCGGTTAGAAACACCATCAAAACGAGACCACTCACCAGACGTAAGCGGTCTGCGGTAAAAAACCGTTTAATAGGTTTCCGCGTAATCTCGATTTTACTCTCTGTTGTCATTTATCAGTCATAAGGAAGGAGCTCTTATGCTTTATACTTTTTGCGCGATTAGGTCCTGAAGATTCACGGACGGCCGCGCCCCATAATGACTGATGATCTCCGCAGCAGCAATAGAACCGATACGACCACTGTCCGCTAAATTTCGCCCGTTTGTATACCCAAAGAGGAAACCAGCAGCGAAAAGGTCACCGGCACCTGTCGTATCTACAACTTCGACATTCTGTTCTGCCGATATTTCATGTACGTCACGTCCACTGACGATCACTGAGCCTTTTTCACTCCGCGTCAAGCAGGCGATATCGACTTGGTCGCGGACGGCGTCCAGGGCGTCATCAAAACTGTCTGTTTGGTAGAGCGATTTTATTTCATCTTCGTTTGCAAAGAGAATATCGACCCCGTCTTGCATAAAATCTTTAAACTCGTCCCGATACCGGTCGACACAAAAACTATCAGAAAGCGTGAGCGCGACTTGTTGATTTGCCGAATGTGAGATGGCTGCGGCTTTTCGAAAGGCTGCTTTTCCTTGCTCCGGATCCCATAGGTACCCTTCCATATAAGTCACTTTTGATGCGGCAATCATGTCCGGATCAATATCTTCAGGACCAAGCTCGATACAAGCCCCTAGGTAAGTGTTCATAGTACGATGCGCATCTGGCGTCACCAGCACGAGACATCTTGCCGTTGCCGCACCATTCGTGCTTTTTGCCGTCTCGAAAGTGACGCCAATTGCCTGAATATCATGGCTGAAGATTTCCCCCAACTGATCATCCCGCACTTTTCCGATATAGGCACTTTTTCCCCCAAGCGAAGCAATGCCTGCCGCCGTATTGCCGGCCGATCCGCCGGACATTTCCATCGCAGACTGCATTTTACCATATAGGTCCTCGGCGCGATCTTTATCGATCAGCATCATGGAATTTTTCGTCAGGCCTTCATCAGCTAGAAAACGGTCATCGGTTTTTCCAATAACGTCAACGATGGCATTGCCAATGCAGGTGGTATCAAACTTTTGGGATGTCATAAATTTTCTCGTTACTCAATAATCAGGACGGGGCGAGTATAGAGCTTGCGGCGCGTCGAGCAAGGGAAGGCTGTACAAAGCCATTGTTTTTTGCCATCAATACAGTATGACAGATTTAGTAAAAATGACCGCGACAGAAGTTGTGGCACTGCTCAAAGCGGGAGAGGTATCCCCGCGAGAGTTAATAGACGCGTCGGAAAAACGCATTTCAGAAACCGATGATGCGGTAAATGCGCTCCCAACTTTATGTTTTGATCGGGCGCGCCAGCATGCGGACGTGCTTTCGAAAGACATAATTTCCGATCGTCCTGATCATCATCTACATGGTCTTCCTATTGCTATCAAAGACCTGACGCCCGTAAAAGGTGTCCGCTTCACCCAGGGATCGCCAATATATTCGGATCAGATCGCGACCCATTCTGATCTAATGGTTGAGCGACTGGAAGAACGTGGCGGAATTGTTGTTGCAAAAGCCAATACCCCAGAATTTGGTGCGGGTGCCCAGACATTTAATGAAGTTTTTGGTACCACAACCAACCCGTGGAATACGTCCAAAACACCGGGTGGATCTTCCGGTGGATCGGCGGCGACGCTGGCAGCTGGACAGGTCTGGCTTGCACAAGGCAGTGATTACGGTGGAAGCCTTCGAATTCCGGCCAGTTTTTCGGGCGTGGTCGGACTACGCCCCTCACCCAAGCGGGTACCGCATGGCCCTTCCGGCCTTCCCTTTGGTCTAAATTCAGTCGAAGGACCGATGGCAAGGAACGTGCCCGATGTGGCCTTAATGCTGGATATGATGGTGGGGGAGCATATTTCAGACCCTTGTAGCTTGCCTGCACCCCAACAGTCCTATGTGGATTGCCTGAAGTCAGTGCCAAAATTCGGCAAGGTCGCTTATAGCCCCAATCTTGGTGTATGTCCTATCGATCCTGAGGTTGCCACTATCTGTGCTGCTGCCGCAAAGGATTTCGCAAATTACTGTACAGGCGTTGAGGAAGATTGTTTTGATTTGTCAGATGGCGATGAAATGTTTCAGGTGTTGCGAGCCGCTCAGTTTTCTGCAGCGCATGCCCCTACGTTGGAAAGTCACCGCGACAAGTTAAAACCAGAATTTATCTGGAATGTTGAAAAAGGATTGAAGCTCACGTCCGAGGATATTGGCAAGGCCCTTCGGGACCAAGCAACTCTTTATCACGGCGTTGTGGATTTCTTCAGTGAATATGATTTGCTGATTTGCCCGACTGTGATGGTTCCGCCCTTCGATCATACCATGCGGTATATTGAAGAAGTAAACGGTCAAAAATTTGATAATTACCTAACTTGGTTGTCGATGACTTATTTGTTGACGAACACAGCCTGCCCGACGATCTCCGTGCCCTGTGGTTTTACCAAAGACGGGTTGCCTGTTGGATTACAGATAATGGCACCGAATAGTCGCGAGGATATAGTATTACAGGCCGCGTATGCGTATGAGCGCGATCATGATTATGCCTCTCAAGTCCCTATTATGCCACGTGTTCCGTCCTAAAATTTTAAAATAGTTGCATAGAAAGCAAAGACATCATACATGAACCGTAATCTGACAAGACCAAGAGACAAGAGGGCGTGACGTGTATTCAGCGATAACAATGGCTATCGGACAGCTCGGAGACCCGGCGTTTCGCTCCGTATTATTGAAAGCGTTGGCCCTTACTGTCGGGATATTTTTCTTACTCGGCGTTGGTGCAACGACGGTTTTTTCATCTTACGTTCCCAATTTTCAATGGGAGTGGGTCAATACTGTTCTAAGCGCACTTACGGGCCTCGGGTTTGTCGTTGGCGGATTTTTCCTGTTTCCGCTGGTTATCAGTGCTTTGATCGGGCTGTTCCTGGACGATATATCCGATGCGGTAGAGGAAAAGCATTATCCCAATGATGAAAAGGCACATGACGTCCCGATCATGTCCAGTATTTGGGATGCCCTCAAGTTTCTGACGGTGATCATTGTTTGCAATATCATCGTTCTACCTCTCTACTTCATCCCCGTTATCAATCTGTTCGTGTATTATATTTTGAATGGATATCTTATCTCGAGGGAATATTTCCAGATGATCGCCATTCGCCATCATGATGTTGAGGGTGTTACCCGGCTCCGCAAAACGAAATCGACGGAACTTTTTATTCTGGGGGTGATCATCGCGTTTTGTCTCACCATTCCAATTGTAAATTTGATAACACCGATCATTGCAACGGCCGCCATGGTTCATCTGTACAAAAAACGCGTCGGAAGTTCGAGCGTGAGTTTGGTTCCTTAATGCGGCATTTAGTGATTCTTGTCGGACTTGCGGTTTTTTTGTCTGCGTGCGGATCAAATAGTACCGTGTCAAATTCAGGCTCCATTTTACCGGAAAATGCCAGCCAGCCGGCGGTCGCAGGTCAAGGGCCCATTGCTCCAAAAGCAGAAATACCGGCACCAAAAGCCTCTGTGCCGACTCCAGTCATCACTGTCGCAAAGCCTCGTATTCTATTAGAACCGGACATCTTGATTGGGCGGTCAGTCGTTGAAGTGCGAGAGATATTCGGAGCGCCAACCTTGCTGCGCGTCGATAACCCGGCAGAGGTGTGGCAATATCTGGTATCTGAATGTGCAATGCATTTGTTCTTCTATCCGGGTGGGACGGACGGTCAGCTATCAGTCAGCCATATTTCCATTAATGGGCGGAAAAGGGTGACTGCATCAGAACTGGATCCGAAGATTTGCTTCAATAATTATCTTCGTGAGATCGGTGCAGAGGACGCGTTTGCAGCAAGCGGTACGTCCTGACCAATTAAGATAAAGAAGGGATTGCATTGTCTGACATCAGCCAGGTTGAAGTACGTAATCTGTTTCATCATCTCCAGGTAAATGAGTCCGAGAAATTTTTCGCACATGTGAGGGATGATGTTCAATGGACTGTCAAAGGGACACATCCTTTGGCCGGGCATTATCAAAGTAAACAGTCGTTTCTGGAAGCAACTTTCATGCGGCTCAACCCGATCCTGCAAGAAGGTGTTGTGCTTAAAGTTGAGCATATTTTTACGGCGGATAACACCGCAGTAGTTGAAATGAAATCGCTTTCGACAGCTAAGAACGGTAAACCATTCAATAATACTTACTGTTGGGTGGTGGAGTTTGACAGCGACAAGAAGATCGTGGCAGTTCGGGCATATTTGGATTCGGCTCTTGTGCAGCAGGTCGTTGACGAAAATGAATAAGTCCCTATTGGCGATAAGTAAATCCGAAGTTCAGGAGGTTTTTTCCTATTGGGAGACGGGCCAGCCGGATAAGTTTTTCAATCGATTGACTGAGGACTTTGAATGGACCGTTATGGGGACGCACCCACTTGCTGGTGTCTTTAAGGGTAAAGACGCCTATTTAAACGGTGCTTTTAACCGCTTGAGCAAGGTTCTCAAAGACGACGTTCGTCTGAAAGTTATTGCAATTTATGTGGATGGGCAAACGGCGATCGTCGAACTGAAGTCTTTTATGACGGCCAAATATGGCCATCCCTATCACAATTCTTATTGCTGGATTGTTCACTTTGATGATGAGAAGCAGATTTCTGCTATTACAGCTTATCTAGATAGTGCTCTGTTGAAACAGATTCTCGAAGAGAATGAATAATTTTCCTACGATTTAATAGAGCTTATTCAGGAAGCAGTTTTCCTTTGAAAGTGCATAAGTCAGAGACAATACATCGAGAGCATTCTGGTTTGCGCGCCTTGCAAATATAGCGTCCGTGAAGAATAAGCCAGTGATGAGCGTGGCGTAGAAATACCTTCGGAATACGTTTTTCGAATTTCCGTTCCACTTCAAGAGGGGTTTTTCCCGGCGCGATACCTGTACGATTTCCCAGGCGGAATAAATGGGTGTCGACGGCAATGGTCGGATGTCCAAAAGCCATATTCAAGACAACATTTGCTGTTTTTCGGCCGACACCTGCAAGCTCTTCCAATTCTTCCCGGGTTTGCGGGATTTCGCTATTATGCTTCTGGACTAAGGTATCACAAAGCTTGATCACATTTTTGGCCTTGGTTTTATATAAGCCAATGGATTTTACGTAATCCCTTACCTGATCTTCGCCCAGAGCCAGCATTTTTTCGGGTGTGTCCGCGACAGCGAATAGGGGCCCGGTTGCTTTGTTTACACCAATGTCTGTTGCCTGCGCCGACAGAACGACCGCAACCAGTAGGGTAAAATGGTTGACATAATCCAATTCTCCTTGCGGATCCGGGTTGTCTTCTTCTAGGCGTCTAAAAAATTCATGAATATTCGCTTTTTTCATCCTATGTTATTGGCATAGGGTAAATGTATGCGCAATGATCAAATTGAGGTGCCATGCGGGTTTCGGATAATAGTGTAGATGAGAAGAATGATAACGTTGCTGAACCGGGCGGCGGATCGTTTTATATTGCGCTGCATCCGAGCCGAAGCCTTTCGAGAAAAGGATTTCTTATTCTCATGTCAGCCGTTACCGGTGTCAGCTTTGTTGCTGGAACCGTCTTCTGGTCAATGGGTGCCTGGCCGGTATTTGGGTTTTTCGGTCTGGATGTGCTGCTAATTTTCGGTGCGTTTCATTTCAATTTCAGGGCGGGCCGTCGTCGGGAAATTATTGAAATCAAACAGGGTATGGTTTTAATTACGCGGCTTTCACCTGATGGTCGATCGCAGCGGGATGCGTTTCAAGCTTACTGGGCGCGCAGCCTTTTGGCCAAAGGTCAATTATGGATCACGAACCGCGGCCGCAGCTATGAAATCGGCAGTTTTCTTGGAGAAGAAGAAAAAGAGGAAGTTCAGGATCTAATTGCACGGGCTCTGAATACCTATCGTACAGGCGGTTTTCCTCAGTCGCCCAATCCCAATACATCCATCATATCATAGTTCCCGGCCGGTTTATCCTGTGCCCAAAGCGCTGCGCGAACGGCACCGCGGGCGAAAATTGACCGATCTCCTGCTTTGTGGGTAATTTCAATGCGTTCATTTTCCGCGGCGAACATAACCGTATGTTCACCAACAACATTGCCACCTCGCAGCACAGCATAGCCAATATCGCCCTTTTTACGAGCTCCGGTGATACCATCCCGACCTCGGTCTGCAACAGCATCGTGATCGACATCGCGACCCTCCGCCGCGGCTTTGCCAAGGAGCAAGGCAGTACCTGACGGGGCATCTACTTTATGATGGTGATGCATTTCAAGGACTTCAATATCAAAGTCGTCATCCAGCAACGCCGCGACCTTTTTAGTCAATTGCGCTAGAAGATTTACGCCAAGGCTCATATTAGCGCCTTGCACAATAACCGCCTCTTTGCCACACAAGGTTATTTCGGCTTGTTCTGATTTGCTGAGCCCGGTTGTTCCGATAACATGGATGGTGTGATGTTTTGCGGCGAGTTTGGCATGCGCAACCGAGGCGACAGGTGCGGTAAAGTCGATCACGGCGTCAGAGCGTTGAAATAGTGCATCCGTGTCGTCACCGACGCGTATTCCGGCTGCGTCAAGCCCGGCAAGTGTCATTATGTCCTGGCCAATGAAATCGGAACCTGCAGGCTCAGTGCCACCGCAAATATGGCATCCGGTAGTTTGGCTTACCTGATTCACCAGCATTCGCCCCATGCGACCGGCACAGCCGACGATACCGATTTTTAAATCACTCATGTTATCAAACTCTCAAAATTTCGAGGCTATGTCTTTAGCATAGTAAATTCGACCTGGCGAGTTGGATCGGGAATTTGGAGTTAGTCTTTTAAATCGGCAAGAAAATCCTTCACGCGGGAGAAGAAACCTTCGGATTCAGGGCTATGAGCCCCTTTCCCTTCGGACTCAAATTCCTTGAGAAGTTCTTTCTGACGCTTCGTCAGGTTCACCGGTGTTTCAACAATTGTGTGAATATACATGTCCCCATGGCTATGGGAATTCATGATCGGCATCCCTTTGGAGCGTAATCTAAATTTACGGCCGGATTGCGTACCTGCCGTAATCGCAACTTTTGCACGGGCGCCATCGAGTGTTGGGACTTCGATATCGCCGCCTAAAGCGGCAACGGTTACTGGAATGGGAACACGGCAATGGATATTCTGGCCATCCCGCTGGAAAATACGATGATCCTTGACACTAAGAAAAATGTACAAGTCTCCAGATGGGCCGCTGCGCATTCCCGCTTCGCCTTCACCGGATAAACGGATCCGGTTGCCGTCATCAACCCCTGCTGGAATATTTACAGACAGGGTTTTTTCCTTGCTGGTCCGGCCTTCACCGCGGCAGGATTTACATGGATTTTCGATGATCTGCCCCTGCCCCTGACAAGAGGGGCATGTGCGTTCAATCGTAAAAAATCCTTGCTGTGCGCGGACTTTTCCGTGGCCCTGGCACGTAGTGCACGTCACTGGTGCAGAGCCGGCTTCAGCACCGCTACCGTCGCAGCTTTCGCATTCAGCGGTCGTGGGGATTTTAATCTCCATCTGTTTACCGTTGAAAGCTTCTTCCAGAGAAATTTCAAGATTATATCTTAAGTCGGAACCTCGACCACCGCCACTGCGACCACCGCCGGGTTGTCCACCCATAAAATCTCCGAAAAGGTCTTCGAAAATATCACTGAAACCGCCGCCCATGCCGCCAAAGCCGGTGCCGCCGCCGCCGCCTTGTTCGAAGGCGGCATGGCCATATTGATCATAAGCACTACGTTTCTGGGGGTCTTTCAGGATTTCATAGGCTTCGTTAACTTCCTTGAAGGAAGCCTCCGCATCGGTATCACCCGGGTTTCGGTCCGGGTGATATTTCATCGCCTGCTTGCGATATGCTTTTTTTAAATCGGAATCGGCAACATTGCTGTCAACACCGAGGATTTCATAATAGTCGCGTTTCGCCATATTTAGATCAATCACTCAACGAAATTCCGCCCCGAGAGGGTTGTGCCTCATCGGAGCGGTATATTCAAGGACAAGAATAATTCCGGGTTATCCGTAATTTATTCTTACTTGTCTTTTTTGTCTTCGTCGACTTCTTCAAAATCGGCGTCAACAACATCCTCGTCAGAAGATTCACTTTCCTCAGAAGTTTCCGCATCACTTTCTGATCCGGCTTCTTCGGTTTGTGATTGAGCGTAAAGCGCTTCACCAAGTTTCATGGAAGCCTCTTGTAAAGCTTCCATTTTTGCACTGATGGCTTCCGCGTCATCGCCTTCTTTTGCTTCTTTCAACTCGGCAAGAGCAGTTTCAATCGGCGCCCTTACATCTTCCTCAACCTTGTCACCTGCTTCGGCCAAAGTTTTTTCCGTCGCATGTATGAGGCTGTCAGCCTGATTCACAATTTCGACTTTTTCTTTCCGGGCCTTATCTTCAGCAGCGTGTTCTTCAGCATCTTTAACCATCTGGTCAATATCTGATTCACTTAGACCGCTAGAGGCCTGGATCTGGATTTTCTGCTCCTTGCCTGTGCCTTTATCTTTAGCTGAGACGTTGACGATACCGTTGGCATCAATATCGAAGGTTACCTCAATCTGAGGAATACCACGCGGTGCACCCGGGATGTTCGTCAAATCGAAATTTCCAAGCAATTTATTGTCTGCCGCCATTTCGCGTTCGCCTTGGAAAACCCGAATTGTAACGGCTTGTTGATTATCTTCGGCAGTTGAAAATGTCTGGCTTTTCTTGGTCGGAATTGTTGTATTCCGATCAATAAGACGGGTGAACACGCCGCCGAGAGTTTCAATACCCAAAGACAAAGGCGTCACGTCGAGAAGCAAGACATCTTTGACATCACCTTGCAACACACCACCTTGGATTGCCGCGCCCATGGCAACGACTTCATCCGGATTTACACCTTTGTGAGGTTCACATCCAAAGAAATTTTTCACTGTTTCATGAACTTTTGGCATCCGGCTCATACCACCGACAAGAATGACGTTGTCGATTTCACCTTTTTGCAAGCCAGCATCTTTCAATGCTTTTTCACAAGGAGGCAAAGTCCGCTTAATCAGATCTTCCACCAGATTCTCAAACTGTGCCCGCGTAAGCTTTAGTTGCATATGTTTGGGACCGGAAGCATCCGCCGTAATAAAGGGCAGGTTAATCTCGGTCGCCTGTGTTGAAGACAGCTCGATTTTTGCCTTTTCCGCAGCTTCTTTCAGGCGTTGGAGGGCCATCTTATCGGTCCGCAAATCGATGCCTTGTTCTTTCTTGAATTCGTCAGCAAGATAATCGACCAGTGTCAAGTCGAAGTCTTCACCACCCAAGAAAGTGTCACCATTTGTCGAACGGACTTCAAACACGCCATCGCCGATTTCCAGGATAGATACGTCGAATGTACCACCACCCAGATCAAAGACGGCGACAGTCTGATTTTCTTTATCCATGCCGTAAGCAAGGGCCGCAGCGGTTGGCTCGTTGATAATGCGAAGGACTTCAAGGCCGGCGATCTTACCGGCATCTTTCGTTGCCTGGCGCTGTGCGTCATTGAAATATGCGGGAACTGTAATTACAGCCTGCGTGACGTTTTCCCCAAGATAGCTTTCAGCTGTTTCTTTCATTTTCTGCAAAATGAAGGCTGAAATCTGGCTTGGCGAATAATTTTCGCCTCGGGCTTCTACCCAAGCATCACCATTGTCAGCTTTGACAATGTTATAGGGAACCATTGCTTTATCTTTTTGCGTTGTCTTGTCGTCGAACCGACGGCCAATAAGACGTTTGATCGCAAATAATGTATGTTCAGGGTTTGTAACTGCCTGCCGTTTTGCGGCCTGGCCGACGAGCTTTTCACCGTCTTCAGCGAAGGCTACAATGGACGGGGTTGTCCGGGCGCCTTCTGCATTTTCGATAACTTTCGCATCTTTTCCGTCCATGACAGAGATACAGGAATTTGTCGTTCCTAAGTCTATTCCAATTACTTTAGCCATATTTTCCTCTTCTCGATTGGCAGATCAACGCGGCCACATCATGCACCACAATGATCCCCGGGCTTTAAACTGTTTGGTTTATTCGTCGTTTATATAGGTTCGAAATGCCTTCAATGCAAGGGTTTGAATAGGCATGAGGACGCTAATTCATCAGTTTTTTTGGCTGTATTTTGCTCAAGGGCGTTTGCATAGCTGATATGTTCGATCATTTCTTTACGTTCGGGGAGCGGTTTGATAGGAAATATGGTCGATTTTTAACGCAAATAATGGGGGGATCGGATGACCGAAACAAGTGCATCTGGAGAAACAACATCAAATTCCTCCCTATTTACACCGGAAGAATCACGTGGACTGCTTAGCGCCCTTGGTGCCTTTATCATCTGGGGAGTTGCTCCCGTCTATTTCAAGTGGCTCTCGCATGTTTCCCCGCTTGAAATAATCTCACATCGTGTCGTTTGGTCGCTGATATTTGTTTTGTTTGTGGTCGTTGCCACAAAGAATGTGGCGCATTTTGTTGCGATCTTCAAAGATAAACGAAAACTCATCATATTTTGCGCGACTACTATTTTGATCGGTTTGAACTGGCTCACTTTTATTTGGGCAATCGCCAATGACAGGATTTTGGAAGGAAGTCTGGGTTATTATATCAATCCGCTTGTCAATATCTTGCTTGGCATGTTGTTCCTGGGTGAACGCTTAAACAAATGGCAAACTGTTTCCGTATCACTTGCCGCCGTTGCCGTGGCCATTATGACCTGGCAAATCGGCGTATTACCCTGGGTCTCGCTTATCCTGGCGATTTCATTCGGGTTTTATGCATTGCTGCATAAGAAGGTCCAGGTCCCTGCGCCGGTTGGATTGGCGGTGGAAACAACAATTTTATTCCCGTTTGCGCTGGGGTTTGTGCTTTATCTTACCTTCGCGCCACAGGCAGGCTCGCCCACTGTGGTTGAGAGCACAGGATTCTCTAGAGAGATGGCTAGTCTTTTGTTGCTGATTGGTACCGGTATTGTGACAGCTATGCCTTTGATGCTGTTTTCCAACGCGGCGCGGTATCTGAAATTAACAACAATCGGGGTGCTGCAATATCTCGCGCCGACCATGCATATGGTCATTGCAATTTATATTTATAACGAGCCGTTTGATAGTTCTCGACTAGTCGCCTTTGGTTTGATCTGGATAGGTCTGGTGATTTTCAGTATTGACGGATATCGCAACAGGAAACGGATGTCCTAGAATTGTGATAAAGTGTTTCCTGCGGATCGGGAGCATTAAATGACAGTTATTTCGGCAAGTTACAAAACAGATATACCGGCATTTTATGGCGATTGGTTTCAACGGCAACTAACACAAAAATTCGTTGAAACCAAAAATCCTTTTAATAACAAAAAGTCAATTATCTCGCTGGCTCCTGAAGATGTCGATGCATATGTATTCTGGACGCGAAATGCAGATCCATTCCTGCCAGTACTGCATAATGCAATTGCCAATCAGCATCCCTTTTACTTTCAATTCACGGTAACAGCATATCCGCGGCTTATTGAAACATCCGTTATTTCGTCTGAGGATTCCATCTCGCAAATGACGTCAATCGCCAATAATTTTGGACCGCATGCCGTCGTTTGGCGGTACGATCCGATATTTGTTTCAGATTTAACACCTTTGAATTTTCATCTTGAGAATTTTACAAAGCTCGCGCGGCAGCTGGAACACGTGGTCAATGAGGTCGTTGTTTCTTTCACACAGCCCTATGCGAAAACGAAACGTAATTTGGCGCGTCTCGAGCAAAAAACACCTATCAATTTTCAAAATCCGCCGAATGAAATCAAACAGTCGTTTCTGATGGAATTACAAAAAATCGCAGCCTCGTCGGGCATTCGGATGACACTTTGTACGCAACCAAACCAAATGACAGAACGTCTGACAGGAGCCGCCTGTATTGATAAAAATAGAATTGCCGCCATTGGCGGCGAAAATATAGATCCTAAGTTACAGGGAAACCGCGAGGGATGTTTATGTATCGCGTCTCGGGATATCGGCATGTATGACACTTGCGCGCATGGGTGTGTCTATTGCTATGCTGTGGGTAGCGCCAAAAAAGCGAAAGCCGCGCTTAAGACATATAAGCGCGGCTTGGCGATCAATAGCTAGTTTTTGCGACGTAGGTTACTACGCTTTTTGGTCGATTTTTACATCGACTTTTTTCTGGCCGCCCTTGGCAACACCCACCATGGCCGGGCGCAGTAATCGATCTGCAATGGCATAGCCTGTTTGAACAACCTGCAATACAGTACCGGGCTCCACAGCGGGATTTTCTACCTCGAACATGGCTTGATGCATGTTGGGGTCAAATTTTTGACCTTCAGCTTCAATTTTCTTGATTTTATGTTTCTCAAACGTATTCAAAAGCTCTGATTCTGTGAGCTCAATGCCCGCCAGCACATGCTTGACGTCTTCTTGTTCCCGCGCCTGTGCTGGAATACTATCGATTGCTCGCCGCAAATTATCGGATACAGCCAGCATATCGCGCGCAAATTTGGTGACGGCATAGTTATGGGCATCATCCTTTTCGCGGGAGGCTCGGCGTCGCATATTTTCAACTTCTGCCCTGGCGCGGAGAACTTTATCTTTCAATTCTGCAATTTCTGCAGCTTGCTCCTCAACAAGATCGTCTTCAGCGGGCACATCAGCTTCAACTTCGCCGCTTTGCAGGGAGGGATCATTCGCTGTTTCTGTTTCAGCAGTTGGGGTCGCTGTTTGATCATTAGTTTGATCATCAGCCGGAGGGGTTTGTTTCGCGTCGTTCATTCTCACGTCATCCTAATAGTAATTCTAGTCCAACAATCCACCAATAATCTTCGCCGTATAGTCAACCATGGGGACTATGCGAGCGTAATTCAATCGGGTTGGCCCTATCACGCCAATAGCGCCGACAATCTGATCCTGGCTATTCTGATATGGAGAGATAATCATTGATGTCCCGGAAAGCGAGAAAAGATTGTTCTCTGACCCAATAAAAATTTTCACTCCTTTACCACCTTCTGCCAGCTCAAGCAATTTCATACGTTCTTTTTTTGCTTCTAGCGTATCAAAAAGTTCCTTGATTTTATCAAGATCCTCAAGCGCTTGAACATTTTGGAGTAGGTTCGAATGTCCTCGTACAATGAGTGTTTCCTCACCGCCCCAACTCGCAATGTCGCTACTAATGAGATCTTGCGTTAATTGGTCGATCTGAACCTGGTGATTGTCCAGTTCCCGCTGAATCTCACTTTTGGTTTCCTGCAGAGTTTTACCAGCGAGCTTGGCATTCAAGTAATTAGTTGCTTCTTGAAGGGCAGAATCAGATAAACCGACGGGCAATTCTATGGCCCGATTTTCGACCATGCCATTTGCCGTCACAATAATGACCAAAGCTTTATCAATACCAAGCCGGACGAATTCAATCTGTTTTACGGAACTGTCTTTTTTTGGTGCAATGACCAAACCGGCGCAATTGGAAAGGCCCGATAACATGGACGATGCTTCGGACAGCGTCTCTTCTATATTGCGGCCTTCTATGATGCAGCGCGCCTTGATGTCGATGCGCTCTTCTTCCGTCAAATTGCCGACTTCCAGAATACCATCGACAAAAAGCCGCATGCCCAATTGTGTCGGTAGCCGTCCTGCGGATGTATGTGGGGAGTAAAGAAGTCCGGCGTCGACCAGGTCCGCCATGACATTTCGAATAGACGCGGGAGATAAATCCAGCTGCGGGAGTCGCGACAATGTACGAGAGCCGACCGGCTCTCCCGTTTGTACGTAAGATTCCACTATATTCCGAAAAACAGCGCGGCTTCGTTCATTGAGTTCCTGGATAGACATTGGGTCAGCCGACAAATTCGTAAAATAAAGACATAGGTGAGAATGTAGTGATCCACGATGCTTGCGTCAATCTGGAGCAGGGGTTACAACGAGCGGCAACAGCGATTTTCATGTAAAGGATATTTTATGCGCCCTTCCGGTAGAGCACTTGACGAGTTACGTAGCATTAGTATGGAACCTGGTTATGCAAAGAATGCGGAAGGGTCCTGCTTTATCAAGTGCGGCGATACCCATGTCTTGTGCACAGCGAGTGTCGAAGAACGCGTCCCGCCGTTTTTACGAAATTCAGGTAAGGGATGGGTTACCGCAGAATACGGCATGCTTCCGCGATCAACGGGTTCTCGCATGGGCCGGGAAGCTGCTCGGGGCAAGCAGCAAGGCCGAACCGTGGAAATTCAGAGGCTGATTGGGAGATCCTTGCGAGCACTGGTTAATATTGAAGGGTTTGGCGAGCGACAAATAACGGTTGATTGCGATGTCATTCAAGCGGATGGCGGAACACGCACAGCCTCCATTACCGGCGCTTATGTAGCGCTATATCAAGCGTTTGATAAGCTCGTTGAGCAGGGAAAAATATTGGAAGTTCCGATGAAGGGCCAAGTTGCCGCGGTTTCCTGCGGTCTATACAAGGGGAACCCTGTACTTGACCTGGATTATCCGGAAGACAGTAATGCGCAAGCAGATGCCAATTTTGTTTTGACGTCTAACGGGCAGATCATTGAGATTCAAGGGACGGCGGAAGAAGATCCGTTCTCTGAAGCGCAGTTTGGAAGTCTTTTTAGTCTTGCTAAAAAAGGCGTTTCGGAACTCTGTGCAATGCAGCGTGAGGCATTGGGGATTTGAAGCGAGCTCGAAAATTTACCGGAACCAAGCTAGTGGTCGCAAGCCACAATTCCGGAAAGGTTCGTGAAATTCGGGCGCTGCTGGAAGAATTTGGCGTTACACCCGTTTCAGCTGGAGATATGGGGTTGCCCGAACCTATTGAAGACGGGGAATCCTTTATTGCCAATGCTGAGATTAAGGCTCTTGCGGCGGCAAGGGCGACAAATATTATTAGTCTGAGTGATGACTCGGGGTTTGCCGTTGACATCCTTGATGGCGCACCGGGTATTTATTCCGCAAGATGGGCGGGACCCGAAAAGGATTTCTCACTCGCCATGCAGACCGTAGAAGACAAATTGGCAGAAAAGAAGGCTACTGAACCGGCGAAGAGATCTGCGTCATTTATCTGCGCGCTCACCATTGCCTGGCCAGATGGTCATACGGAAAGCTTTGAAGGTCGGATCGACGGCACGGCCGTCTGGCCGCCGCGGGGCAGCAACGGTTTTGGCTATGATCCTGTTTTCGTGCCCGCCGGATTTGACCAGACATTTGGTGAAATGGATCCATCTGCCAAGCACGCAATGAGTCATCGGGCCAATGCTTTTCGACAGTTAATAGATGCCTGTTTCTGTGCAAACTAATATTCCTGAACCGGGATTTGGCGTATACTTTCACTGGCCCTTCTGCCGGAAAAAATGTCCCTACTGTGATTTCAATAGCCATGTTAGAGAGGCCGTGGATCAGGCGCGTTGGTCGAAAGCACTTCTTGCCGAGCTTGATTATTTTGCACGCTCCCACCCCAAGATACCGGTGACGAGCATTTTTTTCGGCGGTGGAACACCGTCTCTTATGTCGCCTGATACAGTCGCCCGGCTGATTGAAGGCGTTCGTTCGCATTTCCCGCTCTCAAAAGATATTGAGATTACATTGGAGGCAAACCCGACATCAGTAGAGGCGACATCTTTTGAAGGTTATCGCCAAGCCGGCGTGACGCGACTGTCTATGGGAATCCAATCTCTGCGGGATGAAGCTTTGCGATTTTTAGGGCGTGAGCATTCGGTCTCAGAAGCACTTGCCGCCATCGAAACAGCACGAACCATCTTTGAGAATATTTCCTTTGATCTTATTTACGCGCTGCCGGAGCAAACAGTATCAGAATGGCAGCAAGATTTGACGAAGGCTTTGAATTTAGCCGGTGACCATTTGTCTTTGTACCAGCTAACGATAGAGCCTAACACCGGGTTCGCCGGAGCCGTCCGAAGAGGTGAGTTTTTAATACCCGGTGATGAAAAATCAGAAGCTCTTTTTGAGATTACACAAACTATCTGTGAGGCTGCCGGTCGCCCGGCATATGAAGTTTCCAACCATGCGCGACCGGGGTTTGAAAGCCGCCATAATCTGACTTATTGGCGGTATGGAGAGTATCTCGGAGTTGGTCCCGGTGCCCATGGCCGGTTTGATCTCGCGGGCGTACGGACGGCTTCTCAGCAGCTCAAGCGTCCGGAAACCTGGCTAAAGAATGTCGAAGAAAAAGGGCATGGAACAGAAGCTCAGGAAGCTCTTCCTGATCCACGGGATCGTGCTGAAGAGCTTTTGTTGATGGGCCTTCGATTAACTGAAGGGGTCTGGTTCAAGAATTTTGAACACTCGGTAGGTAGTCCTGTACGGGCATTCCTTGATCATGATCGTTTGCAGATGCTGACGGAGAATGGGATGATCGAAATAGATGAAGAACATATCCGGGCAACGAAAAGAGGTCGACTGGTGCTCAACAGTCTATTGCCGGAAATATTGGCAGCTAGTTGACGAGTTGCTCAAACCCGTCTGGTGCTGGTTCCACAATAAGCAATTCTCTTTGTCCGACTTCAAGGACCGCTAACCCGCGCTCGGCAATCCCATTCTCCGGAAAGCGGAAAATGCCATCATAGCCGGTAAAGCCGTTTGCATTTTCTATGGATACGCGATCAAATCTTGCTTCCGGCGGATCTAGCGCTAACAAACCTGCTAAGGCTGTCGCATCATATGCGAGGCTTGCGATACGGGATGGCGGGTATTGGTATATCTGTTCAAACCGCGCCTGAAATGCCTTCGCTTTTTCCGGAGACGGTGCAGAGAACCAGCCTCCAACTAGTGCAGGCTCGGAGGCCAGAGATTGATCCGCCCAAAGACCCGTTCCGATAAATTGAACCACTTCGGGGTCAATATCGTAGTAGGAAAGAAGCGGTGCTAATTCTTTCAGTCGGGCACCACCTTCCGGTATAATAAGGGCATCGAATGAGACATCGCCAAAGGTATCCATTTTTTCGAGCTTTTCGACATATTCTTCGGACTCTTTATCCGTTTCGTTCTCATACAGCTTAATTTCTTCTTCAAGCTGCTTTTGACGTAACGCATAGTCACCCATAACTTTCGCAATTTCATGAAGGTCTTGTGCACCTTGTTCAACATTGACTGGATAACGCATAACACGGTCAATATTCAATCCAAGGGTGTCACCGGATGTAAATACGTTATTGATCACAGCGTCGCCGTATGGGGAGTCCGGTGCCAGGACGGCGAAATTCAACAAGCCCTGGCGATAGGAGAATTCCATTATTCGCTGTATCTGCTGCCCGACGGTTAAGCCCATGACAAATACACCGTCTCCTGCGACAGTCGTATCCGTAGAAAATGTAACGACATTGACGTTGCGGGGGCGGGCGAGAGAGCGAACCGGACCAACCGACGTCGAGAATAGCGGCCCAAGAATGAGTTCAGCGCCAGCAACCAGTGCTTGTGCCGCAGCGCTTTCTGCACCACGGGCTGTCCCTTTGGTGTCGAAGGGCAACAGCTGTAGTTGGGGATTGTTGAGATCAAAGAGAGCCATATTGGCCGCCCGCAAAAGATCGCCTCCTATATTCTGATGTGCGCCTGACAGGGGTAAAAGAATGGCTACTTTGACAGAAGATGCCGCAGCGCCAAAACTTGGGGCAGCCGTTCCTATTACGGGAAGAGCAGGTTCTATTAGCCGCGAATACGGATCAAAAGGAGCCGCCGTTGGTGTATTGGCAAGGTCTTCAAAGGCGGAATTACTTTTTGGCGGAAGAAGCTTGTCAAGATCCTGTGAAGTTGCTGTGCTTGCTTTTGCAAGGTCTTTTTTGTCTTGTTCGCTGTCCGCAGTCGGTGTCTGCTGGCAGGCGGCAATCACGACAGACAACAACGCAATGACGCAGAAGGATGGAATTGAATTCCAGATCGCAGCAATACGCGATTGAGACGCGATTTTTATGAGAAACAAGACCGACACTCCCTTGACCCGATACGGGATTACTATATCAGAGATTAGGTAACCAAAAAGCCGCGAGCAAGCAAATAGTTTAACTAAAGATTTAAGCTCCCTATAGGAAACATTTAAGTAGGGCAATAATTTGGCGCATTTGCGAAAAGACGAACAAAGGCAAAACCGACGACGGGCTTACTACCGGGGTCACGCTGCCGAAATATTGGCATCGGCCTATCTTCGATGTAAGGGCTATCACATTGAAGCACGTGGTTACAGGAAACCATTTGGAGAAATTGATATAATAGCCCGCAGAAACAATCTTCTTGTGGCGGTTGAAGTTAAATCACGACGTCAGATGGAGATGGCGTTATATTCGGTTTCTACACAGCAACGGTATCGCATAAATAGGGCTTTGGAAGCTTTTGTCATGGAAAGGCCAAAATTTAGTGGTTTTTCGTTGCGAATGGATGTTTTGCTTGTCACCTCATTCGTGCGATTACCGCGTCATATTGAGAATGCATGGTGAAAGTCTCATTTCGAGTGTTTTAACATCTGAAATTTACGACTATAGTAACGCGCGATAGCCCCACAGTGATCCGCGGAATAATAGAAGGTAATTTGTCATGAAAACCGTTGCGTTTATTTGTTTTTCCCTTTTTGCAATGTCCTTTTTATCTGGTTGTACTGGACTGATCGTTGGTGGTGCCGCCGCAACAGGCGTGGCTGTCGCCGAAGAAAGATCGGTCGGGACAATTGTGGATGATGTCAGTATCAGCACGCAAATTAAGGGCAAAATTTTTGAAAAAAGCGAACCTTTGTTCAGCGATACTGCAACAACAGTTAATGATGGTATCGTACTAATCACCGGACAGGTGCCGACGCCAGATGACCGTATAGCTTTGGCCCGCATTGCCTGGAGTGTTCAGGGTGTAAAGCAGGTCCATAATCGGACGATGATAAAAGGCCAGGGTGAGGACCCGAGTTTCACGTCAGACGCCGTCATTACGACAAAACTCAAATATCAACTGCTCGCTGATACCAAGATTATGAATATTAATTATACAGTTGAGACTGTGGGAAAGGTCGTCTACCTGATGGGTGTCGCACAGGATCAAGCAGAGCTGGATCGGGTTGAGGCGCATGCAAAAGAAATTTCAGGCGTGCGAAGTATTGTCAGTTATGTTCAGTTAAAAAGCGCTCTGTACAAAAATACAACTTCTTGAACAAAATTGTTGCAGAGGATAGGTTCCGCACCCATCTGAATAATCGACAGCGGCGCAAGACAACTAAAGTAAAGAGCGAATAATAATGAGTCTAATCGTTGCCCTTCAAATGGACCCCATCGAAGATGTTGATATTGATGGAGACAGTACCTTTGTTCTTGCCCTAGAAGCGCAGGCACGTGGTCATAGCCTTCTTCACTACGGCCCGCAGGATCTTTCCTTTTCGAGTGGCCAGATTATCGCCGCGGCACGCCCAATAACAGTCGCGCGTGAGAAGGGCAATCATTTTACCGCCGGCGCGGTTGAGCGTATTGATTTGTCAAAGGTTGATGTCGTCCTGATGCGTCAGGACCCTCCCTTTGATATGTCCTATATTACAGCTACGCATCTTTTGGAGCATATTCATCCCAAAACGCTTGTCGTGAATGATCCTGTCAGTGTCCGAAACGCTCCGGAGAAATTATTCGTTACGCATTTCGACGGAATTTTACCGCCGACATTGATTTCAACGAACCTTGATGAAATCAAATCCTTTCGGTCAGAACATAAAGATATCATTATCAAACCGCTGTATGGGAACGGGGGCGCAGGTGTCTTTCATTTGAAACCGGATGACGAGAATCTCTCCGCACTCTGCGAAATGTTTACAGAATTTTACCGTGAGCCGATGATTGTCCAGAAATATCTGCCAGAAGTACGTCAAGGAGACAAACGCATTATTCTGGTAGATGGTGAGCCTGTCGGCGCGATTAACCGGATTCCCCAGAAAGGCGAGGTCCGGTCGAATATGCATGTGGGCGGAAAGGCAGTGAAATCTCAATTGACCTCTCGTGAAAGAGATATCTGTAGTGCCATTGGCCCGGCGTTGAAAGAACAGGGTTTAATTTTCGTGGGAATTGACGTGATCGGCGATTATCTTACTGAAATTAATGTGACGTCGCCGACAGGGCTTCAAGAAATAAACCGCTATGACGGCGTCAAACTAGAAGCAACGATCTGGGATTGCCTCGAAGAGAAAATTTCCTGAAATACCCAAATGCCCTGTCGACAATGCGGGTTTGACTAGTCGGTTTGATCATCAACAGTTGCATCTGGATCTGCCCGCTGAACCAAGCTGGTGCTGTCTTCGGTCGCGCATTTGCTGCTGTAGTTTTATAAAATTTCCTTTTAAAAAATACATGCTATAATGGTTTTTACATCTATATTAATTTAATCAGGGCGCGTATGCAGGCGACAATCAAAACGGTGGCCTTCTTGGGCTTGGATGTTCTGGAAGTTGATGTTCAAGTATTGATGGCCGCCGGCTTGCCGGCTTTCACAATTGTCGGCCTTCCAGATAAATCCATCGCCGAAAGCAAGGAAAGAGTGAGGGCGGCACTTACCTCACTCGGTGTCGGATTACCACCGAAACGAATTACGATCAATTTGGCTCCGGCCGACATGCCAAAAGAAGGTGCGCATTATGATTTACCCATAGCTTTGGGAATCCTGACTGCAATGGGTATTTTACCCCGTGAGGAGCTGGAAAATTATTTTGTCCTGGGAGAGTTGTCGCTGGATGGTCATTGCAATTCGGTTTCAGGCGTCCTGCCAACAGCAGTCGAGGCCGTTGCACGCTCCCTTGATATCATATGCCCGGAAGCCAGTGGTCCTGAAGCCGCCTGGGCCGGGGACCTCGAGATACTTGCGCCAAAAAGCCTTCTGGCGTTGATTAATCACTTCAAAGGGACACAAGTGCTTTCTGCACCTAAACGAGGTGATATTATTGACGGACCTCAAGCTTTACTATTTGAGGATATCAAGGGTCAGGAAACGGCGAAACGGGCCCTAGAGGTTGCCGCCGCAGGAGGGCATAATCTGTTGATGACGGGGCCGCCAGGCTCCGGTAAATCCATGCTTGCCGCCCGATTGCCGGGACTACTCCCGCCACTGGATGCGGCTGAAGCATTGGAAGTCAATATGATTTCCAGTATATCGGGAGAAATGAAAGACGGGAAAATATCCCGGCAACGTCCCTTTCGCGACCCGCATCATTCCGCTTCCGTGGCAGCTATGGTCGGCGGCGGCCGGACAGCGAAGCCCGGAGAAGTCTCTCTTGCCCATTTGGGCGTTTTGTTTCTGGATGAATTGCCTGAGTTTAACCGCCAGGTCCTGGAATCGCTCCGGCAACCCGTTGAGGCAGGGAAAGCCGTGGTTGCGCGTGCCAATGCACATGTGACCTATCCGGCGCGTATGCAGCTTGTTGCGGCGATGAATCCGTGTCGATGTGGTCATCTGGATGATGCGTCACAAGCCTGTCCTCGCGCCCCGAAATGTGGTCGGGAATATCGGGCAAAAATTTCAGGTCCGATGCTTGATCGTATCGATATTCACGTGGATGTTCCCGCTGTATCGGCGCTGGATTTAACCCAACCCAGGCCGTCGGAAACCACCCGAACTGTTGCAGGTCGCATTGCACGTGCCCGGCGTTTGCAGCGGCAGCGGTACGAACAGTTAGACCATCCAGTAAAACTTCGAACAAACGCCGATATCGACGGCCAAATTCTGGAAAGATTTGTTGTTCTCGATGAAAGCGCCAAACCGCTGCTGCAAGAAGCGATGGCCAAATTCAAGATGTCCGCACGTGGGTATCACCGTGTCCTCAAAGTCGGCAGAACTCTGGCTGATTTAGTGGAAAGCGAGGAGGTAAGACGTGCTCATATCGCCGAGGCGCTGGAATATCGTCTCCGATTGATGGCAACTTGATCGGCGTTCAATTACTTGTATTAACGTCCAGCTTTTCCAGATTTATGCGCGCCGTCTCGGCGGCGGCACTGTAAGGCGAAAGGTTCAGAACTTTAATCCAATCTGCTCGGGCCAGGTTGTCCTGGCCGCTAAGTCGCAATAGAATGCCGCGCTCCACGAGGCCCGCCAATAAGTCCGGCGTCAGGGACAATGCAAGCTCGATATCTTCCAAGGCCCGGTCGTTGTTGCCCAACTGCCGCCACGCAGCCCCGCGAAAGACAAGTGCGTCGCTTCTTGTGGGATCCAATTTCAAGGCGTAATCCAGGTCATCGAACGCTGCGTTGAAATTGTTGGTTTGGGCAAAGATACGGGCACGATCAACGCGTAAATCAATATTATCGGGTTCAAACTCGAGCGCGGCACTAGCGACAGCCAGGGCGCGCTGATAGTTTTCCGCAAGGAGCCAGGCATTGGCGGCCTGCCCTAGGACGGCAACCATTAACGGCGAGCCGGATTCTTGCATATCTTCCGCCAATTCTTCGAGGCGAGGGGCCGCAATATGGTATTTTTTCATTTCCATAAGGGCGAGGGCGGCGCAGTGTCGTGCGGGAAACCCTCCGCCTTTATCGCGCCAGGCCAAAGCGGATTCGAAGGCCATTTCAGGTTCTCGCTCTGTAAGCGTCAGACAGGATTTATATTCCGCCTGTTCGTCCCGATCTTGTGCGGTGCCTAGAGTGATGTGGCTTGATGCCAAGACGATCGACAAAAGGCAACTGTAGCAAATCTGGTTCATTACTTTAAAATTGGACATCCTTGGGTCATATAGCCATTTGATCATGTCATCAATAGGTTGGCTGGGCGCGCCAATAAATTTTTCAAGAGGGCCTGCCTTAGTTTGGACGAGATTGGGACATAGATGCGAAGGCTATGCCCCATAAACAGACGGAGACCAATAATGAATAGATTTGTTATAGCCAGCATTGCTTTTCTTAGTCTTATACCCCTTGCCTCGGCGGAAACGATGCGACATCAATATCCGGTTCAGGATCAAGTAATAATCAATCTTACAACAGAAGGCTGGGTTAAAACCGATACGGCACGGGTCTCTGTTTTTGTCGATCTTGTCCAGCAGGAAGATTCTGCTGACGCTTTGAAAACAAAAATTAACGCGTCCCTCGATGCGTTAGCCAAAGGAGTCGATTGGCGGATCACGTCTTCCAGCCAACGACTGGATCAAACGGGACTGAATAGATGGTATGTGACGGCCGAAGCGCGTATTCAGGAGAAAAATATTGCCGGTTTGCAGGATCGGGCAAAAGACGCGAGCAATCCGGGTTACAAAGTCGGGATTTCAAATGTTGATTTTACTCCGTCTCTTGCCGAGTTCGAAACCTTGCGTTCTGAATTGCGGGCGGATGTCTACGCGTTAGCGGTGGCTGAAGCGGCGCGCCTGAATACGGTTATGCCGGGCCAGGACTATCACGTCCGAACGGTCAATTTCGTGCAACAGCGCCCTGTCATGCATATGGAAAATGCCCGGGCGCAAACCATGATGGTTAAATCTGCCGCGGATAGTGGCGGCGCTGGCGCCAGTGCTCAATTGCTGGTATCTGTGAAGCAGACAGTCTCGGCACATGTTGTCCTGGGACGAACTGAGCAAGCCCTGCAGAAATAGGACCTATATGACCCGCCGATTGTTTTGTTTTGGATTTGGTTTTACGGCTCGAACATTTGCCCATGACTTTCCTGACTGGACTGTCATGGGAACAGGGCGGTCACCGTTGCCTGACCATCGCCGAGAACCCATCTCTGTTGTTCCTTTTCGCCGCAATTGTCCGGTTGAAAATTTTACGGAGCTGGCGAAAGACGTGACGCATATCCTGTTGTCTGTGCCGCCCGATGAAGCCGGTGACCCGGTTTTTGACGAAATGGAAGCTCAGATCCGGGCGTTGCCCTCAGTGAGTTGGATCGGCTATTTGTCGACAACAGGGGTCTACGGAAACCTTGAGGGCGATTGGGTCGATGAAAACAGCCCGTACAATCCGTCAGGTTCTCGAGGCGAGCGGCGCGTCGATGCAGAAAAATCCTGGCTTGGTCTTTTCGATGAATTTGGATTGCCGGTACATATTTTCCGCTTGCCGGGTATTTATGGTCCAGACCGAAACCAGCTCGTGTCATTGAAAAATGGGAAGGCGCGGCGTATTTCGAAGCCCGGTCAAATTTTTTCACGTATCCATGTATCGGATTTGGCGGCAATATTATCGGCCTCCATGAATAAACCCTGTCCTGGCAGTATTTATAATATCGCAGATGACGCACCAGCGCCGCCGGAGGACGTTGTTGCTTATGCGGCGGAGCTCCTTGGTGTCGAACCGCCTCCTTTGCAGGACTTTGAAAGTGCCGACCTTAGTCCGATGGCGCGAAGCTTTTATGCGGACAGCAAACGGGTGAGCAACGAGAAGATTAATGAAGAGCTTGGGATTCAGCTTAAATACCCTACATATAGAGAAGGGCTGACGGCTTTGCTTTAGCGCGGAATGCGTATATAACAAGGCAGATAGTGACAGATTTCGTATGAGTGGACCATAAGTAGAATGCCGAGAACGAAGTGCTTCAATCGCGACGATGCTTTGGAAAAAGCCATGCAAGCTTTCTGGATGAAAGGCTATGAAGCCACGTCAGTTCAGGAGCTTGTCGATTGCATGGGTATTAACCGTGGTAGCCTGTACGACACATTTGGTGACAAACACAGTCTGTTTTTGGAAGCTCTGGATCAATATAGCTCGAACTCCCAACTCCGCCTTGAAAGCTTTCGAAAAGATGGGGACGCCCGCGAAATTCTGACAAAATTCCTCTATCTGTTTATGCAGAAACAGGTTGCGGATCCGGAACGTCGCGGTTGTTTTATGACCAATTCTGCGGTTGAGCGCTCGTCGCGGGATAACGAATGTGCTGAGCGAATTCGTGTGTTTTTTGAAGAATTGGAAGTTGGTCTAACGGACCTGATCGCGCGCGGCCAAAAAACAGGAACGTTTAAGTCAACCCGCGATGCAGAAAGTCTCGCCTCGTTCTTTATTGGTGTCATGCAGGGCATCCGGGTAATTGGCAAAGTCAATCCCGATGAAGCCGTTCTGCGGCCCATGGTTGACGTTGCCTTGACCGTTCTGAACGCCGAATGAACGAAGAAGGGTATGGCCTCCAACTGTGGGGCGCGGCGTTTCAGGCCGGTTCCTTTTTATGTCTGATGGCAATCCCCTGGATAGATGGCAAGGCCAGACTTCTAGTATCCATTGCGGCGGGTGCTGGATTCCTGTGTATTCTCGGATTTCAGTTTTATATCGGATATGCGGAACAGGATTTCGGTCTCGCCTTCAACTTGATGACGGTAACGGTCGCCAGCATTATTCTGTATTTCCTCGGAAGCTGGCTGGTGGAACGGCTTTTTCGCCTGTACCTGCTGAGTCGGCGTCGCAAAGGACCACCACCGCCGAACTCATGATCCTGAGATAATATGCTGGATCAATGCTTTTGATTCTGGTTCGTCCCACTCTGCCGGGCCAATAAGACGGCCGACTTCCCGACCGTCGCGGGTAAGCAGGATCGTGGCCGGAAGGCCGAAAACGCCGGCTGCCCGGCCGGATTTAACGGTTTTGTCGTTTAATGGCGCCAGATACTCCAGGCCCAGGCGCTCGAAAAATTTCTTCACTTTTTTCATGCCTTGCAGATCCTGCCCGACAGCCAGCACTTGAAAATCATCGCCGCCCATTTCCGCCTGCAAGCGGTCCAAACCGGGCATTTCCTTGCGGCAGGGTGCGCACCAGGTCGCCCAGAAATTAAGCAGAATAACCTTGCCACGATAGTCCGAGAGTTGCTCCTTTTCTCCAGCGGCATTGGTAAAGCTGAAGTCCTTGAAGGGTCGTGGTTCTTCATATGGTGCGAAATTCTTCATCTCGCCTGTCAGAAAGTCCGAAAGATTTTCAGAGAAAGCGGTTGATGTCCCTGCCCCAAGGCTTGTAAATGTAAGCAGGATCAGAAAGCCGAAGAATTTTAGATGTCTGGTCATTATGTTAATTACAGTCCAATAGTTACAAAGTGAGCCCAACGATGAGCGCAAACGAGCTTTGGGGTGGCAGATTTGCCAAAGGCCCCGCAGAAATTATGGAACGGATCAATGCCTCCATTGATTTTGACCGTCGGCTCTATGCCCAAGATATAATGGGTTCGATGGCCCATTCCAGTATGTTGATTGCCAAGAATATTATATCTAAGGCGGATGGCGTTAAAATACAGGAGGGATTGCAAACAATTCTTCGTGAGATTGAAGCTGGCGACTTTAAAACGGATCCCGCATTGGAAGATATCCATATGCATGTGGAGGCGCGGTTGCGTGAATTGATCGGCGATGCCGCCGGCCGGTTGCATACGGCCCGGTCCCGGAATGATCAAGTCGCCACGGATTTCCGGCTTTGGGTCCGCGATACCATGGACCACCTGGACGGCGAACTTCGGGATTTGCAAGACGCATTGCTTGATCAGGCAGCCGCCGAAGCGGATACGGTGATGCCCGGTTTTACCCATTTGCAAGCGGCGCAGCCAGTAACCTTTGGCCATCATATGCTGGCCTATGTCGAAATGTTTGGTCGCGATCGGAGCCGGCTTGCAGATGCCCGCATCCGGATGAACGAAAGCCCGTTGGGATCAGCGGCGTTGGCAGGCACCTCTTTTCCCATTGATCGGGACATGACGGCGAAAGCACTAGGCTTTGACCGGCCGACCGCCAATTCATTGGACGGTGTCGCCGATCGGGATTTCGCGTTGGAATTTCTGGGCTTCGCCTCCATTTGTTCCATGCATTTATCGCGCTTGGCAGAAGAAATAGTTATCTGGTCAAGTGCCCAGTTTCGCTTTGTTGAATGTTCGGACAGTTTTTCCACCGGCTCCTCAATTATGCCGCAGAAGAAAAACCCGGATGCCGCAGAATTGATCCGCGGGAAAGCCGGGCGAAGTGCCGGCGCGTTTACCAGCCTTCTGATGATGATGAAGGGGCTGCCGATGACGTATGGCAAGGATATGCAGGAAGATAAGGAGCCGGTCTTTGACGCGGCCGATAATCTGCAGCTTTGCCTGGCCGCCATGAGCGGTATGATCCGTGACATCAAGGTCAATGGTGAGGTGATGACGGCCGCCTCGGGTGCTGGATTTACGACAGCAACGGATCTCGCCGACTGGTTGGTTCAGCAGTTGGATATGCCGTTTCGCAATGCCCATCATGTTACCGGGGCTTTGGTCAAGCTGGCGGAGGACAACGGATGCGGATTGGAGGATTT
>Ga0315336_1000366_pt1 | contig 136978 bp, 125 predicted proteins | sample ASW5metaG_FD_204512 | JGI IMG/M metagenome (GOLD analysis project Ga0315336, IMG submission 204512) | Ammonia-oxidizing marine archaeal communities from Monterey Bay, California, United States - ASW #5 | ecosystem: Environmental > Aquatic > Marine > Intertidal zone | place: USA: California... | reverse complement strand
GGCCGTTGGCCCGGTCGCGCTTTGCGCTCGTTGAGTCTCAGTTGTTCCCTCAATCGCCGGGCGCGGCTATTCGCCGCTTGGCTACGGGCCTCTTTGGCCCGGTCGCGCGTTGCGCTCGCCGTTGCGCTGGTTGGCGCAACGGATACGAACGACGCGAGCACAACAGATGTATCCGGGCCTGCTCCAATCCGACGGCCCCTTGGGGGCCGGAGGCAAGCGCGACCGCGCGCCGGGCCGAATGGCCCGTAGCCAAGCGGCGAATAGCCGCGCCCGGCGATTGAGGGAACACATAAAAGAAAGAAGCCCTCCCCGCTGGGGAGGGCTCCGATCTTACGACAGAACGGCAAGTAGTCCGGAAGCGAGGATTACGCCGCGGTGTTTACGACATTTCCCCTTTCGGGGTCGCTCGCATCACCGGTCTCGGCGTTTCCGCCGCCGGGCCCGTTGCCGTTCAGTGAGGACTCTTCAGATTCTCGGACCTGCTGATTCTGAGTCCCCCGCGTGTTGATGGCGGGTTGCTCATTCTCAGCAGACTTCTCCCGAGCCTCTTCAAGAGCCTCTCGAGACTGCTGGACGTTGGCGTTGGTTTGGTTGACCACCTGCGTAGCAATAGTCAGGGGGCCGCTCGCAAGAACGGAGTCATTCATGATCCATTCCTCCTTTCTGGAGTTACAGCCATTCTGCCACTGACCATAATGCCAGATAGAGGATGAAATAGCAACACTAAACCGTACATTCCTGAACGGGTCTCTCAAATCAATCGAGGCATACGGTATTATGCTGCGGCGCCGAACACCCGACGGGCAAACTCAGGGTAGGTATCGGCGATCTCGGATCCTACCCTAAGGCGAAGGAGTTCGAGCCGATCGGCCTCCGGCGGCGGCGTTTCACCGGCATTTTCGGCGACGTCGAAATCGAAACCAGTGTTGTCGCGGACCTCCTCCAGCGTATGGCCGGGCGTGACGCTCTCAAGCCGGAAGCGTCTGCGGCTCGCATCGAAGGTCATGACGCAGAGCTCCGTGACCAGGAACTTCGGCCCGCCCGGCCGGCGCACGTCCGGCGGGCTCCAGCCGGGGGCGGAGACGAAATCCACCTTGGGCACGAACACTCGCCTGGAATGCTCGGGCCGGAACAGGATCACCCGCGGCACCACGAAGTACATGAAGGCGGAGCCGAAGGAGCCCGGGAAGCGCTTGTCCACGTTCGGATACTCGCCCGTTCCCACCAGGTTGATGTTGGCCTCCCCATCGATCTGCACGCCACCCAGGAAGAACACGTCGATACGTCCCTGCCCGGCGCAGTCGAAGATTTCGCGTGCTCCATCGGTGAAAGGGTTGGTCGCCTTGCCGTGAATCAACGAGACCCGCGGCCGATCACCGTTCGCGGCCCTGAGCAGCAGCGCCGCCGATCCCGGGATCGGCGATGCCGCGCCGACGGCGACGTGTCGCACCGACGCGTCATCGAGCAGTCGGGCAACCGTACAGATGAGAAATTCTTCGGGCGAATAGTCGCCGGCCGGCGTCTCGTTCATTCGGCGGCATCCGCCGCCGACGCCAGCACGTGGGCGGCGGCATCCGCCGCCGGCGCCAGGACGTGGGCTTCCAGATAGCTCCGGAACCCGTCTTCAGTCTTTGCCATCCGGGCATAGTCCGCGATGGCCGCGGCGTCCGGCGCGTAGTGGTCGGCCAGGCCCTGTGGCAAGGCGCCCCTGGGCGCCTCGGCGATGCCTCCCATGTAGAGGCCCGGCAGGGTCGCCGCGGCGCTGGCTTCGTCGGCCAACAGGCTTTCGTCCTGCATCCGCTCAACAGTCGCCAGCGTCGTTTTGGCGGCGTGGGCCATGGTCACCATCTCGCGCCGTCGGCCGATCCAGACGTTGCCGTCGCGGTCCGCCACGACGCCGTGGATCAGGGCGAAGTCCGGCTGGATCGCCGGCACCAGCAGGATCCGCCCGCCGCCCGCGTCCATGGGATCATCGACGACCCTCCAATCATCGCGATGGCGTTCGATATCGGAGCCGATGACGCCGCCGAGTGGCATGAACGGCACGCCCTTCTCGGTCGCCTGCAAGGCGCTGTGAACGGCCGGGCACGTGGTGTCGCGCATGCGCACGCGGCCTTGTTCGACGGCCCGGGTAAAGGCCGGGGCGGGGCCTGCCTCGGCTAGGCTGACCGCCGCCGCCTCGACCTCGGCGACGCAGCCGGCGCCGATCAGCAGGTCCACGGCAATGCCGCCGATGGGCACGCAAAGCAGCCGGAGGTCGCGGGCACCCCGGCGGATCAGTGCGTGGATCAGGGCCGTGGGCACGTAGCCGTAGGCCGGGGGCAGCGCCAACAAGGCGCCGTCCGGTATCTGTTCGGCGAGGGCGTCAACGGTCGTGGGTGTCATGGTCGGGCGATGCCTCAGCTTCCTGGTTCCGTGGCCTGCCAGTAGCGGCCGTTGAGGTTCATCAGCACTTCCTCTTGGCGATGCTCCAGGCAGCTGCGCAGCAGATAGAAGCCGGTGCGCGCCGTCAACCCTTGGCAGGCGTCGTGGATGGTGCGGGCATGGTCCATGCCGACCGGCGACCAGTCGGCCGGATGCGCATCGACCGCTCGGCGCCAGATTTCCGTCCGTGTCGCGGGCGTCATGGCGCCCTCTTCCGGTGTCGCGTCGATCAGCCGGCCGAGCACCAGGGCAGCATCGCGCCTGTCCGCCGCTGCGGTGAACAACTCGGTCGCCACGTCGCGCATGCTGCCGGTGAAGTAGGCGATTTCCTTGTCCGTCAACGGATCCGGATCATTGGCCACCGGCGCCGGCAACAGCGCCGCCCCCGGCGCCACCACGACCGCGACCTCGCTCAGGCCGGCCATTGCATCGGCGTCGATCTCGACCTTGACCGTGGTGTAGCTGCGCAAGGCGGCGATCCGCGCCGCGCCGCCGAGCGGCCGGCTGATCTGGTTTCCAGCGGCGTCGCGCCCGACCAGCGTCAGCGTCTCAGCCGCGGCCGGCATGTAGCGCATGCCCGGTTCCGGCACGTCCCGGTGTCGCTGCAGGCACAGCGTCGCCAGTTCGACCTGGCAGGCGCCGCCATCGCAAGTCACCGGCACCGGACCCGGCTGCTGCAACACGGCGAGAATTTGCGGTGCGGCACTTGCGCCGGTGGCACTCCCGACGACAACCATCAACGCCAGCGCGAACGAAATCATGATACGCATGGGTCATCTCCTCCGGTTTCGGCCATGCCCATCGACGGGCGGCAGCGTGCCGTCAACTGCCCGGCTTGACGGCATTCCAATAATCCACGTTCAGGTCCTGGATCAGCATGTCCTGGCGGAGACTGAGGCAGGTCCGCCAGTTGAAGAAGCCGCCGCGGGCCCGGCAGGTCTCCAGTTCGCGGCGCGCCCGGGTCAGCCCCGCCGGCGTCCAGGCGCCCTGCCCGTCGCCGATGGTTCGATCCCACAGGCTGTCGCGCTGGGCCGGGCCGATGCGTTCCATGGCCGGCAACGCGTTGACCAGGCGCGAAACGATCACGGCGGCATCACGCCGCTCGGCGCGGCCTTCCATGAGTCCCGCCGCCAGTTTCCGCATGGGCCCGGTGACGCGGGCGATCTCGTCATTGCTGAGCGGATAGCCATCACCCTCGACCGCCACCGGTACCAGGGACGCCTCGGGTCCGACCTGCACCGCCGGCACCGTCAGTCCCGCCAGCGAGGCCTCTGCGATGCGCACCTCGACCGCCTTGTAGCTGCGCACGGTGACGATTTCCGCCGTTGCCAGGGGAACCTGCACCTGCCGGCCGTCGGCGCCGCGGGCGGTCAGCGTCAGCGTCGCCGCGTCGTGGATATGGTAACGCGCGCCAGTACTCGGCCCTGGCCGCTGCTGCTGCATGCAGAAGGCCGCCAGTTCCGCACGGCAAACACCGTCCGCGCAGGTCAGCGGCACCGGTCGGGATGTCTCCATCAAGGCCAGAATCTGCGGCGCGGCCAAGGCCGGTGCGGGCGTCGCGAGGACGAGCGCGGCGATGGCGCCCACTGCCAGGGTCTGGGTCTGGGTCTGGGTCAGCGTCTGGGTCAGCGTCTGGGTCAGGCTCAGGAACGGTCTCACGGTCGGCACCTCCGTTGCGGTTGGCCGGCCGTCCGCGGGGTCAACTTCCGGGTTCGGCGGCGTTCCAATAGTCCGTGTTCAACTGCATCATCAGCGTGTCGTGCTTGTAGGTCAGGCAGTTGCGCCAGCTGAAGAAGCTGTTGCGGTAGCGGCAATAGTCCAGGTTCTCGCGCCCCTTCTCCAGCCCCGGTCGGGACCAGCGGCTGGGGTCGTTGTCGATCACCCGCTGCCACAGAGTGTCGCGCTCGGTCCGCGAGATGCGGCCGATATCGGGCAGCGCGTTGACTAGGCGCGAGACGATGGTGGCGGCGTCCCGATCGGCGGCGTTGCGATCGAGCACGCGACCGGCCAACTGGCGCATGGGGCCGGTGGTGTAGGCGATCTCGCGCTCGCTCAACGGGTCCGGATCGCCGGCCACCGCTTCGGGGATCAGCGAGGTTTCTGGCGCCACCTCGATGGCCGGATCTGTTAAGCCACGCAGCGAAGCTTCGGCAACGGTCACGGCGACCGCCGTATAGCTGCGTGCGGTGTAGATCTCGGCCGCCTTGCCGAGCGTACCGAGGGGCAAACGCACCGGGCTGCCGTCGCCGCGCCGGGCGACAATGGCGACCGAGGTCGCGTCGTGCAGCTTGTAGGTCACACCATTGCCGGGTTCCGGCCGGCTGCGCTGCATGCAGAAGGCCGGCAGTTCGGCCCGGCAGACGCCGTCATGGCAGTTCAGCGGCACCGGCGCTGGCGTCGCCACCAGGGCCAGAATCTGTGGCGCCGCCAGGGCACTGCCGGAACTCGCCGCGGAAACAACGGCGGCCGTGGCGGCGGCGATGGCGAAAGGCATGAAACGGAATGAACGCATGGGGCACCTCCTTCGCGGCGCCGAACGGTCGCCGGGGGACTTGGCCCCGCGATCTCCGTGAATCCTCTCACAGCGGCCGCGATGGGTCAACGGAGGCCCGACTGGGCGCTGTCAGTGGTCCGGAATTGGCAAGGTGGCTGGTCATGGACCCGCGGTTTCAGTTAACCTGACGGTTCGAATCGGCGGGCGCCAAGACCCGCGATCGTGCCGACCGGTCCAATGACCGTATAGACGAGGGACAGGGGAACTCGACATGACCAGCCGCAGTAATTTCAGCGACGATGAATGGCAGCAGGTGACGGGTTCCGTCATCGTCGCCGCCGCCGTCATCTCGGCCGCCGACGACGTCGGCGAGGACCAGGAATCAGAACTGCAGGAGATGCAGGCCTTCCGCGACAATCTGGACAAGCTGGCCAACAAGCAGAAGAAAAGCGCCTTCGTCCAGGAAGTGGCCGCGGCCCTGGCATCCAACGACATGGACGATTTCTGGGACGCCCACGGCGCCATGGGCTCGGCCGTGTCGCACGAAAACCCGCTGGAGGACCGGTTGGCCGAGGTGAAAAGCGCCGCCGCCATCGTCGACCGCGTCGCCGACAAGAAGGACGCCAAGGCCTACAAGAAGTTCGTCTACGATGCGGCGCGCACGGTGGCCAGCGCGTCGAAGGAAAGTTTCTTCGCGCTGTCGTCCTCGATCAGCAAGAAAGAGGATTTCTACCTCCGCCAACTCAGGACCATGCTGGGCCTGTGATGCCCGGCGATGGCCGCACCATCCGATGAGCAACGACGATTTCACGGCGGATGAATGGGACGACGTCACCGCCGCGCCGGTGGCTGCCGCGGCGGTGATCTCCGCCGTCGACTACTCCGCCCTCTCCGAACAGAAGGAACTCGACGCCTTCCACCGCTTCTTCGAGCGCTCGGCCGCCAGTCATTCGAAGAGCCAGCTTGTGCAGGCCGTCTTTGCCGCCTGCGCCGGCGACGACCTGGAGGCCTTCCGCGAGATCTGCGATCGGGTCGCCGCACAGCAGTCCGGCGATACGCCGATCGAGGACAACATGCGCCACATCGGCCGCGTCGCCCGCATGGTGGAGGATCGCGCCTCGGCCGAGGAAGCCACGGCCTACAAGAAGTTCGTCTACGATTGCGCCCTGCTGGTGGCCCGCGCGCACCGCGAACACCCGCTCCCCTTCGCCAACCCGATCAGCCGCAAGGAAGACTTTCACCTGCGTCGGCTGGGGCGGGAGTTGCGGGTCAGGAGTTGAAAGTGTTCGCCGGTTAGGGCGGTGCGGACGGGATACGCACGTCACGGTGAGTCTTTATTTGTTCCCTCAGTCGCCGGGCGCGGCTATTCGCCGCTTGGCTACGCGCCGTCCGGCGCGGCGCGCGGTCGCGCTTGCCTCCGGCCCCCAAGGGGCCGTCGGATTGGGCCACACCCGGAAACATCACAGGCGTTGACCGTGTTCACATCCGTTGCGCTAACCAGCGCAACGGCGAGCGCAACGCGCGACCGGGCCGCGAGGCCCGTAGCCAAGCGGCACAGCCGCGCCCGGCGACTGAGGGAACAAAATCAAGCGCGCGCGAATCCGCTACGAGACGCGAACAAGTTCACACGGTAACAGCTTCAGCCGTCATCCTCGCGCGGCAGCCCCTGGGCGCCGCGCCGGTCGACGCTGGCGAGATTGGTGCCGCGCAGGTCGGCGCCGCGGAAATCAGCATCGACCAGCATGGAGCCCGAGAGGTCCGCATCGCGCAGATCGGCGCCGCGGAAATCGCAGTTGCTGTAGTCGCCGTTTTTGAGGTCAGCACCCTTAAGGGTGGCGTCCTTGAAGCGTGCGCCGTCCATGTTGGCCCGCCACTGGCCGCCGCCGGCGCGCGTGGCAATCATGACCTGGCTCAGATCGACACCGGTCAGGTCGGCCTGGACCAGGTTGGCGCGATGCAGCTTGACGCCCCGCATGTCGGCGCGCGCCAGCTTGGCACCGCGCAGGTCTGCGTAGGAGAAATCCGCCATCAGCAGTTCGGCCTTCGAAAGATCGGCATCGTGCAGCACGGCGTAGGAGAGATCCGCCGCCGACAGGTTGACCGACGCCAGCTTGACGCCCGACAGCACCATTTCCTTCAGCACCGCGCGTTGGCCTTCCTTGCCGTTGGACTGGACCCACTTGGCGTGCGCCGTGACCACGTCCTTCATCGACCATTCCACGTCCTTCATGGCTCGCGCCATGCGGGCCTCGGACAGGTCGACCTTGGAGAAATCCACGTTGTCGAACATGGCACCGATCAAATCGGCGCCCGTCAGGTCGGCATTGTCGAGCACCGTCGAGGCAAACACCGCGCCATGGAAAACGCAGCCCGAGAGATTGGCGTCCGTAAAATCCGTGCCTTCCAGGTTGCAGCCGGCGAGGTTGGAGAGCGACAGGTTGGCGCGCAGGAACTTGGCGTGGGACAGGTTGCAGTCGCTCAGATCCGTCTGCACCACCAGGTTGTCGGAGAACTTGGCCCGGGACAGATTGGCGCCCGTGGCCTTGGCTTTCTCCATGCCGCCGCTGGCTTCCTCGCGGTTGATGGCGACGATGTCGCCGCCCTTGCCCTTGGAACGCACCAGCACGCCGTCACGCAGGTCCGCATCGATCATGTCGGCGCCCGAAAGATCGGCGCCCGAGAGGCTGGCCCCCCTGAGGTCGACGCGGGTCGCCACCACGTCCTTCAGATTGCAGAACCTGAGGTCAGCCGCGAACAGGGTCGCGTCCTCCAACTTGGCGCCCTCGAAATCGCAATGGCCCAACTGGGCGCCCGTGAAGTCGGCGCGGCTCATATCGCGGCCGGCGAAATCCAGGTAGCGCATGTCGTACATGCCCAGCTTCGCCCGCTCGCCATCGCGGGCGCCGGTGGCGAAGGCTTCGTGGCGGGCAATGATCTCGTCCAGCTCCTGCTGGGAGATCTTGGTCCACTGGCCAGCCAGTTCCGGGTCGTCTGGATTGTTCATGCACGGTCGTCCGGTTGAGCGCCTTCAAGGGTCGGCGCGGAGGGCAAACATCGGCGGATGCGGGGGTGCGGTCAACGGCCGAATTGATATCCCTCCTCCTCGCTTGTCGTCAGTGTGCGCCATCACTAGGTTACGGACACCATGACGGATCAGACCACCCCAGTTACCACACCAGTTCCTGTCCACGTCATCGGTGGCGGCCTCGCCGGCTCCGAAGCGGCCTGGCAACTGGCCCGCGCCGGCGTGCCCGTGATACTGCACGAGATGCGGCCGGAGCGTCAGACGGACGCCCACCACACCGATGGGCTGGCCGAACTGGTCTGCTCCAACTCGTTCCGCTCGGACGATCACGAGTTCAACGCCGTCGGCCTGCTGCACGAGGAGATGCGGCGGCTCGGCTCGGTCATCCTGGCCTCCGCCGACGCCCATCGGGTACCGGCCGGCACGGCGCTGGCCATGGACCGGGACGGGTTCTCGGCCGCCGTCACCGAGGCATTGCAGGCGGAACCCCTAATCACCGTCGAGCGCGGCGAGGTCGCCGGCCTGCCGCCCGAGGATTGGGTGACGGTCATCATCGCCACCGGCCCGCTGACGTCCGCCGCGCTGGCCGAAGCGGTGGCCGGCCTGACCGGCGAGGACTCGCTGGCCTTCTTCGACGCCATCGCCCCCATCGTCCACAAGGACAGCATCGATTTCGACCGGTCGTGGTTCCAATCCCGCTACGACAAGGTAGGCCCGGAAGGCGACGGCAAGGACTACATCAACTGTCCCATGGACCGGGCGCAGTACCATGCCTTCATCCAGGCCTTGATCGACGGCGACAAGACGGCCTTCAAGGAATGGGAGCAGGACACGCCCTATTTTGAGGGCTGTCTGCCCATCGAGGTGATGGCCGAACGCGGCGTCGAAACGCTGGCCCATGGCCCCATGAAGCCGGTCGGCCTGACCAACCCGCACGACCCCACCGTGAAGCCGCACGCCATCGTGCAGCTGCGCCAGGACAACGCGCTGGGCACGCTCTACAACATGGTCGGTTTCCAGACCAAGCTGACACACGGCGAACAGGTCCGCGTGTTCCGCATGATCCCGGGATTAGAGAACGCAGAATTCGCCCGCCTCGGCGGCGTCCACCGCAACACTTTCATGAATTCGCCGAAGCTCTTGGACGCCACGCTCAGGCTGAAGGCATTGCCCAGGCTCCGCTTCGCCGGCCAGATCACCGGCTGCGAGGGCTATGTGGAGAGCGCCGGCATCGGTCTCTTGGCCGGACGCATGGCGGCCGCAGAACGGCTCGCCCTTCCCTTTACGGCGCCGCCGCAGACGACGGCCCTCGGCGCCCTCCTCGCCCACATCACCGGCGGCGCCGACGCCGAAACCTTCCAGCCCATGAACGTCAACTTCGGCCTGTTCCCACCGCTCGACACCGACCATTTGCCGAAGAAGCAACGCCCCCGCGGCCGCGACCGCAAGCTGGCGCTGACCAAGCGGGCCTTGGCGGACCTTGAGGCTTGGCGGACCGGCGCCGCGGCGGCAGCGGCCGAATAACCCCCTACCCTCTTGGCCATTCCCCCTTGAACGGCGTCTCGCACGCACGATCGACAAGATCCAGGTGGTCCTGGCCGTAGAACATGTCGCCGTCGACGAAGTAGGTGGGCGAGCCGAAGACCGAGCGTTCAATGGCCTCGGCCGTGTTGGCTTCGTAGGCGGCCATCACGTCCGGCGTGACGGCGGCTTCGAGCAGCGCCGCGCCGTCCAATCCCACTTCGGCCGCGAGACCGGCCAAGGTTTCGGCATCGGCCAGGTCACTGTCGTCGCGCCAGTGGGATTCCAGCATCCGGTGGGCCAGGGCGTCGATGTCGACGCCCTGGTGCAGGCCGGCGATGAGCACGCAGTTGGGCAGCGTGATGTCGTTGTCGTGATGGGTCGGCCGGGCCAGGATGCCGACGCCTCGCGCCGCAGCCCAGCGCTCAATCTCGCGGCCCGAGAAATATTTCCGGTGCGCCGGCGAGCGGCTGTTGTGGCGGCCGACCGCGTCGAGCAGCACCCGCAAGTCGAACGGCCGATGGTCGATGCGCCGCCCGGCGGCACCGGCGATGTCCATGAACCGGCGGGAGCCAATATAGGCGTAGCCCGAATAGGCGGCGTAGAAGTATTCGATGGTGGCCATGAGTTTGTTGTCCTTTCAGCCTGCCCTGCCCTGGTGCCTCAAATCTCGCTCGCCATCAAGAGTGATGGGAAAACCACGTCCTCGGTCATCCGGACGTCGACCTGCTCGATGGTGCGAAAACCCATGGACGCGTAGAACGCCTCCGCATTGAGGCTGGCATAGCATTCGAGCCGGCGGTTGCCCGCGGCCCGCGCTTCGTCGACACAGACATCCAGCAGACCACCGCCGACGCCGCGCCGGGCCCAGTCCGGATGCGTGGCGAAATGGCGGATATGGGCGAGGCCCGGCACCCGTTCACCGGTTCCCGGCCGTTCGTGCGACCAGCCGCCGCAGCCGACGATGGCCCCGTCCGCCGTCTCGGCGACGTAGAAGGTGCCGCCGGCGAGCAAGCCCGCGTTGGCCACGGTCATCAGCGGCAGGGCCCGGGCTAATACCACCGGCGCATAGGCCTCGCGCATCAATACGGGATAGGTGGCCCGCAACAGGTCGCTCACCGCCGCCGCGTCGCTAGGGCCGGCAACGCGGATCGCATACACCGCAACCAGACTCATAATGGCTTCGTCGAGGGCTTGGCGTCCGGATCGGGGTCGGCATTGGGATTGGGCTGGGGCTCGTCGGATTTGAACAGCGTCTCCAGGTCCTCGCCGTTGACCGTGGTCTTGCCGTTGGCCGTGCTCTGTATGTCGTAGTGCCAGGTGGTGACGCCGCCCGTGGTCTCGGCGCGGCCGGTGTCCATGAGTTTCTCCAAGATCGACCTGACAAAATCTGGCTGATCCGCCGGCGTCTTGATCGATGCCATGACCTCGTCCAAACCGGTCAGGCGGACTTGCATGCGACCGACAACCGCCGGCGGTGCCTTGCCGGTGAACCCGTATTTGCCGTTCGCCGCCAGCGACGCCTGCTCCATGGCGATAAAAAGCCTGTGCACGATCAATTGGGCGCCGGACTCGACCAGCGAGTTCTGGAATGCCTCGGCGGCGGCGGCTTGACCGGCGGGGTCGCGGTTCTTCGATCCCGCGCTGGCCCGCAGAAGACGCCAGAGCTTGTCGGACGCCAGCTGCGTCACGTCGATGGCAAACCCTGCCCCGGTCGGTCGCGCGGCCGACGGCAGCATGCCCATCGCCCTGACGTCGCCGTCCGAAATGTCGAGCGACATCTTGATCGCGCCGTCCTCTTGCTTGCTCTTGAGCCCGCTGACGCCGAGGCTGCCGCTGACGACACCCAGACGCGCCCGGGCGCCGGGAAGACCCGGCTCGACGTTGGCCGAGAACTTGAACCTCAATTCGATATCGTCGGCAAACGGGGTGTCGGCATCCGCCATCAAATCACCCGACTGGGAGACCGGCCCGAACAGGGAGAGCACGTAGCGCCAGTCCTCCAACTCGCTCAGGGTGAGATGGAATTCCGCCTGGTCGATATCGCCCTTCCAGCCGCCGGCCTTGCCCTTTCCATCTCCCAGGTCGACACCCGTCATCGTTAAATCGACGCTGCCGGCGGCGCCCGGCTCGACCGCAGCCGCGATATTGACGGCGGCGATGGCGCCGCGCTTACCATCGACGATCGATTTAACGTCTTCGACCCCGATGTTCAGCGAACGCAGGTTTCCAGTACCATCGATGACCGCCACGGCAGGGACCGGCGTCTTCGCAACGGATCGGCGCAGGCGGAAGGACAGTGTGTCCGGGCGTGCCGTCTTTTGGCCCAGCCGTAGGGGACGCCAGTCGAAACGTCCGGCATCGTCGATGGTCAGGGTGATGCGATCGCCCTTGCCGGCGATGCGGAAATCGAGCCGCGGGATCATCAGCACGTCATCGCCCGTGGGCCCCAGCACAATCTCGCAAAGGGATGCCGGTCGGCTGCCGTTGGCGGCCGCTGGCCCGAAGCTGAACTGGCCCTCGACGTCGCCCAGCAGATGTTCGATGAAGCGTCGGGCGGCGTCCGTGCGAGCATCCCCCAGGTCCAGCGACGAGCCGGCGCAGGACCCGACGGCGGCGGCCGGCGGATACGGGCCAGGCGTCAGCAGGCCGACGGCCAATGCGGCCACGGCGAACAAACCAGCGCTGGCGCGGCGCGGCGTCATTCCCCGACCGGCCGCCCCTGGATCGGGTACTTGGGGTCGTTGTAGCCGGGGGTCGATGGATGGCCGGGGGTGACGTGCTTGTCCATGAAGGCCTCGTCGGCGGCCGTCCACTGGTCCATGTAATCCAGCGCCGACATGTAGTCCTGCCACTGTTTCATGGTCCGGGGGCCGGCGAGCAGCGACGTCACCAACGGATTGGCCAACACCCAGGCACAGGCATACTGTGCCGCAGTCATGCCACGTTTCTCTGCATACTTGACCAGCTTCTGGGAAATGATCAGGGATTCCTTGCGATAATCGGTCTGCAACATACGCCTGTCGCCGACACCGGCGCGGCTGTCCTTGCGCGGCCTCTTCTTCGGGTCGTACTTGCCGGTCAGCACGCCACGCGCCATCGGGCTGTAGGGCACGACGCCGAGGCCGAAATGCTCGCACGCCGGCAGGATATCGCGCTCGGGCGTGCGGTCCATGGCGTTGTAGTAGGGCTGGCAGACGATCGGCGCCGGCACGCCCATGGCTTCGGCCGTGGCGCAGATCAGGGACAACCGCCAACCCCGGTAGTTGGACAACCCGAAGTACCGCGTCTTGCCCTGGCGGATCAGGTTGGCGACGGTCTCCAGGCTCTCCTCCATCGGCGTATCCATGTCGTCCAGGTGGAAGTAGAAGACGTCCACGTAGTCCGTGCCGAGCCGTTTCAGGCTGGCGTCCAGCGCCTCGGTCAGCCATTTGGCGCCGAGGCCGCGATGGTTCGGGTTGGCGGTCATGGGGTTGCCGGCCTTGGTCGCCAGCACCCAGGCGTCGCGGTCGCGCTTGATGGCGCGGCCAACCACCTGCTCGGTCTTGCCCTTCACGTAGACGTCGGCGGTGTCGATGAAATTGACGCCGTGGGAGCGGGCGTGATCGATGATCCGATTCGCCATCCGCGCGTCGGTGCGGCCGCCGAACATCATAGTGCCGAGGCAAATTGGCGACACTTTCACGCCGCTGGCGCCCAAATATCTGTATTCCATCGATTTTTCCTCCCCCGGGGGGCACGTTTCGGTCGCTGTGGCTTGGGTCAGCGGCCCAAGATGTGCTAATAATCTCAGTGCTCAAACACGAAATGATGTGTCCGGACCCTGGGTAATGCTGCCGATGTGCCTCTGCCCACGCCACAATGATAGGCGAAATCACCGGCCCGGCAAGCCGTGGTCGGCGCTCGTCCTGGCGGCGATGCTGCTGGCGGCGACGGCGTTCGGGGCCGCGGCGCAGGAACGCCTGAGCCAGGCTACCGCGGCGTTGTTCGGCGCCGTCGAGCTGAACGACATGGCGGCGGTGGAGAATAGCCTGGCCGACGGCGCCGATGTGGAAGCCAAGAACCCAGCCGGCAAGACCGCGCTGGATATTGCCGTCGACATGGGGCACTTCCGCATCGCCCACTTCCTGCTCGCCTACCGCAATGGCAACGGCGCCAAGAAGAAGACCAAGCTGGCCAAGAACGGGAAGAAATCCAAGAAGCGAAGCCCGACCACAAAGTCACCGGGTGGCGGCACCTTCGATCCGTCGGTCACGGCGGTACCACGACGCAAGCCGTCCCCGCCGGATGAAGCGTCGCCGGATGAGCCCATGCCCGAGTCCAGTGACGAGGTCGCCGAAGTCCCATCGACGATGCCGGAGACCGGCCCGGAAGTCGCTCTGCCACCAGGCATCGAGGAAATCGGCGCCGCCCCCGGCACGAGAGCCCCGGAGACGATGCCGGCGAAGCCGGCGCCGCCGATACCGCCGGCGGAGGAGCCGGGTCTCTTGGCCAAGGTCACGGATTGGCTGACGCCGTCGTTCCTGTTCGGCGACGACGACAAACCGGCCGCGGAAGCCAAGGCCAAGAAGCCAGAGAAGAAACTGCTGTCGCCGTGGGCGCGCTATCAGACGAAGCAAGCCGACAGTCCCGCAGGCCGGACCATGGACCGGGTTACCGGCATGGTCGGCGCGGAGCCGCCGGCCGAGGATGAACACGGCCTGCCGGTGCGCTCGCAGCCGACGGAGGCCGATCCGGCGGCGCCCGAGGACATTCAGGAGATTGGCGTCGAGGCCCCGGCCGAGGTTCCGGCTGAAAGCGAGGCCGTTGTCGAAATCCCGGCCGAAAGCGAAACCGTGCTCGAGGTACCGGCGGAGGGAGAGGTCTCGCTCGAAGGAGAGGCCGTGGTCGAGGTGCCGGCGGAAGCCGAGAGCCTGGAGCAGGAGCTGCCGTTGCCAGGAATCGAACCGGTCATCGAACCTGTTCCGGGCAGTTCGCCCGAACCAATCGAAACTGCGGAGCAGCCGGCGGCCCTGCCGACGCCGCAACCGGGCGCACCGGGCCGTGTCGGCCAGCCGCTGCAGCGGCCGCCGTCCTTGCAGCCGGACGATCCCGAGAAGCCGCGCATGTCGGAGCGCACGCGCAAGCGCCTGGCCCGGCTGAAGCGCCGCATCACCAGCGATCCGGGGGCACTGACGACGGCGCCGGAAACAGGTCAGCCGCCACCGGTGGATACGGGTCAGGACCTGCCGACCCTGCCTTCGTCACCACAGGAGATCGCCGTTCCCGACCCGCCGTCCGGCCCCACCGTCAGCATGCAGGAGCGGCTCGACCGATTGGGCCGCACCGTCGACCGGCGATTGACCCGCGACCCGCAGGCGATCCTGCGCGAGAGCCGCGAGCGGGCGAAAACCGCCGGCGCAGATGCCCGTTCGCAGATCACTGAAATCGTGCGTCCCGGCAAGAAGCCACCGCCACCGGCCGCCGCCGAACCCTACCCGATGACCCGGCTGCCGCCGCAGCGCGACCTGCGCTATGGCCCGCCCCGCATCGCCACGGAGCAGGAGGAACGCACGGCCACGCCGCGCCGAGATCCGACCGAACGTTTTCTCGACCGTGTCTACACCCTGGGTCAGCACACGGCTCCGGAAGAGGATATCCACGGCCTGCCCGTGAAGCCGCCGCCACCACCACCCCGGCCGATCGCCAGGCCCGTGCAACAGAAGCGCCTGCCCGACGACGTTCGCCAAGAGAAGAAGCTGCTGATCGACCGGGTCGCCGGCTTCTTCCGCCACGACGAGCCCGGCCGCCGCCGCGCCGGCACCGGCAAGAAGATCGAGACCGCGGACGTGCCGCCGCTGGTGGTCGACACCCTCCAGGAGGAAAAAGACCTGGCCAGGGGCGACGTGGTCGACGACCGGCTACTCGACCTGAAAGGTGTCGAATACCAGCCGGCCAAGACCCGCCAGGGAGCGTCCGCCGCGCCGGACAATGCCTTCCTGGACAAGCTGGCCCGCGTATTGTCACCGCCGGGCGTGGCGCCGCAGCCCGGTATCACGCCACCCGAAGCCGGCGCGGCGCCGTTGGCGGGCCTCGATCTGGCTCCCGACCAGATTTTGCCGGACGCGCCGCAACAGGCCGCCGGTGACCTAAAAATTCCCGATCCCTGGACCATGACCATAGAGCAGGCGGGTTCGGGAGGCGGCGAGTCGAAGACCCTGGCCGTGCAGTCGATCTCGCCGACCGACGGCAGCATCGCCGAGAAGTCGCCCGGCGTCGTCGCCGGCATGATCGACAAGGTCAAGGAGATGTTCGACAAGGGGCCGCGCGGCCGCGACACGGAAACGGCGCTAAAGCTCGACGACGAAGAGCGCCTGGCGACGGCCGAACGCCTGCTCTCCGAGGCGCTCAGGGCGGAACGCCCGCCGGGTGCCCTGCCGGATCAGAGCGACTGGCCGGTGACGCAAGTGCGCGCCGCCCAGGTGGTTCCCGAGAAACCACGTCGCGGCGTGCCGGGGGTGCTGACCCAGGCCGCTATGTCGGGGGTGACGTTCATGCTCGGCGAATCAGTGACGCTGGAAAACACCCTGCCCCCGGTGCAGGACGGCCTCGACCCCAAGAACGAGTGCATCAAGAAGAACCGCGCCACGACGCTGTTCTGCATCGAGCCCATCGACTGGCCGGACGCCATCCGCAACACCTTCATCGTGCCGACCATCCTCTATACCGGGCCGATGGCCATCGTGCGTTACGACCAGGGGCTGGCGTCCCGCTTCCATGCGCTTTACCCGTCGGATCAGTTCGACCAGGTCACCGACTACTATCAACGCCAGTTCGGCGAACCGACGGAGATATGGAAGCGCTCCATCGCGCCGCTGGCGCAGCCACGCCAGGACAACCCGACCGTCACCTGGCGTTCGCGCGACCCGGAGACCAACGCCGTCAGCGTGCTGGAGGTGCGCAAGTTCGATGACAGCCGCGGCGGCTTCCCGGATACCAAGCGCGGCGCGGTGATGCTGTATTACCTGAATGCGCCGCCGATTTTCCCGCAGGTCTCGTCACACGAATTGATGCGGCTCCGCAAGACCCGTTAAAGACGGTCTATTTGTCGCCTTTGAAACCGCGTAGCCGCTCGATCAACTCGATGTAGCTACCGTCATCTTTCATGGCACGCACGGTTTCGTCGAAGCGTTTTAGGAAGTCGGCCCCAAACTTGGATTTATTACCCAACATGAGTGTGAACTTCATGGAACCGTAGGCGGGATCGATGATGTCCAGGCTGTCGTCCAGTTTCATATCCCGGATGACCTTCGATGCCGCGGCCACGGCCTGGAGCGAGATGTCCATGCGGCCCTTGTCGATCATGCGAAGACACGCCGTCAGATCCGACGCGGTGACGAACTTAAGATCATTCTTCTCGGTGAACCGCTTGCCCCAGCCGTTGCCGAGGTCATGGCAGACCCGCAGCTTGCGCAGCGTATCGACGGTCGGGCCCGCGGCCAGCGCCCCCACCGCCTTGCCCCCCTTCTTCACCACCGGCTTGATCTCGAAGGTATAGACGACCGTCTCGGAACTCAGGGTGTATGCGAGACGCTTCGGCGTCGCCACGGTGACGAAACCGTCGAGTTGGCCGTTCTCCACCAGTTTCTGCGCCCGGTTCCAGGGCGAACCGTAGTGGCGCACCGGCACGCCCATGCGATGCTCGATGATCTCCGTCATCAAGGCCGGCAGCAGTCCCTTCGAGGTATCGCCTTGTCCCTCGGAATAGGGCGGCCACTTGGAATTGAACGACAGCTTCAACGGCTCGTCCGCCAGTGCCGGTGCGGCGAACGCTACGATCACGGCGGTCGCCGTGATGCGGAGATATCGGTCGATTTTACCCATTTCTTCCCCCTCCGGCCGGAGTTTACGGCGTGATGCCGACGCGGTCCATGGTCAATAGCGGTCTCGCCAGGCCGTCCAGGCGAGCCGGATATGTCGGCTCGCCGGCGGGCGGGCCAGGGCCGGGTCGAACGGATCCATATCGGCCCGGGCCAGCCGGTCCGCATGAAGGTCGGCAAGCGTCGCCTGCAACAGCACCGGGCGGGCCGCCTTGGGGGAACGTGCAACGGCCCGGCGCGCCTCGGCCAGATGCTCGCGCGCGCGCTCCACGATGGCGCCAGCAACCTGGCGCAACCCCTGACCCGATCGGATGCGCTCGGGCTCATCGGCCTTGAGACTCGCGGCATTGCAGAGGTCCCGCGGCAGGTGGCGACGACCACTGGCGGCGTGAAACGGAAAGCCTCGGACGATGCCGATCAATCCCCAGGCCACGCCGCTCTCGCGCGCCGCCGTCCGGATATCCTCGTCGAAATCGCCAAGTATCCTGAGTGCCAGTCCGTTGAGGTGGCCCGACGTCTTGTCCGCGTAAACCTCGAGGGCCGCGAGGTCCGCCGGCGGCTCGTCGGCAAGGTCGGCCGAGCGGGCATCGATCAGGCGTTCGAGGTCGTCGGACGTGAGGCCGGCCCGGCTTACGGCCCCCCCCAAGGCCGTCGCCACCGCGTGCCGGCCGCCCGTGCCGGCCATGATGCCGTCGAGCGCATCGCGCCACCACTGCAGGCGCATCTCGCCCAGGATCGGCTCGCTGACGGTCTCGGCCACGCGTGCCAATTCCAGGTTGAAGGCGTAGAGCGCCATCAGGTCGGCGCGCGCGCGGTCATCGGGTGCGAACAGCGCCGTGGCGAAACGGTCGTTGTCGTGCCGGCGGACTTGATCAGCACAGTAGGCGTGGTCGTCCGAGAGGCTCACCGATTCCCCCGATTTTCCGCCCCGGATCGCGCTCGATGCCCGGATATGCGCGTTATACCCCTATGCATGCAGTAGAATTCCCCTTCGCCGATTGTTGTTGAAGCGCCCACGAGACACCATATAGTCACCCAAGGCGCGTTCGGCCTGCTCAAGAGCCGAAACGCGGGGGATTCATACTTACGCGCGAGGTAATCATTATGGCAGGTATCCTGGCAAATCTTCGGTCGACGGTCATCGCCGGCTTCGTTCTCACCGTGATCATGGCGGTCGCCGTGGTCGGCGCCACCGGCGAGGGCTCGCCAGGCGGCGCGTCCTACTGGACCTTCGTTTTCCGCTGGCTGCATGTGCTTTCCGGCGTCATGTGGATCGGCCTGTTGTGGTACTTCAACTTCGTCCAGATTCCCAACATGCCGAATATTCCGGACGAACAGAAGCCGGCCATCGGCAAGGTCATCGCGCCGGCGGCGCTGTGGTGGTTCCGCTGGGGCGCCATGGGCACCATCGTCACCGGCCTCATCCTGGCCATGCTGAACGGCTATCTGGTGCAGGCGCTGACGCTGGGCACGGACGGTGTCGCCAAGCACATGGCCATCGGCATCGGCATGTGGCTCGGCATCATCATGTGGTTCAACGTCTGGTTCGTCATCTGGCCGAACCAGAAGAAGGCGCTGGGCATGGTCGAGGTCGACGCCGACGCCAAGGCCGCGGCGGCGCGCACGGCGATGCTGTTCTCGCGCACCAACACGCTGCTCTCCATCCCGATGCTCTACGCCATGGTCTCGGCGCAGAATATCTACTGACAAGAGCACGACGTTTCCAAGAAGCGGGGTCCTTCAGGGCCCCGCTTTTTATGTGTTCCTTCGGTCGCCGGGCGCGGGCGGCACATCGGTTGGAGCGGTGACCGTTGGAGCCGCACGTCACGGCGAGTCTTTATGTTTTCCCTCAGTCGCCGGGCGCGGCTGTGCCGCTTGGCTACGGGCCTCGCGGCCCGGTCGCGCGTTGCGCTGGTTAGCGCAACGGATGCGAACACACCCAACGCCTGTAATGTATCTGGGTGCGCTCCAATCCGACGGCCCGTCAGGGCCGGAGGCAAGCGCGACCGCGCGCCGGGCCGCGAGGCCCGTAGCCAAGCGGCGAATGAGGGAACACAAAAGAAACTTTTACCCAACGGGTAAAAGCGCGGCCACCACCCTACGGTCTTCGCTTTGCAGGACATTGAACGTCCGGCAAGCGGCCCCCGTGTCCATCCAGTCCAGGACAAGTCCCGCGTCCTTTACCGCCTGACGCAGGCCCTTGGGCGGTGGGGCGAAGCGCTCGCCGCAGCCGATCAGCAGGATATCGAAATCATCGGCCCGTGACGTCACTGGCTCCAGGGCAACGATGTCGAGGGATGCGAGATCAGCCACCGGCCAGGCCAGTGTTTCCTCTTGCAGCACGACGACCGCACCTTCGTGGCGGACTTGCGAGATGCGGAAGGCGCCGTCGCCGTAACTTTGGATGATTTGCCGGCCCGCGGGGGCGACGGGGATGATGTCGAGGCCGGCCATGGTTTCCGGCTTCCGCTCAGTCCGAGGTGCCGGCTTCTTCGCTGGCCGGACCGTCGTCTTCGCCTGCGCTGCTTCGCGCGCGGCGTTCCAAGTTCAGATAGACCAGCAGCGGCACCGCCAGGCAGATCGACGAATAGGTGCCGATGATGACGCCGTAGATCATGGCGAAGCTGAAATCACGGATCACCTCGCCGCCGAGGAAATAGAGGGCCAGCAATGCCAGCAGCGTGGTCACGCTGGTCATCACCGTGCGCGACAATGTCTGGTTGATGGACTCGTTCAGCAGTTCCGGCAGTGGCTTGGTCTTGTACTTGCGCAGGTTCTCGCGCACCCGGTCGTAGACCACCACGGTATCGTTGATGGAGTAGCCGGCGATGGTCAGCACCGCCGCCACCGTAGACAGGTTAAATTCCAGGCCCAAGAGGGCGAAGATGCCGATGGTGGTGATGACGTCATGGCTCAGTGCCACGATGGCGCCGAGACCGAACTGCCATTCGAAGCGGAACCAGATGTAGGCCAGGATGGCCAGGATGGCATAGCCGACCGCCATCACCCCGTCCCAGAACAATTCCTCCGAGACCTTGGGCCCGACGAATTCGGTCCGCCGGTACTCCACGTCCTTGGGCAGCGCCGCCTTCACGGCCTCAACCGCCTTTTGCTGTGCGCCCTCGCCGCCTTCCTGGCGCTGCACGCGGATCAGCACGTCGGTGGGCTGGCCGAACTCCTGCAGGTTGACCTCGCCCAGGCCGAGGCCGGACAGCTGGTCGCGCATGTCTGCGATATTGGCCGGCGCGGGTGTCCGCACCTCGATCATCAGGCCGCCCTGGAAGTCGATGCCGTAGTTTAGGCCCTTGCTCCCGAACAGGCCCAGCGAGGCCAGCACAAGGATGCCCGAAAAGATGAAGAACGCCATGCGCCTGGACAGGAAATCCAGGTTCAGGCCGGCGGGGACGAAAGTGATGCCCTTCATGGCGATGACGTCTCCTCCCCCGGGCCTAGATCGGCAGCGCCGCAGGCTTGCTGCGGCGTAGCCAGGTGACGACCATCAAGCGGGTCACCATGATGGCGGTGAACAGGGAGGTGACAATGCCGATGGCCAGCGTCACAGCAAAGCCCCGGACCGGACCGGAGCCGAAGGAATAGAGTAGCAACGCCGCGATCAGCGTCGTCACATTGGCGTCGATGATGGTCATCATGGCGCGCGAATAGCCGGCATCAATGGCGGAAATGGGGGTGCGGCCCAATCGCACTTCCTCGCGGATGCGCTCGAAGATCAGCACGTTGGCGTCGACCGCCATGCCGATAGTCAGCACGATTCCGGCGATGCCGGGCAGCGTCAGAGTCGCCTGCAGTACCGACAAGGCACCCAGGATCATCATCATGTTGGCAGCCAACGCCACGTCCGCGTAGAGCCCGAAGCGGCCGTAGGCGACGACCATGAAGACGATGACCAGGGCCAAGCCGATCAGGCTGGCGAACTTGCCGGCGGCGATGGAATCGGCGCCGAGGCCAGGGCCGACCGTGCGTTCCTCGAGGATGGTCAGCGGTGCGGGCAGTGCGCCGGCGCGCAACAGCAGCGCCAGGTCCTGCGCTTCGACGGTGGTGAAGTTGCCGGAAATCTGCCCGGTGCCGCCAAGGATCGGTTCCTGGATGACGGGGGCGGAAATGACGCTGCCATCAAGGATGATGGCAAAAGGCCGGCCGACATTCTTCGCCGTCACGTCACCGAAGCGCTTGGCGCCGACGGCGTCGAAGCGGAACGTCACGACCGGCTCATTGGTGCGCGAATCGAAACTCGGCTGGGCGTTGACCAGAGTATCGCCGGAGACCATGACACGCTTGCGGATCAAGTACTGCGTCGGCTGGCCGTCCGGCCCGCGATCACTGGCCGACGGCATCAGGCGCGAGCCCGGCGGCACGCGACCGGCGAGCGCGTCCTGCACCGAATTCTGCTGGTCGACCAGGTGGAAACTCATCTTCGCCGTCTTGCCCAGCAGCGCCTTCAGGCGTTCCGGGTCCTGCAGACCCGGTACCTGGACCAGGATGCGATCCTCGCCCTGGGCCTGGATGGTGGGTTCTCTCACGCCGGTCTCGTCGATGCGGCGACGGACGATTTCGATCGATTGCTGTACGGCCGAACGGCGGCGGTCGCGCATCACGTCCTCGGTCAGGGTAATCACGATGCGCGAGCCTTCCACCGAGACCTGGGTCGCCTGGTCGATCAGCCGAAGTGCTTCGCGCGCCTTCTCCACCTTGTCAGCGTCGCGGATGGTGACACCGACAGAATTGCCCTGCACGCCCAACTTTCCGTAGCGGATGCGTTCGCGCCGAAGACCGATACGCACGCTGTCGACGATGCCTTCCAGGTATTCGGCGATGACCGCGTCGACCTCGACCTCCAGCAGCAGGTGCGAGCCACCCTGCAGGTCGAGACCCAGGTTGACCTGCTTGTGCGGCAGCCAGTCGGGCAGTCCGCCCGCGGTCTTCTCATCCATGAAATTGGGAACGGCGAAGGCGAGCCCCATCGCGCACACCGCGAGCACCAGGATCACCTTCCACTTGGCGAAATAGACCATGCGAACTCCGTCGACGCTTACCAGTTGGGGGGCGGGGCGGCCGGGGCCTACTTCTTGCCGCCGAGCAGCGAGCCCAGCAGCGATTTGCTTTTGCCGGCATCGTCGCCGGAATCATTGGCGGAATCGTTGGCGGCATCCTTCTTGTCGTCGCCCTTGCCGCCTTCGGCCGGCGCCGTCTTGGAATAGGTCGACGAGATCAGCGCCCGCGAGACCTTGACCTTGACGTCGGGCGCGATTTCCACGGTCACGATGTTCTCGTCATCGACCTTGGATACGGTGCCCATGATGCCGCCGCCCGTGACCACCTTGTCGCCGCGCCGAAGCTGCGAGAGCATCTCCTTGTGCTCCTTCATCTTCTTCTGCTGCGGACGGATCAGCAGGAAATAGAAGACGACGAAGATCAGCACCAACGGCAGTAGGGCCTCGAAACCGCCACCACCGGCGGCACTGCCGGCGGCCTGGGCGTAGGCGGGCGAAATCAGCATCAGGCAACTCCCTCAAGGCGCCGGCGATGAAGCCCGGTTTCGGGCCGGTTCCGGCAAGCGACGGACTATACCCATTGCGCCGAGGGTTGCAAACGGAATGGCGCCTCCGGCACCGGTCACATTGACGCTACTGCCCGGCGGCACTAGGTTCCCCGGCCATGAGTGATTCGGACATCACACCTTTGTTGACGCGCATCGCCGATGCGTTGGAGCGCCTGGCGCCGGCCCGGGCCGTGGCCATCGACCTGGAGGCTGCCGACGCCTTCGTCTGGCAGGCCGAGGGACCCAGGCTGGAGGCCGTCCGGAACGTCAACCGAGTACCCATCGAGCTGTTGAAGGGCATCGACCATCAGCAGGACCAACTGCTGGACAACACCCGGCGCTTCGCCCAGGGACTGCCGGCCAACAACGCGCTTCTCTGGGGCGCGCGCGGCACCGGGAAAAGCTCGCTGGTGAAGGCCGTGCACGCGGCGATCAATGCCGAGGCGCCGGGGGCACTGGCGCTGATCGAAATTCACCGCGAGGACATCCCCTCGCTGCCGACGCTGCTTGGCCTGTTGCGCAACGCGGATCGCCGCTGCCTGATCTTCTGCGACGATCTCTCGTTCGACGGCCAGGACGACACCTACAAGTCGCTGAAGGCCGTGCTGGAAGGCGGAATCGAGGGCCGGCCGGCAAACGTGGTCTTCTACGCCACGTCCAACCGCCGCCACCTGATGCCGCGCGACATGATCGAGAACGAACGCTCCACCGCCATCAATCCGGCCGAGGCAGTTGAGGAAAAAGTCTCGCTGTCGGACCGCTTCGGCCTCTGGCTCGGCTTCCACAACTGCGATCAGAAAACCTACTTCGCCATCGTCGAGGGCTACGCCCGGCACTACGGGCTCGATGATCCGGGCGTGAACCTGCAGGCCGAGGCCAACGAATGGTCGGTCACCCGCGGCGCGCGCTCGGGCCGCGTCGCCTGGCAGTTCATCCAGGACTTGGCGGGGCGGCTCGGGAAGACGCTTTAGTTTTTTGCTCCCGTTATTTTGTGTTCCCTCAAGTGCCGGGCGCGGCTATTCGCCGCTTGGCTACGGGCCTTGCGGCCCGGTCGCGCTTTGCGCTCGTTAAGTCTTTTTTGTTCCCTCAAGTGCCGGGCGCGGCTATTCGCCGCTTGGCTACGGGCCTCGCGGCCCGGTCGCGCTTTGCGCTCGTTAAGTCTTTTTTGTTCCCTCAAGTGCCGGGCGCGGCTATTCGCCGCTTGGCTACGGGCCTTGCGGCCCGGTCGCGCTTTGCGCTCGTTAAGTCTTTTTGTTCCCGCAAGTGCCGGTCGCGGCTATTCGCCGCTTGGCTACGGGCCTTGCGGCCCGGTCGCGCTTTGCGCTCGCTGTTGCGCCGGTTGGCGCAACGGATGCGAACGACGCAGGCAACTGGGAGGTATCCGAGCGTGGCCCAATCCGACGGATCCCCCTTGGGGGCCGGAGGCAAGCGCAACCGCGCGCCGCGCCGAATGGCGCGTAGCCAAGCGGCGAATCGCCGCGCCCGGCGATTGAGGGAACACAAACAAAGGCGCTTTCGCGCCTGCCCGGTAATTGAGCGAACTAGGAGACGACGAGGTACAGCCCCAGCATCACCTGGGCCCAGAACACCGCCCTGACCACCTGGATGGTGCGGAGGCGGTCGGTGCGTTCTTGGTTTTCGGCCAGGCGTTCGCCGGTGCCGAGCCGCTGGCGCTGACGCCGGGCACGGGCGTCGATGGCCATCATGCGGGGCTCGTCGTAGGGCGTTGTTTCGGCCCGTTCGTCGTAGAGTTCGTTGCGCAGCGTCGCGATTGTGCCCAGCATGCCGACGATCAGCACACCGACCGGCCCGGTAAACAGATAAGCGACCAAGCCAAGCGCGCCGACGGCGCCGATGGCGACGGCGGCCGCGGGCTCCGCCGGGTCCTTGCCCCAGGCCTCGGCCGGCGGGCCGTCCGGCAACCCTCCCTTTGGATCGTCGTACCAGGCCATCAGACCTGGAACCGGGCAAACATGTAGGCGCCCAGCACCGCCTCGGCCAGGAAGATAGTTCGGAAGGCCAGCATCATGCGGGTCAGGTCGGCCTGGCTCTCGGCATCGGCCAGGCGCTCGCTGACAGCCGCGCTCTCGCGCAGGCGCATGCTGCGGGCGTGGGTGTTGATGGCGCGCGCCGCGTCGTAGTCATTGGTCACCGGCTGGTCCGCATTCAACTCGCCGAGCACGGAGATGAAGATGCCGGCGGTCCCGGCGACGAACACACCGAGCCAGCCCGTATAGGCGTATCCGTAGAGCCCCAGCGATACCGACAGCACGACCGCCACGGTCGCTGCCCAATCGGCCGGGTCGTCCCTCTGCGGGGGTGCTGGCGTTTGCATGGCGGTCAGCATACATGGTCGGCAAGGCACGGTGATTTTTTTGTTCGGGAGTCTGGGTTGTTCCCTCAATCGCCGGGCGCGAGCAGGCGGCACGCCGGTTAGGGCGGCGCTTGCCGGTGACGCACGTCACGGCGAGTTTTTAGTTGTTCCCTCAGTCGCCGGGCGCGGCTGTACCGCTTGGCTACGCGCCATTCGGCGCGGCGCGCGGTCGCGCTTGCCTCCGGCCCCCAAGAAGGCCGTCGGATTGGGACAGCCCCGGATACATCACAGGCTTTGGCATTGTTCGCATCCGTTTCGCCATCCGGCGAAGCGGCGAGCGCAAAGCGCGACCGGGCCGCAAGGTCCGTAGCCAAGCGGCGAATAGCCGCGCCCGGCGACTGAGGGAACAAAAAGGAGTGCTAGCTCCGTCGCGCCATGTGCCGCGTCGGATTGACCGCGCGGCGGCCCTTGCGGACCTCGAAATGCAATTGCGGGCTGGTGGCACTGCCGGAGGATCCGACGGTGGCGATTTTCTGGCCGCGCCTGACCTTGGCGCCGCGTTCGACCAGCAGATGTTCATTGTGGCCGTAGGCGGTGAACCAGCCGCCGGCATGCTTGACCAGCACCAGGTTGCCGAACCCGGGAAGCTCGTTCCCGGCATAGGCGACGACACCGTTGTCAGCCGCATTGACGGCGGCGCCGCGCTTGGCGGCGATGTTGATGCCGTCGTTCCTGAGCCCCTTGCCCTTGGATCCGTAGCCGGAGATAACGCGCCCGGCGACCGGCCAGGCGAAGCGGCCGCTGGCCCGCGGCGCCGGCGAGGGAAGCTTTTTCGGCAACCGCTGCACCACCCGCTTGGCCTTTGAGGGCGACGGCGTGACCACCGGTTTGGGACCGACGCGGGAGGCGACACTCGTGCGCCTGGGCGCCGGTTTCGCCGCCACCGGTTTGCGCGGCGGCGCCGGAGCCACGGCCGCAGTTTCGACAGCGCCTGGCACGGTCAGCGTCTGGCCGGCGTAGATACGATCCGGCGAGGCAATGCCATTGGCCGCAATCAGGTCCTCGATGGTGGTGCCGGTGCGCTTGGCGATGGCCGACAGCGTGTCGCCGGGTTTGATTTCGATGACGGCACCGTCGCCGATTGCGATGGCGCGGGTCGGCGCCTTGGGCGCCGGTGCCCGCAGGCTCTCACCGGGCACCGAATGGAACAGCCCCGGCGGCGGCCAAGCCGCCGACTGGCAAGCGGCGAGCACGAGTCCCGAGACGGCCACGGCGGCCACTCGGACGGATGAGGTCCAGCTAAACATAAGTTGGACGCTAACCGATCGAGGTTAACGGGTTATTGATGGGTGCGGGGTGGCTGGATGTAAGAGGAGGGACCCCGGAGAGGACAGCGTGCGTGGGAGACGTACGTCCCGGCGAGTTATTATTGTTCCCTCAATCGCCGGGCGCGGCTGTGCCGCTTGGCTACGGGCCGTTGGCCCGGTCGCGCGTTGCGCTCGCCGTTGCGCTGGGTAGCGCAACGGATGCGTTCAACATCAGCAATTGGAGTGTATCCGGGTCTGCCCCAATCCGACGGGCCCCCTCGGGGGCCGGAGGCAAGCGCGACCGCGCGCCGGGCCGAAAGGCCCGTAGCCAAGCGGCGAATAGCCGCGCCCGGCGATTGAGGGAACAATAAGAACTCGCCGTGACGTGCGTATCCCACCTGCACCGCTCTATCCGACGTGCCCTATTCTCCCCCTACCCTTCCTCCGCCACCAACGGCACGAAGCGGGTCGGACCCATCTCTTCCATCTCCGAGCCGTTCTCGGTGCGTGTGACGCGGACCAGCTGCTGGTCGGCTTCGTCGAGGCCGATGGGCAGCATCATGACGCCGCCGACCGCCAATTGATCCAGCAGCACACTCGGCACGTCGACGGCGGCGGCGGTGACCATGATGCGCTCGAAGGGCGCCTGCTCTGGCCAGCCCATGGAGCCATCGCCGACCCGGGTCGTGATGTTGCGGATGCCGAGATGCTCGAACCGGGCCTCGGCCTCGGTCGACAGCGCCTTGTGGCGTTCCACCGTGTAGACCCGGCGGCACATCTTCGCCAGCACCGCGGCCTGGTAGCCGGAGCCGGTACCGATTTCCAGCACCTTGTGCCGGTCGGTCAGGTTCAGTGCCTCGGTCATGCGCGCCACCACGACGGGCTGGCTGATGGTCTGCTGATGGCCGATGGGCAGAGCCACGTTCTCGTAGGACCGGGCCTTGAAGGCATCCGGCATGAAGACCTCGCGCGGCAGCTGCTCCATGGCCGAAAGCAACTTGGTGTCGGTGACGCCGCCCTGGCGCAACATCATGACCATCTGCAAGCGTAGCGGCGCCGCGTCTTCCGGCGACAGATCGTCCGGCTGGCTCACTTGAAGGCGGCCTTCATCTTTTTCAGGGTCGCGGCATGGGTCAGGTCCAGCGTCAGCGGCGTCACGGCGACGCCGCCCCGGGACACCACGTCCAGGTCCGTGCCGGCCAGGTACTGTTCCTTGATGCGCTGGATGCCGACCCAGTAGTAGGGCTCGCCCCGGGGATCCTCTCCCTGCTGCAAGGCACCGCCGATCTTGCGCTGACCCTGGCGCGCCACCTCGATACCGGTGACCCGGCCGGCCGGCGTGTCGGGGAAATTGACGCTCATCAGCACATCCTTGGGCCATTCCATCTTGGCCAGTTTTCGGAGCACCTTTGGCAACCAGGTTTCCGCGGTCTTCCATCGGGCATTGCGGCGGTCGTCGGCAACCTGGCTGAAAGCGATGGCCGGCACGCCCAGCAGCGCGGCCTCCATGGCCGCCGCGATGGTGCCGGAATAGGTCACGTCCTCGCCCAGATTGCCGCCCCGGTTGATGCCCGACAGCACCAGGTCCGGCGGCGTCTCGCGCATGACCTGGCTGATGCCCAGCAGGACCGAGTCGGTCGGCGTGCCGTCGACACCGTAACGGCCATCCGACGCCTTGCGGATGCGCAGCGGCCGGCGCAGGGTCAGCGAATGGCTGGCCGCGCTTTGCTCGGTCTCGGGCGCCACCACCCAAACCTCGCGCACCAGCGGTGCCACCGCCTTCTGCAGCAGCTTGATGCCGGGCGCGTGCATGCCGTCGTCATTGCAGATCAGCACGCGGGCTTTCTTCAAGTTGATCGGGCCCATTTTGCGCTCAGCCATTGGCGCTCAACACCTCGAGCCCGCCCATGTAGGGACGCAGCGCTTCCGGGATGATGACCGAGCCGTCCACCTGCTGGTAGTTTTCCAGGATGGCGACCAGGGTGCGGCCGACGGCGAGGCCGGAACCATTCAGCGTGTGCACGAATTGCGTCCCCTTCTCGCCCTTTTCCTTGAACCGTCCGATCATGCGGCGCGACTGATAGTCGCCGCAGTTGGAACAGCTTGAAATTTCCCGATAACGGCCCTGGCCGGGCAACCAGACCTCGATATCGTAGGTCCGGCGCGCCCCCGCCCCCATGTCGCCGGTGCACAGCACTACCGTGTGGTAGGCCAGGCCGAGCCGCTTCAGCACTTCCTCGGCGATGCCGGTCATGCGTTCCAGCTCATCCGCCGATTTGTCGGGATGCGTGACAGAAACCATCTCCACCTTGGTGAACTGATGCTGGCGGATCATGCCGCGGGTGTCCTTGCCGGCGGCCCCGGCCTCGGAGCGGAAGCACCAGGTCATCGCGGTAAAACGACGAGGCAGCGTCTCCGCATCAAGGATGTCGCCGGCCACCATGTTGGTCAGCGGCACCTCGGACGTGGGGATCAGCCAGAACCCGTCCTCGGTATGGAACAGGTCGTCGGCAAACTTGGGTAATTGGCCGGTGCCGTACATGGTGGCGTCGTTCACCAGTGCCGGCGGGTTGACCTCGGTATAGCCGAACTCGGTGGTGTGCATATCGAGCATGAAGGCGGCGAGTGCGCGTTCCATGCGCGCCAGCCCGCCGGTCAGCACGACGAAGCGGGCACCTGAAATTTTCGCCGCCCGGTCGAAATCCATCATGCCCAGGCCCTCGCCGATATCGACGTGGTCCTTGGGCTCGAAATCGAAGCTGGGGGGCTCGCCCCACTTCCGAACTTCGACGTTGTCGTCCTCGCCGTCGCCGTCGGGGACGTCGTCGAAGGGCATGTTGGGCAGCCCGGCCATGGCGCCGTCGAGAGCCTCGGCGGCCGCGGCCACCTCGGCTTCCAGCACGGCTTGCGCTTCCTTGGATTGGGAAACCTGATCGATGACCACCTGGGCATCCTCGCCGGCGGCCTTCAGCTTGCCGATTTCCTTGGAAAGCCTGTTGCGCTCTTCCTGGATTTCCTGCGCCCGGGTCTGGGCGTCCCGGCGCCGGGCATCGAGCGCGATCAGAGTCGGCGATTGCGGTTCCAGCCCGCGCCGCGCCATGGCGCGGTCGAAGTCTTCTGCATTTTCACGGATCCAGCGGATATCGAACATGGCCCCGGCCCCTACCGTCTCTGGTCGGACTTATACGGTGCCGAGGGGTCGTTTGCAAAGCGGCGGGCGGACCGGACGTCAGGTGCTGGCACCGGCCTCTGGCTCGTCGGAATCGGCGGCGTCGGATTCGCTGTCCTCATCCTCGTCATCGTCGTCGCCCTCATCCTCGTCGCCGCGGCTCTTCTCGACGATCTGCACGCTGAAGATGGAAATTTCGTAGAGCAGGATGGTCGGGATGGCGAGGCCAATCTGGCTGATGACGTCGGGCGGCGTCAGGATGGCGGCGGCGACGAAGGCGCAGACGATGGCGTACTTGCGCTTCTCGCGCATGCCCTTGGACGTCACCATGCCGACCCGGGCCAAGAGCGTCATCACCACGGGCAATTCGAAACACAGCCCGAAGGCGAAGATCAGCCGCATGACCAGTGACAGGTACTCGTTGACCTTGGCTTCCAGTTGGATCGGCAGCGCACCGGCGCCGCCGACGCTTTCGAAACTGATGAAGAACTTCCAGGCCATCGGAAAGATCAGGTAGTAGACCAAGGCCCCGCCCATGAAGAACAGGATCGGCGTCGCCACCAGGAACGGCAGCAACGTCCGCTTCTCGTTCTTGTAGAGCCCGGGCGCGATGAACTTCCAGAACTGCCCGGCGACGAACGGAAACGAAATGAACAGCGCGGCGAAGAACGCCACCTTGATATAGGTGAAGAAGGCTTCGTGCAGCGCCGTGAAGATCAGCCGCCGGCTGCCACCCTGCTCGTCCAGCACGTCGGCCAAGGGCCGCACCAGGAAATCATACAGTTCCGGCGCGAAGTAGTAGCAGATGAAAAACAGCACGAGGATAGCGACTGCGGATTGGATCAGCCGTGTGCGCAACTCCACCAAATGCTCCAAGAGCGGCATCTTGGCGTCGTCGAAGTCCTGATGGATGGTGCCGTCGTCAGCCACGGTTACGCCCCGCCATCAGCTTTTTCCTTGGTCGGCTCGTTCACTGTTTCGGCCAGCACCTCGGGTTCCGGGTCGGGTAACACGCTCGGGTCGTCGTCGAGGGTTTCGATCGGGGTCTCGTTCGGGGTCGTCGATTCCTTGAATGATTGGGCGGTGTCGCTCAGGTCCCGCTCGATGGAGGTCATGTCCATTTCGCTGGCCAGGTCGCCGGTCGGGTCCAGGGCGTCGGCCATCGCCTGGGTCGGGTCGCTGGCGCTGTTGACCTGGTTGCGCAGGTCTTCCAGGTCGGCCTCGCGGACCACGTCGTCGAGGCCCGACTGGAAGTCGCGCGCCATCTCGCGGGCCCGGCGCAGCCAGGACCGCACCGTCCGGATCATCCGTGGCATGTCCTTCGGCCCCACGACGATGAGGGCCAGGACGGCGACGATGAACAGTTCCTGCCAGCCGATGTCGAACATGGCGGGACGGCTCTCCAATGGTTGGTGAATGACGCCGGGGACCAGGCCCCGAACGCCGGGGACGTCAGCCCTGCGCCGCCTTGTCTTTCTCGGCGTCCGTGGCCACGGCCTCGGCGGACTCGCTCTTCAGCGCCTTCGGATCCTCCGCCGGCGCCGCATCACCATCGGCTTCCTCGCCCTCCTTCATGCCCTTCTTGAATGATTTCAGGCCCTTGCCGAAATCACCCATGAGCCGGGAAATCTTGCCGCCGCCACCAAACAGGATGAGGACGACGGCCAGGACGACCAGCCAATGCCAGATGCTGAATGTACCCATAGTAATGCCCAGTTCGTTTAAGGCCCGGGTGCCCCTCGGAAGCATCCATCCCAGGCATGTAAATTCGGAGGCCGGATATTGGCAGATCACCCTGCCTGGGGCAATGCCGGGACGGCGGAATGGTTAACGGGGCGGTTCCGGACTGATGAACACTCTAGGGCCCGAAGCTGGACCGCGCCTGGATGCCCCAACGACCGTCCTGCAGCGTGGCGATATAGAGCGAATCGTAGACGCCGATGACGCTGTCGTCGGCCCGGTAGCGGGTATAGCGCACGTCCAGGTGGACCTTTACTTTGCTCGCCTGCACGACCCGCACGTGCTCCCAGGCGCTGTGGTGCCAGCCGTCGTTGGCCTCCAGCCGCTGGAACAGGTCCATGGGGTTGTTGCCGGGCGCGTCGTACACCGTCACCTGGCCCTCGGCCATGCGCACGTGGGGAAAGTTCATGCAGGCGTCCATGGCCGCGGCATCACGACGGTTCAAGCCGGCCATGAAGCGGTCCAGCAGATCGCGGCAGCGGGTTTCATTGCCGGTGAAGGCGTCGGCCGGCATGCCTTGCCCCCTACTCCGCCTGCGGGTCCAGCGGCTCGGGCGGCTCTTCCTCGGTCTCGGTGTTGACCGGGTTGAGCGGCAGCAGGCCGGTGTCCTCCTCGCCGTCGGCCGCGTCGCCTTCTCCGGCCTCGCCGTGGCGTTCGCGATAGATGTTGAGGGCCGGGCCGGCTTCCAGCAGGCCGGCCGCCTTCAGGTCCTTGAGGCCCGGTAGGCTCTTCAGGTCCTCCAGGCCGAAGTGATCGAGGAAGTCGTCCGTGGTGCGCCAGGTCAGCGGCCGGCCCGGCGTCTCGCGGCGCCGACCGGGCTTGATCCAGCCGGCCTCCAGCAGCACGTCGATGGTGCCCCTGGAGACGCTGACGCCGCGAATATCCTCAATCTCGCCACGGGTCACCGGCTGATGATAGGCGACGATGGCCAGGGTCTCGACGGCGGCGCGGGACAGCCGGCGCATGACCTCGATTTCCTGGTGCAACTGTCCGGCCAGATCCGGCGACGTGCGAAAGGCCCAGGACGAACCGGCCCGGGTCAGATTGACTCCGCGCTCGGCGTATGCCGCCTGCAGCGCCTTCAGCAGGCCTTTCAGGTCCGCCTCCTCGGGCAGCCGGTGCACAAGCTTGCGCTCGCTCATGGGCTCGGACGCAGCAAACAGCACGGCCTCCAGCAGACGCAGGTGATGGGGGTCGGGTCCCGTCTCCTCGACTGCCTCTTCCTCGGGCTCGGGCTCGGGCTCGGGCTCGGGCTCCGGCTCGGTGTTATCCGCCACCAGTTCCAGCACCGGTTTGTCGTTGTCGGCAATCATCGGGCGTCGTTCTCCGGTTTGTCGGCGCCGTCGACGGCCTTGGGTGCGGTCGACGGCGAGCGCAGGAAGATGGGCCCGAACGGCCCCGCCTGGCGCAGTTGAAGTTGTCCCTCGCGGGCCATTTCCAGGCTCGCGGTGAAGGTGGACGCTATGGCCGAGCGGGTCAGGGTCTCGTCGCCCAGGGCTTCCGGCAAATAGCGCCACAGGCTCTCCCAATCCGGCAAACGGCCGACCAGGCGTGCCAGGCGCTTCAGCGCCTCATCGACGGTGTGCAGCCTGAAGGGCTCGATCTGCAACGGCTCGCCGGCGTCGCGACGGCGGTTGATCTCGCCGTAGGCCTTCAACACGTCGTAGAGGGAGCAGTCGAGCACGTCGATCTCGTCGCGCTCGGGCAACTCCGGCGCTCCCCGGCGGAAGAAACCGTCGCCGAGCCGCGGCCGTGCCATCAGGCCCTGGCCGGCCTGCTGCATGGCTTCCAGGCGCTGCAACTGGAATTGCAGGGCGGCCGCCATCTCGGCGCCCGTCGGCTCGTCCTCCTCCGACAGGTCCGGCAGCAGCAGGCGCGATTTCAGATAGGCCAGCCAGGCGGCCATGACCAGGTAGTCGGCGGCCAGTTCCAGGTCGCGCTGGCGGGCCTCGGCGACGAAGGCCAAGTACTGGTCGGCCAGCGCCAGGATGGAAATCTGGGTGATGTCCACCTTCTGCTCGCGGGCCAGCGTCAGCAGCACGTCGATGGGACCTTCGTAACCCGCGAGATCGACAACGAAAGCGACGCCCGATTCGGCGGACGGCACCTCGGGTCCTTCGAAAAAATCGTCATCCGTCCCAGGTGGCGTTTGGGGCGGGTTCTGTTCGTCGCTCATTCGCATCATCCCAATCTGAGGCCGACCAGGCCCAGGATCGCATCCATCAGGAACGCCGCCGGGGCACCGATCAACCAGCCGAAGACGTCGATATGGAAGCCCGCCTGACGACCAATCCAGGGCAGCAGGAACATCACCGCCAGGATCAGCATCACGCCGACGTTCTCCAGCCGAGCCAGCGGCAGCGCCAGCCGGCGCGGCAGCAGCCCCACCGCCACCCGGCCGCCATCCAGCGGCGGCAATGGCAGCATGTTGAAAACACACAGCAGCACGTTGATCCAGACCGAATTCACTAAGTTATGCACAAGCCAGGACTTGGGGTCGCCGTCGTCGAGCAAACCCGCCAGGTGGAGCGCCGCCGCCGAGGCCACGGCCAGCACAAGGTTGATGCCGGGTCCGGCGGCGGCGACCAGCACCATGTCCCGCCTCGGCCGGCCGAGGCGGTTGAAATTCACCGGCACCGGCCGGGCGAAGCCGAACATCATGCGCCCGCCGGACGCCAGAAGGAGTGCCGCCGGCAGCAACACGGTGCCGAACGGATGGATGTGACGCAGCGGGTTGAAGCTGACCCGGCCCAGCAGCTTCGCCGTATCGTCGCCAAGCCGCCACGCGGCCCAGCCGTGCGCCGCCTCGTGCAGGGTGATGGCGACCAGTACTGGCAGGGCCCACACCGAGATGGCGAAACCGATGGCTTCCAGGTCGAACTCGCTCATGCCGCGGCCTCCGCCAGCAGGGCATCAAGGCGCGCCAGGGCGGCGGCGGGCTCGATCGCTTCGGGTGAACCGCGCCGGTGCTCGGCGACGGCGACGCGTTCGGCCGCATCATGGGTCAGGGCCGTCACGCCCTGCATGGTTTCCACCATCTCCGCCATGTCACCGGAGCAGTGCAGCACCACGTCGCAACCGGCCGTCAGGCATTCCGCCGCCCGCCGGTCGAAACTGCCCGTCAGTGCGCCCATGCCGATGTCGTCCGATACCAATACGCCGGCGAAGCCGATGTCGCCCCGGATGGTCTCGCTGATCACGGTGGCTGAGTGGGTCGCCGGCCGCTCACGGTCAATCGCCTCGTAGACCACGTGCGCCGTCATCGCCCAGGGGGCGTCGGCCAGCGCGGTGAAGGGCGCGAAGTCGGTGGCCGCCAATTCGTTGGCGTCCGCGGCGACGCGGGGCAGACTTTCGTGGCTGTCGGCGCGAGCCCGGCCGTGGCCCGGCAGGTGCTTGATGACCGGCAGCACGCCGCCGGCCAGCAGTCCCTCCATGGTGGCGCGACCGAGGTCGGCGACCGCCGAGGGCTCGCTATCGAAGGCGCGGTCGCCGATGATGTCGTGGGCGTCCGGCTGCGGCACGTCGAGCACTGGCGCGCAGTCGACGCTGATGCCCGCGCACGCAAGGTCATGAGCCAGCAGGCGCGCGTTGAGCCGGGCCGCCTCGATCCCCAACACGGCGTCCCGACGATGCAGGTCGCCGAAGCGGGCCGCCGGGGGTGCTGCGCGCCAGTGGGGCGGTCGCATGCGCTGCACCCGGCCGCCTTCCTGATCGATCAGGATGGGGGCGTCATCGCGGCCGACGGTCTCGCGCAGTGCCTGGCAGAGGTCCCTCACCTGCGCCGGGTCCTCGACATTGCGGGCGAACAGGATGAACCCCAGCGGATCGGCATCGGCGAAGAAACGGCGTTCGTCCTCGCTCACGTGCAATCCGGCGAGACCGAAGATGACGGCTTTGGCGGATGCGGCCAATGCGTCAGCGCCCGGGCCGGATGACGAGGCAGCCGAGCTTGCGCTGCTTCAGGCGCTGGCACAGCGCCTTGGCGTTGGCCTCGCTGGTCAGCGGGCCGGCACGCAGGCGATAGAACACGCCGCGCGTGCCCAGGTCGGCGCGGGTCACGGCCAGGGCCAGTTCGCCCAGCAGATCGACATTCTGGCGCCGCAGCCGCAGCCATTCGGCCTCTGCCGCTTCCGGCGAGCGAGCCGCCAGCAGTTGAATGCGGAAGGTCTCCTTGCCCGGCCGGGTCAGACCGGCGGTCGAATTCGGGGACGGGCGCAGCGATGCGGGCGCGGTCCTTGTCGGCGCCGTCGTCTTCGGGGGCGATGTGGCGGCGGCCACCTGGGTCGGGCTCCTGCGCGCCGGTCCAGGTGCCGGCGGGGCCGGTGGCGGGGGAACGGCGGAGGCCACGGTCTTCGCACTGGGCACGGCGCCGAGCGGCGCCGGCTGCACCTGTGTGCGCGGCTGCGGGGCCGGGGCCGGTTGCTGCGGCGCCATGGCGGCCGCTGCCTGCTGGCCTGGCGCTTTCTGGCCCGGCGCCACCAGGCGCAGCGGGCCGTTGCCGTTGCGCTTCGGCGGCGGGGCCACGTTGCCCACTTCGCGGCTCGGTGCCGAAGTGGGCAACGGTGTCGGCGCGGGCGTCGCCGCCGGCCGCGCGCGCGGCAGGGCCGACGCCGGCAAGGGTTGTTCCGGCGGCGGCAGCAGGCGCTCCACCCGGGCGGCGCCGATTTCGCCCTGCATGCGGCCGTAGACCAGCTTGTCCCGGTTCGGCACGTTCATGCCGCCGGGCTTCTCCGGTCGCACCTTCACGGGACCTTGTTCGGCGCGGATGATCGGCACCTCGCCGCCGCCGAAGTCGAGCTTGGCCAGCATCTGGTCGCCGTAGAGCATCCAGGCGATGCCGGCCGAGCCGCCCAGCACCAACAGCGAGAACAGCAACGCCCAGCGGCCGCCGCGCTTGGGCGGCGCCGGTTCATGCTCGAAACCGAGCGCATCGGTGGCCGAAACCTTCATCTCCGGCTTGGCGGACAGCGCCATCCGGCGGCACTCCTGGACTAGGGGTTGGCGAATCGCTGCCTATTATACCATTTTAGGCAGGAAAAGCCCGCAATCGGGCCGTCACGAACAGGGCCTTCCGATATCCCACGACACCTTCCGAGATGACTACCACTGATTGAAATGTTATACAATTCATCTACGTAACAAATGTAGTTCGATGCCCATGTCCGAAACATCGGAAGATAGGGAGGTTGTCATGCACCGTTTCATCTTTCCTCTTGTTGTCGCCGTCCTGATGACAGGCCTTTGGCCGGCGGAGCCCGCTCTCGGCCAATCGAAGGAAGACCGTGCGGCTGTGGAAAATCTGATGGCCGTCAGCGGGGCCGACAAAATCGCGACGCAAATGGCAAACCTCCTCTTGCCGCAGTTCATCGCCGCGGTCGAGTCCGGCGCCCAGAAACCAATTCCCCCAGCCATCAAGACGGCCATGAGCGAAGAAATCTTGGCCACGTTTGAGGAGAATTTCCCAGGTATGATCGACATGGTCGTGCCGATCTATCTGAAATATTTCACGCCCGCGGAAATACGAAACATCACGGCCTTCTACAACACATCCACAGGCCAAAAGGCGGCGCGCCTTATGCCGCAGATGATGAGCGAGAGTGCCGTGGCCGGCCAGAAATGGAGCCAGTCGCTCATTCCGGACCTCCAACGCCGTCTTGGTGCTCGATTGCGCAAGGAAGGATTTATCGACCAGTAGTCGCGGGTCTCGTCAGGACGTCCGGGCCTGCAGGTCGAACAAGCGGCGGTGTTCGTCCAGGGCATAGCGGTCGGTCATGCCGGCGATGTAGTCGGCGACCAGGGTCGCCGTCGCCTCGCTGCCCGGCCCCTGGGCCTTCAGGCCCCATTCGGTGGGCAGGCATTCGGGCTCGGCCAGCAGCAGCTGGAACAGGTCCTTGACCACCCGCCGGGCCTTTGACGACATGCGGTTGAGCCGGTAGTGGCGGTACATGTTGTCGAACAGGAAAGTGCGCAGCCCCTTCTCCTCATCACGCATGGCGTCGGAGAAACCGACGACGGGCCGGCCGAGGGCGCGCACGGCTTCCGGCGACGGGGCCGCTGCGTCTTCCAGCCGGCGGCCGCTTTCGGCCAGCAGGTCGTCGGCCATGACGCCGATCATGCGCCGGATGGCTTCGTGGATGGTGCGGCTTTCGTCCAGGTCCGGATAATCCGTTTTGACCTCCGCGAAGGCCGGCCCGGCGATGGGCACGTCCGCAAGGTCGGCGATGGAGAACAGGCCGGCGCGCAGGCCATCATCGATATCGTGGTTGTCGTAGGCGACGTCGTCGGCGATGGCCGCCACCTGGGCTTCCGCACTGGCGTAGGTGGAAAGTTCTAGGTCCTGCAACGCCGCGTATTCGGCAATGCCGCGGGACAGCGGCTCGGCCTCGTCTCCGGTCATCAGCGGGCCGTTGTGCTTGACCACGCCCTCCAGGGTCTCCCAGGTCAGATTGAGGCCCTCGAAATCGGGATAGCGCTCCTCCAGCTTGGTGATGACGCGCAAACTCTGGGCGTTGTGGTCGAAGCCGCCGAACGGCTGCATCACTTCCTGCAGCGCATCTTCTCCTGAGTGACCGAAGGGCGGATGGCCGAGGTCGTGGGCCAGTGCCAGTCCCTCCCCCAGATCCTCGTTCAAACCCAGGGACCGGCAGATCGATCGCGCGATCTGGCTGACCTCCAGCGAGTGCGTCAGGCGGGTCCTGAAGAAGTCCCCCTCGTGATTGACGAAGACCTGGGTCTTGTAGGCCAGGCGGCGGAAGGCACCGGCATGGATGATGCGGTCCCGGTCGCGCTGGAAGGCGTCGCGGGTGCGGCTCTCGGGCTCCGGATATAAGCGGCCGCGCGTCTCGGACGGCCGGCAGGCATAGACCCTGAGCGGCGGCCGCTGGGTGTCTGTTTCGGGGCTGTGATCCATGCCGCCGAGCCTATCCGAGTGGCCGGCCCTCGGCAACGGCCGGACCGCCTGCTAGGATCGGCGCCGCGGCCGCAAAAGGAGCCAAGCATGCAGACCATCAAACGCCTCGACCTCGCCGATGCGGAAGTGCTGATCGCCGGCGCCAAGGCGCATGCCAGGAAGATCGGCGTGCCCATGTGCGTCGCGGTGGTCGATGAATCGGGCAACACCATCGCCTTCCAGCGCATGGACGGGGCCAAGGTGCTGAGCGTGCGGTTGGCCGATGACAAGGCGTTCACGTCCGCGGTCTCGAAACGGCCGACGCACGAGTACAACGAGATTTGCATCCCGGGCGAACTTGCTTTCGGTATCCACACGTCGTCGGGCGGGCGATTCTCTACTGTCGGCGGCGGTTATCCGGTATTGCAGGGCCAGACGGTCGTCGGCGGCATCGGGTGCTCGGGCGGGGCCGCGACGGAGGACATGGAATGCGCCGAGGCGGGTATCGCGCATTGGCGCAACAAGTTGAAATCCAAGCGCAAACGCTGACGACGATTGACATCGGCCACGGGCGGCCTACATAACAATCACGAGGAAATGAGAGCGGACACCCTGGCCATGCCCGACGGCGCCAACAGCGAACAGCGGCTTCTGATCACCGATAGTGCTGCCACGCGCATCGCGGCACTCCGCGATTCCGAGGGCAACCCGGCGCTGATGCTGCGCGTTACCGTTTCGGGCGGCGGCTGCTCCGGCTTCCAGTACGGCTTCGATCTCGACGACCAGATGAAGGACGACGACCTGACGTTCGAGCACAACGGTGTGCGCGTGGTCACCGACGAGGCGTCGATCGGCCTCCTCGAAGGCAGCCAAGTGGACTTCGTCAGCGAGCTCGGCGGCGCCTTCTTCCAGGTCTCCAACCCGAACGCCACGGCGAGTTGCGGCTGCGGAGCCTCGTTCTCGGTCTTCTGAACACGCCACTGAACGTGCTATGAGTCCCAGGCCCGTCCTCCGGCGGGCCGTTTTCTTGAGCGGAGCCCCGAATGGTCAAGATCGCCACCTGGAACGTGAATTCCATCAAGGCGCGGCTGCCGCGCGTGGTCGAGTGGTTGTCCGAGTTCCAGCCCGACGTGGCGCTGCTGCAGGAACTGAAATGCGTCGAGGAGAATTTTCCGCGCATGGAGATCGAGGACTGCGGCTACAACGTCGCTGTTTCGGGCCAGAAAACCTACAACGGCGTCGCCATCCTGTCGAAGCAGCCCATGGACGTGCTGGCGACGGCGCTTCCGGGTGACGACAGCGACGAACAGGCGCGCTACCTGGAAGCCTTCACCTGCGGCGTGCGGGTCGCCGCCATCTACCTGCCGAACGGTAATCCGACGCGCAACGAAGACGGCTCCGACCACGACAAGTATACTTACAAGCTCGGCTGGATGGACCGCCTGGTGACGCACGCCCGCGACATCCTGGCCAGCGAGGACACCATCGTGCTCGGTGGTGACTACAACATTGCGCCCAGGGACGACGATGTCTACGACGCGGCGCGGCTCGCCGACGACGCCATCTGCCGGCCGGAAAGCCGCAACCGCTTCCGCCAGCTCATGAACCTGGGCCTGACCGACGCCTTCCGCGCCTTCCACACTGCGCCGCATCTCTACAGCTACTGGGACTACCAGGCCGGCGCCTGGCAGAAGGACAACGGGCTGTTGATCGACCACCTGCTGCTGTCGCCGCAGGCCGCCGACCGGCTCACGGCTGCCGGCGTCGACAAAACGCCGCGCGGCAAGGAGAAAGCATCCGACCACACGCCGGTCTGGTGCGAACTGGCCGACTGAGCTGGCCGACTGAGCTGGCGGACTGAGCTGGCGGACTGAGCCTCGGGGCTAAAGAGCTTTCTCGAAGTAGATGCTGTCCACCAGATCGGGATAGCCGCCGAACACGCCGCGGCGTCGGTAGCCGGCGGTCTCGTACATAGTGATGGCGGCTTCCAGCTTATCGCCGGTTTCCAGCCGCAGCACTGGCAGCCGTCCCGCACGGGCCGCCTGCTCCACGGTTTCGAGCAGGCGCCGGCCGACGCCCCGGCCACGGACGACGGGGGCCGTGTACATGCGCTTCACCTCGCCCCAGTCGCCATGGTCGACGAGGGCGCAGAACCCCACCGGGTCACCGTCCACGCGGGCGACGAAGAACTGCACGTCGTCCGCCGACAATCGCGCCACGTCCAGCAGGTGGCATTCCTCCACCGGGTAGAGGCTGATGAAAAACGCGTCCGCCTCCGCCAACATGGCGGCGACGGACGGCTGATCGGGTGCCTCGCGTGCGATGACGATAGGTGCGTCCATGCGGTCTTAGAACGCACCCGGATTCCATCGTCAAGGCACCTGCGTGGTGGAGTTGCCCGGGTTGACGTCGGGCTTGGCGGCGGGGCCCGGCCGCCAGCGGCGGCGCCGAGTGTCGGTCGGCTTGGGGTGGTGGCGGTGGCTCATGCGGGTAGCTTCCATGGCGGTGGCGGCCAGGACATCGGTCAAGGTCATCATATCTCGCTCCGTCGATCCGTGTTGTCGTTGAAAGCCAAGGTACCGGCCCTTCTTGCATCATGGAAACGAATTGATATGATACCTATCATCAAATTATGTTATGGTATCCGATATGCTTCCGACACTCGAAAACGACGTCCTGCGCACCTTCATCTGCATCGCCGAGACGCGGAATTTCACCCGCGCCGGCGACCAGTTGGGCCGCACGCAATCGGCGGTCAGCATGCAGATCAAGCGGCTGGAGGAGCGCGTCGGCGTGCGCCTGCTCGACCGCGACGGCCGCGGCGTGGCGCTGACGCCGGAGGGCGAGTTCCTGCTCGGCCACGCCCGGCGCATGCTGAAACTAAACGACCAGGTGATGGCCCATTTCCTGGAGCCGGAAATCGCCGGTCCCGTCCGCGTCGGCACGCCGGACGACTACGCGACCTACCTATTGCCGGCGGTGCTCAGCGCCTTCGGCCAGAGCCATCCCGCCGTCCGCGTCGACGTCACCTGCGACAACAGCGTCGACGTGCAGCGGATGCTAATGGATGGCGAATTGGACATTGCCCTGATCTCGCGCGGGTCCGATACGCCGGGCGGCGAGACAGTACGCACGGAACGCCTGCACTGGGTCACCTCGGCGACCCACACGACACACGAGGAAATGCCACTACCGCTGGCCATGTTCCCCGACGGCTGCATCTGCCGGCGCCACGCCATCACGGCGCTCGACCGGCTAGGCCGGGACTGGCGGGCCGCCTATTCCAGCCGCAGCATCACCGCCATTCATGGCGCCATCATCGGCGGCTTCGCCATTTCAATCCTGGAAGAAAGCACCATCCCGCCGGGCCTGCGCATCCTGGCGCCCGAGGAAGGATTCCCCGCCCTGCCCGACGTGGAGGTGACGCTGCACGTGGCGCCTGGCGACGTGGCGCCGGCCGTCGACCGTCTTGCCGATCACATCCGCGAGACCCTGGGCGGCCTCACCCGCGAGGCGTTGCCGGCGGCTTGAACTCGAAGGTCACGCCTCCACCCGGTCCCCACCGATGGTGACGCGCCGGGCGACGCGGCGGTGGCCGTCGTAGTCGTTCAGTGCGCGATGCATGGTGCAGCGGTTGTCCCAGACGGCGACGGTGCCGGCGGACCAGCGGTAGCGGACGCAAAGCTCGTCCCGCTGCGCGTGGCGGCAGAGGTATTCGAGCATCGGCTTCGATTCCTCTTCCGTCATGTCCTCGAAGCGGATGGTGTAGTTGGGATTGATGTAGAGCGACTTCTCGCCGGTTTCCGGCAAGGTGCGCACCACCGGGTGCAGGGTCTCGCCGACGTCGGCCTCCTCGGTCGGGATCACGGTCATGGTCTTGTTGGGGATGACGTCGCCGGTGTACTTGCCGCTGGTGCCGTAGGATTTCTTGGGCGAGTGCACGGCCCGCATGTCGGCCAACAGGTCCTTCATGCCGTCGGACAGGCTGTCGTAGGCGGCCGCCATGTTGGCCCAGATGGTGTCGCCGCCGGCGGGCGGCACTTCCATGGCGTAGAACACGGCGCCCTTGGCCGGCTCCTCCAGGAACGTCATGTCCGTGTGCCAGTCGCCGCCGAAATTGTAGACGTTGGTTTCCTCCGGCTCCTTGATGATCTCGATGATCTCGGGGTAGTCGGGCATGGAGGCCACGTGGGGCGTGTCGCGGGGCTGGCCGAACAATCCGCCGAACGTCAACTGCTGCTCCGGCGTCAGCGTCTGGCCCGGAAAGAAGATGACCCGGTGGGCATAGAGCGCCTGGCGAATGGCCTCGGCCTCCGCATTGGTGGGCGGGCGCGAGAGATCGAGGCCGTGAATTTCGGCGCCGATGCGGCCGGCCACGGGCCGGATGTCGAGGTCGACGGGGGTCTCGGTCATCGTCCAATCCTTCTTCGGTTCTTCGATCTCACTCAAGCGGTCTCGCTCAGGCGGTGGCCGCCTGGCCCTCACCCAACCGCCGCAACAGCCTTTCCCAGGTACGCGCTGCGTCGCGGTAGTGGATGGCGGCGCCACGATCATCAACACGAACGACGCGGCCCTCCACGGGCATCGGCCGCCAGCGGTCCCGCACCAGCACCTGGAGCGTCAATGTCAGGTTATCGCCCTCGCCGATACCCAGCAACTCGCCCTGCACAAGCACGCCCTCGGTCGAAACATTCAGGATGGCATGCTTGGTGCTGCCGACGATGGCCCGGACCGTGTCCAGGTCGTAGCGTTCGGACCGGGTTTGGAACGTCTCGGTCATGTGCCTCCCCTCTCGCCGACGGGGCCAGTCCCGCATTCCCGGTTTTAGCACGCACCGACACGGACTGGCGACCTCGCACCACTGTGATGCGGCGTGCCCGGTTTCACGGTGGACAACGCTCCCCGGCCTCCACGATACTTCACGACTTTCTAATGGGGAGAAGAAGCAACATGAAAATATCCAAACTCGGTGCCGCCGTCGGCGCCGTCGCCCTGCTGGCGGCGGCCTCGACCAACGCGGCCGAAATCACCTGGTACGGGCAATCGGCGCTGAAGATCGTCAGTCCCGGCGGCAAGGTCATCCTGATCGATCCGTTCATTTCCAAAAATCCGAAAACGCCGAAGGCCATGAAGGACCTGGGCAAACTCGGTAAAGTCGACGCCGTTCTGGTCACCCACGGCCATGGCGACCACATCGGCGACACGGTCGCCATCATGAAGGCCAACCCGAAGGCCAAGCTGCTCATCAATGCGGACATGGGCCATACCTTCGCGTCGCTCGGCATGGTCGGCTACAAGCAGATGATCCGCTTCAACAAATCGGGCCCGGTCAAGGCCGCGGACGGCATCACCGTGACCATGGTGCGGGCCGAGCATTCATCGGAGGTCGTGCACAAGGGTGCGGACGGCAAGAAGACCGTGCATCCGGGCGGCGAGCCGGCCGGCTACATCGTCGAGTTGGAGGACGGCTACAAGATCTACCACGCCGGCGACACCGGTGTGTTCGCCGACATGGCCTTCATCGGCAGCTACTACCAGCCGGACGTGGAGTTCCTGCCCATCGGCGGCCACTTCACCATGGACCCGGCGCACGCCGCCTACGCCATCAACAACCTGTTGAAGTCCAAGACCGTCATGCCCATCCATTACGGCACCTTCAAGCCGTTGAAGGGCACGCCGGAACAGCTCAAGGCGGCCCTCGGCTCGACCTCGGCCAAGGTCGTGGTGATGCAGCCGGGCGACACCCGGACGTTCAAGAAGTAACCAGCGCTATCCGGCAAACAATCTGGCCGCGGGTCCCCGGGACCCGCGGCCATTCTATTTTGCGGTCTGCTGATCCAGATCATGGCCGCTGACGACACGCTATCCGACACTCGGACGTAGCGATCCGCGATAGGCACCTAAACTGCGGAGGGCGTCCCATGAAGAGTCAATTGATCACCGTCGCGCTGGGCATGACGTTGGGCATGGTGCTCATCGTTGCTCCGGCATTCGCCGAAGACGATCCGCGCGTCGAGGTCGCCTTGCCGGCCAGCGCCGCCGATGCGTTCCTGGCCGAAATGCGCACCCACATGGGCAACCTGGACGACATCGTCGTCGCCCTGGCCGAAGGCGACTTCAACGTCGCCGCCGACATCGCTGAATTACGCATGACCATGGGCCACCAGCGATGGCAAGCCATGGCCAAACAGGGCATCTCCATGGAAGAAATCACGGCCATGCGCCAACGCCATAAGAAGATGCGATCCGCCCAGGGTCCGCAGGGTCGCGGTCGCATGGGGTATGTCTTCGGCCGCTTCATGCCCGACGATTTTCGCGCCATGGGCGCCATGTTCCACGAAGCCGCCGAGGATTTCGCGCGAATGGCCAGGAACGTCGCCACGCCTCCTCGTGTGGCCGACTATCAGGCCATTTCCGGCGCCCTGGGTGCCATCACCACTGCCTGCCGAGCTTGCCATGACGCCTTTCGCATCACCGGCGTCGGCGGCGCGCCCAAGTAGCCTGGCGCCAAATACCGTCGCGGCCGCGGGCCGCCCCCTCGTCTTCGTTCAACCGGCGACCTCGATCCACGTCATCATGCCGCTCGCCGCATGCTCGACCATGTGACAATGAAACAACCACTTGCCAGGGTTGTCGGCGACGAAGGCGATTTCGGCGGATTGGTCGGCATCTACCAGCAAGGTGTCGCGCAGCGGGCCTGGCGCCTGGCCGGCCCGGATGTGTCGGAAATGATGGCCGTGCAGGTGCATGGCGTGCGGCCAGGCGGTGTCGTTGACCATGTTGATGCGGACGGTCTGGCCCAATGCGGCGCGAACCAGTGGCGCCTCCGGCATGTCGGCGGTTCCATTGAAGGCCCAGACCTGGCCCTCGGCGACGAGTTCGCGCATGCCGAGCTTCCGGCCCTTATAGACGGCCGATTGCAGCCCACCCATGGCGCCACCTTCCATGCGCAAGGTCACGCGCACCGCGCCCTTCAAATCGCCGAGCGGCGGCACTGGGTTCGCCGCTAGGGGTGGTGGAGGTTCCGGCGACACGGGCCGCTTGGTGCCATCGACGCGGAACGTGCCGATGGCAACGCGCTCGTCGCCGACGGCGGCGAACAGGAACGCCTCGCCACCCTCCGTGGCGATGACGTCGACAATCAGGTCGGCCCGTTGGGCCGGCGCCAGGGTGACCCGGTCGAGTTCCCGGGGCGCGGCCAGCGGCTGGCCGTCCAGCGCCACCACCCAGCCCCGCATACCTTTCAAGCCGAGGTCGAAGATGCGGCCGTTCGCGGTGTTGATCAGCCGGAACCGCAGGCGCTCGCCGCTGCGCACAGTGGTGGCGTAATCGCCCTCGCCGTTCACCGTCACCCAGTTGCCGAGGCGCCCGCCGTGGGCGCGGTCGCGGATGGCACCGAAGCTTTCCTCGTGCAGTCGGCCGTCTTTGGTGACCCGCCAGTCGTCGATCATCAGGACCTGGTCCCGGTCGACACGGGGTGGTTCCGGTTCCTCGACGATCAGGGCGCCGTAGAGACCGCGGGCCAATTGCTCCCAGGTCCGATTGTGCGGGTGGTACCAGTAGGTGCCGGCGTCCGGCACTTCGAAGTCATAGAGAAATTCCGAACCCGGCTCGACCAGCGCCTGGGTCAGGCCGGGCACGCCGTCCATGGCGTTGGCGATGCGGATGCCGTGCCAGTGTACAGTGGTCGGCTGCGGCAGCTCGTTGACCAGGCGGCGAACCAATCGCCCGCCCTGCTTGAGGCGAAGCGTCGGTCCCGGTGCCTGGGCGTCGTAGCCCCAGATCGGTGTTTCGGCCTTACCCGGCAACCCCAGGTCGGCGTGCCCCGTGGCCGCACGCAACTGCCCTGCCGTCGCCCCGGCCGCCAGCGGCCAGCTCGCGGTGGCCAGCGTCGTGGCCAGCGATCCGGCAACGAAGGATCTGCGTGTGACGTTCCCGCGTCTCACAGGTCCTCGAGCAGGGTTTCGGCGCTGGTCTCGCCGAACTCGCCCGGGTCCTCCAGGTGCATGTGGCTGATGACGCCGTTGTCGACGACCATGGAGAAGCGGCGGCAGCGGGCACCGTAGCCCTTAGCGCTCATGTCGACCTCAAGCCCGGCGGCGCGGGTGAAGTTCAGCAGGGCATCGCCCAGCATCCGCACCTTGCCCTCGGCGCCGTGCTGCTGGCCCCAGGCGTCCATGACCATGGCGTCGTTGACGGAAACGCACATCACCTCGTCGATGCCCTTGGCCTGCAATGCCTCGGCCTGGGCGACGAAGCCCGGCAAGTGTTTGGCCGAGCACGTGCGCGTGAAGGCCCCCGGCACGCCGAACAGCGCCACCCGCTTGTTCCGGAACAACTCAATCGTCGACACCACGGCGGGACCGCGCGCTGTCTGCACGAACAGATCCGCGGTCGGAATTTGATCCCCCACCTGCATGGTCATGGGTCGCTCCTTCGTTCTTGTACTTTCAATCGGTGCCGGGGCCGCTTTCGGTCTTCACGTGGGCGACATAGTTCATGTCGGTCTCCAGGATATGGCTGGAGAGCCAGTCGCTGAGGAACCCAAGGGCCGGCCCGGCGTCGAAGCCCTTCTGGTCCTGCTCGAACGTCTCCTTGAAGCGAAGGACCCGCCCCGCCAGCTTGCGGTGTGCCGCCTGGTGGCCGTCGAGCCCGCCATAGCCGGCCTCGCTCAACATCTGTTCCTCGCGCTGGAAATGGTACTCCACATAATCGACCAGCGCCTGGAAGACGTTGGCCATGGCCGCCGTATCCCGTGGCGGCGGGCCGGAGAACTCGTCATCCATGAGATTGACCAGGTCGAACAGCGTGCGGTGGTCGCTATCGATCATCGGAATGCCGGTCAGGTAGTCGTCGGACCATTTCAGGATGGTCATGGAAATCGGCTCCCGGTCCCATGGTGGCGTCCCCGCCGGGGGCCATGGTGGCGCCCCCGCCGGGGGCCATGGTAGCGACATCGGCGAATCAATGGAACAAGGCGTCCTGCTGTCCCCTCAGCCGCCAAAGCACGGACTCCGCCGGTTCCTCGACCATGCCGGCGGTCAGCACTGTTCCAGGTCGAATCTCGCGGGTAAGCCGCGAATTGGCGACCATGGTGAAGGGCAACGGGCGGCCGTCGCCGATGGGGCCAGCGTCCACCAAGAGCGGCTCGACGCCATCGATATCGTGGTGGTGTCCGCCCATGGCGAGATCATGCCCCGGGCCAAGGTGCCGGGTCGCCCGCGCCACCATGTCGATGCGGGGTTCCGGTGCGCGGGCACCCGTGGGCAAACGCAATCGCACCGCTTGAAGGATCGACGCCATGGCCTCCAGCCCCAGCAAGTGGACCGGATTGACCAGCACGCCGTAGCCGCCGCAATCGCTGACCGGGATGCCCTTCTCCGCCAGCATGTCCCAGGTCTCCGCATCGTCGCAGCGCACCACGACAAAGACGCCGCCGGCCAGGCTGGCCTCGTCCGGACGGCGCAGGCAGGTCACCATGTCAACGACGCCGGTCTTGCGCAGCAGGCCGCCGGCATCGCGCGGCCGGAACAGGTTCGCTAGCTCGGGCCAACGCGCGATCGGTGCATGCAGTTCCTCGGCATCGAACCCAAGGCCCGTATGATTAGCCACCACCGCCATCTCAGTCAGGTCCGACGGCGTGCGCAGGGGGGCGCCGTAAACGGTAGCGGCACGCTCGCGCACGGCATCTCGGTCGCCGGACCAGAGGTCGCCGAACCCCGCCGCCAGATAATACGGATGCCCCGTCACCAGATGGGTAAGAAGTTCGTCTTCGGCGTTCCAGACCATGTCGTGCTCGCCGGACTTGCCGGCCATGACGACCTCCAAGCCGAGCAGCCGGGCACGCTCCACCAAACCGACCAGCAGGCTTGGCTGGTCACCGTCAGCCAGCGTGTAGACGACGCCGGCCTCGGCCGCCAGGTGGGCGAGCATGGGTCCGACGGCGACCTCCGCCTCCTTGGTCGCCATGACCACGTGCTTGCCGGCGGCGATCGCGGCCTCGGCGACGGCCGCCGCGGTTTCCGGATGGCCCGTCGCCTCGACCACCACGTCGGCGTCGAGGCCCGCCACCTCCATGGCATCCGTCAGCACGGTGGCGCCTTCGGGTGCCAGGCGGGCCGCCTTTTCGGCGTCCACGTCGCAGACGGCGGCGATGGTCACGCCCGGCAGCCGTGGCGCCTGGGCGGCCAGGGTGGCGCCGAACTGCCCGGCGCCGACCAGGGCGATGCAGACGGGTTTGTCCTGGGCGTCACGGAAGAGTTCGGCGGCGTTGACCATGGTCGCCAGACTAGAGCATTGTCTGGCGTCGTGAAATTCCAACGTGATGGGGCCGAGGCATGAAGCAGAACCGCATGAAAACCAAGCTGCAGGCCGGCGAGGCGGCATTCGGCTGTTCGGTCATGATCCCGTCGCCACAGATCGTCGAAATGGTCGCCCACGCCGGCTTTGACTGGGTGCTGATCGACATGGAACACGGCACCATCGGCCTCGAGTCCTGCGAGCTAATGACCATGGCCGCCGACGCCGCCGGCATCACCCCCATCGTCCGGCCGACGAGCAACCGGGCCGAGGACATCACCCAGGCCATGGACCGGGGTGCCATGGGCGTGCAGGTGCCGCACGTGAACACGGCCGAGGACGCCCGCCGGGCCGTCTCCGCCGTCCGCTTCGGCCCCGGCGCCGGACGCGGTCTCGCCGTCGGCACGCGGCCGGACCGCTACGGCATGGGGGCGAAGATGAGCGACTTCACTCAGCAAGCCAACGAGCAGTCCCTGGTCTGCGTACAGTTCGAGCACCGGGCCGCCATCGACAACGCCGACGAAATCCTGGCCGTGGACGGCGTCGATGTGTTCTTCATCGGCCCCTCGGACCTGTCCCAATCCATGGGCCATCCGGGCAATGCCGCGCACCCGGACGTGGCCGGCGCCATCGACGCCACGCTGGCCAAGATCACGGCGGCCGGCCATTGCTCCGGCATGCCGGCGGCCGCTGATGCGGTCGAGGCCACGTTGGCCAAGGGCGTCACCTACACCTACACCCACCTGCCGAAACTGCTGGGCGCCGGCGTCGCCGCCTTCATGGCGCGGGCGGGCCGCTGACCGGCGCAACCTCTCTGAGCCGCCTCATTTCCGGCCAGTAGAGGCCGGCGCCGATCATCGCAAACAGGCCCGTCGTGGCGGTTATCAGCACCGCCGTCGACGCCCCCAACTGATCGGCCAGCAGGCCGGTCAGCAGGATGCCCAGCGGGCCGAAACCGATGCACATGGCCAGCACCCCCATGATGCGGTTGCGCATCGCCGGCGGCGAGGCGGCGATGATGAGCGCCGACTGCATGGCGGCGAAGCCGGAGATGCCGAAGCCGCCGATCCACAGCACGCCCAGCGACAATTCGAACCAGGGCGACAGCGTGAAGACGATGATGCAGCAGAGATAGAGTATGGCGCCGCCCAGGTAGAGCTGGTTGAAGCGCCGGGGCTGCGCCAGGAAGGCGATCAGCAGCGCACCGATGAACGCCCCCAGCCCCTCGGCCGACATCAGCACCCCGGTCGGGAACGGCGACAGCCCAAGTTCCTGGCGCGCAATCACCGGCACCATGGAGACGTAGGAGAAGCCGAACAGGTTGAGGAACACGGTGATGACCAGCACCCCCGCGATAGTCCGGTTGGCGCGCACCTGGCGCAGGCCCTCGATGATGTTGGCGAGGATCGACGAGGTCCCGACGGCGCCGGGCGCCCGCCCGTAGTCGACGAAGGTCAGCAGCAATGCCGCCACCAGGTAAAGCGCGGCGCCAATGGCCATGGTGCCCGGCAGGCCCGCCATCTCGTAGACGAAACCGCCGATGAACGGCCCCACCATGCGGGTCAGGTTGTTGGTCGAACTATCGAGCCCCATGGCCGGGCCGATGCGCTCCAGCCCGGCGATCTCGACGATCATGGTTCGCCGCACCGGCAGTTCCATGGACCAGAAGACGCCACCCAGAAAGACGCCAATGGCCATCTGCCAAATCTGCAGCGAGCCGTTCAGGGCGAGCACGCCCATCAGCCCATAGACCCCCGCCAGCCCGATCAGGCCGGTGATCAGCAGCTTGCGCCGGTCGACCAGCTCGGCAATGGCGCCGACGACGGCACCGAACAGCAGCATCGGCACCATGCGCACGAACAGCGTCAGCGCCACCATCAACGCCGAGCCTGTGACCTCCAGCACATAGACACCGATGGCCAGCACGTCGAGCCAGCGGATGACGCCGGCAAAGGCACCGGCAAGCCAGGTCAGCAGGAACTGCCGCTGCGCCAGCAGTTGCAGCGGCACCGCCCGCGGCCGGGCGTCGGCGTCGGCGCCGCCACCGGTCTCAGCCATCGCCACCGTCGGCCGGCACGGCGGTGGCATACCAGTCCATGATTTCCGTTCCCGTCATGAAGACGGTGTCATCGCGCGCCCGCAGCGCATCCAGGGCCTTCAGGAAATAGGGCATGCGGTGGGTCACGGCGATCAGGTGCGGATGCACGCCGAGGGTGAGCACGCGCACGCTGGCGCCGTTGGCGAAATCCTCGTCAAAGGTTCGCATGGTCATCTCGACCCGGCGCCAGAATTCATCGGACGAATGCCGCGCGACGGCGTAGAGCAACGCGTCATCGTGATCGAGGGTATTGGGGAGCGCCAGCAGCGGTCCGTTCGTCGTCGTCATCCAGCAGGGCAAGTCGTCGAGCCCCCAGTCGCCGATGTAGCGCACGCCGGCGGCGGCCAGCAGGTCGGGTGTCGCGGCGGTCTCGCGCAATCCGGGACCGAGCCAGCCAACCACCGGCTGGCCGGAGAACGACCGGAGCCGCTCCAGGGTCTCGCCGATGACTTGTTCCTCCGTTTCCGGTTCCAGCGGGCGCTGGATAACGCCATGGCCCATCAGTTCCCAGCCGGCCTCCAGAATAGCATCGGCGGCGGACGGATAGACATCGACAACGCCGGCATTCAGCGGACACGATGCCGCCAGGCCGCGCGACCCCAGCGCCTGGATGAGGCGCGGCAGCCCACTTCGCATGCCGTATTCGAACCAGGAGAAGTTGACCACATCCGGGCGCGGGGGTTTGCCATCGGCCGGCGGCAGCACGGCCCGCCAGACGAACTGATCGAACGGCCAGGTCTCCACGTTGACCTCCACGTGGACGATCAGGCGCTTACCGTCCGGTCCGGCCAGCTTGGGCCGGTCCGTCGACAGTTGGTACGGGATACGCGGATTGCTGGCCATCGCCCTGCCCTTCTCAGTCGGTGCCGCCGACGTAACGGTGGATGTGGTGCGGCCGCTCAGCGAGGCCGACGCAGAAGGCGCCGACGATGTCGGCGATGGCCGCGAGTTCCCGCCGCAGCCCGGCCCCCGCCTCCGCCAGCTCGACGGCACGGGCGTTGGCCCGGTCGACCAGGTCGTCGTAGTCGATGGTGGTGAAGCGGCCCCGGTCGAGCACCAGCCGGCCGTCGATCATGACCGACGAGACGGCGGATCCGTTCTCCGCGAACACCACCTGCGTGCGGACGTCGTTCAGCGGCACATAGTTCAGATTCCGGAGATCGAGGAACACGATGTCGGCGGCGTAGCCAGCGTCCAGCCGGCCGATGTTGTCGAACCCGAGCACCCGGGCGCTGCCGGCGGTGGCCATCTCGAACACATCATTGGCGCCGAGCCAGCGGGTGTATTCCGGTGTCTCTGCACGCGAGGAGAAGGCCGCGAGGCGCATGGCCTCGAACATGTTCAGCTGGTCGGCGCAGCTTGAGGTGTCCGTGCCGACGCCGACGGGAATGCCCGCCGAAACCATGCGCTCGGCCGGGGAAATGCCGTTGCCGAGCCGGAGATTGCTGCCCGGATTGTGGGCCACGGCGCAGCCCCGGTCGGCGAGAAGGGAAATGTCGTCGTCATCGAGCCAGATGGCGTGGGCGGCGCCGAAGCGGGGACCCAGGATACCAAGCGTGTCCAGCTGTCGGGTCACTGAATGCCCCCAGCGGTCGACACCGGTCACCGCCTGCACCTTGGACTCGGCGACATGGGTGTGCAGGAAGACGTCGTAGTCCCGCGTCAGGTCGGCGACCTGGACCAGATAGTCGTCGCTGCACAGCAGCGGGATCGTCGGCGCCAGCGCCGGCCGCACCCGGGCCCGGTCATGCGGCCAGTCCTGCAGCACGCCCCGCGCGCCGGCCAGCGTGAGATCGATCGACGAGGCCTGGATGTCGCGGATCACCTTGCCCAGGCCCTCGGGCACGGCGTCGATCAATCCCGGTACGGCGCCCCAGAAGGTGCGATCGGCCACCGCCGGCGCGACCACGGCCCGCATGCCGATGTCCATGTAGGCTTGGGCAACGGAACCGATGCCTTCAGGGGACGGCGCCGGCATCTCCAACACCATGTCATAGCAGGCCGTGCAGCCGCCCCGGATCATCTCGGCCGCCCCCAGCAGCGCACCAAGCCGGAGGTCCTCCATGGCCCGCCCACCGATGGCCCAGGGCCCGGCGTTGAGCAGCATCTCCAGCGTCCAGTTGCCGGCGATGCCCTTGGCTAGCGTGTAGTGGCTGTGGGTGTGGGCGTTGATCAGGCCCGGGATCAGCAGCCGGTCGCCGGCGTCGATGACCTCCGCGTCATCCGGTGCCGACAGTCCTGGCGGACCGATCTCGCGTATCACGCCGTTGATGACCAGGATATCCGCCGGTCGCGGTCGCGCATCGGCCGGGTCAAGAACGGCGCCCGAGCGAATGACCTTGGCGGGCCGCTCAGCCATCCGCCGCCGCGCTCTTTTCCGCCGCGATGAACCAATCGGCGATTTCGCTGCCGGTGACGAAGACGGTGTCGTCGCGGGCCTGCAAAAGGTCCAGGATGCGCGCGAAATAGTGCATCCGGTGGGCAACACCGATGACGTGCGGGTGCAGCGCCAGGGTCATGACCTGGGGACTGCGGTCCAGTTCCGCGCCGACCACGTCGAGGGTCGCCTCGACCCGCTTCAGCATTTCGTCCGACGACTGGTTCTGCACCACCCAGATCGGCACGTCGTTCAGTTCCACCGTATAGGGCATGGCCAACATCGGCCCGTGCTTGGTCTCCATCCAGACTGGAAGGTCGTCCAGATACCAGTCGGAGAGCCAGTCGATGCCGCGTTCCTTCAGCAGATCCGGCGTGTCGAAGGTTTCGCCGATACCGGGGCCGAGCCAGCCTCGGGTCTTCTTGCCGGTCAATTTCTCCAGCCGGGCCAGGCTCTTGTCGATGACCGCCGCCTCGTCGTCCTCGGTGGCCAGTGATTTCTGGATCCAGCCGTGGCCGACGAATTCCCAGTCGGCGGCCAGCATGGCCTCGGCACATTGCGGATAGGTGTCCGCGCAGGCCGCGTTCATGAAGGCGCTGGCACGGATTCCGCGCTCGCTCAGCATGCCCAGCAGCCGTGGCATGCCGATGCGCATGCCGTATTCGACCCAGGCAAAGTTGACCACGTCGGGGATCACCGAGCGGCCGTGGGGTGCCGGCAGGATGCCGCGCGGCATGGCCTGATCGAAGGGCCAGAGCTCCACGTTGACCACCACGTGCACCATCAGCGGCCGGCCATCGAGCGGCGCCAAGCGCGGCCGCTCGCTGGCCATGCGGTAGGGAACGCGGGGATTGCTGTCAGTCATCGTGGATCATGGTAGCCCATGTGTGGCCGTATCCGAGGGAAATTTGCTCCCGCTCCGGCCACCTAGGATGACTTTGCGCCGGCATCCTTCTCCGGGCGCGCTTCTGCGATGCGCGACAGATGCTCGCCGAAGACCAGGCGGTTGCCGTCCGGGTCTACGGCTTCGAACTCCCGCATCTCCCACGGGTGGTCCCGCAGCGGCTCCGAGAGCTCGGCCCCCCGCGCCATCACGGCGTCATGGTATCCCTTGACGTTGTCGACGAAGAAATAGGCCAGCGACGTCGGCGCCGTTGGGCTCTCGCTGAGATGCAATTGGCAGTTGCCCTGTCTGAGGATGGCGTAGCGGATGGGCTCGTCCGGGGCATCGGCCCACTCGAACGAAACCTCGAACATCAGGGCGTTGACGCAATAGTCACGCGCCCGCGCCAAGTCGGTGACGGCAAAGATCGGCGCCACCTCCGCGAGCCGGTAATTGGGGTCCTGGGTCATCCTCTATCATCCGTCGAAGGTCGCACGGCGTTTCTGGCCACCAGGGTAGCCCATGGGACGCTTGGTTCCCGGTTTTATTATTTAATCCATCAACTTAAATAACGCCATGTTTACAATGATTTACTGAGGTTTTTATTTATCATATTTGATATATTATTTTTTATTTATTATTCTTTTTTTACTCGTATAATGAACAATATTAAATATGTTCTATTTTTTTAATGAAGGGAATCAACCTGATTACAATCGAATGCCTGATATCTAGACTTTTGGCTCTGCGGTTGGCGCGCTTGCGCTGGCCAGCACGTTCTAGCGACAGATCAAGGTTTTGATGCTTAGCCGTATGTGTTGAAGGTGGCGCCCCAACCCGCAAGTACCGGCCGTGGGACGGCACGCAACATTTGTTAATAGGCTTCGGCGCCGCCGAAGTCATGACTTCCGACGCCCCAGGTTCCGGCAATACGCTTCCGCTTTTTGGCGACTTTTCAGGCCGCCCGTCTTCGGGCCTCGCCATGGGTCCGGGCAAGCAAGTTGATGGTCCCGCCCTGTCCCAAGGTCGTCGCCCATACGTTGGTCGAGCCGTCGCAAGGCCGGCGCATCGTTTCAGAAACACGACCATGAAGGTGGCAATGTCGCCACACCGAGGACGTTAGGATTTCACCCCATGGCCTTGGGTTTCCCGAACCGAAGCCGCAGCTACGACGCGAGGAGAAATCTTATCCGGTTCTGGGGCCACGACAGCGCTTTGGAAATATCGTTCTTCGTCGAGGTGGCCGCCCTTCGCAAATTGTGTTCGCAGACAATGGATGACGAGGCGGCGTACCTGGCGGCGTTTGAAACGGTACGGGATCGCATCCATGACGCGGCCCGCAGCGCCTATTCGCGAACCCAAAAGGACGTCTATCTCCTAGCCGCGACGGATTTCTGAATATGCGCACGGGCTCCCTGCTCCGACCTCGCCGGCGCCGGTGCGCACAAGAAAATAAAGCCTGAAATGGCCCATGAAAAAGGAACGATGATGATCGAGGGAAAATTTGTTCGGCGGTCAAGACCGTCTTCGCAGGACGTCGTCTGATGAAGGCCGTCATGTTGGCCGCCGGTGTCGGTGCCCGGCTCGGGATCACCGCCACTGAACATCCGCCGAAGGTCTTGCTGCGTTTTGGCGGAAAATCCCTGCTGCAATTCCATATCGAGGCGCTCAAGCGCTTGGACATCGACGAGTTGGTCCTCGGCGTTGGATATCATCACGACGATATCGACCGCGAGATCACTGCCCTTGGGGCGCGGGGGTTCGTGCGAACCGTATTCAACGAACGATATGAACAAGGCAACATCGTCACGCTGTGGGCCTTGCGCGATGAGTTGTGTTGCGACGAACCGGTCCTTCTGATGGATGCCGACGTGCTCTACGACGACGAGTTGCTGGAGCGCCTTGTCAACTCGCGCCATCTGAACTGCCTGCTCCTTGATCGCGCCTTCGAGCCGGGTGACGAGCCGGTCAAGATATGCGTCCGTGATGGCGAAATCATCGAATACCGCAAATGGCTGGGCGCCGAGTTCGATTTTTGCGGTGAATCGGTGGGTTTCTTCAAATTATCGGCCGATGTCGCCCGTATGATCATCGACCAGACCGAACGCTATCTACACCTGGACCGCCATTACGAGCCCTACGAGGAAGCGATCCGCGATGTTCTGCTGACATCGCCACGGAATACCTTCGCGTTCGAGGACATCACCGGCATGCCTTGGATCGAGATCGATTTCGCCGCCGATATTCAACGTGCGAATACCGAGATCCTGCCGCGCATCCTGAGTGCGGGCGCCAAGCGCCGCCGGACAATGATGATCAATCAAGATCTGGTCATGGGCGACGTTCAGTCGGGCGAGGTTCAATCCTTGTGACCGACTTCAATGCATCGTCGGGGACCCAGGTGACCGCCGCGCTGGTCGCCGGCGTCCTCTACGCTGCGACGTACCTGTCCTTCGTCCGCCTGTTGCGGTTCCCACGGAATTGGCATCGGCCGGACGTAGGGGAATCCCTGGTGACGGTGGCGCTCGCCATCCTGATGGTCGCGCTGGTCTCGATGACGCCGGATGGTATTGACGGTACCGCGGTGGTCGTTTCAGGCAGTTTCGTCGTGGTCATGTTTTACATTATCGCGGCGCCCGCGACTGCCTTCCTGCCGACGTCTCGTCTGATCGAGTTCCTGGCCAAACACGGAAACCACGCCGGACTTTGGCTGGCCGGACCAGCCCTCATCGCCGGACTGGCCGTCCCCAACATCAAACTGCAGACGGTCTTGGCGACCGCCATGGCGATTGAACTGACGTGGCTCCTTCGTCAGCGCCGTGCCCCCGGGCGGCATTACCGCATGACCGACCGGGACCTCTCGGTCCTCAACACGCAGGCCCAGGGTGATCTCGCGGCCTTCCAGCAGCGTCATGGCATTCGCGAACTCGTGCTATCGGACGATGCCGTCAGATGGGATGGATGCGAGAAAGGCTCGCCCCCCTGCCCGTTCAACCTCTACGTCAACCGGCTTGGCCTCAATACCGCGCCCTGCTGCCGTGAACACATGAAGGACCTCAGCCATCACATCGCCACCTACCTGAAGGAAATGGGGGTCGTGCATTGGCTCGAAGGCGGCAGCCTCCTGGGCGCCATCAGGGAAGGCGGAAAACTTCTCGATTGGGAGGACGACATCGACATCTCGGTTCTGCTTGCTGACGATATGACCTGGCGGCGGCTAACCACCGGGCTTGCTGAACGCTGTGCGCGTGACGGCTACTATGTCGATCTTTTCGAGCGCACTGGCTTCGTCTCAATCTCGTTTGACCAGCCCAAACGATGGCCTTTCAGCTGGGAGCGCAACCGCCTGCGCGGCGAAATCCGCGCCGACGTCGCGGTCTACCGCAAAGCCATCAGCCACGGCAGGGCCGTGATCGAGCGGCGGACCCACAAGGGCGCCATGCCGACGACGGAGCTCGGTGGTTTCGGGGTGCCGCTGGAGGTCGTCCTGCCCACGTCGACGGCCCCGTTCCTCGGGCGCGACTTCGCCTGTCCGAACCAGGCCGAGGCCTATCTAGGCATGTTGTACGGCGACTTCAGAAAAATCGAATATACCTACGTCGATGCCGCGCCGGCAGGGGCCCGTGCCCCAATCGATACGACGGCGCCGGCGCCGGTGCGGTCGTCGCGGGCCGTTTAACGGCCAAATCTCCTCGATAAGTGGGCCTCGCCGCCAAGCGCCTGCAGCGCCAGACTTAGACCAGGACCTAGACCGGGACCTCGCCCGCGGCCGTGCAGCGGTGCAGCTTGCGGGGCATGTCCTCGGTGTAATCGCGGACCGCGTAGTGCATTGTCCGGCGGTTGTCCCAGACCAGCACGTCGCCCGGCTGCCAGCGGTGCCGGTAGACGTTTTCCGGCCGCGTGGCGATGTCATACATCTGGTTCAGAAGTTCGCTGCCTTCCCCCTCGTCCATGCCCTCGATGCCGATAGTGAAATGCGGATTCACGAAAATCGCCATTTGGTCCGTCGCGGCGGGCCTGCGGACCATCGGATGGGATTGTGGTGGCTTGACCTCAGACGGATCGATCGTCCGGGCGTCGGATGCTTCCAGGCTCCGCGTGTAGGTCGCCTGGCCTGAATGCAGCGCCCTGAGGCCGGCGATTGTCGCCTGCACCTCGTCCGACAGGCGGTCATGGGCGCGGACCATGCTGCAGATCATGGTGTCGCCATGGCCTTCCGGCACCACCAGCGAATGCAGGACCGTGGCCGATGGCGGTGCCGCCATGTGCGAGATGTCCGAATGCCAGTAGTCGTTGGGCGCCCCGGGCCGACCTGGGCGGTTCTCCAGGATCAGCACCTCTGGATGTCCGTCGACGCTGGCGCGGGTGCGCAGCGGATGCGTCAGAACATCGCCGAACAGCTTGGTGAAATCTTTCTGGGTCTCGGGTGCCAGCGACTGGCCTCGGAACAACAGGGCCGCATGGTCGCGATAGGCGCGCGTGATGGCGTGCTCCGTCTCGGCATCCCGGGCGTTCAGATCGATACCGCGGATTTCGACGCCGATGGCTTCGCTGAGTGGCGCAAACTCCATGGGTTAGACTCCACGGAACATCGGCCCGCCTAGCGCCGGACGCGCTGGGGGCAGGGCCGCTGGATGCTGTTCACCGGATCGAACTCCGAGCGTTCGGTCTCGGCCAGGCTCTGGCCATAGATGTGCAGCGAGACCGAGACGATGTCACCCTCGTTGCGCACGCTGTGGATGTCGTCGGGCAGGAAGCGGCAGGTGTCGCCGTTGCGCACGGTCGTCTCGACCGCGGTTTCCAGTTCCGCGTGGCCGGGGGTCGAGCCGTCGTCCGTGCGCTTCCAGTCGACGTTGATCTCGTCGCCCTCGAGGCCGACCACGACGCCCCAGGTCTGGTGGTCGTGGGGTGCGACGCCGCGGCCCGGCGCCCAGCAGACGGTCTGCACCGAAAGGCCCGGCTGCGGCGCCTTGTAGAGCTGGGTGATGCCGAAGCCCTGCTCCGGCTCGGAGGCCCGGTGCTCGTCGCCCAGCCAGGACGTATCGGTGGCCAGCGGCTGGGCCAGGTCGGCAATGCGCCGCGCCGTCTCGTCGTCGCCCAGGTCCTGGGCGAGAACCGCCTCGGCTTCCTCGACGAAGGTCTCCAGAAGGTCGGTCATGTTCCCTACTCCGCCGCCTGGCGCGTCGGCGCCGGGCTCAGTTGCGAAACGTCGCGGACGGCGCCCCGGGATGCGGAGGTGGCGAGCGCGGCGTAGGCCTTCAGCGCCTGCGTCACCTGGCGGTCGCGATTGGCCGGCTGCCAGGCGTTGGTGCCATTGGCCTGCATGGCGTCGCGTCTACGTTCAAGCTCGGCCGCCTCGACGGCGAGGGTCAAGGTGCGGTTCGGGATGTCGATGTCGATGGTGTCGCCCTCTTCGACCAGGCCGATCAAGCCGCCCTCGGCGGCTTCCGGCGAGACGTGGCCGAGCGACAAGCCCGACGAGCCGCCGGAGAAGCGGCCGTCGGTGATCAGCGCGCAGTCCTTCCCCAGCCCCATGGATTTGATGTAGCTGGTCGGGTACAGCATCTCCTGCATGCCGGGCCCGCCCTTAGGCCCCTCGTAGCGCACCACGACGACGTCGCCAGCGACGATGTCACCGCCCAGGATCTTGGCCACGGCTTCTTCCTGGCTCTCGCAGATGCGGGCCGGGCCGGAGAACGTCAGCACCGAGGCATCGACGCCAGCCGTCTTCACAACACAGCCGTCCTCGGCCAGGTTACCGTGCAAGACCGCCAAGCCGCCGTCGGCGCTGTAGGCATGCTCGACCGAGCGGATACAGCCATTCTCGCGGTCGTCGTCCAGGCTGTTGTAGCGCTTGGACTGGCTGAACGCGGTCTGCGTCGGCACGTTGCCGGGGGCGGCCAGGTAGAACTGGCGCACGCCTTCGTCACTTGTGCGGCGGATATCGAAACGCTCGATGGCGTCTCCGATGGTGGCCGCGTGCACGGTCGGCGTATCCCGGTGCAGCAGGCCGGCGCGATCGAGCTCGCCCATGATGGCCATGATGCCGCCGGCCCGGTGGAAATCCTCCATGTGGTAGAGCGAGGTGGACGGCGACAGCTTGGAGAGATGCGGCACCTTGCGGCTCATCGCGTCGATGTCCGAGAGGCCGAAGCCGATTTCACCCTCTTCCGCCATGGCCATCAGGTGCAGGATGGTGTTGGTGGACCCACCCATGGCGATGTCCACGGTCATGGCGTTCTCGAAACCGCGGACAGAGCCGATGGAACGCGGCAGCACGCTCTCGTCCTCGCCCTCGTAATAGCGCTTGGTGATCTCGACGATGGTGCGGCCGGCCTCCAGGAACAGCTCCTTGCGGTCGGCGTGGGTCGCCAGCATGGAACCGTTGCCCGGCAGCGCCAGGCCCATGGCCTCGGCCAGGCAGTTCATGGAGTTGGCGGTGAACATGCCCGAGCACGAACCACAGGTCGGGCAGGCCGAGCGTTCGTACTTGGCGGCGTCTTCTTCCGACGTCTTGGGATCGGCGGCATGGATCATGGCGTCGATCAGGTCGGCCTTCCGCTCCTCGCCGTCGATCTCCATCTTGCCGGCCTCCATGGGCCCGCCGGAAACGAAAACGGCCGGGATGTTCAGCCGCATGGCCGCCATCAGCATGCCCGGCGTGATCTTGTCGCAGTTGGAGATGCAGACCAGGGCGTCGGCGCAATGCGCGTTGACCATGTACTCGACGCTGTCGGCGATGAGCTCGCGCGACGGCAGCGAATACAGCATGCCGCCGTGACCCATGGCAATGCCGTCATCCACGGCGATGGTGTTGAACTCCTTGGCGACGGCGCCGGAGGCCTCGATCTCGCGCGCCACCATCTGGCCCAGGTCCTTCAGGTGCACGTGGCCGGGCACGAACTGGGTGAAGGAATTGGCGATGGCGATGATCGGCTTCTCGAAGTCCTCGTCGGTCATGCCGGTGGCGCGCCAGAGGCCGCGGGCACCGGCCATGTTGCGGCCGTGGGTGGAGGTTCGGGATCGGTAGACGGGCATGGCTTGCTCCAAGGCGTTGCGATCGAGCGGCGATCCTACCCATCCGCCCGCCGCTTGTCAGCCGCCAAGGCACGGGCCACAGGCGAAACGAACGATGCCGGCCGGCGCGCCCGCCGCCGGGACCACACCTTGCGCCGCCGCGCCCCTCCACGACCGAATTGAACGCGTCGAATATTTGGTTGTATATACATCACTGAATGCCGGCAAGCCCACCGTATGGGCGTGGGAACCTCTCGGTCGTCGCACCCGACCGGCGGGATCGCGGCTTCACCTCCACCAGGAAGGCCTGCTTGACCCGCTTGGTGGACAACAAACGAGGCGCGGGCGGGGTGCTGAAGTCGATGCGCTAGGTTGTGAACGCGAAAAGGGGCCGTGCCTCCATCGGAGGCCGGCCCCTTTTCGCTGGTGCCCCGCCATGGTGATCGACGGGCGATCGGCGGCGGCGCTCTAAAGGTTGGTCGGTTCAGGCAATCAGCCCGAGGCGGTTGGCCATGCGCCGGGTGACGGTCTCAGGGTCCTTCTCGGTGGCGACGCGCTTGAAGGCGTCCCGGGTCTTCTCTGCGATATCGCCGTCGAGTTTCAGCGGCTCGAAGCCGCCCGGCCGGTCGGCCGAGCGGGCGCCCAGGTCGTTGACCGTCTCCTGCAACGCCACCGCCTCGTGACGCACCGCGCCCGGCGGCACGTTGGGCCCGGCAAAGAGCGGCCCGAAGGCTTCTTCGGTGACGCTTTTGACGTCCTCGTGGGCGCGGTCCTGGCGGGTATCGTGGGCGAAGTTGCGGAAACGCCCGAGCGCCAGCGCGTCGTTGACCCGGCCGATGCCGAAGCCGGCCAGCGCCGCGCGGGCGCCTGACCGGGTCTTGTCGCCGAACCGGCCGTCCTCCTTCAACTGCCCCGGCGCCGCCTCCGCCAACTGTTTGACGTCGACCTGGCGGTCCCGGGGGGCGACGGTTTCCGGCTTCTCCCGCGCCGCCTGGCCAAGCAGGTTGAGCCCGGCCTGCAAGGCACGCACGGCATTCGGCAGCCCGGCCTTGTCCGCGTTGGCGGCGATGCGCTCCGCGACCCGGCCGAGGCCCGTGGTCATGGGCTCGCCGTCATGGGTGGCGACATCGGCTGATTTCTCGGGCACTGCACGAATCGCCTCCGGCTCGACCATGCGCCCGGTCTCATCGAACTCGGCCGGGCCCGAACCGAAGGTCTGGTCGAAGAACGCCTTTTCGAATCGGAACAGCCGATCGGCATCCGGGTCGCCCATGGCGATGGCCCGCTGGCGCGCCGCCATGACTGTTCGGACCTCTTCGTCGGTAACGTTCAGCGGCCCCTTGGCCAGGATGTCGGCAACCCCGACGCCGCCTTCCTTGGTCATCTCGGCGACGAAGGCCGCCACGTCGGGTGTCCGCTTTCCGTCCGGCGGCGTTACAGACGACGCAGTGCTGGGCGGATCCTTCCGCGCCCCCGCCGCCTCGGCCAGCGCCTCCGGCGCATCCTCGAAGCGCTCGGCGGTCGCGGCCTTCGCCGGCTTCTCCCGCGCCGCCTCCTCCAACGCGGCCTTCTTCCTGGCCGCCGCGGCCAGCAGGCCGGCGGAGACGGATTGGTCTTCGGGGTCGGGGTCGGGTTGCTTGGACGCGTGGTCGGGGAAGCCATCCCGTACGCCTTTGTTCAGTTCCTCGCGAAGCAGTTTCTGTCGTCGAGCATCGTCAATTTCGTCCCCAAGGCTATTACCAATTCCATCAAGTTTCTCAGCCGGCACGGCCGGTGGCACTGCGTCTTCAACCGCAATTCCTTGTGTATCGATCGCGGTTCGAATAACGGAGTTGCTTGTGGCATTTCGTAAGCCCACTCGATATCGGAGACCGGACCTACCGATTTCCCCGACCTTGGATCGCATTTCCGACCATGCCTGATCGAGACGGTCTTCTGGTATAGAAAGGCGGCGACTAGGCCGAGAACCGGGCTTCTCGTCAGGGAGGTAACGATCAGCGCTTTCTTCCAATGATTTTCCTATCTCGACCGAAATTCGGGAGTTTCCACCATTTAGATCGAATTCACCCCGAAGGACTTCTGTCGTTCCATCTTTCTTTCGGTAGACAAGATAAGCATGCTTCTTATCTGCGCGGTCGGCGAGAAATCCGATTGGTTTCTTCTCCACTGCAGAGACAGTCTTTACTTCCAGATAAATTCCTGGTTGCATCACATATATTCCTTTCGTCTTAGATTGAACTCGATCATGCGCAATCCCCTCGATGCTGATTCGCAACAACGAGACGAAAATCATGAACCGAGTTCGGTGAAGCGGCGGTTTAAGTCGTTGATTGTCACCGCCGCGGTGGCGCTGCCATTGGTCGGTGCAGCGATTCTCTACGGTAGTCACTACGTCGTTGAGACGTTTGGTTTGCCTGAAACTGCCGTGACGTACGTGTGGTTCTGTTTTTACACGTGGGTCTTATTCGTAGGGCCGATACTGATCGGTGTCGCTTGGCTCGGACGTATCCTGGCCCAATTCCCGGAGTACAGCCCGTTGCGGGCATTAGGATATGCTTCTGTAGTGCAGTTCGGCGCCGGCATTCCGCTGATTGCAACATCGCCGGCGCGCATTCTGGTCCATTTATTCGTGGACGACGTCCTGCCTTGGGCAATCCATCCACCCGTTTTTATACTCATCATCGGCACGGTGTTGGCGAGTTGGGCCTATTGGCTGCGGGATCGCGAAGACACGAAGACCCAAGGCTATCGGCTCCGAGCAGGTTGCTTCGGCGTAACTCTGTTCCCGGTATTTCTGTCGGGCGTCATCTGCGTCTCTTTCTTCGCGATGATGCTGCCATACTTAGCCTGAGCAACGAGCGATCAGTATCGTGCCGGACTTCGGATACGGAATACGAAGACTATGGAGATGGCACAATATTCATGCCGGTACCTAGGACGGATTCGGTGATTAGTGAGGGGGCCTGCACCCATAGTGGCATTCATTTGCCCAGTGTCGCTGCGTACAACCGTATCAACGCAAGGACTGACGCCAGCCCACCCTAGCCACAACGAAAAAACCGCCTCCCCGTCCCCAGGAAAGCGGTCTCGGCATTGCTCGGCGCAGGCGCCAAAATCCGGACGCACTTGTTGCGAATGCCAAGAGCACCCTAGACGTTCATGAGGCGTTCGTCAATCAAAATAAGTGTGGTGCTCTAGAAAAATAATCAAGGGTTGCTCTTGACGACGCGCCCTGACGGGCTACCTGTTATGGGTCCCCGACGAATGGACGGTTGCACGGCACCCGTGCGCGCACCGGCGCGCGTGGGTGTTGGCACGTGGAATTAAAGGAGTTTGGACACCGATGAACACGGGAAACGTAGACGAATGATGACCAATGATGACATTCCCCGCCGGAAACGGCGTGTTTAGAGGGGTATCAACGGCTTGATCCGTTTTAACCCTCCGAAAACGGGCCGGAAACGGTCTCGAAGCGTGTCGAAAGTGGGCGCGGCCGTGTTGGCGGGCCGCCCGCCCTGCCGGTTGCCCAATCGGTTGCCCAACTGGTTGCCATGCCGGGCGGCGGGGCCCACACTATCGGCCAACGAAGACGCCCGAACCGGGGGAGGAAATTAGGATGGACGCCAAGGTGTTCGACAAGTCGCGCCTGCCGAGCCGCTACACGAGTGTCGGCCCGGACAGCGCCGCGCATCGCAGCTTCTACTATGCCATGGGCATGACGACGGAGGAGATTAATCAGCCCTTCGTCGGCGTCGCCACGTGCTGGAACGAGACCGCGCCGTGCAACATCGCCCTCTCCCGCCAGGCCCAGGTCGTCAAGCAGGGCGTCAAGGCCGCCGGAGGGACCGGCCGGGAGTTCACCACCATCACCGTCACCGACGGCATCGCCATGGGGCACGAGGGCATGAAGTCGTCGCTGGTCTCGCGCGAGGTCATCGCCGACTCGGTCGAATTGACCATGCGCGGGCACTGCTACGACGCGTTGGTCGGATTGGCGGGATGCGACAAGTCGCTGCCCGGCATGATGATGGTGATGGTGCGGCTCAACGTGCCGGCGGTGTTCATGTACGGCGGCTCGATCCTGCCCGGACGCTACCGGGGACGCGATCTGACGGTGCAGGACGTGTTCGAGGCCATCGGCGAACATGCCGCCGGCAAGATCACGGACCAGGAATTGCACGAGATCGAATGCGCGGCGTGTCCGTCCGCCGGGTCCTGCGGCGGCCAGTTCACGGCCAACACCATGGCCTGCGTGTCGGAAGCCATCGGCCTCGCCATTCCGGGTTCCGCCGGGGCACCCGCGCCGTATGAGAGCCGCGACGCCTATGCCGAGGCCTCGGGCCGGACGGTGATGGACCTGCTGGCGCAGAACATCCGGCCGCGCGACATCGTGACGCGGAAATCGCTGGAGAACGCGGCCCGCATTGTCGCTGCCTCCGGCGGGTCGACCAATGCCGGGCTGCACCTGCCGGCCATCGCCCACGAGGCCGGCATCGACTTCGACCTGAATGACGTCTGCGAGATATTCAAATCCACGCCCTACATCGCCGACCTGAAGCCGGGCGGTAAATACGTCGCCAAGGACATGTTCGAGGTCGGCGGCGTGCCGGTGCTGATGAAGGCGCTGCTGGATTCCGGCCATCTGCACGGGGACTGCCTGACCGTCACCGGCAAGACCATCGCCGAGAACCTGGCCGACGTGGAAGTGTCGGCGGACCAGGACGTCATCCGGCCTGTCTCCAACCCGATCACACCGACCGGCGGCGTCGTCGGCCTACGCGGTTCGCTGGCGCCCGAAGGCGCTATCGTCAAGGTGGCGGGCCTGGAAAACCAGACCTTCCGCGGCCCGGCCCGTGTGTTCGAGCGGGAAGAAGACGCCTACGCCGCCGTCATGGCGCAGGACATCAAGGAGGGCGAGGTCATCGTCATCCGCAACGAGGGCCCCATCGGCGGCCCCGGCATGCGCGAGATGCTGTCGACCACGAGCGCGCTCTACGGCCTTGGCATGGGCGACAAGGTGGCGCTGATCACCGACGGCCGGTTCTCGGGCGCCACGCGCGGGTTCTGCATCGGCCACGTCGGGCCGGAAGCGGCCACGGGTGGGCCCATCGGGCTGGTCAACGACGGCGACATCATCGTCATCGACGCCATCGAGGGCGTGCTCGACCTGGAAGTCTCGGACGAAGAACTGGCCGAGCGGCGCAAGTCCTGGACGCCGCATGAGAATGATCATCGCTCGGGCGTGCTGTGGAAGTACGCGCAGACGGTGGGGCCGACGTATCTCGGCGCCGTCACCCATCCGGGCGGCAAGGAAGAGGTGAAGTGCTATGCCGACATCTAATCCGCCGGATGGTAGCAACCATCGCCGCGACGAACGCCACGAGATCACCTTCAACGCCATGCTGGTGATCGACAAGGACGTGCACGCCACCGCCATCGAGAACATCTCTACCGGCGGCGCCAAGTTGAAGACGGCGGCGCCGGTGTCGGTGGCGAAGGACACGGACTGCGCGCTCCGCGTCGACAGCCTGGGCGAGTTTCCGGGTCAAGTGGCCTGGTGCCGGGGCGGCTCCGTGGGCATTGCCTTCAACGATTCGGACTGGCGCATGGCGGATGCCATCATGGCGCTGGCGATGCATTCCTAGGGCCCCCGGACGGAACCACGCACCCATGACATCCAACGGACAGTTCGACGTCGATTTCGCGCGCGCGCAATTCCCGGAAGGACTCTGGGAGTGGGCGTTTTTCGAGAACGCCGGCGGCGCCTTCGTGCCGGAAAGCGTGATCCGGCGGCTGACGGACTACATGCGCCAGTGCCAGGTGCAGTTGGGCGCCACCTTCCCGGCCTCGCTCGACGCCGCCGGGCGCGTCGCCGAGGGCCAGCGCGCTATGGCGGCGATGATCGGCGCCGATACGGACGAGTTGGTGATCGCCGCTTCGACCTCGCTCAACATCTATGTGCTGGCCCACGCGCTCAGGCCGCTGTGGGCGGAGGGCGACGAGATCATCGTCACCAACCAGAACCACGAGGCCAATTCGACGCCATGGCGCAGGCTGGCCGAGAGCGGCATTCGCATCATGGAATGGCCGGTGCATCCGGATACCGGGGATCTGGAGATCGAACTGCTGGACGATCTGCTGAGCGAACGCACGCGCCTGGTCGCCTTCCCGCATGTCTCCAACATCACCGGCGACATCAACGACGTGAAGGCGATCACGGATAAGGTTCACGCGGCGGGAGCGCAGGTTTGCGTCGACGGGGTGGCGTACTCTCCGCACCGGTTCTCGGACGTGAAGGCCTGGGACGTGGATTACTACGCCTTCAGTTTCTACAAGGTGTTCGGACCCCACGTGGGCGGGCTCTACGGCAAGCGCGAGCGGCTGCTGGAAGCCCGCGGCCAGTACCACGATTTCGTTGCGGAGGATGCGATCCCGAAGAAGTTGTCGCCGTCGGAGCTGCAGCACGAGATCGTCGCCTCGCTGGCCGGTATCGCCGACTATCTGGATGCCCTCGCCAGCCATCACCTGGACGAGCCGCCCAACGATCCGACGGAGCGCACCCGGGCGGTGTTCGACCTGATCGCCGGGCACGAACAGCGCCTGGGCGAGCCCCTGGTGGATTTTGTCACCTCGCATCCGAAGGTGCGGCTCTATGGCCGGCCGACCGCCGACGCGGCGGCGCGGGCGCCGACGTTCTCGTTCGCCGTCGACGGCATGCGCTCGGGCGACGTGGTGGCGCGCCTGCTGGATGACAAGATGGCCATCAAGCACGGGCATTTTTATGCCCAGCGGCTGGTCGCGGCGCTCGGCTTCGAGGACGTGGAGGACGGCGTGGTCCGGGTCTCCATGGCTCACACCAACTCGGAGGACGAAGTGAACCGGCTGGTCGCGGCGCTGGACCGCGCCATCAGCTAGGGACCGGGGGAGATTAGCGGAAACGAAGCGCCGCGGTCTTGGGCTTGCCGACCTTCTTGCCGCCCTGGTTGATGCGCCGGGCCTTGGCCAGCAGGTCTTCCAGCTCCTCGGCCTCCACATCGAGTTCCTCCTCCAGGCGCTTGATGCGGCGGTTCAGGCTCTCGATGCGCTTCAGGATTTCGCGCCGCTTCTTGGCCTGGCGGCGACCGCGCCACTTGCGCAGCTGGAACTCGCCGGAGACCAGCAACAGGAATAGCCCGGCGGCGACACAGACCAGGGCACCGGCCAGGTAACCGACCTTGTTGAGGCTGACGGCCGAGCCCCAGAAGCCGATGGTGGTCAGGCTGGCGGCGGCGACGAAGAGGACGCGCTTCGAGGCCAGCTGGTCATCCTCGTGGGCCATTTCAGCCTCGGCGACGGCGATGGCGATTTCGGACTTGGCCATGGCCTGCCATTTGCGGAAAGACATGCCATCCTCGTCCTTGCGGCCCTCGCGGATGAACTGCTCGAGCCGAAGTGCCACGTATTCCGCCCGCTCTTCCGCGGTGGGTTCGGCGGGCAGGTCCGGAACGTGAAAGTCGTCGCTCATGCGCGTGGCCAATGCCGATGATGCAGTTGAGACGCTATTATAGACCATCCATTGGTGAAGATTTGGGAAACACGCATGTCGACGCCGCTCACCACCGCCCTCTACCTCGTCGCCATGGCCTCGGTGCTGGCACTGGCGGCGCTGCTGGTGGCGGGGCCGGAGGGGGTGCTGTGGACGGCGCTGGCGGCGACGGTCGCGCTGATTACGGCGCCGCGCTTGCCGCTCAGCCGGATGATGCGCCTGCAGGGCGCCATCCCGATGCCCGACGGCGTGGCGACGGATCTGGAACACGCGGTTCTCCGGCTGGCTCGACAACTCGGCCTGGCGCGGCCGCCGGCGCTCTATCTGCAACTCAGACAGGGCGCCGTGGCGTTCTCGACCGGCGACGGCCGCGACGGCGCCGTGGCGCTGTCGCGCGGCCTGTTCCGCCTGCTCAAGCCCGACGAGTTGGAAGCCGTGGCGGCGCACGAGATCGCCCACCTGGCGTCGGGCGACATCCGCATCATGCGCATGGCCGAGACCATGGCCATGGCCACCCGCATGGTCACCATGGCCGGGTTGTTCATCGTGCTATGGATCGAGCTCGCCTATCCGGTCACCGACATCAGCGTCTGGACGATCGTCTATTTCGCCCTCGCACCCGGGTGTGTCGTGGCGCTGCAGCGGGCACACTCGCGCGGACGGGAATTCGCCGCCGACCACCGCGCCGCCGAGTTGACCGGCCGCCCGGACGCCCTGGCCCGCGCGCTGATCAAGATCGATGAGGAGAATATCGGCCCATTCCGCCAGTTCGGGCGCACGGCCGGCCTGGTCCTGCTGCCCCGCTTCCTGCAATCCCACCCGACGACCCGCCACCGGGTCGAGCGGCTGCTCGGCGACGGCGCCTAGGAACCGTTGCCCGTGACCTGATGCATGTAGACGTCCTGCTGCGGGAACGGGATCGAGAAACCGGCGGCTTCGAGCTCGGCCTTGAGGCGCTTGTTGAAGTCGAACAGGGTGCCCCAGTAGTCCCCCGCCTTGACCCAGCAGCGGCAGTTGATGTTGACCGAGCTGTCGGCCAGTTCGGCGACCATGGTGGCCGGCGCCGGATCGCCAAGTACGCGATCGTCGGCGGTCATCATCTTCTCCAGCAGCGCCATGGCGCCATCCACATCGTCGTCGTAGGCGATGCAAGCGACGACATCGATACGCCGTGTCGGATTGCGCGAGAAATTGCTGATGGATTTGTTCCAGAGCGACGAATTGGGCGCCATGATGTAGACGCCGTCGGCGGTCTTCAATTCCGAGGTGAACAGGCCGATTTCGACGACCGTGCCCGAAAGACCTTCGGCATCGATAAAGTCGCCGATCTTGAACGGCCGCAATACCAGCAGCATGACCCCGGCGGCGACGTTGGAGAGCGTGCCCTGCAGCGCCAGGCCAACCGCCAGGCCGGCGGCACCGAGGACGGCGATGATGCTGGTGGTCTGCACGCCGAACTGGTTGAGCACGGCGACGATGACGAAGATCAGCACAATCCAGCGGGCCAGATTGGCGATGAACGGCTTCAAGGTCTCGTCCACATGGCCGACCCGGTTTAGCGCGCGTCGGACAGCGCCCCTCACCCAGCCGGCGAGCATCCAGCCGATGATCAGGATGGCCAGGGCGCCGAGGACGCTGATGCCGTAATCAGTGATCGCGTCGTAGACCAATTCGACCGTCTGGACCGCGTGCTGTTCCACGTTCATGGCATCTTTTTCCATGGTTTCCTCCGTTCCCGTCGCCGCCGCGTCAACCGGCGGCGAGTAGCCGCTGAAGAGCTTCGTCGAGCTTGGCCCGCGCCTGCTGCGCATCCGACAAGCGTTCGCGTTCAGTCTCGACGACCGCCTCTGGCGCATTGGCGACAAATTTTTCGTTGCCCAGTTTCTTCTCGAAGTGAGCGATTTCGCCGTCCTGTTTCGAGATTTCACGATCGAGCCGCTGGCGCTCGGCCTCCAGGTCAATCACGCCGGCGAGCGGCAGAATGATGGTCGCCTCGTCGATGACATCCTGGACCGCTCCCTTCGGCACCTCGCCGTCGAAGGGTTCGGCCGATTCCAACCGGGCGATGCGCTGGATCAAGTCACGATGGACTTCCAGGCGCTTTTCAGCCTGGTAGCCGGCATCCTTGAGCAACAATGGGATGTGCTGGCCCGGCGGCACGTTCATTTCGGATCGGACGGTGCGGATCTGGCTGATCAGGCGCACCACCCAGTCCATCTCGGCGTTCGCCGCTTCGTCCACGTAGGTCGCCGGGTAGTCCGGCCAGGACGCGGCAATCAGGCCCCCCGGACGATCATCGCTGGTCTGCTGCCAAAGTTCTTCGGTCAGGAACGGCATGATCGGATGCAACATGAGCAGGATCTGGTCCAGCGCCCAGGCTGCAGTCGCACGAGTTTCGCGCTTCGCGGCTTCGTCATCGCCAAGCAGGATCGGTTTGGCGAACTCCAGATACCAATCGCAGTACGTACCCCAAGTGAACTGGTAGACAGCACTGGCGACGTCGTTGAAGCGATAACTCTCGATCGCCGTCGCCGTCGCTGCCTGGGCTTCGGTGACCTTGCCGACGATCCAGCGATTGACGGTCAGCCGGCAATTCCCGGGATCGAATCCGGCGTCGGAGCGACATTCGTTCATCTCGCAGAAACGTGCCGCATTCCAGATCTTGGTGCAGAAGTTCCGATAGCCCTCGACACGGCTTTCCGAGAGCTTCACGTCACGCCCCTGAGCGGCGAAGGCGGTCAGCGTGAAACGCAGCGCATCGGCGCCGAATTTTCCGATCAGGTCCATGGGGTCGATGATGTTGCCCTTGGACTTGGACATCTTCTGGCCCTTCTCGTCGCGGACCAGGGCATGGATGTAGACCGTGTGGAACGGCACCTCGCCCATGAAGTGGATGCCCATCATCATCATCCTGGCGACCCAGAAGAAGATGATGTCGAAGCCGGTCACCAGGACATCGGTCGGATAGTAGCGATCGAGTTCCGGTGTCTGCTCGGGCCAGCCGAGCGTCGAGAACGGCCAAAGCGCCGATGAGAACCAAGTATCGAGCACGTCCGGATCGCGCTCCAGGACGACATCGCGGCCATAAATCTTCTGCGCTTCGGCAAGCGCTTCTTCTTCCGTCTCGGCGACGAAGACGTCACCCTCGGGCGAGAACCAGGCCGGAATCTGATGCCCCCACCAGATCTGGCGCGAGATGCACCAGGGCTGGATGTTGCGCATCCATTCGTAATAGGTGTTTTCCCACTGCTGCGGCACGAACTTGGTCTTGCCCTGCTCCACCGCGGTGATGGCCGGTCCGGCCAGGGTCTTGGCATCGACGAACCATTGATCCATCAGCCAGGGCTCGATGACAACGCCGGAACGGTCGCCATAGGGGATGGTCATGGGGTTTTCCACGACCTTCTCCAAGAGGCCAAGGGACTCCATTTCCGCCACTACCTTGTCGCGGGCTTCGTAACGGTCGAGCCCGACGTAGTCTGCGGGCGCGTTTTCATTGAGCCGCGCATCGCCGTCGAAGATGTTAACTAGCTTCAGATTGTGCCGCTTGCCGACTTCAAAATCGTTGAAGTCATGTGCCGGTGTCATCTTCACCGCGCCCGAACCTTTTTCCGGATCCGCATATTCGTCGGCGACGATGACCAGACGGCGACCGACGATCGGCAGGATACAGTGCTGGCCGACCAAGTCCTGGTAGCGCGGGTCCTCGGGATGCACCGCGACGCCCGTATCGGCCAGCATGGTTTCCGGCCGCGTCGTGCCGACAGTGACATGGACGCTTTCGCGCCCTTCGACGGGATAGCGGAAGAACCACATCTTGCCGACGGTCTCGCGCTGTTCCACCTCGAGATCGGAAATGGCGGTGTGCAGCTTGGGATCCCAGTTGACCAACCGCTTGTCGCGATAGATCAGACCCTGGCGATAGAGCTCGACGAAGACCTTGCGCACGGCGCTGGAAAGCCCGTCATCCATGGTGAAGCGTTCGCGCGACCAGTCACAGGAGGCACCCAGGTGGCGAAGTTGATTGGTGATAGTGCCGCCTGATTCGGCTTTCCATTTCCAAACCCGTTCAATGAAGGAATCACGCCCAAGATCGTGGCGGGTCTTGCCTTCGGCCTCCAACTGGCGTTCGACCACCATCTGCGTAGCGATGCCCGCATGGTCCGTACCGGGCTGCCAGAGCGCGTCCTGCCCCTTCATACGGGCGTAGCGGATCATGATGTCCTGAAGCGTATTGTTCAGGGCATGGCCCATGTGCAGGCTGCCGGTGACGTTGGGCGGCGGGATGACGATGGTATAGGGGGCCGCGTTGGACTCAACGTTGGCTGTGAAGTCCCCCGCCTGCTCCCAGGCTTCGTAGTGTCGACGCTCGACGTCGTCCGGACGATAGGTCTTGTCCAGCATTGCTGGCGGTCCAGTCAAAATGAGTGAAAATCGGCCGCTGTTGTAGCGTTAGGCGACCCGGGGCGCAATCCCGGCGCGATGGGAGGGCTTATTCTTCCAGCCGCTCGGCGCGATTGATCATGCGGTCGATTTCCTTTTTCACCAACCGCTCGATCAGATAAGGCAGGTTCCGGTCCAGCCACTCGCGCAGCACTGGTCGCAACATCTCGCGCACCATGGTCTCCAGTGTCATTTCCGAACTGGAGCTCACGTCCATGTCGCGGCGATCGAGAATTTTCTTGGCGAGTTCCGCGAGGACGTCGGTGCCGGCGCTGAAGGTGTTTTGCGCCATGATATCGCTCGGCGCCACCATATCGGGTGTCAGCTCAAGGATATCCGCCATCACCTCCGGCATGGGCGGCGGCGGCGGCGGCGGCGGCGGTGGTGGCGGAAGCGGTTCGGGTTCCGGAATTGGTTCCGGCTCGAAAATTGGTTCGGGCTCTGGCTCTGGCTCAGGCTCGAGTTCCATAATCGGTTCGGGTTCTGGCTCAGGTTCGGGTTCTGGCTCAGGTTCTGGCTCAGGTTCTGGCTCAGGTTCTGGCTCAGGTTCTGGCTCGGGCTCAGGTTCCGGCTCGGGTTCTGGCTCGGGCTCAGGTTCCGGCTCAGGTTCCGGCTCAGGCGCGGCCTCGGCAGCAGCGGCCTCCTCTTCCTCCTCCGACAAAATCCGCCGGATAGAGGCGAGGATGTCCTCCATCGAAGGTTCTTGACCGTCTTCCGTCGCTGGCGCTTCTTCGCTCATTCCGGCCCGTTCGCCTACCTCGTCTATCTTCGCCTAACTTAGCCTTAATGGTCTTAACAAACCGTGACCGCCGAAGCGACTCTCTTGCGCTCGGCCCACAACGTCGCGGCCGTTATTTTCACTCTGTTATTTCAGCCCGCCAGAACTCCTACCACCGAACCACTTGCCACGAACCTCTTTGTAGTGGCTGCGCGGATCATACAGTTCGACCGGAAGCTTCAGGTCACTGGCGGTCAAACCGCCCATGGCGGACTTAAGTTGGTAAGCAGCCACCAGTTCGTCACGCTGCGCCCGGACGTGCCCGACACGCGAATCGAGCAATTCCTGCTCGGCGTCGAGAATATCCAAGACAGTCCGCGAACCAACAGCGGCCTCGCGCTGCACGCCTTCGAGCGCCACTATATTGGCCTCCACCTGCGTGCGGAACGCTGCGACGCGGGCGCGAGCCGTGGTCATGGACTCCCACGCCTGGGTCGCCTGCTCGGAGATATCGCGCCGCTGGCGGTCGATCAGTTGCGTATTCTCAGCCGCCGTCTGGCGTGCTTGGCGCAGACGGGAATAGACGGCGCCCTGCTGATAGATAGGAATGGTCAAGCTGAGCGTTACCTCTTGGGTAAAACGGTCGCTGACCTCATTGACGGTCTCGAACTCCTTGGTGGCGCTCGCCGAAAGTTCGACGGAGGGCAGCAGTTCGCCCCAGACCTCGTCCACGTTGTCGAGCGAGGCGCGCTTGTCGAAATCGGCAGCAACGATGCGAGGGTTCGACACCACGGCAGCCTTGATCGCACCATCCTTTACTTCCGGGAGATCAGAAAACAGCGCAGGCAACGAGAGCGCCGACTTCGGCATCTCGCCGACAACGTTGACATAGTTGGCGCGTGAATTCTCAAGATCGCCCTCGGCCTGGATGCGGTCGGCGATGGCCCGCGCCATACGAGCTTCAGCCTGGTGAACGTCGGTGCGCGTGATTTCACCAACCTCGAATCGATCCTGTGTGGCTTCCAACTGGCGGCGCAGGACCTGCTCTTGGTTAATATTCAGCTTCAGCACCGCTTCGTCCCTGAACGTATTCAGGTACGCGGTGGCCCCGTCGAGCAGGACCTGCTGCTCCGTGTCCAACAGTCGCGCTCGTTCGGCACGGATGTTGTTCTCAGCCTCGCTGGTCGCCGCCAGCGTGCGGCCGCCACGGAACAGTGGCTGGGTAATCGTGACACCCACGTCCTTGGGCCGCCGACTTTGAATCTGGTCGGTGCCGGTCGACGTATTACTGTCCACCACCTGAGCGCCGACAGACGACGTGACCTCGACCGATGGACGCCAGTTGGCCAGTGCTTGCGGCACCTGCTCGTCCGTCGACCGCACGCGCGCACGCTGCGCCAGCAGTTGTGGATTGTTGAGATATGCCTTGGTCAGCGCGTCCTCGATTGTATCGGCGCTGGCGCCCGCGGCGGCAACCGAGATGGCTGCTGTCGCGACGACGACTGATAGACTTTTAATGGGAATCATCGGGTAATGCCCACTCCCTCGAGTATCCCTGTCCGCACGAGTCCTAGTTAAGGCTCCCAGATGCCCAAACCGGAGAATCGCAAGTAATACTAAGGAGTCAGAAGGTTAATGGCAGGTCAAGAGAAACACGTGAAGCGGCGACAAATGCCCCCACGCCCCCGGTTTTCCGCTGTTTCTTGAAATGACGCGACGTGGGCATCATACGGGCGAATTCCGTAAAACCTAGCGAATCGGCGGATTTACGGCTCTCGATTCGCAACGACGAGGGAAGGTCACGGGCCCCACCATGACGCGGTGAGGATATGCCTCAGAAGGCAAATTCCGCTGGCGCTTCAAAGCCCGGCAGGACCGGCACGGCAGCATCGAAACACTCGCGCCGGGTCACGTGCCCCTGGAAGCATCCAACGATCACGCCGCGGCCAATCGCCCCCGATCGCTCGACGGCGACGAGACGTCCACCCTCGGCCAATTGGTCACAAACGGAATCAGGAACCTTGGCGACGCCGCCATCAATGAAGATGACATCATAGGGACCCTGTTTGGCATAGCCGGCCTCGAGCGCCCCCTCGACAACGGCAACATTGTCGATGCCGAGGCTCGCCAGATTGTCTGACGCGCGCTGCGCCAGTTTGGCGTCACTTTCCAAGGCCACCACGGTGCTGACCAAACGCCCCAGTACGGCCGCCGCGTAACCGCTGGCACAGCCGATGACCAGCGCCACGTCGCTCTCGGCCGGTCGGGCTTCCTGGATCAACTGCGCCAGAACCATCGGCTCCATCAGGTAGCGGCCGTCGCCGATGGCCACATCCTCGTCGCAGTACGCCAGAGCCTGACGTCCCTCGGGAAGAAAGGCTTCGCGGGGCAGTTCGCCGATGACGGAAACCAGGCGCTCATCCGTCACCCGGTTCGTCAGCAACTGGCCATTCACCATGTTCAGACGTGCGGCGTCGAAGTCCATGACCTTACCCTTTCAGGGCCTGATACAGAGCGTCAGTTATATGGCGCGGACGCCGACAAAACAACAAATCCGAGGTCGGCCAGAGAGCCGGTTTTCTCCCCGCCACCGATGCTTGACCGTATAGTCATCAACGTCTAAGTTCCCGTGCCGTCGCGGTCGAGGCGTCTGTCAGCCGCACGGCGTCTGGTCGTGATCGTCAGAGAATTCGGTAACCTGGTTCAGGAACCGCGTTTGACTGGCAACGACTGGCGCGGTGGCGGAGTGGCTACGCAGCGGCCTGCAAAGCCGTGTACACCGGTTCGATTCCGGTCCGCGCCTCCACTGATCCGGCGTAGCTCAGTTGGTAGAGCAAGCGGCTGTTAACCGCTTTGTCGTAGGTTCGAGTCCTACCGCCGGAGCCAATATGGCAGGGGATCGGAGACAAGCTCTCCGGTCCCCTTTCCATTTTCGGACCATTTCCGGGCCATTTCCGGGGGCGCGTTTGCCATTGCAAGGTCCGGCTTCTAAACTCCGGCAACTCTGAACCTGATCGATAGACGCTGCCCACGCCATGCGCTTTACCTCCTCACCCGTGGGCTGCCTGTTGTTCGCATTTTCGGCGATCAGCCTGTTCCTGCTGCCCACGTGGCTATCCATTTACGAAACACGCGGCGCCCCCTATGACGACAAGTTCGTCGCCAACCACCACGAAATTCTCGATGCGGCGAAACTGGACTACGCCGGCGGTATCCTGGCGACGACCCTATTGACCCTGGCCCTAGCACTGGTGCTGGCGGTCGTGGTGAAGCGGTCGAATACGGGGGGCACGGCGCTGGCGAGCCTGATCGGCGCCGGGTTGATCCTTCTGGCGTTGAACACGGTCCGCGCGTCCTATTTGCACTGGGCCAGCCTCGGCAACATTCGCGCCCAATTCGACGCATCCCCAGTCGCGACCGCGGGAGTCTTGATTGTGGTGACCGTGGCGATCGTGGCCGTCGTCATACGGTGCTGGCGGCTGTTGCCGCACTTGGTCCTGATCGGTTTGCCCATCGGTTTGGTGCTGTTGGCCAACGGTACCGGCGCGGTGGCGCGGATCGGCCCCCCGGCTCTGACGCCGACACCGCGTGTGCTTGCACCGGCACAGGACGCCCCCAAGGCGGCGGCGCGCAGGGTCGTCTGGCTGATCTTCGACGAGTTCGATTATCGATTGGGGTTCGAGAAGCGCCCGGACGACGTGCCGCTTGAAACCCTGGACGCCCTTCGAAAGTCGAGCTTTTTCGCCACCGCCGCCGTTTCGCCCGCCGCCGCGACGACGATTTCGGTACCATCTCTGCTGATCGGAGAGACGGTCGCGAAAACCGACGTGTTGAACGATGGCTTCCAGGTCAGGATCGACGCCTCGAAACCCGGCCGCGCCTGGTCGGAGATGTCGAACATCTTTGAAAGCCAGCACCGAGCCGGACGCCGCGTCGGCGCCTTCGGTCAGGATTTCATCCCCTATTGCCGGACCTTCGCGGACCGAATGCGCCGGTGCTGGGAAATGAGCCGAGACTGGGAACGCCCCTCCGGCGTGGTCGATCAATCCCAACAGTTCTTGCGGCGGGCCATCAGCTTCGTCCCCGTGGTCAATCGGTGGCTGGTTCCCGAATTTTTCGATCCTGGGCTGCGCTACGAGGCATTTGCCGACACGATTGATCGTGCGGCGGGCGATACCGACCTGGATTTTGTCTACGCCCACTGGATGGTCCCGCACACGCCTTATGTGTTCGACCGCCATACGAGACAGTACGTGGGAGCCGTCAACGAGGACTCCCATGACCGGTATTTCAGCAACATGGTGCTCGCCGACATTCTGATTAAGCGAACACTGGCGGCCTTGCGCGCCGAAGGCAGTGCCCGAGATTGGGCACTGATCATCAGTTCAGATCATCATTGGCGGCGCGCCGCCGAGCACTACGACGGCGTCAGCGATCCTCGGGTGCCATTCATCGTTCATTTCCCGGATGACCCGGAGGGCGGCCTGATCCATGACCGGGCCCTGCCGACGGTTCTGACGCGTGATCTGGCGGAAGCCATTCTAGACGGGGAGGTCCAAGACCATCGAGGTGTTGCAATGTTCATCGAACGTTGGCAAAAGGGGCGTGCGCTCGCCACGAAACAGTAGTGATTTTCATGCTTCGCCTCGCCGTTACCATCCCCGCCGCCTTCGCGCTCGCCATCGTCGCGACCGGGCCGGCCTATGCTTACCTGGACCCAGGCACCGGAACCTTCATCCTGCAGATCCTGGCAGCCGGTGTGGTCGGTGGGCTGTTCTACATCCGGCGCATCGTTGAGACGATCAAGGGTTTCTTCATCAAGCAGGATTCCAAGCCGGACTCCTCTCCTTCTGAATGACCGGCGCGGCGCGCTCCATGCTTAGATCCTTTCGTGACCCGGACGGCCGTGTCGTTGTCGAGGCTGAGGCTGTCCTGCGCTTCGTCGCCCCACACGCGTGGCAGGTCCTGGAACGGTTCCTGGCGTCGGACGAAGGCAAACGCCGGGTCGATGCGGGCGAGGTGATCGCTACCAGGCCATGCGAGGGTGCCGAGCAAAATAATGTCCGGGACCGGCACCCGGAAGACGTTGCGGCCTTCGGTGGCGCCGACTGCGTCATTGTCCGACACGACCGTGTCCCCTTCGCCACCTATCCATACGAATGGCCGCCTGGCATGCTTCATGCGGCGGGCCGTTTGACCATCGCGCTTCACGCGTCGTTGCTCGCGGACGGTTATGGCCTGAAAGACGCGACGCCGTTCAATGTGTTGTTTCGCGGTCCCGATCCGGTGCTCATCGACGTGCTCTCCATCGAACAGCGCGAGGCGGGCGATCCGTTGTGGCGGGCCGACGCGCAGTTCCTTCGCACCTTCATCCTGCCGTTGCTCGCCTACCGCAAGCTCGGCCTAGCGCCACACGAACGTTTCCTGGCTTCGCGCGAAGGCTGGGACCCGGCGGCGCTTCATCGGGCACTGGGGCCATTGCAGAGGCTGTCGCCGGGTACCTTTGGCACCGTGACCTTGCCGACTTGGCTGTCGCGTTCATCGAAAGCGGATGATGCGGATTTCTTCCGCGAACGACGCATGGATCCCGACCGCGCCGCTTTCACGCTGGAGCGAAACGCCAAGTCACGGGCGGGTCTGCTCAATCGGGTCGCGCCCGGCGCCCCCTCGGCGACCGCCTGGACCGCATACGAAAGCGACCTTCCATATGACGAGGCCGATCACCAGCGCAAGATCGACTTCCTGGCCCGCGCCTTCGCAGACCTGAAACCGGGTGCCGTCCTGGACATGGGCAGCAACACCGGCCGCTACAGCTTGATGGCCGCCGAGGCCGGCGCGCGCGTCGTCGCCATCGACAGCGACCCGGCGGTGGCGGATATTCTCTGGCACCGGGCCCGCGACGGCGGCGCAAACGTGCTGCCGCTGGTCGGCAACCTAGCCGCGCCCACACCGGCCACGGGCTGGCGAAACATGGAATGTGCTTCGCTGCTGGATCGCGCCCGAGGTCAGTTCGACATGGTGCTGGCGCTGGCGCTGTTCCATCATCTCGTGGTGACCGAGCGTGTTCCGGTGGCGGATGTGGTCGGCCTCTGGGCCGAGTTGACCCGCGGCCACGCGGTAATCGAATACGTGGATCCCACGGACAAGAACTTCCGCCGCATCTCGCGCGGGCGCGACCACCTGTACGAAGGCCTGGACGTGGACACCTTCCGCACAGCCCTGGCGGCACATTTCGAAGTGCTGGAGGAACTATCGCTCGGCGGCGGCGTCCGGGTCATGTTCCGTCTCGCCAAGCGGGCCTGAGCCGGCTTTCCGGCGCGCGCACCCTACCGTCCAAGGCAACGCGGGGGCTATAATGCCGCATCGATTTCGCTGATATGGAGGATGCAGGTGTTGCGAACGGCGATAGCTGCTTTCCTGATCCTGAGCGCGGCGCTTCTGGCGGGTGATATTGAGGCCGCACAACGATCCTGCCCGGCGCCCGAACAAGCGCCGAAGATCGTCCTGAAAACCGATCGTGGGCGGATTGCCAATCATAATGGCCATTCACGCGCCCAACTGACCAAGATGCAGCGCCACCAGCGCGGTTCGGCGACCATCAACGGGCCCGGTTGGAAGCCCGTCGGACTGACGGTGACCGACCTCAAATTTTCGCTCAAGGTGCAAATCAACGCATTGCCAATGGCGCCTCGGCAGGTCTGCGCCGTCCTGGTCAAGGCCGACGCGTTTTTGGGCTACGACCGCCTGGATGTCTATGTCGCGCGCCGCTACCGTCCGGGCAGTTGCCACCACCGCGCCATCATCGACCACGAGAACAAACACGTGGCGATCTTCCGCCGCACCCTCGATGCCTACGGACCGCGCGTCGACCGGCGCCTGCAACGCGAGGCCGCGGCCCTTGGCACAATCCGCGCCGCCACTCCCAAGGCCGCCGCAAACATTGTCCACAAACGCTTGAGTTCACGGGTGCAGCCGCTGTTCGACCAGATGAACCGGGAAATGGATGCCGCCAACGCGCGCCTCGACACGCCGGCCGCCTACCGGCGCGAACAGGCCCGTTGCGGCGGCTGGTAGCACTAGGGATCACGGACGTTAACCAAGCGGTTACGCATAAATGATTTACTTGATGCCAAGTGTGTCGCGGAATTCTATGATATGTCATGGGATTCATGCGATTTGTCAGCAACGACGACGATCGAAAAAATGAGCACTGAAGTGCCAGAAGAGACCGAAACGGAAGAAGCGAGGCTGGTTCAGCTTGAGATGCGCCAGCTCAAGGAGACCGTCAATGCGTTGCGCGACGAATTGGAGCGCGCGCAGGTCGAAAAAGAGCAAGGCATCACCACGGCGCGCTCGGAATCGGTGGACGAGATCAAGCAACTGAAAGATACGGCGCAGGCGCTTCGCGATGAATTGGAAAATATGCGCCACGCCGGCGAACAGCGCGTGCAGGAGGCCGTTTCCACCAACGCAGATGAGATCAAGCAACTCAAGGAAACGGCGCAGGCACTGCGCGATGAAATGGACATCGTCCGCGCCGACAAGGAAGACTCGGTGCAAAAGGCGGTATCCACGTCGGCTGATGAGATTCGCCAGTTGAAGGCGACCTCCCAGGCGCTCCGCGATGAACTGGACGGCATCAAGTTCACCTATGAGGACAAGCTGCAGGAACTTGAACGGTCGGCCCGCGACGAAACTGGTCAGTTGCAGCAGACCATCGCCAACATGCGCGATGAACTCGAGGAACGCTCGGCGCGTATCACCGAGTTGGAGAAGCTGGTGCCACAACAGAAAAATGGCGCCCGCCCCAGAAAGGTCGCGCGCATGAAGCCGACGCCGCCTGCCGAGGGTGCGGCGCAGGAGGCCAGTGATGGCTAGCAGCATCCGCGCCCGCTCCGCGGCCAAGCGATCGCCCCGCCGACGTCCGCGTGCCGTCGACGCGCCAGCTGTCGAACCCGCCGGTGACGAGGAGACCAAGGGCAAGAAAAAACTCGACCGCATGACCATGCTGCGCCAGGCAGACCGAAAGCTGAAGCAAGCGGAAATGCTGCTCAACGTGTCCAGGCGGGTCGCGGCCATCGAAAGCCTGGACGAGGTATTGGAAACCCTGGTGGAGATGACGACCTGGGAACTGGCGTCCGAACGCGGCACCCTGTTCCTCAACGACGCCTCTACGGACGAACTGTATTCACGCTTCGCCCAGGGCAATTTCCAACGCGAGATCCGCATTCTCAATAACTCGGGCGTCGCCGGCGCCGTGTTCACGTCCGGCGAGGGCCTGATCATCCACGACGCCTACGCGGACGACCGCTTCAACCGCACGGTGGACGAACAGACCGGTTTCCGCACGCGCAACATCCTGTGCGCCCCGGTGCGCACCGTGAAGGGCGACATCATCGGCGTCATCCAGGTGCTGAACAAGAAAAAGGGCGAGTTCACCGAGGAGGACCTGAACCTGCTGGAGGCCATGACCACCCAGGCCTCGGTGGCGCTGCAAAGCACCCAGTTCGTGGAGAAGATGAAGAAGTCCCGCGAACAGGAGATGGAGTTCCTGGACATCGTCACCGACGTTACGTCGGAACTGGAACTCGGCTCGTTGCTGACTAAGGTGATGAGCGAGGCGACGCGGATGCTGAATGCCGACCGCGGCACCCTGTTCCTCAATGACGAAAAGACTAACGAGCTGTTCTCCCGGGTCGCCATGGGCGATACACTGGGCGAAATCAGGCTGCCGAACCATCTTGGCATCGCTGGCGCGGTGTTCACGTCGTCCCGCTCGGTCAACATTCCGTACGCTTACGCCGATCTCCGGTTCAATCCCAGCTTCGACAAGCAGACTGGGTTTTTCACGCGCTCCATCCTGTGCGTGCCGGTGACCAATAAGGACGCAAAAGTCATCGGCGTCACCCAGGTTCTGAACAAGCGCGGCGGGCCATTCAACGAGGAGGATGAATCCCGCCTCAAGGCGTTCACGTCGCAGATCGCCATCGCGTTGGAGAACGCCAAGCTGTTCGAAGACGTCCAGAACATGAAGAACTACAACGAAAGCATGCTGGAGAGCATGACCAACGGCGTCATCACGCTGGACGAGGACGGCAAGATCGTCACCTGCAACGCCGCCGGCCACCGCATCACCCACACCACGGCGGAAGAGATCATCGACAAACCCGCCGAGGAATTCTTCATCGGGCCCAACGCCTGGCTGATGGAGAAGGGCGCCAAGGTCGAGGAAGAAGGCGTCGGTGACATCGCCGTCGATGCGGAACTGGAATTCGTAGAAGGCGAGAAGGTCTCGTGCAACGTCACCACGTTGCCGCTGTTGAGCCCGGAGGAAAAGAAACTCGGCCTGATGTTCATGATCGAGGACATCTCCAGCGAGAAACGCATGAAATCGACCATGTCGCGTTACATGGACCCGGGCCTTGCCGATCAGCTTTTGGCTGGCGGCGACGACGCGCTGGGCGGCATGGCGGTCGAGGCGACGGTGCTGTTCTCGGACGTGCGCGGTTTCACGACGCTGACGGAATCCCTCGGACCGCAGGGCACCGTCAAGATGCTGAACGAATACTTCACCATCATGGTCGACTGCATCTCGCGCGAGGAAGGGATGCTCGACAAATTTATCGGCGACGCCATCATGGCGGGCTTCGGGGTGCCGATCCCACATGACGACGACGAAGATCGCGCCATGCGCGCCGGCATCTCCATGATCAGCGAGCTTTGGGAGTGGAACAAGGAACGTGAAGCCCGCGGCGACATGCCCATCGACATGGGGCTTGGGCTGAACACGGATTCCGTGGTCACCGGCAATATCGGCTCGCCCAAGCGCATGGATTACACGATGATCGGCGATGGCGTGAACCTGGCAGCGCGTCTGGAATCGGCCTGCAAGCAGTATTCCGCCCGCATTCTCATCTCCAGCTTTACCTATGATAAACTGAAGGGAACGTACCGCATCCGCGACATCGATCGGGTCGTCGTCAAAGGCAAGACCGAGCCCGTCGAAATTATGGAGGTCTTGGATTTTCACTCCGACGAGACGTTCCCCAACCTGATGGATGTCGTCAACCACTTCCAGGCCGGCCGCCAGCATTACAACAACGGCGATTGGGACCGCGCTATCGGCTCGTTCGAGGAATGCCTGAAGGCCAACCCAAGCGACAAGCTGTCGCAGACTTACGTCGAGCGCTGCGCGGCCCTGAAGGCGGACCCCCCACCCGATTGGGACGGTGTCTTCGTGATGACGTCGAAATAGCGACGACGAACCAACCGAGTTCCATTGTTCCCTCGGCAATGCTGCATTGCAAAGTTCTATATTGCGCCGCAGCAAATTTATCTTGAGAATCACGATGTGCTGGCCCGATAGACGGGTCGCGGGGGTGGGCACGGGAAACCGGCGGCCACGATGACGACACGTAATCTCGATAGTTTGTTCGCACCAAAGTCGGTCGCCGTGATCGGCGCGACGCCGCGCGAGGGCGCCGTCGGCAACATCTTGATGCACAACTTGCTGGAGGCGGGCTTCGAAGGCCCGATCATGCCGGTCACGCCGAACCACGAATCGGTCGCCGGCGTGCTGGCCTACAACAATGTCGGCGAGATGCCGCAAGTGCCGGACCTGGCCGTCATTTGCACGCCGCCAGCTTACGTGCCGGGCATGATTTCTGACCTGGCGACCGCGGGAACACAGGCCGCCATCGTCATTACGGCCGGGCTGGAACATCAGGAAACGGCGGATGGCGAAACCCTGGCGCAGAAGATGCTGGACGCATCACGGCCGAACCTGCTGCGGATCCTGGGACCGAATTGCCTGGGGTTGCTAGTGCCGGATATCGGTCTCAACGCCAGCTTCGCGCATCGACCAGCCCTGCCCGGCCACGTGGCGTTCGTTTCGCAATCCGGGGCATTGTGTACGGCGGTTCTCGATTGGGCACGGCCGCGCGACGTCGGGTTCTCGCATTTCATCTCGCTCGGCAACATGGCCGACGTGGACTTCGGCGACGTCGTCGATTACTTGGCCAACGACCCCGGCACCCACGCCATTCTTCTCTATATCGAAGCCATCACCAACGGGCGCAAATTCATGTCCGCCTGCCGCGCGGCGGCTCGAAACAAGCCGGTCCTGGTCATCAAGGCCGGCCGAGCCGCCGAGGGGGCCAAGGCCGCCGCATCGCACACCGGCGCCCTGGCCGGCGCCGATGCGATATATGATGCCGCGATCCAACGCGCCGGTATGCTGCGGGTTTTCGATATCGACGAGTTGTTCGCCGCGGTCGAGACCCTGGCCCGAGCGCACAAGCAACGCGGCGACCGTCTCGCTATCGTTACCAACGGCGGCGGCATCGGCGTCATGGCGGTCGATGCCTTGATCGCAGACGGCGGAGGCCTAGCGGAACTGGACGAGGATACGATTCGGGCCCTGGATACGTCCCTCCCCGAGACTTGGTCGCACGCCAATCCCGTCGATATCATCGGCGATGCGCCCGGCGAGAGATACGCCAACGCCGTGCGGACATTGCTGGACGCGAAGGACAACGACGCGTTGCTGGTCATGCACGCGCCAACTGCGACGGCGGACAGCGTCGACGCTGCGCGGGCGGTCATCGAAGCAACACGTGAGATCAAATCCAAGAACGTCCTGACCAGTTGGGTCGGTGGCGAGGCCGTCGCACCGGCACGAATGCTGTTCCAGGATGCCGGCCTGCCGACCTACGACACGCCGGAACAGGCCGCCCGCGCCTTCATGCACATGGTCAAATACCGGCGAAACCAGGAACTTCTGATGGAAACGCCGCCGTCGGTGCCGGAGGATTTCACGCCGGCCACGGAAACGGCGCGGCTAATCGTCGAACAGCGCTTGGCGAATGGCGCAAACATGCTGAACGAGCCGGAAGCCAAGGCGGTGCTCGCCGCCTATGGCATTCCTACGGTGGAGACCCATATCGTGGCGACCCCTGAAGACGCCGGTCAGAAGGCTGCTGGCATGGGATTCCCGGTGGCCCTGAAAATTCTATCCGAGGATATCTCTCACAAATCCGACGTCGGCGGCGTCGATCTGTTCATCGATTCCGAGGACGCCGTGGTCGCCGCGGCCAAGGCGATGCAGACCAACGTGGCGGCGCGGTGCCCCGAGGCCCGCCTGCAGGGGTTCACGGTCCAGTGCATGGCCGACCGCCCTGGCGCCCACGAGGTCATCGTCGGCGTTGCGGATGATCCTGTCTTCGGGCCGTCTATCCTTTTCGGCCACGGGGGCACCGCCGTCGAGGTCATCGGCGACCGCGCGATCGCCCTGCCGCCGCTGAATATGAACCTGGCTCGCGAATTGATCTCGAGAACCCGCGTATCCCGGTTGCTCGCCGGTTACCGCGACCGACCTCGGGTCGATATGGATGCCCTATGCGGGACCCTGATCAAGGTCGCGCAGATGATCGTCGACATACCGGAAATCGCCGAACTGGACATCAATCCGCTGCTGGTCGACGAAAAGGGGGTGCTTGCACTGGATGCCCGAATCAAGGTCTCACCGGCCTCGGGCGCCGGGGCCAGCCGCCTCGCCATCCGACCCTATCCCGGGGAACTTGAGGACACATTGGCGCTCGAAGATGGCGCCTCCGTCCTGATCCGCCCGATCCGGCCCGAGGACGAACCCGATCACTACGCCTTTCTGTCCCGCCTGAGTTCGGAGGATGTGCGGTTCCGGTTTTTCGGCCAGGTGAGAGCCCTGCCCCATACCCAGATGGCCCGACTGACGCAGATCGACTACGACCGGGAAATGGCCTTTCTTGCACGAACGGTCGAACCGGGGAGCCGGGACAGCGGAGAGACCCTCGGCGTTGTTCGAACGGTGACCGACCCCGACAACGACCATGCCGAGTACGCCATCGTCGTACGGTCGGACATGAAAGGCCGCGGTCTCGGCCGACGCCTACTGGAGAAGATGATTGCCTATTGCCGGTCGCGCGGCACCAACCGCGTCATCGGCCAGGTATTGGGCGACAACAAGGCAATGCTCGGGCTGTGCAAGAAACTAGGGTTCGCAACACACGCCATTCCGTCCGAAGGCGTCGTCGAGGCAACACTCGAACTTTGAATGGTCGGGTGACGTTCTACTTGGTCGTCGCCACGAAGACGCCGTCCCAGCCCTCGCCCGGCGGGTTTTCCTTGAACTCGAGCAGCCGGGTTTCATAGAGGTCGTAGAAACCGTCGATGTTGTGCGACCCGCACAGGATGCGGCATTCCTTCAGATACTTCGTCGAACGGTCCCAATCCTGGGCGCGATAAGCGGTAATCATCTGATTGTGGATGCGCTTCAACTGACGGAAATCGGCGTCCTGCTCAACCTCTTCGTCCCCGAGGAGGCAGTAGATGGTGACGGCTTCGGTCTTACCCTTGACCTTGATCGAGTCGAGTTCGAGCGTCGCCAACTCTGGCACCTGCTCGTAGGTGCTTTCGCCGATGACAATATCGACGCCGTAGCCCTTGCTCTGGCCTTCTAGCCGCGCCGCCAGGTTGACGGTGTCACCAAGGACCGAATAATCGAATCGTTGGTCGGACCCCATGTTGCCGACCACGGCCTGGCCGGAGTTGAGGCCGAGCCCGACGCGCAAGGGAACGTGCAGACGACCTTCCTCCTCTGCCTCGATCTCGAGGCGATCGTTCAACGGTGCGATATCCGCAAGCATGGCCAACGCCGATATACAGCCATTGTAGGCGTGGCGCTCGTCGTCAAGCGGCGCATTCCAGAACGCCATGATGCAATCGCCCATGTACTTGTCGACCGTACCCTGGCGCTCGAGAATCTCGTTGGTCAACGGCGTCAGCAGCTTGTTGATGAGCTTGGTCAGGCCGACCGCGTCGAACTGTTCGGAAATCGTCGTAAAACCACGCACGTCGCAAAACAACAGCGTCAGTTCACGCTGCTCGCCACCGAGTTTCAACTCGCCCGGGTTCTCGGCGACGCGCGAAACCATGTCCGGCGACAGATACTTGGAGAACGCGTCCCGGGTCTGGCGTCGTTCGGCTTCCTCGCGGGCATAGCCCGTGTAGGTCATGGTCATGTAGATGACGGCCACCGAGATGATGGCGAAACTGGCATCCAGCAGCAATTGCTGTTCGGCGAACAGATACCAGGAGAACCCGCCCGCCCCGACCGCCGTGCATGCGAACAACAGGAACGTCCACTTGGCACCGATCCACGGCACCAGGACGATCAGCAACAGGCCACCGACGAAGATGAACGAAAGTTCCACCGCGTCCGCGTAGTTGGGGCGCGTCAGATAGGCCTTGTGGATCGCCGATTCGACGATCTGCGCGTGCACCTCGACCCCCGGAATCACCGGCTCCGTCGGGATGGCGCGAATATCCAAGAGACCAACAGCCGACGTGCCGAGAATGGTCAGCTTGCCGGCGATCATTTTCGGATCGGCGGTGCCGTCGAGGATGTCCTTCGCCGGCACGTATTTGGCCTTGTCGCCGCGCGAGAAGTAGGGATAGACGCGACCATTCCGGTCGGTCGGTATGCGCAGCCCCTTGGCGATGGAGACCCGTTCCATGCCGGCCGCGTTGATCTCTGCCAGGATGGTCGGACGGCCGGTCGCCACCCGCAGCATCTCGACGGAAAGTGCCGGGAATAGCCCCTTCTCGTGCACGAACAACAGCGGTACGCGTCGAATGATGCCGTCTTTTTCGGGAATGATCGAGAAGATGCCGTGGCCGCCGAATTTTCCCTTGGCGGCGTCCTCGACGACCTTGACGTTGCGCACCAGGGCCGGGAAAGCCGGCAGGAACGCCTGCGGCGGCGGCACATCCTTGGATTTCTTGCGGATGGCTACCGATTTCTTCACCGGCGGTGCCTGCGTCCCTTCGGACGCGCTCCAGCGCCCGGCCTGCCCCAGAACCACGCGGCTCCGCTTGATGATATCCGCGAAATACTGGTCGTTGCCCTTCAACTTCCTCAGCTTTTTCTTGGTTTCCTCGTCAAGTCCAGCGACGGATTCAGCGATGGATTGCGGATTCATCCTGTCAGGTTCGGCGAAGACAACGTCGAAAGCGATCAGCACGGCCTTCATGGCCATCAGATTGCGCACCAGGTCGCCGATGGTCTTGCGGTCCCAGGGCCATTGGCCGATCTCGGCCAGGCTGTCTTCGTCGATATCGATGATGGTGACAGGCTTCTGTGCCGGCGGCGGAATCTCGCGCGGCTTCGTGTCCTGATAATAATCGAAGACCTTGAGGCGCAGGAACTCGATCGGATACGGATCGATCACCGCCAACACCATCGCACCGATCATCAGCGCCATGCCGATCATGCGGTCGAGACTGAATATTTTACGAATGATCTTCAACGCGAATGCCCCCTGGCGCGGCACCTGGGTGCCACTTTGCACAAAGCGTAGCAAATTCCCGAGCAGTCGTATAGCCGCTGCGTCGCCGTTCTTGGCCCGCTTTACACAACATGAAAATGCCACAAAAGGACGAGACCTTGCGCGCATGGTGCTTCGTCCGCGCCAAGTGTTGTGCTAAGAAGGGGAACAATTGTGGACCCTGAATGGCCCTGATGGGCGCTATCGGACCGGATCGAGCACGGATTTTATGGAAGGTGCCAGTAATCGGGCGTGGCTCAAGCCTTTCCTGACGCGGCTGAAGCCGATTTTCAGGGAAGTGCTGGCGATGAGCCTGTTCGTCAACCTCATTGCCCTGGTCACGCCGGTCTTCACGCTGCAGGTCTATGACCGGGTCGTCGGAACGGGCGGGATCGCCACCTTGTGGGGCCTGCTGGTCGGCATGATTTTCGTCGTCGTGTTCGACATGGTCCTAAAACAGACCCGCTCCAAGATCATGCAGACGGTGGCCCTCCGGATCGATGTCCTGGTCGGACGACAGTTGTTCGACAAGCTGATGAGCCTGCCGCTCAACCACCTGGAGAGCAAACCGGCGAACTTCTGGCAGTCGCTGTTCCGTGACGTCGACGTGGTTCGCAATACGCTCTCCGGCGCGACGGCGCTGCTGGCATGCGACCTACCGTTCGTGTTCATGTTCTTCGCCTTGATCATCGTCATCGCCAAGCCGCTGGCATTCGTGTTGTTGGTGATCCTGCCGATCTTCATGTTCGTCGCTTGGCGCTCGGCCAGCGTCATGTCCGCCGCCAACCAGGCGGAACGCCAGAGCACCCAGGGCCGCGACGCCCTGATCGCCGAAATGATCCAGGGCCGGACGACCATCAAGGCCCTCTCCCTCGACCGCTCGATGCGGCCCTATTGGGAGGAGGCCCACGCCGAAAACATCGAACAGGCGATGCACCGGGGCTCCAAGACGGACTTGTATTCGAACCTGGGCCAGAGCCTGACCATGATCACCACAATCTGCCTGACCTCGGTTGGTGCCTACATGATCATCAACCAGGAACTGACCATGGGCGCGCTGATCGCCACCAACATGCTGAGCGGCCGCCTGCTCGGACCTCTCAACCAATTGGTCGGGCAGTGGCGGGCCTATAACAGCTTCCTGCAGTCGGTCGACCGGCTGGGCGAGATATTCGCCTCGCCATCCGAGCGCAGCGAGAGCGAAGTCAAGCTGGAGCGCCCGGAAGGCGACATCAAGGCCGAAGCGGTGACTTTCTCCTACAACGAGAATACCGCCCCCGTGGTCGACACCGTATCGGTGCACATCAAGCCCTGCGGTATTCATGCCCTGGTCGGTCGCAACGGCAGCGGCAAGACGACACTGCTGAAAATCCTACAGGGCCTCTATACGCCGACCAACGGCCGGGTGCTGTTGGATGGCGCCGACATCGCTCAGTTCACCCGATCTGAGCTGGCCAAATGGATGGGCTACGTGCCGCAGGAATGCGTGCTGTTCCAAGGCACCGTGCGCGACAACATCATCCATCGCCACCCAGAGGCCAGCGACGATGAAATCGTGTACGCGGCAACGGCGGCCGGCGTCCACCACTTCATCATCGACCTTCCGGACGGTTACGCGACCGACATCGGCGAGGCCGGGTCCAGACTTTCCGGCGGACAACGCCAGCGCATCGCCATCGCCCGCGCGTTGCTGGGGGACCCGGCGGTGCTGTTGCTGGACGAACCGTCGGCCAGCCTCGATCGTCAGGCTGAACAGGAACTGAGAAAGACCCTGGTCGAGATTTCCCAGCACCATACCGTCGTCATGGTCACCCACAGCCCAATCCTGCTCGCCGCCTGTGACGAACTTGTAGCGCTGGACAAGGGCAAGGTGGCGCTCGCCGGACCGTCGAAGGAAATCCTGCCGCGGCTATTCGGCCAGGCGCCGGGGCCGCAGGCGGCCGTGGCGGGCGACGGCGGGGGAGACGGTGCAGCCAAGCCGCGCCTGCCGGATGCGCCGCCGCAGGCGGCCGCCCCAGGTACCGCGCCGGCCGCGGCGCCGCCGAAACCGAAACTGGCGCCGAGCGCTCCTCAGAGCGCTCCACCGGGCGCCGCCAAACCGGCACCACCCCCGCCGCTGCCCGGACAGGCTGCTACGGCACCTGGCCCAGCAGCACCTGCTCCAGCGGCAGCACCGGCCGCGTCAGCACCGAGTTCCGCACCGCCGGCGAAGCCGCAAGCCGTTGGCGCTGGGCCCAGGCCGCTGGCGCCGGCGGCGGCCGGTGCGGCGACCACGGCTGACCCGAGCGTGCCCACCGGCGACATGTTCCGGCTGGGCGACGGCAAGTCTCCGTTGCTCGACGACCCCTATGCGGATTTAATCGACTCGGCGCGCGAGAAAGATCGTAAATCCAAGTCCGAAGAGGACGAAGCGATGGTGGAGGGTAAATCATGAGCCCCGATGCATCAGGCCAAATTTCTCAACCCGAAGCGCCACCACAAACACAAGGGGGCGACCGGCTGGACGCGTTGCTGATGCAGAACCCCCTGCCCGGCTGGCGCATCGTCGCCTGGCCGGTGATGGTCCTGATCGCCGTCGGCCTCACCTGGGCCAACTTTGCCAAACTAGACGAAGTGGCCGTCACCACCGGCGAAATCATCCCGCTGGGCAAGGTGAAGGTCGTGCAACACCTGGAAGGCGGCATTATCCAGGAGTTGTTCGTCTCCGAAGGCGACACCGTGAAACAGGGCCAGTCGTTGCTACAACTCGACGTCGCGTCGACCGGAACAAACCAAGAGGAACTGCAAGTCCGCCTGGACAGTCAGGTCCTGGTCAAGGCGCGCCTGGTGGCGGAGGCCGAGGGCGCCAATCTGGAGTTCCCCGACGACGTGGCGCAACGCCAGCCGGCCATCGTCGCAGCGCAGCGCCAAGCTTATCAGGCGCGAAAGCGCGAATTGAGCTCGACCCTTTCGGTGATGGGCCAGCAGGTCAAGCAGCGGGAACTCGAGGTCCAGGAACTGAACGCCCGACGCAAGGCCGTGGGACGCAATTTCAAACTGGCGTCCGAGCGCCTGAAAATGTCCAAATCGCTGCTGGCCGAAGGGCTGACGGCGAAGATGGAGCACCTGGAACTCGAGGCCGAGGTGGAGAACCTCGACGGTGAGATGAAAAGCCTCGCGCCGGCCTTGCCCAAGGCTCAAGCGGCGATCTCAGAATCACGCCAACGCCTGGAGGAAACCGAAGATCGTTTCCGCCGCGAGGCGCAGGACGAATTGGGCCGGACCGAACAAGAGATTGCCCGCATCCTGGAACTTCTGGCACAGGCCACGGCGCAAGGTATCCGCGCCGAAATCAAGAGTCCCATCGAGGGCATCGTCAAGAATATGCGCTACAACACCATCGGCGGCGTCGTCCGCCCGGGCGAGCCGATCCTCGAGATCGTTCCCACCGGCGAACAATTGGTCGTCGACGTCAAGCTTAACCCCATCGACCGCGGTTATGTCACCGAGAACCAGAAGGCGGTGGTCAAGATCTCGACCTATGACTTCGCGCGCTACGGCGGCCTCACTGGCTTCGTCAAGCAGGTGGCGCCTGATTCAAGCACCGACGAGAACGGTGCGCCGTATTTCCAGGTCATCGTACAGACCGATAAGAACTACCTGGGCGATACCGAGGGCGTCCTGCCCATCACCCCTGGCATGCAGGCAACGGTGGATATTCATACCGGCCGCAAGACGGTTATGGACTACCTGATCAAACCGGTGCTCAAACTGCGCCACGAAGCATTCCGCGAACGCTGAGCGGCGGTGAGGCAATTCGCCGCCGGTTTACCGATCGTTAGGAACGACGCCGTATGGTCTCTACCTAACGATTTGGAGCCATTGTGATTTTCAGTGTAGTCTACACCGAATCGCCCTGGCTCTATTGTTGGATGCTGGCGGCAAGAAGTTACGAGGAATTCGTGGGCACGGCTGGTGCGCCATGAGCGGCCGGGAACGCACGGGTACGGGATAGAATATGTCGTTTACGACCATTCTGGGAGTGATCGGGGCTCTGGGCCTTTTCATCGGCTCGATCATGCTCAGCACGGACAACTACTTTATCTTCGTCAGCGGCGCCAGTTTGGTCATGGTTTGCGGCGGCACCTTTGCGGCCACGTTCATTTCCTACGAGCCGCGCTATGTGCTGTTGTCGCTCAAACTGATCTGGCGCATCGTGATGTCGCCCAAGGTCGGACGCAACGTGTTGAAGAACGAGGTCGGCCGCGTCATCCGCTGGGCCTACACGGTCCAGAAGAAGGGGGTGCCGGCTCTTGAGGCCGAGGCCATGAAGGCGACCAAGGGAGACAAGTTCCTGCGCTTCGGCGTCGAGATGGTCATCAGCGGCTACAACGGCGAGGAAGTCCGCGAAATCATGACCAATACCATCGAGACCACGTTCGGCCGCAACACCATTCAGGTCGATATCCTGAAGAACATGGCTTCGGCGGCACCGGCGTTCGGCATGATCGGCACCCTGATCGGCCTGATCATCATGCTCGATAATATGGGCGGCGATCCTTCGGCCCTCGGCAAGGGCCTGGCGGTGGCGCTGTTGACGACCCTCTATGGCGTATTGTTCTCGCGCATCATCTTCCTGCCGGCGGCGACCAAGATTCTGCAGCGCGAACAGATCGTCCGCTTCCGCAATTACCTGATTGCCGAGGGGCTGGCGTTGCTGGCTGACAAGAAAAGTCCGCGCTACATCCAGGACAAGATGAACAGCTACCTGGATCCGGCCATCCACTTCAACATCGACAAGATGAAGAAGTAACGGCGCCCCGCCGCGGCGAGAGTCCCGGCCCGGCGCCACGATCACGCGGAGGATCGAGTGGCGGCTCCACAAAAGCAGGAAGAATGCGAAGAAGTTGAAGACTGGCTCGTCACCTATGCCGACGCCATCACGCTGCTGATGGCATTCTTCGTCATGCTGCTGACCTTCGCGGAATACGACATCCCCGCGTTTGAGGAATTGAAAGAAGCCCTGGCCGAAAACGTAGGCAAACGCGATGACGAAGTCAGCCCGACCAAGCAATTGAAGGTCGAACTGGAGGATGTGGTCTACGACATGCAGGCGGACCAAGTGGTTACGGTTACCGTGGACAAACGTGGCGTGGTCATCGAATTGAACAGTTCCGCATTCTACAAACCTGGCTCGGCTGAAATTCGTGAGCAAGCCATTCCGGTGCTGACGAACATGGTCGAAATGCTTACGTCGCCAAAGTACGATACTTATTCTATCGAGGTCGAAGGCCACACGGATGACATTCCGATCAAGACCAAGATGTTCCCATCCAACTGGGAACTCTCCGCCGCGCGCGCGACCACGGTCGTCAGATTCGGTATCGCGCACGGCCTTGATGCGCGCAAGATGAAGGCCTCGGGGTTTGGCGACACGCGCCCCAAGGTGCCCAACCGGGACGCCGAGGGCCAGCCGATCAAAGAGAACCAATCGACAAATCGCCGCATCGCCGTTCGCGTTGAACCCATGTCCCTGGACGAAAAGAACGCCTATCTGGATCTCCGGCGGGCGGAGGAGATGGCAAAACTCGCCAAGGAACGGGCAGCGGAACTGGAAAAGCGCAAGAAGCAGAAGGAACAACAGCAGTCCGGCGGCGTCCAGCAACCTGCTCCGACACAGCAAGTTGCCCAGCCTCAAGGTCAAGAACAGCAGCCGGCGCAACCGGCCCAATAGGGTCTAACACCTGGACCTACCGAGGCGCCCGATTGGGCGACCATCCACGCCAGTACAACCACGCACTCGCGGAGTACAGTCCGTCAAGCTTCAGCAATGTCAGAGGCGCCCAGGGTCGTTCGTTTGCTACTCGACGATGACTTCCATGCCTTCGCGCGAAACGAAATTACCCTCCCAAGCCGCCTCGGCCTCGGCGGCGAGGTCATCCATGAAATCGTCCGTATGGTCCGGATCATGGTGGAAGATAGCCAGTCGTTTCACGTTGGCCTGGCGGCACAGCGTCATGCCCTCGATCCACGTCGAATGCCCCCACCCGATCTTCGCCGGAAATTCGTCCTCGGTGTAGGTGCTGTCGTAGATGACCAAGTCGGCGCCCTCGATGATATCGAGGACGTTCTGGTCGGGCTGGCCGGGAATGTGTTCCGTGTCGGTTACGTAGACGACCGACTTGCCGCCATGTTCGACCCGGTACGCAGTGGCACCGTTGGGATGGTTGAGCGGCGCCGTGCGAATTCGGACCTGGGGTGACAGATTAAACGAGTCGCCGGCTTCGAAATCCTCGAAAGTCAGGGTCGCCTGCATGGCTTCCAACGGTACCGGAAACATGGGGTTGTGCATTTGGGTCGACAACACATCCTGGACTCCGCCCTGGTTGGTCAGGTGCCCCGCCATGATCCGCAAAGAGCGTTTGCCGTCATACGCCGGAACGAAGAACGGAAATCCGTTGATGTGGTCCCAGTGGGTATGGGTCAGTAAGAGGTGTGAATCGAGAACGTCGTCACGCAGGAAATCCTGCCCGAAGTTACGTATCCCCGTACCGGCATCCATAACGAAACGATGGTCGCCTGCATCGATTTCGATGCAACTGGTATTGCCGCCATATTTCATATGATCGGGCGTGGCGCACGCTATGCTTCCACGGACCCCCCAGAACTTTACTCTGATCGCCATGCGGTCTCTTTCTTCCCGTCGTAGGCGTCACGCCACTGCACCCCCCGAACATCGGGGCTTGAGCCCGCATCTTCCCCATTATCTCGGTTCACCAAAGCCCTGCGATGCCCTCAGGTTGCCCGTACCTCTACGGGGCATCCGACGGAAATACCGAGATCATCGGCGGCACTGCCCATGTTCACGGCAATCTCCAGCAAACCGTTAGCGTTTTCATAACAGAATGCGGACCCAGGTGAAACATCTGAAAATGTTCGTCCCGAAATCATTGGGATTCCGTTAAGAAATAGATTTTCACTAGGCTTCATGGTTTCGCCACGTATGCCTGTCACGGCATTGCCATAAGCGTCGATGTAAACGACTTCAGCCAGATCATCCGGCCATGTCGCCTCCTCCAGTTCGCCAACATCACATGGATGACACCACTCGGCTTCGCCATTCGGGATATCATCAGATGCGATCCGCGCTGCCACGGGTGCGAACAGGTCGCGCCCGTGAAAACTGGCGGATAATACTGGAGGAATCCAGTCAACCTTCCATGGTTCAACGCGGTTTGCGCGCCGGGCGACCATGGAAAACAAGCCATTGTCCGGACCAACGAACCATCGGCCGTCGGCCTCAATTGCCAGCGCCGCGCGGTCGCTGCCCACGCCCGGATCGACGACACCAAGAACGATGGAAGCGGGCGGGATAAAATCAACCAGCGCCGCCAGAAGGTAGGATGACCGCCTGGCATCAAAGCGCGGCGCGTCGGCCATCAGATCGAAGACGGGTACTGCCGGCGCCAACCGAGCCAGCGCCGCGTGGACCTGGCCGACGTAGGGACCGCCAATACCGAAATCGGTGAACAGTGCAATGGTCGGTACCGACACGTCACCCCCAGCGGCATTGAGCCCAACGGATCAGGCACAGGCTATAACGGGATTCTCCACGAAATGCGACGGTGGTTCGGTGCTGGATCGCGGCACGATGGTCAGGCCGGCATTTCCGCCGACATCGATTTAACCGCGCGTTCGACAGCCTCGAAGGCGCGAACCTCAAGTTGGCGAATCCGTTCGCGGCTGAGCCCCAATTCCTCTCCCAGGTCAGCCAACGTGCGCGGCTCATCCTGCAAGCGGCGGGCAGCAAAGATCAGGCGCTCGCGCTCGGGCAATGTTGAGATGGCGCGCTGCAGTAGAGAGCGACGCGCATCGTGCTCCTGCGACGCAGCCAAAGTCGCTTCGGGGGATGGCCCGTCATCGGTGAGTGTATCGATATACTCCAGACTATCTTCGTCCTCCTGGCCGACCTGCGCATTAAGCGACATATCGCGCGCGGCAAGGCGGCGATTCATGTTCATCACCTCGCTCTCGGAAAGGCCGACCGCGTCCGAAAGCAACCGGGCCTGGTCGGAGTCCAACTCGCCATTGTCGAGGATTTTCAACTTCCGCTTAATCCCGCGAAGGCTAAAAAACAGCTTCTTCTGCGAGGCCACGGTGCCCAACTTCACCAGCGACCAAGACTTCAAGATATATTCGGTGATCGCTGCGCGCACCCACCACATGGCATAGGTGGATAGCCGATTCCCCATGTCCGGGTCGAACTTCTTCACCGCCTTCATCAAGCCGATATTGCCCTCGGAGATCAGGTCGGCCACGGGCAGACCATAGCCCCGATAGCTCATGGCAATTTTGGCCACCAGACGCAGATGCGAGGTCACCAGACGATGGGCGGCGTCGACGTCTTCCTGCTCTCGCCAGCGCAAGGCCAGTAATTGCTCGTCCTCGCGGCTCAGCATGGGGAACGCCCAAATTTCGCGGAAATAGCGTGAGAGTCCACCGTCGGCAGAAACTGAGGGAAGTGTGGTCGCAGTCATGATCAACGATCTCCGGTTGGTGCGTCATTGGCGATGGCCCACGTGATGGTCCGGCGACGGTCTAGGCCGCCTCCTGACGCCCGTCGCATGACAGACGACCGCCCCTGCGGCCGAAAACGACGCGAGCTCGCATATACGCGAATGGATGAAAGATCGATCCCGACGGATTGCCGACAGGCTAGCGTGTCGGCGTACGTAGAGCGCAGTTTGCGCATGGCGATATCCTCCATTCGAAGCAATCCGCCGGTTTCGGCTCGCTTTCGCCGAGCCTTCGATGTCGAGGCCCCGAACGAGTGGCAGCCCCGATACTGAGGTAATGACATAATCGAAAATCGCCGAAAAGTCAATTATTTATCCATTTTTTCTCTATTGATAAGAAATTCCTCATATTAAATCATCTTATTCACATATTGACGCATTGACGACCAACATTGCGCACGCCGTGCCGGTCGGCGGCTCGCGCCAACATGTATAGGAAACAAGGTGAATGCGGCGAAAACGAGGCAGCGTTAGGCGAACGCCCGCAACGGCGTCGGCAACCTCTCCTGCTCGACCAGAAGGTCACCCAGGAAGTCGGCGAGCCGCCCCATGCCGGAAACGCCGGCGACAGACTCGGCATCGCTGTTATAGTTGGTGTTCGTGTTGACGTCGTAGGTATACGTGCGCCCCAGACTATCGGTAATGAACTCGATTCCCGCGACCTCAATATCGTTATCGCCGAGGAACCTTTCGTAACGGGCGATCTGATCCGGCGCGACATCGCCTCCTCGGGGCAAGACCTCGAACTTGGGTCGCGTTGAACTTCCGTCGGCAGGAAGATTGCAAACATCCGCGGGGCAGAGTTCGAACCCGTCACTGGTATCCACGCGAACCGCGTAATAGAAGCGGCCGCCGACGAACTCGGCGCGCGTGATTGAGCGGTCAGGCGCGTAGACGTACTGCTGCGCCATGGAAATACCGTCGACCGGCGGGCGATACTCTTTGCTAGCCACATAGGCCTCGAGGGCCGCGGAATTGTCGAACAGGCGGACACCGTCGCCCTTACCGCCACGATTGGGCTTCAGGATTACCGGCTCGTCACCAAACGATCCTGCGGCGCGCAACAAGGCATCACGACCAAGCGCGACGACACTACGCGGGGTGCGTACGCCAACCCGTTCGAGGCCTGCATACTGCGCGGCCTTGTTGATCTCCAACTGCAATCCGCGCGATCCGTTGGCAATTCGCCGACCATGGCCTTCGAGCCAGTTCAGCACCACCGCCGCAAGTTCGGGCGAATAGCGATGATCACGCGTATAGGACGACGCACTCATACGGTTGTAGAAGACGCCTTCCGGTGGCGTGGCCGAGATATCGACCTCGCCGCTGGTGAGGTCCCATTCCTCGAACGGCAAGTCGCGCTGGCGGAAGGCTTCGCGCAGCGGTTCGACCCAGACACCATTCTCGTGAATGACATAAATCTTCGACATTGTTTCGTCCTCGCTTTGGGCAGCGCCGGCGTTTGAATTCAAACGATGACGGCGCATTTATTTATTTTTCTCAGTTGCTTAACGACCGAACGTTGGGCATCGGCCGTGCTCGTAATTGCCAATCTATATGTAGATTAGCACCGAATACACATTTTGTGAATGTTAATTATGTGATAATGCAGAAAATAACTGTGAATTATTTGTCACAAATTCTATCGCATTTGAATGGGTAGATGGATTCGGGATTAAGAAGACGCCCGGACACGAGTCCGGCAAGGATTGAGCGCGGTTTATCGCGCCGTCGACGGCAGGTCAGCACCCGCGATCGGTTGCGTCTGTTGATCCGGACCAAGGTTCAATTCGTAATCCGGAAGCGGTGGTAGGGACAGGTTCTTGCCGTTGGCGATCTCGGCTTCCCGCTTTTGGCGATAGAGGCTGCGCATCGCCGCATAGAAATCGATCGACGTCTTCTTGATGTGATCCAGTTCATCGACGATACCGGCGAACTCATCCAAACCGCTCACACCAGTCCGCGAGTACGAAAGCTCGTCTTCGTTATTATTGCTCAAATAATAAGACAAGGGATCGAAAAACGGATCGACGACAAACTTACCAATAGCGTCGCGCGGATTGGATGGCCCAAGCAACGGCAGCACCAAGTAAGGCCCATCCTCAATGCCCCAAACGGCGAGAGTCTGGCCAAAGTCCTCGTCGTGCTTGGTCATGCCGATATCGCTGGCGATATCCGATACGCCGAGAATACCGATCGTGGAATTGAAGAGGAAGCGTACCAGGGTCTGCAGGGCACGATGAAGCTCGAACTGCAGGAGATCGTTGGCGAGCGTTACGGGCGCGCTGAGGTTATCCAGCGCGTTACTGAGGCCGGCCCGCATGGTTTGCGGGACAAACTCGTTGTAGGTCCGAGCGATCGGCCGGAACAGGATGTCGTAGACCGTTTCGTTGAATTCGAAAATCGACCGGTTGAAAGATTCCCACGGGTCGTTCACGTCGTCGATGCTGGCGGCGAGTTGGATCGTGGCGATCAGTACTGGCGCCCGATCACCGCTATCCGCGACCTGCACATCCGCCCCTTCGACCATGACAGCCCGCGATAACGGCACCGACGGGTCGTCCGCCGCGCGACCATAATCGTCAGCCTGCGCCGATCCACCAAGAAGCAAGATCGCAAGAGCAAGCGCGGGAACGACGCGAATAATCTTTGCCAGTTCCGACGCTATCGCCGAACGAAAGATCAGATCCATTTTTGACGGCTTCTCCCAGTCGCAACCTGCCGCTGTTGCTCACGAATACGTTCCGCCCGAGTGCGAACAAACCCGCGAACAACGACGCCGAAATAACTATTACGCAAAGTCGATGTCGCCCGCAAGCCATTACGCTGCCGGGATCGGCGGATGTTATTGATTTCTCAACAACATGCGGTCACGCTTGATGAGTTGCATCTGGCTTGTAGTTAATGTCATGTTGCGTCGGCGAACATTGGTCAGGAGGGGACGTTGCCCCTGATAAAGATTCATAAAGCATTGATATTAATTGTCTTATTTTTCGCCTTGCCGCCATTTGCCACTGCGGGCGAGACGCCGGACGTGGGCAAGGTCGTGCGCCAATTCCAAGTCGGCCTAGTAACGGTAATGCAGGACTCCGAAAGCCTGGGCGTCAAAGGAAGATACGAACGCCTCAGGCAAATCATAGGTAAAGCCTTCCACGCGAGAATGATGGTCCGAATCGCCACCGGACAATACTGGAATGCGTCGACGCCCGATCAGAAGGACGCGCTGGCCCATGCGTTCAGCCATATGAGTGCTGCGACGCTCGCATCGTTGATCGACGGCTATTCCGGCGAGAGGTTTGAATTTCTCGGTGACCAGGAAGGACCGCAGGGGACCCGCATCGTATCCACCCAATTGATCACCTCCGAGAATGCCACACACCAGATTCGCTACGTGGCGCGGCGCTTCGGCGACGGTTGGCGGCTCATCGACGTCATCGTCGATGCTGGCATCAGCGAACTTCGTGTCCGCATGTCGGAGTACAGGAAGACCCTTCAGGATTCGGGGGTCGACGGCCTGATCAACCAGCTTGAGAGCAAGGGAAATGAGTTGATGGCGAGTGCCAATTAGTGGTCGAAAATCTGTTCTTCGTCATATTTTCGCCTTTCCGGAGTGATCGACTGCGCTTACGCGCATGAATTCGCATCTCTCGGGCAGCCGTCTAGAAGGATGAGCACAAGGGTGAACGTGAAACATCGATCCGGGTGGATAGGGATTCTTCTGATCTGCATCGCGGCCTTTCCCGGCACGACCGCGACGGCCGGCAACTTGGCCGGCCCGGTCGCTGTCGTCGAGCGGCTGCACGTGGCGCTTCTGACTGCCATGCGCCAAGCGGAGACGCTAGGCGTGAAGGGCCGCTACAGGTTGCTTGAACCGACCATCGTCTCCAGCTTCGATTTTACGAAAATGGTGCGCATCATGACCGGCCGAACAACCTGGCGCGAGGCCGGTGATGGTCCCCGGAAGAACCTGGTCGACGCATTTTCGCGTTTCAGCGTCGGCAACTACGCAGCACAATTCAATGCCTTTAGCGGTCAATCCTTCGTCACCGTGGCCAAGGAAAAAGGACCGGGCAAAACGATGCTCGTGCGCACGCGCATCGATCAACCCAACGGCAAAGCCGTGGCGTTGACCTATGTCGTGCATGACAAGGATGGTCACTGGCGCATCATCGACGTGCTGGCTGATGCCGGCATCAGCGAATTGGCGCGGCGACGTGCGGAATATCGTTCGGTGATCAAGCGGGATGGCATTGACGGCCTGATCACCGTTCTCAATCGAAAGGCAGACCTTCTGACGGCGCAATAGTGCGGCGACGTGACTAGGCTCAATCACCCGCGACGATGTCTCTTCCGTTTTCTGGGCGCAGCGCATACAGCCCGGCGGCCGCGAACCCACATCCGATCCAGATGACTTCGCGCATGCGACGGATCAGCGCCATGCTCAACCCCGCCGTCGGTGAACCTGTAATGGCGCCAGTGATGACCACGAAAGCCCCCTCCTGCGCCCCAAGGCTGGCCGGGATAAAGAATGTCGCCGTACGCACCATCTGCGCCACTGCCTCGATGATCCAGGCATCCATGAAGGAAACTGGCGCGCCAACCAGCAGCATGACGACATAGACCTCGCCAATTCCCATAACCCAATTCACGAACCCGAGGGCCAGGGCCCACCAGAAACGTGCGCGGAAATGCACGAAGAACCCGGCGATCCGGCTCTCCATCTCACGCACGGTTTCGATCGCACGCGTAAAGCGCACCGACAAATTTTCCCGCCCCATCCAAACACCGATGCTGGAAGTCACCCGAAATCCTGGAACCAGCACCAACAGGACCGTGCCCAACGTCAATACCGCCAGCCCGATTCCTGCCAACATCTGGATTTCACCCGGCAGGGGCACGCCCAATATCATGAAAACGAAGCCGATCAGCAGGAAGCCGATCAGTGCCAACATATTCAGCGTGCGCGTCAGTACCAACGAGGCGATGCCGGTGGGATAGTCTACGCCAAAATGCTTGTTCAAAAGGGTTGCCTTGACGGGTTCTCCACCCATTCCAGCCGCCGGAACGACATAGTTGAACGCCTCGCCCGCCAACCGCACGACGAAGAACCGCCATGACCATTGCGCCGTTACCGGAAACTTCGTCACCGTCAAGAGCCAAGCAATGGAATCGCCCGCGAAGGCAGCGCCATGAAGCGCCAGGACCGCGGCAAACCCGATCCAGCCGACGGCCAGGACGCCGGCGGCGACCTCAGCCATATCCAACTGCATGACCACATAGGCAAACAACCCTAGTCCGGCAGCCAAATAGATGAACTTGAGTAGGCGCATGGCTATTCGCCCCTATCCTTCTCGGTTGCCCCGCCCAGCGCTCCCCCGCTGCCCCAGAAGCCCCGTGGCCAGTAAGGCCGGCGTCAGCACCAGTGTGCAGGCCAGGGTCAGTGAGATGGCAATGGTCAAAAGACTTCCCATGCTTGCCGTTCCAGGATGGCCCGAGATGGCGATGCTGGCGAACGAGCCGATGGTCGTCAACGCACTGTAGAATACGGCCCTGGGCGTAGAGGTCGTGAACGCTCCCATGGGCGACACCTCTTCGCGCTCGCGCCAAACAATATGGATCGTACTGGCGACACCAAGGCCGAACAGCAGAGGCAGGACGATGATGTTGGCGAAATTGAAGCTGAACCCAAATACCACGGCCACGGCACACGTCAGCATGCCGGCTAACAGCAGCGGCGAGAAGACCAGCACCAACTCTCTCCAGCCGGCGGCCAGCAGGACCAGGATCAGCGAGATGCCAATGATGGCAATGGCGCCCGCCTGGACGAAGGCACCAATCACCGTCCGCCCGGCCTCCAGGATGATTACGGGCGAGCCAGAGGCGCGCGGCGCAACGGCGCGAACGACGGCAACGAAGTGTTTCAGTGCCTCGCGGTCGCGAAGATCATCTCGCGGATTCACCCGCAGTCGAACCCTGCCATCAGTCGCGACATACCGCGAAACCACACTTGCTGGAAGATCGTCGAATGAAACCTCCTCGGCGGCCAAAGATTGCTTCAAATCGCCGATCCGACCAGGAAGGCGAACCATCAGCCGGCGTTCAAATTCGGCAGCGGCCGCGGCTCCTTTCGACGGCTCGGCCCCCAGCTCACCGATGGCCCGCTTCGCACGTGTCGCGGCCTTGGCGGCATTCTCGTCCCCCTGCCCCGACAACCGCGCGAGCGACGTGATCAGGCTGGCGAGAGCCGCCTGACGTGCGCCCTCGTCCGATGTTTCGGTGCTCGCACCACTCAGCGCCGGCGACAGGAATAGTGCCAGATCAGCAATGATCTCCAACTTTTCGTCCTGTTCGGTTGGAACGAAGGCGCTGATGTTCTCGACCGAGGCGACCTCTGGCAGAGCTTCGAGACGTTTCGTCAACGTGTCCGCCGCCAACCGATCCTTTTCAAGTATCGAGATTACATAGGGATTGGTGCGGGAATCGTTGATCAAGTCCAAAGTGGTGGCCACGGATTCTGTTGTCGGGTCTTTCAGATTCATCGGATCGAAATCGAAGGACGTGCGCTGCATGAGCAAGGCCGAAACCGCGGCCAGCACCAACGCCCCCCAAATCACCGCGCGTTCACGACCGTGAACCCAATCGGCAAGCCCGCTGACCCATGTGGAGTTGGCGCTCGAAACACCACCAAGGGCCGGCAGAATTTTGATCATCGCCGGCAGGAGGGTAAGGTTCGCGAACAAGGCTATGAACATGCCCGTACCCGCGATCAAGCCGAGCTCAGCGAGGCCTCGATAATCGGTTGGCAGGAAACCGTAGAACGCCAGCGCCGCGCAGACGGCACAGAGCGTCAACGCGCCGCCTAGTTGTTCGCCGGCCTCACGCAGCGCCTCCTCCTCGCCGACACCGGTCGACAATGCCTCGCGGAATCGGAGTACGAAATGAATTGCGAAATCGACGCTGAGACCGATGAACAACACGGCGAAAGCGACGGAAATCAAGTTGAATGTGCCAATTGCCAAAAGCCCGAACGACGCCGTCCACACCAACCCCACGATCAGCGTGACCAACGATGAAACCACCAGAACCCAAGAACGGAACGCCAAGGACAGCAAGACCAAGACCAAGGTCAGCGAAATCAGGCCGGCCCAGCCCATGCCTTCCTCGACGCTTTGCAGTTCCTCGTGATTGAGAGCGGCCGAACCCGTCAAACGCACGCGCACGCCCCGCTCCGGCGTCAGGCCGATTTCGCGAGTCAGTGTGCGGACCGCCGCCATCACATCGGCGGCCGGGCTCAACGATGCAAAGTCGATCGGCGGCTGGCTAACCAGGAATCGACGGTAAACGGTGTTCGCATTACCCTCACCCTCCTCACCCTGCATCAGGCGCTGCCAGGACATTTCGCTGAAGCGCCCCTCCCGCTGTGCCTCGGCGACACCGGCGACGGCATCCAGGAGCGGCACGACGGCGACCGGTGGCCCTGCCCTGCCCTCCAACACCGCGTCGGCGATCAGGTCCACCATATGGGCCAATCCGCGCAGGCTGGGGTCTCGCCATAGCGCCGACAGAAACGGCTGCGCCTCGGCCAGACGGTCGGCCAGATCCTCCAATTCCCCAATTTCCAGATAGAGCAGGCCGTTCTGCCGAAAGAACGGCTCACCTGCAGGATCGTGGATGTGACCGAAGACTGTGGGCGCATCCCGCATGCGCGCGGCCAAGGCCAAGGCCGCGTCGTCGGCCAAATCGGGCGTGGCGGCCTCGACGACGATCAGAAGATTATCGGAAAATTGGGGGAATGCGTCGTCGAGTGCCTTGGAGTCGCGGCGAAACGGTAGTTCGGCGGACAACATATCCTCGTTGTCCGTATTGATGCGGAGCTGCGTCGACAACACGTACCCGCCTGCCGCGGTAACGGCGAGCGTCACAAGCAGGACGATGACGCCCCAACGATACGCAGTGGAGGTCCAACGGCCGACGCAACGTCGGAAATGCGTGGTAACGGACTCCAAGTGTCGCACCAACGGAAAGCTCCGATCAGGGGCACGCCAGCGTGCCCGATTGGCGTGCCCGGCTTATAAGCATCCACCGCATCCGCGGCAAGCCGCAGCGGCCTTTCGGCTGTGACTGAACCGAAGCTTGACCCCGGCGCGCGGAGGGATAGAGTTCGCGCCATGGCCATGAAAGAGCCTCCTTGGGACCAGCGGGCAGCTCGGATATTGGTGCGCCCGCTGATCGCCACGCCGGTCAAGCCAAACCAAATAACCGTCATGACAGCCGTTATCGCGCTCATCGGATGCGGGCTGCTGGCGACCGGCGACGTGGCCTCGGCCAATTGGGGGGCCGGACTGTTCGTCACGTCCCGGTTTCTTGATCATTTCGACGGCGAATTGGCGCGCCAGAAAAAAATGTCGTCGCGGCTCGGTTATTACCTGGATTACGCTGCTGGCGGCTTGAGCTACGGAGCGCTGTTCCTGGCGCTGGGCATTGCGTATCGGGATGGCTGGATGGGACCGTGGGCCCTCGCCATCGGCATCATGGGGATGGCTGCCGCATTGGTGTCCGTTTTCACCAACCTGGGCATCGACCGCGCCACGTCAGGAGAAGGTTCGCTGGATGCCGTTGGATATCCGGGATACGCGGGCTTCGAACTCGAAGACGGCATCTACCTACTGGCACCGGTCACCTGGATCGGATTATTGGAGCCCTTCTTCATCGCCGCCAGCGTCGGCGCTGGCCTCTACATCATTTGGTCGTCCTGGAACTTATGGCGTTTGCGCCGCCAACCGTCGTCGTAGCACGACAAAGAAGAGCACTGCGAATAGCGGCGCGCCGATGACGGCAGCCAGAAGCAACTGTTCCGACCAGCCCAGCCAAACCCCGACGGGCACCGCCAACATGGCGTCGTCTGGATCGAAACCACCGATGCCACCGATTTCGGCCGCCCTCTGGCCCTCTACTTCTTCGATCCTCATGACCACCCACAAAACGGCCGCAACCGCGATGCCAGCTAGCAGCCCCATGGGTAACGCCAACAGGCCAAATTGGCCTCCCGTGACCGACAGACCTAACCCCAAACCCATGAAGGCCATGGCGTTGCTCAGCGAATCGGCAATCAGATCGTAGCGATGCCCTTTCTCGCTAGTCTGGCCGGTCAATCGCGCGAGGTCGCCGTCGGCACGGTCAAGGATCATAGAGACAACGAAAATTCCGCCGCCGACGGCCAGCCACGGGTCGTTGCCGATGGCGAAGCAGGTGGCGGCAGAAATGCCGGTAAACAGCCTCGCGGTGGTCACCTGGTTGGGTGTCATTGTCGTGCGGGCTAGAGGCGCGGCCACCGTCATTCGGGCGATTCGATGGAACCAAGTGTTGTGGCTCATGGCATGCCCGCCACGGCGTCGGTCGCCGTGTAAACGATCATGGAATCCGTAGCCAGAATCTGGCGCCTGAACATGATGGGCATCCCGAGCTGTCCGTGGTGACGGCGCACAAACGGTAGGCTCGGGAAATACCCTCTAAAGGCATGCTGTTCAAGAAATCCGCAAAATTAGGTACTCGCATCCGGCAGCATGCGGCCGCCGGCCTTGATCTCCTCGAACGCGCCTGCAATAAGGCGCCGTCGAATAACCCGGCCGGAGCCCGACAAATGCTGACAACGCCCCGAATTTCCGTCGATGATTTCGCCGCGTTCGAACGCGACGGCTATCTGGTGATGCGCCAAGCCTTCGGCAGCCAAGACATGGCCGCCGTTTTCGACTGGTGCGGAGAAATCTTGGATGCCCCCGAGATGTCAGGCCGGCACTGGGTCTATCACGAAAAGAGCCTGAAGGTGGCGGAACAGGATTTGATTTGCCGCATCGAGAACATCGCCCCCTTCCACGAAGGATTCGCCGAACTGGCCGAGGCGCTGCGTCACCCGGTCGGCCAACTGCTGGGCGAAGAAGCGGCACTGTTCAAGGAAAAGATCAATTTCAAGATGCCGGGCGGCGACGGTTTCAAGCCGCACCAGGATTCACAGGCCGGGTGGGATAATTACGCCGAATTTTTCATCAGCGTCCTGGTCTGTATCGATGAGGCAACGTTGGAAAACGGCTGCCTGCAGATTTGCGGCGGCCACCACAAGCGCGGGCTGTTTCGCTCCTGGGAGCCGCTGACCGAGGGGGACATGGCCGAGATGAGCTTCGTTCCGGTCGAAACCAAACCGGGTGATCTGATCTTTTTCGACTGCTATGCGCCGCATAGCTCGGAGCCGAACATGAGCGAAACCACGCGCCGGCTCTACTACGCCACCTACAACCGCCTGTCGGAAGGTGAGCACATGGCGCGGTACTACGCCGACAAACACAAGAACTACCCGCCCGACATCGACCGTCAGACTGGTAAGGAGTACGTTTTTCGGGTCTGACGATGGCGTCCGCGCGTGGCGCGGCACCCGACTTGCCGACGATGATCAGCCGTCGCCGCCGACCGCCGGGCTCAGGTCGATATCCGGGAAATACTCCGCGACCTTCGGGTAGATGATCTTTTCAGCCCGGATCAGGTCGCTCGGAAAATCAATTTCGATCCATGGAGCACCGGTGATATCCTCGTAGCCGAACGTACCGGCGGGCGATGCCTTGAGCACATCGCGCATGGCTTCCTCGTAGGTCAATTGGTCGTTGCCGGTCTCCACATAACGTTCGGTCGCAGTTGCGACCATATCCGCGATCTCCGGCGACATCTTCATGAAGCCCGGCCACTCCCCGACATTGTCGTGGGGCTCGGACACCTGCTTGCCGAAATCGACGACCAGGCCATCGCGAATGCAGAGTTTCACCGGCTCATCGCCGGGCTCGTAGTTCCGATCGACCAGGAAGCAATTCGCCGCCGGTGCTTCAACAAGCCGCTGCAACATCGATGGGTGGTAGAGCACGTCCGCATCCATGAACAGGATATCGTTGCCCTCGCGCAGAACCTCACGCGCTTGCCAGAGCGAGATAATTGGCCCCTCGCGGTAGCGGGGATTGAAGATCGAGCGAACGAAACCAGCCGGCGCTACTTTCTCCGCCTCTGCCAGAAGGTCTTCCCTGCGATGGCCAACGACCAGAATCAGTTCGTCGATACCGCAATACCGAAGCACTTCGATATTACGTTCGAGCAGCGTCCGGCTGTCGAATCGCAGCAAGGCCTTCGGCAGTTCCGAGTTTTCATCACCGTAAAGTCGCCGGGCGAGGCCGGCCGCAAGCATGACTGCTTTCATCTATCCCTAATCCTCTGAATTAGGCATCTACACCGACATTCCGGGCAGCCGTCCCCTGCCTCGTGTTCGGGGCGCAACTTCTGCAAACCGAGCCAAAATGTCAAGCGACCGCCTGCACCGGCGAGTGTTCCGCTGGCACTCAGCCGAGGTACCCGTTCTCGCCGAACCACGTCACCGCATCGGCGATCGCCTGATCCGCCGGACGATGCTTGTATTCCAAGTCGCGCTCCGCCTTGGTGCTGGCGAAATACATGCGTTTTCTCGCCATGCGCACGCCGTCAACAGTGACGAACGGCTCATTCCCGCCGGTCAGACGGGTCCAGAACTCAGCGATATATGCGATCGGCATGATGGCCCCGTGGGGGATTCGCAACGTTGGCGCCCGCCCGCCCGTTCGTTCGGCGACGATTTCGAGGATTTGCGGCAAGGCCAGGTCGTCACCGCCGAGGACATAGCGCTCTCCGACCACCCCCTTCTCGAACGCCAGGATATGGCCTTCAGCCACATCGTCCACGTGCGCGACGTTGAGACCGGTGTCCACATAGGCGGGCATGCGACCCGACGCGGCCTCGACGATCATGCGCCCGGTGGGCGTCGGCTTGATGTCGCGTGGACCGATGGGGGTCGACGGATTGACGATCACGATGGGCAGTTGGCCCTCGGCCTGGAGTTGGCGGACCGCTTCCTCGCCGCGAAATTTCGATTGCTTGTAGGGGCCGATCATGTCGCTGAAAGAGACCGGCGTGTCCTCGTTTGCCGGCGTTCCGTCGCCATTGATGCCCAGCGTCGCCACGCTGGACGTATAGACCATGCGCGAGATTCCAGCGTCGGCGGCGGCCTGCAAGAGCTTCACCGAGCCGTCCACATTGGTGGCGAACATGTCCGCCGGATTTCGCGTCCAAAGACGGTAGTCGGCGGCGACATGGAACAGCCCGTCACATCCCTCCAAACGGTCGCTGAATGTTTCCGGCTGACGCAGGTCACCGGACACCCGTTCGATCGCCAGTCCCTCCAGATTGCTGAGATTGCTGGTCGCGCGATGCAGGGCGCGCACTTCGTGCCCGCGCGCCAACAGACGACGAATCACGGCGGCACCGACAAACCCCGTTCCTCCAGTGACAAAGATCATTCCCGCGCCTCAACCAGGGTAGAAAACGGCCATGCCCCCATTGGCCCGATTTCGACGGCGAAATCCACGGAAATCTACATAGAGAGTTACGTGGAGAATTACATGGAAATTGACGAAGAATTGATCTAATCAGACCTTTCTCTCCTCAAGAAGGATACCTATCTTGAATGAGAGGTGCGCTTGAAGCTGCCCGATGGCCCTTGGCGCCGAACCAATCGAGAAGCGTGAACCCATGGCAAAATCCCTTCAGGTCCTGCTCGCCAGCCCGCGTGGTTTCTGCGCCGGCGTCGAACGCGCGATCGAAATCGTCGAGCGCGCCCTGGAACTGCACGGCCCCCCCGTCTACGTCCGGCACGAAATCGTGCACAACAAGTATGTTGTCGAGACGCTGCGCGCCAAGGGCGCCGTATTCGTCGATGAACTGGACGAAATTCCCGACGGTGCCGTCACCATATTCAGCGCCCACGGAGTCGCCGAGGAGATCGAGGACGAAGCCGGTCGGCGCGATCTGCCCGTGATCGACGCGACCTGCCCGCTGGTCTCGAAGGTCCACAAGGAAGGCCAGAACCATGCCGGCCGCGGCCGCGAAGTGATCCTGATCGGTCATGCGGGTCATCCGGAGGTCGAGGGCACCCAAGGCCGCATCCCCGGTGGTGTGCTGCTGGTCACGGACCCCGAAGATGTCGAGACCTTGCAAGTCAAAGATCCGGACATGGTGAGCTATGTCACGCAGACGACCCTGAGCGTCGACGAGACGCGGGACGTCATCGAGGCCCTGAAGCAGCGTTTCCCCAATATTGTGGGCCCGGACGTGAAGGACATTTGCTACGCGACGCAGAATCGCCAGCAGGCCGTACGAGAATTGGCCGATCAGGTCGATCTTCTGCTCGTCGTCGGCGCCAAGAATAGCTCGAATTCGAACCGTTTGCGCGAGATCGGCACCGAATCGGGTGTGCCCAGCTATCTGATCGATGACGCCTCCATGCTTGATCCGGCATGGCTCAACGAAGTCGCCACCGTCGGCGTGACGGCTGGCGCCTCGGCACCTGAAAAATTGGTTCAGGACCTGATCCAGCGCCTCGGAGATTTCGGCCAGGTTAAGGTCCGAGAACTCGACGGTGTCGAAGAAAACATCACCTTCAAACTGCCCCGAACGCTGACCGACCAGGAAGTCGCTTCGTCCGGGGCGGCTGACTGAGAGAGGTTCCATGCCCGTCCCCCTGATCCAGCAAGTGCGCGTCGGTGCCTATATCACTGCTAAACGGCTGAAGGGAATCGAACGCTATCCCCTGGTGCTAATGCTGGAACCCCTGTTCCGCTGCAACCTGGCCTGCCCTGGCTGCGGCAAGATCGATTACGAGGACGAGGTACTGAACAAGCGCCTGAGCGTCGACGAGTGCCTGCAGGCGGTCGACGAATGCGGTGCGCCCATCGTTTCCATTCCGGGCGGCGAGCCGCTGATCCACAAAGAGATCGTGGAAATCGTCGAGGGCATCGTTGCCCGCAAGAAGTTCGTCTACCTGTGCACCAACGCGCTGCTGCTGGAAAAGAAGATCGACCAGTTCACGCCATCGCCCTACCTGACGTTCTCGGTTCACCTTGATGGCCTGGAAGAGCACCATGACACCGCCGTGGCCCAGAAAGGGACGTTCAATCGCGCCGTGTCGGCCATCCGCAAAGCCAAGGACCTGGGCTTCCGGATCAATGTCAACTGCACCTTGTTCAATCAGATGACGGCCGCCGAAGCCGCGGAATTCTTCGACTTCTGCACGTTCGACCTCGGCGTCGAGGGCATCACCGTGTCGCCGGGCTACGCCTACGAGCGCGCACCGGAGCAGGGGCATTTCCTGATGCGCAACAAGACCCGGGAATTGTTCCGCGAGATTTTCCGCCTGAAGGGCGACAAGAAATGGCGTTTTAGCCAGTCCACTCTGTTCATGGACTTCCTGGCCGGCAATCAACAGTACCACTGCACGCCATGGGGCAATCCGACGCGCAACATCTTCGGCTGGCAGCGCCCCTGCTACCTGCTGAGCGAGGGCTATGCGCCGACCTTCCAGGCCCTGATGGAAGAGACCGAGTGGGAGCGCTACGGCACCGGCAACTACGAAAAGTGCGCCGATTGCATGGTCCACTGCGGTTACGAGCCGACCGCCGTCGCCGACACCGTCGCCCATCCACTGAAGGCCTTGAAGGTCTGGCTTCGGGGAATCGACACCGAAAAACCGATGGTTCCCGATATCTCGCTCGACGATCAACGTCCCGCCGAGTTCGTGTTCGAGGGCCTGGTCAAGACGCTGTCGCAGCAGTTAGCCGAGCGGGAAGCGGAAGCCGGGACCAAGGACCGGAACGAGGCCGCGTAGGCGCTCCATCGCGCGGCCGTTGGCCGCCCCCAGTTTCAGATACGTCCCCAGCGTCCACGGGCGAACCATCAGACCCGAGATAACGGGCAGCAGGCTGATGCTGCCGTCCGGGCGAACCGCGTCCATGGCCGCCGCTGGGACCGCCGTGTCGGCATCATCGGCAACGACACGGACAACGACGAACGGCACCCCAGCCACATGGGTGGCCAAGGCCACGGCCTGACTTTCCATATCGACGACGACGGCGCCCGTGGAGGCGTTTGCCCGTGTTTTGTCCGCCGGAGAGGTCAGCGCGGCGTCGCTGCCCAACAAACACTCGCCAGCGTTGACGGGGCACTTCGCCTCCTCCAAGGCCCGAACAATCTCTTCTCGCCACGCCGTATCGGTCGGCCAAGCCTCACCAGCCGCTGAAACGACGCTCGCAGGCACGACGATATCGCCAGATTGCAGGTCATCGACCAGGGCCCCAGTGACGCCGAAGCTGACGATGCCACGACAACCCAATTCCAGCATCCCGGAGACCAGATCCGGCACACGATGCGGCCGCGCGCCTGCGCAACGGACAACCGGCGCCGGGTCGAAAGACATCAAGGGATCGAGGCAATCGGCCTCGGACTTCAGGCCGGTGATGACACCGACGGTGGACAATCAGATTCCGAACTGCGGTCGGCGTTTATTGCTTTTCTGCAGGTTGCGGAACCGGGCCAGAGTCCACAGCGGGAAATATGCGCGATAGCCGTGGTAGCGGAGATAGAAGACCTTTGGGAAGCCCACGGCGTTGTAATATTCCTCGTGCCAATCGCCATCAGTGCGCGGTGCCTTCAACAGGAACTCGATACCGCGCCGTACGGCCTCACTGTCCGCTTCGCCGATGGCCATTAGGCCCATGACCGCCCAGGCGGTCTGCGAGGCGGTGCTATCCTTGGCCTCTTCCGTGCGACCATCCCAGTAGGTGCTGCAATCCTCACCCCAGCCGCCATCGGCCCGCTGGCGGCCTTTGAGCCAATAGACGGCCTTGCGGATATAGGGCGCCTTCATGTCCTCGCCGGCGGCATTGAGGGCGCACAACACCGACCAGGTACCGTAGACATAATTGGTTCCCCAGCGGCCGAACCAGGATCCGTCCTCTTCCTGCTCGTCGTGCAGGAACTTGAGGGCCTTACTCATGGCCGGGTGATCTGGTGCATAACCCAACTGTGCCAACATGCCCAGGCAGCGTGCCGTTACGTCAGACGTCGGCGGGTCCAAGAGCGCCCCGTGGTCTGCAAAGGGGATATGGTTCAGCGCGGTATGTTCATTGTCCGCATCGAACGCCCCCCATCCACCGGTCTTGCTTTGCATGCCGAGAATCCATTCGGCGCCACGATCGATGGCCTCTTTAAAGCGTTCCGGATCGGCGCGGTGCAGTGCCATGACCACGACCGCGGTGTCATCCACGTCGGGATAATGGTCGTTGGCGTACTGGAACGCCCAGCCACCCGAACGCACATCGGCGCGGTTGCTTTTCCAGTCGCCGACATCATCGAGAATTTGGCGATCGGTCAGCCATTCGCAGGCCTTGGTGATGCCAGGATCATCGTTGGCGCTACCGGCTTCCATCATGGCATGCAACGCCAGCCCGGTATCCCAGACAGGTGACAGGCAAGGCTGGCAGTACCCCTCATCACCATTGAACACCAGGAGCCGATCGATGGCCTTGCGCGCGGTGACGTAGTCGGGATGGTCGCGCGAATAGCCCAACGTGTCATAGGCCATCACCGTATTGGCCATGGCCGGAAAGATGCCTCCCAGTCCCTCGTCGCCATTTAGGCGTTCCTTGACGAAGTCCATCGCCATGGTCACGGCCTTGCGCTCGATGCGCTTGGGGAATAACGGCTCAAGCGCACGGGCGATACGGTCGAGGCCCAGGAACACCGATCCCAACCAACTCTCGGTCGGATTCGACAGATAGTTCATCTCGCGCTCCGGCGCGGTGACGAACAGTTCGCGAATATCAATGTCGCGCGGATTGCGCGCCCGCGGCCGACGGGCAGCCAGCACCAGCAACGGCACCATCACGGTGCGCGACCAATAGGACACCTTGTCAATATGGAATGGCGCCCAGCGCGGCAGCATCATCGCCTCGACACGGATCACCGGGACCGCTCGCCAGGGGATCTGGCCGAACAACGCCAAAGCGATGCGCGTGAACACATTGGCCCGGGCCGCGCCGCCGTGTGCCAGGATGGCATCGCGGGCCAGCCGCATGTGTGGCGCTTCTGGATCGTCGCCGACCAATTTCAGCGCGTAGTACGCCTTGACCGATGCGCTCATGTCGAAATCGCCGTCGTGGTAGAGCGGCCAGCCACCGTGCCCGTCGTCTTGAATGCGCCGCAGATAGCGGGCCAGTTTCAGTTCCACCTCATCATCGGGCTCGCCGAGGAAGTGGTTCAGCATGATGTACTCGGCCGGAATCGTCGCGTCCGCTTCCAGTTCGAACAACCAGTGGCCGTCATCTTCCTGTTTCGAGTCCATCCATCCCGCGGCGTTTGAAATTACTGCCTCGAGTTGATCGTCGAAATTCTGGACCGTATTCTCGTTCGTCGCTTCGCGCGACTGTTCTGCACCGTTTAACATTCTTGACCTTACCTCAGTAGCATACGACCCGCTTGGCGTTTAGCCGCCACGGGCACTGGACCGGAGAAATTTCTATATCCACTATTTGTCAAAAAACCGTTTCATATTCAAGGGTTGTTTCCATTTGACATGGCCAATCCGGCCGCCTGGCGCCCCGATTTGAGGGCTCCTTCGATGGTCGCCGGCAGCCCCGTATCGATCCAGTCGCCAGCCAGCCATAGATTACGCCACGTGGTCGCGGCGACCGGGCGGCAGCGGACCTCGGCGGGTGTCTGCGCGAAGGTCGCTCGTTTCTCCTTTATTATACGATAACGAGGCAATGATTGTATTTTTATATCAAGAGCTTGCGCCACCTCTGGCCAGATTTTCTCGGCGATGTGCGAAGCATCCTCATCGGCCAGATCATCGGCTGCGCTAACCGTCACCGAGGCAACGTCGCCGCGCACGAACAACCACTGCGCCACCCCACCAACCAATCCGAGGAAACTGACGTCGTCGCACGGCTCCGACAGCAAATAGTGTGCATTCACGATCGCGCGATGGGTCGTCGGCACGTCCAATCCGTGGACCAGCGATTCTGCGACCCAGGCCGGAACGGCGAGAATGACTGTATCTCCGCTATCTAGTGGCACGTCGCGATCCGAAAATCGCAGGCCCCGGATGTCCGAGCCCTCCAACTCGAGTTCGCGCAACCGGGCGGCGAATTGGACCTCTATTCCGTGGTTGGCCAGCAATGCGAGCGCCGGTTCGACGAAGGCGTCGCCCAAGCCCGTGCGCGCGATCAGCGGTCGACAGGCCGAGCCGCCCCGAACGACTGTTTCACGCAGGACAGCACCCAACAAACTCGCAGATCCCTCTACCGGCTCCGTATTCAGCACCGCCAGCGCCAGTGGCTCCCAGAATCCCTCGTAAGCTCGCGAACCGGCGAGACACCCGGCGACCGTTTCACGGTCGCCGGCACGCAGCAGGCTGAGCCCCTTCAACATATCGATGGCGCTGGTACCAGGCGGGCGCCGCGCCGCAGAGAACATCCACCACGGAAGCCGCCCTTCACCGATGGCGACCCGCCAGCGCTCGCCCGTCCGGACATCGATGAATGGAAACGCGGCCTCACCGGGCCCGGTCAATGCGTCCGCGGCGCCGATATCGCGCAAGTAGCCCTGGACGCTTTCATTGCCGCTGAGCACCAGGTGATTACCGTTGTCGATCCGCCGGCCAAGTGCCTCGTCATCGTAGGATCGGCATCGGCCACCGGCGTGGCCGGCGGCTTCGTACACGGTGACCTGTCGTCCGGCCTTGGACAAGGCGACGGCCGCAGACAGGCCGGCGAGGCCGGCGCCGACCACGTGAAAGGTCCTGCTGCTCACCCCAGCAATCCGTACCGGAAAGCGACCCAGAGTTTGACCGGCTTGGAAAGGCCGATGCGCCGGCGCGAATCGTGCCAGGCGGCATGTCGAAGCTTCACCAGGATACGCCGGTAGACCTCCTTCATCATCACGGCCGGCCGTACCCGAACGGGATCGCAGGCCTCAATGATGCCCTCGGCCTCGGCGAACCGATCCTCGGCCATGCCAGCGATACGACCGCAAATGCCGGCAAGGTCAGGATGATCCAGCATCGCTTCCACGTCGTCCCCGGGAATGGCGGCGGCATGGAGAAGGTCGCGCGGCAGATAAATCCGGTCACGCTCGGCGTCCTCGGCGATATCGCGAAGGATGTTGGTCAACTGCAGGGCTAATCCAAGCGCCGTCGCCAGTGCATCTCCGCGCGACGGATCCAGCCCGAAAATCCGGACGCACAAGCGTCCGACGGCACAGGCAACCCGGTCACAGTAGAGCAGCAATTCATCCAAATCCGCGATTCGCACGCGCGGCGGCGCATCCATTTCCATGCCGTCGATGATGGCCTGGAAATCCTCGCGCCGAAGACCGAAATTCTCGATGGCCGGCCGCAAGGCGACGGTCGTGGCTGTCGTCGGCTCGCCGGCATATAGGCGTTCGATATCTTGGCGCCACCCGTCAAGTAGAGCGCGCTTGCGATCCTCCGCTTGGTCGCCATCGGCGATATCGTCGACCTCGCGGCAAAAGGCATAGATGGCGTACATGGCCTGGCGCCGCTTGGGCTCCATGCGGCGCATGCCCCAGTAGAACGACGACCCGGAACGCCGAACGACCGCCTCGACGTGTTCCGAAGCCTGGCTTTCGCTCAAATGGGTTTGGGCCTGACGATCCATGCGGATAGGGATACACGACCCGCCCCCCCGAAGTCATCCGTCGCTTTTCGGCGGCGGCGCATATGTCCGCCCCTTCCACCCGCCACCGCGTCCGCAGGCGTGGCGCAGGGCCGAACTGACAGTCATCAGCGTGTAGAGGACGCCAGCAACGGGCAAGGCCAGGGCCCACCCGACGCCGCCGCCGTAGAGGCGCAGAGTCGGCCAATAAGCCCAGAACATCAGCCCCCAGGCCCAACCGCCGGCAACGCCCAGAACAGTGCGCCCCTCCACGAACCCGATAATCGCCGCCGCCGGTGGTACCAGGTAGAGAAGGACCATGCCGACGATGGTGCCAATCAGGGCCAACCAGGAATATTCCAACTGGACGAACGCCGTACGGGCCACCATGTTCCAAATCTCGGCCAATCGCCCATAGGCGCGAAGACTGCGCGTCGATGAAGTCAGCCCCAGCCAGATCCGACCACGTGCCTTGAGGAGCCTGGCGAGCGCGCAATCATCGATCAGGCGATCGCGGATGGCGTTGACACCCCCGACGGCGTCCAAGGCCGTACGCCTGACCAGCATACACCCGCCGGCCGCCGCCGCGATTCGGCGGTCTTGCTGGTTCACCCAGGGAAACGGGTAGAGCTTCTGGAAGAAGAACACGAAGGCCGGAATCAGCAGTCGCTCCCACGCACCAGCGCAGTTCAGGCGCACCATCAGCGAAACTAGGTCGTATCCATCATCCTCGGCCTTCGCGACCAAACGGCGAAGGTTCCGGGGATCATGTTCGATATCGGCATCGGTCAGCAGCACATAGCGGGCATTGGGCGCCACCGTCGCCACTTCGGCCAGCCCTCGATTGACGGCCCACATCTTTCCAACCCAGCCATCTGCCAAGGGCTCATTGGCGACCACGTGAAGAGTGCGCCGTGCCGTGGATGCGCCAACGCCACGAGCCACATCGCCGGTGCCGTCATCGCTTTGGTCATCGACGACGACGATGGAAATCAAGCCAGGATAATCCTGGCCCAGCAGACTGGCGACCGTGATCCCGATGGCCGACGCCTCGTTGCGCGCGGGGATGACGCAGACCACCTCCGGCTCGTCCAGCCGGTCGGCGCCGTCGTCCACCAATCGCTGGTCGGCCCGCCAGAAACCGCCGCGTCCGGACAGCAGATACAGCCAGATCACGAGGCTAAGCAGTGCCGCTGCGTCCGCACCGAAAGCCAACGTGGACGAAGTCACCGGGTCAGGCCGCCGATGACACCGCCGATGCAGCACCAGAAATATTCCACCTTGCTCAACTCAATTCGCCGCCCCAGCGGATCGCGCGACCGCAGACGCGCCAACAACATATCGGCAATACGGATGATGGCCGCCGATTCCATGGCCAACCGGCGGCTGGTGAGTGCCGACGGCAGCGGTCGCGCCGACATCATCAGATCCGCCGACGCGGCAATGGTCCGGTCGATGACCCGCCGCATGGCACGAGATGACGACATTCCGGCAAGTTCGGTGATGTCCCCCCCCTCTTCCGCCAGCCAGTCACCGGGCAGATAGACCCGGTCAAGGGTGAGATAGTCGTCGCGGCAATCCTGCAGGTGGTTGATGACCTGTAGGGCCATGCACAACGCATCCGCCGACGCGTACCCGTCTGATGCCCCGCCATGCAGGTCAAGCAGGTAACGTCCCACCGGCGCCGCCGACAGCACGCAGTACCCCATCAGGTCATCCCAGTCGCGATAACGAAGTTTGGTGGCGTCTCGTTTGAAGGCGGTGATCAGATCGATACAGTGCTGGGGTGAAACACCGGTCGCGTCCAGGCTTGCCCGCATGTGATGACCGGTGGCGTAAGCCGGATCGGAACTCTCTTGCCCCGCTACCACGGCCTCGAACCCTTCAAGCCGTCGGACCTTTTCCTCGGCGCTCAAATCGGCGCTGTCGGCAATGTCATCGATAGCGCGTGCGAAGCGATAGAAAACGGCAATGTGGGGGCGCAAATGCCGCGGCAGCAGGAACGAGCCAACGGGAAAATTCTCGTAGGCGGCATCCTTGCCGGACGGCGTTTCAACATTATCAGGCTGGCCGGCGGGCGGCAGCGCATCGGGCATTCCTGCCGCCTCTTCGGTTATTTCGTGAACGCTTGGCGAGCGCCCTCGACGCGTTTACTGATTTCGGAGATCAGAGCCTCGAAATCATCATCGTGCTGGCGCAGAAACGAAGAGAACTCGGAACGTTGCTTGCGCGCCAGGCTCAGCCCCTCGACCATGATGTCGACGACCCGGTACTCACCATCCTTGGCGCGAACCCGCCATCCGATGGCCAGCGGTTTCGTCCCGCCTGGTCGCAGCATGTCCGTACTCACCAGTGCATCGCGTCCGTCATAGACATCGGTGCGTTTGATGGCCAGAGTTTCGCCCGAATAGTCCTCGAAATAGTGCGCATAACTGACGACCATCAGATCCTCGAAGAGACCCAGATACTTATTCTGCTGATCTTCGGACGCCGCCCTCCACACCTTGCGACCAATGACCCAGCGGGCAACACCCTTGAAGGCGATGAAGCGCAGCATCATATCGCGAAAACGAGCCTGGCGCTCGACCTTGGCCAAGTCGCCGGCCGTCAATGAGCGGATGGCGTCTTCCGCCATCTGCTGGATGAATCCTTCGGCACCACTGGCAAAATCCTCTGCCGCATGGGCCCGTATAGAGCCTCGACCAATCCCGCTGACAGAGATGATCAATACCAGGGTCAGCGCAACGGACAGACGATGAAACATCCAAGATCCCCGTTCCCACGTCGCACGATCACCAGGGCGACAACGACCGGTCACGGCCAAACAGTCGTCAACTCGTCTGGATGTTAACAACAACAGGGCGAGTTTCCCAACGTCGGATTTGACGCCCGAACCTAGCCGGCTAGGAATTGATCGCGGAATCCGTCACGCAGGCGCGCATACCAGATGGGCTCGGGCGGCCACCACCAAAGGTTCTGCAGGGTGTTTCCTGGATATGCGTCGCGAAATATCTGCTTGGTCAATGGCGTAAGGTGAGCCTCGGCGCCAACAGCGACTGTGTTGTAACCGGTCTCGTTTGCGATCATGGCACCGATCTCAGGACGATAGATATAGTCGAGGAAGGCGTAGACTTGTTCCAGATTGACCGCGCCCTTGGGCATGGCGAGGCCGTCTAGCCAAGCCAGCGCACCCTCTTTCGGAGCCATATAGCGAACAGGTTCGCCGGCACGCCGGAGTGCAGCAGCCGGTCCATCCCAAGTCTGGCCCAGAACGATATCGTTCTTCAAGAAGCCGTTCTTCTGGGTCTCCGCATCATTCCAGAACAGATGCACCCATTTTCGGTGCTCAACGGCGAACGCGGTGATCTCGCCCCAGATGCGGCGCATGTTGTCCTCATCCTTGTAAGCGTCCAGCATTCGGTTCGACGGCACCTTGCCCGTCGCATCGAGATGCAAGCCGATTGCCAACATCATCGAGTGGGGGCGTCCCATGACCAAGCCCTCCATCTCGGGCCCCCAGAGGTCTGCGTAACTGAGATCCGTAGCACTTGGCGACCACTTATCGGCACGCCAGGCCAGTGCCTCGGTACCCCAGACATAGGGCAGATGGTGCAATCCGCCGTCCCAGAACCATTGACCGTCGGACAAGGCCATCATCAGGGCCTCTATACGCCTGTGCGGCACCCGTCTCTGATCAAACGGCTGTAGCAAGCCCAAAGGCTTCCATTGAGGTGCCCGAAGGACCGTGGGTCCGACAAGGTCATATCCGCGCCCCTTGGTAGTCTTCAGCTTACTAAGCAGTTCCTCATTGGAACCGTACTTGAAATGTTTGATGCGGATTCCCGTCTCTTGCTCGAAACCCGCAGTCAGCGCGGTCGGTAGGTAGTCCGACCAGAACAACATGCGAAGTTCGCCGGACGACGACAAAGCCTGTCGCACCGGCAACGGCGACAGGGCCAACGCAGCCCCACCGCCAACAAGGGCGCGCAGCAGAATGCGGCGCCGAAACCGCCTGGCACCGGCCGCCGTCGGGTGCGGGCGCGGGTTGCGGGATCGGGGCCGTGCAGTCATGGGAATGTCCGTGTTGTCGTCGCAGCGATGGATGCGCCCGGCGGGCCGTCAGGTCAAGGATTCATTCGGCCCCGGCGCGGCGTTTCAGATCCAAATAGAGGTCTTCGGGAACCTCCACGCCATCGCGCCAGAACTGTTCACGGATGGCATAGCGGCGGTCGCCAGGCAGACGAGTATCCGGTTGCTCAAGAATAGCGTTCGTGAGTTGGGATAAGCGGTCGAGGAAACCTTCGCCAGCGAGGCGATCCGGATCGAGAACGATAAAGAACTGGCCCACGTGGGGTGGTTCTCCCTCCGCAGTGAAAAACGAGCTGGCCTCGTATCCGTACTGGGAACCCGTCAGTGTCGCCGCCAGGATTTCCACCATCAGAACCAGCGCCGCGCCCTTGGCATCTCCCATGGGCACCATCGAGCCGGCCATGGCGGCGGCGGCGTCGTTGGTTGGGCGGCCATCGGCATCCACCGCCCATCCGTCGGGGATTGGTTCCCCCTTGTCCGCGGCCAGCTTGACCTTGCCGCGCGCGACCTTGCTGAGCGACAGATCGACAACGATGGGCAACGCATCCCGGCGCGGGCAAGCGAACGCGATCGGATTGGTGCCGTAAAGCGCCCGGTTGCCGCCCCACGGCGCGATGCCGGCGGGCGAATTGTTCAGACCGATGGCGATCAATCCAAGCTTCGCCATGCGCTCCACATGATGGCCGGCGACGCCCGAATGGTGTGAGCGGCCGATGCCGACGGCCACCACACCGACGTCCCGTACGGTCTCCGCCGCGGCGTCCAGACCCGCACCGATCGCCGGATAGGCGAAACCGGAACAAGCATCGACACGAACCACAGCGGCGGCCGGCCGTTCGATGGTCGGCGAGGCGTGCCCGTCCACCTTGCCGCTGATCGCCTGGTCGGCATAGGACGGCAGCCTCGACAGACCGTGCGATCGGATGCCATCGGCCTCGGCGGCGATCAAGGCGTCGGCGACACTGGCGGCATTCTGCTCGGAGGTGTCCGCGCGGATGAAGGCTCGGACAGCCAGGTCGCGCAGGTCGTTCAGGTTCGCTTTGGGCATTCGTCAAGCCTCGCTCAGGACACGGCGCACGCAATCGGCGGCGAAACGGCTGACCCGGACGTTTGATTCCTCGGTCACACCGGCAATATGCGGCGTCAGGATCACATTGGGCACGCCGACGAACGGATTATCGGCCGGCATGGGTTCATTGTCGAAGACATCCAGGACAGCGCCGGCGATCAGTCCGTCGGCCAACGCTTTAGCCAGGGCGGCTTCATCGACGATTCCACCCCGCGCGGTATTGACCAGGACGGCATCCGAACGCATGCGGTGAATGGCGTCGGCATCGATCAGACGGTGAGTCTGTTCCGTCAGAGGTACATGCAGGCTAACGGCGTCCACGTCTTGCAAAACGTCATCGAAGTTCACAGGCGCCACCCGGTTCTCTGTCCAGACCGGATCGTCATCGGCGATCATTGGGTCGTGGGCAACGACGGTCATGCCGAGTGCTTGCGCCTTCGAGGCGACAACTCGTGCAATGTTGCCGAAGCCGATCAGGCCCAACTTCCGTCCGCAGATCTCTCGGCCAGTCGAAGCCGCACGGGGCCATTCGCCGGCCAGCATGGCTTCGTGACGGCCGAAGGCACCGCGAAAGGCCATCATCAGGCCGACCATTACGTACTCTGCCACGGAGGCGCTGTTGGCGCCGGTCGCGGGAAAAACCTGAATGCCGCGTTCGTCGCAGGTTGCAGTATCGATATTGTCGAGGCCCACGCCCAGGCGCCCGACGACGCGCAACGACGCTGCAACTTCCAGCAGGGCGCCGCGAACCTGCGTCCGGTTGCGAACGATAAGACCGCGCGCGGGCGCCACGGCTGTCGCAAGCTCGTCCGGCCGATCCACCAAGTCCGGTTCGTAAAGCACGTCGAACTCGGCGGCCAGCCCCTCGACCGCGTCCAGGTCCATGAATTCGCTGATGACGATGTCGGCCATGATGGCGTCGGGGCGGCGCAAATAGCGCCGCCCCTTCCCCGTACTTATCCGGTCAGGCGCTGCGGTAGAGCTTGGTCAGCACAAACTCACGATGACCCAATGCCTCGGCCGCCGTGAAGCGGCCGTTGCAGGTGCGGATGCACATGTCGATCAGCGCATCGCCGGCCTGGTTGAAGTTCATCTCGCGACGCAGGATGCCGGTGACATCCAGGTCGATGTGCTCACTCATGGTTCGGCAGGTTCTCGGGTTGGCCGAAAGCTTGATCACCGGCTCGATGGGATTACCGATGACGTTGCCCTGGCCCGTCGGGAACAGGTGCACGACGAAGCCGGCGGCGGCCTGCAAGGTAACGCACTCGGCCGCGGCCGAAGATGTGTCCATAAAGTAAAGGCCCGGCCCCCGGCGTGGCGCTTCAGCCGGCTCAAGGACATCGACGTACTGAGCCTTCTTGCCAATCTTCTCGAGATTGCCGAAAGCTTTTTCCTCGATGGTGGTCAGGCCGCCCTCGATGTTGCCCTTGGTGGGCTGGCTGTCCGACAGGTCCGACGTCTTGTAGGGCTCGATGACCTCGTCCATGTAGGCCTGCCAGGTCTTCATAAACTTCTTGCCGGCCGCCTTGGTCTTGCCGCGGGTGGCGCAAACCATTTCGGCACCGGTGATCTCCGACGTCTCGCCGAAACACGTGGTCGCGCCCCAGGCGTCCATCTTGTCGATGAAGTTGCCGACGGTCGGGTTGGAGGCAAGGCCGGACGTTGTGTCCGATTCACCGCACTTCACCGAAATCCAGAGGTCCTTCACCGAGCATTCCTGGCGCTGCAGTTCACTCGCCCAGTGCAGGAACTCACGGGCCTGGCGGCTGGCCGCGGCGATGACCTTGTGGTCGCCGTTCTGCTCGATGGCGAAACCGGCCACCGGCTTGCCCGTCGCGGCGATGCCGTCGACGATGCGCTGCGTCCAGTCCGGCTCGATGCCGATGACGACGACAGCGGCCACGTTGGCATTGGCGCCGGTGCCAATGAGGGTGCGGAAGTGAAGTTCCAGATCCTCGCCGAACTGCAGGCGGCCATAGGGATGCGGCAATGCCATCGTCCCCTTGACGTTGTTGGCGACGGCTTCGCAGGCCGCGTTGGAGAGATCGTCCAGCGGCAGGATGACGACGTGGTTGCGCACACCGACCCGGCCGTTCTCGCGACGATAACCCATGAACGTGGGCTTGCCGCGCGAGCGCACCTTGGCATGGCGCGGAGCCGGCACGATGATCTGCGCCTTCTCCACATGTTTCGGTACTTTCGGGCCCTTCGGTGCTACCGCCTTGGCGCGGGGCTTACGTTTTGTTTTCGTCGCCATCTCACCACCTCTTCGTCTTGACGTTTTGCGTGTGGACGTGACCGCCCTTGGGAATATCAGCGACGGCATGGCCGATGTCGTGGCCGTACTTGAGGATGGTGTCGCCCTTCTTTATCGGCGCCAGGGCTATCTTGTGACCCAGCGGCACGGCGTTGACGCTTTTCAGATGGACCGTCTTGTCATTTTCCATGACCCATCCGGCTAATTTCTTGCCCTTCGAAGCGTTCTCGACGACCACCACACCCACGGTGTCGGTCGTGTCATGAACGAGGAAATCCGGTGCTGCCACTTTATCCTCCAGCGGTTTTGAGTGTGTGTCAGAACGGGAGATACCTCGCGCCACACGATGGAACCCGATCGAGCCGAACGTGGTGCGCACAAGGAATCTCCCATGCATTTTCATTTAGGCATCGACGATTGGGGGTTGTCAAGAAATTCTTATATCTCTTATATAAGACTATGAGTGACGCTAATGCCCCCAATACCGACATCGGACTCGATGCCGGCCCGCTCTATCGGCAGATAAAGACGCAGATCGTGCGCCGCATCGCTAATGGCGTATGGTCGCCGGGTGAACTGCTGCCCAGCGAGTTCCGCCTGGCCGACGAATTCGGCGTCAGCCAGGGCACCGTCCGCAAGGCTCTGGATGCGCTGGCATCGGACAGCGTGGTGGTCCGGCGCCAAGGCAAGGGTACTTTCGTCGCCCAGCACACCAATCAGCGGGCGCTGTTCCATTTTTTCCATCTGGTCGGCGATGATGGGTCGCGAGAACTACCGGAGACGCACCGTGTCCTGGCCTGCCGCCAGCGCCCGGCGAGCAGCGATGAGGCTCATTGCCTGAACCTGCCGGTGTCCGCCAAGGTTATCGAGATCGAACGCATCCGCACGCTCGCCGGCAGCCCAGCCATTATCGAACGCATTACCGTCCCGGCACGCCTGTTCGCGGGCCTAGATGCGACGCCAGCAACCGACCTACCAAACGAACTCTACCGGTTGTACGAAACGGACTACGGCATCACCGTTCACCGCGCGGTCGAAAACCTGCGCCCGATCAGCGCCGGGCGCCGTGATGTGTCGTTGCTCGGAATTCGGACCGGGCGGCCGATGCTTGAGATCCAGCGCACAGCACTCACCGTTGCCGGCACGCCGGTCGAACGCCGCATCAGCCGCTGCGACATGCGCCGGCACTCCTACATCAGCGAAATCGTCTGAACTACGCCCCAGCCGCCTCACCGTGGCGCAAATGCATGGCCGCGGCCCCGCGGGCCAAGCCGCCCTGGTAGGACACCCGAATGGCGCTGGCCGATTTCCGCCAGTCCTCGGCCGTGTCGCCGTTCGGCACGTCGAACGCATCGAAGCCGCAGCTCAGCATGAAGGCGTATTGGTCACGCAACACCTCGCCGACGGCCCTGAGCTCGCCGGTATATCCGTACTGATCGCGCAGCAAGCGCGCATTGGAATAAGATCTCCCGTCCATGAAGGTCGGGAAGTCCAGCGCAATCGTCGAAAACCGATGCAAGTCAGCCGACACTATTTCGGGATTGTCGTCTCCGTTCAGCAGCAAGCCCACACCCTCGCGAGCGACCAGTGCGTCGCGGTCTGAGAGCCAGCGCGCTGGGCTGACAAGCAGCAAGCCGTCGGCAGGCACGTCCTGGTCATCGGCGACGAAAACCCAGGAGTTGTCGACGAATTTTCCGTGTTTAAGCAGCGGCATCGACTTTCTCCTTGTAGAGGCGTTCCTTGAATGGCACCTCGCCGGCGCGGCGATAGGTATCGAGGAAACGCTCGCCGGGCCTGCGGATTTCCAGGTAAGTGCCGATAACTGTATCGACGGCATCGACCACGTCGTCGCTGGAGAACGCAGGCCCGACGATGCGGCCGATGGACGCATCCTCGCCGGCATGCCCGCCGAGGGTGATCTGGTAATATTCCTCGCCCTTGCGGTCGACACCGAGGATGCCGATGTGGCCGACGTGATGGTGGCCGCAGGCGTTGATGCAGCCGGACATCTTGATCTTCAGCTCGCCGATTTCCTCCTGCAGGTCCAGGTCGGCGAAGCGGTTGGATATGCGCTGCGCCACCGGGATCGAGCGGGTATTGGCCAGATTGCAGAAATCGAGGCCCGGGCAGCAGATGATATCGCCGACCCGACTGGCGTTCGGCGTCGCCAGTTCAAGCGCGTCGAGCGCCTGCCAGAGAGCGTAAAGATCGGCCTGCTTGACCTGCGCCAATACGATGTTCTGTTCGTGCGTGGCACGGACTTCGCCGAGGCTGTACTGATCCGCGAGATCGGCCACGGCATCCATCTGGTCGGCCGTGATATCACCGGGCGAGCCGCCGACCGGCTTCAGCGAAAGCGACACGATGGCGTAACCCGGCCGCGCATGGGCCGAAACGTTCGTCGATGCCCAGCGCGCGAAGGCGCGGTCCTCGAAGCGCTTGGCCTCGAAGCCGAGGTCCGTCTCGTCGAGATCTTCGTAGGCGGGCGGCGCGAAGAATGCACGTATGCGCGCCACCTCAGCCTCGGGCAGTTTCAGCGCACCATCCTTGATGCGCTGCCATTCGGCTTCCACATCCCGGGTGATCCTGTCGATGCCGACCTCGTGCACCAGGATCTTGATGCGCGCCTTGTACTTGTTGTCGCGGCGACCATAGAGGTTATAGACGCGGAGAATGGCCTCCACGTAGGACAGAAGATCTTCCTGCGGCAGGAAGTCGCGTATCTTCTTGGCGATCATTGGCGTGCGGCCGAGGCCGCCGCCGACCAGCACCTCGAACCCGACCTCTCCGGCATGGTTCAATTTGGTCACCAGGCCGATGTCATGTACCCGCGCGGCCGTGCGGTCGGCGGGCGAACCGGAGACGGCGATCTTGAACTTGCGCGGCAGGAACGAGAATTCCGGGTGCAGGGTCGACCACTGGCGGATGATCTCCGCCCAGACGCGGCTGTCGTCGACCTCGTCCGGCGCCGCGCCGGCGTGCGGGTCGGCGGTGATGTTGCGGATGCAGTTGCCGCTGGTCTGGATGGCATGCATCTCGACGCTGGCCAGTTCGGCCAGGATGTCCGGCGTGTCCTCCAACCTGGGCCAGTTGAACTGCATGTTCTGGCGCGTCGTCACGTGGCCGTAGCCACGGTCATAGGTGCGCGCGATATGGGCCAGCTTGCGTAGTTGCGTCGTCGACAGCAGGCCATAGGGAATGGCCACCCGCAGCATGTAGGCGTGGAGTTGCAGATAGAGCCCATTCATTAGGCGCAGCGGACGGAACTGTTCTTCGGTCAGATCACCGGCGAGCCGCCGCGCCACCTGGTCGCGGAACTGCGCGACGCGGTCCTGCACGAGGGTGTGGTCGTATTCGTCGTACTGGTACATGGCGCTGTTCCTCTAGCTCGCGGCCTGGTGAACCGGGGCGGACGGCGGTTTGAAGTGACCCGGTTCGGTCTCGTTCGCGCGGGGCTCCTGAATGGATGGTCCGTGGGCGCGGATCCGTTCGCGGTAACGCAATGGCGTCACGCGCCCACCTTCGAGTTCGATATCGATCAGATAAGGTCCTGAAATCTCGGTCGCCTCGCGAGCTAGTCCAAGGGATTCGAGCACGGCGCCATCCTCGGCGCCGGCGGCGACCCGGGCGTCGTCGATGGCTTCGCTCCAGGTGCCAAGCTCGGTCAGATAGACGACAAGGCCATCGCTCAGGCGGTTGGCGGTCAGGATCTGTTTCGACATATCAAATTCCTCGGATGGCGGCGGCGCGCTCAGGCGCGGCCTCGAAACGGTCGATGCGGTGATCGACGACGTCGCCGATCAGAATCAGGGCAGGCCCGGTGATGCCCTCGTCGGCCAACGTGTCGGGCAACCCGGCAATCGTCGTGATGACGGTATGTTCGTCGGCCGTGGTGCCGTTCTCGATTACGGCGACGGGGGTCTCTTCGGCCATGCCACCCGACAGCATTTCGGCCGAAAGCCGGGCCGCGCGCCCAACGCCCATGTAGACCGCGAGCGTGTGGCCCGCCCCGGCCAACCCGTGCCAATCCACATCCGGTGCGCCGGCCTTGCCATGACCGGTGACGAACGTGACGGCAGCCGAGACATCGCGATGGGTCAGCGGAATACCTGCGGATGCCGCACAGGCGGTGGCCGCGGTGATGCCGGGCACGACCTCGACGTGAAATCCGCGAGACTGGAGGAACTCGGCCTCTTCGCCGCCGCGGCCGAAGACGAACGGGTCACCGCCCTTGAGGCGGACGACGCGCTTACCAGCTGACGCCTGCTCGACAAGGATGTCGTTGATCTCATCCTGGGTCTTGGAATGCTGGCCGGCCCGTTTGCCGACGAAGACGCGCTCGGCATCACGGCGGGCGAGGTCGAGGATGCCGTCGCCAACCAATCGGTCGTAGACGATGACGTCGGCCCGTTGCAACAGGCGATGAGCCTTGAAGGTCAGCAGGTCCGGATCGCCCGGGCCGGCGCCGACGATGTAGACGGTACCGGCATCCGCATCGGCCGGCGCCTCGCGGTTGACGACGGCCAGCATCCCCTCGGTCGCACCCGCCTCGTCGCCATCAAGGACGGCGTCGGCGATGGGGCCATCGAAGAAGCGGTCCCAGAACCTGAGACGGGCAAGGCCCTCCGGCACCATGGCCATGACGGCGGGGCGGAAACGCTCGGCGAACACCGCCAGCCGGCCGAGCCGAGCCGGTAGCAGGCTTTCAATCTTCAAGCGTACGTTGCGTGCCAGAACCGGCGCCTTGCCGGCACTTGAGACCGCGACGATCAAGGGCGAACGATCTACGATGGCCGGTGTGATAAAGGTCGAATGTTCTGGCCGATCGACCACGTTCACCGGAATTCTGGCCGTTTGCGCCGCACGGGACACGCCAAAGTCGACATCGTCCCGCCCAGTGGCGGCGTATACCGCTAGAACGCGTTCGCCAATCTGCCCATCGAACGGCCGCGCCAACCAATCAACGGCGTCGGCGTCCACTAGGTCGCGCATGGTATCGGAAATACGGGGGGCAACGACGCAGATGCGCGCACCACTCTTCATCACAAGGCGAGCCTTGCGCGCAGCCGCCTCGCCGCCGCCGACGACCAGCACTTGCTGAGATTTGGTGTCCAGGAATACCGGCAAGTAACCCAATACTCTTCCCCAATCCGCCATCGGCCTCGGCAGAGGCCGGCCAATTCTTATTTCACAATTTAAGTGTGATGTAACTGCTATAATATGTCAAAAGACTTTGTAGTTTATTTTATATTACAAATATTATCCGTTATTATAATGTACGACCAATGTCGATCTTCTGGATCGGTTCGCAAGCGCATAAAACGCTTTTATTCCAATGAACTGTTTTGATCGATGATGGTATCGAGCCTTGCCAGCAAGACGATAGAGTCATCTGGGCGCGCCTGGGGCATCGGATCAACGCAGGCAATTAGAAGTTCCACCAAATCTGGCGGAACCTTCCGGTCCACTGCGGTGGCAATATCTGTGACAGCAGATAGTAGGTTTCCCGTCAACAAGCGCATCAGCAACACGCCGGCCGCGTAAACGTCGGCGCGCGCGCCCGCTTCCGCGGGATCGTGAACCAGTTCAGGACTCCGATATTCGTGGGTTCCGACCGTATCGGGACGTTCCACGACTTCGTGGCCAGGAATTGACGCCATGCCGAAATCGCAGAGTTTGATGTCGCCGCGCCGCTTCTTGTCGAGCAGCAGGTTTCCCGGCTTCACGTCTCGATGAACGATGCCCTTGCTGTGTACCGCCGATAGCGCCATCAGCACCTGCCGCCAGACACTGATCGCACGGTCGAGACCCATTGCCCGGCCGGATCGCGGCTCCGCCCCCCGTGGTCTTCCCTTGTCATGCTCCGGATGATCACGACCGATTTCCGACCGCAGCGTCGATGGCATGAACGGCATGACGTAATACGGCTCGCCGTTGTCGCCAGTGCCGGAGTCCATAACGCGTATGATGTGTGGATGATCGAACGACGCCAGGGTTTGCGCCTCGGCGATGAACCGTTGGCGCCAGTGGTCCCGTCGCTGCAGTGCATCCCCCGACTTGGGATGAAACACCTTGACCACGACCGGTCGCATCAGGTCGTCATCTCGACATATGAAGATGTCCGAGAAAAAAGTGATCCTGAGCGGGGTAAACGTTGTGTACTTGCCGAACGAGGCCATGAACGCGCGTATCCGTCGCTGAATTGGTCGACCATCGCCCAAAAATGCGGCGGCCGCCACCTCACAGGTAGCGGCCGCCTATTTCATCTTGGATGTCCCGCGTGATCCGGGATTACCACTCCAATTTGTCGACGCCTTCGAACGTGAGTTCGGAGCCGTCAGCGAGGTTGATCTTGCCCGAGACCTCGGAATCGAACTCGATGGCACCGTCCGTCTGGGTGAAGCCGGCGTCGCCATCGACTTCGAGCGTCCAGCCGGAGTCGCCACCCGGGCCACCCGTGACGTCATCCAGTTGCACGGTATCGGACCAGCCGTCCCCGCCCTCGAAGAAGTCGGAGCCATCGCCGGAGCCGAAGATGAACAGGTCATCGCCCTGCCCGCCCATCACGATGTCGTCACCGGCGCCGCCTTCGATGACATCGTTACCGGCACCAGCGTCGATGATATCGTCATCGGCGCCACCATCGATCGTATCGTTGCCGTCGCCGCCCATCAGGATATCGTCGCCGGCCTCGCCATCGATGACGTCGTTTCCTTCGCCGCCGAAGATCACGTCTTCGCCCGCGGTGCCATCCAGGTCATCGGCGCCGTCGGTACCCGCGATTCCGGCCTCACCTTCCTCGAAACCCTCGCCGCCGACGTCGACCTCGACGATTTCGGAGACGGTGCGTGTATCGCCACCCTCGTCCGTCGCCGTGGCGGTGACGTTGAGCGCGAAGTCCGGCGCATCCGAAGGCACCGTCAGCGTCAGGCCTTCCATCTGGTCGGCCCCGATGTCGGCGGCACCGTTCTCCACCGTGATCTCGTTGCCGTCGGAGTCCGTCAACACGGCATCGTCGGGCAGGCCATCGACACTGACGCTGAGGCTTTCGGAACCGTCCGTATCGGCAAGGTTGGCCGAAATGTCGAGCGGGAACTCCATCGAGTCATCGCCGCCGGCGTCCATCACGTCCTGGACACCGTTGTCGAACAGGTCCTGCACGTCTTCGGCGCTGAGTTGCTCGTCATAGATGGCGATATCGTCCATGTGACCGTCGAAGAAGTCGGTCATCTTCCCGGACGAATTCTCCTGCGCACCGAAGAAGATCGGATTGTCGTTGCCGTCGAGGCCCATGGTGAAATCGGGATCGGACGCCACTTCCTCGCCGTTGAGATACATGTGCATGCCGTCCTCGCCCCAGGACACGGTAACCTGGTTCCACTCGTCCGTGCCGACATCGCCGCCGGTGATGACTTCACCATTGCCGTTATCATCCTCGATTTCGAAGCGCAGTTGTCCATCCCTGATGTCCAACGTGAAATCGCCGTCGACCTCGGAATCGGTCTCACTCGACGCCAGGGTAAATTCCTTGTGCGCACCGCTATGGGTACCGGAAACCTTGTCGGCGTTGAACCACATGGTCATGGTTCCGCTGGGCGGCTTGATATCCGCCGAATGGTCGACCTCCATGTACTGCTTGTCGCCCGACTTGAACTCCGCGGCCGTGTCATTGACGCCGGCATCATCAAGGTCCAAATCATCCTTGTCGGCATTCTTACCGTGACTGGTGGCATCATTGTCGCCGACGTTATCCTCCAGCGTCAGACCCGAGGTCTCATCCACATTCCAGTAGGATACCGGCGTTGCCCCGCCGCCGACCTCGACGCCCTCGCCCAAAGTGACCTCCAGTTCCGGCGCATCCGCGACGCCTTCAACCGAGACATCCATGGTCGCCGTCGACGTCGCCGTGTCGCCCGTCAAGGTCTCCGTGGTGACCACGGTGACGCCCAGCGAGAAGTCGCTGGAGTCATCTTCCGGCGGCACGATCTGCAGACCGTCGAGTTGATCCTGCGAGATATCGGCAGAACCGTCCGTGACCGTGATATCCGTTCCGCCCGACGACAACACCGCTCCATCGGGAATGTTGTCGAGCGTGATGGCGACGGTTTCCGAGCCGTCCGTGTCGGCCATGCTGACATCCAGGTCGAGCGCGATGGCCCGGTCCTCGGACCCGCTGGCGTCCTCGGCCGTCACCGTGGCCCCGTCAGCGTCAAAGTCCGGAGATTCCACCGACAATGTGGTCGAGATGCTGGCCGTATCGCCATCGTTCTCCGTCGATATCGCGGAGACGCCGAGATCAAAATCGCCCGTGTCGGTCGGAACCGATAGGGAAAGGTCTCCGGCCTGATCGGCGGACACAGTCGCCGAGCCATTCTCGATGGTGACTTGGTTGCCGTTACCGTCCGTCAGTACGGCGCCGTCGGGAAGATCATTGACGGTGAAGCTTAACGACTCGGATCCGTCCGTGTCCTGCAGATCAGCGCTCGCCGTCAGGTCGATTTCGTAGACGACCACCGGCTCCTCGTAATCCACGGTAACGGATTCGGATGCGAGCGAGGTCTGCCAATCATCGCCAGCCGTGATCTGGAAGTTGTCGATGTCCACGCCCTCGCTAGAAGCCGTCGAATCGACGTTCATGTCCAATTGTAGCTGGCCGTTCTCGTCCAAGGTCACGGTGATGGAGTGACTGTCGCTGCCGGCGTCGGACGTATCGAGGACCTCGCTGCCGTTGGCGGTAACGACGAAGTTGTCCTGATAGCTGCCGCTTTCGTCCCAGCTGCCCCAGGTTTCGCTATCGAATTCGATGGTCACGGACTGACCGGCGTGTTCCTCACCGAAATCGAAGGTGCGGACCGCCGACTCATCCTGCTCGATCTCCATGGCGCCGTAATAATCCTCGGCCTCGTTGCCCCAACCGGACACACCACTATCGAAGTTATCAGCGAACAGGGTGTCGCCGGCGCCACCTTCCCCGGCCACATCGAAGTCCAGGGCTACATCGTCACCCGAATTGTCACCCGCGGAGATGCTGAGATTGTTCAGGTCACCGGGCTCCAGCGTCCAGGTGCCATCACCATTGTCGGTGCCGGCGGAAAGTTCGCCGCCATCAGGCACGGTCACCGTGACCTCGGTCCCGTCGGTCGCCGCATCAATGATCGACTGCGGAACCGAAACCGACGTATCGGGGCTGCTGGTACTATCCACATCCGCGGATACGGTCAGGTTGGTCGGATCGTCAGCCACACCGACCACGTCCACGTCGAGCGTCGTCGACACCTGCTGTGTATCGTTGCCATCCGTCGTCGTCGCCGTGATCGACAGTGAGAAGTCCTCGTTGGAGTCCGCCGGCGGCGTGATCGTCAGGTTTTCCAACTGATCCGCGCTCAGCGTCGCCGAGCCGTTCTCCACCGTCACTTCCTGGCCATCAACGGCCAGCACGGCGCCATCGGGAATGTCGGCGACGGTGACCGAAACAGTCTCCGAGCCGTCCGCGTCGGTGCTTACGGCCGAGATATCGAGGTCGATTGCGGTATCTTCGTTGCCCTGGGCATCGTTGGCCGTGAGGGTCGCCGCATCGGCATCGGCATCGACAGAAACCGTAAACTCGGCCGAGTTCTGAGCCGTGTCGCCGTCGTCCTCCACGGTTGTCACGGTCATGGTCAGGTCGAAGGAGCCGGAGAAGTCCTCGGGCGCCTTCAGGCAGGCAACACCGATATCATCGGTCGAGAGCGTCCAGTTGCCGTCGTCGTCGACACTGCCGTGCGAGACAATGGTCCCATCCGGCACGCCGGAGATCGTCACCGTGTCCGCCAGGCTCTCGGAGCCATCCGTATCGGTCACGGCGGCGCCGAGATCGAGGTTGATCCAGCCGCCGTCCTCGGTGCCGGAGACATCCTCAGCAGAGGCCGTGGGCTCATCGGCGACACCTGTCACATCGACATCGACAGTGCCCGTCGTGGTTGCCGTCGCACCGCCATCCGACTCTGTCGTCTGCACGCTGACGGAGAGCGAGAAGTCCTCGTTGGAATCAGCCGGCGGGGTGATTTGCAAGCCGTCGAGCTGCGCCTCGGTCAACGAGGCCGAGCCATTCTCTACCGTGATCTCATTGCCATCACCATCGACCAACACTGCACCGTCGGGAATATCACTCAGCGTAATCCCGGTGATGCTTTCGGACCCGTCCGTATCGACGAGGCCGACATCGATATCCAGATCGATGGCCGTGTCCTCGCTACCGGCGGCGTCCGACGCATCGATGGTCGCACCCTCCGACGTATCATCGACCACCGTGCCGTTGGTCGAGGCATCGACACTGACGGATGCGGTGTCGCCGTCGTCCTCTGTGGAGGTCGCGGTGACGGAAATATCGAAGGACTGTCCCGGATCGTCACCAGAGACGGTGACTTCCAGGTCGTCCAGCTCATCGGCGGACAGAGTCCAGCTGCCATCTTCGTTTTCGGTACCGGCCGAGAGCTCGGCGCCTTCGGGCAGACCGTCGATCGTGATCGACAGGCTCTCGGAGCCGTCCGTGTCGGTCAGGCCGGCGTCGATATCCAGCGGATAGGTTACGGAGGTTTCACCGCCCTCCTCGGTATCGAACGATATGGAGTTGATCAGAAAATCGTCGCCGGCGTCGGGAGCGGAGAAGACGATCTGATCGAATGGCCCGCCATCGTCGGCCGTCAATGATACCGGGGCGTCAATACCGTCGGACCCGCCATTGACATCTCCTTCACCAACCTTGACGCCATCACGATAGACCTCGAAGTGCGCATCCTCGCCAGAGTGCATCCATGCGAACGATACGTCAGCAGAGGAAACATCATCGTCGAAAGACACGACGAGTTCTTCGGAAGTTCCCGTATCGCTGTCGTATCCGAGTTCTTGATTGGCGCCCGACGCGTCACCGCTGACGCCGATACCCGGGGGGCTCGAGTTCGTGCTGACGTTGTCGACCGAAGCATCTGAAAGAGATCCATCGTCGTTCACCGTCCGCGCAGCGACAGTGAACCCTGTATCGGTCGACGAGAAATTATCCGCCCCGATCGTCACTTCCACGGTCTCACCGCCGACCGTGGTCACTTCACCAGCGCCCAGTTCGACTGAGAGCGTCGGCGCATCGGCCACGCCGACGACGTCGACGTCGATGGTGCCGGTGACCTGAGCCGTCTCGCCGTCCTGTTCGGTCGTGATGGTGACGTCGAGCGAGAAGTCTTCGTTGGAGTCCGCAGGCGGCGTCACGGTTAGGTCATCGAGATCGCCCTCTTCCAGCGTCCACGTACCGTCACCATTGTCCGTTCCGGCCGACAACTGGGCACCGTCCGGAACGCCATCGATGGTGATCGACGACACGTCGTCGACACTCGAGATATCGATATCCACCTCGATCGCCGTATCCTCGTTGCCCGCCACGTCCTCAACATCCAGGTCCGCGGCATCGACAACGCCGTCCACGTCGATGGTCACCGTCGCCGTGTCCGTCCCACCTTCGCCATCGGAGATGGTGTAGGTGAAGCTGGTCTCGCCAGAGAAATTCTCGTCCGGCGTGAACGTGAAGCCGCCGTCATCATTCTGCACCAGCGTGCCGCCGTCAGGCTGGTCGAACGCCGTGATGCTCAGGCTGTCGCCATCCACGTCGCTGTCGTTGCCCAACAGATCCTGGGCCGAGAAGTTGACCGGCTGATCCTCGGTCGCGTCGATGCTGTCGTCAGTCGCCACCGGCCCGTCGTTGCTGCCGGTCACCGTCACGGTCGCCGTGGCCGTGTCCGTGCCGCCCTGGCCGTCCGAAACGGTGTACGAGATCTCGACCTGCTGAGTTTCACCGGCCGCCAGACCTTCGAAGTCCGATCCTGGGTCGAAGGCCACGCTGCCGTCGTCGTTGATCACCACGGCGCCTTCGCCGTCCGCAACAGATGCATCGGTAACGCTGAGCGTGCCGCCATCGACGTCACTGTCGTTGCCCAAGACATCGATGGTGACGCTGGCGTTTTCGGTCGTAGCAGCCGTGTCATCCGCAGCGACCGGGCCATCATTCGTGCCGGTCACGGTCACCGTGGCGGTGGCGGTATCGGTGCCACCCTGGCCGTCGGAAACGGTGTAGCTGATCTCAACTTGCTGCGTCGCACCCGGCGCCAGATCATCGAAGTCCGATCCTGGGTCGAAGGCCACGCTGCCATCATCGTTAATCACGACAGCGCCTTCGCCGTCCGCAACACTGGCGTCGGTCACGCTGAGCGTGCCGCCGTCGACGTCACTGTCGTTGCCCAGGACATCGATGGTGACGCTGGCGTTTTCGGTCGTAGCAGCCGTGTCATCCGCAGCGACCGGGCCATCATTCGTGCCGGTCACGGTCACCGTGGCGGTGGCGGTATCGGTGCCACCCTGGCCGTCGGAAACGGTGTAGCTGATCTCAA